>Ga0180218_1000025_pt1 | contig 425531 bp, 381 predicted proteins | sample eDN3rd37CKraftBY_FD_151334 | JGI IMG/M metagenome (GOLD analysis project Ga0180218, IMG submission 151334) | Enriched backyard soil microbial communities from Emeryville, California, USA - eDNA 3rd pass 37_C Kraft BY (version 2) (version 2) | ecosystem: Environmental > Terrestrial > Soil >... | reverse complement strand
ACGCAACACGCGCCTCCGCATCCTTCGACAAAAACAAATCCACGATCGCATCACTGATCTGATCCGACACCTTGTCCGGATGACCCTCAGATACCGACTCCGACGTAAATAAATAATCCTGACGCATCGAAGCACTGCCCTTTCGGTGTGTGGGGCAACCGCCCCGATGATATAAAGGAATCCTTATGTGACTAGCGCGCCCGACGCCGCCACGCAATTGCGACGACAACCAGAAAGCCGACAAAAAGCGCCGGCAGTTTATTGCCGTAGCGCGCGAACGCGGTCGGCGCATGCGGCAACGGCAGGTTACGATCGATCACCCCGGCCGTATGGAGTGGAAGGCTGGCGAGCAGCCGCCCATCGGCATCGATCACCGCCGAAATGCCGGTGGGTGTCGCGCGCACAATCGGCAGCCCCTCCTCGATCGCGCGCAGCCGCGCCTGCGCCAGATGCTGCGGCGGTCCCGTCGGTCCGAACCAGGCGTCGTTCGAGGGGTTGAAGATAAAAGCAGGCCTGTGCGCCTCGTCCACTACATGGCCGGAGAAGATGATCTCATAGCAAATCTGGATGCCCACCGTGCCGAAACCCGGCAACGTGAAGCTGCGCGGCCCCGGCCCCGGCCAGAAATCAAGATCGCCGGGCGCGAGGCGCGACAGACCGATCGCCGAGAGAATCGGCCGCATCGGCAGATATTCGCCATAAGGCACGAGGTGCGCCTTGTCGTAGCGCGCAAGAATGCGGCCGGCCGAATCGAGAACGAACAGGCTGTTGCGCGCACCGACGGGCCGCCCGCCCGGCCCCCATTCCACCTTGGTGCCGCCCGTCAGCAGCAGGTCGCGCGGGCCAAGCGACCGGGCGAGCCGCGCGCGCGCGGCGGGATCGTCCTCCAGATAATCGCTCACCGCCGCTTCGGGCCAGAGCAGCAGGCGGGGCTCGCTGCCCGGCGTGCCCGACAACGACGCCAGCCGCAGGAAATTGCGCGCGTCGAAAGCGGGCGACCATTTCTCCTGCTGCCCGATATTGGGCTGGACGACACGTAGCGCCGGCCCCGGCCCCTGCGGCGCGGCCGGAGCGAGCAATCCCAGCACCGCCGCGAGCGCCGGCAAGGCGGCCAGCAGCGCCGCACCGCGCCACTGCCGTTCGACCAGCAGCAGCAACGCCCCCGCCGTCAGGATCGCCAGCGCCGACAAGCCGTAGGTGCCGATCCAGACGGCGGCATGCGCGACGGGCATCAGCGACAGCCAGATGACCCCCACCGGATTCCAGGAAAAGCCGGTGAAGAAGGTCGCCCGCATATATTCGCCGAGCGTCCAACTCGCCGCGAAGAGCAGCGCCAATGCCACGCGATCGCCGCGACCATAACACCAAGCGAGCCCCGCCGCGATCGCCGGATAGATCGCCAGATAAAGCGAGAGTAACAGGACGGCGATCCAGCCCAGCCAATGCGGCATCGCGCTTTGATAATAGAAAGCGGTCGCAATCCAGTTCAGCCCGAAGACGAAATGGCCGACGCCGAACAGCCATCCCAGCCCCAACGCGCCGCGCAGGCTCCCCGCGCGGCCCAGCAGCCAGAGGAAAGCCGCGAAGGCGACGAAAGTGGCAGGCCATATATCGAGCGGCGCGAAACCCGCCGCGGCGAACGCTCCCAGAGCAAGGGCGACGAGACGATTCTTCACCCCCGCGCTATCGCCCGGACCGGACGCCTTTTCAACGCCCTCGCCACTCGACTTTCGCCACGATCGGCGGATAGGAAAAAAGGGATGAGCAGCCTGCGCCCCTTCCACATCGCCTTTCCCGTCCACGATCTGACCGCCGCGCGCGCTTTCTATGGCGGCATCCTCGGCTGCCCCGAGGGTCGCAGTTCGGCCGACTGGATCGATTTCGATCTGTTCGGGCATCAGATCGTCGCGCACCTCGTGCCGGGCATCGACAAGGCGACACGCGCGGCGACCAACGCGGTGGACGGCCATGACGTGCCGGTTCCACATTTCGGCGTGGTGCTGACGCTGGAGGACTGGGAAGCGCTGGCGAAGCGAGTAGAGGCGGCGGGCGTTCCCTTCGGCGTGGCGCCCCACGTCCGCTTCCGGGGCGAGCCGGGCGAACAGGCGACGATGTTCTTCCGCGATCCTTCGGGTAACGCGCTGGAATTCAAGGCTTTCGCCGATCTTGGGCAATTGTTCGCGCGATAGCGAAAGGACGGGATCGGCTCGTAGCCGCACGACGTCTTTCGACGCCGCATGTGCATTCCCTTCTTACGTCAACCCCATCGTCATTCCCGAAGGCGGGAATCCATAAAGCTGCGTGTTTCGTCCTTTCGGCACTGACAATGCCCTTGGATTCCGCCTTCGCGGGAATGACAGGACATTGGAAGGACGAAAGCCGCGCCCAAGCGCTATTTCGCGCTCACCCGCCAGATGCGGTTGCCCGCATCGTCGGCGACGAGCAGCGAGCCCGTCCGATCGATCGCCACCTGCACCGGACGGCCGCGCGCCTCCCCCTTCTCATTGAGGAAGCTCGTCAGGACCGGGAGCGGCTTGCCCGCGGGCTTGCCCTTGGCGAAGGGGACGAAGATCACCTGATAGCCGGACTTGGGCCGCCGGTTCCACGAACCATGCTGGCCGATGAAAGCCCCTTCGGCGAAGCGCGTCCCCAGCATCTGCCCGGTGGCGAAAGCCAGACCCAGCGAGGCGGTGTGCGGCCCCAGCGAATATTCGGGCCGGCGGACATATTGCGCCTGCTGCACGTCGCAATTCTCGACGCGCTTGTCGACATAGCCGCCCCAATAGAAGCAGGGCCAGCCGAAGAAGTCGCCCAGCCCGACGCTTGCCAGATAATCGGGTACGATATCCGAACCCAGCTCGTCGCGCTCGTTGACGACGGTCCATAATTCGCCGGTCGCCGGATTCCAGGCCATGCCGTTGGGATTGCGCAACCCCGCGGCAAAGATGCGATGCTGCCCCGTCACGGGATCGACTTCCCAGATCGCCGCACGCTCCTTTTCCACAGCCATGCCGTTCTCGCCGATATTGCTGTTCGATCCCACCGAAACGTAGAGCTTCGTCCCGTCGGGACTGGCGATGACGTTCTTCACCCAGTGATGATTAATCCCTGCCGGCAGGTCCGTTACCTTCACGCCCGGCGTGGTGATCGTGGTCTGCCCGACGGTGAAGGGAAAACGAGTGAGTTGGCCAGCCTCGGCGACATAGAGTTGACCATTGGCGACCGCCATGCCGACAGGTGAATCGAGCCCGGAAAGCAGCACCGTGCGCGCCTCGGCGACGCCGTCGCCATTCGCGTCGCGCAGCAGCAGGATCTTGTTCGCGCTCTCACCCGCCGCCCCGACGCGGCGCATGATAAGGCCCTGGATGAAGCCCCGGATGCTCTTCGGCGCCGCGCGCTTCGGCCCCGTCGTCTCGGAGACGAGCACGTCGCCGTTCGGCAGCGGCAATATCCAGCGCGGATGATCGAGGCCGGTGGCGAAGGCATTGACCTTGAGACCCGCCGCCGGCGTCGGCGTCTCGTCATCCTTCCAGCCGACGACCTTCGCGATATTGACCGTTGTGACGAGCGGCGTCGCCGGCGGCACGATCTTCGGTGTCGGCCCCATCTGCACCGCCATCGGAATCGTCGCCTTGCCGCTGTTGACGACTGCGTACCAGCCGGCGACGATCGCGACGATCAGCACCAGCACGATGATGAGGAGCACCCGCTTCCGGCTCATTCGCATCAGTCCTCTTCCTGCGGCGCCACTGCCACCGGCGGATGAAGGCGCAGCCGCGTCACGCGCGTCCTGTCGCCATCGGTGACTTCCAGCGCCCAGCCGCTCGCATGCGTCACCGTTTCACCGACTTGCGGCACATGGCCCGCGATCACCGAGACGAGCCCGCCCAGCGTATCCACGTCCTCCTCGACCTCGCCTAGACGGGGATCGACCGTCGCGGCCACTTCGTCAAGCTCCGCGCGCGCGTCCGCATCCCACAGCCCGCCGTCGAGCGGCACGAGCATGTCGACGGCTTCCTCGTCATATTCGTCCTCGATCTCGCCGACGATCTCCTCGACGATATCCTCGATCGTGACCAGGCCGGCGGTGCCGGAATATTCATCGACCACGATCGCGAGATGCGTGCGCGTCGCACGCATCTCGGCGAGCAGGTCGAGGACGCCCATCGATTCAGGTACATAGCGCGGCTCGCGCAGCAGTCCTTCGAGATTTTCAGGATGCGGCCCGCCGGCCGCGAGGATGGCGAAGGCATCCTTCACATGCACCATGCCCACGACATGGTCCAGATTATCGCGATAGACCGGTAGCCGGCTATGCCCCGCCTCGACAAAGGCCGCGACCAGATCGGGAAAGCTGATCGTCTCGGGCACCGCGATGATATCGGCGCGCGGCACGCTGATATCGTCCGCCGTGCATTCGCCGAAATGCAGGAGATTGCGCAGCATCTGCCGCTCGACGGGCGACAGGTCGCCCTTCGATGCCGGCTCGCCCTCATGCTCCTCGATCGCCTCCTCGATCTGGGCACGCAGGGAGGGTTCGGCGTCCTCGCCGAAGATCAGGCCGAAAAGGCCCCGCCACCATCGGCCACCGCCCGAAGCGGCGACGCTACTGGAATCATCTGGCATGACGGTCGATTATCAATCCCTGTTCATGGCTCGCGCGACCGGCCGTGGCCGAACAGCCGGATGAATAGCGGCATGGGACGCGTTTCGCTATGCCTCTTCCACCGCATAGGGATCGGCGATGCCCAACGTCGCGAGCGCGGCGCGCTCCAGCGCCTCCATCGCCTCTGCCTCGGCATCGTCGATATGATCGAAGCCCAGAAGGTGGAACATGCCGTGGACGATCAGGTGCGTCGCGTGGATTGCGACATCGACACCCTTCTCCGCCGCCTCGCGCGCGCAGACGCCATGTGCAAGGATGATGTCGCCCAACAGCACCTCACCATCGTCGGTATCGGCGATCGCATCGAGCAGATCGCGCGGCACCATCGGGAAGGACAGCACGTTGGTGGGCTTGTCCTTCTGGCGATAGGCGGCGTTCAGCGCCTGCACCTCTTCATCGTCGGCATATTTCACCGACACTTCGGCGCAGACCGCCTCGCTCTCCAGCTCGGCCCAAGGACTCGACCGTAATGCCGCGAGCACCGCACGCCGCGCCAAGGCTTCCCATTCCTGCGAAAGCGGCCAGGGACGTTCAATCTGAACGGCGACGTCGATCATGCGTCCTCGCCTTCATAAGCCTCGACGATCCGGCCGACGATCGGGTGCCGCACCACGTCCGACGCGCCGAAGCGGATCGTCGCGATTCCTTCGACGCCCTCCAGCCGCGCGACGGCATCGGCAAGGCCCGACCGCCCCGGCTCGGGCAGATCCACTTGTTTGGGATCGCCGCACACCACCATCCGGCTGTTCATGCCGAAGCGGGTCAGGAACATCTTCATCTGTGCCGGCGTCGTGTTCTGCGCCTCGTCAAGAATCACAAAGGCATCGGCCAGCGTGCGCCCGCGCATGAAGGCCAGCGGCGCGATCTCTATCTCCCCGCTCGCGATCCGCCGCTCGACCTGCTCGTTCGGCAGCATGTCATAAAGCGCGTCGTATAGCGGGCGCAGATAGGGATCGACCTTCTCCTTCATATCGCCCGGCAGGAAGCCCAGCCGCTCGCCCGCCTCCACCGCCGGGCGCGACAAGATCAGCCGCTCCACCGATCCGGCGACGAGCTGCTGCACCGCCTGCGCCACCGCCAGATAGGTCTTGCCCGTCCCCGCCGGGCCGAGCGCGAAGATGATGTCGGCGCGGTTCAGTGCCTCCATATAGGTGATTTGCGTCGCCGATCGCGGGACGATCGTCTTCTTGCGCGTGCGGATCATCACCGTCGGCGGCTGGCTGACATCGCGGCGGATGATCCCGTCCAGCGTCGGCTCAGCCGACATGGCGATCACTGCCTCAACCGATCCGGTATCGACATCCTGCCCCTGCACGATACGATTATAAAGGCCGGTGAGCACGTCGCGCGCGCGCGCGGCCGCCGCCGCCTCGCCCTCGATCTGGAGCTTGTTGCCCCGCGCGGCGATATAGACGCCCAGCCGATTCTCTATCGCCACCAGATTCTGATCGAACTCGCCGAACAGGCGCCCCAGCAATTGCGGCCTGTCGAACAGGACTTCCAGCCGCACGCGATCTCCGGCCTGTGCCGGTGTGGCTTTACGCGACATTCATGCTCCCTGCCGGGGAACGGAGCGCGCCCCGGATCGCCCCACGATGCAGGGCCTTCGCCTCAATGTCCATCGAGTCCTTCAAGCGCCCGCCAGCGCCTTGCCGCCAAGGCTGTTCGGCCCCGCCGACACGATCTCGACCGCGATCATCTCGCCCAGCGCGGCGCTATCCTCGACGACGACCGACTGGAGCCAGGGCGATTTTCCGATCCGCTGGCCGGGATGGCGGCCGTTACGTTCGATCAGGATTTCGGTGCGCTGTCCCACGCTCGCCGCATTGAACGCCGCCTGCTGTTCGTTGAGCAGAGCCTGGAGCCGTTGAAGCCGCTCGTCCATCACCTCGGGCCGCACCTTTCCGTCCATCGTCGCGGCAGGGGTTCCCGGACGCGGCGAATATTTGAACGAAAAGGCCTGCGCATAGTTCACCCGCGCCACCACATTGAGCGTCGCGACGAAATCGGCCTCGCTCTCGCCGGGGAAGCCAACGATGAAATCGCCCGACACGGCAATGTCGGGCCGCACCGCGCGCACCCGGTCGATCAGCCGGCAATAGCTGTCGACGCTGTGGCTGCGGTTCATCGCTTTCACGATACGGTCGCTCCCCGCCTGCACCGGCAGATGAAGGAAAGGCATCAGCGTCTCGACATCGCCATGCGCGGCGATCAGGCCGTCGGTCATGTCGTTGGGATGGCTGGTCGTGTAACGGATACGCCGCAGGCCCGGCAGCCGGTCGAGCGCGCGGATCAACCCGTCCAATCCCTGCATCCGCCCCGCCTCGTCCTCGGCCTCCCACGCGTTGACGTTCTGGCCGAGCAGCGTGATCTCCTTGACGCCGGCATCGACCAGCGCCTTCGCCTCGTCGATCACCGCGCCCCACGGCCGCGACACCTCCGCGCCGCGCGTATAGGGAACGACGCAATAGGTGCAGAATTTGTCGCATCCTTCCTGCACGGTCAGGAAGGCGCTCGCGCCCGGCCGCCGCCGCTTCGGCAGCGCGTCGAACTTCGAAGCCGTCGGCATGTCGGTGTCTACCGCCCGCCCCTCGCGCCCGGCGGTGCGGATAAGTTCAGGCAGACGATGATAAGCCTGCGGGCCGACCACCACGTCCACCGCAGGCGCGCGGCGCGATATCTCCGCCCCTTCGGCCTGCGCGACACAGCCCGCCACCGCGATCATCGGGGTGGCGCCGCTCTCGCGCCCGCGCTTCACCATCCGGCCTATGTCCGAATAGACCTTCTCGGCCGCCTTTTCGCGGATATGGCAGGTGTTGAGGACAACCAGTTCCGCCGTCGTCTCGTCCTCGGCCGCGCTCATGCCTTCGGAGTCGAGCAGCTCCGCCATGCGCGCGCCGTCATAGACGTTCATCTGGCAGCCGAACGACTTCACGAAATAGCTTTTAGGGGCAGGACGAGTCATCCGGCCGCGATATAGGCGCGAACCTCTCACTCGCCAACTGTCGTCACGCCGGCGCCCCGGCGGGCTTCACACCCGCGTTCGGAACGGCGTAAAATTCGTTCCCGCGTCGAACACGTCGATGCCTTCGCGCCGCTTGAGCCAGCCGACGACGATATAGGTCACGGGCGTCAGGATCACCTCCCAGCTCACCTTGAGCACCCATTGAGTGACGAGCACGGTGAAGACCAGCCCGGTCGTCCAGCCCTCGACGCCCAGAAAAGCGAGCGGGTAGAAGATCAGGCTGTCCACCCCCTCCCCCGCGATCGTCGATCCGATCGTCCGCGTCCAGAGGTGCCGTCCCTCGGTCCACAGCTTCATCTTGGCCATGACGAAGCTGTTGACGAACTCGCCCGCCCAGAAAGCGGCGATCGAGGAGAAGACGATGCGCGGCACCTGCCCGAACACGGCTTCATAATGCGCCTGCCCGCCCCAGTCGGCCGCCGGCGGCAGCGCCACCACCACCCACGACATGAACGCCATGAACAACAAAGCCGCGAACCCCGCCCAGATGCAGCGGCGCGCGCGGGCATAGCCGTACACCTCGGTCATGATGTCGCCCAGCACATAGCCGACGGGAAAGAAGAGGATGCCCGCGCCGAAGGGCCAGGGGCCGATGCCCGGCAGGTCCACCACCGCCACCTTCCCCGCGCCCAGCACGTTGGAGAGCAGCAGGATGGTGACAAACGCCGCCATCACGAAATCGAAATAGCGCAGGTTGCGCCGGCCTAGCGCCCCCGCCCCGATGGCGACCGGCGCCCCCCTGTCCTGATCTGTCATGGCGCGACACTATCGCGGTTCCGCCGCGATGCAATCCGCGCTATCCTGCTGGAACGATGGAGAGACCGGAGTATGAAACCGCGCGGGCGCAGCTCGTCGAGATCGGCCGCGCCTTCGATGCGCGTGGCTGGGTGCCTGCGACGAGCGGCAATTTCTCGGTGCGGCTGGTCGATGGGCGCATCGCCGTCACCGTTTCGAGCCGCCACAAGGGCCGGCTCGGGATCGCGGATATCATGACGGTGGATGCGGAAGGAAAGCCGCTCAGCGAAGGCACGCCTTCGGCGGAAACCGCGCTCCACACGCAACTTTACCGGATTTTCCCGGCGATCGGCGCCGTTCTCCATACGCACTCGCCCGGCGCCGTGGCCCTGAGCCGCGCCTTCCCAGATGAGGACGGCTGGACGATCGAAGGGCATGAGCTTCTGAAGGCGCTGCCCGGCACGACCACTCACACGACGCGGGTGACATTGCCGATCGTCGCCAACGATCAGGACATGGATGCGCTCGCCGCCGCGATCGAGCCGAGTTTGCGCGTCACCCCTTCCCCGCCGGCCTATCTCATCCGTGGTCATGGCCTTTATGGCTGGGGCCGCGACGTGGCCGAGGCCGAACGCGTGGTCGAGGCGATCGAATGGCTGTTCGCCGCCGAACTCACCGAACGCCAGTTCCGCGCAGGAGCCCGAGCATGAGCCGTCTTACCGTCTATTCCGAAGCCGATCCCGCCGCGCCCGAAATCGACACGACGGACGGCGCCGAGATCGCTGCCGCGCTCGATACGATCGGGGTGCGCTTCGAACGCTGGCCGGCCGGGGCGACGCTCGCTGCCGATGCCGACGATGCGGCGGTGCTCGCCGCCTATGCGTCCGATATCGATCGCCTGTGCGCGATCGGCGACTACCGGGCGGTGGACGTGATCCGCCTCGCCCCCGATCATCCCGACAGGGCCGCCCTGCGCACCAAATTCCTGTCGGAGCACCGCCATGACGAGGATGAGGTGCGCTTTTTCGTCGAGGGCGCGGGCCTCTTCTGTCTGCGCGAGGGCGGCAAGGTGCATCTGGCGCTGTGCGAGGCAGGCGATCTCATCAGCGTGCCCGCCGGCATTCGCCACTGGTTCGACATGGGTCCGGCGCCGCATTTCACGGCCATCCGCCTGTTCACGAACCCCGAGGGCTGGATTGCGCGTTTTACGGGCGATCCCATCGCGGATGTCTTTCCCCGTTTCGAGCCCGTTGCCGCATGACCCAGATCAAAGCCATCCTCACCGACATCGAAGGGACGACCACCAGCATCGCCTTCGTCACCGACACGCTCTTCCCCTATGCGCGCGCCGCGCTCCAGGCCTATGTCGCACTGCACGAGCGCGAGCTTCTTCCCCTACTGGACGAGGTGCGCGCGATGGAGGAAGCGCTCGACGCCGATCGCGCGCAGGTGATCGCGATCCTCGAACGCTGGATCGACGAGGATCGCAAGGCGACGCCGCTCAAGGAGATACAGGGCCGGATCTGGGCGCATGGCTATGCGAGCGGCGCATTTCGCGGCCATATCTATCCCGACGCTGCCGAAGCGCTGCGGACCTGGCACGCCGCCGGCTATCGCCTCCACGTCTATTCGTCGGGATCGATAACGGCGCAGAAGCTGATTTTCGGCCATAGCGAACAAGGCGATCTCACGCCGCTTTTCTCGGGCTGGTTCGATACGACAATCGGGCCGAAGCGCGCCGCCGCGTCCTATGCCGGTATCGCCCGCTCGATCGGCGAGGCGCCGGAAGCGATCCTCTTCCTGTCCGACCACCCGGCCGAGATCGAGGCCGCGCGCGAGGCGGGGCTGTGCACTCTGCTGATCGATCGCGAAGGGACAGGGGGAATCGGCTCCTTCGCGGATATCGATCTCAGCACGCTCGCGTGAAGCTCGACGGCATTCACCGCCGCTCGATCGAGCCAACTTCGTCGGGCAAGACGGTACGGATTCTCGACCAGCGCCTGCTCCCTTGGGAAACGCGTTGGGTGGAACTGACCACCGCCGCCGATGCCGCGCGCGCAATCACCGAGATGTGGACACGCGGCGCCCCGCTCCTCGCGATGACCGCCGCTTATGGTTTTGCCATGGCCTTGCGCGACGATCCCTCCGACGCCGCGCTCGCCCGCGCCTACGACCTGCTGCTCGCCACACGGCCGACGGCGATCAACCTGCGCTGGGCTTTGGACGAGATGCGCACGGCGACGATCTCACTCCCACCGGCCGAACGAGCGCGCGCCGCCTACACCCGCGCCGCCGCCTTGTGCGACGAGGACGTCGCGCTCAACCGCGCGATCGGCGGGCACGGGCTGGACCTGCTCCGCGCGCTTCACGCCCGCGCGCCGGGCCGCCCGCTCAATATCCTCACGCATTGCAATGCGGGCTGGCTCGCCACGGTCGATTACGGCACCGCGCTCGCGCCGCTCTATCTGGCGCAGGATGAGGGGCTGCCGATCCATGTCTGGGTGGATGAGACACGGCCGCGCAACCAGGGCGCGCTGCTTACCGCCTTCGAACTGGCGGGGCATGGCGTGCCCCATATGGTGATAGCGGACAATGTCGGCGGACTGCTGATGCGGCGCGGCGAGGTCGATCTGGTGATCGTCGGCGCCGATCGGGTGACGGCGAACGGCGATGTCTGCAACAAGATTGGCACCTATCTGAAGGCGCTGGCGGCGGCCGACAATGGCGTGCCCTTCTATGTCGCCTTGCCCTACACCACAATCGATCGCGCGATGCCGGACGGAAACAGCATCCCGATCGAGGAACGCTCCCCCGACGAACTGGCCTTGCTGACCGGCCCGGCGGCGGACGGGATCGAGACGGTGCGCGTCACCGCCTCACCCGCCTACAATCCCGCCTTCGACGTCACGCCCGCGCGCCTCGTCACCGGCTATATCACCGAAAAAGGCGTGATCGCCGCGATCGCCTGAGGCTCACTGCCCCGCCGCCGCGTCGCCTCGCCGCCAGGCATAATAACCGTCAAGCGTCTTCAGCTTGTCGAGATGGGGAACCGGCATCGGCCCGGTCTTGTCGCCCAGCCCCATCACCTGCTCATTGGCGGCGGTGAAGGCAGGCCAGGCCGGAAGACCGCCCCCGTTCGGATCGCCCGTCTTCGCGAAATTCACCCAATAGCTGCTGAACTGATGGGCGAGCCGCTTGTCCGTATCCGACGGCGGCCCCGAAGGCCCGCCAAGATTGTCGAACACATAGGCGATTTCGGAGCCATGGTTGGATCCGTCGGGCGACTTGGGCGTGCGATGGTCGAAATAATAGACGAAGGCGCGGCCCTTGCCCTTGCTCGTCTGGAGCCGCGCCCAGACCCATGTATGCCAGGCAAAGGCCGTGTCGCGGAACAGGTCCTTGCTCGATCGTACCGCCTCGGCATCGGTCGCGTGCGGATAGACGGCAAGGATCGCATCCGCCTTGGTGCCATAGCCCTTGCGGACGTCGGCGACGAAGTTCGCCGCCGTCACGCCGGGCCGCGCGAAGAGCGCGCCTTCATCCGAATTGGTGCCGATCAGGATAGGCGTGTCGTTGAAGCGCCCCTCTTCATAGAGCCGATATTGGTCGCCCGGCAGCACATAGCCATCGAAATTCGGCCAGAAGGTGCCCATCGGCCCCGCCTGTTTCTGAATCGCATCGGCCGGCAGCGCGCGTGCAGCCTTGAGGTCGGCCGCGCCCAGCGTCTGGAAGAAGCGCGCGCCCTGCGCCTCCGCGCCCGGTAGCGTAGGCATGTTGAGGCCGCCTTCATCGTCCTTCTTCGCCGATCCGAAATTGCCGCCGCTTTCGGATATCGCCTTGGCGAACAGCCCCTTGGCGAGCGGCGAGGCCGCCAGCATGCTCACCGATATGCCGCCGGCGGATTCGCCGAAGATCGTCACATTGGCCGGATCGCCCCCGAACCGCGCGATATTGTCGCGGACCCAACGCAGGCCGGCAATCTGGTCTTCCAAGCCGTAGTTACCCGATCCTTGGCCGCTCTCGGCGCTGAGCGCGGGATGGGCGAGGAAACCGAACGGCCCCACGCGATAGGCGATGCTGACGAGGACGACTCCCTTATGTGCCAGATTGGCGCCGTCATAGGTCGGGATTCCCGTCATGCCCCCGGCAAAGCCGCCGCCATAGATCCACACCATCACCGGCAGCTTCTCGCCCGCCGCTTTGGCCGGCGTCCAGACATTCAGATAAAGACAATCCTCGCTGACGTTCGTGGGCGCGCCCATCATTGCGGCGAAGCTGGTATCCTGCATGCAGCCGGGGGCGAAGGCGTCGGCCTTCTTGATGCCCGACCAGCCGGCCACCGGCTGCGGCGCGCGCCAGCGGTTCGCCCCCGTCGGCGGCGCGGCGAAAGGGATACCCTTGAAGATACCGAGACCGTCCTGCCGGACGCCCTCCACCTTCCCGCCCGTAATCGAAACAGCGGTGATCTGTGCAAACGATGGCGCACCGGCGACGAGGGCGGTGGCCGCAAGCAAGACGGCGATCGGCTTCATGGCATTCTCCCCTGCAACGTTCCGCGGCGGATACTAAGCCCCAATGCCACCAGCTGACCATGAACATTCCGTACCTGCCTGAAGCGTTCGACCTGAGTGGGAATTGCGGTTAGGGATTGCCGCCGCACCGACGAACCGTCTAGCGCAACAGCAAGGGGCCCCGTAGCTCAGTTGGATAGAGCATCGGTCTTCTAAACCGAATGTCGCAGGTTCGAATCCTGCCGGGGTCGCCATAAGGCTAGCCGGTAAAGGCGCCGAAAAACGGGAGGGAATGAATGCGGTGGCTGACGAAGGCTTTGCTATGCTCTCTTGCCGCCGGCATGGCCGGCGCACCAGCCCATGCCGAATGGATCACAAGTTGGGCCGCTTCGCCCATTCCCCCTTCCGCCGCGATGGGGCCGATGCCGGCCACGCCCTCCTTCCATGACCTGACGATCCGCCAGATCCTGCGTGTCTCCGCTGGCGGCGAGGCGATCCGCCTTCGTCTGAGCAACGCCTTCGGCACAGGGCCGCTCGCGATCGGCCGCGCACGCGTGGCGATCCTCGGGCCGGACGGAAAGGAACAGCCGAACAGCAGCCGATGGATTACCTTCGACGGTCAATCCTCGGCGATCATTCCACAGGGCGCCCCGTTCGTGAGCGACGCCGTCGCACTGAACGTGCCGGCCTTCGCAAGACTGGCGGTAAGCCTCTATCTCCCCGGCGATACGGGACCCTGCACCTGTCATACGACCGGGCTCGAACCGATCGAGTTGTCGGCGCCGGGCAATCACTCGGCGGCGCCCTTCGCGCCCGTTTCAACGGCGCACTATCGGGCTTTCCTGATGGGCGTCGAACTCGACGACCCGGCGGGCGCGGGCACGATCGTTGCGTTTGGCGATTCGATCACCGACGGGGTCGGCTCGACGGCGGGCGCGGACCGGCGCTGGCCGGATCTGCTAGCCGAGCGGCTGAAGGGCCGCTGGGGCGTCGCAAATGCGGGGATCAGCGGCAATCGCGTGCTGAACGACGGCTTCGGCATCAACGCGCTGGCCCGTCTCGATCGCGATGCCCTCGCATTGCCCGGTGTGAAGGCGATCATCCTTCTGGAAGGGGTCAACGACCTCGGAATCGCCTTTGCCAGGCCGAACTCGCCCCTCGCCAAGGCGATGCACCAGAGCGCGAAGGACAGGATCGACGCCGATCGCATCATCGCGGGCTATCGTCAGATCGTCACCCGCGCCCATGCGCGCGGCATCAAGGTCTACGGCGCGACGATCCTGCCCTATAAGGGCGCGACCTATTGGTCGCCCGAGGGGGAGGCGGCGCGCCAGGAGATCAATGCCTTCATTCGATCGAAAGGCGCGTTCGACGGCGTGATCGATTTCGACGCCGCAACGCGCGATCCCGCCGATCCGCAAAGGATGCGCGAAGGCTTCCACGCCGGCGACCACCTCCACGGCAGCGACGCCGGCTATCAGGCGATGGCCAACGCCATCCCGCTCGACCTGTTCGAATAAGGTCGGGCCGGATCAATTCGGCCGCAAAAATCACCGTCATGCCGACCTGCGCTGGCATGACGGGATTGCTGGAACGGTCCCGAGTCAGATCGTCTTGTCGTCCGATGGCGCGGCCTTTGCCGCCGACGCGGCGGGGAGACTCACCGTCGTTACGGCCGGGGCTTGGGATTTCGCATTCTGCGCCACCGGTTGCGGCTTGCGCGTCATGGCGGAGCAGTCGCCCGAGCTGTTCGATACCACCTTGGGCTGCTCGTTCGCGCCGAGCGACGTCACTCGCACGCTCCGGCTGCACGTAGCACCGCCCGAGCTCGTCGAGACGAAGCTGTAGCTGACGGTGCCCGCCGGCATGTTGCGGAAGGAAGCGGCATCGATCTTGCCATCGGCGACGGCCATCGGCTGCGCCTCGAGCGCGCTCGCCTGCCGCATCATCGCGGCGGCCTGACGATCCATCTCGGCGGCGATCCTGTCGAACATCGCGAAGGACGCTGGTTCGAAGAAGGGATCGAAGAAAGCTATCGGCGTCGCCTGGCGCACCGGCGCGACGACCACTCTGGGCGCGACATCGCCCTTATATTCGATACGCGCGACCGATCCGTCCGGCAGAGCGACGTTCAGGAAATGGCTGCCTTGCTCCGCCGCCATTGCCGTGCCAGCTGTTGCGGCCAGCACCGCGCCCGCCAAGACGGCTGCACGAAATTTTCGCATCAATCGTCCTCCATCATCGGTGTGAATGGAGCGTGGGACTCTATCCCGGAAAGCTGAACCTCAGATGATCGAGTGGTGCTATCGCGCCTGAAAACGCGCCCATTCGAGATCGCTCAGGCGCACGTCAAGGACGATGCGATCGCCCTGCTCGGCCTGCGCCAGCACCTCGCCATGCGCGTGCAACCAGGCGATCGCGCCGCCATCCGCCGCATCGAGGCGAACGGTGTGAAGGCGGCTGCCTGCGCTCAGCCGTTCGGCGAGCAACCGGCGCAGCGTTTCGACACCCTCGCCGTCGCGCGCCGACAGCGCCACGACATTGTCGCGCCGGGCGGCATCTGCCGTGACGCGCGCGACTCGTTCGGGATCGAGCAGGTCGATCTTGTTCCATGCCTCGATCATGGGGATCGCCAAACCCTCTTCGCTACCAATCCCGAGTTCGGTCAGCACCGCCTCGACATCGGCGGCCTGCGCCTCGCTGTCGGAATGCGCGACATCGCGGACGTGGACGATCAGGTCGGCCGCCGTCACTTCCTCGAGCGTCGCCCGAAAGGCGGCGACGAGTTGCGTCGGCAGATCGGAGACAAAGCCCACCGTGTCCGACAGGATCGCCTTGTCGATGCCGGGCAGCGAAATCTGCCGCATCGTCGGATCAAGCGTGGCGAACAGCAGATTTTCCGCCATCACGCCCGCGCCCGTCATCCGGTTGAACAGCGTCGATTTGCCCGCATTGGTGTAACCTACCAGTGCGATCACCGGCCAAGGCGCGCGCCTGCGCCGTGCCCGGTGGAGGCCGCGCGTGCGGCGCACCTGGCTCAACTCGCGGCGCAGCTTCGCCATCCGGTCGCGGATCATGCGCCGGTCGGCCTCGATCTGCGTCTCGCCGGGGCCGCCCAGGAAGCCGAAGCCGCCGCGCTGCCGTTCGAGATGGGTCCAGCTTCGCACCAGCCGCCCCTGCTGATAGTCGAGATGCGCCAGCTCGACCTGCAACCGCCCTTCCGCCGTCGCGGCCCTTTCCCCGAAAATCTCAAGGATCAGGCCGGTACGGTCGATCACCTTGGTGTCAAGCGCCTTTTCCAGATTGCGTTGCTGGATTGGCGTGAGCGCGGCGTCGACGATGACAAGCGCGGCCTCGGCCATGCGCGTTGCGGTTGCAATCTGCTCCACCTGCCCCGCCCCGAACAAGGTAGCCGGGCGCGGTTCGCGCAGCCGGAAGGCTTGCTTCTCGATCACGTCGATACCGATCGCGCGCGCCAACCCGGCGGCTTCCTCCAGCCGGGCGGATGCGTCGCGGATCGAATCGCCCGGGCGGTCCGGCAGGACCACAATCGCCCGCGCGCCACGGCTCAGGCCATCATCATCGGCCCTGTCGAAAACGCTCAATCTTCCTCCGCATCATCCACGCCGCTGAGGTCCAGCGGATTGGCCGGCTGCACGGTCGAGATCGCATGCTTGTAGACAAGCTGGCTGAGCCCGTCGCGGCGCAGCAGCATGCAGAACAAGTCATAGGCCGCGATTTCGCCCTGCAGCATCACGCCGTTGACGAGAAACATCGTCACCGGCTCGCGCGATCTACGCACCGCACCGAGGAAGATTTCCTGCAAGAGCGTGGGCTTGCGCTGGTCTTCTGCGAAACCCTTCTCATTCTCGTCGAGGTCGAGGGGGTGGGCGGGCATGATCGTGGAGATGGCGTGCTTGTAAATAAGCTGCGCCTGACCATCGCGGCGTAGCAGTACCGAGAAATTGTCGAACCAGGTGATGATGCCCTGGAGCTTGACGCCCTTGACGAGGAACATCGTCACCGGCGTCTTCGACTTGCGCAGCGTATTGAGGAAAATATCCTGAAGATTGTTGACCTTATCGGCCATGATCTGGGGCCTCCGGTTCTTGGCGGGGGCGTAGCCCCGCAAACGCGCCCTTGCCGGCGTCGTGCTCGCCCCCGCCGGCTGCGGAGGCGCGCGTAATCTATAGTGGACGAATGAAGCCGTCTACCTCCGTTCGCTTCAACCCTCCTAGGCCTCTCATTCCTCTACTTCGCCTTTCGCCTCGGCCAGGCCCAGCGACTTGAGCTTGCGATGCAAGGCCGATCGCTCCATGCCGATGAACGTCGCTGTGCGCGATATGTTGCCGGAAAAGCGGCGAATCTGGACGCGCAGATATTCGCGCTCGAACGTCTCGCGCGCCTCGCGTAACGGCGTGCCCATGATCGACTTGGCCGCATCGCCGGGCGCAAGCCGCGCCTGATCGCTCATCACCTCGGGCGGCAGCATGTCGATATCGATCGTATGCAGCCGGTCGCCGGGGGCGAGGATGATCGTCCGCTCGACAACATTGCGAAGCTGGCGGACATTACCCGGCCAGTCATAGGCCTGGAGCGCCGCCACCGCTTCAGCGGAGATGGTCGGCGTCGGTACCCGCCGTTCGGCAGCGTAGCGCGCGACATAATGGTCGACGAGCGCGGGAATGTCCTCGCGCCGTTGAGATAGAGCGGGAAGGTGGACCGGCACGACATTGAGACGATAATATAAATCCTCGCGAAACCGCCCTTCCCCGATCTCTACCATCAGATCCTTCGAGGTCGACGATACCACGCGCACGTCGACCTTGACGACGCGCTGCCCACCCATCCGCGTGAAGCTCTGATCGGTTAGAACGCGCAATATCTTGGCCTGCGTGGTCAGCGGCATGTCCGCGATCTCGTCGAGGAACAAGGTGCCGCCATGCGCCTGCTCCAGCAGGCCGGGCCGCACCAATTCGCTCCCCTCCTCCACGCCGAACAGTTCATCCTCCACTCGATCGGGCGTCATCCGCGCGGCGCTGACGACGATGAAGGCCGCGCGCTCGCGCTGGCTCCATTTGTGGAGCAGCCGCGCGGCAACCTCCTTGCCAACGCCGGCGGGGCCCGACAGGAGCACGCGACTGCCCGTCGCCGCCACCCGCTTCAGCGTCGCGCGCACGCCGTTGATCGCGGCGCTGTTACCGGTGAGTTCGTCGTCCTGGCCGATCTGGGCGCGCAGCGAAGCATTTTCGCGCCGCAGCCGCTCCGTCTCGGTCGCGCGGCCGACAAGGTGGAGCAGGCGCTCCGCCTCGAACGGTTTTTCGATGAAATCGCTCGCACCCCGGCGTACCGCCGCGACCGCGGTATCGATATTGCCATGGCCCGAAATCACCAGCACCGGCAGCGAGGGGTCGCGCCGCTTGATCTCGTCGAGCAGATCGAGCCCGTCAAGCCGCGAGCCCTGAAGCCAGACGTCGAGCAGGACGAGCGATGGCCGCCGGTCCGCCAGCGCCGCCAGCGCCGCATCGGAATCGGCGGCGGTACGCGGCATATAGCCCTCGTCCTCCAATACGCCGGCGACCAGTTCGCGAATATCCTGCTCATCGTCGACGATCAAAACATCGAGCGCCATTTCTGCCTCAACTCTTCATGCGGGTAAGGGCGGGAAGCCCGGGATCGTCACCGTCGGCGCGGCCGTCGCCATCGACGACGAGCGAAGCGAGCGTGGCGATATCGAACGACAGGCGCACCATCGTGCCGCCGCCAGGACGATCGGTGAAGAGGATCGAGCCGAAATGCTCCTCGACGATCTTCATCACGATCGCGAGGCCGAGGCCGGTGCCCCGGCTGCGCGTCGTCATATAAGGCTCCGTGATGCGCTCGCGCTCGGCGGGCAGGCCGATGCCATCATCGGAGAGGTCGATCAGCAGCCTCCCCTCCTCCTCGGCGATCCGCATCTCGATACGCCCTTCGACGCCTTCACCTTTTGCTTCAATAGCTTCGACCGAGTTCTTGACGATATTGGTCAGCGCCTGTCCCAGCTGACGGCGATCGCAGACGATGGTCGGCGAGGGATCGGGGGCATCGAGCCGGAAGCGAATGGCAGGATGGGCGACTTCGTGGAGGAAGAGCGCCTGACGTGCGATATCGACGATCGCCTCGGCGCGGAACACCGGCTTCGGCATGCGAGCGAAGGAAGAGAATTCGTCGACCATCCGTCGCAAGTCGCCCACCTGCCGGATGATCGTGCCCGTCAATCGCTCGAACGTCGCGGGATCGGAGGCGATCTCACGCCCATAGCGGCGCTGGAGCCGCTCGGCGGCGAGCTGGATCGGCGTCAGCGGATTCTTGATCTCATGCGCGATACGGCGCGCGACATCGGACCAGGCGGCGCGGCGCTGATCGAGCAATTGCTGGGTGATATCGTCGAACGTCAGCACATGGCCTGCGCCGATCCGCACGATCCGCACCGCCAACGTGCGCGGCTCGCCGCCGCTGGAGAATTGGATCACAGCCTCGCGCTCAGGCCCGGCGAGTAGCGCGTCGAACTCGGGCGCGATTTCGGACAGGCGCTTGCCGACCGGACTTTCCTCTTCCGTTTTCAGCAAGGAGGCCGCTGACGTATTGATAAGTCTTACTTTTCCTGAGCCAGTGACCGAGATTACGCCGGCACTGACGCCCGACAGCACCGCTTCGGTCAGCGCGCGCCGGCTTTCCAGCGCACCAGTCTGCTCCTCCAGCGTGCTCGCCATCCTGTTGAACGCGCTCGCCAGCATCCCGACCTCGTCCTGCGTGCGGGGCGATTCGACGCGCGCCGACAGATCGCCGTCCGCCACGCGCCGCGTCGCGCCGACCAGTTGCGACACGGGCCGAACGATCCGGTCGGCGATCTTCAGCGCGATGAAGATGGCGATGCCGACGATCAGCAGCGATACGATCAGCAGCGCCGCGTTGAACTGAAGCTGCAACGAGCGCGATCGACGCACCATCGTATCATAATCGCCACGCGCCGCCTTCGTCCGCGCGACCGAGGCAAGTACGGTCGGGGACACGCCGCGCGAGGCGTAGAGATAAACCTCCGCATCGGGATCGAGACGCACCACCGTCTCGACGCGATCGCCCGCATCGGTGACAACGCGCGCGCGTCCCTGACGCAGTTCGCTCACCGACGCTTCGGGCAGGCGCAGCGCGATCGGCCGCGAATCGAGATTGGCGCCGGCGAGCAGGCGGCGCGTACCGTCCTTGCCGATCATTATGACCGCTGCTTCGGAAAGGTTGCGCGCCTGCACCTGCCAGGCGAGTCCTTCGGCGAATTTGCGCGAATCGACGCCGAATTCAGCGGCATAGCCGTTCACGTCGCCCGCCATAGCGATGATGTCGGCGACGATCCGCTGCTTCGCCTCCTGGACATAGGCCTGCGCCACCATGTCGCCATTTTCGACAACGGTGCGCGCGCGATCGGAGAACCAGAATTCGACACCATATTGGAAAAGGAGCGAAGCGAAGATCACCACGAGCAGCGTCGGCACGCTGGCGATCGCCGAGAAGACCGCGACGAGCCGCACGTGCATCCGTCCATTGCCGCCGACCGGCGAACGCGCCGCTCGCCCCTTGGCGACACGCCGCGCGAGCAGGACCATCAGCCCCATCAGCGGCACGAGATTGGCAACGAGGAGCAATGCGACCAGCGCTGGGGTCAATAGCCGCTGCGGCGCCCCCTGCCCCGTCACGATGAAATAGGTCGCTGTCATCACCGCGATGGCGACCAGCGGAGTGCCGATCTCCAGCAGCGGCATCAGCCGCCGTCGCCCGTGCAAAGCGAGACGACGCCGCCATCGTGGAACGGCGTTCGCGTGGGGAGTCACGACATCCATCGTGGCGACTTTAACACATCCCCGTTGCACATAAACACCGCTCTCGCACAGGCGGCCGAAGTTCGCAGCGGCGCTTCGGATTCCTGTACCCCCCTTCATCACCCCGAAGAAAGTCGGGATCCATTGACGCGGCTCGCTTCATCGTTAGGCGACCCGCAATCCATGGATTCCGACTTCCGCCGAGATGACGAGTTTGGCGTGGCTAGATGTTACGCCGAACGTCGCCGGGATCGATACCGCGTTCGGTGAGTTTCTTGCGCAGCGTGTTGCGGTTGATGCCGAGCAACCTGGCCGCCTTGAGCTGATTGCCCTTCACGGCGGCGAGCGTCAGCTGCAACAGCGGGCGCTCAACCTCGGCCAGCACCCGGTCGAACAATCCCTCAGGCGGCAAATCCTGTCCAAACACCGCAAAATAGCGCGCGAGGTGCATCTCCACGGCGTCCGCAAGGCTTTCCGACGTGGCCGTCCTCGGATCGGCCGGCGGGTGCCCGCCGTCGAGCTGCTGCTCCACCAGCGCGGCGGTGATGACATCCTCCCGCGCGAGCGCGGCCAGACGGCGCATCAGATTTTCAAGCTCGCGTACATTGCCCGGCCAACCATGATGCGCGAGCCGGACGATGGCGGCGGGATCGAGTTGCTTGCGCGGTAGCCCTTCGGCGGCGGCGCGATCGAGAAAATGGCGCGCCAGCTCGCCAATATCCTCGCCCCGCTGGCGCAACGCCGGCAGGCGGATGGGCACCACGTTCAGCCGATAATAGAGGTCCTCGCGAAAGGCATGGTCTGCGATGAGGCGGGGCAGATCCTTATGGGTGGCTGCGATGATGCGCACGTCGGTGCGGATCGCGCGCGTGCCGCCCACGGTCGAATATTCACCCGATTGGAGCACCCGCAGCAACCGCGTCTGCGCCTCCATCGGCATGTCGCCAATCTCGTCGAGGAACAGGGTACCGCCCTGCGCCTGCTCGAAGCGGCCGGCGGTGCGCGCCTGCGCGCCGGTGAAGGCGCCGCGTTCATGGCCGAACAGATCGGACTCGATCAAGTCGCGCGGGATCGCGGCCATGTTGACCGCGACGAACGGCTTTCCCGCGCGGCGGCCGAGATCGTGGATAGCCCGCGCGACCAGTTCCTTGCCCGTCCCTGATTCGCCCAGGATCAACACGGTGAGATCGTTGGGAACGACGCGCGCGATCGTGCGATAGACCTCCTGCATCGCCGACGATCGGCCGATCAGGGGCAGTTCGTCGGCCGGTGCTTTGCGTTCTTCGACGGCGTCGTCGGCGGAGGTGGTGGCGAGCGCATCGCCGACGACGCGCGACAATTCGCCGAGGTCGAAGGGCTTGGGCAGATATTCGAACGCGCCCTGCTCGGTCGCCCGCACCGCCGTCGCCAACGTGTTCTGGGCGGAGAGGACGATGATCGGCATGCCGGGGTGCGCCGTGATCAAATCGGGCACATGATCGAGGCCGTTGCCATCGGGCAGCACCACGTCGGTGACGAGCACTTGCGGCGTGAAGCGCGCCATCAGCCGCTTTTGCTCCGCAAGTGAGGCCGCCGTCTCGACGAGATGGCCGTCGCGGCGCAATGCCTCACGCACGACGGTTCGGATCGCGGCATCATCGTCGACGACCAGGATACGGCCCGCACTCACGCTTCCGCCTCCGTTTCGGCGCGCGGCAAGAGCAGGCGGAAAACAGTGTGCGGCGGCCGGCCCTCGCGCGCATATTCAATCATGCCGCCATGGTCCGTGACGAGCTTGTCGACCAGCGCCAACCCCAACCCGCCGCCGCGCCGCTTCGAGGTGACGAACGGATCGAAGAGATGCTCGGCCAGTTCGGGTGGAGCGCCGGGCCCTTCATCGATCACGCAGACCTCGATCGGTAAGGGGCGCCGTTCGCTCCCCTCCTCGCCCAGGCGCACCGAAACGCCATGGCGATAGGCAGTACGCAATGTAATCACGCCCCCCTTGCAGGATAGATCGCCTTCTTCATTCGTCATGGCTTCCGACGCATTCTTGATAAGATTTATGAAGATCTGGATCAGCGCGTCGCGATCGCCCTGCACCGCCGGCAACGACGGATCATAAATCTCCCGGATGCGGATATCGCGCGCAAAGCCGTTCCCGGCGACCTCGCGCGCATAGCCGAGGATCGCATGGATATTCTGGGGCGCCAGATCGAGCCGGCGGGTGTCGGTGAAGCCTTCCATGCGATCGATCAGCGCGGCGACACGGTCCACCTCGCCCCGAATCAGACGGATCAGGTCGCGCGAAGAAGGACCGGCATTACTTTCAAGTAGTTGCGCCGCACCGCTTATACCCGATAATGGATTGCGGATCTCATGGGCCAGCATCGCCGCCGCACCGACGGCGGTGAGCGTGCCGCGCTCGCCGCGCCGGCCAGCGAGATGTGCCGGCCCCCGACCGTGAAGCGTCGCCACCCGCCAGCCGGGCCGCTCGGGCATCGGCGCGACGTGCAAATCGATGCGCTGCGGGCGATTGACGGGCAGGACAACCTCCAGATCATAAGCCGCGAAAGGCGCGTCGATCGTCACGGTATCGAGCGGCCGGCCAAGCAGTTCCTCAATAGGACGGTCAACGATCCCGGCGCGACTAAGATTGAAAAGCGTTTCGCTGGCGCCGTTCGCGTCACGCACATTGCCGGCAGGGTCAATCACCAGCAGCGGCATCGGCAGCGCCGCGACAAGCTCGTCTGCGCCGGGGCCGCGCCGCCGGCGGCGGATCAGGCCGCCGCGCGCGAGCGCCACGGTGCGTAGAAATCCGCCAGCATGGCCTTCACCACTTTCGGGTCCGGCTCCTGGTTCGCGCGATTGCGGAACTCAGCCGATCCGGGCAGGCCGCGCGTGTACCAGCCGATATGCTTACGCGCCATATTGACGCCCGTCACCGTGCCATAATGGGCGAGTATCATCTCATAATGCTCTGCAATCAGGCAATATTGTTCCTCAATCGAGGGATCGTCCGCCCGCTCGCCTGTCTCCAGCCAGCGCATCACCTGTGCAAGCAGCCAAGGCCGCCCATAAGCGCCGCGGCCGATCATCACCCCGTCCGCGCCCGACTGGTCGAGCGCCGCTTCGGCATCCTCGATCGAACAGATGTCGCCGTTCGCAATGACTGGGATGGAGACGGCTTCCTTCACGCGCCGGATGAAGGCCCAATCGGCGACGCCCTTATAGAGCTGGCACCGCGTGCGGCCGTGCACCGTCACCATCCGCACGCCCAGATCCTCGGCGATGCGCGCCAGTTCGGGAGCGTTGAGGCTGGCATGATCCCAGCCCATCCGCATCTTAAGCGTCACCGGCACGTCGACCGCCTTCACCACCGCATCGATGATCGCGGTCGCAAGCTCGGGCTGGCGCATCAGCGCGGACCCGGCGTCGCCGCTCACCACCTTGCGGACCGGGCAGCCCATGTTGATGTCGATGATCGCAGCACCACGATCGGCCGAAAGCTTCGCCGCCTCGGCCATCTCATAGGGCGTGCAGCCGACAAGCTGCATCGACACCGGCTCCTCGATCGAGTCCCACGCCGCCTTCTGGATGGACTGGCGCGTCTCGCGTATCGCCGCCTGGCTCGCAATCATCTCGGTGACATTGAGGCCCGAGCCGAAGGCGCGCACCACCTTGCGGAACGGCAGGTCGGTCACGCCCGTCATCGGCGCGAGAATCACCGGCGTATCGATACGCACGGGGCCGATCTGGATCGGGGAAAGACGCGTCATACTCGCAAAGCCTGCCTAAAAATTCAGCACGACGCCCTAAACCTAAAGCCGTCGCCGGGCAAGATGGACGCGCCGCCCCGGCTCGGCTAAGCGCCCGCGCGATGTCTGTCGATGGCCCTATTATCGCGCTGATCGTCGCCGCCGGCCGTGGCGAGCGGATCGGCGGCGCGCCCAAGCAATATCTGCCGCTGGGCGGAAAGGCGCTGTTGGCGCACAGCATCGACGCCTTTCTGGCGCATCCGGCGATCGACAGCGTGCAGGTGGTGATCGGCGCCGGGCAGGAGGACGCCTATCGCGCCGCGATCGGCGAGCGCGCTTTGCTCCCGCCCGTCACCGGCGGCGCGACGCGGCGGGATTCGGTGCTGGCCGGGCTGGCGGCAATCCCGCGGGCGGGGCGCGTGCTGATCCATGATGCCGCCCGCCCCTTGCTGCCCGCCGCCGTGATCGACCGGCTGCTGGCGGCGCTCGACACCGCACAGGGCGCGGTGCCCGTTCTGCCGGTGGCCGACAGCCTCGCCAAAGGCGGGGAGGCGCTGGGCGATCCGGTGCCCCGCGACGGGCTGGTTCGCGTCCAGACGCCGCAGGCTTTCCAGTATGACGCGATTGTCCGCGCCCATCGCCTCTGGCCCGACGATCGCGAGGCGACCGACGACGCGCAGGTCGCCCGCGCCGCCGGGATCGCCGTCGCCATCGTGGCCGGCGACAGCGCGCTCGACAAGATCACCTGGGGGGAAGACATGACCGCCGCCCACGCCCGCCTTGCCGTGCGGATGACCGCGCGCACCGCGCTCGGCTTCGACGTCCACCGCTTCACCCAGGGATCGAGCATCCGCCTCGGCGGGGTCGACATAGCGCATGACCGCGCATTGGCCGGCCACAGCGACGCCGACGTCGCGCTTCACGCGATCACCGACGCGCTGCTGGGCACGATCGCGGCAGGCGATATCGGCAGCCACTTCCCCCCGTCCGATCCGCGCTGGCGCGGCGCCGATTCGGCACTGTTCCTCGATCATGCGCGAGGGCTGGTCGAGGCTGCGGGGGGCCGGATCGATCATATCGACGTGACGATCATCTGCGAAGCGCCGAAGGTCGGCCCGCACCGGGAGGCGATCCGCGCCCGAATCGCGGCGCTGTTGCAGGTCGACGAGGCCAGGATTAGCATCAAGGCGACCACCACCGAGCGGCTGGGCTTCACCGGCCGTGGCGAGGGGATCGCGGCCCAGGCGGTCGCGACGGTCCGCCTGCCGGAGAACGAAGCATGACGGATCTGGACAGCACAGCGCTCCCGCCTGCCGAACAGGCGCTTCCCGACATATTGGTGGACGCGGCTCGGCGCGTTATCGAGGCGAACCGTGCGGTGGGCCGGATGGTTGCCGTCGCCGAAAGCTGCACGGGCGGCCTGGTGACGGCGGCGCTGACCGAGATTCCGGGTTCGTCCGAAGTGCTCGACGCTAGTTTCGTCACCTATTCGAACGAGGCGAAGCTGGAGCTGCTGGGCGTCAGCCTCGACGTGCTCGAAACCTTCGGCGCCGTCTCGATCGCGGTGGCCTGGGCGATGGCGCGCGGCGCGCTGGAACGCACCCGCGCCGATGTCGCGGTGGCGATCACCGGCGTCGCGGGGCCGGGCGGCGGATCGGAGAAGCGCCCGGTCGGCACCGTGGTCTTCGCCCGCGCCGAGAAGGGCGGTGATCCGCAGGAAGTGACCGCCGACAAGCGCGAGTTCGGCGATCTGGGGCGCGGCACGATCCGCCTTCAGGCGGCGTTGTGCGCGCTCGATCTGCTGATGCCGACGCCCGACGCGGCCCCATCGGCGGTGCCTGCGCCATAAAGGACGGCGGCGCGCTCCTCGAACGCGCCGATCATCTTGCGGAGAGCCCGGTCGAACACCTGCCCCGCCAGCGCCTCGAACAGACGCGAGCGAAAGGCGAAATCGACACAGAAATCGACCAGCGTCGCATCCGCCCCGTCGGGGCGGAAACGCCATTCATTCTTGAGATATTCGAGCGGCCCGTCGACATAATCGACGATGATATGATCGGGCCGGTGCTTCATCACGCGCGAGGTGAAGCGCTCCCGGATCGCCTTGAAGCCGACGACGAGGTCCGCCACCATTTCCGTCTCGCTGTCCGATCGCACGCGGACGGCGGCGACCCACGGCAGGAACTCGCCATAACGGGCCACGTCCGCCACCAGATCGAACAGTTGACCGGGCGTGTAGGGCAGCCGCCGCGTCTCGCTGTGCCGAGGCATCAGGCGCGGCCCAGTTGCGCGTCGCGCGCGGCACGCAGCTTCGCGAAATCGTCGCCGGCATGATAGCTGGACCGGGTCAGCGGGCTCGACGCGACGAGCAGGAAGCCCTTGGCGCGTGCGATCGCGGCATAGGCGCCGAAGGTCTGCGGCGTCACGAACTCCTCCACCTTCGCATGGCGCGGCGTCGGCTGGAGATATTGGCCCAGCGTCAGGAAATCGACGCCGGCCGATCGCATGTCGTCCATCACCTGATGCACTTCGAGCCGCTGTTCGCCCAAGCCCACCATCATCCCCGATTTGGTGAAGATCGACGGATCGAGCCGCTTCACGCTCTCCAGCAGGCGCAGCGACGCATAATAGCGCGCGCCCGGCCGGATCGTCGGGTAAAGGCGCGGCACCGTTTCCAGATTGTGATTATAGACGTCCGGCCGCGCCGCCACGATCGACTCGACGGCCGCCTCGGCCTTGTTGCGGAAATCGGGCGTCAGAATCTCAATCGTCGTCACGGGCGTCGTGCGACGCAACGCCTCGATCACCTTCACGAATTGCGACGCGCCGCCATCGGGCAGATCGTCCCGATCGACCGAGGTGACGACGATATGCTCCAGCCCCAGCTCGGCCGCCGCGTCGGCGACATGCTGCGGCTCCAGCCGGTCCACCGCGCGCGGCATGCCCGTCTTGACGTTGCAGAAAGCGCAGGCCCGCGTGCACGTATCGCCGAGGATCATCACCGTTGCGTGCTTCTTCGTCCAGCACTCGCCGATATTGGGGCAGGCCGCCTCCTCGCAGACCGTGGCGAGATTGAGCCGGCGCATCAGGTCGCGCGTCTCGGCGAAGACTTTGCCGACGGGCGCCTTGACGCGAATCCAGTCAGGCTTGCGGGCGCGCGAGGGGCGGATGATGGGGTCTGCTTCGCTCATGGGTGGCAAATAGCGTCGATGGTCAGGGGTTGCCACCCCTACCCTTTCGGAGTCATGCGGCACCCGCAACCACAGAACAGGCGGCGACTCATGACCGATTACACCAATCTGCTTGCCGGATACCGACGCTTCCGGGCCAATGGCTGGGCCAAGCAGCGGGCCCGCTGGGCCGAGCTGTCCGAAGGGCAGCATCCACGCACGATGGTGATCGCCTGTTCGGACAGCCGGTGCGATCCGGCCGAGATATTCGATACCTCGCCCGGCGAGATTTTCGTCGTCCGCAACATCGCCAACATGGTGCCGCCTTATGAGGTGGGTGGCGGCCGTCATGGCGTTTCCGCGGCGCTGGAATTCGCGGTGATGGAGCTGGAGGTGCGCGACATCGTCATCATGGGCCACGGCATGTGCGGCGGCTGCGGCGCGGCGCTCAGTCAATCGTTCAAGGACGCGAAGCCGGGCGAAGGCGGCTTCATCGCCCACTGGATCGATCTTCTGGATGACGCGCGCGAACGGATCGTTGCCGAGCATGGCGACGACATCCACGGCCCCGCCCGGCGTGCGATGGAGCATGAGACGGTGCGCGTCGGCCTCGCCAACCTGCGGACCTTCCCCAATATTGCCCGGCGCGAGTCGCTCGGCCTCGTCAGCCTGCACGGCGCCTATTTCGCGATCGCCGACGGCATCCTCCATCTGCTTGACGAAAAGAGCGGGGCGTTCGAACCTGCGACCTGACCGGGGAGGAAAGATGCGCAACCCATTGCAGGCCGGAACGGTGCGATCCGCATGGTGAACAGCCACGTCGCCCCCGTCGCCAACATCGCCTTGCTGATCGACGCCGATAATGCGTCGCCCGCCGCACTTGATCCCGTGCTGACCGTGCTGGCCGAACTCGGCACCGTGAACGTGCGCCGCGCCTACGGCAACTGGAGCAAGCCGCAGCTTCGCCGCTGGGCGGATATGACGCATCGCTACGCGATCGAGCCGCAACAGCAGTTCGATCTCACCAAAGGCAAGAACGCCACCGACATGAAGATGACCATCGACGCGATGGACCTTCTGTTTCGCGGCAAGGTCGACGGGTTCGGCCTGATGTCCAGCGACAGCGATTTCATGCCGCTGGCGCTGCGTATTCGGCAGGAGGGTCTGCCCGTCTACGGCTTCGGCACCGCCAAGACGCCCGAGGGCTTCCGGCAGGCCTGCACGCGCTTCATCGATATCGACGTTATCGCGCGTGCCGTGGACCCGGAAGAGCCGGAGCCCGTCGCCGGCCCGGCCGAGGCCAAGCCGGACGAGCCGCGATCGGCCGCAGCGGACGATGCGTTGATGAAGCTGCTGGGCGCCGCCTTCAAGGCGTCCAAACGCGACGAGCGGGGCTTTGCCAGCCTGTCGGAGATCGGCCAGCGCGCGGGCAATCGCTCCTCCTTCGATGCGCGCAACTATGGCTATGCGCGCCTGTCGGATCTGATCGAGGCCTTGCCTCAGTTCACTACCGAACGGCGCGAGGGCGGCGCAATGTACGTGAAACGGGTGCGCTAACGACAGACCTCGCCGGGAACGCGGCCTGGGACCGAAACGTTGTCCCTCCGCCATAGCGATGGAGAAAAGATCATGGTTTCGCTGCCCCGTCCCCTATTGTTCCTGCTGGCGGCGCCCCTTGCGATCAGCGCGGCCCACGCACAGGACGCCGCCGGCCAGGCTGTCGCCAATGCGCGCGAACAGACCGAAACCCAGTCGCTCAACAATAATATCCAAGGCAATATCGAGGCCACCAAGGTGGTGAACGCCACCAATCAGGGCCAATATGAAGCCGACATGGCGCAATACCGCGCCTCGGTCGAGCAGCATAATCAGGTCGTCGCGCGCGACGCCCGCCGCTACGCCCGTCAGCAGCGCGCCTACGCCGACGCGATGGCGGTGTGGCGCAGGCAGGTCGCCTCCTGCAAGAAAGGGCACACGAAAGCCTGCAACATGCCCACGCCCGATCCGGCCGATTATTATTGAGCGCGAGAGACCGGCCCCACCCTTTCCTCCGTCATTGCCAGAAGGCGGGAATGACGAGGACAGCGGGCAAGCGTCTCAAAATGAACCGATGCCCTTCCCCGTCACCCCGGCGGAAGCCGGGGCCCACGGTCCCGGTGCGCTTCCTTATGTACCGTCACCCATGGATTCCGGCATCCGCCGGAATGACGGAGAGGACGCGCGCACCCCCAATGCCGAATGTCGATCCTATCGCGTCAGCTTTTTGTAGGCGAGGCGCGTCGGGCGGTCGGCGGCGTCGCCGAGGCGGCGGCGCTTATCCTCCTCATAGGATTCGAAATTGCCTTCGAACCATTCGACATGGCTGTCGCCCTCGAACGCCAGGATATGCGTCGCCAGACGATCGAGGAAGAAGCGGTCGTGGCTGATGACCACCGCGCAGCCGGCGAAATTCTCCAGTGCCTCCTCCAGCGCGCGTAGCGTCTCCACGTCGAGGTCGTTGGTCGGCTCGTCGAGCAGGAGGACGTTGCCGCCCTCCTTCAGCATCTTGGCCATGTGCACGCGATTGCGCTCGCCGCCCGAAAGTTGGCCGACCTTCTTCTGCTGGTCCGATCCCTTGAAGTTGAACGCGCCGACATAAGCGCGCGTCGACATTTCGAACTTGCCGACCGTCATCAGGTCATGGCCGCCCGATACCTCCTCCCACACATTCTTGGTGGGATCGAGCGCGTCGCGGCTCTGGTCGACATAGCCAAGCCGCACCGTCGGGCCGATGTCCACCTCGCCCGCGTCCGGCTTCTCCTGGCCGGTGATGAGACGGAAGAGCGAGGTCTTGCCCGCGCCGTTCGGTCCGATCACGCCGACGATGCCGCCGGGCGGCAGGCTGAAGCTCAGATCCTCAAACAGCAATTTGTCGCCATAAGCCTTGGTGACGCCCTTGACCTCGATCACCTTGCCGCCCAGCCGCTCGGGCGTCTGGATGACGATCTGCGCCTTGCCGGGCGCGCGGGCATTCTGCTTCTCGACCAGTTCGTCGAACGCGCGGATACGGGCCTTGGATTTGGACTGGCGCGCCTTGGGGCTTTGCCGGATCCATTCCAGCTCTTCCTTGATTGCCTTCTGGCGGCCCGCTTCCTCGCGCTCTTCCTGCTCCATCCGCTTGGCCTTCGCCTCCAGCCAGGCGGAATAATTGCCTTCGAAAGGCAGGCCGCGCCCACGATCAAGCTCGAGCACCCAGCCGACGACATTATCGAGGAAATAGCGATCGTGGGTGACGAGGATGACGTTGCCAGCATAGTTGATGAGGTGATTCTCAAGCCAGGCGACGCTCTCGGCATCGAGATGGTTGGTCGGCTCGTCGAGCAGCAGGATATCGGGCTTTTCCAGCAGCAGCTTGCAGAGCGCGACGCGGCGACGCTCGCCGCCCGACAGCTTGTCCACCGGCGAATCCCCCGGCGGGCAGCGCAGCGCCTCCATCGCGATCTCAAGCTGGTTGTCGAGCGTCCAACCGTCCACCGTGTCGATCTTTTCCTGAAGGTCGCCCATCTCCGCCAGCAGCGCGTCGAAATCGGCATCCTCGGGCGGATCGGCCATCAGGTTCGAAATCTCGTTGAAGCGATCGAGCATGTCGGCGACGCCGCGCACGCCGTCCATCACATTCTGCTTCACCGTCTTGTCGGGATCGAGCTGCGGCTCCTGTGGCAGATAGCCGACGCGGATGCCCTCGGCCGCCCAGGCCTCGCCCGAATATTCGGTGTCCATGCCCGCCATGATCTTCATCAGCGTCGACTTGCCGGCGCCGTTCACGCCGATGATCGCGATCTTCGTGCCCGGCAGGAACTGAAGATGGATGTTGTTGAGCACGGGCTTGGGCGCGCCGGGGAAGGTCTTGGTCAAGCCCTTCATGACGAAGCTGTACTGCACGGCCATGGGCTGTGGTCTCCGGGTCTGGATTCTGATGCTGAAAAGTCGTCGCCGCACCTAGCGGAGCGCAAGGCGCTTGGCAAACCGGCGATGCCGCAGCGCTTCCCCATCTGGGGCGCTGGCGCCGCTTCTTCAAGCCGGCCGCGCGATCTGAACGGAGGCTGACAGCGTCATTCAGAACATTGTCACCCCCTCCCCGCCACAAGCCAGGCCATCGACATTGTCAGGGAGACAGAACCATGATCCTCGCCCGCATCATCGCCGCCGCCACCGTCTCGGCCACCATGGCTGCCACCGTCCTGCCAGCCGCCGCTTCCGCCAATCCGGGCTATAATCGCGCGGGCTATCAGACGGTCGCCTACAAGCGCGGCCATCATCGTACCCATAAGCGGCATTATCGGTCCAACCACCGCTGCTACGACAAGGGCAATGGCGGCCTTGCGATCGGCGGAATCGCCGGCGGCTTGCTGGGCCACGAAGTCGCAGGCCGGGGTGACAAAACGCTGGGTACGATCATCGGCGCGGGCGCGGGCGCACTCGCCGGGCGCGCGATCGACAAGTCCGACGGACGGCCCTGCTGAGGGCGCCCCCTCCTCGAAGAAAGTAGCCCCGGCCGCGTCAGCCGGGGTTATTTCATTTCGGCGAGCAGATCGGCGATCGAGACGAAGCTGAACGCTACCGAACTGTCCGCCACGCCATAGGGCACGAACAGCAGTGGCCCATGGCGGATCCCGCCGCAGGTATAGACGACATTGGGCACATAGCCCTCGCGATCCTCATTCGCGGCGGAAAGCAGCGGCTCGCGCAGCCGGCCGAGGACACGCGAAGGGTCCTCCTTGTCGAGCAGCACCGCGCCGATCGAATATTTGCGCATCGCGCCCACGCCATGCGTGAGCAGCAGCCAGCCCTCGTCCAACTCGATCGGCGATCCGCAATTGCCGATCTGCACCTGTTCCCAGGGATATTTGGGCGTGAGCAGCAACTGCCCCTCCCCCCAATGCTCAAGCTCGCGCGATTTCAGGAGGAAGAGATTCTCGCCATCCTGCCGGCCGATCATCATATAATGGCCGTTCACCCGGCGCGGGAACAGCGCCATGCCCTTGTTGCGCGCCGCCGGACCGTTCATCGGCTCCAGCACGAAGGTGCGGAAATCGCGCGTGCGCAGCATTTCCGAACGGATGGTCATGCCCGAATAAGCGGTATAGGTCGCGATCCACTCCACTTCGCCGTTGCTGTGGGTGAATTTGACGAAGCGCACATCTTCCAGGCCGTTGCGCTGCGCCGCCGTCATCGGGAAGAGAACGGTGCCCGACAACGAACTGTCGCGATGGCGATGCACCTCGATCGCCCCGTCCTCAAGCTCGACCGCGCTGTCCGCGGCCGTCGCGAAGGGCGGCACGGGCATCAATTCGAAGGCGCGGCCCGGGCCCAATATCCCCTCGCGAAAGGCCACCGAGGAAATATGCCCCTCGCCCACGGCGCGCAGCGACATGATGATGCGGACGGCGCCGTGCGTCAGGCCCGACTGGTCGGGATGCGGAATGATGCTGGGATTGGTGAGCGCGGCCGCCGCATAGCTATATTCATGGCAGAAATAGGCGCCGATGAGTTGCTTCTTGATTTCGGGAATCGACGATCCGTCGAGCTTCAGTGCCTCTTCCAGCACGCCGTAGCGCGCCATGAATACCGCACGGGTCTGCCAATGCCGCGCCTCGAAATCGCGCATGACGAGTTGCAATTCGGCATCGGCGGCGTCCAGTTCCATCGCCAGCACTGCATCGACGATGCGTCGCACGCGCCCCGGCCTTCCCGGCACCGATTTCGCATCGATCGGGATGTGAAACGGGCGCACAACGACACGCGCCGGATCGGCTTCCAGGCGCAAGGGCCAGTGGATCACATCAAGCAAGCGTAACCCACCTTATTCCGTACTCCCCGACACGAGCCTGGCGGGCTAGGACGCCGCCACGCCCTTCGGCTGCTCCCCGCTATCCGCTTCGTGCGTCGCCAGCTTCGCGATCGCGCAGCAGGCGAATTGATAGGAGAGAACCGATTCGGCACCCTGATTAAGATTTGCGCGGTCGCTCATCAATCCGTCAAAACATCCCCCGTCGATGAATGAGGCGAGCGGCAGGCCGAGATCATTGGCGCCGAGATACCAGCGCCACGCCCGCCAGGCGCTTTCCAGCCAGCGCCCCTCGCCGGTCGCGTCGTGCGCCGATATCGCGGCGTCGATCGTCGCCCAGGCTTCGAGCGGCTGTTGATCGAACGGCATCGGCGGGGTGAAGGCGCGGCCGAAGCTGTCTGTGCCGACCGCCCGGAATCGTCCCTCCTCATTACGCTGGATACCGTCCAGCCAGGTAAGCGCCTCCAGCCCCTCCGTCAGCAGCCGCTCATTGCCGAGCCGCCGGCCGGCGCGGATCAACGCCTCGGGCAGACGCGCATTGTCATAGCCCAGCACCGGCTCGAACCAGACCCAGCCCGCGCGACGGGTGGCGGCGAGCTGTTGATGCAGCCGTCCGGCGAAATCGGCGACGACGGTGATCGCCAGCCTGTGCCCCGGATGGGCATCGAGCAGAGCATCCGCCCCAAGCAAGGAAAAGGCCTGCGCACGCAGGCTGCCAAGCGCCAGCGCGCGCGGCGCGACCTGATCGAACAGGTGCGAGGCCCAGCGCCGCAATTCGGGCCGACGTGCCTCAGCGGCCGTGACGCCGATCGACCAGAGCGATCGGCCGAAACTGTCTTCCGACCCCTCCTCCTCCAGCCAGCCGCGATCATAGGCCATGAAATTGCGGAAGCGGCCGATCTCGCCATTCCAGGCATGCTGGACGAACGAGGCATAATCGACCGCAAGCTCGTCGGCGCGCGGGGCAAGATCGCCGTCGAGACGGTGCATCAGCATCAGCGCGCGGCAATTGTCGTCGACGCAATAGCCGTGGCTCCGATCGGGCACGTTGAAGATAGCGTGCTGAACGATCCCGCAATCGTCGGTGAGCCGTTCGATGGCGTCGAGGCGCGGCGCAATCCTTTCATGCGGATCGCGTGCGCCGGGCACGAGCCGCACGGGGCGCCGCACCAGCGCCTCCTCGCAAATCGCCACATAAGCGCGCGCGAGCGACTGCCAGGTCATGCCCCGCCCCAACTGCCACGCCCGTTCGCGCATCGCCTCCAGCCGCGCGGGATCGCCGAGCAGATCGTTGATCGTCCGCCCCAGCGCGGCGCTGTCGCCGAAAGGAGTGAGCGCGCCCACCCCATCGGCCAGCAATTCGCTGGCATACCAATAAGGCGTCGAGACCACCGGCTTGCCGAGGCCGACCGCATAAGCCAATGTGCCCGACGTGATCTGCGCCGGATTGGTATAAGGCGTGACGTAGATATCGGCGGCGGCGAGATAGTCGAGCAGCCGTTCCTGCTCAACAAAGCCGTCGACGAGCACGACATGATCGATCATGCCGACTTCGGCGACGAGTGTCTGGAGCGTTTCGCGATAGGCTTCCCCTTCGCGCGCGACGAGATGCGGATGGGTGGCGCCGAGAATGACATAGAGGCTGTCGGGATGGGCGGCCGCGATCGCCGGCATCGCCCGGATCATTGTCTCGATCCCCTTGCCTGGAGATAGCAGGCCGAATGTCAGCAGCACCCGCCGTCCCTCGAAGCCAAAGCGGGGCTTCATCTGGTCGGGGTCGAGGAGCGGCCGATCGGGCACGCCATGGGGCACCACCGCGATCCGGTCCCCCGGCACGCCATGAACCCGCTCCAATATCTCGCGGCCCTTTTCCGCCATCACGATCAGGCGCGAGGCGCGGCGCGCCAGTGCGTCGAGGACGGCGCGCTGATCGGGCGCGGGCTCCTCTAGAACGGTATGAAGCGTGACGACGACCGGCGCGTCGATACGGTCGAGCAGCCGCAAAAGGTGCAAACCGGCCGCCCCGCCAAATATTCCATATTCGTGCTGCACCAGCACAACATCGGTGTTTTCGCCATTTATGCGGTGCGCGGCGGCCTGATAGTCGGCCACCTCCTCCTGCCGGATCCGGCAGACGACCGCGGGGCCGTAGGCGTAATCGGCGCCAGGATCGTCCATGGCGTACACATCGACCGCCATTTCGGGGAAGGCATCGATCAGCGCGGCATGCACATCCGCCGTGAAAGTAGCGATACCGCATTGACGCGGCGGATAATTTCCGATCAGCGCAATCCGCTGCACTTTACGCACGCCGCTCTCCCGACTCATGGCTCGCCCTCGTTCCGGTCAGCCGCCTTGGCCCAAGGCTTGTTGAAATCGAAGTCCGGACGGACTTCGCATCTACGATCAAGAATGCTCCACGCGTTAAAAAGTTGCGATTTTGGCTTGTGCGGCGCAACATATTCCAGCATCCCACGTTCATCTAAATGAAATTTCCCCGTTGACGGTGCATTTCGCGTCGTTATGGGGGGCTTCTGGGACGGCGTTCGGCCGGGCCCAAACGATAATGCTACGGGAGCTGCTCGCATGAAGAAGATCGTCTTTGTTCTCGCCGCCGCTGGCTTGGTGAGCCTGGCGGCGTGCAACAAGAAGCCCGATACCGCGGCCGAGAACGCTGTCGAGAATCTGGACACCGCGGCCGACAACCTCGAGGCTGCGGCGGACAACGCCACCAATGCGCAGGACGAGGCCGTTCTCGAGAACGCGGCCGACAACCTGCACCAGGCGGCCGACAACGCTGCCGACGCGGCCGACGCTGCGGGCAACACCAACTGATCGGCGCCCGCGTCCTTTCGGACGCGGCCTGATTTTGGCGAACGGGCGCGTCCCCACATGGGGATGCGCCCGTCTTGCCGTCTACGCCGCCCACGGCGTAATAGCCGTGCCCGATAAGCGGGCGTACGCAATCCCTCGATATTGGCTCTACTTGCCCTGACGCGCAGAAGGTAGGATAGGGTCGCGGCCGGAACGAAGGGGGCGACGGCAGGTCGTTACAGCACTCCCCCTTCGCGCATGTCGCGTAGCTGGTGCGTTGGGGGGAGGCAACAGTGGGTATATTCGGGAAAGTCGCGCGTCCATTGGTGGCCGGCGCCGCGCTGGCGGCGCTTACGCCGGCCTGGGCGCTGTCCCCCCAGGAGCGTCCCAGCCTTCAGGACACCTTCCGGATCGGCGACGCGAAAGGCGCGCTGTGTCAGCTTCAGGCGAAGAGAAGCGACAAATCCTTCCACGGCATGTTCGATCGCGCCTACAATATCGTCTGCCGCGACGCCGCCGCGCCCGTCGGACAGGTCTATGCGCTGCGCAACGGGGACGATAATCCCGCCATCCGCCTCGCCGGGCTGCGCCGCGATCGTGTCAATTGCACCGGACCGGAAGAATCAACGCGACTCGATAATGTCGGGCCGGTCCGGCGGCAGGAATGCCGGCTGACGGCGGCGGATGTCGACTATCGCGTCTATATCGCGCCGCAGGGCCGCACCACCTATGTCGCCGAAGGGCTGGCCGGCTACGACAGCGCGCTCCGCCTCGGCCTGCGCACGATCGTTGCCGACCGGGCGGTGTCCGGCACGATCGAGGCGGCGACGACCGACGTCGGCGATGCCGCCGCTTTCGCCCGCGTCCAGGCCGGCAGCCTCGATCTCGATCAGGCGCTGGCGGAAGGCTATCGTCGCAATAATAGCGGCTCCTATGCCGAAGCGGCCGAGTTCTTCAACGCGCTGCTGGCGCGGGCCGAGCATGACGGCAACCGGCTGAGCGAACGGCAACTTGGCGAATATACCGTCAACCGCGCGTTGCAGATCTCCAATCTCGGCCAGTTCGCCGAGGCCGACGCGCTCTTCGCGCAGGCCGCGCTCATCCCGACGGCCGATCCCGTGCAATTGCGCCTGCGCCGCAACTTCCACGTGATGCACCTCATCAACCAGCGGAAGCTCGACGATGCGGCACGCGAACTCGACGCGCCGCTGGCCCCGATCGTCCGTCTCGGAGGCAATGTCGACGCGCCGGTGATCGATGCCAGTGCATCCGCCGAGATCAATTCGGGCGCGCCGCTCAACCGACAGCTCGGCATCACCGAAAATCTCAGCCTGACGCCGGTCGAGAAAGCCGAAATACTTGACGCGCAGGCCGAGCAGCTACGCGGTACCGTGAAGCGGCTGCGCGGCGACCTGACGGGCGGACGCATGCTGTTGGAAGGCAGCCTTCAGCAGATGCTGGCGATTCGGCAGGGCCGCGTCACCTCGATCATTCGCCTGCGCTCGCAGACGCTGGGCGAACTGGCCGCGATCGACGAGGTGGAGGGCAAGTTCGGGTCCGCCGAGGCCCAACTGCGTCGCGCCGTGGCCCTGCTACAAAGCGAATATCCGGGTTCGGCGGCGGTGCACGCCTCGAAAGCGCGGCTGGCCGCCTTTCTCGCGCGGCGTGGTCAGACGCAGGCGGCGCTCGATCTCTACAGCGAGGTTGTCTCGACGATGACCGCGAATGGCGGGACGACGACAGGATTCGAAAATCTGCTCGCACCCTATTTCGCCCTGCTCGCCCGCGAAATTCCGGCGCATCCCGCGCTGGTGGGCGATTTCTTCCGCGCGAGCCAGACGCTCGTCCGCCCCGGTGTCGCCGACACGCAGGCGGTGCTGGCGCGCGAGTTGTCGGGCGGCAGCGATGAGGCGGCGCGGTTGTTTCGCCAGTCGGTCAGCCTGACGCGCGATGTCGAGCGCGATCGCATAGAATATGCCCGCCTCGCCTCGCTGCCCGATGCGTCCGCGACCGAGCAGGCGAAGCTGGCGGCGCTCCGCGAATCGTTGAAGGCGCTGGAGGCGGAGCAGGTCGCAACGCAGGCGAAACTGTCCGCCTTTCCCCGCTATCGCGCGCTCTCGACCGACGCGATGACGCTCGCCGACCTTAAGGCGACGCTCAAGCCCGACGAGGCCTATTTCAAGCTCGCCGTCGTCGGCAACGCGGTTTACGGCATCCTCGTCACCGCCAGTGACGCGACCGCTTTTCGCGCGCCGACGACCGCCGATGCGCTCGACCGCGACGTCACCGCCTTGCGCAACACGATATCGGTCGAGGAGAATGGCCAGGTTCTCACCTACCCGTTCGACGTGAAACGTGCCCGCGCGCTGTACGTCGAACTGGTTGCGCCGATTCAACCGCGGCTTGGCCATATACGCCATCTGATCTTCGAGCCCGACGGCGCGATGCTCCGCCTGCCGATCAATCTGCTGATCGCCGATCAGACGGGCGTGGACCGCTATCTCGCGCGCACCGCCAAGGCCGGCGCCGACGAATTCGATTTCACCGGGATCGACTGGCTGGGCAGGAAATTGCAGGTTTCGACATCGGTTTCGGCGCGCGCCTTCCGTGATGTGCGCAAGAGCCCGCCTTCGTCGGCGAAGGAGCAATATCTGGGCTTCGGCCAGAATGCCCCGGTTTCCCCGATCGTGCATCTCGCCTCGACGCGTGGCGCGCTAAGCCAGGGCGCGATCGATTGCGAATGGCCGCTCGCCGCCTGGGATCGCCCAATCAAGGCGACCGAGTTACGCACGGCGCAGGCGATCATTGGCAACGACCGATCGGCTGTCGTCACTGGCGGAGCATTCAGCGACACCGCGATCAAGCAGCGCGACGATATTTCAAACTATCGCATCCTCCACTTCGCGACGCACGGCCTCGTCACCGCGCCGCGCCCCGAATGCCCCGCGCGGCCGGCACTCGTCACCTCCTTCGGCGGCGCCACATCGGATGGGCTGCTGACATTCAAGGAGATTTACGATCTCCGGCTGGATGCGGACCTCGTGATCCTCTCCGCCTGCGACACCGCCGGCAAGGCGACCGTCGCGGCGACGCGCGAGGCGGGCATCACGAACGGCGGCGGCGAGGCGCTTGACGGCCTCGTGCGCGCCTTCATCGGCGCGGGCGGTCGTTCGGTGATCGCCAGCCACTGGCCCGCCCCCGACGATTATCACGCGACCGAGCGGCTGATTGGCAAGCTGTTCAGCTCGCCACCGGGCACCACCGTCGCGCAGGCGATCCAGAACGGCCAGTTGGCGCTCATGGCAGCCCCCGAAACGTCGCATCCTTATTATTGGGCCGATTTCGTCGTGATCGGCGACGGAGACCAACCCGTTCTCAAGACCCGCTGAAGGGCTGACGATGGCGACGACGGCCGGGCTTGCGGACAATGCCAGCGCCCCGCCCCGAACGCGCGGGGGTAAAGACGGGGTCGCCCGGCTGCTCCGGCAGGTGGGGCCACTGCGCGTGGCGGCGACGCTCGCCGTCCTGCTCGCCGCCTTCCTGCTCGCGCGCTACGCCTGGAGCCTGCCTTATGCGAGCGATGCGGAGAAATTCCTTTACGATCTGCGCGCCGCAGCGAGCGTGCCGCGCACGGCGCAGGATGATCGCATCGCGCTCGTCGTCTATGACGATGATACGCGTATTCAGACCGGCCGTATCTCCCCGCTCGATCGGTTGATCCTCGCCCGGGCGCTCGCCCGGCTCGACAGGCTCGGCCCTCGCGCGATCGGCATCGACATGCTGATCGATCAGGCGACACCCGAAGATCCGGCGCTGATCGCCGCGTTACACGGAATGACGGTGCCGACCTATTTGGGCTTTGCGACCCACGCGACCAATCCCGACAATATGCCGCTGCCGCGCGAACAGTTCCTGCGCGGCTTCCTCCGGCGGATCGACAACCCGAACGTCCACCCGACGAGTATCCGCCTGCTCACCGACGCGGCCGACAACGTCATCCGCAACTGGCCCGATCAGCCGGCGGGGTTGCCCCCGCTCCTCTCCAACGCACTGAGCGGCGCGCATCCCGAGTTTCGCGCCTATCAGGGCGCGATCCGCTTCCGCGATCCGCTGTATCGCGACGAAGCGGTCTTTCCCGAAATCACGCTCCAGTTTCTCGCCGATCCCGCGATACCCGATGCCGCGCTCAAGCCGCTCGTCGAGGGGCGTTACGTCCTGATCGGCGGCGACCTCGACGACGTCGATCAGTTCAAGACGCCCGAGACGCGCGCGACAGGCCTGACGATCGCCGGGCTCAAGGTCCACGCGCATATGCTCGCGCAATTGCTGGACGGCGTGCGCTACGCCCGGGTGCCGGCACCGCCGCTCTGGCTGGCGGCATTGTGCTTCGCGATCGGCGGCGCGGTCACCCGCCTCCTCGGCAGCCGGCTCTGGCTCTCCGTACCGCTTTTCGCGGCGCAGGCGGCGATCGCTGCCATCCTTCCCTTCTGGATACAGGCGCACGGCATCGACACGCAGGGCCTGCCCGTCTTCGGCTGGGCCGCCGGCTGGCTCGCCGCCTTCGTCGCGGTGAGCATGGCGATGAACTCGGTCGGCGCGAAGCAGAAGAAGATCGCCCAGTCCGCGCTTGGCAAATATCTGCCGCGCGACATCGCCAATGAGATCGTGCGCGATCCCGGCCGCCTCGCGCTGCATGGCGAGAAGCGCCCGATCCATGCGCTGTTCACCGACCTCGAAGGCTTCACCAAATTGTCGCACGCGATCGAGCCGGAGATCGTCGCCTTCCTGCTCAATCGCTACCTCGACCTGCTGAGCGACGTCGTGCTCCGCCACGGTGGGACGATCGACAAGTTCGTCGGCGATGCTATCGTCGCCTTCTGGGGGGCGCCGATCGCGCGCGACGACGACGCCGACAGGGCCGCGCGCGCCGCCGTGGCGATGTATGAGGCAGGCGAGGCCTTTCGCCGCGAGGTGCCTGAGGGTGTGCCGCCGATCGGCCGCACCCGTGTCGGCCTGCATTGCGGCGAGGCGATCGTTGGCAATTTCGGCGGCGAGGGGCGCATCCAATATACCGCGCTTGGCGACAGCATGAATCTCGCCGCCCGGCTGGAAAGCGCGAACAAGGCGCTAAGCACGCGCGTCCTCGTCAGCGAACCCGCGATCGCGGGCGTGACGAGCGTCGCCTTCCGCCCGATGGGTCGCGTCGTCGTGCGCGGGCGTGCGACCCCCATCGCCGTCTATGAGCCGGTCACGAACATGGTAAATGCCGATGTGACCTACCTCACAGCATTATATGATCGATTCGATCAGGGTGATGTCTCTGCTCTCCAAGAGCTGGAGAAATATTGCGAGGAGCGTGACGAGGATGCGGCGATGACCAATCTGGTCTATCGTTTACGCAAAGTCGGGGCAGGAGGTAGCTTTGTCTTGGAATAGCGTCTTGAAACCCGTTGGTTTCGCAATTGCGCTTGCGTTCGGCGCGGGCGTGGCGATCGCCAATCCGCTGGTCGTGAAATCGAGTGGCCCTTCCGCCGCCCGTTTCAAGCCCGGCACGGCGCTGGCGGACAATAGCCGCATCACGCTGAAAGCGGGCGACACGGTGGTGATCCTCGACGGGCGCGGCACGCGGACCCTGCGTGGCCCGGGCACGTTCAGCCCGGAAGCGCCCTCCACCGCGCTGGCCGAGACACGCCGCGCTCCCGTCCAGGCGAGCGGCACGCGCGCGCGCATCGGGGCTGTGCGAGGCATCGCCGGCATCGGCGATTCTACCCGCAATCCGAACATCTGGTTCATCGATGTCGACAAGAGCGCGAAAATCTGCGTCACCGATCCGAAGAGCCTCACGCTCTGGCGCGGCGGCGATCGCGCGCCGGCGACGATGACGATCGCGAGCAACGGCAAGAGCGACAGGATCAACTGGGTCCAGAACCAGTCGGTGAAGGATTGGCCCCAATCGCTGCCGATCATCGATGGCGCGATCTACACCATTTCGCAAAAAGGGCGTCCGGCGACGACGCTCCGCTTCCTGGTGATCGAGTCACGTTCAACGGGACTGGAAGACACCGCTTCGTTGCTGATTCGCAACGGCTGCCAGGCGCAACTCGACCTTCTGGTCGAAACCATTTCGGTGCCGGGCAGTGCGGCGGAGCCGGCCAGCTGACGTTTTTGCCAAGGTTTCCCGGGCATTAATCTTGAAAGCGGTGGGGCACGCTGGTAGCGCGTCGGGCTGCGGGGCAAGCGCGGATTTCCGGCTCTTTCCGGAGACCGCCAACCCACGGGGGACGCAGACATAACCAGAAACGGGCCATCTGCGCCGGCGGCGCGGACCGGCGCGGCCGGAGCCTTAAAGGCGCATTTGGGGGGAAACGCGCGAATGATATCCTTGCGACGCAACAGCCGGCTTGCCGTTCTCGGCTTCTCGACGGTGCTGGCCGCCGGCCCCGTCGCCGCGCAGGTCGCACCGCCGTCGTCGAGCAGCCTGCCGACGCGCGAAGAGGTGAACCGCGCTGCCCCCGGCCCCGACGTGCGCGCGCCCTCGCGGCTCACCGTCTCGGGCGGGATCGAGCGCGCGCCCTGCCCGCTCGCCAATCCCCGCTTCGCCGACGTGAAGGTCACACTGCGCGAGGCGGTGTTCGACAATCTGCAGGCGGTGCCCGCCGCGACGCTACGCCCCGCTTATGAAGCCTATCTCGGCAAGGAAATGCCGATCGCGGTCGTGTGCGAGATACGCGATGCTGCGGCCACGATCCTGCGCCGCGCCGGCTATCTGGCGGCGGTGCAGGTGCCTGCACAGAAAATCAGCAGCGGCATCGTGCATTTCAACGTGCTGATGGCGAAGATCGTCGCCATTCAGGTCCGCGGCGACGCGGGGCGTTCGGAGCGCCTGATCGCCAGCTATCTGGAGGCGCTGAAGGGCGACGCCGTTTTCAACGAGCATGATGCCGAACGCTATCTGCTGCTGGCGCGCGATCTGCCGGGTTTCGACGTGCGGCTGACGTTGCGTCCCGCCGGAACGAAACCGGGCGAGGTGATCGGCGAGGTGGAGGTCGTGCGGACACCCTTCACGATCGAAGCGAATGTCCAGAATTACGGCTCGCGCTCGGTCGGCCGGTTCGGCGGCATGATCCGGGGCGAAGCTTACGACATATTGGGTTTCGGCGACCGGCTGACCGCAGGCCTTTACAGTACGCCCGATTTCGAGGAGCAGCACGTCGTACAGGTGGGCTACGATCTGCGCGCCGGGCATGAAGGGCTGACGCTGGGCGGCCGCTTCGCCTATGCGTGGACCGAACCCGATCTCGGCGCCGACGCTGGAGCCCGGCTGCTCTCGCGCACCCTCGTCGCGGCGGGCGAGGCGAGCTATCCCTTTTTGCGCAGCCAATCGGCCAATGTGCGCGGCGCAATCGGCCTCGAAATCGTCAACCAGCGCGCACGGCTGGCGCCGGATTCGGGCGGCAACCTGCCGCTCAGCGAGGATCATCTGCGCACCCTCTATGGCCGGATCGATCTCCAGGCGGTTGACCCGGCGAGCATCGGCAATATCGCCGGTTATTCCTTTGCCGAACCGCGCTGGCAGGCGGGTGGCTCGATCGAGCTGCGCAAGGGGTTGAACATCCTGGGCGCGAGCGATTCGGGCGACATTCTGCTGAGTCGCTTCGGCGCGAAGTCCGACGCTTTCCTGATCCGCTTTTCGGGCGCGGGCGAATATCGCCCCGTCCCCGATATCACCTTCTCGCTCAGCCCGCGTGCGCAATATGCCGCCGATCCGCTGCTCAGCTACGAGCAGTTTTCGGGCGGCAATTTCACCGTCGGGCGCGGCTATGATCCGGGCGCGGTGATCGGGGACAGCGGGGTCGGCCTTTCCGCCGAGCTGCGCTACGGCCATCTGGCGCCGCATTCGCGCAGCGATCTCGTGTTTCAGCCTTACATCTTCTTCGATCATGCCTGGGTGTGGAACAAGAATCGGTTCGCGGCCCCACCCCGCCCCGATCCGCAGCAATTGTCGTCGGCAGGTGTCGGCCTGCGCGCTGCTTATGGCGATCATGCGCGGTTGGACCTGATGGTGGCGGCACCGCTGGAGCGCGCGACCTATCAGGCGAAGCGGGGCGATCCGCGCGTCCTGCTCTCCTTCTCGACACGGCTGGTGCCCTGGTCGCGTTAGGGGAGCGGGTCGACATGCGGACAGATCAGTTTCGGGGGACAAGGGGCATGAGGGGCACGGCGATGACAGGCGGAACGCATGGACGATCGGGACGAATGCGCCCGCTCCTGTCCACCTGCGCCCTTGCGGCCGCGCTCGTCGCGCTGGGCCGGCCGGGTCCGGCGGCGGCGCAGTCCTATCTCGGCACGGCCAATCCGATTTCGGGGGCGACCGTCAATCAGGGCACGCCGGGCCAGACGGTCGTTACCGTGACGGGGCCAACTGCCGCGATCAACTGGACGCCCACCGGCACGCCTGACGGCAATGGCGTGATCTCGTTTCAGAATGCCGGCACCACCGCCATTTTCCAGAGCAGCGGCGGCGATTATACGGTGCTGAACCGCATCGTCCCCACCGATCCGGCCAACAGCATCTCGTTCAACGGGACGACGCAGAGCTTCATCGGCCCGGCCGGCGGGCAGACCGGCGGCAATATCTGGTTCTACAGCCCCGGCGGCATCATCGTCGGCGCCACCGGCCGCTTCGACGTCGGCAGCCTCGGCCTCACCACGCTCGATACTGATGTCGACAGTTTCCTCGCCAGCAATGGAAGCTATTCCTTCGCCGCGACGCCGGGCAGCCGCGCGAAGATCAGCATCGTGGCGCCCGATGCGGCGGGCGAATCCTCGATCCGCGCCACCGGCGCAAACGCCTATGTGGCGCTGGTGTCGCCGCGCATCGACATGGCGGGCAAGGTAAACGTCAACGGGTCGGCGGCCTATGTCGCGGCCGAGGCGGTGGACATCACGATCCACCAGGGCCTGTTCGACATTTCGGTCCAGTCGGGCTCCGAAACCGACGGCAGCGCGGCTGATTCGGTGACATTCTCGCATACCGGCGCCACCACCGGGGCTGCGTCCTCCTCTTATGGCGACGCGCGCCAGATCTACATGGTCGCCATTCCGAAGAATAATGCGATCACGATGCTGGTCGGCGGCGATGTCGGCTTCGACGCGAGCGACGCGACCCTCGTCGACGGCGGCATCATCCTTTCTGCCGGCAATGACGTCGGCAGCTACAGCTTCTCTTCATCGTCCGCCCCCTATGTTTATGCGAGCGGACAGCCGACGCCGGGCGTGGACGCCAATATAGAGATTGCCGGCGGCCATTTCCTGTCCCCGCTCAACGTCAATGCGGTAACGGATATCAATGCTCATACATTGGGCGGCGCCACATTGGCGTTCGATCGCGCCGTCGATTTCTATGCGGGGCGAAACGCCACGCTCACTGCCTTTACGGGGTCCTCCGTCACCGCGGCCAGCAATGTCTCACTGACGTCGAACATGTATGATGCATCGGGGGAGGCGATCGTCGGCAGCGTCGCGGCCGTCGTGCAGGATGGCGCCTCGATGACCGTCGGCGGCAATCTTTCGCTGACCACCTATGGTTATTTGAGCAGTGAGTCGGGCGACACGACGCCTCCGCCGATCGTCGGCGGCAGCGCCTCGATCCGGGCAGGATCAGGCGGCACGCTCGCCATCAGCGGCGATCTCGCGCTCGATGCACAGGCCTATGGCGGCTATGCCTTCAGCGGTGACGGTGGCGACGGCACGGGGGGCACGGCCACCATCCTCGCCGATGGCGGCACGATCACGGTGGGCGGCAATGCGTCCCTCACCGCCGACGGCAGCGGCGGAGCGAGCGGCGAAGGCGCGACCGGAGGCATCGGCCGGGGCGGTACGGCGCGCCTCGAAACCGACAATGGCGGTACATTCCAGGCGGGCATCATCACCGTGTCGGCCGCAGGCACCGGCGGCGGTGACGGCGGCGAAGGCTTCAGCGTCAGCAATGGCGGGGCGGGCATCGGTGGCAACGCAGCGATCATCGCAAATGGCGGCAGCATCATTGCAGACAGCGCGACGATCAATGCGAATGGGACGGGCGCAGACGGCGGCGGCAACGAATTTGGCTATGGCTCCGACAGTTTCATCGATGGCGGGAGCGGCGGCGCTGGAACGGGCGGCTTTGCCCGGCTCGAAACCGGCGGCGGCGCGATCGCTCTCGGCACGCTGACGCTCGACGCAGTCGGCACAGGCGGCCAGGGAGGTAATGCGCTCGAACTCACCGACGAGTTCGGCTACGGCACGGGCACCAGCGGCAATGGTGGGCTGGCTGGCAGCGGCCAGGGCGGACAGACAGCGATCCTCGCCACGGGCACGGGCACGATCGAAGTGGACTCAGCCACCCTCTCGGCCGACGGCCTGGGCGGCAACGGCGGCACTTCCGATTTCGCCGTCGGCGCGGCGGGTGGACAAGGTCTCGGTGGCGGCGCGCTGGGCGGTGGCAATGAAGGCGTGCATGTCGAAGTCAGCGATGGCGGCCAAATCACGCTGGCGTCGCTCACCGCATCGGCAAACGGCCAAGGCGGCGCAAACGGCGTCGGCACGACGACCGCCAGCGCAACCGCATCGAATGAAGGCGGCTATGTCCGCATCGGTGCCGCGGGCGGCAGTCTCAAAACCGGCGACACGACGCTTTCCGCGACAGCGACGGGCGACAATGAAGGCGATGGCGGCACGATCCTGATCGATATCGCCGATGCCGCTTCGGGCGCTTATGGCGCGCTGACGACCGGCCTTGTCTCACTCGACGCGAGCGGCGACACGGCCGGATATATCGGCATTCGAAACGCAAGCGCCGATCCGGCGGGTGCGATCCTCTTCGGCTATAATCCGGAAGTCCCGTCAGAGGGGCTCAGCTTCTACGCAACGGTCAGCGGCGTCGCCGGCGGCCCGGCGGCAATCGAGCTCACTGCACAGGGCGGGCCAGTCCGGTTTCAGGGCGATGCCACCTTCTCGACCGACCGCAACATCGCCGTTCACGGCACCGGCGCGGCCGGCATAATCGGCGAGCAGCAGCTCTATCTCTTCGGCGATTCGATCCGGGTCGATCATGCCGGGCAGACGGCGATTCCGACGCCCACCCTGTCGGCACAATCCATCGTTGCGAGCGCCTATGGCGACCTCCTCTCCTCGCCGGGCAGCCTGCTCCGCGCGGCCGATTCGATCGACATCACCGCGGACAATCTGAATGCCGCGGCGCTTGAGGCCGGCAATTCGATCACCGCGATATCACACGCATATATGACGATCAGCGATGCAACGACGCTGGCGCCGGTGACGACGGGCGATGATCCGGCCGCACCGCCCGTGGCGCCGTCGATCCTGCTTCTCGCCGGCGCGACCGATTCGCCTATCTATGCCGATGGCAACATCACCGTCACCGGCACGCTCAACACGGCAGGCACGATCGACATAAAGGCGGGACGCGACGTCACCGTCGCCGCGACCGGGCGCATCCAGTCCGACAATCGCGTGACGATCGACGCGGGCGACGACGTCCTGATCCATGGCGCCATCGTGGCAGCGGCGAACCCCCTGCCCGACCCGACCGGCCTGGAGCCCGACAACCTCGGCACCGCGGCGGGCTTGTTTATCACGGCGGGGCAGACGCCGATCGGCTATGAACCCGATCCCGGCAATGTGAGCGCCATCATCGCCGACGGCTCGATCGACGCGGGGGATCGCCCGATCCTGCTCTCCGCCGGCGCGATTCAGGTGGAAGGGACGATCAGCGGCCGCAGCCTGCTCGTCGAAGTGAACGACGCGCCCGTATCAGACGCCAGCCAATCGAATGACGGGGGCCAGCTATCGGCGGATTGCCTACAGGGCAACGTCTGCCTCGGCACCGTCAACCTGACGGGCGGGCTCAGCATTGGCGACACCTCTTACTCGCCGACGCCGCCGAGTGCGGTTCGCATTGCCGACGGCACAGTCGGCAGCGCGACGGTCCTTTCGCAGGGTGATATCGCGATTGGCAAGGCAGACGGGGCAACGCACCGGTTCGAGGTCAACGGCCCGCTGCGTCTCGACGCGAGCGGCGGCCGCCTTCTTCTCCCCGGCACCATCACGCTGGCGGGCAATGGCAGCGTCCAGCTCCTCGCCGCACACGGAATCATGGGCGCGGCGGCAACGATCGAAACAACCAGCGATGCGGGGCTTTATCTGGGCGATGGCGGCCTCACGCTCGCTTCGATCCGCACCGGCGGGGCGCTCGATCAGCTCGATGCCGCCGGGACACTCATCACTGCAAACGGATTGAACGTGTCGGGCGCGGTAACGATCGCGGACACCTTGTCGGTGGGTCAGGGATCGTTCCAGATCGACGCCGGCGCGATCAGCTTGGGTCGTCTCGTCCTCACGGGCGATGCTGCACTGAGCAGCGATGGCGCGCTTGTGATCGGCGACGATGCGCAGATCGGCGGTGCGCTGAGCGCGCGCGGATCGAGCGTCAGCGTCAACGCCTCCCATGCCGTCACCATCGCTTCTGCCGAGGCGACCGTCGGCGACCTGTCGATCAACGCGACGGAATTGAACGTAGAGAGCGCGACGGCGACGGGCGATATCCTCCTCGGCGCCACCAACGATCTGACCGTGGGCACCGCCAATGCGGGCGGCGGGATCACGACGACTGCAGCGGGCAACCTGTCGGCCTCCCAGCTTGCGGCCGCATCCGGGATCGACCTGCAAGCCGGCGGCACGCTCGAGGTCAACAACGTAACCGCAAGCGGCAGCGACAGCGTCGTCCGGCTGCGGGCGGTATCGGACCAGGGTGACGCATCGGCCACGCCGCTCGTCCGCATCGCCCAGGTGGTGCGTGGCGGATCGGTGGAGATCGCGTCCGACGGCGATGTCGAACTGCTGGGCGGCGCAAGCATAGATGCCAATTCGGGTGTGGGCCTCACCGCCGGGAATGCGGTGAGACTGGCCGAGGGATCGAGCGTCGGATCGGGCATGACCGCTCCGGTTTCTCCGGGGGCCTTCTCCCTGCTGCTGGCCGGCGGCCCCACCGACAATGTCTCGATCGACGCGGGCAGCATCGAAATCGACGGCACCGTTCAGGGGCTGGCGATCGACCTGCGATCGGCGGCCATCGCCATCGGCCCGGGGGGCAGCGTCGGCAACACCGATACGCAGACGCTAACCTTCACCAATCGCGCCGGTCAGACGTTCATCGGCGGCGAAAAGCATGACGACGCCTATTCGCTCTCCAATGCGGAGGTCGCGCGGACGCGGGCGAACCGGATCAGCATCATCGCCCCCGATGCCGATGGTGACACGGTGATCGACACGCTCGACCTGCTCGGCAGCGCAGCGGCGAATGGCGGCAATCTCGTTGGGAACAACGCCGCCTTCCTGATCCAGGGGGGGCGATCCGTGCGTGTTCAGGGCGCGGTGACGATGCACGGCGCGGCGGCGGGCGATACGCTCGCGATCGGGGCAACCGACCGGATCGATGTGGTGACGCCGACCGGATCGATCGGCCTCTTCGGCGAGAGTGAAAATCTTGCCGGTCGCCTCTCGCTGGCGGCGAACACCATCACTGTCGCCAGCCAGCAGGCAATCGACGCGCTCGGCCGATTATCCTCGGCCAGCGCCAAATCGGATCGTCTCGACACCAATGACGGCGAGGTGAAACCGGAAGGCTATCTACAGGCCAATGCGATGGAGTTTCGCGCGGGAATTGGTCTGCTCATCCAGAATAGCGGCGGCGCGGCATCCGATGCCGCCTCGCATGCCGGCTTCACGGTCGGCGCCGGCGGCGTCACCATCATCACCACGGCGCCGCAAACCCAGATCGCGATCAACGGACGCCAGTTGGGCGCGACGGGAACGTTTGTCACCGGGAGCGACCTGATCCCGCTGCTGACGGTCGGCGCGCCGGACGGCACGGCAGCCCGTTTCGACCGGACCTCGACCGCAAATGGCTGCCTGATCGTCTCCACCTCCTGTCAGGCGATCGATAACGGAGTGCTGCCCCCCGTTCAGGACGTGATCGGCACGGTCCTCACGCCGGCCGACGAGAATGATCCCTCGGGCGACGCACCGGGCACGATCCAACGGCTCAGCACACCGCTGATCGACCTGCCCGACTTTGACGGCCTCGGCGTCACGCCGTTGATCGACGATCCGGTGACGGGCGCCGGCAACGAGCAATTCTGGTCGGGTGGCGACGGCTTGGGGATGCCCGGCGATATCGATCAGCAGGTGACGAGCACGCGTCGCGACGATGACGAGCAGGACGGCAACGCCCCGTGACCGGACGCCACCCGCCCGCTTGCCCGCCGCCCTGCCGGCGATTAGGGCGGGCGGAATGACGCCCCCCCCTCTCCCTGCCGGCCAGCCCCTGACGCTCTTCAACAGCCTGACACGGGCGATGGAGCGCTTCGCCCCGATCGATCCGGCGATGGCGCGGCTCTACAGTTGCGGGCCAACGGTCTATAATTTCGCCCATCTCGGCAACCTGCGCGCCTATGTCTTCACTGATACGCTGCGCCGCACGCTGAACTGGAAGGGCTGGCCGACCACCCATGTCATCAACATCACCGACGTCGGACATCTGACCTCCGACGCCGACGAAGGCGACGACAAGATGGAGGCGGCCGCCGAGCGGACGGGCAAGGACATCTGGGAAATCGCCGCCTTCTACACCGACGCCTTCAAGACCGACCTGAAGCGGCTGGGCATTCGCGAGCCGACTTTGTGGAGCGTCGCGACCGACCATATCCAGGACATGATCGGCTTCGCCCGTGCGATCGGGGGCGTGACCTACGAGCTGGACAGCGGCCTCTATTTCGACACGTCGAAGGTGCCCGATTACGGCCGGCTGGCGGGCGAGCGCAGCGATGGCGAGGTGGGCCGGATCGATGTCGTCGCGGGCAAGCGCAACCCCGCCGATTTCGCGATCTGGCGACGCTCCCCCGAAGGAAGCCGGCGGCAGATGGAATGGGCATCGCCCTGGGGCGTCGGCGCGCCGGGCTGGCACCTCGAATGCTCGGTCATGAGCATGAAATATCTGGGCGAGCAGTTCGACATCCACACCGGCGGGATCGATCATCGCGAAATCCATCACGTCAACGAGATCGCGCAGAACCAGGCGTTCACCGGCACGGGGAAGACCGGCGCGAACATCTGGATGCACAATAATTTCCTGATCGATCGCGGCGGCAAGATGTCCAAGTCCAAGGGTGGCTTCGCGACGCTGCAATCTTTGGTCGATCGCGGGGTGCCGCCGCTTGCCTATCGCCTGCTCTGCCTTTCTGCCCATTACCGTAGCGAACTCGAATTCTCGCCCGAAAGTCTCGCCGCTGCGATGACCCGGCTGAAACGGCTCGCGATCGGCGTGACGCAGTTGCGGGACAAGGCCGGACCACAGGATTGGCAGCGGCTGATCGAAGAAGCCGACGCAACGCGCGGCGCCAGCTATGCCTTCCAGCGCGAGGCGCTCGAAACGGGGCTGTCGGCCCCCGCCCTCGGCCTTCTCGCCCGGTTCGACGAAGCGGTTTCGGCCGATCTGATGATCCCGCGCGCGCTGCCCCTGCTTGAAGAGACGCTGGCCGCGAAGACGATCCAGCCCGCGGAACGGCTGCGATTGATCGCGACGATGGATCTCGTTCTCGGCCTCGGTCTCGTGACGCTCGATCGCGCCGCGCTGCGGATCAGGCCCACGGACGCAACCTTGCGCGAGGACGAAGTGGAGGCCGCGCTGGCCGAGCGGCAGGCGGCCCGCGCGGCAAAGGATTATGCGCAAAGCGACGCGATCCGTGACAGGCTGACGGCGGCGGGCATCGATCTGATGGATGGCGATCCGCTGCGTTGGGAATGGCGGGTCGATCTTTCGGACTGACCCATATCGTTACGGATCGTCAACCAGACACGCCTGGTCGCCCGGCAAAGGACGGCGGGCTGACATAGGGGGGAAATATGACGAAGGCATCCGATCTGCTCATCCAATGCCTGGAGGAAGAGGAGGTCGAATATGTCTTCGGCGTTCCCGGCGAGGAGAATCTCGACTTCCTCGACAGCCTGTCGCGATCGAAATCGATCAAGCTGATCCTCACCCGGCACGAGCAGGGCGCGGGCTTCATGGCGTCGACCTATGGCCGCCACACCGGCAAGACGGGCGTCTGCCTCTCCACGCTCGGGCCGGGGGCGACCAACCTCGTGACGGCGGCGGCCTATGCCAATCTGGGCGGCATGCCGATGCTGATGATTACGGGGCAGAAGCCGATCAAGAAATCGAAGCAGGGTCGCTTCCAGATCCTCGACGTGGTCGACATGATGCGGCCGATCACCAAATTCACCCACCAGCTCGCCTCGGCCGACAACATTCCCAGCCGCGTGCGCGAAGCCTTCCGCCTCGCCGAGGAGGAGAAACCCGGCGCCACCCATATCGAGTTTCCCGAGGACGTCGCCGAAGAAACCACGGACAGCGTGCCGCTGAAGCGCAGTCTCGTGCGCCGTCCCTCGGCCGATCCCAAGGCGGTACGCGCGGCGGTGAAGAAGCTGGAGGGCGCGAAATCGCCCGTACTGGTGATCGGCGCGGGCGCGAACCGGACGATGACGGGGCGCATGCTCCTTCAATTCATCGAAAAGACCGGCATCCCCTTCGTCACCACCCAGCTCGGCAAGGGCGTGATCGACGAACTGCACCCCAAATTCCTCGGCTGCGCGGCGCTGTCGTCGGGCGATTTCGTCCATAAGGCGATCGAGGCGGCGGACGTCATCGTCAATGTCGGCCACGACGTGATCGAGAAGCCGCCCTTCTTCATGCGGCAGGGCGGCACGCAGGTGATCCACATCTCCTCGCGTTCGGCCGAGGTGGACCCCGTCTATTTCCCGCAGATCGAGGTGATCGGCGATATCGCCAACGCCATCTGGCAGATGAAGGAGGATATCGTCCCGTCCCCCGCCTGGCGGTTCGATCGCATGCTGGCCGCGCGCGAGGCGGAGAAGGCGCATACCGCCGGCATCGATTGCGACGATCGCTTTCCGATCTATCCGCCCTGCCTCGTCCGCGCGATCCGGGAGGCGATGCCGGCGGACGGCATCGTCGCGCTCGACAATGGCGTCTATAAAATCTGGTTTGCCCGCAATTATGCCGCGCGGCAGGCGAACACGGTGCTGCTCGACAATGCGCTCGCCTCGATGGGCGCGGGCCTGCCGTCCGCGATCGCATCGGCGATGGTCTATCCCGATCGCAAAGTGATCGCGGTCTGCGGCGACGGCGGCTTCATGATGAACAGTCAGGAGATGGAAACGGCGGTTCGCCTCGGCGTCAACATCACGGTCCTGATCCTGAACGACGGCAGCTACGGCATGATTCGCTGGAAGCAGGCGAACATGGGTTTTGCCGATTGGGGGCTGACCTACGGCAATCCCGACTTCGTCAAATATGCCGAGAGCTATGGGGCGAACGGACATCGTGTCGAAAGCGCGGAAGGGCTGCCCACGCTGCTCCGTCATTGTCTCGACACGCCGGGGGTCCACCTGATCGACTGCCCCGTCGATTATTCGGACAACGACCGCATTCTCAATCACGAACTCAAGGAACTGAGCGCGAAGCTCTGAACCAGGAGGAACCCCGCATGACCGGCCTCAAGGACATCTATCCGCTCTATCTCGCCAACGAGCCGCAACAGCCGAACACCGATCTGGAGGTGACCGACAAGTTCAGCGGCAAGGTCGCCACGCGCGTCGCCCTGGCCGATGCGGCGACGATCGACGCGGGCATCGCCGCGGCGGTGGCGGCGGCCGGCCCGATGGCGCGCATGGCCTCCTACGAGCGGCAGGCCGTGCTCCAGCATTGCGTCACCCGCTTCACCGAGAGGGCGGATGAACTGGCGGACGCACTCTGCATCGAGGCGGGCAAGCCGATCCGCGATTCACGCGGCGAGGTCGGCCGCCTGATCGATACCTTCCGCATCGCCGCCGAGGAATCGGTGCGCATGACGGGCGAGGTGCAGCCGCTCGACATCTCAGCCCGCGCCAGGGGCTATCAGGGCATATGGAAGCGCGTGCCGATCGGGCCGGTCAGTTTCATCTCACCGTTCAACTTCCCGCTGAACCTCGCCGCGCACAAGGTGGCGCCGGCAATCGCGGTGGGCTGCCCCTTCGTGATGAAGCCCGCCAGCCGCACCCCGCTGGGCGCAATCATCATGGGCGAAGTGCTGGCCGAGACGAACCTGCCCAAGGGCGCTTTCTCGATCCTTCCCGCGCACCGTGACGGGGCCGACCTGTTCACCACCGATGATCGGCTGAAGCTGCTGTCCTTCACCGGATCGCCCGATGTGGGCTGGGCGCTGAAGGCACGTGCGGGCAAGAAGAAGGTGATCCTGGAATTGGGTGGCAATGCGGCGGTGGTGATCGACAAGGACGCCGATCTCGACGACGCGGTGGAGCGCACCGTCTTCGGCGCTTTCTATCAATCGGGCCAGAGCTGCATCGGCGTCCAGCGGATCATCGTCCACGACAGCGTCTATGAAGCGTTCCGCGACAGGCTGGTGGCGAAGACGAAGACACTCGTCGCGGGCGATCCGCATGACGAGAAGACCTTCGTCGGCCCGATGATCGACGTGAAGGAAGCCGCGCGCCTCGACGGCTGGGTCAAGGAGGCCATCGCCAAGGGCGCGACCTTGCTGTGCGGAGGCAGGTGCGAGGGCGCGATGCTGGAGGCAACCCTGCTCGAAGGCGTGCCGGCGGACAGCGCGCTCAATCGCGAAGAAGCATTCGGCCCCGTCGCCTTCTTCGAGCGCTTCTCGCGCTGGGAAGAAGCGCTGGAGATGGTGAACGATTCGAAGTTCGGCTTGCAGGCGGGCCTCTTCACGCGCGACATCTTCAAGGTGCTCGACGCATGGGATGCGCTGGAAGTCGGCGGCGTCGTCGTCAACGACGTGCCTTCCTATCGCGTCGACAACATGCCCTATGGCGGCGTCAAGGATTCGGGGCTGGGCCGCGAGGGTATTCGGTTCGCGATGGAGGACATGACCGAGATACGCAATCTCGTGATCCGTCGTCGCCCGGCCGAGGATTAACGACAGGCGAAACGATCGGCTGCGATTGGCGGGTTGCCTAAGTAGCCGGGACAGAAGATAAACGCGCGCGAAACGGCGGGGGTTCGCGCCACAGGGGCAATAGAGCGATCCGGCAAGTGAGGCCGGGCAAGGGAGCGCCATGTCGGGGGGAAAGACGGCGGGAAAAACGCCCTGGTTGGCCAGGGCGGCCGGTGGCCTGTTCGGCTGCCTGTGTCTCCTCGCCCTTCTGATCGGCGTCAGCGCGGGCATGGGCGGCGATCCGGCGGTCGCCGCGTCCTCCTCCCCGCCGATGAGCGGTATCCATCTGGGCGTCGCCTCCTGCGCGGGTTCGACCTGCCACGGCCGTTCGGAACCGACCGGCGCGATCGTCCGGCAGGACGAGATGATGCGCTGGCAGGAGGAATCCTCGCCCTCCGGCGCGCATAGCCGCGCCTTTCGCGTCCTTTCCGAGCCGCGCGGCCGCGCCATCGCCCAGCGGCTGGGCCTCGCCTCCGCCACCAGCGCGCCCATGTGCCTCGGCTGCCATGCCGAGCCGGCGGGGCCGCGCGGCCCGCGTTTCCAACAGAGCGACGGGGTGGGATGCGAAAGTTGCCACGGGCCGGCCTCGGGCTGGCTTGAAACGCACAAGACCGGCAATCACGCCGCCTCGCTCGCCGCCGGGCTCGTCCCGCTCGAACAGCCGAAACGGCGCGCCGCGCTCTGCCTCGATTGTCATTTCGGCAGCGATCGGCAGGGCCAGTTCGTCAATCACCGCATCATGGCCGCCGGCCACCCGCGTGTTTCGTTCGAGTTGGATCTCTTCTCGACGCTTCAGGCCCATCATGACGAGGATGCCGATTATATCCGGCGCAAGGGGCGGCCCGATCATGTCCGCCTGTGGGCGGTGGGGCAGGCGATGGCGATCGACCGCGCGCTGTCGCTTTTCGCCAATGCGAAGATCGCGCAGGACGGCATCTTCCCCGAATTCTATTTCTTCGATTGCCACACCTGCCATCGCCGCATTTCGGACGAGGCCGGGTTCCGCGCGACCTGGGTCGCCAATCCGGGGCGGCCGATCCCCAGCGGCATGCCCGCCTTCAACGACGAGAATATCATCATGCTTTCGGCCGCCGCCCATGTCGTCGCCCCCGCCGCCGCGCAGCGGTTCGACGCGGACAGCAAGGCGTTCCATGCCGCGCTGGCGAAGGATCGCCCCTCGGCCGTGGCGGCGGCGGCAAGGCTGCGCGCATCGGCCAATGCGCTGGGCGACCAGTTCGCGACCCGCTCCTTCGGGCGTGACGAGACGTTCGCGATCGTCGATGCGGTCGCCTCCCCCGCCATTGCGCCGCGCTTCACCGATTATGAAGGCAGCGTGCAGGCGGTGATGGCCACCGACACCCTGCTCAACGCGATGGTGGACGCGGGCTATATCGGCGGCGGATCGGCGAAGGCCATTCGCGGCCAGATCAATCTGGCCTATGCCTCCGTACGCGATCCCAACAGCTATCGCCCGGCCGAATTCCGCGCCGCCCTCGCACGCGCGGTCGGCGCGATCCGGGCGCTGCGCTGATGCTTCGGCTGCGTATCCCCGCCTTCGTCGCCGCGACGTCGCTGCTTGTCGCCTCCTGCGGCGGCGGCGGCAATGACGCGACGCCTTCCGATCCCGTCACGCCGACGACGCCGACCGATCTCTACGCGCGTCCGCAAGCGGTCGCGCTGACCAGCGACGAGGTGAGCCGCGTCGTCGCGCAGGCGGTGGGCGAAGCGCAGGCGCGCGGCCTGCCCTCGATGATTTCGGTAGTCGATCGCGTCGGCAACGTGCTGGCGGTCTATCGCATGAACGGCGCGAACCCGACCGCGACGATCCCCATCCCCGCGACTGCGGGCGGGGTCGCCTTCGACGCGCAGGGCGTCACCATCCCGGCAGAGATGGGCGCCATCGCCAAGGCGATCACCGCCGCATATCTCTCCAGCGCGGGCAACGCCTTCACCTCGCGCACCGCGAGCGACATCGTCCAGCAGCATTTCCCGCTGGCGCCCAACACCGTCGGCCTGGAAAGCGGGCCGCTGTTCGGCGTGCAGTTCAGCTCGCTGCCCTGTTCGGACCTCACCCGCCGCTTCGGCGTGGACGGCATGACGGGGCCGAAGCGGTCGCCGCTCGGCCTTTCCGCCGATCCGGGTTCGGTGCCGCTTTACAAGGACGGCTTCGTCGTCGGCGCGGTCGGCATCATGGGCGACGGCGTCTATGGCGCGGACGACAATGCGATCGCGCCCGACGCCAATAATGACGAGGAAGTGATCGCGCTCGCCGCCAGCCACGGCTTCGAAGCGCCCGCGACGATCCAGGCGAACCGGATATCGATCGACGGCACCCAACTCGGCTTCATCGATGCCCGCGCGAGCGACCTGAAGAGCAACCCCGCCTCGCCACCCGCCCTGGCAGGCACAGGAAACCTGATCCCGGTGCGCGGCTATTATGACGGCACGGCGATGCTGGCGGGCACGCCGTTCGGAACCGCTGCCTCAGGCTATCGCAACGCCACCGATGCGGAGCGTGCGGCCGGCGCCGTCATCGCCAATCCCGACGCCTTCATCCTCGTGGATCAGGCGGGCAACAATCGCTATCCGATCCGCGCCGGCACCGATGGCGGCGACGTCGCCCAGCCGCTGACCGCCGCCGAGGTGAAGGCGATACAGGAGGAAGCCTTCACGGTCATGTCCCGCGCGCGCGGCGCGATCCGCCAGCCGCAGGACAGCCGGATGCAGGCGACGATCGCGCTCGTCGACACGCGCGGACAGGTGCTCGCCCTCGCCCGCGCGCCCGACGCGCCCGTGTTCGGCACCGACGTCGCGCTCCAGAAGGCGCGAACGGTCGCCTTCTTCTCCGATCCCCATGCGGCGGCCGATCTCACCGCCAGCGGATCGGCCGATGTCGCGGGCTACGTCCAGAAATTGCGCGATTTCCTCGCCAACCAGAATGCACTCACCGGCGGGATCGCCTTCGCCAACCGGCCGATCGGCCTGCTCGCCCGCCCCTATTTTCCCGATGGCGAGGTGGGCACGCCCAACGGGCCGCTCTCGCGCCCGATCGCCAATTTCAATCCCTTCTCCACCGGCCTGCAATCGGCGCTCATCATCGGCAATCTCGCGCAGCATATCGGCTATGTGCAGAACGGCACCGCCGATACGCCCGCGCGCTGCACCACCCTGCCTGATGTCGCAGGCAGCGGGGCGAACCGCCTGCAGAACGGCATCCAGATATTTCCCGGCGGCATGCCCATCTATCGCGGCACCACGCTTGTCGGCGCGATCGGCGTCTCGGGCGACGGCATCGATCAGGACGATATGGTGTCGTTCCTCGGCCTCTATAAGGGCGGTCTGCGCGTCGGCACCGTGGGCCACGCGGCGCAGGCGATGCGGATCAGCAGCGTCGCGATACCGGCGGCGAACGGCGGCTTCCTCCCCTACGCGCAATGCCCCGTCGCACCCTTCCTCGACACCAGCGAACAGAATGCGTGTCAGGGGAAATAAAGGGTGATCGCTTTCTCCCTGCTATTGGCGCAAGCAACGGCCCTGCCCGCCGATCCCGGGCCACCCGCGCCCGAAGCGGTGGCGCCGGTCGACGCGGAAGACGCGCTGCTGCCCGGCCGCCGCCGGCCCGGCGCGGAGAAGCCGCTGCCACACAAGGTGGTGCAGGACAATCCCGGCGCGGTGCGCGCGCCCCCGCCCGAAGCCTTTCCGGCCGACGCCGCCTTTCCGGTGCCCGATCGCTGGCGGCTGGTGAAAACGCTCTGCGCCGACAAGGCGCGCTTTCCCAATATAGGCGCGGTCTGCCATTCGAAGCTCGATCCCTATCACCCCAGCGTGCTGAAGGGCGATATCCCGATCGATCTGGCGAAGAAGCCGGCGTGGCTCCCTATCACTAGCGACAATTGGTTCTTCACGCTCAATGCCGTGTCGGACACGGTGATAGAGCCGCGCTCCTTCCCCACGCCCGTGAACCGGCAGCTCACCTCCGATCCCCGGTCGCTCGACGTGTTCGGCCGCGACAACAGCTTCGTCGCCTCACAGACGTTCCTGTTCGGCGCGGCGCTCACCAAGGGATCGACCGCCTATAAGCCGCCCGAGATCGAATATCGCGTCACGCTGGCCTATAATATGAGCTATGCCGACGTGGAGGAGCGCCGCGTCCTGTTCGTCGAGCCATCGAAGAAGACACATCGCTACGACCAGTTCCTCGGCGTGCAGGAAGCCTTCATCGATTATCACCTGCGCAATGTGTCCGATCGCTATGATTTCGATTCGATCCGGGTGGGCATCCAGCCGTTCAACGCCGATTTCCGGGGCTTTCTGTTTCAGGACAGCCAGTTGGGCATCCGCCTGTTCGGCAATCGCGACGACAACCGCTTCCAATATAATCTGGCGGCCTTCTGGCGGCTGGAGAAGGACACCAATTCGGGGCTAAACAGCGTCGTCCAAAGCCCGCGCAAGGATTTCGTCTTCATCGCCAACCTCTATCGGCAGGATTTGCCGGTGACGGGGCTGACCAGCCAGGTGACTTTGATCTACAACCGCAATCGCGAGAAGGGTGAAATCCATATCGACGACAATGGATTTCCGGTGCGCCCCGTGCTGCTGGGCAATCTGGAGCCGCGCGATTACGATGTCGTCTATCTCGGCTACAACGCCGACGGCCATATCGGCCGGCTGAACCTGACCGCGTCCTTCCACGGCGCGTTCGGGCGGGACGACAACAGCCTCTTCACCGGCGAACCCGCCGATATCCGCGCATGGTTCGGCGCGGCGGAGCTGAGCTACGACTATAACTGGATGCGCTTCCGCGTCTCGGGTCTCTACGCCTCGGGCGACGGCGATCCCTATGACGACAAGGAAGGCGGCTTCGACGCCATCTTCGAAAACCCGATCTTCGCGGGCGCGGACACCAGCTACTGGATCCGCCAGTCGATCCCGTTCGCGGGCGGCGGGCGCGCGGTGGCGGTCAGCCAGCGCAACGGCATCCTCAACAATCTGCGCTCCTCGAAGGAGGAAGGGCAGTCGAATTTCAACAATCCGGGCACGGTCCTGCTGGGCGTCGGCGGCGATTTCGACATCACGCCGAAATTCCGCCTGTCGGCCAATATCAACCATCTGTGGTTCGCCAACACCGCCACCCTGCGCGCGCTGCGGAACGAGGGCAGCATTCCGCGTTCGATCGGCTTCGATTATTCGCTGGCCGCCATCTATCGGCCGAAGGCGATCCAGAATGTCGTCTTCCGCCTCTCCGCCGCGATGCTGGAGCCGGGGGCGGGCTTGCGCGACCTGTTCACCAACGCCGCCAACTTCTCCAGCCAGAAGCGCGACGATCGTTACTATTCCGTCCTGTTCAACACCATTTTGACCTATTGACGCGACCATGGGGGCAACGATTCAGACACGGCGGATCACGCGGGCGCTGCTAGCCCTGACGGGGCTGGCGGCGGCGCTCGTCCTGCCCGGCACGGCGCGGCTTTCGGCGTCGGGGGGCGAGAAGCCGGTCGCGCGCGACTACAGCCTCGTCCGCGCCCCCGCCGCGCCGCTCAGCCAGACTCAAGCCGAGGCGGACGCCAAGAGCGTCGGCTGCGTCAGCTGCCACACGAAAAGCGACCAGCCGACGATGCACGTCACCCCCGCCGTGCAGCTGGGCTGCGTCGATTGCCATGGCGGCAATCCGAAGGTGATGGGCGATCCCACGCTGCCAAAGGACGCGCCCGCATATGTAGCGAAGCGCGACGCGGCGCACGTCCTGCCGCGCTATCCGGAGGCATGGCATTGGCCCAGCCCCGCCAATCCGAAGCGCAGCTATACCCTGCTCAACCGCGAGGCGCCCGAATATATCCGCTTCGTCAACCCGTCCGACTATCGGGTCGCGCGCGCGGCGTGCGGGGCGTGCCATCTCGACATCATCCAGGCGGCCGAACGCTCGCTGATGTCGACGGCGGCGATGTTCTGGGGCGGCGGCTCCTACAATAACGGCGTGCTGCCCTATAAGAATTACATGTTCGGGGAGGCCTATACCCACACCGGCCAGCCCGCGAAGGTCGTTTCCGCCGGGTCGCCGCCGGGCACCGTCACCGATGCGGAGAAAGCGCGTGGCGCGCTCGCCGCCCTCTATCCTTTGCCCACCTGGCATGTCGTGCCGCCGGCGGACGTGTTCCGCGTGTTCGAGCGCGGCGGGCGCAACATCAGCTCTGCCTTCCCGGAAATCGGCCTGCCCAATATCGGCGGCACGGTCCAGCGGCTGGAGGAGCCGGGGCGGCCCGATCTCAGGCAATCCAATCGCGGCCCGGCGACCGGCCTGCGCGTCGCGATCGCCGTCTTGAACCTGCACAAGACCCGCCTCAACGATCCCTACATGTGGTTCATGGGCACGAACGATCAGCCCGGCGACTATCGCAATTCGGGCTGCGCGGGTTGCCATGTCGTCTATGCCAATGATCGCGAGCCGCGCCACAGCCTGACCTACGCACCGTTCGGCCGCGACGGGCAGAGCGCGACCGACGATCCGACGATCGCCAGCCGCATGGAAAAGCCGCCGCACGCCATCGGCATCGCGGGCGAGAAGGAGAAGGGCCACCCGATCCGCCACGCCTTCACGCGCGCCATCCCCACCTCGCAGTGCATGACCTGCCACATGCACCAGCCCAACATCTTCCTGAACAGCTATCTCGGCTACACGATGTGGGATTATGAGGCGGACGCGCCGCTGATGTGGCCGCACAAGGGCAACCCGCTGGCGCCCGACAGCCGCCAGAAATATCCCACCGCCGCCGAAACCCACAAGGTTCTGGAACGCAATCCCGAGGGCGCGTCCCCGCGTGGTCTGTGGAGCGACCTCGATTTCCTGCGCAACGTCTATGACGATGTGAACCGCCTCGCGAAAGACACGCAGTTCGCCGATTATCACGGCCACGGCTGGAATTTCCGCGCCGTGTTCAAGCGCGATCGCGACGGCAATCTGCTCGACGCGGACGGCAACATCGTCGCGAACGACGATCCCGACAAGTTCCGCAAGCCCTGCGCCGACGAGCCGACAGAGGAACAGCGCGCGCTCTGCTACAGCGCCTCGACCGACGGGCGCGAGCCGAAGTTCGTGCCGCCCGGCATCAATCCGGGCAAGGCGGTCCACATGATGGACATTCATGCCGAAAAGGGCATGCAATGCGCCGATTGCCATTTCGCGCGCGACAGCCACGGCAGCGGCCTCGTCTATGGCGAGGTCGCCAACGCGATCGAGATCGGGTGCAAGGATTGCCACGGCACGGCGGACGCGTTCCCGACGCTGCGCACCTCCGGCCCCGCCGCGCCGCCGGGGGGGACCGATCTGTCGCTGCTTCGCAACGCCGACGGCCGCCGCCGCTTCGAATGGAGTACCGACGCCAACGGCGAACGCGTGCTCGTCCAACGCTCGATCGTCGATCCGAAGCTTGAATGGAAGGTCAGCCTCGTCAAGGAGGCGGTCGATCGCGGATCGGCCCATTTCAATGCGAAGGCGGCGCGCGCCAAGCTGATGTCGGCCGATGGCGGCGATACCGGCGATTATGCGTGGGGACCGGGCATCGCGCCCGAAAATCGCGCGCACAAGCCCGATCAGATGGCCTGCTTCACCTGTCATCTGTCTTGGACGACGTCGTGCGGCGGCTGCCACCTGCCGATCGAAGCGAACTGGAAGACCAATTCGCACCATTATGACGGGATCGAGACGCGCAATTTCGCTACCTACAATCCGCAGGTAGCGCGCGACGACATGTTCCAGCTCGGCCGGCACCAGACGAGCAAGGGCAATGAGGTCACGCCCGTCCGCTCCAGTTCGGCGCTGATCCTGTCGTCGACCAACATCAACCGCGAGCGCATCTATATCCAGCAGCCGCCAATCTCGGCCGCGGGTTATTCGAGCCAGGCCTTCGCGCCGCACTTCCCGCATACCGTTCGCAAGACCGAGACGAAGACCTGCACCGACTGCCACCTCTCGGCCGCCGACGACAATAATGCGATCATGGCGCAGCTCCTGCTGCTCGGCACCAACACGGTCAATTTCGTGGGGCTGAACGCCTGGACCGGGCTGGAGGACGGCTTCGCGGCCACCCGCGTCACCGAATGGCAGGAGCCGCAGGCGGTGATCGGCTCCTATCTCCAGCGTTATGCCTATCCCGATTATTGGCAGATGCATCAGGACCATGGACGCGAACTGATCAACTGGCGGCGCGGCAAGACGTTCGACAGGAAGGGGTCCGGCGAAACCGATTCGGTGGAGGAATTCGGCACGATCCATCAGGGCGCGCCGGACGCGATCCGCTGCCTGCAGCTGCGCGGCGAATATATATTCACGGCAGGCGGCAAGGGCGGCTTCCGCGTCTATGACGTCGCCTCGATCGGCAATAAGGGCTTTTCGGAGCGGATCGTCACCGCGCCCGTCTCCCCGCTCGGTCAGGACCTGCACATCGCAAGCCCCAACGCGACCTGCATGGCGCTGCCCACCGATCAGCCGATCAGCCCGGAGCGCAACGACAACATCATCAAGAATTATCCTGAAAATCAGGAACAGCCGATGCACGCTATCTACCGATACGCGTTCATCACCGATGCGGTCGAAGGGCTGATCGCCGTCAATGTCGATACGCTGGCCGATGGCGAGCCGCGCAACAATTTCCTGAAGCGCAGCCTCACCTGGAACGAGAAGGACGTTCTCAAGGGCGCGCGTCACATCACGCTGGCGGGTGACTATGCCTATATCACCGCCGATGCGGGTCTCGTCGTGGTGCGCCTCGCCGATCCGAAAAACCAGCTCGTCCTCGCGCCGAAACTGATGAAGGTCGTGCCACTGCCCGATGCGCGCGCCTCGGCCGTCCAGTTCCGCTATCTGTGGGTGACGACCGCGCGCGGCGTCGAAGTGTTCGACATCACCGACATGGGCGATCCGCAGGCCGTGCCGGGGGCGACGGTGCCGCTCGCCGACGCCCGCAAGCTCTATGTCGCGCGCACCTATGCCTATGTCGCGGCGAAGCGGGACGGGCTTGTCATCCTCGACATCAAGAACCCGACGAAGCCGCATATCTATCAGAAGGTGACGTTCGGCGGGAAACTCGACGATGCCGAGGACGTGATCGTCGCCAGCACCAACGCGTCGCTGTTCGCCTATGTCGCGGACGGGCGGAACGGCCTGAAGGTGCTCCAGCTCACCAGTCCGGAGAGCCAGCCCAATTTCTACGGTTTCTCGCCCGCGCCCAAGCCCGAGTTGATCGCCTGGGCGCGCACCTCCGCCCCGGCTCTGGCGCTCTCCAAGGGCCTCGCGCGCGATCGCGCGGTGGACGAGACGGGCGGTCAGATCGCGATCTTCGGCCGGCTGGGGTCCCGCCCCTTCACCCGGCCGGAGATGGAGAAGCTGTTCCTCAACCGCAATCGCGTGCCCTACAAGGTCGTCGATACGGTAAGCTTCGATCATTGGGTGCCGGCGAGGCGGTAAATCCCGCCATCGTCATCCCGACGAATGGGAATGACCAGCAACGAAGAAATACCGCCCGATCCGAATGAAAGAGACGCTCTTAAGCGTCACCCTCCTCCCCAAACCCCGCCAACCGCCTCAACCCCGGCAGCAGCACGGCCGGATTTATCGGCCCCAGCATCGCCGCGAGCCGTGCCTCGTGCGCGCGATGCGCTTCGTCCATTTCGTCGAGCAGCGCCAGCCCCGCATCGGTCAGGTTGAGCGCGTAGGAACGACGGTCGGCCGGGTTGACGGCGCGCGCGACGAGCCCCCGCTTCTCCAGCATCTCCACCATCGCCACCAGATTGGGCCGCTGCACCCCCAGCGCCTCGCCTATGTCCTGCTGCCGGCAACCCGGGCGGGCGCGCAGCATGAGGAGCGCGGAATAATGGCCGGGCCGCAGGCCGAACGGCTCGAACGCGGTGACGAGATCGCTCCACACCCGGCTCTGGGCGAAGCGCAGCACGAAGCCGAGCCGGTCGATCAGGCCCGTCTCCTCCAGCAGCGCCACCACCTTGTCCCGCTTGTCGTCCATCGCGCTTCCGCTCATTGTTCGTCCGTCGTGTCGAGGCAAGGGCCTTGACGATTCCCTTGCGAGGGATTGTTATACTGTATAACAAGTTTCGTGAAATTGTGAGGATTCGCCATGACCAACTTCACCCGCCTCAACCCTCTGACCGGTCAACCCGCAAGCGAAGCCGTCGCGATGACTCCCGCCGAGGCCGGAGCCGTCGCCGACAAGGCCGCCGCCGCCTTCTCCGCCTGGTCGGCGATGGGCCCGAACGCACGGCGCGCGCTGCTCAGCAAGGCCGCCGACGCGCTCGCCGCGCGGGGCGAGGATTTCGTCGCGGCGATGAAGGTGGAAATCGGCGCGACCGAGGGCTGGGCGCGCTTCAACGTGATGCTCGCCACCAGCATGATCCGCGAGGCCGCCTCGATCACCACGCAGATTGCGGGTGAGGTGATCCCTTCCGACACGCCGGGTTCGCTGTCGATGGCGATCCGTGAGCCCGTGGGCGTGATCCTCGGCATCGCGCCGTGGAATGCGCCGGTGATCCTGGGCGTCCGCTCGATCGCGACCGCGCTCGCCTGCGGCAACGCGGTGGTGTTCAAGGCGTCGGAAATCTGCCCGCGCACCCATGCGCTGATCGTTGAGAGCTTCGCCGAGGCGGGTCTGCCCGAGGGCGTCGTCGGTGTCGTCACCAATGCGCCGGTCGACGCGGGCGACGTGGTCGGCGCGCTGATCGATCATAAGGCGGTCAGGCGGATCAATTTCACCGGATCGACGCATGTCGGCCGGATCATCGCGCAGCGCGCGGCCACGCATCTGAAGCCCGTCCTGCTCGAACTGGGCGGCAAGGCGCCCTTCCTCGTGCTGGAGGATGCCGATCTCGACGAAGCGGTTGCCGCCGCCGCGTTCGGCGCCTTCATGAACCAGGGCCAGATCTGCATGTCGACCGAACGGATCATCGTCGTCGACGCGATCGCGGACACGTTCGTTGAAAAGTTCGCCGCCAAGGCCGCCTCTATGAAGGCGGGCGATCCAGGCCTCGGCACCACACCGCTCGGCGCGGTGGTCGATCGCAAGACGGTCGATCATGTCGAGGGGCTGATCGCCGACGCGGTCGCCAAGGGCGCGGCCAGGCTTGCCGGCGGCGAGAGCCAGGGCGTCGTCATGCCCGCCACCGTCGTCGACAAGGTGACGAAGGACATGAAGCTCTACAGCGAGGAGAGCTTCGGCCCGGTCGTCGCCGTGATCCGCGCGAAGGACGAGGAAGAGGCGATCGCCAAGGCGAACGACAGCGAATATGGCCTCTCCGCCGCCGTCTTCACGAAGGATATCGCGCGCGGCCTGAAGGTGGCGCGCCGGATCAAGTCGGGCATCTGCCACGTCAACGGGCCGACGGTGCATGACGAAGCGCAGATGCCCTTCGGCGGCGTCGGCGCCAGCGGCTACGGCCGCTTCGGCGGCAAGGCGGGCATCGACCAGTTCACCGAGCTGCGCTGGATCACCGTCGCCACCGAGCCCGGCCATTATCCGATCTGACGATCGCGCTTTTCGCAAAACCCAAAGAAGGATTTTAAGTATGACCGCCGAACCCACTGACGACCCTAATGTCGCCAAATATCATGTCGAGAACGGCATCGCCTGGGTGAGTTTCAACCGGCCCGAGAAGCGCAACTGCATGTCGCCGAACCTCAACCGGCGCATGGGCGAAATCCTCGACGAGCTGGAATATCGCGAGGATGTCGGCGTTCTCGTCCTCACCGGCGAAGGCACCGCCTGGTCGGCGGGCATGGATCTCCAGCAATATTTCCGCGAAAGCGCCGCCAAGGGGCTGGGCGGGACGCGCAAGTCGCAGCGCGAGGCCTATAGCTGGTGGCGCCGCCTGCGCTGGTATCAGAAGCCGACGATCGCGATGGTCAACGGCTGGTGCTTCGGCGGTGGCTACGGCCCGCTCTTCGCCTGCGACCTCGCCTTCGCCGCCGAGGAGGCGCAGTTCGGCCTGTCCGAGATCAACTGGGGCATCCTGCCGGGCGGTGGCGCGTCGAAGGTCGCGGTGGAGCTGATGCCTTTCCGCAAGGCGATGTACCACGCGATGATGGGCGAGAATCTCAGCGGCAAGGACGCCGCCGAAGCCGGCCTCGTCAACGAGGCGCTGCCGCTCGCCAGGCTCAAGGCGCGCGTGACCGACGTGGCCGAAGTGCTGCTCAAGAAGAATCCGGTCGCGCTCAAGGCCACCAAGGATGCGATCCGCCGCGTCCGTGAGATGACCTATGAGAATGCCGAGGATTATCTGATCCGCGCACAGGAAGCGGCCGACAGCTTCGATTCCGAAGGCCGCAAGGAAGCGACGCGCCAGTTCCTCGACGAAAAGACCTTCAAGCCGGGCCTCGGCGCCTATGATACGAGCCGGCAGACGAAGAAGGCGTAAGCCGCCGCGTTTCGGAGAGGTATTTTAATACCTTCTCCGGGAACCGCGCTTTTGCTTGACTTTCGGGGCCTCCCCGATCATTAGGCCGTTCGTCAGCGCCGCCCCTCACCGGGCGGCGCGGTTCGTTTTGCGACGGGGTACGCCCCTCGAAGGAGATAGTGCCATGAAGGCGCTCATGAAGACCACCAAGTCGGCCACGCCGGCGACCGTGGAGAAGAAGTGGCTTTTGATCGATGCGGAGGGCCTCGTCGTCGGCCGCGTCGCGACGATCATCGCGAACATCCTGCGCGGCAAGCATAAGCCGAGCTTCACCCCGCACATCGATTGCGGCGACAATGTCGTCGTCATCAATGCGGACAAGGTGCAGTTCACCGGCCGCAAGGCGCAGCAGAAGGTCTATTATCGCCACACCGGCTATGCCGGCGGCATCAAGGGCATCACTGCCGAGAAGGTGCTTGAGGGCCGCTTTCCCGAGCGCGTGCTGGAAAAGGCGGTCGAGCGGATGATCCCGCGCGGCCCGCTCGGCCGGCAGCAGATGCGCAACCTGCGCATCTTCTCCGGCCCGCAGCACAGCCATGAAGCCCAGAACCCCGAAATTCTCGACGTTGCGTCGTTGAACCGCAAGAACAAGGTTGGTGCCTGATGTCCGACAACCGCCAATCGCTTTCCGATCTCGCTGCGCTGACGCAGACGCAGCCGGCGCCCGCCGCCGCTACGCCCGCCGCGGCCCCGGCCGCTCCCGAGGCCGAAGGCGAAGCCCCCGCCGCGCCTGTTTCTCTCCAGCCGGAAACCCCGCTGCGCGAACAGATTCTTGACGCGCAGGGCCGCGCTTACGCCACCGGCCGCCGCAAGGATGCCGTTGCGCGCGTCTGGCTGAAGCCGGGCACGGGCAAGATCACGGTCAACGGCCGCGATCAGGAAGTCTATTTCGCGCGTCCTACGCTGCGTCTCGTCATCAACCAGCCGTTCGGCGTCGCCGGCCGCGACGGGCAGTATGACGTGGTCTGCACCGTGAAGGGCGGCGGACTTTCGGGCCAGGCGGGCGCGGTCAAGCACGGCATCGCCCAGGCGCTGACCCGCTACGAGCCGGTGCTCCGCGCGCCGGTCAAGGCCGCCGGCTTCCTGACCCGCGACAGCCGCGCGGTCGAGCGCAAGAAGTACGGCAAGGCCAAGGCCCGCCGCAGCTTCCAGTTCTCGAAGCGTTAAGCGTTTCGCTTACGGTTTTTCGTCAATCCCGCGAAGGCCCGGCTTTCGCGGGATTTTCGATTCCGGCCACCTCCCCCGCCATTCCGACCCCTTCGTCATTTCGACGAAAGTCGGAATCCATGGACGGCGGATCGCCTCGTAATGGAATGAGCCGAATCCATCGGCCCCGGCTTTCGCCGGGGTGACGGGCAACCCACCTATTTCAGCAGCACCAGTTCCTCGGCCATCGAGGGGTGGAGCGCGACCGTATCGTCGAACGCGGCCTTCGTAAGCCCCGCTTTCACCGCGACCGCCGCCGCCTGCAATATCTCCGGCGCGTCCGGCCCGATCATGTGGAGGCCCAGCACACGATCGCTGTCGGCATCGACCACCATCTTGTAGAGCGCGCGCTCGTTCCGGTCGGCCAGCACATTCTTCATCGGCCGGAAATCGGACGTATAGACCTTCACCGACCCGAACTGGTTGCGCGCATCCGCCTCGGTCAGCCCCACGCCGGCGAGCGGCGGATGACTGAACACCGCCGACGGGATCGACGCATAATCCACCTGATGCGGCTTGTTGCCGAACACCGTGTCGGCAAAGGCCTGCCCCTCGCGAATTGCAACGGGGGTAAGCTGCACGCGATCGGTGACGTCGCCCACCGCATAGAGGCTTTCACAGGTCGAGCGATTGTCGGCATCGACCTTGATCGCGCCCTTCTCGTTCAGCTCGACCCCAGCATTTTCCAGCCCGAGGCCAGACGTGTGCGGCCGTCGCCCGATGGCGAACAGTAGCAAATCCGCCGGCAGCGGATCGCAATTCGTCATATGCACCATCAGCGATCCGTCGGCCTGCTTCTCCACCGACTTGAAGGTGGCGTTGAAGCGGAACTCGATGCCCTTGGTGGTCGAGATCTGGAGCAGACGATCGCGAATCTGCTCGTCATAACCGCGCAATATCTTGTCCGATCGGTTGACGAGCGTCACCTGGCTGCCGAACTGGTGGAAGATGCCCGCGAACTCGTTGGCGATATAGCCCGCACCCGCGATCACCACCCGCTTCGGCAGCGCGTCGAGGTGGAAGACCTCGTTCGAAGTGATGCCCAGTTCGGCCCCGGGGCATTCGGGGACGACCGGCCACGCGCCCGTCGCGATCAGGATCACCTTGGCGCTCACGCGGCGCCCGTCCGCCAGCTCGATCTCGTGTGGCCCGGCGACGGTGGCGCGCTGGTGGAAAATCTCCACCTCATGCGAATTGAGCGTGTTGGTGTAGAGCCCGTTCAGCCGATCGACCTCGGCGAGGACATTGTCGCGCAGCACCGTCCAGTCGAACGAGCAATCGGGCACGTTCCAGCCGAAGCGGCGCGCATCCTGCAAATCCTCCGCGAAATGCGCGCCGTAGACGAGCAGCTTCTTGGGCACGCAGCCGCGGATGACGCAGGTGCCGCCGACGCGATATTCCTCCGCCACGGCCACCTTCGCACCATGCGCGGCTGAGACGCGCGCCGCGCGCACGCCGCCCGAGCCCGCGCCGATGACGAAAAGATCATAGTCGTAACTGGGCATCTCGCGCCTTTCCTGCATAATCCCGGTCGCGATCCCGCGACCTCTTCGATCTAGGGTGCCTAGCCCCCGCTCGCCAAACAGCTTTTCTTGGCGCGCACCAAAGCTTACCCGAACGCCCGCGCGATCAGCGCGCGTGTCGACGGATCGAAGGCGTCGGTGCCCTCGGCGTCGATTGATCGGGCGATCTGTTTGCCCAGCTCGACACCGAATTGATCGAACGGGTTAATGCCCAGCAGAACGGCGTTGGTGAAGACGCGATGCTCGTAAAAGGCAAGCAGCGCACCCAGCCGCGCGGGATCGACGCGATCGAGCAGGATCGTCGTCGAGGGCCTGTCGCCGGGATAGGCGCGCGCCGGATCATCATGCGCCCGCCCCGCCATCAGGGCCGCGCCTTGCGCGAAGGCGTTTATCAGCAGTTGCCGGTGATGCCCCTCGTCCAGCGCATGCCCCGGTTCGATCGCCGCGACGAACTCGACCGGCGCCAGGTGCGTGCCCTGATGGAGAAGCTGGAAGACGGCATGCTGCGCGTCGGTGCCGACGCCGCCCCAGATGATCGGCGCGGTCGACCGGCCGACAGGCTCTCCGTCCACCGTCACGCGCTTGCCGTTCGATTCCATTTCGAGTTGCTGGAGATAGGAAGGCAGCAGCCGCAGCCGCTCGTCATAAGCGAAGACGCCGCGCGTTTCCGCGCCGCGCAGCACCGCATAATAAAGGTCGACGAACGCCGCCAGCACCGGCGCGTTCTTCTCCGCCGGCTTCAGGCGGAAGTGGCGGTCCATCGCCGCCGCACCTTCCAATAATGTCTCGAACGCGTCCCAGCCGAGCGCAAGGGCGGCGGGAAAGCCGATCGACGACCAGAGCGAATAGCGGCCGCCGACGCTCTCGGAGAAAGGCAATATCCGGGTTTCGTCCACGCCCCATTCCACCGCCTTCTCGGGCGAGGCGGTAAGCGCGATGACGCGGCCATAAGGATCCTCGACGCCCGCCCCGGTCATCCAGGCGAGCGCGCTGTCCGCGTTCATCATCGTCTCGATCGTCGTGAAGGTCTTCGACGCGACGACGAGCAAGGTCGCTTCGGGATCGAAGCGGCGGAACACCTCCTCCAGCGCCGCCCCGTCGACATTCGAGACGACCGCGACATCATAGCGATCAGCCTCCCGACCGAGGGCGTCGATCAGCAGGTCCGGCCCCAGCGCCGAACCGCCGATGCCGACATGCAGGATATGACGGATCGGGCCGAGCGCACCCGCCTCGATCGCATCGATCAGCGCGCGCATCCGGGCGTGGAGCGCCTTCGCCTGCTGCACGCTTTCGGGCGCGCCCTGCCCGCGTTCGGCGGTATGTTCGGCCGCGCGCTCTTCGGTGGCGTTCACCACCTCGCCCGCGAACAGGCGATCGCGCTCACGGGCGAAGCCCGCTTTATCCGCGAGCGCGACGAAGGCGGCGACCAGCCGCTTGTCGAGATGCGTCTTGGAAAAATCGAAGCGGATGCCCGCTTCCTCGATCGTCAGGCGGGCGAGCCGGTCCGGCTCGCTCTCGAAGAGGCCGGCCAGTGTCTCCTGCCCCGTCGCCGCTTCAACCTCGCGCCAGGCCGCGCTCTTGTCGTCCATGATCTCGAATCTCCATGCCGGGCTCTGTCCTAACGCAAATGATCGGGAGATCGAAACGGCCCGCTTGACCTTGCCTGCGCCGCGCCGCAGACCTTGTTGCATGTCCGATACCGATGCCGAACGGCCCGCCCCCACCGCAAAAAAGCCCGAGGGCGCACGCGAGACGGTCAAGTCGCTCCTCATCATCTTCGTGATTGCGATCCTGTTGCGCAGCCTGATCGCCGCGCCGTTCAGCATCCCGTCCGAATCGATGCTGCCCCGCCTGCTCGTCGGCGATTATCTGTTCGTCGCAAAATGGCCCTATGGCTGGTCGCGGCACAGCTTTCCCTATTCGCTTGCGCCGATATCGGGGCGGATATGGGGCGCCGATCCGAAGCGCGGCGATGTCGTCGTCTTCAAGAATCCGGCCGACAACAGCACCGATTATATCAAGCGGCTGATCGGCCTGCCGGGCGATTTCGTGCAGATGCGGCACGGGCAGCTTTTCCTGAACGGCGTCGCGGTGCCGAAGGTACGGGTCGCCGACTTTGTCGAGCCGGTGACGCCCAACAGCCCCTGCCATCCGCTGCCTGGCACGAAGATCAGGCTGGAAAAGCGGCCTGATGGGAGCGCGGTCTGCCGCTATCCCCAATTCCGCGAGACACTGCCCAATGGCAAGAGCTATACTGTGCTCGACATCGCCGACGTGCCCGGCGCGGACGATACGCAGGTCTTTATCGTGCCTGAAGGTCATTATTTCATGATGGGCGACAATCGCGACCGTTCGGCCGACAGCCGTTTCCCCGCCGAAGTCGGCGGCGCGATCGGCATGGTGCCCGCCGATGATCTCGTCGGCCGCGCGATCGTCACCTTCTGGTCCACCGACGGCTCCGCCTCCTGGCTGCTGCCGTGGACATGGTTCACCGCGGCACGGTGGCACCGAATCGGCAAGGGGTTCTGACAGGCTGGGAGACAGGCGATGAGCGACGGCGCGACCGAGACTATCGAGGCCGAGGAATGGAGCGGCGCGATGGGCGAGAAATGGCTCGCCAATCTCGATCGCTTCGAGGGCATGATCGCGCCGGTAGGCTCTGCCTTCCTCGACCATGCCGGATTCAAGGCCGGCGAGCATGTCATCGACATCGGCTGCGGCGGGGGCGGCACGACGATCGCGATCGCCCGTGCGGTTGGGCCGTCAGGCACGGCGCTGGGGGTCGACATTTCGCCCGCCCTGGTCGCCGCGGCGCGCAAGCGGGCGGCGGGGATCGCCAACATCGCCTTCGTGAACGCCGACGCCGCCACCATTCGGCCCGAAGGCGCGCCATTCGACCGCCTCTTTTCGCGCTTCGGATCGATGTTCTTCGCCGATCGGCCCGCCGCCTTCGCCAATCTGCGCCGGATGGTCCGCGACGGCGGCCGCGCCGATTTCGCGGTATGGGCGCCGGCGAAGGAGAATGGCTGGATAGCCGGGATGATGGAAAGCGTCAGCCGTCACGTCACCCTGCCCCCGCCCGTTCCGCATGCGCCGGGGCCGTTCGCACTCGACGATCCCGATTATGTCCGCCCGCTCCTCCTCGACGCGGGTTTCCGCACCGTCGACTTCACCCGCTGGCAGGGCGAGCAACATATCGGCGGCGCGGGAATCAGGCCGGCGGAGGCGGTGGACTTCGTGCTTGGCTCGCTGTCCTTCGCGACAACGATCGCCGAGCAGGATGAAGAGGTCGGCCGGCAAGTGCGCGATGATCTGACGGCTTTGTTCGCGCGGCATCAGCGCGGCGGCAGCATCGTCATGGAAGGCGCCGCCTGGTTCGTGACCGCGACCGCCTGAGCGCCGCTCAGTCCCGCCGGGCTCCGTCGAGCAGCGCGTCGCGACGCGCGCGTTCCTGCGCCTCGGCGGCCTTTTCGGCCTTGGTGCGGCCGTGACGCGTGCGATTGGACGCCGCCCGCTTTTCCGCCTCGACGCGCGCCTTCGCCTTGCGTGCGCGGCGCAGGTTGATGACATCGCCCATGGCGAAATCATGGCGCGCCGCATCGCCGCTGTCGATGGGTTTCGAGCGGCGCGAAACTTTACCGGCTATTTGGTTTTACGCATTTTCCGGGTCGTCAGGTGATACCACCCGACTTGAAAATGCTCTAGGCAGCGGCGATGACCGCTCCACTCGACCAATGGATTTCCGACACGCTCGGCCACGCGCCGCGCGACCCAGCACTCTTCCAGCGCGCGCTCACCCATTCCAGCCATGGCGGGGCGACCTATGAACGGCTGGAATTTCTCGGCGACCGCGTCCTCGGCCTCGTCGCCGCCGACTGGCTTTACGAGCGCTTTCCCGACGAACCGGAAGGCGCGCTGTCACGCCGCATCAACGCGCTCGTCAGCCGCGAGACGTGCGCCGAAATAGCACGCGACATCGGCGTCGGCGCCTATCTGCGCCTCGGCAAGCAGGCGCGCGACGATGGTGGCGTGGAAAGCGACAATATCTTGGGCGACGTGGTGGAGGCGTTGCTCGGCGCGCTCTATCTGGAAGGCGGGTTCGATGCCGCGCAGGCGTTCATCCGCCGCGCCTGGGGCGATCGCGTCATCCAGCAGGGCAGCGCGCCGCGCCATCCCAAATCGGCGTTGCAGGAATGGGCGGCGGCGCATCGCTGCAAGCCGCCTGTCTACACGCTTGCCGGGCGCACCGGGCCGCACCACGCGCCGCGCTTCACCGTCACCGTCGCCCTCCCCGGCCGCCCCGATGCCGAGGCGAGCGCCGATGGCACGTCGAAGCAGGAGGCCGAGACCGCCGCCGCCAAGGCACTGCTGGAGAAACTGGCATGAGCGGGGAACGCTGCGGCCTCGTCGCCGTCGTCGGCGCGCCCAACGCGGGCAAGTCGACGCTGGTGAATGCGTTCGTCGGCCAGAAGGTCGCGATCGTCAGCCCGAAGGCACAGACGACGCGCGTCCGGCTGATGGGCATCGCGCTGGAAGGGACGGCGCAGATCATGCTGGTCGACACGCCCGGCATTTTCGAGGCGCGCCGCCGGCTCGACCGGGCGATGGTCGCCGCCGCCTGGGAGGGCACGACCGATGCCGACCTGATCGCCCTCGTCGTCGATGCGAAGACGGGGGCCACCGCCCGCGTCAGGGCTCTGGCCGAAACGCTGAAGGCGCGGCCCGAGGCGAAGGTTGTCATCCTCAACAAGGTCGATCTCGTCCGGAAGGAAAAGCTGCTCGAGCTTGCGGTGGCCTTTCAGGAGATGCTCGATCCGCGCGCCATCTTCATGGTCAGCGCGACCAGCGGCGACGGCATCGCCGATCTTAAGAAAGCGCTGGCCGATGCGATGCCCGCCGGCCCCTGGCACTTCCCCGAAGATCAGGTATCCGATGCCACCGACCGGATGATCGCCGCCGAGGTGACGCGTGAGCAGCTCTATCTCCAGCTCCACGCCGAGCTGCCCTATGCCAGCGCGATCGAGACGGAGAAATATGAGGAGCGCCGCGACGGATCGGTCGCCATCCACCAACAGATCCTCGTCGCGCGCGACAGCCAGAAGGCGATCATCCTCGGCAAGGGCGGCGCACGGCTGAAGGAGATAGGCAGCCGCGCCCGCGCCGAGCTGTCCGCCCTGCTCGACCGCAAGGTGCACCTCTTCCTCCACGTCAAGGTGAAGCCCGATTGGGAGGAGGATCGCAGCCTCTATCGCGAGATCGGGCTGGATTGGGTGGACTGAACCGCATTAAGGGTCGGCGCGACACAGCGGAGAGGAAGGCCATGCACCAGATCGATATCGCACCGGAACTGATCGCGCAGCGGAATCAGGCGCGCGGCGGGCGGCGGTCGATCTTCGGCGATATCGTGCCCGAGCGGACGGCGCAGGTCGTCATCGACATGCAGAACGGCTTCATGGAGCCGGGCGCGCCGGTCGAGGTGCCCTTCGCCCGCGAGATCGTGCCCCATGTCAACGCGATCGGCGAGGCGCTGCGCAAGGCGGGCGGCACGAACATTTTCGTTCGTTTCTCGACACCCGTCGACGCGCTCGAAAGCTGGTCGAACTTCTATGCGAGGCTGCCGGTCGAGGCGCGGCAGGCGCATCAGGCTGCGTTCGCGCCGGGTGCCCATTATTGGGAATTCTGGCCCGAACTGGATATTCGCGACGAGGACGTGATCGTCGAGAAGGGGCGCTTTTCCGCCTTCGTGCCGGGGACATGCGATCTTGACGAGACGTTGCGCGCGCGGGGCATCGACACGCTGATCGTCACGGGCACGCTCACCAATTGCTGCTGCGAGTCCACTGCGCGCGACGCGATGCAGCGCAACTACAAGGTCCTGTTCGTCGAGGACGCCAACGCAGCCCGCAGCGACGCCGATCATAATGCCGCGCTCGCCAACATGTGCGCGCTGTTCGCGGACGTGATGCCCACCGACGAGTTGCTTTCGGCACTGCGTGGCTGACCGTCACAAGGCCTTGCGAAACGTCAGATTGTAACGCGCCTCCCCCGTCAGGGGGTGATCGCCGGGCTTCAGAGTGTCGATACCGTGGAAGGCGAGGCGCGAGGGGCCACCCCAGACGACGACATCGCCCTGTGTCAGGCGCAGCCGGCGCGGCCGTTCGCCGCGCGCCTGTCCGCCCCATAGGAAGGTCGCCGGCAGACCCAGCGACACCGAGACGATCGGCTGCGCGAAATCGCGCTCGTCGATATCCCGGTGCAACGTCAGGCGCGTGCCCGGCGCGTAACGGTTGATAAGGCAGACGTCGGGCGCGAAGCCGGCGAAACCCGCCGCCGCCGCCGCGCCGGCCGCGAGATCGCGGAACAGTCCGGGCATGACGGGCCACGGCTGCCCGGTCGCGGGATCGCGCGCGTCGTAGCGATAGCCGGACCGATCGGATACCCACCCCGCCTCTCCGCAATTGGTCATCGCCACCGACATGCGCAGGCCGCCGCGCGTCACCATGTGCCGAAAGGGCGCGGCGGCGGCGATATCGGTTATCGCGGCGAACAGCGCCCCCGCCCCCTCCCGCGCAAAGCCGCCCAGCAGCAGAGCGCCATCGCCCAGCCGGAGCATCGCGTCCCATTTGCCCGTCATCGCATCGTCCTCCACATGCGCTTAGATGGGGTGCGGGCATATGGTTTCGAGGGGCCTCGCCCGCATGGCAAGGAGGCGATGAAACCTTGCTTACACAAGGGGGGCCGGGTAGAAACGCGACTTTGGACGGCGAGCCGATCGCCGACCGAATTTCATGTGCCCGTCGCCATCCTTTCCAGGACGGCGGCCGGCGCGCCTTGTCGGCGGCGGACGCTGCGCTCCGACGGCATTGGGAGGAATTCTGCCAGGATGGCGTCTGCACCGGACAAGGCTTTCGATCCGCTCCTCTATGGCGCCCTCGCCGCCGCCACGGTGCTGCCCTTTCTCGCAGATATGATATTGCCGCTCGGTACGGCGGTATGGGTCCTCTACATCTTCCCCGTCGTCCTCGCTTATCTGGCGATGCGCCCGATCATCCCTCCCGCGCTCGCCGCGGTGGGGACGGTGCTGATGATTATCGGCTACATCTTCGGGCCGGCGGGCGTGAACGCCGACATCGCCGCGATCAACCGGCTGCTGGGCGCCTTTACCTGCTGGATCGTCGGCGGCATCGGCTTTCTGTTCGTGCGGCACCGGAAGGCAGTCCGCCGGCAGGACTGGCTTCAGGCCGGTCAGGTCGGCATTGCGGAGGCGATCAGCGGCGAACAGGGGCTGGACGAGCTGGGCGGCAACGTACTGGGCTTCCTCACCGATTATGTCGGGGCGCAGGCGGGCGCGATCTTCATCCAGAACGGCGAATCCTATCGCCTGCGCGCCACCTTCGGCGTGCCCGCCGAGGCCGCTATTCCCGATCATGTGCAGCCCGGCGACGGCCTGCTCGGCGAGGCCCTTCGCGAGCGCCGCGCCTTCCGCCTCGATGTCGTGCCCGATGATTATCTCTATTACGGCTCGGGCCTTGGACAGGCGAAGCCGCGCCACCTGCTGATCCAGCCGATAACCGTCGAAGGCCACGCGAACGCGGTTCTGGAACTGGGCTTCGCGAACAGGCCCGGCCCATTGCGCGCGGACCTGCTTGCCAGCGTCGCCGAAGTGATCGGCGTCGCGATCCGGTCGACGCGCTTCCGGCTGCGGCTCCAGGAACTGCTCGAAGAAACGCAGCAGCAGGCCGAGGAACTGCAGGTCCAGAGCGAGGAGCTGCGCGCCGCGAATGAGGAGCTGGAGCAGCAGGCCCGTTCGCTCCAGGATTCGCAGGCGCGGCTGGAGGAGCAACAGGTCGAGCTGGAGCAGAGCAACGCCAATCTGGAAGAACATATGCAGGCGCTGGAGGCGCAGCGCGACGATCTCGCCCGCGCCCAGTCTGCCCTCCAGGCGCAGAAGAAGGAATTGGAGCAGGCAAGCCGCTACAAATCCGAATTTCTCGCCAACATGTCGCACGAACTGCGTACACCGCTCAATTCGCTGCTCATCATGGCCCGGCTGCTGGCCGACAATCGCCATGGCACGCTGAGCGCCGAAGAGGTGAAGTTCGCCGAGACGATCGAAACGTCGGGCAACGACCTGCTGCTGCTGATCAACGATATCCTCGACATATCGAAGATCGAGGCGGGCCAGCTCGAATTGCAGCCGCGGCGGGTGCGGATCGCGCCGATCGGCGAAAAGCTGAAGACCGCGTTCGGCGCGGCGGCGGCCGATAAGGGGCTGCTCTTCACCCTCGAAATCCTGCCGGAAACGCCCGACGATCTGGAAACCGATCCGCAGCGGCTGGAACAGGTGCTCAAGAATTTCCTGTCCAACGCGATCAAGTTCACCGACACGGGCGAGGTACGCCTGCGGATCGGCGCCGCCGCCGACGGGCGTATCGCCCTGTCGGTGCGCGATAGCGGCATCGGCATCCCGCCCGAGGAGCAGGAGAATATCTTCGAAGCCTTCCGCCAGGCGGACGGAACGGTCAGCCGCAAATATGGCGGCACCGGCCTCGGCCTGTCGATCTCGCGCGAGCTGGCGCGGCTGCTGGGCGGCGACATCATCGTCGAAAGCGCCGTGGGCCAGGGCAGCACCTTCACCCTGCTGCTGCCGCCCGCCTACGACGCCGCTGCCGCGCAGGCCCGCCCCGCCCCACCCTCGCCTCCGCAGCCGCACACGCGCCCCCGCGCCGCCGAGCAGGCGCCGCCGCTGCCGGTCAGGCGTTCCCCGGTCGAGGACGATCGCGAGCGACTGACCGGCGAGGGCCGCGTGATTCTGGTGGTGGAGGACGATCCGGCTTTCGCCTCCATCCTGTGCGATCTCTCGCACGAAATGGGCTTTCAATGCCTGATTGCGGAGACGGCGGACGAAGGCGTGCTGATGGCGCGCCAATATCTGCCCAACGCCGTCATCCTCGATATCGGCCTGCCCGATCATACCGGCCTCGTCGTGCTCGACCGTATCAAGCGCGACCTGCGCACCCGGCACATCCCGGTGCATGTCGTCTCGGTCAGCGATTATACGCAGGCCGCGCTCGCTTATGGCGCGGCGGGTTACATGCTGAAGCCGGTGCGACGCGAGGAACTGGTCCAGGTGCTGGAAGGGCTCGAGACGCGGATGGCGCAGCGGATGCGGCGCGTGCTCGTGGTCGACGACGACGCCAGGCAGCTCGAAGGGCTGCGCCACCTGCTCGCCTCGCGCGATGTCGAGGCGGTGGACGCCCGCACCGCCGCCGAGTGCCTCGAACGGCTGGCGCTGGAGACGTTCGACTGCATGGTCCTCGATCTCAATCTGCCCGACGCTTCGGGGTTCGAGGTGCTCGAACGGCTGAGCATCGACGAGTCGATCTCCTTCCCTCCGGCGATCGTCTATACCGGTCGCGCGCTTTCGGCTGACGAGGAGTTGCAGCTTCGCAAATATTCGAAATCGATCATCATCAAGGGCGCGAAATCGCCCGAGCGGCTGCTCGACGAGGTGACGCTCTTCCTGCATCAGGTGGTGTCGGATCTGCCCGAGCAGCACCAGCAAATGCTCGCCAAATCGCTCAATCGCGACGCCGCGCTCGAAGGACGGCATATCCTGGTGGTCGAGGATGATATTCGTAACGTCTATGCGCTCACCAGCCTGTTCGAATCACACGGCGCAACGATCCGCATCGCCCGCAACGGACGCGAGGCGCTGACCGCGCTGGAGGCCGCGCGCGACGGCGGCCAACCTGTCGATCTGGTGCTGATGGACGTGATGATGCCCGAAATGGACGGCCTCACCGCGACGAAGGAGATTCGGCGTCAGGGGCAATGGAAGGACTTGCCGATCATCACCCTCACCGCCAAGGCGATGCCGCAGGACCATGAGCAATGCATCGCGGCGGGCGCGAGCGATTATCTCGCCAAGCCGCTCGACATCGACAAGCTGCTCTCGCTCGTCCGGGTCTGGATGCCCCGGTGAACGATCGACGCACGCCCGAAACGACCGAGGAGATCGAACTGGCGTTGCTGCTAGAGGCGCTGTGGCGGCGCTATCAATATGATTTTCGGGGTTATTCACTGGCTTCGGTCGGCCGCCGGATGGCGCGCGCGCAGCAGCATTTCCGCTGCCCCACCCTGTCGGCACTCCAGGAACGTATATTGCACGAGCCGGCTTTGCTGCCCGAACTGCTCGGCTTCCTGACGATACAGGTGAGCGAGATGTTTCGCGATCCGGCCTATTTCCGGACGCTGCGGGAGGAGGTGGTGCCACATCTTCGCACCTATCCTTCGCTGAAGGTGTGGGTGGCCGGGTGCAGCACGGGCGAGGAACTCTATTCGCTCGCCATCCTGTTCCGCGAGGAAGGGCTTGAGGAGCGCACGATCTTCTACGCGACCGACATCAGCCCGGCGGCGCTGCGGAAGGCGGAAGCGGGCATTTACGAACTGGACCGCCTGCCCCTCTTCACCGAGAATCACCGCCGCACGGGTGCGCCGACCTCGCTTTCCGATTATTATACCGCCGCCTACGGCGCCGCCGTCTTCGACAAGAGCTTGCGCGCGCGCACTGTGTTCGCCGAACACAGCCTCGTGTCGGACGAGGTGTTCGCCGAGGTTCACCTCGTCTCCTGCCGCAACGTGCTGATCTATTTCGACCGGGGCTTGCAGGATCGCGCGATAGGCCTGTTCCAGGATTCGCTGGTACGCGGCGGCTTCATCGGGCTCGGCGCGAAGGAGAGCCTGCGCTTTTCGGCCCATGCCGGGAGCTTTACCGATTTCGCCCGTGCCGACCGCATCTACCGGGCAGGAGGACTATACCCCGCCGGCAAGGAGATCATCCATGCCATCCAGTGAACCCGTCAAATTCCTGCTCGTCGACGACGTGGCCGAGAATCTGGCCGCGCTGGAAGCACTGCTGCGTCGTGACGGGCTGGAGATTCTAAAGGCGCGTTCAGGCCCCGAGGCGCTTGAGCTGCTGCTCGTCCACGAATTCGCGCTGGCGATGCTCGATGTCCAGATGCCCGACATGGACGGTTTCGAGCTGGCCGAGCTGATGCGCGGCACCGAACGCACGCGCAATATCCCGATCATCTTTCTCACCGCCGTCGCCACCGACGAGCGCCGGCGTTTCCGGGGCTATGAGGCGGGCGCGGTCGATTATCTGCTGAAGCCGATCGACACGCGGATGCTGACCAACAAGGCCGACATATTTTTCGAGCTGAACCGCCAGCGGAAGGAACTGGCGCGGCAGCGCGACGAGTTGCGCAGCACCGCCGACACGCTCGCCGCCACGCTGGCAAGGTTGCAGGCACATGGCGACAATTCGCCGCTCGCCGTGGTCGAGTTCGACGCCGCCCTGCGCTTCATGTCCTGGTCTCAGGGCGCGCAGCGGATGTTCGGCTGGGAGGCGGCCGAGATAGTGGGCAGCCGGCTCGATACGTTCGGCTGGATTCACGATGAGGATGCGCCCGCCATCTCCGCCTCGATCAGGGAGATGTTCGCGGGCGGCGAACCGCGCACCGTTCATCATCACCGCTTCCGCCACAAGGACGGCACCGTCCTCGATTGCGAATGCTATTGCTCAGTGCTGCTCGACTCGGCGGGCAATCCCCTCTCGATCAACACGCAGATTCTGGACGTCACCGAACGCAAACGCGCCGAGGAAACCCGCCATCTGCTGATTGGCGAGCTCAATCACCGGGTGAAGAACACGCTCGCCTCGGTGCAGGCGATCGCGAACCAGACCTTGCGTCATGTGGAAAGTCCGGCTGATTTCGCGCCCAAATTCTCCGGCCGCATCCAGTCGCTCGCCCGTGCCCATTCGCTCTTGAGCAGCACGACGTGGAAGGGCGCCCGGCTGACGGAGCTGATCCAGGACCAGATCGACTTGGGCGCGATCGACGAAACGAAGCTCAGCGTTTCCGGCCCGGCGATCGATCTGGAGCCGCAGCTTGCGCTCCATCTCGCGCTGATCCTTCATGAACTGGGCACCAACGCCAACAAATATGGCGCGCTGTCGGTCGAGGAAGGCCATGTCACGCTCGACTGGTCGATAAAGAACGAGATGCTCACGCTGCGTTGGGTCGAGCGGGGCGGCCCGCCGGTGACGCCGCCCTCGCGGCGCGGCTTCGGCACCACGCTGATCGAACGCAGCATCAAGTCGGACGGGGGCAAGGCCCGTCCACGCTATGATGCGGACGGCATATGCTGGGAGATCGAGCTGCCGATCGGCGAGGGCCGCTATTCGGGATCGGAAGCATTTCCCCGCGCCTTCACGCCCGCCGCGCCGCAGGAGTCTGCGCCCGCCGGCCTGCCGCCGGTCTGCCTCGCGGGCAAGCGCATCCTCGTGATCGAGGACGAATCACTCGTCGCGGTGGAGCTGGCGACGATCCTGCAGGAGGCCGGGGCCGAGATCGTCGGGCCGGCCGGTAATGCCACCCAGGCGATGCGGATGATCGAAAGCGACGCGATCGACGGCGCGCTGCTCGACGGCAATCTCCACGGGCGGCAGGTGGACGGAATCGCCGATGCGCTCGTCGATCATGACGTGCCTTTCCTGTTCGTCAGCGGCTATGGCGCCGATCATCTGCCATCGGCCTTCGGCGACGTGCCCGTGCTCGGCAAGCCGTTTGATCCCCGGCAGCTTGTCGGCGCGGTCGCCCGCCTGCTCAGGATTCGCGAGCCGCGGTCTGCGCGCGAGGCGGCGTGGCACGCGCCTGCGGCCGAATGAATATCTGGCGCACCGTCGGTTGCGCCTCACGCGCCCGCCGCTCGATCGCCTCGACCGCCTTTTCGATCTGCGTCGTGGTGAAGCCGTCGTCGAAATCGAGGCTGATCGCGGCCACCACCTGATCGGGGGCGAGATGGATGGTCAGCACCTCGTTGACCGCGCACACCCCCCGCTCCTCGCGTGCGATCGCCGCGATCGCGCCGCTCACGCCGACGCTCGCCCGCTCGCCGATCAGCAAGCCCTTGCTTTCGCGGGCCAGCAGCACCGCGACGATCGCCAGCACGACGCCGATCAGCACCGATCCCACGCCGTCCAGCCGGGGCTCCTCCATCACCACCGCCAGCGTGATGAACAGGGCGGCGATCAGGATGCCGACGATCGCGGCGCTATCCTCGAACAGCACCGCGAAGGTGGACGGGTCCTTGCTGCGGCGGATCGCGCGCCACCAGCTGTCATCGCCCTTGGTTTGCGCAAACTCCTTGAGCGCGATCAGCCAGGAACCGCCCTCGAACAGCAGGGCAAAGCCGAGGACGACATAGTTCACCAGCGGCCGGCTGATGACCTCCGGCTTACGGATATGCTGGATGCCTTCATAGACCGAAACGCCCGCGCCGCCCGCGAAGATCAGCAGAGCGACGACGAAGCTCCAGAAATACAATTCCCGCCCATAGCCGAGCGGATGCACCACATCGGGCGGCCGGCGCGACCGCTTGAGCCCGTAAAGCAACAGCCATTGATTGCCGGTGTCGACCAGCGAATGGACGCCTTCGGTGAGCATCGACGAGCTGCCGGTGATCGCGGCGGCCGCCAATTTGGTCGCCGCGATCGCGAAGTTGCCGGCAAGCGCGGCATAGATGACGCGCTGTCCGCTGGTGGCAGCCATCGATGCCGCGACCGTCCGGCCCGGCGCTTATGGCTTCAGCCCGCGCGCCATGTCCAGATGCCCCGAAACGATCGGCACCATTTCCGTCGCGAAACTCTTGAGCGGCGGCACATCGCCCGCCACCGCATAGCTTTGCAGCGCGGCGAGCGTGGTTTCATGCGCGGTGATCTGATCGTTGATATAGGCTTGGTCGAATGCCGCGCCGCTCTGCGGCTTTAGCGCGTCCAGCTTCGATTGCAGATCGGGCGGCAGCGTCGGATCGGGCGTTACCGCCGGGCTGGCGGTGCTGGCGGCTTTTTTCAGCTTCGCCGTCGACTCCGTATGCGCGTCGATCATCTGCTGCGCGAATTTTTTCACGTCCGCGGACTGGGCCTTGTCGAGCGCGAGCTTCGAGGAGGCGATTTCGAACGCATCGCTCCCTGCGGCGGCATTCGCGAAATCCTGCCCGCTCATCGGGGCAGCCGCGGGCGGCGTTTCCATGGCGGCATTGTTGTCAGCCATGTTGAGATTGTCGGCCGCCATATTATCCGTCGCGACAGCGCTGGAATTGCCGCCCTTTGAGCCGCATGCCGTGAGCGAGGTCGCGATCACGAGCAGCGTCAAGGTGCCTAGGCGTTTCCCCATGTTCCATCTCCGAGTCCGTTGCATCCTTCCTCGCCGAAACGTGAAGGTGCCCGATGTAACGAGCCGGCGGCGAACGCGTTCCTGCCGCATCCGCCGAACGCAACCGATTGTTCATCCGAATGTTGTGTGCACCATCCAGCGCACGCGCAGAAAACGGGAGGTGCCGATGAACGGCTTCGCCATCGACAGGCTCATTCTCGTTCCCGACGATATCGATCTTTCCCGCTCGCCGCTCGCGGGCCATCTCGACGCCGAAACCTATGTGCTGGGCGCGTTCAATCCGGGCCTGACGCGCCTTCCGAGCGGCAATCTGCTGATGATGGTGCGCGTCGCCGAGGCGCTGAAAACCCCGATCCGCGACGATCATGTCCATGCCATACGGTGGGAAGAGGGCGGCCGGGGCGGTCGCTATGTCCTCGATGCCTGGCCGCTGGAGTTGGCCGACACCGCCGATCCGCGCAAGTTCCTGATCCACGGCGGCGGCTGGCGCGTCATGGCGCTCACCTCGCTCGCCTGGCTGCTGCCTGTCGAGTTGAGCCCCGATGGCCTGCGGATCGTGGATATCCATTATGAGAGGGCGATCGCCCCGCAGGGCGATTTCCAATGCTACGGGATCGAGGATGCCCGCATCAGCAAGGTGGAGGGCCGCTGGCTGATGACGACCTGCTCAGTCAGCCCGGAACGACATTCGACCACGCTCTATTCCTCGGACAACGGGCTCGACTGGCGGTTCGAGGATATCGTCCTCGATCATCAGAACAAGGACATGCTGATCTTCGAAGGGCGCATCGAGGACCGGTACTGGGCGCAGACGCGGCCTCTGGGCGAACTCTATTTCGCCTATCCGCCGGGCAGCGAGTGGCGCGCCGGCCCCTCGATCAATCTCGCCACGTCACCCGATGCGCTCCACTGGAAGCCCTATCGCAAGCCCGGCATCCGCCCGCATGCCGGCACGGTTGCCACCGCGCGGATGGGCGGCGGCGCCCCGCCGATCCTGACCGACGAAGGCTGGCTGACGCTGTGGCACGGGGTAGAGCCGAAGGAGATCGTCGGCATCTATCGCACCTACTGGTCAATCCTCGACCGGAACGATCCCAGCAAGGTGATCCGCAGCGATCATACGCCGCTGCTTGAGCCGAACGCCGAGCTGACCCGGCATCTCGAAAAGCAGATGTATGTGCGCGACGTCGTCTTCACCACGGGCATCGTCGATCAGGGCGATCATTATGTCATCGCCTCCGGAGAGGCCGACCTCGCCTGCCGCATCACGCACGTTCCGAAAAGCGCGTTCGCCTGAGTCGTCGCCCGCAAGGAGGGCCCTCACACGTCCGGCAAGGTCTGCCCCGCCCGCCCCCAACCGGCGAGGCCCTTGGAACCCGCGCGGCGGCGCAGCTCCTCGGCATCGCCGACATGCCAGCGCGCCGCCGTATCGAGATCGCGCAACTCCTCCCACGTCACCGGCGTCGCCACCGGCGCGCGCTCGCGGCTGCGGACCGAATAGGGCATCACCGCCGTCGCGCCGCGCTGGTTACGCAGATAATCGACGAAGATGCGCCCCTTGCGCTTCGCCTTGGGCAGCGCGTCGGTAAAGCGGCCCGGCTCCGCCTGCGCGAGCACGGTGGCGAAGCGGTGCGCGAAATCCTTGACGGCGGGCCATTCGGCCTCGGGCGTCAGCGGCGCGATGACGTGGACGCCCTTGCCCCCCGTCACCATCGCGAAGGTGGTGAGCCCGATTTCGGCCAGCCGCTCGCGCACATGGAATGCGGCGGAGACGACGTCGGCGAAGGCCAGCCCCTCGTCGGGATCGAGATCGAAGACGAGCCGGTCCGCCTTCTCGATATCCTCGATCCGCGCGCCCCAGCCGTGAAACTCGATCGTGCCCATCTGGACACAGGTCAGCAGCCCTTCGGCATCGTCGATGAAGAGATAGGGCTCCTCATGCCCGTCCTTTTCGCGAATGCCGATATGCTTCACATGCTCGCCGAAGCTGCCGGCATCATGTTTCTGGAAGAAGCATTTGCGCGCCCGCCCCTGCGGACAGCGCACCAGGCTGATCGGCCGGCTGCCCACCCAGGGAAGCATGATCGGCGCGACCGCCTGATAATAATCGGCAAGCTCGCCCTTGGTGATCCCGCCTTCGGGGAAGATCACGCGGTCGCGATTGCTGATCTTCACCGCGACCGTCGCCGTTTCGGCCATCTCCTCGACGGGCGCCTCGCTCTCCACCACCACCGCCTCGGGATTCTTGTCCTCGCGGAGGCCGAGATAGCTGGGATGCCGCAGCACGCCTTCGTCGGTGAATTCGGTGAAGGCGATTTCCGCGACGAGGCGGGGCTTGATCCAGTGCGCGCCGCGCACCGCCGCGCGCGGCGCCGCAACGGTAGCCTTCTTCACCGCCAGCTTCTCCATCAGCGCCGACAGCCGCTCGATCTCGTCGGCGGTGAAACCGGTGCCGACCTTGCCGGCGTAGCGCAGCGCGCCCTTTTCGTTGATGCCAAGCAGCAGCGAACGAAAACCCCGCGCCTTGTCGGAGGGGGTCCAGCCGACGATGACGAATTCCTGCCGCCGGATGCATTTCGTCTTGACCCAGCTTTTCCCGCGCGTGCCGACATAACGCGAGTCGACGCGCTTGGAGACGACGCCTTCGAGGCCGGCGCCGCAGAAGCGATCGAACAGTTCCTCGCCGCGCCCGACGATATGATCCGAATAGCGGATGGGTCCCTGCCCCTCGCCGACCAGCGCGCGCAATTTCTCCTTGCGCTCGACAAGCGGCAGCCGCGTCAGATCCTCGCCGTCGAGCGCGAGCAGGTCGAACGCATAATAGACGATCGCCTTTCGATTGCCCTTGAGCGCGGCCTGGAGCGCCTGAAAGCTGCTCTTGCCTTCTTCGTCGAGCACCACCGCCTCGCCGTCGATCAGCGCCGATCCGCAATCGAGGCCGGTCGCCTCGGCCAATATGTCGGGAAAGCGATCGGACCAGTCGAGCCCCGATCGCGTATAGCCACGCGCCTCGCCGCCGCCGACCGCCACCAGCGTCCGGTAGCCGTCATATTTCATCTCATGCAGCCAGCGCGCGCCCGCCGGAACATGATCCACCAATGTCGCAAGCTGAACGGGCTGGAAGGGCGGCGGCGCGTCACCCGCTTTCGCCTTGCCGCGCTTGCCCGCGCTCTTCTTCGCTTTCCCGCCCGCCGCGATTTCGGCCATCGTCCGGCCGCTCTCCACGCTGGTAAGATAGTCGGCGACCAGATCGTCCGATCCCCCCACCCGATCGTCGGCGATCTTGCGCAGCAGCCAGTTCTCGTTCTTCTCCTTCGCGCGCGGCTTCAGCCGGATCAGCAGCCATTCGCCCTTCATCCGCTCGCCATGAAGGATGAAATGCAGATGCCCTTCGGCCAGCGTCTTGCGCGGGTCCTTGCCGGGGATCGGCTCCCACGTCCCTTTGTCCCACAGCATGACGGTGCCGCCGCCATATTCGCCCTTGGGGATCGTCCCTTCGAAGCCCGCATAATCCAGCGGATGGTCCTCGGTCCGGACAGCCAGCCGCTTGTCGTCGGGATTGAGGCTCGGGCCGCGCGTCACCGCCCAGCTTTTGAGCACGCCGTCCAGTTCGAGGCGAAAATCATAATGGAGACGTGTCGCCGCATGTTTCTGGACGACGAAGCCATTGCCCTTCGTCGCCTTGCTCGCGCCGGACGGCTCGGCCGTCTTCCTGAAATCGCGCTTGGCGCGATAGGTGGCGAGGCTGTCGTCCGAAGCACGGGCGGAGGTGGTTCGCGCCATGGCGGCTCTCTCCTCAGGCGCGCTTGCGCTGCGGCGCCTTGGCGGGCGCTTTCCTGGCGGGCGTCTTCTTCGCGGCAGGCTTGCGTCCCTCGGCCTTGGGCGTATCGAGCGATTTCTTCAGCGCCGCCATCAGGTCCACGACGTTGGTGCCGCGCGGCCGTTCCTCCTCTTCCTCGATCGTGATCGATTTGCCCTTCTTCTTGCGCTCGATCAGCGCCTTCAGCGCATCGACATAGCGGTCGTGAAACTCGCTCGCGTCGAACTTGCCGGTCTTCTTTTCGATCAGCGTCTCGGCAAGGTCGAGCAGTTCGGGATCGGGCTTCGCGTCGGCGATTCCGCGAAAATAGCTCGCCGCCTTGTTCACCTCGTCGGCGTAGCGCAGCGTCTCCATCACCAGCCCGCGTCCGCAAGGCTTGATGCTGACGACATATTCGCGCCCACGCATCGCCAGTTGCCCAAGGCCGATCTTGCCGCTCCGTTTCAGCGCCTCGCGCAGGACGATAAAGGCTTCCTCGGCCAGCTCGTCGGCTGGGACCACATAATAAGGCTTTTCGAAATAGATCGGATCGATATCGCGCACGTCCACGAACTGGGTGAGCGCGAGCGTCTTCTTGCTCTCCAGCCTGACGCCCTCGATCTCCTTCTCGTTGAGCAGGACATATTCGCCCTTCTCATATTCATAGCCCTTGATGATCTCGTCGGTATCGATCGGGCCGATGCCGGGGACGACCTTCTCATATTTGATGCGCTTGCCCGAAGGCTCGTGGATCTGATGGAAGGCGATCGTCGCGCCGCTCTTCACCGCCGAGAATATCTCCACCGGGATCGAAACGAGCGCCAGCCTGATCTGTCCGCGCCAATAGGGACGTGCCGCCACGCGAAGCCTCCTCTTGCCCCCGAGAGGGGGGAACCCGCGATCGTCGCGGTCGTTCCGGCGTGCGCTTTTCCCGGCCTGTCTCGCCGACGGAACGCCCCTCCGCGCCGGCCGTTTTTTCGGCCTGTCCCTATCGCCGGAGGAATGAGATGGTCGAGATTGCCGACGCGAAGATACTCATCATCGCCACCGACGGCTTCGAGCAATCGGAACTGTTCAAGCCGCGCGAGGCGCTGATCGACGCAGGCGCGAAAGTGACGCTCGCGTCCAACAAGAGCGAGCCGATCCAGGGCATGGAACATCATGAGAAAGGCGCGACGATCACGCCCGACGCCTCGATCCACGAGGTGCGCGCGGACGATTATGACGCGCTCGTCCTTCCCGGCGGCGTCGCCAATCCGGACGCGATGCGCACCGAAAAGGATGCGATCCGTCTCGTCCGCGATTTCTTTGCCAGCGGCAAGACGGTGGCCGCCATCTGCCACGGCCCCTGGCTGCTGGCCGAGGCGGACGTGATCAAGGGCCGTCGCCTGACCGGCTGGCCCTCGATCCGCACCGATCTGCGCAATGCCGGCGCGGAAGTGGTGGACGAAGCCGTCGTGATCGACGGCAATCTCATCACCAGCCGCAAGCCGCAGGATATCCCCGCCTTCAACGGCGCGCTGCTCCGCGCCGTGGGCGGGTGAGGCCGGGCCTCAGCGGAAGATCGCGCGTCCCGCGTAACGCGCCGCCGTGCCCAGTTCCTCCTCGATGCGGATGAGCTGGTTATATTTGGCCAGCCGGTCGGATCGGGCAAGACTGCCTGTCTTGATCTGCCCGCAATTGGTGGCGACGGCGAGGTCGGCGATCGTCGCATCCTCCGTCTCGCCCGAACGGTGCGACATGACGGCGGTGTAGCGCGCGCTCTGCGCCATCGACACCGCCTCCAGCGTCTCGGTCAGCGTCCCGATCTGGTTCACCTTGACGAGCAGCGAATTGGCGATGCCCGCCTCTATGCCGCGTTGTAGGATTTCGGGATTGGTGACGAACACGTCGTCGCCGACAAGCTGCACCTTGCCGCCGATCGCGTCGGTCAGCAGTTTCCAGCCCTCCCAATCCTCCTCAGCCATTCCGTCCTCGATCGACGCGATCGGATAGCGGCCGACGAGGTCCGCCAGATAATCGGCCATTTCGCGCGACGACAGCGTCCGCCCCTCGCCTTCCAACCGATAGGCGCCATCCTTGTGGAATTCGGACGCGGCGCAATCGAGCGCGAGCATCACGTCGTCGCCCGGCCGGTATCCCGCCGCCGCGATCGCCTCCATGATGAAGTCGAGCGCGGCCGGCGCGCTGGCAAGGTTGGGCGCGAAGCCGCCTTCATCGCCCACCGCTGTCGCAAGCCCCTTGTCGTGCAGCTTCTTCTTCAGCGTGTGGAAGATCTCCGCGCCGCAGCGCACCGCCTCGACGATGCTGGCCGCGCCTACCGGCATGATCATGAATTCCTGGAAGTCGATCGGATTGTCGGCATGCGCCCCGCCATTGACGATGTTCATCATCGGCACCGGCAGGACATGCGCCGAGACGCCGCCGACATAGCGATAGAGCGGCAGCCCGCGCGATTCCGCCGCCGCCTTCGCCACGGCGAGGCTGACGCCCAGGATCGCGTTGGCGCCCAGCCGGCCTTTGTTCGCGGTGCCGTCCAGATCGATCATCCGCGCGTCGATGGCGCGCTGGTCCTCCGCCTCCAGACCCAGCACCGCTTCGGCGATCTCGCCGTTTACGCTCTCGACCGCCTCGTCGACGCCCTTGCCGAGCCAGCGGCCGGCATCACCATCCCGCTTCTCCACTGCCTCGCGCGCGCCGGTCGATGCGCCCGACGGCACGGCGGCACGGCCCCGGCTGCCATCTTCCAGCGTCACGTCCACCTCGACGGTGGGGTTCCCCCGGCTGTCCATGATCATGCGGCCGTGAACGTCGACGATGAGGGTCATAACAGCGGATACCTTGTTGTAGACGATGGAACGGCCGCGCTCTATCCGGCCGCTCGCGGATAGGCAAATCCTGCGGCGGGCGGTATTGGGAACATCCCTTGGTGCGGCATGTTGTCGTCGCGATAGGGGAAATGTTTTCACGGAGGTTGACGATGGCCGCAGGCAAGGACCCGCTTCCCGAGGGAACCGACACCATCATCGAAGAGGTCGTGGATCTCGGCGAAGGCGCCGGTGACGCAGCGAAGGAGCGCGCCGAATCGGCCGCCAGCCGCGGCAAGGCAGCAATCAAAAAGGCCGGCGAGGCTGCCGCTGGTATCGGCGGGCAAGCCGCCGATAAGGCGCGCGGCCTTGCCACCGAGGGCAAGGCGCGGGCAGCCAATGCGCTTGATGGGGTAACAAAGCTGGTCGGCAATGCCGCAAGCACGATCGACGACAAGGTGGGCGATCAATATGGCGACTACGCCCGCCGCGCGGCGGAGGCGGTGCAGGGCTTCGCCTCCACCCTGCGCTCGCGCGATGTCGACGAATTGCTGCGCGACGCGCGAGAAACGGTGCGCCGGCATCCGGCCATCGCGCTCGGCACGGCGGCGGCGCTCGGCTTTCTCATCGCCCGTGCAATCAAGGTGGGCGCCGATTCGGGCGCGGAGGGGGGAGACGAGCCGCTCACGCCGCCGCGCACCGGCAAGGCGCCCCATGTAGAAACCCACGCACCGGGGGCCTGATTTGGCCGAGGCGGACGACGGGAATGAGACGCAAGAGGGTGAAAGCGAATCCCTGGGCAGTCTCTTCAACCGGCTGATCGGCGACGCGCGCGCGCTCGCCCGGGCCGAGCTGGACCTGTATCGCAGCATCGTCGTCCGCCGGCTCACCGGCTCCCGCCGCGTCCTGCTGCTTGCAGGCTCGGCACTGGTGCTGATGCTGGCATCGGTGACGGCTCTGCTGGTCGGCTTCGTGATGGCGCTTGCGCGGCTGATCGGGCCCTTCTGCGCGGCACTTGTGGTCGGCATTGGCGGCGTGGTCGTCGGGCTTCTCCTTCTCTGGCTGGCGGTTCGTTCTTTCCAGCGCCTGGGCGACATGCCGGATGAGGAAGCGCTATGATGGGATCGCGCGAGATCGAACGTCGCGAGCGCGTAGCGCAGGCCGCGCGCGAACGGCTGGCCGCAACGCTTGCCGAAATCCAGCAGCGGCTCGCGCCCGACACGCTCGCGCGCAATGCCTGGGACACGGTGCGCGAACGAGGGCGCGACATGGCGGGCGAGGCGCTGCTTGGCGCCCGGCGCCGGCCTTTTACCACCGGCGCAATCGTCGCGGCGATCCTTCTCTTTTTCGCGCGCGGCCCGCTTTGCCGCTGGGCCTGCCGCAGCTGGAAACGACTTCACAAGGCCAAGCCGCGCGCCCCGGCTTCCGTCGGCGGCGCGAATGAGGAGCAACCGCGATGACCACAGCGACCACAGATTCCGCCGCAAAGATTCGTGCCGCCGCCGATCAGGCCCGCGAGAAGGCGGAACAAGCCTATGCCAGCGCGCGCGAAAAGGCCGGGCAGGCCTATGGCAATGCGCGCGAGGGCGCCAAGATGGCCGGCCAGCGCACCGCCGCCTCGATCGAGGATAATCCGCTGGTCGCCTTGCTCGGCGCGGCGGCGGTGGGCATTCTCGCCGGCGCCTTGCTCCCCGCGAGCGAGCGTGAATCGGGCGCGCTCGGCCCCTTGGGCGGCAAGCTTCGGGAAGCAGGCAAGACCGCCTTCTCCGCCGCGAAGGACGCCGGGCGCGAGACGCTCGACCAGCTCGGCATCAACGAGGCGGCGGCGCGCGAGCAATTGAGCAAGCTTGTCGACGCCGTGGTGCAGACCGCATCGTCGGCGGGCGATGCCGCGGCGAAGTCGGTGCGCGATTGATCCACCGCCCTCGCCCCCTATCTATTCAACTGGAGATATATGCATGACGTCGTTTCGTACCGGTCTGACGGCAATTGCGCTCGCGCTGATGACGGCGGCCGCGCCGATCGCCACCACGCCGGCCGCTGCCGCCGCGATCAACACGCAGGACCCGGCGCAGTTCATCAGCGGCCTGACCGAGCAGGGCTTCGCGGCGCTGCGTTCGGGCAATAAGGATGCCGCCAAGAAGCAGTTCCGCACGCTTCTGGCGCAGCATTTCGCCGTCGATCAGATTGGTGAGCGGCTGATCCGCCGCTGGTCCCCGAAAATCACACCGGCGCAGCATGCCGCCTACAAGGCCGCCTTCCCTAATTTCATCATCGGCACCTATGCCGATCGGCTGTTCGAATATGCCAACGCCACGGTGAAGGTGATCCGCACGCAGCAGGCGGGTAATGGCGCGGCGGTGATGACGCAGGTCATCAAGCCCGGCGCGGCGCCGATCAATGCGATCTGGACGGTCGAGAAGATCGGTGGCGAATATAAGGTAACGAACCTTACCGTCGCGGGCATCAATCTTGCCGTTACCCAGGCGGCGGATTTCGATTCCTATATCCAGCGCAACGGCTTCGACAAGCTGGTCGCCTTCATGAAGGCGCGCGGCTAAAGCATTTTCACGTCAGGTAGCGTCTCCTTACGATTCGAAAAAAGCGGAACACAACTAACAAATAGAGCATGATCCGATTCAACCCGGTCGGATCATGCTCTAGAGCAGGCCCGAATCCGGCTTGCACGGAAAGGCATGGCGCATGAGCAAATTGCATCTCGTCTTCGGCGGACGGGTGAAGGACCCCCAGTCGCTCGATTTCGATCCGGCGACGATCGAGGTCGTCGGCATCTATCCCAACTACAAAACCGCCGAGAACGCATGGCGCGGCGCAGCGCAGCGCACCGTGGACGATGCCGAAATCAAATATGTGGTCGTCCACCTCCACCGCCTGCTCGAACCGGAACTGGACCCCTCCTCGACCTCCTGAGCGGGCTCAGGCGCGGCGGTAGCGTAGCAGGAGCAAAGGCTGCGCAAGGATGAGGCCGGCGAGAAAGCCGCCGATATGCGCGTAGATAGCAATGCTGAACGTCTCGCCACGCAACGCCACGCCGAGGAGAAGCTGGAGCCCGATCCAGCCCGCCGCGAGCCAGACGACATTGATCGCCTTGCTGAGGCGCGGGTGGACGGAAAAAGTGCGCCGCTGGCCGAACAATAGCGCATAGGCGCCGAGCAGCGCCGATGCCGCCCCACTCGCACCAATCATCGGCATCAGCGCGTGCGGACTGAACAGGAAATGGGTGAGCGCGGCGGCATAGGCGCCGATCAGATAGAGCAGAACGGTGAGGCGTGGGCCGAGCGACGCTTCGACGAAGCGGCCGCAAAAGCCGAGGATCAGCATGTTGAAGCCGATGTGCAGCAGCCCGGCATGGAGCAAGGTCGCGGTCAGCGGCGTCGCCCAGACGGGCACGAACCAAATTCCGGGCACCTCGGCCCGAATCGCGATCTCGGCGGCGTGTCCCACCAGCCGTTCGGGGATGAAGCCGCCCCCCAGGATCGCATATTCGTCCAGCCCCGACAGCATCAACAGCAGCCAGGCGGCGACGGTGACGCCGATGATCGCGCCCGTTGCACGCGCGGGTGGAAGCCGCATTCCGGTCAGCCTTCCGCCGCGCGCCGGCGGCTCAGATGAATTCGATCTTGGAGACGACGTAATAACGGTCGCCCGACGGCACCGTCACCTCCACCTCGTCGTCCACCTTGCGCCCGATCAGCGCCCGGCCGAGCGGCGAATTATAGGAGATGCGGCCCGATTTGGCGTCGGCCTCGGTCTGCCCGACGATCTGATATTTGACGGGCTTGTCATCCTCGTCGAGCAGATGGACGGTCGCGCCGAACACCACCTTGTCGCCCGAGAGCGACTTGGGATCGATGATCTGCGCGCGGCTCAGCCGGTCCTCGATATCGGCGATCATCGCCTCGATCTGGCCCTGGCGCTCCTTGGCGGCGTGATATTCGGCATTTTCGGAGAGGTCGCCATGCGCGCGCGCCTCCTCGATCGCGTCGATCACCTGCGGGCGTTCCAGTTTGAACGCCTGCAGTTGCTCCATGAGGATTTGATAGCCCTCCTGCAGCATCGGCATCTTCTCGGCCGTCGACATTCGGCGTACCCCTTCGTCAAAACCAGTGTATCAGACGGCCCCGCTTTGAGGCCGCCCGCGCTCATCCAAAAGATGTCGGGATCAGGCGTGCGCCGGTGAATAATATGATTGGAGGGCCCGCACTTCAAGGTCCCGCTCCCGGAGCGCCTTGATCGCATGCGCCGCTGCCACGCTGCCCGCCGCGGTCGTGAAATAAGGAATCTTGCCGCTCAGCGCCGAGGCGCGGATCGACTGCGAATCCTTGAGCGACTGCCAGCCTTCGGTGGTGTTGAAGATCAGCCCCACCTCCCCATCCTTGATCCGGTCGACGATATGCGGCCGGCCCTGCTGCACCTTGTTGATCGTCTCGACCGCCAGGCCGTTCGCGCGCAGATAGTCCGCCGTCCCGCCCGTCGCGATCACCTTGAAGCCCATGGCGAGCAGCAGCGACACCGCCGGCAGCACCACCGCCTTGTCGCGATCCTTGACCGAGACGAAGGCTGTCCCGCCCTGCGGCAGGATCGTGCCGCCGCCAAGCTGCGCCTTGGCAAAAGCCGTGTTGAAATCGCGATCGATTCCCATGACTTCGCCGGTGGATTTCATTTCCGGCGTCAGCACCGGATCGACACCGGGGAAGCGCGCCCAGGGGAATACCGCTTCCTTCACCGCGACATGATCGATCGCCCGGTCGATCGTCGGCAGGTCGGCCAGCTTCTCGCCCGCCATCACCCGCGCCGCAATCTTCGCCACCGGCACGCCAATCGCCTTCGCGACGAAGGGCACGGTGCGGCTGGCGCGCGGATTGACCTCGATCAGATAGACCTCGTCATCCTTGACCGCGAACTGGATATTCATCAGCCCGCGCACGCCCAGCGCACGCGCGAGCGCATCGGCCTGACGCTCGATCTCGGCGACGATCGCGGGCGAGAGGCTGCGCGGCGGCAGCGAACAGGCGCTGTCGCCCGAATGGACGCCCGCCTCCTCGATATGCTCCATCACGCCGGCGACGACGACGTCCTGTCCATCGGCGATGGCGTCGACGTCCACCTCGATTGCGTCGCGCAGATATTGATCGATCAGCACCGGGGAATCCCCCGACACCTTCACCGCCGTCGCGATATAGGTGTCGAGTTGCGCCGGCCCGTCGACGATCTCCATCGCCCGTCCGCCCAGAACATAGGACGGCCGCATAAGCACCGGATATCCCACGCGTTCTGCAACAGCCAAAGCCTCGTCGCGGCTGCGCGCGATGCCGTTGCGCGGCTGCTTGAGGCCGAGCTGGACGACCAGGTCCGCAAAGCGTTCGCGATCCTCGGCAAGGTCGATCGCGTCGGGCGAGGTGCCGAGGATCGGGATGCCCGCCGCCTCCAGCTCTTCCGCCAGCTTGAGCGGCGTCTGCCCGCCGAACTGGACGATCACGCCCACCAGCTCGCCCGCCTCCTGCTCGACATGCAGGATTTCCAACACGTCCTCGATCGTCAGCGGCTCGAAATAGAGGCGGTCAGACGTGTCATAGTCGGTCGACACCGTCTCGGGATTGCAGTTGACCATGATCGTCTCATAGCCCGCATCCGCCAGCGCGAAGCAGGCGTGGCAGCAGCAATAGTCGAACTCGATCCCCTGCCCGATCCGGTTCGGGCCGCCGCCCAGAATCACGATCTTGCGCCGTCCGCTGGGCTGTGCCTCATTTTCGGGCGCGCCGAAGGCGGGGGCCTCATAGGTCGAGTACATATAGGGCGTCCTCGCCTCGAACTCGGCGGCACAGGTGTCGATCCGCTTGAACACGGGCCGCACGCCCAGCCTGTGACGCAGCGCGCGCACCTCGGTCTCGGTCACGCCGCCGGTCAGCGCCGACACCGCGTCATGGACGATGCCGCCGCCCGCCGCCTGCGCGTCCTTCTGCCCCGCGAGATTGGCTGATTGCAGCGCGAGCCAGGCCAGCCTCCTGTCCGAAAAGCCCATTGCCTTCAGCCGGCGCAGGCCCGCCGCGTCACGCGGCAGCCCTTCGCGGCACACCATTTCCTCGGCGCGGACGATCTCGGCGATCCGCTCGACGAACCAGGGGTCGTAGCGGGTGATGCGGTGGACATCGTCCACCGTGAAGCCTTCGCGCAACGCCTGCGCCGCCGCCAGCAGCCGATCGGGCGTCGGCCGGGCCAGCTCGGCGGCGATCTCGTCGCGCGACGCGCCCTTCAGGCTCTCGACCACGTCGAGGCCCGACAGGCCCGTCTCCAGCCCGCGCAGCGCCTTCTGCAGGCTTTCCGGAAAGTTGCGGCCGATCGCCATCACCTCGCCGACGCTCTTCATCGACGTGCTGAGCAGCGGCTCGGCGCCCTTGAACTTCTCGAAGGCGAAGCGCGGAATCTTGGTGACGACATAGTCGATCGTCGGCTCGAAGCTGGCGGGCGTCGCACCGGTGATGTCGTTCTCGATCTCGTCGAGCGTGTAGCCCACCGCCAGCTTGGCGGCGACCTTGGCGATCGGGAAGCCCGTCGCCTTCGACGCGAGCGCCGACGACCGGCTGACGCGCGGGTTCATCTCGATCACGATCAGCCGGCCGTCCTTCGGATTGACCGCGAACTGGACGTTGGAACCGCCCGTTTCGACGCCGATCTCGCGCAGGCAGGCGATGCTCGCGCTGCGCATCACCTGATATTCCTTGTCGGTGAGCGTCAGCGCCGGCGCGACGGTGATCGAGTCGCCGGTATGGACGCCCATCGGATCCACATTCTCAATCGAGCAGATGATGATGCAATTGTCGGCGCGATCGCGCACGACCTCCATCTCATATTCCTTCCAGCCGAGCAGTGATTCCTCGATCAGCACCTCGGTGGTCGGCGAGGCGTCCAGCCCGCCGGTCACGATCTCGATGAATTCCTCGCGATTATAGGCGATGCCGCCGCCGGTGCCGCCCAGCGTGAAGCTCGGCCGGATGATCGCGGGCAGGCCGGTATGGTCGAGCGCGGCCAGCGCCTCCTCCAGCGTGTGGGCGACCGCCGAACGCGCGCTTTCGAGCCCGATCCGGTCCATCGCCTCGCGGAATTTCTGCCGATCCTCGGCCTTGTCGATCGCCTCGGCGTCGGCGCCGATCATCTGGCAGCCATATTTTTCAAGCGTGCCGTTGTTGAACAGGGCAAGCGCGGTGTTGAGCGCGGTTTGCCCGCCCATCGTCGGCAGGATCGCGTCGGGCCGTTCCTTCGCGATGATCCGGGCGACCACTTCGGGCGTGATCGGCTCGACATAGGTGGCGTCGGCCATGTCCGGGTCGGTCATGATCGTCGCCGGGTTCGAATTGACGAGGATGATGCGATAGCCTTCCTCGCGCAGGGCCTTGATCGCCTGCGTGCCCGAATAATCGAATTCGCACGCCTGTCCGATGACGATCGGGCCGGCGCCGACGATGAGGATGGAGGCGATGTCGGTGCGTTTGGGCATCTGGGGCTGTTCAGTCCAATGAGAGAAAGCGAGACGGCGGCTAAGACGTGATTGCGGAGGCTATCCCGTCCTCTTCAACCCTTCCACGAACCGTTCGAAGAGATAGTGGCTGTCCTGCGGGCCCGGACTCGCCTCGGGATGATATTGGACCGAAAAGGCATTGGCGTCGGTCAGTTCGAGCCCCGCCAGCGAGCCGTCGAACAGCGAGACGTGCGTCGCCTTCGCATTGGCGGGCAGGCTCCCGGCATCGACCGCGAAGCCGTGGTTCATGCTGGTGATTTCCACCGTACCGTCCGACGTGCGCTTCACCGGATGGTTCGCGCCATGATGACCCTGGTGCATCTTGTACGTCTTCGCGCCCACCGCGATGCCCAGCATCTGATGCCCAAGGCAGATGCCGAAGATCGGCTTGCCCGCCTCCAGCAGCTTTCGGATCACCGGCACGGCATATTCGCCCGTCGCCGCCGGATCGCCGGGGCCGTTCGACAGGAATACGCCGTCGGGCCGGTGCGCCATCACCTCGTCGAACGTCGCGGTCGCGGGCACGACGGTCACGCGCGCGCCGGCAGCGATCAGGTTACGCAGGATATTGCGCTTCAGGCCATAATCGATTGCGACGACGTGAGGGCCCTCCCGATTGGCGGCGTGGGCGGCATAGCCCTCGCCCAGCGTCCACAGCCCGTCGTCCCAGGCATAGCTCTGGGTGGAGGAAACCTCCTTCGCGAGGTCCATGCCCTCCAGCCCCGGCCAGCTACGCGCCTGTTCCAGCAGCGCCGGGATATCGAACACTCCCTTTTCCGAATGCGCGATCACACCGTTCGGTGCACCGTGGATGCGGATCGCGCGGGTCAGCGCGCGGGTATCGACACCGGCAAGGCCGATGCGGCCATTGTTGCGCAGCCACCCGTCGAACCGCTGGGTCGCCCGGAAATTGCTGGGATCGGTCACGTCCTCGCGGACGATGCAGCCCAGCGCATGGGCATTGATCGCCTCGATATCCTCGGCGTTCGCGCCGACATTGCCGATATGAGGGAAAGTGAAGGTGACGATCTGGCCGGCATAAGAGGGATCGGTCATCACCTCCTGATAGCCCGTCATCGCGGTGTTGAAGCACAGCTCGCCAACCGCTGAGCCTTCGGCGCCGAAACCCTTGCCCCAAAGGATTGATCCGTCCGCCAATACCAGCACGCCGGTCGCTCCTTCGGGTGGACGCGCGTGAGGGTCTTCGGCCACGGTCGGGCTCTCCTTATGGTTCGGCTAGCGGGTAAACGGCCGGGTCGATAGGAGGCATGAGCGCGAGGGTCAACCTATTAAAGCTTGGCCGCCTCGTCTATCTTCTTGGCACCTTACGCAAAGGCGCCAGAAAACATGATCCGAGACGACATAAAAGCCGCGCTGGTGAGCGCAATGAAGGCCCGCGACGCGACGACCACCGCCGCGATCCGGCTGATTCAGGCCGCGATCAAGAACCGCGACATCGAGATGCGGACCGGCACCGCGCCCGCCGACGACGATCTCACCGTCACCGAGGTGCTCCAGAAGATGGCGAAGCAGCGCCGCGAGTCGATCGAGATGTTCGAGAAAGGCGGCCGCGCCGAACTGGCCGAAGCCGAAAAGGGGGAGCTGGCGGTGATCGAGGGTTTCCTGCCCCGCCAGATGGACGAGGGCGAAGCGAAAGCCGCGATCGGCGCGATCGTCCAGGAACTTGGAGCCTCCTCGCTCAAGGATATGGGCCGCGTCATGGCCGAGGTGAAGGCGCGTCACGGCGCCGCGCTCGACATGAGCAAGGCGAGCGGGTGGGTGAAGGCGGTGCTGGCTTAAAGGCACGGCTCATGCGTTGAGAACCCCCACCCCAACCCCTCCCCTGAAGGGGAGGGGCTAAGACAGGCGCACCATGAACCCCTCCCCTTCAGGGGAGGGGTTGGGGTGGGGGCGCGCAACAAACACACCGTCCCCACCGGCAAAGGCTGGCCTAAAATCCTCACCCCATGCTACACGGTATAATGCGTGCGTGAGTCGCCACCCCGATCCCGCCGCCTGAGGCCATGCTGCTTGCTCCCGCCTTTTTGGATGAGTTGCGCGCACGGACGTTGTTGTCCGGGCTGATCGGCCGTTCGATTAAGCTCCAGCGGGCGGGGCGCGAGTTCAAAGCCTGCTGCCCCTTCCATAACGAAAAGACGCCCAGCTTCTACGTCAACGATGACAAGGGCTTCTATCATTGCTTCGGCTGCGGCGCGCATGGCGATGCGATCCGCTATCTCACCGACGCGCAGGGCCTTCCTTTCCTCGACGCGGTGAAGGAACTGGCGGCCGCGGCGGGCATGGAGATGCCCGCCCCCGATCCGCGCGCCGCCGAGCAGGCCGCGCGCGCCTCCAGCCTCGCCGACGTCACCGAAGCCGCCGCCGCCTGGTTCACCGGGCAATTGAACGGCATCGCCGGCGCCGAGGCGCGCGCCTATCTTGATCGGCGCGGGGTCAGTGCGCCGATCCGCGTCGCGTTCGGCCTCGGCTTCGCGCCCGACTCGCGCGACAAGCTCAAGGCCGCGCTCGATACGCACGGCCTCGACAAGCTCGTCGAGGCGGGACTGCTGATTTCGGTCGACGGCAAGGCGCCTTACGATCGCTTCCGTGGCCGGCTGATGATCCCGATCCGCGACCAGCGCGGACGGACGATCGCATTCGGCGGTCGCATCCTGGGCGAGGGCGAGCCCAAATATCTGAACTCGCCCGAAACGCCGCTGTTCGACAAGGGGCGCACTCTCTTCAACCTCGATCGCGCCGGCCCCGCGAGCCGCAAGACTGGCCGCCTGTTCGTGGTCGAGGGCTATATGGACGTGATTGCACTGGCGCAGGCGGGGGTGGACGAGGCGGTCGCCCCGCTCGGCACCGCGCTGACCGAGCATCAGTTGGAGCGGCTGTGGCGTGTGGTGGACGTGCCCACGCTCTGCTTCGACGGCGACAAAGCGGGTCTGCGCGCCGGCCTGCGCGCGGCGGAGCGGGCGCTGCCCCTGCTGCGCATCGGCAAGTCGCTGCAATTCGCGCTGCTGCCGGCGGGCGAGGACCCCGACGACATCGTCCGGCGCGGCGGGCAGCCGGCGTGGGAGGCAGCGGTCGTCCGCCCCCTGCCCCTCGTTTCCTTGCTCTACAAGGCGGAGATGGAGGGGATCGACCATGCCTCGCCCGAGGCGCGCGCCGGCCTGCGCCATCGTCTCAACGGCCTCGCCGAAAGCTGCACCGACAAATTGGTGGCGGAGGAATATCGCCGTACCTTCACCAGCCTGTTCTTCGACGATTTCGGCTGGAAGCGGCAGGATCGCAAGGATGTAGGCAGTTCGATCATCAAGACCGGCCCGCGCGGCCACCGCGCGCTGACGGGGCTCTACGTCCGCTCGGCACTCTACGGCCTCACCCGCTTTCCGGCGGTGATCGCGCCGCGCATGGAGCAGATTTCGGACCTCCGGCTGGACCATCCCGATCTGCTGCGCTGGCGCGACGCATTGCTCAACGCCGCGATCACCCGCCCCTCCCTTGATACGGACGGCGTCGGGGCCATATTGGAAACCGCGGCGCTTACGGACGTTCAGCGCCTCGACATGCAGTATGATCTGCGCTTCCCGTTCACCTTCGGCGGGGGCGATACCGCTTTCGCCGTCGAACGGCTGGTCGCGCTGATCGAGATGCTGAACGAAGAGCATGAGCTCGATGAGGAAATGGCGCGGTTGAATGCTGCGGCGATAGCGGATACCGGCCTTGGCCGGTATGAGGCGATCGAAGCCGCAAGGCAATTGATCAGGGAAAAGAAGTTCAGGCTTCGGGAGCGCGGGTTCGAACTCGGCTCCGCGGATACGGTAGCGATTGGCGGGAAGTAAATGGCGAAGACGAACATTGCGGAACCGGCGGACAAGGCGGAAGGCGGCGATGCGCCCCTGATTGACCTCAACGAAGCCTCGCTCAAGAAGCTGATCGCTCGCGCCAAGAAGCGCGGCTACATCACCTATGACCAGCTCAATGAGGCGCTGCCGCAGGATCAGATGTCCTCGGAGCAGATCGAGGACGTAATGTCCGCGCTCTCCGAAATGGGCGTCAACATCGTCGAGAATGAGGACAGCGGCGATGACGAGCAGCAGGAAGAGTCGACCGAAGAAGAGCTGAATGCCGACGATCACGGCAATCAGCAGCTCGTCGCCGCGCCTGCGAAGAAGGAAACCGTCGATCGCACCGACGATCCGGTGCGCATGTATCTGCGCGAGATGGGCGCAGTGGAGCTTCTGAGCCGTGAGGGCGAGATCGCGATCGCCAAGCGGATCGAGGCGGGCCGCGACACGATGATCCTCGGCCTCTGCGAAAGCCCGATCACCTTCAACGCGATCATCGACTGGTCGACCGCGCTCAACGAAGGCACGATGCAGCTGCGCGAGATCCTCGATCTCGATGCGATGCTGTCCAAGGGGCCGACGGCCGAGCAGGTCGAGGCGGCCGAGGAAGGCGAAGAGATTTCCGAAAAGACCGCCGGCCCTTCCTACAAGGAAGAGGAGGATGTCGAAGAATCGTCGAACGACGACGATGAGGAATCGTCGATGACCGAACGGCGCACCCCGCGCCCCAGCGACGACGATGATGAGGACAATACGCTGAGCCTCGCGCAGATGGAGGAGCAGCTCAAGCCCGCCGCGCTCGAGAAGTTCGCGACGATCACCTCGCTCTACCGCAAATTCTCCAAGGTGCAGGCCGCGCGCCTCGAAGCCCTGGGCGTGGGCGACGATTTCGCGCCGGCGGAGGAGCGCAAATATCAGAAGCTGCGCGAGGAGATCACCGCCGAGGTTGAGAGCGTCCAGTTCCACGGCGCGAAGATCGAATATCTCGTCGACCAGCTCTATTCCTTCAACCGCCGGCTAACCGCGCTGGGCGGCCAGATGCTGCGGCTTGCCGAGCGCCATAAGGTGCCGCGCAAGGCGTTTCTTGATGCCTATATGGCGCACGAGATGGAGGAAGGCTGGCTGGAACGCGTCGCCACCATCGACAAGAAGTGGGCCGCCTTCGCTGCGGCCGAAGCCGATGCGGTGGAGCGTATCCGCACCGAGATCGGCGAGATTGCGCAGGCGACGGGCATGGCGCTTGGGGAGTTCCGCCGCATCGTCAACATGGTGCAGAAGGGCGAGCGCGAGGCGCGGATCGCCAAGAAGGAGATGGTTGAGGCCAACCTTCGTCTCGTCATTTCGATCGCCAAGAAATACACCAATCGCGGCCTGCAATTCCTGGACCTGATCCAGGAGGGCAATATCGGGCTGATGAAAGCGGTCGATAAGTTCGAATATCGGCGCGGCTACAAGTTCAGCACCTACGCGACCTGGTGGATCCGGCAGGCAATCACGCGCTCGATCGCCGATCAGGCGCGCACGATCCGCATCCCCGTCCACATGATCGAGACGATCAACAAGCTGGTCCGCACCAGCCGCCAGATCCTGCACGAGATCGGCCGTGAGCCGACGCCCGAGGAGTTGGCCGAGCGGCTGTCGATGCCGCTCGAAAAGGTGCGCAAGGTGATGAAGATCGCCAAGGAGCCGATCAGCCTCGAAACGCCGATCGGCGACGAGGAGGACAGCCATCTGGGCGATTTCATCGAGGACAAGAACGCCGTCATCCCGGTGGATGCCGCGATCCAGTCCAACCTCAAGGAAACGGTGACGCGCGTTCTGGCCTCGCTCACCCCGCGTGAGGAGCGCGTGCTGCGCATGCGCTTCGGCATCGGCATGAACACCGATCATACGCTGGAAGAGGTCGGCCAGCAGTTCAGCGTGACGCGCGAGCGTATCCGCCAGATCGAGGCGAAGGCGCTGCGCAAGCTGAAGCATCCGAGCCGCAGCCGCAAAATGCGCAGCTTCCTCGATCAGTAGGCAAAGCGCCTCTATAATGAAGTGAGGAGAGCGGTCGCCCCACCGCCCTCCTCACCCCTGCAATTCCCCTTGCCATCGTACCAACTGGTCGCGCCGCGATGGTTAAGCGTGCATCAACCAGATATTTACGTCCTTTGCTATATTTCTGGGCCCATGGTGCGCGGCGACGGGAATGTAGCCTGTCGGCGGGGAGATGCTTATGATGTCGAGTGCTACCGAACGGGTCGGCTCCGGGCGCAGCGCCGACATCCCCTTCGGCAACACCGGCGAACGCGGCAGCGCAGGGCATCCCTATGTCGGCTCCGCCGCGCTGCTCGCCGGCCCTGACGCCACGCGCAATCTCGCCGATGCCGTCCATTATCTGTGCGAGCTGCACGGCCCCTTCCCTGGCGTGATCGATGTCGCTGCCGAGCGGGCGGGCGGTTCGCTCCACAACTGGCTGCAACAGGCGGCCGAGCTTTTCACCACCGAACGGACCTGGCTCACGCGCCTCGTTGCCGCCGCCGGCCCGCTGCCGAGCACGCCCGGCCAGGCGGAGAGCGAAGCGACGCTGACGGCGCAGCGCCACGCACTCGACATGCTCGCCCGGTCGGACCGGTTCGGCTGCGCGCTGGGCACGGCGCTGGCGCTCCTCCATGACTGGCGCGCGATCCACGCGGTCCTCAACATCGCCGCCGAGCGGTTCGGGCTCGAACCGATTCCGTTCGCGCTGCCCGACGATGACGCCATCCGCGCGGTGGCCGAAGAAGCCTCGGCCGAAAGCCCCGCCATGGCCCGCGCCATCACCTTTGGCGCACAGCAACTCCTCCTCCAGCACAACGGCCTGTGGAGCCTTCTCGAAGCGAGAGAAGCCGCCCGCCTTGAACGATAAACGGGCGCCCTTACCGTCACGGCGACAAGGCGCTATCATTCCGATCCCCTAACCGTCCCCCGGCGAAAGGGGGGCCATGGACTCGGCTCGCTTGTTGAGAAGCGACTCGCCGTCCATGATTCCGGCTTTCGTCGGCATGACGGAACGGAAACGCAATGAGGGCAGGACCGGCCGATATCAACCCGCCCCCACCAGGACTCGAAAAAGTCCCGAGAACCTCCCATCCCGCGCGATCTTCTTTTATCTCATCCGTATCATAACAGTTGATACGGTAGCGCGAACACGGCATCATCGCGGAATGACCAAACGCGATTTCCTCAAGGCCGGTGCGGCCACCACCCTGACGGCGTTGATGACGGCGCCCGCCCTCGCCTCCTTCTCGCGGCGGATCGCCGTCGTGCAGACTGGCCTGCCGGGGGCCGACGCCTTCGCGCGACGCGAACGGGCGGCGGGCGCGACGATATTGGAGGCGAAGGGCGATCCGGTGCGCTGGCATGTGCGCGTGCTCCGGCCGGCGCTCGGTCGGGCTGAGGTGGTCGGCTATACCGACGCCGCGCACGCGATCCTGCTCGAAGGAAGCCTGCGCGAGGAGGGCTATGTCCGTTCGGGGCCGCAGCGGCGATCCGGCCGGGCGCTTCTATGGCAGGCCGCGCCCCGCGCCGCCTGAGGCTCCGCCCGCAAGGGACAGGTCGGCGCCGGGCGCATCCGCGCCCGGCGCCTTCTTGTTATTTCAATGACATCAGATAGTTGACGATCTCGGCCTCGGCCTTGGGGTCCTTCTGGCCGGCATAGGCCATGCGCGTGCCGGGAACCACCTTGCGCGGATTGGCGATGAACGCCGTCAGCGTCTCGCGCGTCCAGGTGATATTCGACGCCTTCATCGCCGGCGAGTAGGTGAAGCCCGGCACCGAGCCGGCCTTGCGCCCGCCCACGCCCCACAGGACGGGGCCCAGCGTCGATTTGTCGTTCTGCCCCACCTTGTGGCACACGCTGCACACCGTGAACGCGCTCGGCTTCGGCAGCGGCGCCGCCATCGCCGACGTCGCTAGCCCCGTGCCGACGAACGCCGCCAGCGCCACACTGAAAGTCCGCAATCTTCGCATTAATCTCTCCTCCGGAGCGACGTGGGGCCGGCGAACCGGCCCTTGACGACGCGCTTCATACGATACTGTGTCATAACGGGACTTGAACAATCGATACGATCGAATCGATCTAAGGAAAATTGTGGCGTTCGATACCCTTATTGCCCTAAAATCGCTACCATCAGGCTCAGGAACAACGAGGATAGGGACACGGGCCGCAGGAGCACCCGCCCGGGCACAGGGCGGGATTTGACGGCCGACACTCCCTCTTAAGGGACATTCGATGGCCATTTCAGAGGAAGGGAGGGCCCCGCAATGATCAGATCCGAGTTGGTCCAGCTGCTGTCCCATGACAATCCCGATTTATCCCATAAGGAAATCGAACGGGTCGTAGCGACCTTTTTCGATACGATCGCTGAACGGCTTTCCGGCGGCGGCCGGGTCGAGTTGCGGGGCTTCGGCGCCTTTTCGACGCGGGCGCGCACCGCGCGCACCGGCCGCAATCCGCGCACCGGCGATGCCGTAGCCGTCGATGCGAAGCGCGTGCCCTATTTCAAGCCTGGCAAGGAAATGCGTGCCCGCCTCAACATGTGAAGCGCGAAAGGCTTGGCGAGGCCCGGCCGCGCCAGTATGAACCGGGCCGGTTTGCGGGCGTGGCGGAATCGGTAGACGCACCGGACTTGAATGATTTGAGTGCTCCGGGGGAAACTCCGGATGCAGAACTGCCCAAATTCGGGGAACCCTGTCAGATGGCGATCCCGAGCCAAGCCCGGCAACGGGAAGGTGTAGAGACTAGACGGGCAGCACCTGTCGCCGCGCGAGCGGCCATGGTGAAGGGATAGTCCAGACCACAAACGCCCGGCGCGCCGGGCGGCGGCGAAAGCCGTAGCTGGTAAGAAAATCCGTTGGGCCTCGGCCCGTGGGGGTTCGAGTCCCCCCGCCCGCACCACCTTTCTTTTCTAGGCTACGCCGCCATGTTCGGACGCATAGGCGGCCGCCGCCCCGAACAGGCCCGGTTGCGGGTATGTCAGGCGATGAATCGGGATCGCCTCCATCCGCGCCTGAAAACGCCCCTTCGCCATGAACCGTTCGGCAAAACCCGATCGCGGCAACCTGTCGGCGATCCGCTCGCCCAGCCCGCCAGCGATCACCAGCGCCTGCGCCCCTTGCGCCAGCGCGATATCGCCCGCCACCGATCCCAGCAACCGGCAGAAGCGCTCGAACGCCGCCGCCACCAGCGGGTCATCGCCCGCCATCGCCTTTTGCCAGAGCGCGCTGTCCTCGATCGGGACGACCGTGCGCCCCTCGATCGCCGCAAGCCCCTCGTAAATCGCGGCCAGCCCCGGCCCGGAGACGACCCGCTCGGCCGAGACATGGCCATATTGCTCGCTCAGCCGCTCCCATATCCGCACGTCGATCGCGTCGCCCGGCGCAAAATCGATATGGCCGCCTTCGGTGGCGATGACATGGGTATGGCCCCCGCGCCGCAGCAGCATCGCCACGCCCAGCCCGGTGCCGGGGCCGAGGATGCTTATCACCCCCTCATCCGGCAGCGGCGTGTCCGGCCCTGCAAGAGGCGCGAAGCATGTCACGTCGAGATGCGCCACCGCATGCGCGATCGCCCCGAAATCATTGACGAGGGTCAGCCTGTCGACGCCGATCTCCTGCGCCAGCGTCGCCGGCCGGATCACCCAGCGATTATTGGTCATCTTCAGCGTCTCGCCGCCCAGCGGCGTCGCGATGGCGATGCCCGCCGCCTTGGGGAGCGGCCGCCCCGCCTGTGCCGCAAAGGCCCGCCAGGCTTCGGCGAGGCTCGCATAATCATCGGTCTGGAGCGTCACCCATCGCCCAAGCCGGGGTATCGTCCCTTCGATTTCGGCGATGACGAAGCGCGCATGCGTTCCCCCGATATCGGCCGCAACGATCTCGCCTGCCACGCTCCGCATTCTCCGTTCTGCCGGCCGGCACCACAGGCGCCGCGATACCCACCTTATCCGGGTGTTTCGATCCGGTCGACACGATCGGGATAGAAAGCAAGGTGCCCGGCGATGGCGGACATGGCCGGATAGGGCTCTTCATAGCTCCACGCCGCGTCGGCCGCGGTGCGATCGCCCACCTCGATGCTGAAATAGCTGGCGTCGCCTTTATAGGGGCAGTGCGAAGCATGATCGCTGCGCTGGAACAGCGGCATGTCGATATCGGTACGCGGAATATAATAGACGGCCGGATAGCTGGCTTCGCGCAGCACCAGCGCATGGCTGCTCGCCGCCACCACCTTGCCGCCGAACAGGACGCGCACCGGCCCTGTCGCCGGCTCGATCGTGATCGGATGGTCGGGGCCGGGCACCTTCATCATCCATTCTCCCGCAACAAGCGGTCTATATAGGAGAGCGCCCGCCATCGCGCTATGCAGGGGCGGACGATGCCGGCACGCCTGATCTTTTCCCTCTTCCTGATCCTGACGCTGGCCGGATGCACCTCGTCGCCGCGCACCGCGCCCGCCGACACGCTCGTCCGCCTCGCCGATGCCGAAACGAAAAGCCTCGATCCGCAGAAGATCTCCGACGTCGCGTCGCTGCGCGTCGCCACCGATCAATTCGAGGGGCTGACCCGCCTCGGCGCCGACGGCACGCCCGAGTCGGGCCTAGCATCGGACTGGCGCGTGTCGCCCGATGGGCTGGTCTGGCGCTTCACGCTGCGGCCGGGCTTGCGCTTCTCCGATGGCGTGCCGATCACCCCGCGGGTCTTCGTCGCGGGCTTCCGTCGGCTGCGCAATCCCGCCACCGCCTCGCCCACCGCCTCGCTGTTCGAGGCGATCGCCGATATGTCAGCGACGCAAGACGGCGTGACGATCCGCCTCCGCCATCCCTTCCCTGCCTTGCCCGCGCTGCTCGCCCACCCGGCTGCCGCCGCGCTGCCGGTCCATCGCATCGCCGCCCTTGGCGAACGCTGGACGGCCGAGCGGCCGCTCGTCACCTCAGGCGCCTATCGGGCCGCCTATTGGCGGCTGAACGACGTGCTGCGCCTCACCCGCAACCCCGCCTGGCATGACGGGCCGGCCCCGATAGCACATGTCGAGTGGCGGCCGGTGAGCGATCCGCTGACGGCGCTGCGCCTCTTCCTCGCCGACGGCGCGGACGTGACGAGCGATTTTCCCGCCGCGCGCCTCACCCGCCTGCGCCGCGACCGGCCGGACGCAGTGCATGTCGCGCCCTATCTCGGCACCTATTATTTCGCCTTCAACACGCGCCGGCCGCCGTTCGACGATGTCCGCGTCCGCCGCGCGCTCAGCCTCGCCGTCGATCGCCGCTGGATCGCGGGGCCGCTGCTGGGAATCGGCAACCCGCCCGCCTGGGGCGTGCTGCCCGGCGGCCTCGCCGGCCTGCCCGCCTATCGCCCCGCTTGGGCGGACTGGCCTCGCAATCGCCGCCTCGCCGCCGCCCGCGCGCTGCTGGCCGAGGCGGGTTACGGGCCCGATCGCCCGCTCGTCTTCGACATACGTTTCAACAGCGATCCCGATCATCGCCGTGTCGCGATCGCGCTCGCCGCGATGTGGAAGCCGCTCGGTATCGAGGCGCATCTGCTCAACAGCGAGGCGACGCTGCATTTCGCCAGCCTCGCGCGCGGCGATTTCGCGCTCGCGCGTTCGGGCTGGATCGCCGATCTGCCCGCGCCCGAAAACTTCCTGGCGGTCCATCGTTCGAATGCGGGCGCGATCAATTATTCGGGCTATGCGAACCCGCGCTACGACGCCGCACTCAACGCCGCGCTCGCTTTATACGATCCGGCGAAGCGCGCCGCCGCGATGCGCCGGGCAGAGGCGATCCTGATCGCCGACGCGCCGATCCTGCCGCTGACCTATTATGTCAGCCGGTCGCTCGTCGGCCCCCGCGTCGAGGGTTGGCGCGACAATCCCGCGAACGTACACCCGAGCCGGACCCTCAGCCTCGCGAGTCGATGAAGCATCCTTTCCTCCTCCTTGGCCTGTTCGCCGCGCTGGTCGCGTGCAACCGGCAGGCCGACGACGGCCCCGTCACGGTCAGCGTGGTTGCCGATACGCTGCCGAAGATCGTCGATCCCGATCGGCACCGTCTCTCATCCGCCGAGGCCGTCCTGCTGGGGGCGACGGCACAGGGCCTCGTCCGTTTCGACGGCACCGGCCAGATTGAGCCGGGGCTGGCGATACGCTGGGACGTATCGGACGACGGCATCTATTATGATTTCCGCACCGCCGAGGATTCGCCGATCGATGCCGAGCAGGCGGCGAGGGCCTTCCGCGCGACGATGCGCCAGTCGAGCCGCAATCCCCTGAAATATCTGCTCGGCGCAGTTGAGGAGGTCGTCGCCGTCACGCCCGAAGTCGTGGAAATCCGGCTGGGCGCCCCGCGTCCGAACATGCTCCAGCTTCTCGCCCAGCCCGAATTCGCGCTGCTCGGCAAGAAGAACGAAGGCACCGGCCCGTTCCGCATCGCCCGGCGGACCGGGCATATCGTGCTCCTCACCCCCGTCTCCAGCGAGGAGCCGGAGGAACTGGACGAGGAGGAACGCGAGCGGCGCGAGGTGCTGCTGCGTGGCGAGACGACCGCGCGCGCGGTCGCCCGGTTCGAAGCGGGGCGCACGGCGTTGGTCCTCGGCGGCACCTTCGCCGATCTCGGCATCGCGCGCGCCGCGAAGCTGCCCGCCAATGCGCTGCGCTTCGATCCGGTGCAGGGTCTTTTCGGGCTCGACATCGTCAGCACCAAAGGCTTCGCCGGCAGCGCGGAGAACCGGCGTGCGCTGTCGATGGCGATCGATCGTGACGCGATCCTGCGCGCCTTCAACGTGCCCGGCTGGCATGTCACCGAAACGCTGGTGCCTGCGCCGCTCGTCGATCTCGCCGCCCCGGCCCGGCCCGATTTCATCGATACGAACCTCGCGATCCGCCGCGCCCTCGGTCGTGATTCGGTCGATAGCTGGATCGCGCAGAAGAACGCCGCGCCGCACATCCGCGTCGCCATGCCGCCGGGGCCGGGCGCCGAATTGCTGTTCACGCTGCTGCGACTCGATTGGCGGAGCATCGGCATAGAGGCGGAAGCGGTTCCCTTCGACGACGAGAAGGCGGACCTGCGCCTTGTCGACGAGGTCGCGCCGATCGACGGCGCCGCCTGGTATCTGCGCCGTTTCTCATGCGAGCAGCGGCCGATGTGCAGCGAGGAAGCCGATGTCCAGCTTGCCGCCGCGCGCGCCGCGAAGACCCCGGCCGAACGCGCCCGCCTGCTCGCCGCCGCCGACGCGCGGCTGGCCCAGATCACGCCGTTCATTCCGATCGCGACGCCCGTTCGCTGGTCGCTTGTATCGCAGCGCCTCGGCGGCTTTCAGGAGAATGCGCGCGGCGTGCACCCGCTCAATCATCTCCGCGCGCCGCCGCGCTGACCTTTCGGACGGACGCCGCCTTTCCTATATCGGGCTTCCTTGTCCCCTTTCGGAATCCCAGATGCCCTCTGCTTCGCTTCATGATCGGATCGCCGACAATCTCGGCGTCGGCCGCGATCCCGCCTCGGTGCGCCAGCGGATCGAGACGATGGAAATGCTGCTCGAAAGGCTGTTCGTCATACCTGGGCTCAAGCGCCCGGTGGGGCTCGACGTGCTGCTCAACGCGCTCCCCTTCGTCGGCGACATCGTCGGCACCGCGCTCGGCGCGTGGATCGTCTGGGAAGCACGCAATCTCGGCATGTCGAAATGGCAGATGACGCGGATGGCCGCCAATGTCGGGATCGACACTTTGCTCGGCGCGATCCCCTTCATCGGCGCGATCCCCGACTATTTCTTCCGGTCGAACAGCCGCAACCTCCGCATCATCCATCGCCACCTCGACCGGCACCATCCCGCGACGACGGTGATCGACGGCAAGGCCACGCGGCGGCGGTGAGGCCAGCCACAACCCAATACACCGTCGTCCCGACGAAAGTCGGGGGCCATGAACGCGGCTCGTTTCGTTATCAGCCGGCGCGCGTCCATGAATTCCGGCTCGCGCCGGAATGACGGGAGTGGAAGACCGCCCCTAACTCCGATCAGTCCACCATAACCTCGACCAGCCTTGGGCCGTCGGCATCGAAGGCTTCGCGCAGCGCAGCGTCGAGGGTGTCCGCATTTTCGACGCGGACGGCGGGGATGCCCTGCCCCTCGGCCAGCTTGCAGAAATCGAGATCGTCGAGGCGCGTGCCTTCGACCTTCTGGAGCCCGAAATGGCGGCCGAAGCTGACCAGCGCCTCGTAGCGGCGATTGTTGACGATAACAAAGGTGATCGGCAGGCGATGCTGCGCAGCGCCCCACAGGCCCTGGATGGCGTACATGCTTCCGCCGTCGCCGAGGATAGCGATCACCCGCTCGCCGGGGCGGCCGAGCGCAACGCCTACCGACGCGGGCAGACCATGGCCGAGGCCGCCGCTCGCGCAGGTATAGAAGCCGTCATGCATCGTGATCGGCAGATAATCGTGCATCGCCCCCCGGCTCGACGCCGCTTCCTCGACGATGATGCTGCCCGCCGGGCGCAGCGCCGCAATCTGCTGGAGCAGATAGGCATCGGTGAAGGGCTGCCCTGAAAGATGCGGCGCGGGGGTGCGCGCCGCCGGATTGGCGCGATCACGCGGCGCGGGGCCGGCGAGCAGATCGACGAGGCCGGTCTTGAGGCTGGTGACGATCGCGGTGCCCGTCGGCGCCCAGGCGGCCTGCTGCGGATCGTCGGTCAACTGGAATAGCGTCGCGCGCTCGGGCGCGTGCGGGCCGAAGCCTTCGGTATGATAGGTGAAGACCGGCGCGCCGAGCACGAGGATAAGATCATGGCCGGAAAGCGCCTGAACGATCGCCTCGCGTCCCGCGACGAGGAAGCCGGCGAAGAGGGGATGATCCTCGGGGAAGCTGTTGCGACCTGACATCGGGCTCGCCCAGACGGGCGCCTTGTGCCGTTCGGCAAGCGCGATCGCCTCGTCCCACGCATTGTCGCGCGCGACCGAGGCGCCGACGACGATCACCGGTCGCTCCGCCGCCGCCAACGCGTCCGCCGCCTCGGCAAGGAGATGGGCGTCGCCGCGCAGATGGCGGCTCACCCGGCGGGCCGTGATGGGATCGCACGGCCTGTCCCAATCGTCGACCGGCACCGAGACGAAGGTGGGGCCGCACGGCGGCTGCATCGCGATATAATAGGCCCTCGCGATCGCCATCGGCACGTCCTCGGCACGCGCCGGCTCGACGCTCCACTTGACGAAGGGCTTCGGGAACTCGGCGGCCTGCTCGGCGAACAGGAAGGGTTCATAGGGAAGGATCGATCGTGCCTGCTGCCCCGCCGTCACCACCAGCGGCGTCTGGTTCCGGTAAGCGGTGAAGAGATTGCCGAGCGAATGGCCCGTGCCCGCCGAGGAGTGAAGATTGACGAACGCGGCGTTACGCGTCGCCTGCGCGTAACCGTCCGCCATTCCCATCACGATCGATTCCTGAAGGCCCAATATGTAGCGAAAATCCTCCGGAAAATCGCGGAACATCGGCAGTTCGGTCGATCCCGGATTGCCGAAGATCGTCGTCATGCCGAACTCGCGCAGCAACGAAAGGGTGACGCTACGCACGGTATGGGTCATCTCAGCCATCCATCCTCCTCGGGGTCCGCGCCCTTACTGCGCTGGCGGGGCCGTGAGCGCCATTGCAAAATCCCTTGAAAGGCATTCCAATCAGGAATGACTTTCGACATCCGCCAGCTCCGGGCCTTCCTCGCTGTCGTCGACAAGGGCAGCCTGGGCCGCGCCGCCCCCTCGATATTCCTGACCCAATCGGCACTCAGCCGGGTGATTGCCGACATGGAGCAGCGCGCCGGGCAGCGGCTGTTCGAACGGCATAGCAAGGGCATGATGCTGACGGGCGCGGGCGAGGCGCTGCTGCCTCATGTCCGTCTGCTGCTGTTCGAGTTGGAACAAGCGATGGAGGCGCTCGATTCGGTGGGCGGCCTGCGCCGGGGCGTCGTGCGGGTGGGCGCGGTGGCGACGATCACGCGCACCATCCTGAATACGGCGCTGGCGACGCTGACCCAAACGGCGCCGGGGCTTCGCGTCAAGCTGCTCGAAGCACCCGAGGACCGCCTGACCGCCGCGCTCGTCGGGCGCGAGATCGACCTGATGATCGGTGCCGAAATCCCGCCGCACGCGGAGATCATGCGGCTGGCGGAGTGCCGCTTCGACGATGTCTTCAGCGTCTTCTGCGCCGCCGATCACCCGCTTGCCGGCGGCGGCCCCGTGGGGCTGGACGATGTGCTCAGCGAACATTGGGTGATGCCGGGGCCGGGCGCCACACCGCGCGCCTTGTTCGAAGCGGCGGTGCGCGAGGCGGGCCGCGAACCGCCCGTCGTTGCAATCGAGACCCACGCGCTGGGGGCGATGCAGTCGCTCGTTGCCGAATCGCGGCTGCTCGGCTGGCTGCCCCGCCCCGTCCTCGCGCGGGACGAGGCCGCGGGCGTAATCGTGGTTCTCGACATCGACGCGCTCAGGCTGCGCCGTCAATTCTATGTCTATCGCCGCCGCGCCGGGCCCCTGCCCCCCGCCGCGCAGCAATTGATGACGCTGCTGCCGCTGCGGGGCGGTGACGGGTAGCTGGCGCTTTTACTTCAAATTGCGGGCAAAGCGTTTTAGCGGGGGCAATGGCCGTCCCTCCCCCGATCACAGTGCTCATCGCCGCAGGACAGCGGCCCGGCGGCGATCCGCTCGCCGCCGAATTCGGTGTCACCGACAAGGCGCTGATCGTGCTGGACGGAAAGCCGATGCTGGGGCATGTCCTCGAAACGATGCTGGCCTTCCCCGGCGTCAGCGCGGTCCGCATTCTCACCCAGACGCCCGACCGGCTGCGCGCCGATCCCGTCATCGCCGCGCTCGCGCAGGACGAGCGCGTCAGCTTCGTGAGCGGCGGCAATTCGGTGAGCCAGGCGGTGGCCGATGCGATGACGCCTGGCAGCTATCCGTTCGTGCTGACGACGGCGGATCATCCGCTGCTCGACAAGGCGATGCTGGCGAGCTTCGTCGAAACCGCGCGCCGCGAGCGCCCCGACGTGGCGGCGGCGGTGGTCAGCCGCGACATCTTCGCCCGCCGCTTTCCGGAGATACGGCGCACCTGGCTGCGTTTCGCCGGTGGCGCCTATTCGGGCGCCAATCTCTTCTGGCTGGGAAGCCCCGCCGCGCTGAACGCGCTCGCCTTGTGGCGGCGGATCGAGCAGCAACGCAAGCGCGCCCGCGCGGTGATCGGCGCGTTCGGCCCGTTCATCCTGCTCGGTGTCGCACTGCGGCTGCTCAGCCTCGATCGCGCGCTCGAGCGTGCCGGCCGGCGGCTCGGCCTCCGCGCCATCGCGATCCGCCTGCCACAGCCCGAAGCCTGCATCGACGTCGATCGCGCTGCCGATCACGCCGTCGCCACCGCCCTGTTGGCCGAGCGGAAGGCCGCGCATTCCTTGACCCAGTGAACTCCACCATTGAGCCTAGGGCCTCTATTCGCTATTCGCGGCCGCAATCCTGAGGGGTGATCGAGACATGGCCGAATTCGCACTGCCCAAGAACAGCAAGGTAAAGAAGCAGGGCAAGGTGCACGCCGCCGCCGAAGGGGCGAGCAACGTCAAGACCTTCAAAGTCTATCGTTACGATCCCGACTCGGGCGAGAATCCGCGCTACGACACGTTCGAGATCGATCTCGACACCTGCGGGCCGATGGTGCTCGACGCGCTCATCAAGATGAAGAGCGAGCAGGATGCCAGCCTCTCCTTCCGCCGCTCCTGCCGCGAAGGCATTTGCGGCTCCTGCTCGATGAACATCGACGGCACGAACACGCTGGCCTGCACCCACGCGATCGCCGATTGCGACAAGGAAGTGCGGATCACGCCCCTGCCGCATATGGACGTCATCAAGGACCTGATCCCCGATTTCACGCATTTCTACGCCCAATATGCTTCGATCCAGCCCTGGCTGAAGACGGTGACGCCGCCGCCCTCGGGCAAGGAGCGGCTCCAGTCGCCGGAGGATCGGGCGAAGCTCGACGGCCTGTACGAGTGCATCCTGTGCGCCTGCTGCTCGACCTCCTGCCCCTCTTATTGGTGGAACAGCGACAAGTTCCTGGGCCCGGCGATCCTGTTGCAGGCCTATCGCTGGCTTGCCGACAGCCGCGACGAGATGACGGGCGAGCGGCTCGACGAGCTGGAAGACCCCTTCCGCCTCTATCGCTGCCACACGATCATGAATTGCGCGAACGTCTGCCCCAAGGGCCTGTCGCCCGCGCGCGCGATCGCCGAGATCAAGAAGATGGTGGTCGAGCGCGAAGTCTGATCCACGGCGTGCCATGAGCAATGTCCTCGACCGCTACGACGCGCTCGTCGCGTCGGGCCAACTCCGCGCGGATCGGGATCAGCGCGCCGCCGCCGAGCGGCTGGGCGCGCTGTCCGCCGAACTGGCGGCGCTCCCCCGCAAGGGATCGGTGCTCTGGCGCATGTTGCGCAAGCCGCCGCCGGCGCCGCGCGGCATCTACATGTGGGGCGGCGTCGGGCGCGGCAAATCGATGCTCATGGACCTGTTCTATGAACTGACGCCGATCGCCGCGAAACGCCGGGTCCACTTCCACGAATATATGCAGGAGATCCACGCACGGCTGCGCGTGGAGCGGGCGCGAGAGAAAGGCGATCCGATCGCCCCCGTCGTCGCCGCGATCGCCACCGAGACGAAGCTGCTCGCCTTCGATGAGATGGTGATCAACAATACGGCCGACGCGATGATCATGAGCCGGCTGTTCACCGGGCTGATCGACGCGGGCGTAGTGATCGTCACCACCTCGAACCGGGCGCCGCGCGATCTTTACAAGGACGGCCTCAATCGCGAGCATTTCCTACCTTTCATTGCCCTGATCGAGGAGCGGCTCGACGTGCTGCGGCTCGACGGTCCCATCGATTACCGTCTGGAGCGGCTGGGCGGCGGGCCGACCTGGTTCGTGCCGAACGGGCCCGAAGCGACGCGCGCGCTAAGCGACGCCTTCTTCCGCCTGACCGACTTTCCGGTGGAGGATCGCGCCCACGTCCCCTCCACCGATCTGGAAGTGGCCGGCGGGCGCACGCTGCACGTGCCCAAGAGCCTCAAGGGCGTCGCCGTCTTCTCGTTCAAGCGGCTGTGCGGGGAGCCGCGCGGCGCACCCGACTATCTGGCGATCGCGCGGCGTTATCATACCGTCTTCATCGTCGGCATCCCCGTGCTCGGCCCCGAAAACCGCAACGAGGCGGCGCGCTTCGTGACGCTGATCGACGCGCTCTACGAGCATAAGGTGAAGCTGCTTGCCGCTGCCGATGCCGAACCGGCGGGCCTCTATCCGGCAGGCTCGGGCGCGTTCGAATTCCAGCGCACCGTGTCGCGGCTGATGGAAATGCAGTCACGCGACTACTTGGCCGAAGGGCATGGCACGGCGGAATGAGCGGTTTGGTTTGACAGGCCGTTTGCCGCCGATAGAGAGGGAGCCTCGGGAGGCGGGGGCACAATCGGCATGGCGAAGAGCGTCTATCCACTGATTCTGCTGAGCGTCGCGATCTCGGCCTGCGCGCAGATCGCGCTGAAGGCCGGCATGGGCTCCCCCGCGGTCCAGCGCGCGCTAACGGGCGGAGGCTCGCGCATCGCCGCACTGTTCGATGTCGCGCTCAATCCGTTCGTGATCCTCGGCCTGGCCCTTTATTTCGGGAGCGCGGCGGTCTGGCTGCTCGTCCTCTCGAAGGTCGAGGTAAGCTTCGCCTATCCGTTCGTCGCGCTCGGCTTCGTGATGACGGCGCTGCTCGGACGCCTGCTGTTCCACGACAGCTTTTCGGCGGCGAAGATCATCGGCACGCTGCTCATCATGGCCGGCGTGGTCGTCCTGGCGCGCGGCTGATCGCGCCATGACGGCGACGGGCGATGCCCCGATCCCGCTCTGCGTCGATCTCGACGGCACGTTGGTGCGGACCGACATGCTGCATGAGGCGCTGCTGCTCCTTGCCAAACGATCGCCCATGACTCTCGCGGCGCTGCCCGGTTGGCTGGTGCGGGGCAAGGCCGGCTTCAAGCATCTGGTGGCCGAGCGCGTGGCGATCGACGCCGCCGCCCTGCCCTATCGCGCCGACGTGCTCGCGCTGATCGAAGAGGCGCGAGCGGCGGGGCGGCCGGTGATATTGGCGACCGCCGCCGCAACGCCGATCGCGACGGCGGTCGCGGAACATCTCGGCCTGTTCGACGCGGTGCTGAGCAGCGATACGGGCACCAATCTATCGGCCGCGGCCAAAGCCGACGCGCTGGTGGCGCGCTATGGCGAGCGGGGGTTCGACTATATCGGCAACGGCCGCGCCGACCTGCCCGTCCTCGCGCGCGCCCGGCGCGGCTTTCTCATTTCCTCGCACGGCGGACTGCGCCGCGCCGCTGTCCGCGGCCATGACGGAATCACGTTCCTCGACGATAAGGGCGGCGGCGTCCGCGTCTGGGCCAAGGCGCTGCGCCTTCACCAATGGCTGAAGAACCTGCTCGTCTTCGTGCCGCTGGTCGCGGCGCACCAGGCCGGGGATGTGGCCCTCCTCGCGGCGACGATGATCGCCTTCCTCGCATTCAGCCTGTGCGCCTCGTCGGTCTATCTGATGAACGACCTGCTCGATCTTTCCGCGGATCGCGCGCATCGGCGCAAGCGAAACCGACCCTTCGCGTCGGGGGCGCTGCCGGTGAAGGCGGGGGTCGTCGCGGCGCCGCTGCTGCTGGCGATCGCGCTCGGCCTCGCCTTCTTGCTGCCGACACGCTTCCTCGGCGTGCTGCTGCTCTATTATGCGCTGACGACGCTCTATTCCTTTTTCCTCAAACGGCAGGTCGTTGTCGACGTCATGCTCCTCGCCAGCCTCTATACGATCCGCATCCTCGCGGGATCGGCGGCGACGGGAATCGAACCCTCCTTCTGGCTGCTCGCGCTGTCGATGTTCGTTTTCCTCTGCCTTGCCATGGTGAAGCGCTATTCGGAGTTGCGCCTCGCCGTCAGTTCGGCCGTCCCACTGGCTGGGCGGGGCTATCGCCCCGACGATCTGCCGGTGGTGCTGGCCCTCGGCACGAGCAGCGGCATGGTGAGCGTGCTCATCCTCGCTATGTACACGCAGGCCGCGATCGTGCCCGAAATGTACCCGGCGCCCGAATGGCTCTGGCTGGTGCCGCCGCTAATGCTCTACTGGATCACCCGGCTTTGGACGAAGGCGCAGCGAGGCGAGGTGGACGAGGACCCGGTTATCTTCGCCGCGCGTGACTGGCAGAGCCTTGCCGTCGCGGCGCTGATGGGCGCGGCCTTCCTGCTGGCGACGAGCGGCTGGTCGCCATGGTGAGCAACGACGCGCGACACGGCTGGCCGGGTCTTGCCACGATCCTGCTGCTCGCGGTCGGCCTGCGCCTGCTCTGGGCGCTGTTCGTACCGGTGTCGCCGATATCGGATGCGTCCATCTACGATATTTTCGCGCGCGAGATCGCTGCGGGCCACGGCTATGTCTTTCCGGACGGCAGCCCGACCGTCTATTGGCCGGTCGGCCCCTCCGCGCTCTACGGCTTTTTCTATGCGCTGTTCGGAACGCATGGCTGGGCGGTCGCGCTGCCCAATATCGTCATGGGCACGGCTCTTGTCGCCGGCATCTACCGACTCGCTCTATTGCGCTTCGGGGAACGGGTCGCTTCAATCGCCGGGCTGATTGCGGCGCTGTGGCCGATCTGGGTGCAGTTCACGACCACGCTCAGCAGCGAACTACCCTTCACTCTCCTGCTCATCGCCGCGCTACTCGTGCGGATGGAGACACGCATGCCCGGCTGGGGGCGGATCGTCCTCTCTACCGTGCTGCTCGCCGCCGCCGCTTACATGCGGCCGACAATCTTGCCGCTGGTCATCCTCTATCCGCTGATCGAGGGCGCTTGCCGCAGACCGGCAAGGGCGGCGCTGCATCTGGTCCTTGCCGTTGCGGTCGCGACGGCGCTGCTCGCGCCCTGGGCGGCGCGCAATCGAGCGCTGTTCGGCGCGCCAGTGCTCATATCGGCCAATTTCGGCGCCAACCTGTGGATGGGCAACAATCCCGCGTCGAACGGCGGCTATATGCCGCTGCCCGAGATCGACGCCCCCACGGAGATTGCCCGCGACGCCTATTTCAAGGAACAGGCGCTCGATTTCATCCGTACCCATCCGATTGATTATCTGGGGCTCTGCGTAAAGCGGATCGCGCTCAGCTTCGATCGCGAGACGATCGGCATAGTTTGGAACGAACATTCGATTTCGCCGGCGCTGCAACCCGTCCTGAAGCTGGTATCGAGCCTCTATTGGATGGCGGTCTTCCTCCTGTCGTTGATCGGCGTCGGCCTCTTCCTGTGGCGAAAGCCGCTGCGGATTTTCGATCCGCTGGTGGTGACGCCCGGCCTGTTCGCGGCGGTGGCGTTGCTCGTCGTCGGCCAGGATCGCTATCACATGCCGATAATGCCCTTCGTCGCGCTGTTCGCCGCGCTGGCGATCGCTCCCCTTACGAGCAGACGCCGAAAGGACACAGCTATCACCCCGCGGAACGCAACCGCCCCAAAAGCGGTTGAACGCCTCGCCGCATCGGACTAAGCGGACCCCGCTCCACGCATGGGCCGGGGGCTCCCTGCTGAGCGAGCTTCCCCCGCGTGGTTCGCAACTGCGGAGGGAATTTGATGGCTCGCAAGAAGATCGCGCTTATCGGTGCAGGCAATATCGGCGGCACGCTCGCCCATCTCGCAGCGGCGAAGGAGCTGGGTGATATTGTGCTGTGCGACGTGGTGGAAGGCGTGCCGCAGGGCAAGGCGCTCGACCTCGCCCAGTGCGGTCCCGTCGAAGGTTTCGACGCCGCGCTGAAAGGCACCAACGATTATGCCGATCTGAAGGGCGCGGACGTCTGCATCATCACCGCCGGCGTCGCCCGCAAGCCGGGCATGAGCCGCGACGACCTGCTGGGCATCAACCTCAAGGTGATGAAAGCGGTCGGCGAAGGCATCAAGGCCAATTGCCCCAACGCCTTCGTGATCTGCATCACCAATCCGCTCGACGCGATGGTCTGGGCGCTGCGCGAATTTTCGGGCCTGCCGCACCATATGGTCGTCGGCATGGCGGGCGTGCTCGACTCGGCCCGCTTCCGCCATTTCCTTGCCGAGGAGTTCAACGTCTCGGTGCAGGACGTCACCGCCTTCGTGCTTGGTGGCCATGGCGACACGATGGTGCCCGTCGTCGAATATTCGACCGTCGCCGGCATTCCGATCCCCGACCTCATCAAGATGGGCTGGTCGACGAAGGAGCGTATCGACGCGATCGTTCAGCGTACCCGTTCGGGTGGCGGCGAGATCGTCGGCCTGCTCAAGACCGGCTCCGCCTTCTACGCTCCCGCGACCAGCGGGATCGAGATGGCCGAAGCCTTCCTGAAGGACAAGAAGCGCCTGTTGCCCTGTGCGGCGCATCTTACCGGCAAATATGGCGTCGACGATCTCTATGTCGGCGTGCCGGTGGTGATCGGCGCCGGCGGTGTCGAGCGTGTCGTCGAGATCGACCTCAAAGGTGCGGCACAGGCCAATTTCCAGAAATCGGTCGATGCCGTGAAGGAGCTGGTCGTCGCCTGCAAGGGGATCGACAGCAGTCTCGGCTGATGACGGTGCCGCTCCTCCCCATCCTGCTGCTCGCAAGCGCGGAGCCCGCGCCGCCGCCACCCTATCCGGTGTCTGCGGTGCTGGACTTGTTTGCGAAGACCTGCCGGGGCGTGAGCGATTATGCCGCGACCGCGAAGGCGGCGCGCGACGCCGGCTGGGAGGAAGTGCCCGCATCGGCGGAGCCGCATCTCGCCAAGTTGGTCGAGATCGGGATGACGGCGGTGCCCGAGGGCCGCAAGAGCGGCCTTACCTTCCGGCGGACGGTGAGCGGCCATGCCCTCTATCTCGTGCTCTCGCGCTACGAGGATGCGCGGATATGGGGCAATGGCTGCCGCATGTACGACTTCGCGGCGTCCGCCGAATTGCCCGAAACCGCCCTGGAAAACTGGATGCAGCGCCCGTCCACCTTTCGTCAGGCGCAGCCGGGTGTGCTCGTCAAGCTGACATGGCAACCGGGCTGGTCGCGCGACATAACGGTGGAAGCCGCCTATATACCCAAAGGGAGCGGCATTACCCAACGTACCGGGCTGGTCGGCACGGCGCTGGTCGCACAGGCGACCGGGGCAGCGCAGCAGCCTGCGGCAAAGTGATGACGCGTCGGTAAGCAGGTCCGCTTCGGGCTTGGGGGAAGGAATCCGGCGCCTGCCGGGATAGTGAAGAGAGGTCCGCACCGAATGTCGATATTGGTCAATGCGAGCACTAGGGTCATCTGCCAGGGGATCACCGGCAGCCAGGGCACGTTCCACACGGAACAGGCGATCGCCTATGGCACGAAGATGGTCGGCGGCGTCACGCCGGGCAAAGGCGGGCAGACCCATCTCGGCCTGCCGGTGTTCGATACGGTGCATGAGGCGGTGGCGAAGACCGGCGCGGACGCAAGCGTGATCTATGTTCCGCCGCCCTTTGCCGCCGATTCGATCCTCGAAGCGATCGATGCCGAGGTGCCGCTGATCGTCTGCATTACCGAAGGCATTCCGGTGCTCGACATGGTGCGCGTCAAGCGCGCGCTGTCGGGTTCGAAGTCGCGGCTGATCGGGCCGAACTGCCCCGGCGTGATGACCCCCGACGAATGCAAGATCGGTATCATGCCCGGCTCGATCTTCTCGAAGGGGACCGTCGGCGTCGTCAGCCGTTCGGGCACGCTCACCTATGAGGCGGTGCACCAGACGACGGCAGTGGGTCTGGGCCAGACGAGTGCCGTCGGCATTGGCGGAGATCCGGTGAACGGCACCAACTTCATCGATATCCTCGAACTCTATCTCGCCGACGAGGCGACGCAGTCGATCATCATGATCGGCGAAATCGGCGGATCGGCGGAAGAAGACGCCGCGCAGTTCCTGAAGGACGAGGCGAAGCGTGGCCGCAAGAAGCCGATGGTAGGCTTCATTGCCGGGCGCACCGCACCTCCCGGACGCCGCATGGGTCATGCCGGGGCGATCGTCTCGGGCGGCCAAGGCGGCGCGGAGGACAAGATCGCGGCGATGGAAGCCGCAGGCATCAAGGTCGCCGCAAGCCCCTCGGAACTCGGCACGACGCTCGCTGCCCTGTTGAAAGGTTGAGCGAAAGCGACGATTAACGTTGTGCGCTGCACAGTAGTGCAAACAACGCAAGCGAGGACCGAACGAAATGGGTGTCGAAGGCATGGACTTCGAAGGGTTGGAAGGCGTGAGTCCTTCCTTCGTCGAGGCGCTGTACCGTCGGTATCGGAGCGACCCCACGTCGGTCGATCCGGGCTGGCAAGGATATTTCGATGGCGTCGAGACAGCGGTGAGCGGGCCGAGTTGGGCCCGCTCCAACTGGCCGCCGAGCGATACCGACGCGCTGGCGGCGGCGATGGACCCGACCCAGATGGAGGCGGCGAAACCCGCCGCGCGCGCTGCGGCGGCGAAGCCGGCCTCCGCCGCACCTTCCAAGGACGAGATCGTCGCCGCGGCGAGCGATTCGATCCGCGCGATGATGCTGATCCGCACCTATCGCGTGCGCGGCCACCTCGCCGCCAATCTCGATCCGCTCGGCCTCACCACCAATGAGTTGCCGGCCGATCTTACGCCCGAATATTACGGCTTCTTCGGCACCGATCTCGATCGCCCGATCTTTCTCGGCGGCGTGTTGGGCCTCGAACAGGCTTCGATCCGCGAAATCGTCGATATCCTGCGGGCCAATTATTGCGGCCATTTCGCGCTCGAATATATGCATATCGGCGACGTGGAGGAACGGCGTTTCCTTCAGGAACGGATCGAGGGCCGCGACAATTCGATCGAGTTCACCGTCGAAGGCAAGCGCGCGATCCTGACCAAGGTGATCCAGGCCGAGCAGTGGGAGAAATTCCTCGGCCGCAAATATGTCGGCACGAAGCGGTTCGGGCTCGACGGCGGCGAGGCGATGATCCCCGCGCTCGAAAATGTCATCAAATATGGCGGGCAGAGCGGCGTCACGGAAATCGTGATCGGCATGGCGCATCGCGGCCGGCTCAACGTCCTCGCCAATGTGATGGCGAAGCCCTATCGCGCGATCTTCTCCGAATTTGCCGGCGGCTCCTCGAATCCCGAGGATGTCGGCGGATCGGGCGACGTCAAATATCATCTCGGCACCTCTACCGATCGCGATTTCGGCGGCAATGTCGTCCACCTGAGCCTCGCGGCGAACCCGAGCCATCTGGAGGCGGCGGACCCCGTCGTCCTCGGGAAGGCGCGCGCGAAGCAGACCAAACTCGACGATCTGGCGCGCGAACGCGTGATGCCGGTGCTCATCCATGGCGACGCGGCCTTTGCGGGCCAGGGTATCGTCATGGAATGCTTCGGTTTTTCGGGCCTTGCTGGCTATAATACCGGCGGTTGCGTGCATTTTGTCATCAACAATCAGGTGGGCTTCACCACCTCGCCGCAATATGCGCGCTCGTCGCCCTACCCGTCCGACATCGCGAAGATGGTCCAGGCGCCCATCCTCCACGTCAACGGCGATGATCCCGAGGCCGTCACCTTCGCCTGCAAGGTGGCGACCGAGTTCCGCGCCGCCTTCAAGCGCGACGTGGTGATCGACATGTGGTGCTATCGCCGCTTCGGTCACAATGAGGGCGACGAACCCGCCTTCACCCAGCCGCTGATGTATGACGCGATTCGCAAGCATCCGCACGTTTCCGAGCTTTATGGCAAGCGGCTGATCGAGGAAGGTATCGTCGATCAGCCGACGATCGAGGAGACGGAGACGAGCTTCGTCGCCATGCTTGAGGAGGAGTTCGACGCGGCGCGCGGCTTCCGCGTCAACAAGGCGGACTGGTTCGAGGGCGAATGGTCGGGCTTTGCCGCCCCGCGCGAGCCGATCACCGAGCGGCGCGCCGCCGCCTCGGGCATTCAGCAGCACCAGATCGACCAACTGGCGGAGGTCCTTACCACGCCGCCGGAGGGCTTCAACCTCCACAAGACGCTCGGCCGTATCCTTGCCGCCAAGAAGCAGATGTTCGAGACGGGCGAAGGCTTCGACTGGGCGACCGCCGAGGCGATGGCGTTCGGATCACTGTTGCAGGAGGGCTATCCCGTTCGCCTGTCAGGCCAGGATTCGGGGCGCGGCACATTCAGCCAGCGCCATGCGGCCTGGATCGACCAGAAGGACGGGCACAAATATATCCCGCTTTCAACGCTGGACCGGCGCTTTCAGGTGCTCGACAGCCCACTGTCCGAATTCGGCGTGCTCGGCTTCGAATATGGCTATGCTTCGGCGGCGCCCAACACGCTCGTCCTTTGGGAGGCGCAGTTCGGCGACTTCGCCAACGGCGCGCAGGTGATGATCGACCAGTTCATCGCTGCGGGCGAGGCGAAATGGCTGCGCGTCAACGGCCTCGTTCTGCTGCTGCCCCATGGCTATGAAGGCCAGGGGCCCGAACACAGCTCGGCACGGCTGGAGCGCTACCTCCAGCTCTGCGCGGAAGACAATATGCAGGTGTGCAACATCACCACGCCCGCCAATTACTTCCACGTGCTGCGCCGGCAGATGCTGCGCAAGTTCAGGAAACCACTCGTCATCATGACGCCCAAATCGCTGCTGCGGCACAAGGCGGCGGTGTCGACGATCGACGAGTTCACCGGCGACAGCCATTTCATGCGCATCCTTTCCGATCCGAACGCCCCGGCGGACAAGGATGTGAAGCGGCTGGTGCTCTGCTCGGGCAAGGTCTTCTACGATCTCGCCGAGGCGCGCGATCAGGCAGGCGACAAGAACACCACGATTGTGCGGATCGAGCAGATCTATCCCTTCCCCGCCGAAGCGCTGGTGAAGCGGATCAAGCGGATGACCAATCTTGAGACGGTCGTCTGGGCGCAGGAGGAGCCGAAGAATAACGGCGCCTGGTTCTTCGTCGCCCCGCTGATCGAGGAATGCCTTGCCGAGGCGGGCGTTTCGCCGCAGCGGCCCCTATATGCGGGACGGGCGGCTTCGGCGGCGACGGCGACAGGGCTCGCGCGCAAGCATACCGCACAGCAGGCGGCGCTCGTCGCCGAGGCACTGGGACACGAAGCAAAGGCAGGCTGAGACATGGCGACCGAAGTCAAGGTGCCCACTTTGGGCGAATCGATCACCGAAGCGACGCTGGGCCAGTGGCTCAAGCAGCCGGGCGATCCGGTGAAGGCGGACGAGCCGATCGCGAGCCTCGAAACGGACAAGGTGGCGGTCGACGTGCCCTCCCCCGTCGATGGCGTGATGGGTGAGCAGGCGGTAAGCGAAGGCGATACCGTGCAGGTCGGCGCGGCGATCGCGCTGATCGAGGCAGGCGCCGCGGCCGCGACCAGCGCCACCCCTGCCGTCGCGGATCGCACCGCCGTCGGCCAGGCCGAAGCCGCCGCGCGGGCCGAACGCGAGGAGTCTCAGGAGGACGAGGAGCCGCAGACGCTGTCCCCCGCCGTGCGCCGCGCGGTTCTGGAGCATCGCGTCGATCCGTCGAAAATCCGTGGCACCGGCAAGGACGGCCGGATCACCAAGGATGACGTGCTCGCCGCCGCCGCCACGGAGGCCAAGGCCGCGCCTGCCCCGGCTCCCGCCGCGCCCGTCGATCTCGCGCCGCCGCCTGCCGCGCCGCGCCCGACGGGTGATCGCCATGAGGAGCGGGTCCGCATGACCCGCCTGCGCAAGACCGTCGCCACCCGGCTCAAGGATGCGCAGAACACCGCGGCGATCCTGACGACGTTCAACGATGTCGACATGACCGAGGTCATGGCCGCGCGGTCCCGCTACAAGGACCTGTTCGAGAAGAAGCATGGCATTCGCCTGGGCTTCATGAGCTTTTTCGTGAAGGCAGCGTGCCTCGCGCTGCGCGATGTTCCGTCGGTCAACGGCTCGATCGAGGGCGAGGAGATCGTCTATCGCGATTATGCCGATATCTCGGTGGCGGTGTCGGCGCCGCAGGGCCTTGTCGTGCCCGTCATTCGCGACGCGCAGGACCTGTCCTTCGCCGGTGTCGAAAAGACGATCGCCGATTTCGGCAAACGCGCCAAGGACGGCACGCTCAAGCTGGAGGACATGAAGGGCGGCACCTTCACCATTTCCAACGGCGGCGTGTTCGGATCGCTGATGTCGACGCCGATCATCAATCCGCCCCAGTCGGCCGTGCTCGGCCTGCACCGGATCGAGGAGCGCCCCGTGGTGCGCGACGGCCAGATCGTCGCGCGGCCGATGATGTATCTGGCGCTAAGCTACGATCACCGGCTGGTCGACGGCCGCGAGGCGGTGACGTTCCTCGTCCGCATCAAGGAAGCGATCGAGGACCCGACGCGGCTGCTGATCGATCTTTAAGGAACCCCTACGCCGTCATTCCGGCGAAAGCCGGAATCCATGGACGGCGGGCCGCCTGTTAGGACGCGAACCGAGTCCATGGACCCCGGCTTTCGCCGGGGTGACGAGAAGGCGGAAAACGGCGCGCGACGATGAGGAGTGATGAACGCAATGGCCGACTTTGACTTCGACGTCCTCGTCATCGGTGCGGGCCCGGGCGGCTATGTCGCCGCGATCCGGGCGGCGCAGCTTGGGCTGAAGACGGCCTGCGCCGAAGCGCGCGAGACGCTGGGCGGCACCTGCCTCAATGTCGGCTGCATCCCCTCCAAGGCGCTGCTCCACGCCTCCGAACTCTATGAGGAGGCGCATTCGGGCGCGCTCGCGACGTTCGGCGTCAAGTTGGGCGATGTCGGCCTCGATCTCGACGCGATGCACGGCCAGCGGCTCGACGCGGTGAAGGGCCTGACCGGCGGGATCGACTATCTGTTCAAGAAGAACAAGGTCGAATGGCTGAAGGGCAAGGCCGCCTTCACCGGGAAAGACAGCGTGACGGTGGGCGGGCGCACGGTGCGCGCGAAGAATATCGTCATCGCCACCGGTTCCTCGGTGACGCCGCTGCCCGGCGTGACGGTCGATCAGGATCGCATCGTCGACTCGACCGGGGCACTCGAACTGCCCGAGGTGCCGAAGCATCTCGTCGTCATCGGCGGCGGCGTGATCGGGCTTGAGCTGGGCTCGGTCTGGCGGCGGCTGGGCGCGAAGGTGACGGTCGTCGAGTTCCTTGACCAGATTCTCCCCGGCATGGACGGCGAGGTGCGCAAGGAAGCCGCCAAGCTCTTCGCCAGGCAGGGTTTCACGATCCGAACCGGCACGAAGGTGACAGGCGCCAAGGCCGGCGCGAAGGGCGTCACGTTGACCGTCGAGCCCGCCGCCGGCGGCGCGGCGGAAACGATCGAGGCCGATCGCGTGCTCGTCGCGATCGGGCGGCGGCCGAATATCGAGGGGCTGGCGCTCGACAAGGCCGGCCTTGTCGTCAACAAGCGCGGCCAGATCGAGACAGACGACCGTTTCGCCACGTCGGTGCCCGGCATCTGGGCGATCGGCGACGTGATCCCCGGCCCGATGCTCGCCCACAAGGCGGAGGATGAAGGGATTGCGGTGGCCGAGAATATCGCCGGCGGCATCGGCATCGTGAATCATGCGGTCATCCCCAGCGTCGTCTACACCATGCCCGAGATCGCGGGCGTGGGCCTGACCGAGGAACAGGCGAAGGAGAAGGGCGCGGTCAAGATCGGCAAGTTCCCGATGATGGCCAACAGCCGCGCGCGGACGAACCGGGATACCGACGGCTTCGTCAAGGTGATCGCCGATGCGAACACGGATCGCGTGCTGGGCGTCTGGATCGTCGCCAGCCTTGCGGGCACGATGATCGCCCAGGCCGCGCAGGCGATGGAATTCGGCGCGACGAGCGAGGATATCGCTTATACCTGCCACGCCCATCCGACCCATTCGGAGGCGATCAAGGAAGCGGCGATGGCGGTGCGAGGCAAGCCGATCCACTTCTGATCCGCGACGAATAGGGGGAACCGGAACACGCCCCCGCCGGTATATCCGCTATCATGAACAAGCGGAGATAGGGATTGCGAACCAGAATCACGGTGCTCGTGGGGGCATCGTTGCTCGCCTCCTGCGGGCCGAAGACGCTGACCCTGCCCAAGGATGTGGTGGACAGGGCGGCGACCTGCGGCGTCGTCGAGGCCGCGAACGCCCGTCAGGCGATCAACAGCGCGCGTGGCGGCCTGCCCTTCGACGAGCAGGGGCGGATTCTCCACTATGCGATGCTCGCGGCATCACAGGACGGCAGCTTCTCGCAGGAGACGGTCGCCGCCGTCGTCAAACGGATGCCTGAAATGGAAGGCGATATCACCAAGGGCGACTTCACCACGCTGGTGGAGCCCTGCAAACAGGCCTATCCGGCCACAGCGAAGGCTGAGCCCGATCCCTTGCCCTCCGATCCGTTCGACAACCGGCTGGGCTGCTACGAACTCGGTTCCTTCCTCAATCGCTCGCTCCAGAGCCAGAGCGCAGAATATCCCGACAGGCTGGCCGAATATGGCTCGCTGCGCCGCCGTCTGGACGGGGCCGTCAGCCTCGCTTTCAAGCGGCGCGGCGCGACGACCAAGGAGGCGCAGGACAAGCTGCGGAGCAGCGCGCTCGCGAAGATGGTCCCGCTCGGCTCGCCCATGGCGGTGATGCAGGAGTGTTTTGCGAAATATCCCGATTCCGACGCGAAAAAGGCGTAGGACGGATCGCTATTCGGCTATCCGCCGATCAATGCGCTCTTCCTATAGCTGCTCCTCGTCATTCCCGCGTAGACGGAAATCCATAAGCCGCGCGTTTCGTCCTTTCGGCGACGACAGTGCCCATAGATTCCTGCCTGCGCGGGAATGACCCTATAGCTTCCCGCCTGCGCGGGAATGACAAGGCAGGGGAGAGCGTCTCCGCCAAAAAGGCCGCGCGATATGCCAATGCCGGCGCATGGCCCCTTGCCGGGGCCGTGCGCTTGGCTTATATGCGAGGCGTTCTCTCGACATTGGTAACTCTGTTGAGGTCGGTCCCGCCGGGGCCGGCGGCAGGGACGCTTTATTTGTGCAGGAGCTTCATGGCGGACATCGCCGCGCTGACCGAACTGATCGAGCCCGAGGCAAAGGCGCTGGGCTTCGCCCTCGTGCGCGTCCGCATGTTCGGCGGCAAGAGCGACCCGACCTTGCAGGTGATGGCCGAGCGGCCGGACACGCGGCAGCTCGATCTCGCCGATTGCGAGGCGCTGTCGCGGCGCATTTCGGACGTGCTGGACGCCGCCGATCCGATCGAGGAGCAATATCGCCTCGAAGTTTCCTCGCCCGGCATCGATCGCCCGCTGACGCGGCTTGCCGATTTCGAGGATTGGAAAGGTTTCGACGCGCGCATCCGGCTCGCCGCGCCGCTCAACGGACGCAAGCAGTTCGACGGCCGCCTGCTGGGTCGCGAGGGCGAGGCTGTCCGCCTCGATCCGGGTGTCGGCGGTGAGGTGACGTTGCCCTTCGCCCAGATCGCCAGCGCGAAACTGCTGTTGACCGACGCGCTGATAAAAGCGACGGCACCGCTGTCGAGCGACGGCGCGGACAAGATTCAAGTGGAAGGATGAAGACGATGGCTACCGCCATTTCCGCAAACAAGGCCGAGTTGCTCGCCATCGCCGACGCCGTCGCGCGCGAGAAGCTGATCGATCGCGAGATCGTGATCGAGGCGATGGAGGACGCGATCCAGCGCGCCGCCCGCGCCCGCTACGGCGCGGAGAACGACATTCGCGCGAAGATCGATCCCAAGAGCGGCGACATGCGGCTGTGGCGCGTCGTCGAGGTGGTCGAGCAGGTCGAGGATTATTTCAAACAGGTGTCGGTGAAGGACGCCGCCAAGCTGCAGAAGGACGCGAAGGTCGGCGATTTCATCGTCGATCCGCTGCCCAATATCGAATTCGGCCGCATCGCCGCGCAGGCCGCCAAGCAGGTGATCTTCCAGAAGGTTCGCGATGCCGAGCGCGAGCGGCAATATGAAGAGTTCAAGGATCGCGCCGGCGAGATCATCACCGGCGTCGTGAAGCGTGTCGAGTTCGGCCATGTCGTCGTCGATCTCGGCCGCGCCGAGGGCGTGATCCGCCGCGACCAGCAGATCCCGCGCGAGGTGCTGCGCGTCGGCGATCGCGTGCGTTCGCTGATCTTCAGCGTGCGGCGCGAAAATCGCGGCCCGCAGATATTCCTCAGCCGCGCGCATCCCGATTTCATGAAGAAGCTGTTCGCGCAGGAGGTGCCCGAAATCTATGACGGCATCATCGAGATCAAGGCCGCCGCGCGCGATCCGGGCAGCCGCGCCAAGATCGGCGTCATCAGCCACGACAGCTCGATCGACCCGGTCGGCGCCTGCGTCGGCATGAAGGGCAGCCGCGTGCAGGCGGTGGTGCAGGAAATGCAGGGCGAGAAGATCGACATCATCCCCTGGTCGCCCGACACCGCCACCTTCGTGGTGAACGCGCTCCAGCCCGCGCATGTCGCGCGCGTCGTGATCGACGAGGAGGAAGGCCGGATCGAGGTGGTCGTCCCCGACGATCAGCTTTCGCTGGCGATCGGCCGGCGCGGCCAGAATGTCCGCCTCGCCAGCCAGTTGACCGGATCGGCGATCGACATCCTGACCGAGGCCGACGCCTCGGAGAAGCGCCAGAAGGAATTCGTCGAGCGTTCGGAGATGTTCCAGAACGAGCTGGACGTGGACGAGACGCTGAGCCAGCTTCTCGTCGCCGAGGGCTTCGGCGCGCTCGAAGAGGTCGCCTATGTCGATCTCGACGAAATCGCCTCGATCGAGGGTTTCGACGACGAACTGGCCGCCGAATTGCAGAGCCGCGCCGCCGAGGCGCTGGAACGCCGCGAGGCCGCCAATCGCGAGCAGCGCCGCCAACTGGGCGTCGAGGATGCGCTGGCCGAACTGCCCTATCTGACCGAGGCGATGCTGGTCGCGCTCGGCAAGGCGGGAGTGAGGACGCTCGACGATCTGGGCGATCTCGCCACCGACGAGCTGATCCAGAAGAAGCGCGTCGAGCCGCGCCGCCGGGCCGAGAGCAGCCATCACAACCGGCCCGAGGACAAAGCGGGCATCCTTGCCGATTTCGGCCTGAGCCAGGATCAGGGGAACGAGATCATCATGGCCGCGCGCGCCCACTGGTTCGACGACGAGCCCGAAACGCAGGAGGACGCTTCTGCGGATGGCGAACAATGAGACGCGCAAGGGCCTGACGGCTCACCGCAAGGGCGTTCGTCCGATCGACGCGGTCCCTACCGCGAACGATGACGGCGCGCGCCACGATCCCCAGCGCAAATGCGTCCTGACGGGCGCACAGGACAGCCGCGCCAACCTAATTCGGCTCGCGCTCGGCCCCGACGGCACCGTCGCGCCCGATGTGCGGGCGAAGGCGGGCGGGCGCGGCGCGTGGATCGGCGTCGATCGTGTCGCGCTCGAAGCCGCGATGGCGAAAGGCAGGCTCAAGGGCGCCCTCGCTCGCGCCTTCCGGACGGCAAGCTTCCTGGTCCCCGAGGATCTGCCCGATCAGATCGAGGCGGCGCTGCGCCGTGCGGCGCTCGACCGCCTGGGGCTGGAGGCGCGCGCGGGCACGCTGCTCACCGGATCGGAAAAGATCGCCGACGCGGCGCGCAAGGGCTCGGTCGAGCTGCTGCTGCACGCGCGCGACGCCGCGATCGACGGCACGCGAAAGCTCGATCAGGCGCTGCGTGTCGGCCTCGGCCTCGAAGGCAGTGGCGATCAGGGGGTCGTAATCCCGGCAAGCCGCGCCATATTGTCGATGGCACTGGGGCGGGAAAATGTGGTACATATCGCCCTGATAGCGCCGGCAGCCGCCGGGCGCGTCGCGCACGCACTCGGCCGCTGGCGCGGCTTTATTGGACGGAATGACCTGGAAACAGGTGGCAGCGCCCCGCCTTGCGGAACGGATTCGCAAGGCCAATCGGCGCTACGGAATGACGATGTGAAGGGTTCGGGTACTCAATGAGCGATAACGACAAGCCGAAGCTGGGAATGCGTGCGCCGCTGGGCCTCAAGCGCACGGTGGAGACGGGCAAGGTGAAGCAGAGCTTCAGCCATGGCCGTTCGAACACCGTCGTGGTCGAGGTGAAGCGCCGGCGCGTGCTCGGCAAGCCCGGCGAGGCCGAAGCCCCCGCGACGCAGGAAACGCCTGCACCCGAGGCTGCGGCCCCCGCGCCCGCCGCACCGGCAGCGCCCAAGCCCGCGCCGGCAGCGCCCCGCGCGCCCGCACCGTCGCGCCCCGCCGCGCCCAGCGATCTCCTCTCGCGCCAGGAGCTTCAGGCGAAGCTGCTGCGCGAGGCCGAGGAAGCGCGCATGGCCGCGCTCGAGGAAGCGCGCCGACGCGAGGAGCGCGAGAAGCAGGAGGCGTCCGAAGAGGAGCGCCGCCGCATCGAGGAAAATCGCCGCGCCGAGGAAGAAGCCCGCCGTGCCGCCGAAGAGGCCGCGCGCCAGGCCGAGGAGGAGGCGAAGGCCGCCCCGCCGCCCGCGCCCGAAGCTCCGGCCGAGGCCGAAGCGGCCGCGCCGGCCGAAACATCCGGCCGCGCGACGATTCCGCCGCCGCGCCGCTTCACCCCCGTCACGCCCGCCAAGCGGCCCGAACCGGCGCGTCCCGCGCGCGGCCGGCCGGGCGGCGACGATCGCCGCCAGTCGGGCAAGCTCACCGTCACCCGCGCGCTCGACGAGGGCGATGGCGGCGCGCGCGCGCGCTCGCTCGCTGCGCTGCGCCGGGCGCGTGAGAAGGATCGCCGTTCGCATCAGGGCGGTGGCCAGCAGGTCAAGCAGGTGCGCGACGTGGTGGTGCCCGAGACGATCACCGTCGGCGAACTCGCCAACCGCATGGCCGAGCGTGGCGCCGATCTGGTGAAGGCGCTGTTCAAGATGGGCATGCCCGTCACCGTCAACCAGGCGATCGACCAGGATACGGCGGAACTGCTCGTCACCGAATTCGGCCACAATATCAAGCGCGTGTCCGAAAGCGACGTCGATCTCGTCACCGAACATGACATCGATGCCGAGGATACACTGAAGCCGCGTCCGCCCGTGGTCACGATCATGGGCCATGTCGATCATGGCAAGACGAGCCTGCTCGACGCGCTGCGCGGCACCGATGTCGCCAGCGGCGAAGCCGGCGGCATCACACAGCATATCGGCGCCTATCAGGTGCAGGTGAAATCGGGGCAGAAGATCACCTTCCTCGACACGCCGGGCCATGAGGCGTTCAGCGAGATGCGCGCGCGGGGCGCGAACGTCACCGATATCGTGGTGATCGTGGTCGCCGCCGACGACGGCATCCGTCCGCAGACGATCGAGGCGATCAACCATACCAAGGCAGCCGAAGTGCCGATGATCGTAGCGATCAACAAGGTCGACAAGCCCGGCGCCAACATCCAGCGGGTGCGCGAAGGGCTGTTGCAGCATGACGTGCAGGTGGAAAGCCTGGGCGGCGATGTGCAGGAAGTGGAAGTCTCCGCGCTCAAGAAGACCGGCCTCGACGAGTTGATCGAGAAGATCGAGCTGCAGGCCGAACTGCTCGAACTCAAGGCCAATCCCGATCGGGCGGCCGAGGCGACGGTGGTCGAGGCGAAGCTCGACAAGGGCCGCGGCCCGGTCGCGACCGTGCTCGTCAAGCGCGGCACGCTGCGCGTCGGCGACATCTTCGTGGTGGGCGCCGAGAGCGGCAAGGTGCGCGCGCTGGTCAACGAGCGCGGCCAGCAGGTGAAGGAGGCTCTGCCCTCCGCGCCGGTGGAGGTGCTCGGCCTGTCGGGCGTGCCGTCGGCAGGCGATCCGCTGTCGGTGGTCGAGAATGAGGCGCGCGCCCGCGAGGTCGCCGCCTATCGCGCCGGCATCATCCAGCAGAAACGGACCACCGCGGCACCGGCGAGCCTCGAATCGATGTTCTCGGCGCTCAAGGAAAAGCAGGTCGCCGAATATCCGGTGGTGGTGAAGGCCGATACGCAAGGATCGGTCGAGGCGATCATCGGCTCGCTCAACAAGATCCCGAACGAGGATATCCGGGTGCGCATCCTGCATTCGGGCGTCGGCGGGATCACCGAGAGCGACGTGACGCTGGCCGCGGCTTCCAAGGCGCCGATCATTGGCTTCAATGTCCGCGCCAACGCCAAGGCGCGCGAGATCGCCACGCGGGACGGGGTCGCGCTCAAATATTATGACGTGATCTACGATCTGCTCGACGAGATCAGGGCGGCGATGGCGGGCCAGCTTGGGCCGGAATATTTCGAAACGGTGGTCGGCCGCGCCGAAATCCGCGAAGTCTTCTCGGCCGGCAAGCATGGCAAGGCGGCGGGTCTGCTGGTTCTGGAAGGCTATATCCGCCAGAAGCTGCGCGCCCGCGTGCTGCGCGACGACGTGATCATCTACAACGGATCGATCGCCTCGCTGCGTCGCTTCAAGGACGATGTGCCCGAGGTGCGCGCCGGTCTGGAATGCGGCATCACGCTTGAAGGGTCGACCGACATCAAGCCCGGCGACATCGTCGAAACCTTCGATGTCGAGGAACGCGAACGGACCCTCTGACGAGGGCCCGGCGCAGGACGGAGTCAGGCAATGCGGCGTGCCGAAGCGGCCCAGGACAAATCGGTGCGCACCCTGCGCGTCGGCGAGCAGGTTCGCCATGCACTCGCCGACGTGCTGATGCGCGGCGATGTGCATGACGAGGTGCTCGCCAGCCATCCGGTGTCGATCACCGAGGTGCGCATGTCGCCCGATCTCCGCCACGCCACCGTCTTCGTGAAGGCGCTGGGCGGGGTTGACGAGGCGGCGGTTCTCGTCGCACTCAAGCGCCACGTCCGCTATTTGCGGGGCGAAGTGGCGAGGCGCGTCAACACCAAATATGCGGCCGATCTCAAGTTCCTGCCCGATGAGAGCTTCGACGAAGGCGGCCGGATCGACGCGCTGCTCCGCTCGCTCGACATCCCTTCATCGACCGACGATGCGTAACCGGCTGGCGCTCGGCGCGCTGCTCCTCCTCGCGGCTTGCGGCGGATCGGGGAACCAGCCGCTCGACGACGATGAGAAGATCGTGCGCGCGGTTCTCGCCACGCTGGCGTCGGACGGCAAGCCCGTCTGCGTCGATCGCGGCACCGCGGGGCGCGGCCTTACCGTCTATCGCGAATATCTTGTGGCGCCCAACCCCTCGCGCGACGATCTCGCCTGGTTCCCGCCCGGGCCGCTGCGCCCGCCGCCCATGCCGACGCAGCAGCAGCTCGATCGGGCAATCGCCGAGAATAAGGACCTGCGCCTTCCCGAACCGGGCGGGCGACAGGACAAACTGCCCGCCATGACGCAGATCGATCTCGACAAGGCGGCGCAGGCGCTCTCGCTGCCGCCGGTCGCCGATCGCTCGGTCACGATCAGCAGCGCCTGGGCGCCCAGGGGCGTGACGGCGCGCTGGTGGCCGATCAACCGGCTGAAGAGCGATTGCGTACCGCTCTATATGCTGAGCAATCCCGCGCGCGCGCGCAATATCGCCTTCGTCACCGTGCAGGCCGAACATTGGGGCACGATCTACGCGCTCCGGCCCCAGGGGAATGACTGGGTCACGATCGCGCAATGGAGCGACTGGCTCTATTGAGGGCCATCGCGGTAAAGACGCCCGTTCCCGGCAATCTCTACCTCCCCCTCCCCCTTTCGTCTTGCCGGTTCGCAAGAAGAGCGGCGCGCCTCTTCATCAACATGACAAGGGACTTGCCTCCTTGTCATGAAGGGCGCTCGATCCTTCAGCGACAGTTAAGCCGAGAGAGCGCATAAGCGCCCCATGAAACACGCTCTATTCCTCGCAGGCGCCGCCGCCCTGATGTCTGCCCCGGCGCTTTCCGCCCCCGTCCCGGCGACACCCCCGGCTGCCGCACAGGAGGCGTCGATACCTTTCGCCAATTCAGGTTCGATCAACGATTGGCAGGATGCCGGAGACAGCGGGCTCTACGTTCAGGATACCCATCGCCGCTGGTATTATGCCAAGCTGATGGGGCCCTGCCTCGATCTGCCTTTCGCCACTCGCATCGGCTTCGACGTGCGCGGCGGATCGGGTACGTTCGATCGCTTCTCCTCGATCATCGTAAAGGGCCATCGTTGTCCGCTGTCGAGCCTAGTGGCGAGCGGCCCGCCTCCCTCCAAGACCAAGAAGCGCGACAAGACGCGCTGATCGGCGGCATTTCCCTTTCGTAGCGGTGCCGGTAAGGCGCCGCGATGGATGGTTGGATCATTCTCGACAAGCCCGTCGGCCCGACGTCAACGCAATGCGTATCGGCGGTCAAGCGCGCGCTCAGGACCGGCGGCTATTCCAGGCGCAAGGTCGGTCATGGCGGTACGCTCGATCCGCTCGCTTCGGGGGTGTTGCCGATCGCGATAGGCGAGGCGACGAAACTTACCGGCCGGATGCTCGACGCCGATAAGGCATATCGCTTCACGCTCGCCTTCGGGGTCGAGACGGACACGCTGGATGCCGAGGGGCGCGAGACGGCGACGTCGCCCGTTCGCCCGACGCCCGACGCGATCGCGGCGATCCTCCCCCGCTTTACCGGGCCGATCGAACAGGTGCCGCCCGCTTATTCGGCGTTGAAGATCGAAGGTGAGCGCGCTTATGCCCGCGCCCGCGCCGGGGAGGCGTTCGAGATCGCCGCGCGCGCCGTGACGATCCATGCGCTCACCCTGGAAACCGCCGACGCGGACAGCGCCACTTTCGACGCGCGCGTCTCCAAGGGCACCTATATACGCAGCCTCGCGCGCGATATCGCCCATGCCCTCGGCACGGTCGGCCATGTCACGATGCTGCGCCGCACAAAGGCGGGGCCTTTCACGCTCGATCGGGCGATTTCGCTGGACAATCTGGGGGAAGCCGCTATGGCCCACGCCCTTGAAACTATTACCTTGCCGCTGACGGCGGGGCTGGACGACATCCCGGCTCTACCTGTCAGCCCCGATCAGGCAAGGGCGCTCCGCGAGGGACGCAAGCTGATCGGGATCGCCGCGCCTTCCGGCCTACATCTTGCGATCGCCGGCACCGTCCCGGTCGCGCTGGTGGAAGTTTCGGAGCCTGAGACACGGGTGGTGCGCGGTTTCAATCTCCAGGATGTCGAGGGAAAAGACTAGACTATGACGATCACGGCCGAACGCAAGGAAGCGGTAATCAAGGACAATGCCCGCGGCGAAGGCGACACCGGTTCGCCCGAGGTACAGGTCGCGATCCTGACCGAGCGGATCGCCAACCTGACCGAGCATTTCAAGACGCACGCCAAGGACAATCATTCGCGCCGCGGCCTGCTGATGCTCGTCAACCGGCGCCGCAGTCTTCTCGATTATCTCAAGAAAAAGGATGCGGCGCGCTACGCCGCCTTGATCGCCAAGCTGGGGCTCAGGAAATAAGCCTCGACGTGGATCGGACGGCCCCCTGTCGGGGGTCGTTTCGTTTCGGGGGCAGCGCGGTGCGCGCTTCCGGAAAATCCCGGCACGCCGCATCCGGCGGCGCACCGGTTTCGGGCGAGACGCCCGATCAAGGGGGGCAGGACCGCCCCCGCATAGGCCGCCGCCGGCATAGGGCCGGCGGAAGGAAGGACCAAGCATGTTCGATATAAAGAAGCAGGAAATCCAGTGGGGCGGCCAGACGCTGACGCTGGAAACGGGCCGTGTCGCCCGTCAGGCCGACGGCGCGGTGGTCGCGACTCTCGGCGAAACCGTTGTGCTCTGCGCCGTCACGGCTGCGCGCAGCGTCAAAGAGGGGCAGGATTTCTTCCCGCTGACCGTCCATTATCAGGAAAAATATTCCGCCGCCGGCCGCATTCCCGGCGGCTTTTTCAAGCGTGAGCGCGGCGCGACCGAGAAGGAAACGCTCACCAGCCGCCTGATCGATCGCCCGATCCGCCCGCTGTTCCCGGAAGGTTTCTATAACGAAATCAATGTGATCGCGCAGGTTCTTTCCTATGATGGGGAGAATGAGCCCGATATCCTGGCGATGATCGCCGCCTCGGCCGCGCTCACCATTTCGGGCGTGCCCTTCATGGGGCCGATCGGCGCGGCGCGCGTCGGCTACAAGGACGGCGAATATATCCTCAACCCCTCGCTCGATCAGATCGCCGAAAGCGATCTCGATCTTGTCGTCGCGGGCACGCACGACGCGGTGATGATGGTCGAATCCGAAGCCAAGGAGCTTTCGGAAGAGGTGATGCTGGGCGCGGTGATGTTCGCGCATCGCGAGGCGCAGAAGGTGATCGACGCGATCATCGGGCTGGCCGAGCAGGCCGCCAAGGACCCGTGGGAACTCGCCGCGGCGCCCGACCAGACCAAGGCGAAGGCTTCGCTCAAGAAGCTGATCGGCAAGGATATCGAGGCCGCCTACAAGATCACCGAGAAGGCCGCCCGCTCCGCCGCGCTCAACGACGCGCGCGCCAAGGCGAAGGCCGCCTTCGCCGACGCCACCCCGCAGGAGCAGATGGCCGCGCAGAAGCTGGTCAAGAAGCTTGAGGCCGACATCGTGCGCACCGCCATCCTCAAGGACGGCCGCCGCATCGACGGCCGCGACACGAAGACGGTCCGCCCGATCGAGGCGATGGTCCACTTCCTGCCGCGCGCCCACGGCTCGGCGCTGTTCACCCGCGGCGAGACGCAGGCGATCGTCTCCACGACGCTGGGCACCAAGGATGCCGAGCAGATGATCGACGGGCTGAACGGCCTGCGCTACGAGCACTTCATGCTCCATTACAACTTCCCGCCTTATTCGGTTGGCGAAGTTGGGCGTTTCGGCGCTCCGGGCCGTCGCGAGATCGGGCATGGCAAGCTCGCCTGGCGCGCGCTGCATCCGGTGCTGCCGTCGAAGGAGGAGTTCCCCTACACGATCCGCGTGCTCTCCGACATCACCGAGTCCAACGGCTCCTCGTCGATGGCGACGGTGTGCGGCGGCAGCCTCGCGCTGATGGATGCGGGCGTGCCGCTGAAGCGCCCCGTGTCGGGCATCGCGATGGGCCTGATCCTCGAAGGCAAGAAGTTCGCGGTCATCTCCGACATTCTCGGCGACGAGGATCATCTGGGCGACATGGATTTCAAGGTGGCCGGCACGTCGGAAGGCGTCACCAGCCTGCAGATGGACATCAAGATCGCCGGCATCACCGAGGAGATCATGAAGGTCGCGCTGGCGCAGGCGCATGAGGGCCGCGCCCATATCCTCGGCGAGATGGCCAAGGCGCTCGATCATACCCGCACCGAATTGTCCGCCCACGCGCCGCGCATCGAGACGATGAGCGTGCCGAAGGACAAGATTCGCGACGTGATCGGCACGGGCGGCAAGGTGATCCGCGAGATCGTCGCGACCACCGGCGCCAAGGTCGACATCGACGACGACGGCACCGTCAAGATCAGCTCGTCCGATCCCGCGCAGATCGAGGCGGCGAAGAACTGGATCACCGGCATCGTCGCCGAGCCGGAGATCGGCAAGATCTACACCGGCAAGGTCGTCAACCTCGTCGATTTCGGGGCGTTCGTGAATTTCATGGGCGGCAAGGACGGGCTCGTCCACATCTCCGAAATCAAGAATGAGCGCGTCGCCAAGGTGTCCGACGTCCTGTCCGAAGGGCAGGAGGTCAAGGTCAAGGTGCTGGAGATCGACCAGCGCGGCAAGGTGCGCCTGTCGATGCGTGTCGTCGATCAGGAGACCGGGGCCGAGCTGGAGGACACCCGTCCGCCGCGTGAGGGCGGCGACCGGGGCGATCGCGGCCCGCGCGGCGACCGCCGTCGCGATGGCGATCGGCCGCGTCGGGACCGCGGCGAAGGCGGCGATCGCGGCCCCCGTCGCGACCGTGGCGAGCGCCACGGCGAAGGCCCCGCGCCCGAGTTCGCGCCGGCTTTCCTGAAGCGCGACGACGACTGAGGGCTCGCCCCTCGAAAATAGGAAAGGGGGCTTCGCGGCCCCCTTTTTTATGTGCGACGATTCCCTGCCTGCTGCCGCTGGAACTTGCCGATCCCGAGATACGCCTCGGCCTCGAATTCTCGATGGGGTGTAGGTAGAGACACCGCGTTAATCCCCTCCCGTCATTCCCGCGCAGGCGAGAATCCAAATGCGCAGCTGCTGGGGAAATTAACGACCGGAATGTTTAGGATTCCCGCCTTCGCCGGGGACGACAAACATACGAGGGGACGGCACGTCGCGCCTTATCGCGCCCGATCCACCGGCGTGATTTTCGTCAAGTCCGGTGGCGTGGCGGTGGCGTTCTGGGCGGCGGCATAGGCGGCGATCGCCTGTTGCTGCGCGGCGCGGCTGTCATTCTCGGCGGCGGCTTCAAGCTCGGCCGCGCGATTTTCGAACGCCTCGGCGCTATTGTCGGCGGGCATGCTGTCATGGCCGCCGCAGGCGCAAAGCGGCAGGAGGAGAGCGAGGCAGGCGATCATCGGCGGGCGCATCATGCCGTTCCTGTCGCCCAGGCGACGCATCTTCGCCAAACGAAAAATGAAAAAGGTGGAGAGGAAGTGGGGAGCTTCTGTTGCCCGGTGCTCCCCGAACCGCTGGATTCCGCTTCTGTTGCCCGGTGCGGACCGAACCGCGCTTAAGCCTTGTAACCTTGTCCGTGAGGACTCAGTTACGCAGCAAGAGCGAGCGCCTCGTTGTCGTTGGCACTTGTAGATTTGAACGGTTTTACGGCGCATTCAGGCCGGGCAAAAACACCGTCTTTGAACACACGTCGATCCTGGTTCGGCCCCGTCATGGTCCCAGCCGGGCTGGGATCATGGTGGAGCCGCCGGGTACTGCCCCCGGGTCCGCTGCATCTATTCCACGGCATCATTTATCACCATAGCCGGGCGAACCCGGCACCGGCCAATATAGGTGCCCCGCGAAAAAAGAGAAGAGGGCCCGATCAGCCGCGATTGCGCAACTCGTCGCGTATCTCGCGCAGCAGGGTGACATCCGCGGGTTCCGCCGCCGGCGCCTCCGGTTCCTTGGGCATCGCCTTGTTCACCGCGCGCACCAGCAGGAAGATGATGAAGGCGATGATGAGGAAATTGACAGCCTGCGTAATGAATTCGCCATAGCCGAGCAGCGGTACGCCCGCTTTTTTGAGTGCGGCATAATCGCTGAGCGAGCCTGCATAATTGTCAGGCACTGGCCCCAGGCGAATGAAATAGCCCGAAAAATCGAGGCCACCGAAGATTTTGCCGACGATCGGCATGATGATGTCCTCGGTCAGCGAGGTGATGATCTTCCCGAACGCCGCGCCGATGATCACCGCTACCGCCAGATCGAGCACGTTGCCGCGATTGATGAACGCCTTGAATTCCTTGAACATGGTGCAACCTCCCACTGGAGGGCCTTTGTTTCGGGCGCTTTTCCGGCGATGACAAGGCCTTCGTTGCGCAGCCGCGCGTGGCAGCTTATCCCTGTCGCCGGTTCATCCCTGATGAGGCACGAAAAACCATGCCGACGATTCGCCGCTTCCGTCTCGCGCTGGCCGCCCCGCTCGCGGCGCTCGCGCTTTCCGCTTGCGGTATCAACAGCATACCGACGGCCGAGGAAAATGTGAAAGCACGCTGGGCCGATGTTCAGAACGAATATCAACGCCGCGCGGATCTGGTGCCCAATCTCGTCGCCACCGTGAAAGGCTATGCCCAGCAGGAAAAGAGCGTGCTGACCGCCGTCACCGAGGCGCGCGCCAAGGCGACAGCGATCAATGTCTCGGCCGACGATCTCGACGATCCGGCGAAGCTCCAGCGCCTCGGCCAGGCACAGGGCGAACTGTCGCAGGCGCTCGGCCGGCTGCTCGCCGTCAGCGAAAATTATCCCGAGTTGAAATCGAACGCCAATTTCCTCGCGCTCCAGTCGCAGCTTGAGGGAACCGAGAACCGCATCACGATCGCGCGCCGCGATTATAATCAGGCAGTGCAGGCCTATAATACGCGCATCCGCACCTTCCCCGACGCGATCGGCGCCAAAATATTCTACGGCGCCAAGGCCAAGACGCCGTTCGAGGCGACCGCGCCCAACGCCGAAAAGGCGCCGACGGTGAATTTCGGGCAGGACTGATCGGGTGCGGACAGCCGCCCTTTCCCGTTCCGCCCGGTGGCGAGACGGTGCCTGCTGGGCAGCGGCGGCGCTGCTGCTCGCCGTCCTTGTCCTGCTCGCGCTTCCGGCCCGGGCCGCGCCAGGCTTTCCGAAGTTCACAGGCCTCGTCGTCGATGCCGCGAATATCCTGCCGCCCGATCGCGAAGCGGCGCTCACCGCGAAGCTACAGGCGTTTCAGCAGAAGACCGGACGCCAGCTCGTCGTCGCCACCATTCCCGATCTGCAAGGCTATGACATAGCCGATTATGGCTATCAGCTCGGCCGCACCTGGGGCGTTGGGCTAAAGGACGTCAACAACGGCGCGATCCTGCTGGTCGCGCCGAACGAGCGCAAGGTGCGGATCGAGGTCGGCTACGGGCTGGAGCCGGTGCTGACAGACGCTTATTCCAGCGTCATCCTCAACACGCAGATTCTGCCGCGTTTCAAGGCCGGCGACATGCCGGGCGGCATCGACGCTGGTGCCGACGCGATCATCGCGCAGCTTTCGCTGCCCGACGATCAGGCAAAGGCGCGGCTCGACGCCGCTGTGGCCGCTTTCGACAAGACACATCGCCAGGGCGCTGGTGACGGTGCGCCGGTGAGCCTGGTCTTCTGGGGGATCGTCGCGCTCTTCATATTGTTTTCCTTTATCCGCAATGGCGGAGGTGGCCGGCGCTATCGCCGGGGCGGCCTGCCGGTGATCCTCTGGGGCCCGGGGCTGGGCGGCGGCTGGGGCGGCGGGTCGCACGGCGGCTCCTCGTCCGGCGGCGGCTGGATGGGCGGCGGCTTTTCGGGCGGCGGCGGCGGATCGTTCGGCGGCGGCGGGGCATCGGGGGGCTGGTGATGCGGATAACCGACGCCGATCGCGCGCGCGTCGCCGCCGCGATCACCGAAGCCGAGGCGCAGACCGACGGCGAGATCGTGACCGTCCTCGCCGATCAGTCGGACGCCTATCACGACGTCGCGCTTCATTGGGCGCTGCTTATCGCCTTCCTGGCATTTGCGGTGATCGCCGCCTGGCCCGATTTCTTCATCGGCTGGCTCGATCGGCTGGCGGGCTGGGGTGATGAGCATAGCCGGCGCGAACTGCTGACGATCCTCCTCCTCGTCGTCGCGGCCAAATTCCTCGTCGCGCGCCTGATCCTTGCCTGGCGACCGCTACGCCTCGCGCTCACGCCCGGAGCGACCAAGAGCCGGCGGGTGCGGCGACGTGCGGTGCTGCTGTTCAAGGCGGGCACCGAGCGGCGGACCGCGACGCGCACGGGCGTCCTCCTCTATCTCTCGCTCGCCGAGCATCGCGCCGAGATCGTCACCGACGAGACGATCCACGCGAAGGTGGAGCCCGAGGCATGGGGCGCGGCGATGGCGGCGCTGGTCGATGCCGTGCGCGACGGCCGGCCCGGCGACGGCATGGTCGCGGCGGTGGGGGCGATCGGCACGGTTCTCGCCACCGCGCTGCCCTTCACCGGCACCGATCCGAACGAACTGCCCGATCGGCTGATCGAGCTATGAGCCACGGCACGGTCGAAACCGTATGGGAAGGCCGCTTCCTGCGCATGATGCGCGAGGGCCGCTGGGAATATGTCGGCCGCACGCGGAATATCCATGCGGCGGTGATCCTTGCCGTTGACGGCGATCATATCCTGCTGGTCGAGCAATATCGCGTGCCGCTCGGCGCGCGCTGCCTGGAATTGCCCGCCGGGCTCGTCGGCGACGAGGCGGCCGGCGAAGCGATCGAAAGCGCGGCGCGCCGGGAATTGGAGGAAGAAACCGGCTATAGCGCGGCGGAGATCGTCGAGGCGGGCTGCTTCGCTTCCTCGCCGGGGATGGTATCGGAAACCTTCACGCTCGTCCTCGCCAAGGGCCTCACGCGCGTCGGCGACGGCGGGGGCGTGGATGGCGAAGACATTGCGGTCCATCGCGTGCGCCTCGCCGATGTGGCAGCTTTCGTCGAACGGAAACGCGCCGACGGCCTGATGATCGACGTGAAGCTTCTGCTTCTCCTCGGCGCCGGCCTTCTGAAGGCGTGAAGCCTTATTTGAAATTGTCGGCGTAGGCCTGAATTTTCAGCTTCTTCACCGGCGCGGGGACGATATGGAAATCCAGCCCCTGCCGCTCCGCGTAGGCCTTCGCCGCCTCCAGCGACGGAAAGCCGAGGCGTATCTGATCGCGTGTATCGCCCGATCCCGCCCAGCCGGTCAGCGGATCGGGACGCTTGGCTTCCGCCGGCTCATATTCCAGCATCCAGCGATCGGTGCGCGCGCGCCCCTGCTGCATCGCATTCTTCATACGCTGGTAGATACGCGCGGCCGTCATCGTCTCAATCCTCGGGCGCGATCTTGACACGCAGACCATCAAGCGCGTCGGAAAAGGGAATCTGGCAGGAAAGGCGCGACCGCTCGTTACGATGATCGGAGCTGTCGAGCAGATCGTTCTCATCCTCGCTCATCGGCGGCAGATCACCGGTGAAATCGGCATCGACATGGACGTGGCAGGTCGCGCACGAGCAGCAACCGCCGCACAGCGCCAGCAGTTCGTCGACGCCATTGTCGCGGATGACCTCCATCACCGACAGGCCGGCCTCACCGTCGAAGGTCATTTCCTCGCCCTCGCGCGTGACGACGATCAGCTTCGGCATTAAGGCTTCTCCCCAGAAGGCATGAGTCAACGGGGCGCTATGTCGATGCCGGCGCGCGAAATCAAGGGGACGATCGCCGAAATGGGGTTGACGGCCACACAACTGAAGACCGCGCTCGATGCGCTTGCCGCCACCGAACCGGCTTTCGCGCGCGGAATCGCCCGGATCGGCTATCCGCCGCCGCGCGTGCGGCCGCGCGGCTACAGCACGCTGCTGCGCACGATCGTCGGCCAGCAGGTGAGCGTCGCCGCGGCGGACACGATCTGGTCGCGGCTGGAGCAGGCGACCGGCGACATCGCCGATCCCCTCCGGCTGCTCGCCACGCCCGAAGAGGCGCTGCGTGGCGCCGGCCTCTCGCGCCAGAAGATGGGCTACGCGCAAAGCCTCGCGGACCTCATCGTCTCGGGCGAACTCGATCTCGGCTCGCTTCCGGCGGATGACGAGGAGGCGATCGCGGCGCTGACGGCGGTGAAGGGCATCGGCCGCTGGTCGGCGGAAATATACCTCCTCTTTGCCGAGGGCCGGCCCGATATCTGGCCGGCAGGCGATCTCGCGGTGCAGGTGGAGGTGGGCCGGCTCCTGGGCCTTGCCGAACGGCCCGCCGAGCGGACGACGCGCGCACTGGCGGAAGCGTGGCGGCCGCATCGGGGCGCCGCCGCGATTTTCACCTGGCATCATTATGGCAATGCGAAACAGGCGGAGGCAGTCCCGCTATAAAAGCTTGTATCTTTAACCCTCCCCTAATCCCGAAGGATTAAGCCCGATGCGGAGGACAGGCCGAGCGTGACTGAGAGCGACAGCCCTAGGACAGCGACGCAAAAGGCGGGGCCGGAGGCGCGGCTGAACCGCTTCAGCGGCGAATTCGTGGCCCGCGAAGAGGAAGCCCTGTTCGACACGCAGCGGCTCGCCGAGACGATCCGGCAGACAAAGGCGCTGCTTCTCGCCTCGGCGCTGATGAGCCTGCTTCTATATGTTGACGATCGCCGCCTCTTCGGCGCGGCCGATCTCTCGCCGATGCTCGCCCTGCCGGCGGCGATCGCTGGCGTATCGCTTCTCTTCTTCGTCGCCTTGCGCTTCTGTACGACGCCAGGGCGGCTCGGCCTGCTGATGACGGCGTGGATGCTGCTCAACGCGCTCGCCGCCGCGGTGCTGGTCAGCGTGCATGACAATGTCGCCTTGTTCCTAGTGATCCTGCTGCCGGTCGCCTATTATCTGTTCGTGCCCGCTTCCTTCGCCCAGACGGTGTTCGGCGGAGTGGCGGCGAGCGCGCTGATGCTGTTCGGCTATCATTATCATGGCCAGTCGGCGCACGGCACCGGCCTCATGTTTGCCGTGGCAATGCTGAACGGCGTGGCGATCCTGGCGACATCCCGGTCAAACCGGCTCCGGCGCCTGCAATGGCTTGCCGGCCGCGCGCGGGATGAGATCATGCGGGAACTGGCGGCAAGCCAGGAGATGCTGCGCACGATGTTCGCCGCCAGCCCCGTGCCGATGGTGGTGACGGCAGGCACCGGCGGGCCGGTCCTTCATATCAACGACAGCGCGGTGGCGCTGATCGGCGCGCCGCGCGAGGAGATCGACGCCGGAACTATGACGCGCTTCTATGCCGATGCAGTCGATCAGCAGCGGCTGAAGGAGATGCTGGATCGCGACGGGATGGTGGACGATTTCGAGCTTGCGGTGAAAAGGGCCGACGGCACCCCCCGCGTCGTCCTGCTCAAGGCCGCGACGGTCGACATGCCGGGCGGCCGCGTCAACATAGTGGGCATCATCGACATTTCGGATCGCAAGGAAGCGGAGTTGAGCCTCGCGCGGCTCGCCTCCACTGATCCGCTGACCGAGCTTCCCAACCGGCTGAGCTTCCTCGCCAGTGCGCATGCCGAGATGAAGCGGGCCACGCGCAGCCAGCGGCCGCTATCGCTGCTGATGATCGATCTCGATCATTTCAAGGGAATCAACGACACGTTCGGCCACCGCGTCGGCGACGAGGTGCTACGTGCGTTCGCCATGCTCTGCCGGCAGCGACTGCGCGAGCATGATGTCGCGGGGCGGCTGGGCGGCGAGGAGTTCGGCGTGTTGCTGCCCAATGCCGATCTTAACGCGGCGCTGCGAATCGCCGAGCAATTATGCGACGCCGTCGCCAATCTGCGCATGGAGGGAGCGCCTGGGCTCAGCATATCGGCGAGCATCGGCATAGCGGCGGTCCGCCCCGATGAGGACAGCCTTGACCCGGCTTTGGTGCGTGCTGATACCGCCCTCTACGCCGCCAAGGCTGCCGGGCGTAGCTGCGTGCGGGTGAACAGCATGATTACGCCGCGGCGCGCCAGCTGAACGAAATAATCGGCGGGAGCATCTTGGCTCCATCGCGCGTTCGGGGCATCGAACTGACATGGCTGGCATTTCCCCGGACCCGTCGCCCGCGCGCGCCTCTTCGCTGGCGCCCTTCAGGCATCATGTCTTCCGCAACGTGTGGGGGGCCAGCCTCGCGTCCAATTTCGGCGGTCTGATCCAGTCGGTCGGCGCGTCGTGGATGATGACGTCGATCGCCAGCTCGGCGGCAATGGTGGCGCTCGTCCAGGCATCGACGACGCTGCCGATCATGCTTCTGGCGCTCACGGCAGGGGCGATCGCGGACAATATGGATCGCCGCAAGGTGATGCTGACCGCGCAGAGCTTCATGCTGGTCGTCTCGGCGCTGCTGGCGATCTTCACCTGGTCGGGCTGGATCACGCCGGGGCTGCTGCTCGTCTTCACTTTCCTGATCGGGTGCGGCACCGCTTTCAACGGCCCGGCGTGGCAGGCATCGGTGGGAGAGATGGTGCCGCGCGCCGATCTGCCGGGCGCAATTGCGCTCAACAGCATGGGCTTCAACATCGCGCGCAGCGTCGGCCCGGCGGTGGGCGGCCTGATCGTCGCGGCGGCGGGCGCGGCGGCGGCCTTCGCGGTCAATGCCGCAAGCTATCTCGGGCTGATCGTCGTGCTGGGGCGCTGGCGGCCGAACATACCGCCGCGCACCCTGCCTCCCGAACGGCTCGACACGGCCATGGCGGCCGGCCTGCGCTATGTCGCCATGTCCCCGCCGCTGCTGGTCGTCCTGCTGCGCGCGGCGCTGTTCGGCCTCGCCGCGAGCGCGGTCAGCGCCCTCCTCCCGCTCGTGGCGCGCCATATCCTCGGCGGCGGCCCACTCACCTACGGCCTGTTGCTCGGCGCATTCGGCGTCGGCGCAGTCGGCGGCGCCTTCCTCAGCGGCCGGCTGCGGCGCGCGCTTTCCACCGAGCAACTGGTGCGCGCCGCGTCGATCACCTTCGGGATCGCTTCGGCCCTCGCGGGATTGAGCCCGTCCCTGCCGCTGACGATGGCGGGGCTGGCGGTGGCCGGCGCGGGCTGGGTGCTGGCGCTGTCGACCTTCAACGTCACCATCCAGATGTCGGCGCCGCGCTGGGTGGTCGGCCGTGCGCTGGCGCTCTACCAGATGGCGGCGTTCGGCGGCATGGCGGCGGGAAGCTGGGTCTGGGGCGTCGTCGCCGAAGACGGCGGCGTGGCGATAGCGCTGATCGCCGCCGGTATCGCGCAGCTCGCCGGTCTTGTTATCGGCCTGCGCATGCCGCTGCCCGATGCCGAGGCGCTCAACCTCGATCCGCTGCGCCCCTTTGTCGCGCCTGAGACGGCCGTTCCGATCGAACCGCGCAGCGGACCCGTCGTCGTCACGATCGAATATCGCATCGCGGAAGGCGATATCGTCGCCTTCCTCGCCGCCATGGCCGAGCGTCGCCGCATCCGCCGGCGCGACGGCGCGCGTCACTGGACGCTGCTGCGCGATCTGCATGACCCGATGCTCTGGGTGGAGCGCTACCATACGCCCACCTGGCTCGATTATGTCCGTCATAATCAGCGCATCACCCAGGCCGATGCCGAGATCACCCAGCGCGTCCGCGCGCTCCATCGCGGCGACAGCCCGCCGGTCGTCCATCGCATGATCGAACGGCAGACAGGCTCGCTCCCCTTCAGCCGAACGCCCGGTCCCCGCGAAATGGCCGACCCGCTGACCGATCCGACGCGCTCTTCATGACGGCGGCATGACGAGATACGATTTCAGGACACGGCTTCTCGCCAGCGGCCTTGCCGCGCTGGCGGGTTATGTCGATGCGGTGGGTTTTCTGGGGACGGGCGGCTTCTTCGTCTCGTTCATGAGCGGAAACTCCACCCGGCTGGGCGTCGGCGTCGCCCGCAGCGCCGAGTTCGCCGTCGCGGCTCTCGCGCTGATCGGCGCGTTCGTGGCAGGGGTGATCGTAGCCTCGGCCATCACGCGAAAGGCGGTGGACCGGCGGCAGGGGGCGGTGATGCTCCTTGTGTCCATCTCGCTCGCGCTGTCGGCCGCGATCGCGCCGCTCGCGCCGCCGCTGGCCACCTTCGCCTGCGTCGCCTTCGCGATGGGTGCGGAAAATCTGGTGTTCGAAGCCGATGGCGAAGTGCGGATCGGGCTGACCTACATGACAGGCACGCTGGTCAAGATCGGGCAGCGCCTCTCGATCGCACTGGCCGGCGGCGACCGGTGGGGCTGGCTCCCCTTCTTCCTGCTATGGCTGGGCCTGATCGCCGGCGGCGTGATCGGCGCGCTGGCCTATGCCCTGCTGGGGGTCGGCAGCCTCTGGATAGCCGCCGGCGCGGCCGCTTTGCTCACGCCCATCGTGCATCGCCTCGCGGGGGATCGACGGCCGGTCCCCGCCCGCTGAAGGCTTCGCTTAGGCGCCGATCGCATCCAGCCCCTGCGCCAGTCCGGCAAGGAGGTCATCCTCATGCTCGATGCCGATCGACAGGCGGAGGAGCCCGTCGCCGATGCCGGCGATGCGCCGCGCCTCGACGCCCATATCGGAATGGGTCATCGTCGCGGGATGGGCGACGAGGCTTTCGACGCCACCCAGCGATTCGGCCAGCGTGAACATCTCCACCGCCGCGACGAAGCGCTTCACCGCCTCCGCCCCGCCGGCAAGATCGAAGCTCAGCATCGCGCCGAAGCCCGCCTGCTGCCGGCTGGCGATCGCATGACCCGCGTGCGACGCGAGCCCGGGATAATGCACCGCGCTCACTTCGGGCCGGCTTTCGAGGAAGTGTGCGATCAGTCCGGCATTATGCTGCTGCCGCTCCATACGCGGGAACAGGGTGCGCAGACCACGCAGCGTCAGCCAGGCATCGAAGGGCGATCCCGTTGTTCCGATCGTCTTCGCCCAACTGTCGAGCGCCTCCACCTCGGCCGGATCGGCGGCGATGACGGCGCCGCCCACCACGTCCGAATGGCCGTTCAGATATTTGGTGGTCGAATGGATCACAAAATCGGCGCCCAGCGCGATCGGCCGCTGGAGCGCGGGCGAGAGGAAGGTATTGTCCGCCGCGACGCGCGCGCCCGCGGCCTTCGCCAGCGACGCGATCGCGGCGATATCGACGACGCGCATCAACGGATTGCTCGGCGTTTCGATCAGCACCAGCGCCGGCGCCTCGGCCAGCGCCGCCGTCAGCGCACCCTCGTCCCCCTGATCGACCAGCTTCAGCCGGAACTGCCGCTTCGCCGCGCGGCCGTTCAGCAGGCGCAGCGTGCCGCCATAACAATCGTGCGGCGCAAGGATGAGATCGTCAGGGCCGACGCGGGAAAGAACGAGATCGATCGCGGCCATCCCGCTTGACGTCACCACCGCGCCCGCGCCGCCCTCCAGTCGGGCCAGCGCCTCGGCCAGCATCGCCCGGCCGGGATTGCCCGCGCGGCCGTAATCGAAGCGGCGCGGCTCCTCATAGCCGGCGAAGGAGAAGGTGCTCGACAGATAGAGCGGCGGCGTCACCGCGCCGAACGCGCTGTCCGTCGCCACCCCATAGGAGGCCGCGATCGTCTGCGGCGCGATGTCCCTTGCCTTGTTCACGAGAAATCCCCTTGGCTTCGCGCCCGTCCCTACCCCCACGCCCGCGCGGTAAATAGAGGTATTCTACTTGCATCTTTAACCCTGTCGCTTATTATCGCCACAGGAACGAATCGAGCGGACGTGCCATGTTGCCCCATGAGACAATCACCGAGGATCGGCTGTCGGCGCTGGTCGATCGCTTCTATGCCAAGGTGCGCCGCGATCCGATGATCGGCCCCGTCTTCAACGACGCGGTGGACGATTGGCCCGAGCATCTGGAGAAGCTGTCCCGCTTCTGGTCGTCGGTGATGCTGACCAGCGGGCGCTACAAGGGCAATCCCGCCGCCGCGCATATCAAGCATGCCGGTCGGATAAAGCCCGAGATGTTCGAACGCTGGCTGGCCCTATGGCGCGAGACGACCGACGAGATGTTCCCGCCCGAGGAGGCGGCACAGCTTCAGGCCAAGGCCGATCGCATCGGCGAGAGCCTGCAATATGCGATCCGCTTCCGCCCCGGCGAGATGCCGCTGGGCATCACCCGGCGCGCGCCCTCCCCGCCGCGCAGCTACCGCCCCTATCGCATCACCCCCGTCTTCGACGAGGAGAGCCTGCCCGACGCGCTGCGCCGCGAGCATCGCACCAAGGCGGGCACATGGGGCGTGATCCGCGTGCTGGCGGGCGAGCTGACACTGCATCGTGCCGATTCCGACGCGGCTGAGCATCTGTCGCGCGACCGGCCGGGGGTCGTACTCCCGGAACAGACGCATTGGGTGGAGCCGCAAGGCCCGGTGCGGATGCGGATCGAATTTCACGACGCGCTGCCCGTCGTCTGACGGCCGTCCCGCCTCTGGACTAACCCCTTTCAGCCTCCTACACCTCGCTATAGGATAACGCTGTCAGAATCGTTGTCCGAACGGAGGTGGATGATGTTCGAGGAACAGGCTGCGCAATTTGCGAGCGACGGCTATGCCGTGTTCGAACGCGCACTGTCCGGCGGGGCGCTTGCCCTCCTGCGCGGCGAATGCGATGCCTTCGTCGCACGGGAAGATGCGCGGATGGACGCGCTGGGGGTGGATACGATCGGCATCAGCCATCGCGGCAAGCGCTATTTCGCCAATGAGTGCCAGCGTTCGGTGCCGGCGCTGCGCACCTTCCTGTTCAGCGAGACGATGGCGAACATCTGCCGCGCGACGCTGGGCGACACCGTCTATTTCTTCTTCGACCAATATGTCGTGAAGGGGCCGGAAGGCGGCCTGCCTTTCTCCTGGCATCAGGATTCGGGTTATGTCGTCGGCAATGGCGGCCCGGCCGATCATGCGCCCTATCTCACCTGCTGGATTCCGCTCGACGATGCGACGGTGGAGAACGGCACGGTGCGCGTCGTGCCCGGCAGTCACCGGAACGGCATCCTCCCCCATGATCGCCAGCCCGGCACCAACGATCTGGTCGGCGCGCCGGCCGAGTCCGAGGGCGTGACGCTGGAAGTGCCGGCGGGCAGCGTCGTCGCTTTCTCCAGTCTGCTCCTCCACGCGACCGGCGCGAACCTGTCGGACAGGCCGCGCCGCGTCTATCTCGCCCAATATACGGTGGAGGCGATGCTGAACCCCGGCACGCGCCAGCTGCGCCGCAACGCGATCCCGCTGTTGCAGGACGGCGTCCGGGTCACGGTCGGCTAGGGGCGGAATGACGCTTTCGCCCACCCGGCGCCATATCCTGTTCGCGCTGGTGCTGAGCGCGAGCATCCTGAACCTGATCGATCGCCAGATCATCGCCGTCCTGAAGCCCGAGATAGCGGGCGAACTCGGCTGGACCGACAATGATTACGGCACGCTTGCCGCCTGGTTCCAGGGCGCGGCGGCGGTGGCCTTCCTCTTCACCGGCTGGGTGGTCGATCGCCTGGGCGTCAAATGGGCGAATCCGATCGGCGTTGCGGCGTGGAGCCTCGCCGCCTTCGCGCACGGCTGGGCGCGGACGATGACCGAGTTCATCCTCTGCCGCGTCACCCTTGGCGCGACCGAGGCGATGGGCACGCCCGCCGCGATCAAGACGATCGCGATGATCTTTCCGCCCGCGCGCCGCGCCACCGGCTTCGGCATCTCCAACGCGGTGGGCAGCGTCGGCGCGATCGTGACGCCGCTCATCATCCCCGCCGTCGCCTTGCTCTGGGGCTGGCGCTCGGCTTTCCTGCTCGGCGGGGCGCTCGGCCTGCTCTGGGCCGCCGCCTGGCTGATCGCGAGCCGGGGCGTCGATTTCGGCGACCGCAAAGCCCCCGTCGCTCCCCTGCCCTCCGCCGTGCCGCCCGCCGCGCCCGGCAGCATCCTGAAAGACAGGCAGACCTGGGCGATCGCCATCGCCAAGCTGCTGTCGGACGCGACCTGGTGGCTGATGCTGTTCTGGATGCCCGATTTCTTCCATCGCAGCTTCGGCCTCGAAGGGCTGGCACTCGGCCCGCCGCTCGCCATCGCTTATGGCTGCGGGGCGGCAGGCTCGCTCATCGCCGGTGCGATCTCGACGCGCCTGCTGGAGGCGGGGCACAGCGTCGGCGCGGTCCGCAAGGGATCGCTGCTCGTGTCGGCGCTGCTGGTCACGCCGGTGCCGCTCGCGCTCTATACCGGCCATTACTGGATGACGGTCGCGCTGCTCGGCCTCACGATCGGCGCGCATCAGGCCTTTTCCACCAACCTCTTCGCGCTGATCGCCGACGTGACGCCGCCCGCCAAGGTCGGCCGGGTGACGAGCTTCGGCGCCTTTTCGGGCAATCTCGGCGGCATGCTGATCGCGAAGATCGCCGGGCTGCTGCTGACGGCGGGCTATGGCTATCTGCCGCTCTTCCTCTTCGCCGCCTGTTCCTATCTGGTGGCGATCGGCTGGATACAGTTGCTGATTCCGCGCATGGGGCCGGCCGAAGGGGGCGAAACCGCGCTCGCCATGGGGCATTAGCATGAACGGCAAGGCCTATGATCTGCTCGTCGTCGGCGGCGGCATCAACGGCGCGGGTATCGCGCGCGACGCCGCCGGGCGCGGGCTGTCGGTCCTGCTGGTCGAGCAGGATGACCTCGCCAGCCATACCTCTTCGGCCAGCACCAAGCTGATCCATGGCGGGCTGCGCTATCTCGAACAATATGAGTTCCGGCTGGTCCGCGAGGCGCTGATCGAGCGGGAAATCCTGCTCGGCATCGCGCCGCACCTCATCCAGCCGCTCACCTTCGTCCTGCCGCACAAGCATGGCACGCGCCCGGCGTGGATGCTCCGCCTCGGCCTGTTCCTCTATGATCATCTCGGCGGGCGAAAGACGCTGCCCGGCTCGCATGGCGTTTCGCTGAAAGGCACGCGATGGAGCGCGGGGCTCGCCCCCGGTATCGCCAAAGGCTTCACCTATGCCGATTGCCGGGTCGACGACGCCCGGCTCACCATCCTCAATGCCCGCGACGCCGCCGATCGCGGCGCGACGATCGCCACGCGCACCCGCTTCCTCACCGCCGAGCGTCACGACGATTTCTGGCGCGTCACGATCGCCGACGGCAGCGGCGAGCGCAGCGTCGAGGCGCGCGCGATCGTCAACGCCGCCGGCCCTTGGGTGGGCAAGGTGCTGGGCTGGGTGGCGGACGCCGCGCCCGAATCCCCGCCCCGGCTGGTCAAGGGCAGCCATATCGTCGTGCCGCGTCTGTTCGACGGTGACCACGCCTATATCCTCCAGAATCCGGACGGCCGGATCGTCTTCGCAATCCCCTATGAGCGCGCCTTCACCCTCGTCGGCACCACCGATGTCGCATGGGTCGGCGATCCCGCCGCGCCACATATCGATGCGGCCGAGACTGCCTATCTGTGCGAGAGCATCAACCGCTATTTCACGCGCGCGATCACCCCCGGCGACGTGGCTTACAGCTATGCCGGCATCCGCCCGCTCTATGACGACGGCGCCGACGCGGCATCGGAAGTGACGCGCGACTATGTGCTGCGGCTCGGCCGGGACGAGGGGCCGCAACTGCTCTCCGTCTTCGGCGGCAAGATCACCACCTATCGCCGGCTGGCCGAACATGCGATGGAAAAGCTCGCGCCCTTCCTCCCGCCGATGAGCGCGCCCTGGACCGCGAAAGCGCCGCTCCCCGGCGGCGATATGCCGCATGCCGATCTCGCCGCCTTCACCGCCGACATGCGCCACCGCTGGCCCGATCTGGCGGACGAGAATGCCGCTCGCCTCGCCCGCGCCTACGGCACCCGCGTCGATCGCGTCATCGGCGGCCCGGATTTGGGCGGCGGCCTCACCACAAACGAGGTCGACTATCTGGTCGATCAGGAATGGGCGCGCACCGCCGAGGATATTTTGTGGCGGCGCTCGAAACTCGGCCTCCATGGCGGGCCGGACGCGAAAGCCCGGCTCACGGCCTATCTGGAAGGGAGATAGCATGGCCGAAAGCCGCACCATCCTCGCGATCGACCAGGGGACGACCTCGACGCGCAGCATCGTCTTCGATGCCACAGGCCATGCACTCGCCACCGCGCAGGCCGAGTTCCGGCAGCATTATCCGCAGGCCGGATGGGTCGAGCATGATCCCGAGGACATCTGGCGCGACACGCTCGCCACCGCCCGCGCCGCGATTGCCGAGGCCGGCGCGACGCCCGCCGCGATCGGCATCACCAACCAGCGCGAAACGACGGTGCTGTGGGATCGCGCGACGGGGAAGGCGCTGCACAACGCGATCGTCTGGCAGGATCGTCGTACCGCCGATTATTGCGCCGCACTGCGCGAGGCGGGTCATGAACCCCTCGTCACCGAACGGACCGGCCTCATCATCGATCCCTATTTCTCGGCGACCAAGCTGCGCTGGCTGCTCGACACCATTCCCGGTGCCCGCGCGCGTGCCGAAAAAGGGGAGCTGGCATTCGGCACGATCGACAGCTTCCTGCTCTGGCGGCTCACGGGCGGCCGCGTCCACGCCACCGACGCCACCAACGCCAGCCGCACGCTCCTGTTCGACATTCATCGCCAGATGTGGTGCCCGGACCTGCTATCCCTGTTCGACATACCCGCCGCTTTGCTGCCCGAGGTGCGCGACAGCAGCACCTTGTTCGGGCTGACCGAGCCTGATCTGTTCGGCGGCGCCATCCCCGTCGCCGGCATCGCGGGCGATCAGCAGGCCGCGCTCGTCGGCCAGCAATGCCTTTCGGCGGGCATGGCGAAGGCCACCTACGGCACCGGCTGCTTCCTGCTGATGAACACGGGCGATACCGCCGTCCGATCGACCAACCGCCTGCTCGCCACTACCGCCTACCGCCTCGACGGCAAGCCGACCTATGCCGTCGAAGGATCGATCTTCGTGGCGGGCGCGGCGATCAAGTGGCTGCGCGACGGCCTCGGCCTCATCACCCACGCCTCGCAGACCGACGACATGGCGACCCGCGTCGCCGGCAATGGCGGCGTCTATCTCGTCCCCGCCTTCGTCGGCCTCGGCGCGCCGCATTGGGACGCCGAAGCGCGCGGACTGATATCGGGCCTGACTCTCGGCACCGAGGCGGCGCACATCGCGCGCGCCGCGCTCGAATCGGTCGCCTATCAGACGCATGATCTGCTCGACGCGATGGCGCGCGACGGCGCGGGCCGGCCCGCCGCGTTGCGCGTCGACGGCGGCATGGCCGGCAATGACTGGCTCTGCCATTTCCTTGCCAATATCCTGCAAACTCGCGTCGAGCGCCCCGCCGCGCTGGAGGCGACCGCGCTCGGCGCCGCCTTCCTCGCCGGCATGCATATCGGCATCTGGGACGGCATCGAGGGGCTTGCTACCGTCGATCAGGCGATCACGCCTTTCGAGCCCGTGATGGCGGATGCGGAACGCGCCACCCTCCTCGCCGGCTGGCAGGACGCGCTGGGCCGCACGCTGAGCCGCTGAATCCCGTACTCCGGCGAAAGCGGGGGCCCATGGACTCGGCTCGCTTCCCTGCAAGTCGAGTCGCTGTCCATGGATTCCGACTTCCGTCGGAACAACGGAGGGGGTTAAGGTGCCGGCGGAGCCGCTTCATGCCACGCTTGGCGAACGCCGAACGCGCTGAACCGCTAACCCGCCCTGTCCCGTCACCCCGGCGAACGCCGGGGTCCATGGACGCGGCTCGTCCCATTATGGATCGACTCGCCTCCATGGATTCCGACTTTCGTCGGAATGACGGGCGAGTTTAAGCGCTGTATGCGGCCCTGATCCGGTTACACCAGCGGCCCATGATCGATGCGCGGCAGGACATGCCGGGCGAACAGGTCCGCTTCCGCCGCGTGCGGATAGCCGGAGAGGATGAACGCCTCGATTCCCATCGCGCGATAAGATTCGAGCTTGGCGAGCACCTGATCGGGATCGCCGACGATCGCCGCGCCGCAGCCCGAGCGCGCCCGGCCGATCCCCGTCCACAGGTTCGGCTCGGCATAGCCGTCATCCGATGCGCCCTCGCGCAGCGCCGCCTGCGCCGCGACCCCGGCTGATTTGGAATCGAGCGATTTCGCGCGGATCGCCGCGCCCGTCGCGGCGTCGAGTTTCGAAAGCAGCCGCTCGGCGGCCGTCCGGGCCTCGGCCTCCGTCTCGCGCACCACGACATGCGCGCGGTAGCCAAAGCGCAGCGTGCGACCATGCTTCGCCGCGCGCGCCTTCATGTCGGCGATGATCTCGGCCACCGCTTCCTGCCTGTCGGGCCACATCAGATAGACGTCGCACCCCTTCGCCGCCGCCTCGCGCGCGTCGGGCGAGAGGCCGCCGAAATAGAGCAACGGCGCCTTGCCCGAGACGGTGCCGACGCGCGGCGGATCAAGCTTCAGTTTCCAGAACTCGCCATCATGGTCGAGCGGCTGGCCGTTGAGCAATGTCTTCAGGATATGCATCGCCTCGACCGTGCGCGCGTAGCGCGGCGCGGAGGCGAGGCTTTCGCCCGGCATCTCGGATGAGATGATGTTGACGGTCAGTCGCCCGCCGAGCAGCCGGTCGATCGTCGCGATCTGGCGCGCGAGTTGCGGCGGCCAGCTTTCCCCGACCCGCACCGCCATCAGCAGCCGCATCCTTCGCAGCATCGGCGCGACCGCCGCAGCGAAGGCGGTGGTGTCGATCCCCAGTGCATAGCCAGAGGGCAGCAGGATATTGTCGAAGCCGCCCGTCTCTGCCTGAAGGACGATATCGCGGCAATGTTCCCAGCTCGACGCGAGCTTCGGGTCGGGCTGGCCCAGAAACTCATAATCGTCGTCGCACAGCGCGGAAAACCAGCTGATTTCGCAAGGCGGCATCGTCATGGCAGGGGTTCTCCCATCGAAGCCTGGAGCACCGCATACCATTCGGTGCGGGTCCAGCGGGGCGCATAGGCGCCGGCAATCTCGGCGATACGCGCCGGATTCTGCGTGCCGGCGATCGGGATCGGGCGCGCGGGGTGCGCCATGATCCAGCTATAGGCGGCCGCGCTGCGCGTCACGCCCGCCTCTTCCGCCTTGGCGTCGAGCAGCGCGACGACGGCGCGCGCCCGTGCATCGCCCGGATTGGCCAGCCGCCCACCCGCGAGCGGCGACCAGGCGAGCACCGCCATATCGTACGCCATCGCCTGATCGAAGACGCCGTTGGGAATGGGCGCGAGGCAGAGCGCGGAAAATTCGGGCTGATGGCTGACGAGCGGCAGATCGAGGCAGGCCATCAGCGCCGCCGCCTGCGAAGCGGTATAGTTGGAGACGCCGGCCGCGCCGATCTTGCCGGCCCGATGTGCGTCCTCAAGCGCGCGCGCCACCTCGGCGGGATGGGTGAGGATATCGGGCCGGTGGATCTGCCACAGGTCGATATGATCGACGCCGAGGCGGGTGAGCGACGCATCGATCGCCGCCGCGATTGCGCGCGCCGAACTGTCATAGGGCACGCCGAGCACAATGCCGCCCTTGGTCGCGATCGTCATGCGCTGGCGCAGCGCGCGATCCTCCGCCAGCACGCGGCCCAGCAGCTTTTCCGCCGCGCCGAAGGGCTCGCCATTGTCAGGGCCATAGACGTCGGCGGTGTCGAACAGGGTGACGCCGGCGGCCAGCGCCGCCTCGACACGCGCCCGCGCCGCCGCGACGTCGTCGCCGGCGAAACGCCACATGCCCCAGGCGATCGAACTGACGACGAGTCCGCTCTTGCCGAGGGGGCGGGTCTTTTCTGGCGCGGGAAGATATGTCATCGTTGTCATATGCCATCGGAATCGAGGAATGAACAGTCGGCGCGATCATTATCGACCCCCATATGATAACGCTGTCTTACAGCTTCGTCCATCTGCGTTCCCATCGAAAGGCCCGCGCGTGACCCAGACGAGCCCCACCTACCCGCTTCCCGCCGCCGCCGATCTCTACGGCGATCTGGAGCCGACGCCCGCCGTCCGCCCGCGCGATCACCTGCCGGGTCTGCTGGTGACGCTGCTCGCTTCGCTGGCGGCGGCCTATCTCTCCGATCGCTATGGCGCGCCGCTCACCCTGATGGGGCTGCTCGTCGGCCTCGCGCTCAATTTCCTGAGCGCCGATCCGCGCCTCGCCCCCGGCCTCGCCTTCGCCTCTCGCACCTTGCTGCGGGTCGGTATCGTGCTGGTCGGCGCGCGGGTGACGCTGGGCCAGATCGCCGATCTCGGCCCGGTGGCGCTGGGCGCGATCCTCATCATCGCCAGCGTGACGATGCTGGCGGGCATCGTCATGGCGCGCTGGCTGGGTTTCGGCGCGGCGTTCGGCGCGCTCGCGGGCGGATCGGTCGCGATCTGCGGAGCGTCGGCGGCGATGGCGCTCTCCACCGTGCTGGGCGAGCGGCGCGTCGGCCAGGCACAGCTCGCGCTCGTCCTCGTCGGCATTTCGGCGATGAGCGCGCTGGCGATGGTGCTCTACCCACTGCTCGCGCACCATATGGGCTTCACCGACACGCAGGCCGGTTTCATGATCGGCGCGGCGGTCCACGATGTTGCGCAGGCGCTGGGCGCGGGCTATTCCTTCTCGACGGGGGCGGGCGAAACCGCCGCCATCGTCAAGCTCACCCGCGTCGCCCTCCTCGCCCCCACTTTGGCGCTGGTCGGCTATTTCTTCCCGCGCGAGAACGGCCGGCGCGGCGCGTCGGTCGGCGTGCCGTGGTTCGTGGTCGGCTTCTTCGCCTTCGCCGCGATCAATTCGGCGGGCTTCGTGCCGCTCGCCGTCGGTCATGCCGCCAATCAGGCCGCAACCGGCCTGCTCGTCGCCGCCGTCACCGCCACCGGCATCCGCTCGCCGATGCAGAGCCTGCTTGAGGGCGGCCCCCGCCCGCTGCTGGTGATCGTCGCCGCGACGACGGTGGCGCTGGTGCTCGCGGCGACCGCGGCGGCGCTGTTGATCGGCTAGAGCATTTTCAAGTCAGGTGGACTTGGAGCATGCTCCAAAGCCGAGCACAGCGCCGCCGGTTTCGTCACTGGCCGAAATTGACCTTCAGGTTGACGCCGAAATAGCGATCGACATCCCGCGGCAGCAGGTAACGATAGCTGCCGCCCGGCCCGCCCGTCGTGATGAGCGAGGCATAGCTGGTGTCGAACAGGTTGCGCCCGATGAAGTTCAGCCGCCACACGCCGTTGGGATCGACCAGCGCGATATTGCCGTCGACGATCTGATAGCCGTCGATCGTGATCGCGCGCCGTGTGACCGGATTGGCCTCCAGCGAGGACACCTGATCGCTGGTGAGCGACACCTGCGCGCCGATCTCGACATTGGCGAAGCCGCCCGTCTCGATCGTCCAGTTCGCGCCGACATTGCCCTTCCACTTGGGCGCGAGCGGAAGCTGCTCGCCGCGCCGCGTGCTCGTGCCGGGGGGCGAGCCGGGCGGCACGTTGAACTTGTCGATCTGCGCGTCGGTATAGGCCAGCCCGGCATTGATCGTGAAGTTGCGCGCCGGGCGGACCAGCGCGTCCATCTCGACGCCCTTGGTCGAAACGCTGCCCGCGTTGGTGAGCTGGGTGACGACCGACCCGTTCAGGTTGACGAAGCTGTTCGCCTGGAAATTCTTGTACTTGGCGTAGAACAGAGCGGTGTTGAAGGTCAGTGACCCGTCCGCCGTGCGGAACTTCGAACCGACTTCATAGGCGTTCGAGGTTTCGGCCGCTATCTTGCCGAGCTGATTGGCGTTCTGGTTGAAGAAGACGTTGAACGCGGGGCCTTTATAGCCCTGGCTGAACGTCGCATAGGTCATCAGCCCGTCGGTCACGTCATATTGGACGCCGGCGCGACCCGAAAAGTCGCTCTTGCTCGTCTTGAGGCGATAATCCGCGCCGGCCGCCGCGAGCCCCGGGATCGGGCCACCTTCGCCGCCGGTCGCCGGGGTGCGCCGGTTGAACGCCTTCACCCAATCATGGGTAAAGCGCCCGCCCGCGATCACGCGAAAACGGTCGGTGAGATTGTAGGTGAGATTGCCATAGACGGCGACGTTCTCGATCCGTGATCCGAAAGTGCCGACAGCGGTCGGGAAGGTGAGCGTCGAGGAGCCGACCGCGCACGGCGCGAGCCCGGGCGCCACCTCGGGCAGGGTGGTCGCCGAGCAGACGATGTCGTCGCGCTGGAAGGTCCGCGTCTGCTTGGCGTTATAGTAGAAGGCGCCGAAAACATATTCGAGCTTCTGGTTGCCCGGCGAGGCGAGGCGGATTTCCTGGGTGAAGGTGGTCGATGGCTGCGGCCCGTAATCGTCGAGCTGGTTGCCGCCCGGAACGGCATAGACGGTATCGATGAAATCGCCGTCGCGGATGCCGTAATTATAATAATCGCGATACGCGGTGATCGACGTGATCGTGCCCGCCGCACCGACATCGAGATCGGCCTGGAGCGAAACGCCCCAGCTATGCTCCTTCGTCTCGGTCAGCGTATTCTGGCGGATCTGGCGCGTGCCGTCGCCCTTCAAATCCACACCGTCGAGCGAACCGGCCAGCGCACCGGCGGGCAATGTGCCGATCACCTCGGCGCAGCAATCGCTCTTCTGCTTGCGATAGTCGCCGATCAGCGTGAAGGTCAGCGTATCGGTCGGCTCGGCGACGACGATACCGCGCACGCCGTAGCGCTCATAGCCGTTCACCGTGCGATCGAGCGTGATGTTGCGCACCGTGCCGTCGAAGCGCGCGTAAGACGCGGTGATCCGGCTCTTGATGACGTCGGAGATCGGCAGGTCGACCGCGCCGCGAATCTTATATTCCTCGTCGGTGGTTGCCGATCCCTCGACATAGCCGCCGAACGTATCGCCCGGCCGCTTGGTGACGACGCTGATGACGCCGGCCGAAGCATTCTTGCCGAACAAGGTGCCCTGCGGCCCGCGCAGCACCTCGATCCGCTCGATATCGTAGAGATCGCCGAACGCCTCGCCCGAGCGGGCCTGCGTCACGCCGTCGACGACGAAGCCGACGCTCGGCTCGGCGGCGATCGAGAAGTTGATCGTGCCGACGCCGCGCAGGAAGAGCGAGGAATCGATGCTCGTCGCGCTGTCCTTGAAATTGAGGCTGGGGACGAGTTGCTGGAGCGACTGGATGTTGACGCCGCCGCGACTGTCGAACTGCTGTGCCGAAACCACGCTGATCGCGGCGGGCACCTTCTGCAGGCTTTCCTCGCGCTTTTGCGCGGTAACGATGATCTCGCCATAGCCTTCGGCATCGGCAGCCGGCGCGTCCTGGGCAGCGGCGATCCGTGGGAAGAGGAGGACGGAACTCCCTGCCAGCGCTGTCACACAAAGCAGGCGGACCATCGCCTTCGTGCGCTTGATCGTCATCGTCTTCTCCCTGAATTCGCGGCCTGCCGGCCGCTTGCACCGCCCGGCGGCGGCCCCACTTTGCAGCCTGTTACCCAATCAAATATACACCTGCAAGTCAACACTACCTTTATGGTAGAGATTATTTTCCATGCCGTCTGTTGCTTTCCGGCCATGCCCTTGGCACGCAAAACCTGCTACCGTTGTCATAGCGTCACGCTCTATACGCGGTAAGGAAGGGGCAGGAGGATGCGCGGCATGGACATCCGGCAGGCAGCCGACGGTTTCGATCTCCTGCTCGACGGGCGGCTCCTGATCGCGCATCGCGTTGACAGGCCGGCCTTCTTCGTCGGGCGTGGGCGGCCGCACGTCCTCATGTATCGCGGCAATTTCGACATGGAGGACCGTGTCGACGAACGGATCGCGCTCCGCCATGCCACGATCGGCGGGGGGCGCATCGCCCTCGCCCCGGCTCCCGGCCAGCCGTCGCTGCTGACGATCACGCTCGCCGACGGCACGCTGCGGTTCGAATGCGGCGACTCGCGGCTGAACCGTTTCTGGTTGCGGATCGCGGCCGAGCCGGGCGAGCGCGTCTGGGGCGGCGGGGAGCAGATGTCCTATGTCGACATGGCGGGTCGCCGCTTTCCACTCTGGACGTCCGAGCCCGGCGTCGGCCGCGACAAATCGACGCTCATCACCTGGCAGGCCGACGTGTCGGGCCATGCCGGCGGCGACTATTGGAACACCAATTATCCCCAGCCGACCTGGATTTCGTCGCGCCGCTATGCGCTGCATGTCGAGACAAGCGCCTATGCCGCCTTCGATTTCCGCGATCCCGCCTTCCACGAGATCGAGGCGTGGGAAATACCGGCGCGTATCGAACTGTGGGCCGACGCGCATTTCACCGGCCTGGTCGGCGCGCTCTCGACACGGTTTGGCCGTCAGCCGAAGCTGCCGCGCTGGGCGTTCGAAGGCGCGATCCTCGGCCTCAAGGACGGGGCGCGCAGCTTCGATCGTCTCGAAACCGTCCTTGCCTCGGGCGCGATCGTCTCCGCGCTGTGGTGCGAGGATTGGGTGGGGCTGCGCGAGACGAGCTTCGGCAAGCGGCTCTTCTGGGACTGGCGCTGGAACGGCGCGCGTTATCCCGATCTGCCCGATCGGATCGCCGCCCTGGCGGCGCGGGGCATCCGCTTCATGGGCTATGTGAACCCCTATCTGGCCGTCGATGGCGCGCTCTATCGGGAAGCGGCGGCGGCCGGTTTCCTCGCGCGCCGGCAGGAGGAAGACGCGCCCTATATCGTCGATTTCGGCGAGTTCGATTGCGGCATCGTCGATTTCACGCTGCCGGAAGCGGCCGACTGGTTCGCCGAACGCGTGATCGGGCGCGAGATGCTCGATATCGGTCTTTCGGGCTGGATGGCCGATTTCGGCGAATATCTGCCCGTCGACGTGCGCCTCGCCAATGAGGTGGACGGCATGCTGATGCACAATGCCTGGCCTGTGCTCTGGGCGAAGGTGAATGCCGATGCGATCGCCTCGCGGGGACGAACGGGCGACGCGGTCTTTTTCATGCGCGCCGGCTGGGCCGGGGTGCAACGCTGGTGCCCGCTTCTCTGGGCGGGCGACCAGTCGGTCGATTTCTCGCGCCATGACGGGATCGGCACCGTCATTCGGGGCGCGCTCTCCTCGGGCCTGATGGGCAATGCCTATCATCACAGCGATCTCGGCGGCTACACCAGCCTGTTCGGCAATATCCGCACCGCCGAGCTGCTGATGCGGTGGAGCGAGATGGCCGCCTTCACCCCCGTCATGCGCAGTCATGAAGGCAACCGACCCGACGAAAACCTTCAGCTCGACAGCGATCCGCAGGTCCTCGCCCATTTCGCGCGGATGACGCGGGTGCATGCCGCGCTCGCCCCCTATGCCGAGACGCTGTGCGACGAGGCAGCGGCCACCGGCCTGCCGCTCCAGCGTCCCCTCTTCCTCCATTTCGAGGAGGATGAGTACGCCTATGCCGTGGAAACCCAATATCTCTACGGCCCCGACCTGCTCGTCGCTCCGGTGATCGAGGCGGGCGCGGAGACATGGCCCGTCTATCTGCCCGCCGGCGCGCGCTGGGTGCATCTGTGGGGCGGCGAGCGATATGAGGGCGGGCAGGAAGTCCGTGTCCCCTGCCCCGCCGGCCAGCCGCCGGTCTTCCATCGCGAGGGCAGCGCTCATGCCGCGCTGTTCGCGGGGCTTGCGTCGCTCTGACCGCACGGCATAGTCGGGCCATGCGCACAACGATCAAGGACGTCTCCATCGCCGCGGGCGTGTCGATCAAGACCGTATCGCGGGTCCTCAACAAGGAGAAATATGTCAAGGAGGAGACGCGCAAGCGTGTCGAAGCCGCGGTCGAGGCGCTGAAGTTCAGCCCCAGTCTCGCGGCGCGTTCGCTGGCCGGGCGGCGTTCGTTCCAGATCGCGCTGCTCTATGACAATCACAGCCCCTATTACATGCACTATATTCAGGAGGGTGTCTGGGCGCGCTGCCGTGAGCAAGGGGTGCGCCTCCTCGCCCAGCCGACCGACGTCGCCTCGCCAAACCTCGCCGCCGAGGTAGGCGGACTGATCGACGAGACGCGGGTGGACGGCGTCATCCTCTCCTCCCCCGTCACCGATGCCGAGCCGGTGCTGCGCGAACTGGAGCGGCGCGGTATCGCTTTCGTGCGCATATCGCCGGGCACCAACCACGCGATGACCTCGTCTGTGTTCATGGATGACGTGCAGGCCGCCGACGATATGACGACGCATCTCGTCAACGAAGGGCATCGCCGGATCGGCTTCGTCGTCGGCCATCCCAATCACATGGCAAGCGACCAGCGCCTGTTCGGCTATCGCCGCGCGCTCGACCGCGCCGGCATCCGGTTCGAACCCAATCTGGTGCGCCCCGGCCTGTTCGATTTTACCTCGGGCGCCGAAGCCGCCGAAGCCCTCCTAACACTCCCACAACCGCCCACCGCGATCTTCGCGAGCAATGACGATATGGCGGCCGGCGTGCTCGCCGTGGCGCACAAGCGCGGCGTCGCCGTGCCCGAACAGCTTTCGGTCGCCGGCTTCGACGATACCGATCTCGCAAGTCTCGTCTGGCCCCCGCTCACCACCGTCCGCCAGCCGACCCGCGAACTCGCTTATACCGCCGCCGGCCTCCTCTTCGCGATCGAAGACGGCGTCGAACATCGCCGCCTCGCCCACGAGATCATCGTTCGCGGATCAACCGCCCGCCGGAAATAGGGCCGCTCTCCAGCGGGTATGATCGGGGCGGGTGCAGCTGAAATCCCAGCTTCCGCTATGCATCGGCTTGGCGATCCAGCGACGGAAAATGCGCCGGGCGATCAACTGCGCTAGGCTGTAGTGACGATTTAATCATTGAGCCATGGCATGATGCTGGCGCGTTTGACGAAGCCGAGTAAGTTGGCGGCGAGGGTGCGGCCGGCTCGCCGAGCACTTCGATCAGTGCTTGCGGCTCTCAACCGATCTTCCTCAACGCCGAGCCCTTATGCAGGGCGATGTGATCGGTCTTGTCGCTCTTGATTTCATATTGCCGCTCGTCGGGGCTCGCGTGGTGAGTATGGCCCTTATAGTCAGTGTCGCGTGTGTGGACATTGATGATCCGGCCGCTGACGTGTCCGGCTTCCGAATTCCAGCCGACGTGATCGCCGATCTTGAAACGCTGGCTCATATCATTCTCCTTATCCACGATGATCCATTGTGATGGAGAAACTCTCAGCATCCATCTTGTGCCCCATGACGTCGCTATTTGTTCACAGACGATAGCGGGTCGGCGGAACGCCGAGAACGCGCTTGAACATCGTCGAGAAGTTCGCGGGGGTGTCATAGCCAAGATCGAGCGCGATCGTCGTGATCGGGTCGCCAGCGGCAAGCCTCGGCAGCGCCACCGACAGACAGGCCTGTTGTCGCCACTCGGCGAAGCTCATGCCGGTTTCGCGACGGAACAGCCGGGTGAAACGGCGCCGATTCATCGCCAGCGCGTCGGCCCAATGATCGATCCTGTCGTCGATCCGGGGCAGTTCGAGAAAGGCGTGGCAGCGCTCGGCGAGCGCCGGATGGCTCGGGAAGGGCACGGCAAGAGGGATGAGCGGCGCACGCCCGATCTCGGCGACGATCAGATCCATTACCAATCCGTCCCGCCCCGTCTCATCATATTCCACCGGTATCTCCGCCGCCGTGACCAGCAACTGGCGCAGGAGGGGAGACACGCCGACTACCCGGCAGCTCTGGCCGATCGCGGCGCTGAATCCCGGCTCGATGAAGACGCTGCGGGTCTGGACGGGGCCGACCATCCGTACCGCATGCGGGGTGCCGCATGGAATCCAGACCGCGCGCTCGGGCGGCGCGACCCAGGCGCCCTCCGGCGTGCTGACCGCTACCGCCCCCGTCGCAGCGTAGAGGAACTGGCCGCGTTTATGCCGGTGCTGGTGCAATTCAAAGGAGGGAGGATAATCATTGCCGATCGCCACCACCGGGCGAGCAACGTCCGCATGATCGTCTGGATTGCGAAAAGCCATTCTGTCCTGCTCTCAAAACTGAATGACCCATATAGCGAAGCGGGACAACACGGAAGCGCCTAGACGCCTGCCCTCTCGAAAGGAGTGACTCATGAGCGAGATGAGGACGGCAACGCAGATCGGACGGGCCGCGGGGCACGAAACCGTATTCGGCGTAATCCTGGCGATCAGCTTCTGCCATTTGCTAAACGACATGATGCAGTCGCTCCTTCCCGCCATCTATCCGGGGCTCAAGGACGGGCTCGGCCTGACCTTCGGGCAGATCGGGCTGGTGACGCTCGCCTATCAGATCACCGCCTCGATCCTTCAGCCGCTTGTCGGCCTCTATGCCGACAAGCGGCCGACACCGCTGGCGCTGCCCGGCGGCACATTGTTCTCGCTGGTGGGACTGGCGATCCTGTCGATCGCCCACACCTATTGGCTCCTGCTGGTCGGCGCCTCGCTGCTGGGTGTCGGCTCGTCGGTATTTCATCCCGAATCCTCGCGCGTGGCGCGGATGGCAGCGGGCGGGCGGCACGGCCTTGCCCAGTCGCTCTTCCAGGTCGGCGGCAATGCCGGCCAGGCGCTGGGGCCGCTCGCCGCCGCGTTGGTCGTGGTCCGCTGGGGACAGTCGAGCATCGTCTTCTTTGCACTGCTGGCGCTGCTGTCGGGCGCGATCCTCTGGAACGTCGCGATGTGGTATCGCCACCACGGCCTTGTCCGCCTCCACGGGAGCGGGCGGCGGGGCGGCGCGATGCCGGTGACGAGCCCGCATGCCCGGCGGGGCATCGCGATCCTGCTGGCGCTTATCTTTTCCAAATATGTCTATCTCGCCAGCCTGACGAGCTACTACACCTTCTACCTGATCCACCGTTTCGGCGTGTCGGTGCAGAGTGCGCAGCTTCACCTCTTCATCTTCCTCGCCGCCGTCGCGGTCGGCACCGTCGCGGGCGGCCCCCTGGGCGACCGTTTCGGCCGCAAATATGTAATCTGGCTTTCGATCCTCGGCGCATTGCCGTTCACGTTGCTGCTGCCGCATGCCAACCTGTTCTGGACGACACCGCTGACAGTGGTGATCGGCCTGGTGCTCGCGTCCGCCTTCCCCGCGATCGTGGTGTTCGCGCAGGAACTGGTGCCCGGCAAGGTGGGTATGGTGTCGGGCCTGTTCTTCGGTTTCGCCTTCGGCATGGGCGGGCTGGGCGCCGCCGTGCTCGGCTGGCTCGCTGACCAGACCAGCATCGAAACGGTCTATGAGGTCTGCGCCTTCCTGCCGGCGATCGGGTTGCTCACTGCCTTCCTTCCCGACGTGAGGCATGAGGAGATCGGCTGACCGGCGCATTCCTGTCAGCCGGATGCAGCAGGACGAGCTTGTAATCCGGCCGATCGGCGGGACTGAACGTCAATTGGCGGAAGTGGAGCAGCCCGTCTTCGGGATGATTGAAGCCCCGCAGCCCCCCTTCCCGCTCCGCCACCGCCTGCCTCTGCCAGGCCTCGGCGAAGGCGGGGCTCTCGCGGTGGAGCTGATCGACGATCGCCTTGGTCGCCGGGTCCGTGAGGCGGCGCCCGTAATCGGCACGGAATTCAGCCAGCAGCCGGCGGGCGCGGTCCTCCCAATCGGGCAGCAGGTCGCGCGCCGACGGTTCGGTGAAGACATAGCGGAGCAGATTCTTCTGCCGCCCCGCCCCCAACCATCCGACGAACAGGCGCTCGGCGGCGGTATTCCAGCAACAGGCGTTCCACGCGCGATCAAGACCATAAGCCGGCTGTGCGACGGTTTCGATCACGGCTCGGATCGAAAAGGGTGCGTCGACTACGGCAACCTCCTCCGCCCCCGCATCGGGATCGCGCCGTCCGGCAAGCTCGAACATATAGGCCCGCTCGGCCCGCGTGAGTTCGAGCGCTACCGCCAACCGCGCCAGCGTATGCGGCGAGGCGTTCACGTCGCGTCCCTGTTCGATCCACGCGCACCATGTCGTGCCGATCCCCGCGCGATCGGCCAGTTCCTCGCGCCGCAGACCCGGCGTCCGCCGGCGACCGCCGGGCGTATCCGGCCGCACCCGCTCACGATGCGCGCGGATGAACTGCCCGAGCAGGCGTTGCTGTTCGCTGGTCTGCATGGGTGCTCTTATAACTGGATAAATGCACCCATTGTAATAGGCTAAGAGGACGTCATTGTCGCCCTGAAGGACGCAATATCCATGACACGCTCCCATGAAGCCAATGTGGAAAAGCAATTCGGCCCGCAGGCAAGCGCCTATGTGGCGAGCGCCGTGCACGCGAGCGGCGAGGATCTCGACGCGCTGGAGGAGATTGCGCGCCGCGAAGCACCGGGCAAAGCGATCGATCTCGGCACGGGCGGCGGCCATGTCGCCTACCGGCTGGCGCGTCACGCGCGCGAGGTGGTCGCGAGCGACCTGTCGTCGGATATGCTGGCCGCCGTGGCCGCAACCGCGCGGGAAAAAGGGCTGGCGAACATCGCCACACACGCCGCCGCCGCGGAGGCCCTGCCTTTCGAGGACGAAAGCTTCGACTTTCTCGGCTGCCGCTTTTCCGCGCATCACTGGCACGATTTCGAGGCCGGATTGCGCGAGGCGCGGCGCATCCTCGCGCCCGGCAAGACGGCGGTCTTCATCGATGCCGCCTCGCCCGGCCCCGCGCCGCTCGACACGCACATTCAGGCGGTCGAACTGCTGCGCGATCCGTCGCATGTGCGCGATTACAGCGCCGCCGAATGGCTGGCCGCGCTGACACGCGCCGGCTTTCAGGTGCAGTCGATCCGCACATGGCAGTTGCGAATGGACTATCCGACATGGATCGCCCGGATGCGGACGCCCGAGGATCATGTGCGCGCGATCCGATCGCTCCAGAAGGCCGCCTCGCGCGATGTGGTCGAGCATTTCGCGATCGAGGCCGATGGCTCCTTCCTGCTCGATGTTTTGATGATCGAGGCGGTTGCCGGCGGCGATTGATCGCCGCCGCACACGCCAGTACATTGCCGGCTTGGCTGAATATCTGGTCCCGGTGCATGCCGTAGTCGGCGTCGTCGAACGATATTCCTACCGGGGAGAGCACTTCATGCGGCCGGCATCCGTATCGAGAAGCTGTTGACAGCGTGAGCAGGCAGGACGTGGCGATCCATGCCCGCATTCTCGACAAGGCGCGGGAATGGGAAGGGGCGAGGCTGGCGCTCGCGACAGTGGTTGCGACATGGGGCTCCGCGCCCGTTCCGCGCGGCAGCCACATGCTCGTTCATGAGGACGGGCGATTCGAGGGATCGGTTTCGGGCGGCTGCGTCGAAGGCGATCTGCTCCAGCTTTCGGCCGAAGTGATCGCGGGCGGGCAGGCGCGGCTCAAGACGTACGGCATCGCCGATCGCGACGCATGGGAAGTCGGCCTGCCCTGCGGTGGCGAGATCAGCGTCCTCGTGCAGCCGGTCGACGCGGGGGGATTTTCACCCGCGCTGTTCGGCCTGCTGCGGCAAGCACGCGATCGCGGCGAAGCAATCGCGATTTCGACTGATCTTGCCACGGGGTGCAGCATCGCGGGCGAGCAGGACGGCGCGTTCGTCAATCGCTACCGCCCGCCGCGCCGCCTGCTGATCGTCGGCGCAGTGCAGATCGCGCAGGCGCTGGGCCGGCTTGCCCTGACGCTCGGCATTCGCCCGGTCGTGATCGATCCGCGCGCGCGCTTCCTCACCGCGGAGCGCTTCCCCGGCATCGCCTTGGACGATCGCTGGCCCGACGAAGCGGTGACGGCGCACCATCCCGACATGTCCACCGCGATCGTCACATTGAGCCATGATATCAAGATCGACGATCCGGCGCTGGCGGCGGCGCTGCGCACGCCTGCGGGCTACATAGCGGCGCTGGGATCGCGCAGAAGCCACGCGGCGCGCCTCTCGCGATTGACGGCGCTGGGCTTTTCGGAGAAGGCAATGGCGCGCATCGACGGACCCGCCGGGCTCGACATCGGAGCGATCGCGCCCGAGGAGATCGCGCTTTCGATCGCTGCCGGGATGGTCGCGAGCTTCCGTGATCGCGGCTGATCGCGTCGCGGCGATCCTGCTTGCCAGCGGCCGATCGTTGCGCTTCGGGGCGGCGGACAAGCTGGGCGCGCCGCTGCGTGGACAACCGCTGGTGCTGCATACCGCGAACCTGCTCGCCCGATCGGGCTTCGCGAACAGGCTCGCCGTGTGTCGCCGGGACGGGGTGGCGGCCGACCTGCTCGGCCCGGCGGGTTTCGATATCGTGATGAATGACGCCCCCGCGCGTGGCATCGGTCATGCCCTCTCGCTGGGCATCCGCCACGCCGCCGGCCTCGACATCGACGCGGCGCTGCTTTGCCTCGGCGACATGCCCTTTGTCACGACGCCGCATCTGACGGCGCTGCTTAGCGCCTTCGACGAACGCGAACGCCCGATCGTCGCCACCGAAAATGCCGCAACAGGCGTCGTCACGCCCCCTATCCTCCTCGCGCGGCGAGAATTCGCCCGCTTCGTCACGCTCGACGGTGACCGCGGCGGCAAGGCGCTGTTGAAGGGCGCGGCGACCGTCAGCGCATCTGCGGAACTGCTCGCGGACATCGATCGGCCCGACGATCTCCCCGCCGGCTGATCGACAACGGAACGGTTGCCCGCCTGACCTGTTCATGAGTGCAGCAAGCGGGGAGACGCGATGAAGATCGATCTTTCGGGCAAGCGCGTGCTTGTCACCGGTGGCAATTCGGGCTTGGGCGCGGCGATGGCGCGGGCCTTCGCCGCTGCGGGCGCCAACGTCGCCATCAACTATATCGTCCATCCGGAAGCGACCGATGCGCTGGTGCGCGAGATCGAAGGACGTGGCGGCAAGGCGTTGGGCCTGTCCGCCGATATTAGCAATGCCGACGCGGTCGAGGCGCTGTTTACGGCCATGGACGAGGCGTGGGGCGGTCTTGACGTGCTGCTCAACAATGCCGGTATAGACGGCAAGCCGGCGCGCGGCTGGGAAGGGGATGTCGACGCCTGGATGAAGGTAATCGATATCAATCTGAAGGGCGCCTATCTCTGCGCGCGACAGGCGCTGAAACGGATGGTGACGCAGCGATCGGGGGTCGTGATCAATACCAGCAGCGTGCATGAGGTGATCGCCTGGACCGGCTACAGCGCCTACACCGCCAGCAAGGCCGGAGTCGCGATGATGGCGAAGACATTGGCGCAGGAAGCCGCGCCGCATCGCGTGCGCGTCCTTTCGCTTGCCCCAGGCGCGATCCGCACGCCGATCAACCAGACGGTGTGGCAAGACCCGGCGGGTTATAAGGACCTGCTCGCGAAAATCCCGCTCGGCCGCGTCGGCGAGCCCGAGGATGTCGCGAACATGGCAGTCGTGCTCGCCTCCGATGTCGCAGGCTATATGACCGGCACCACCGTCTTCGTCGACGGCGGCATGACCGATTATCCGGATTTCGCCCATGGTGGTTGAGCGTGCGGCCCCGAAGGGCGATCGGGGCGGATTGCGGATCGAGGATTATGGGCTGATCGGCAACATGATTTCCGCCGCGCTTGTCGGGCGCGACGGGTCGATCGACTGGTTATGCCTGCCCCGCTTCGATTCCCCCGCCTGCTTCGCGGCGCTGCTCGGCACCGCCGAAAATGGCCGCTGGCGGATCGCTCCGACGGGCGGGACAAAGGCGGCCACGCAGCGCTATCTGCCGGACACCGCCATTCTCGAAACCCGGTTCGAAACGGCAAGCGGCGTCGTCACCGTCACCGATTTCATGCCTTTCTCCAACGATCAGGACAAGGTGGACCTGGTGCGGATCGTCACCGGGGTTTCTGGATCGGTCGACATGGAAATGGAACTCGCGCTGCGGTTCGAGCATGGCCAGGCGATTCCCTGGGTGCAGCGGCGCGATTATGGATTGAGCGCGGTGGCAGGTCCCAACGCGATCGAGTTCCACACCCGCCTGCCGCTGCACGGCGAGGACATGAAGACTATGTCCGCCTTTACGGTGCGCGAGGGCGAAAGCGTGCCGCTCACCCTCTCTTATCATCCGTCGAACAAGCCGCCGCACTTCGTGGCGGACCGCCAGGAGAGCCTCGACCGGACAGCGGCGTGGTGGCGCGAATGGGTGAAGCGCGGCACGCTGGAGGATATCGCGGAGGATTGGCGGGACCCCGTCGTCCGGTCGCTCATCACGCTCAAGATGCTGACGTTCCAGCCGACGGGCGGCATCATCGCCGCGCCCACCACCTCGCTTCCCGAGGCGATCGGCGGCGCGCGAAACTGGGATTATCGCTATTGCTGGCTGCGCGATTCGGCGCTCACCCTCTATGCGCTGCTCAACGCCGGCTATCGGGATGAAGCCGAGGCGTGGCGCCAATGGCTGCTCCGCGCCGTCGCGGGTCATCCGCAGCAATTGCAGATCATGTACGGCATTGCCGGCGAACGCTGGCTGCCCGAGTTCGAGATTCCCTGGCTCACCGGCTTCGAAGGCAGCAGCCCCGTTCGCATCGGCAATGCCGCGGCCAATCAGGTTCAGCTCGATGTTTATGGCGAGTTGATCGATACGCTGCACGCCGCCCGCGAAGCCGAATTACAGCCGCACATGGAGGCGTGGGGCCTGCAAAAGGTGCTGCTCGATCATCTGGAGAAGAGTTGGCAAACGCTGGATCGCGGCATCTGGGAGGTGCGCGGCGATGACAGGGCCTTCACCCATTCGCGGATGATGTGCTGGGTCGCCTTCGATCGCGCGGTGACGGCGGTGGAGCGGCACGAGATGGAGGGACCGGCCGACCGCTGGTGCACAGTGCGGCAGGCCATTCACGACGATATTTGCGTGAACGGATTCAACAAGGAAAAGAATAGCTTCGTCCAATATTATGGCGGCACTACGCTGGACGCGAGCCTGCTGCTGATGCCACAGCTCGGCTTTCTTCCGCCCGACGATCCCCGTGTCACCGGTACGATATCCGCGATCGAGCGCGAGTTGATGCGCGACGGCTTCGTGCTGCGTTACTCCACCGACCAGACCGACGATGGCGTCGGCGGCGAGGAAGGCGCCTTTCTCGCGTGCAGCTTCTGGCTGGCGGACGCCTATGTGCTGAGTGGCCGGATCGACGATGCGCGCACGCTGTTCGAACGATTACTCGCGCTACGCAACGATCTCGGCCTGCTGGCGGAGGAATATGATCCCATAAACAAGCGCTTGCTGGGCAATTTCCCGCAGGCTTTCTCGCATATCGGCCTCGTCAACACCGCGCATAACCTGCTGAGGGCCAAAGGCCCCGCCCGCCAGCGTGCCGAACAGGTCGCCCCCCGCACGCGCGAGGCGGTGTCACCGGGGGAACGCCCCCGGCAGTCACAGCCCCCTCCTAGCGGCGGATAATAAGCGATTCCGGGCGCTTGCGCGGCACCCATTGGCCGCGCCCAGGGAAGTTCTTGAGTATCTCGCCATCCCACAGCCGCACTGTCCGGCGGTGGAAGCGCCATTCGCCATCGTCACATTTGACGGCATGATCGTCATACCAGCCGGCGAAGCGCAGCACATAAGGCGGCTCGCCCTCGCACTCCGTCACGAAGGCGAAGGAGCGCATTTTCACTGACCCATCGGCCTGCGGCATATATTGGATTTGGGTCACATGATGCTGCCGGCCCGGAAAACCTTCGGCGTTCCGATAATGCTCCGCAATGCCCCGAATCCCGTCATGTCCTTCCCAGATATCGGGATCGTCGAACACTTCCTCGACCATCCGCGCATCGGGGGTGAAGCAGGCGACCAGCGCCTCGACGTCGCCGGTGTCGAGCGCCCAGCTATAGGCCGCGATCAGGTCTTGCAGCGCCAGCCGATCCTCGATCTTCAAAGCCATTCCTCATCCCCTCCTGTCCATCGAGCTTGCACCCTCTATAACAACCGTTATCGTTGCCGCAACCAGGGAACGTGGGAAGGGGTGCCAATGACCGAAGAAGACTATCATCGCTACATCAAGGCGTTCAACGCACGCGATTATGCGGCGCTGGAAACATTCTTCGCCGATGATTTCGCGCTGGAAAATGCCGGCTTCATCGTCAGGGGAAAGCCCGCTTTTCGCGATTTTTACCGCTTCTTCCACGCTTATTGCCGCGAAACCGTTACCTTCAAGGGCTTTTTCCCGGGCAGGAACGCCTTCGTCGCCAATGTCGTCATCCGTTTCGAGGGCATCAAGGACCTGTCGCCCGCCGTCCTTGCCGAGCATGGCTATCCCGGCATGACGCCGGTGCCGCTGGGCGGCACGGCCGATGTGGAATTCCTCATCCTCTACGAGCTCAATGCGGACGGGTTGATCCAGCATATCAAGGGCGCGGTCTATATCCCGGCGCCGGCCGCCTGACTTCGGGGTTAACTGCCGCGTCCTTTTCGCCGATAGTCGCTCCCGGGAAAGGAGTCGGCCATGGAGACACGCAAGCTCGGACCGCTGGAGGTTTCGGCGATCGGCCTCGGTTGCATGGGTTTCACCTCGGCTTATGGCGGGCAGGACGAGGCCGCGTCGATCGAGACGCTGCATCGCGCGGTGGAGATCGGCGTCACCTTCTTCGACACCGCCGAGGTGTACGGCCCCTATGAGAATGAGAAGATCGTCGGGCGTGGTTTGCGCCGCATTCGCGATCGAGTGGTGATCGCCACCAAGTTCGGCATGGAAATCGCTCCCGAAGGCAAGGATTTCGGCAGAGTTCGAGGTTTCAACAGCCGGCCCGAAAATGTGCGCGCCGTCGCCGATGCCTCGCTGAAGCGGCTGGGGATCGACGTCATCGATCTTTTCTACCAGCATCGGGTGGACCCGGCCGTACCAATCGAGGAAACGGTCGGCGCGATGGCGGAGCTGGTGCAGGCCGGGAAGGTGCGCGCGCTGGGCCTTTCCGAGGCGGGGGCCGACATCATCCGTCGCGCCCACGCCGTCCATCCGATCGCCGCCGTACAAAGCGAATATTCGCTCTGGACGCGCGATCCCGAGTCAGAGGTCCTGCCGACCTGCCGCGCGCTGGGCATCGGCTTCGTGCCATTCAGTCCGCTGGGGCGCGGCTTTCTGTCGGGCAAGATACGCAGCCGCGCCGATCTTGGCGAAGGCGATCTGCGCGGCAGCATGCCGCGCTTTGCCGACGGCGCGCTGGCAGCCAATCTCGCGCTGGTCAAGACGCTCGAAACCATGGCCGCCGAACGCGGCGTCACGGCGGCGCAACTCGCGCTCGCCTGGGTCCTTCATCAGGGCGACGATATCGTCCCCATCCCGGGTGCCCGCAAGATTCCGCATCTGGAGGAGAATGTCGCCGCCGCCGACATAAATCTGGACACCGACGCCCTCGCGAGGATCGCCGCCGTGATGGAAGGCGTGCAAGGCGCACGCTATCCCGAGCGACGGTAAGAGCATCGTCAACACCCTCCCGTCCCCCCGACGAACGTCGGGGCCTACGGATTCGGCTCGCTCCTAGAATTCCGGTTTTCCGGAATGACGGGGTGGCCGTGCCGAATGTCGATCGAGCCTACGCCTCTTCCTTCCCGAACGCCTTGCGCAGCTCGTCCTTGGCCTTTTCAAGAATCTGGCGGTCATGCGCGGAAAGATTGTGGCCTGCCCGGTTGATATAGAAGGTCAGCATGCTCATCGCCGACTGATAGGCCGTTCCCTTGCGCCGCTTGCTCCGCTCGGCGGAGCGCTTGAGCGAGGCGGCGATCCGCGCGGGGTCGTCCCATGTGAACACGCCCTCTTCCAGATCGAGCGCATCCGAATGTTCGGTGACGTCCTGCGACCATTTCTTCACCATAAACTAGCAACGGCGGGAGGCGCCGGGATGTTCCGCCGGAGCCTCCTTCCACGGCGGGCGTTGGTCGCCCATGCCGTCCAGCGTGATCCGCGACTTCGATTATGACGCCGGCGAACACCGGCTCGACATTCTGTTCGTCAGCGGCCGGCGCTACAGCTATCATGACGTGCCCGCGGCCGTCGCTGCGGCGATGCGCGCGGCGACATCCAAGGGCACCTATTTCAACGACGCGATACGCGATCGCTATCGCTTCACCCGAGGGAATTGAGCCGCGCGGCGGCGATGTCCGCGCCTTCGCGCAGCACGGCGAGTTTCTTCCACGCGACAACGGGATCGATCTTGCCATAGCCGGCGAAGGTTCCGAACCCGCAATCGGTGCTCGCAATCACCCGATCGGCGCCCGCGAAGCCCACGAACCGCTCGATACGCTGGGCGATCAGTTCGGGATGCTCGACATAGTTGGAGCAGGTGTCGATCAGGCCCGGCGCGAGGATCTTGTCGTCGGGCACGCCCGCGTCGCGCCAGACCGCCCATTCATGCTCGTGCCGGGGATTGGCCGCTTCGAACAGAATGGTGGCGGGCCGCGCCTTGAGGATAATCGGCAGCACCTTTTCCAGCGCGATATCATGATCGTGCGGGCCTTCATAATTGCCCCAGCAGACGTGCATCCGCAACCGTTCGGGCGCGATATGCGCGGTCGCGGCGTTCAGTGCCTCGACATTGGCCTCGGCGATTTTCAGGAATTCCGCGTCGCTCGCATCCTGATAGCCGGTGTGGCGGGACATGGCGAGATCGGGACAATCGAGTTGCAGGTCGAAGCCCGCGTCGGCGATCGCCTCATATTCCGGTCGCATCGCGACGATGAGATCGGCGAGATAGGCTTCGTGGCTCGGATAATAAGCATTGGGCTGGAAGGCGGTGATAAGCCCCGGCGAAGCTGCGTTCAGGAAACCGCGCGCGCCCCGCCCCTCCCGCTCCAGCGCGGTGCGGAAACGGCGTATGTCCTCCAGCGCGGGATCGAGCGTGCGCAGCTTGACCGGCGCGACACAGGAGGCACGGGTGAATTCCTGATCGCCCATGATCGCCGCCAGCTTCTTGCGCAGTTCGGGCAGAGGGGCGAGATCGAGCGCCGGCTTGCGATCGGTATGGCCGCCAAAGCCCTCCAGCCGTTCGATGATATAGGTGGAATAGCCGACCTTGCCGAGTTCGCCGTCGCTGACGATCGAGACGCCGGCCGTTATCTGCCGGCGGACAGCCTCGTCCACGGCCGCCTGTACGACGCGATCGAACGCCTCGACATCATAAGGCTCGCCATGATCGCGCGCGAGGAGAAGCGAGGTAAGCTGCGGCCCGCGCGGCAGGCTTCCGACATGGGTGGTCTTGATGGGCTGCACGCGCAATCGTCTCCTTGGTGGGCGAGACGCGCACCCATAGCTACGACGCCGCCAAACTCAACCGACCGGCACCTCTGGAACGGATAGGCGGGTGCTTCGGGCTCGATCTGTCACCGAACCGACGCGCGTCGGGCACGAAAAAGCCCCGGAAAACAAATGTCTTCCGAGGCTTATTCTGGTGGGCGTGGCAAGGATTGAACTTGCGACCCCTGCGATGTCAACACAGTGCTCTACCACTGAGCTACACGCCCGAGGCGCCGGTCCCTAGCCGAGCCTCCGGCGCGACGCAAGCGTCATGAACGTGCTTTTTGCCGCGATGCATCACAAATCGCGCACGTTCCCGATCTCGAACATGCGATCGACCTCCATCACCAGGTCGCGCAGGTGAAACGGCTTTGACAGCACCTTCGCCCCGGCCAGCGCGTCGCCTTCCTTCAACGCTACGGCGGCAAAGCCGGTGATGAACATCACGCGCATCTGGGGCGCGATCGTCGCTGCGCGCTGCGCCAGTTCGATCCCGTCCATTTCGGGCATGACGATATCGGTAAGCAACAGATCGAACGCCTGCCCCTGTAACAGCGGCAAGGCCGCCGTGCCGCGATCGACCGCGGTCACGACATAACCTACCCGTTCGAGCGCGCGCTTCAGATAGTCGCGCATCGAATCATCATCCTCGGCGAGCAGGATTCGGATCATCCACTTTTCCGACACATCGCCGTCGTCCCCCGTTGCAGGCCCATCCTATGCGACAGGCCCTTAAGAAATTCCAGCCGGGTCGCGCCATTGCCAGCCCTTATCGCGGGCTTTAGCGTCGCGGGGCATGTCCGCTCCACCCTCCGACTCGCCCTTCCTCCGCCTGGGGCCGGCGCATCCGGCCTGCCCCGTCGTCCTGGCGGTGCCGCATGCCGGGCGTGCCTATCCTGACGCGCTGCGAGCGATGGCGGCGGTGCCCGTCGCGCGGCTGGAGGCACTGGAGGATCGGCACGCCGACCTGCTTGTCGCCGACGCGGTCGTCGCGGGCGCCACTGCCTTCATCGCCCGGCGCGCGCGTTCGTGGATCGACCTCAATCGCGATGAGCGAGAGATGGACCCGGCGATGATCGATCCGACGCCGCGTGCGCAGGATGTGGTCGGATCGGCCAAGGTGCGCGGCGGGCTGGGCCTCATCCCGCGCCGGCTGAACGGCGTCGGGCATCTGTGGCGCGGCCGTTTCGACGCGGCCGATATTGCTCGCCGGATCGAGGAGGATCACCGCCCCTGGCACAGCGCGCTTGCCGCAACGCTGGCGGAGGCGCGCGCCCGCTTCGGGGCGGCCTTGCTCCTCGATTGCCATTCGATGCCGCCGCTCACCGCGCACGGCCTCGCCGGGCCGCCAGACGTGGTGATCGGAGACCGTTTCGGGCGCAGCGCCGCGCCGGCACTGGTCGAGCGGCTGATGGCCATCGCCGAAGGAGACGGGCTGCGCGTGGCCTGCAACAGCCCCTATGCCGGCGGCTACGCGCTGGACCGGCACGGCGCACCGGCGGAGGGGCGCCACGCCATCCAGGTGGAGATCGACCGGCGGCTCTATCTGATGCCCGACCTGAGCACCCCCGGCCCCGGCGTGGGGCGAATGCGCGCCCTCCTCGCCCGGATGGCGATGGCGATGGCGGACGAGCTTGGCACGCCGATGACGAGCCTCGCCGCCGAATAGCCGCCCGTTTCCTACTCATGAAAAAACCACCTCGTGCAAAAGCACGAGGTGGCCAAGGTTCAGGGAGGAAGCACACCCGAAGGCGTGCTAATGCGCACCCGCGAAAGGGGAACACGAGCAGCGCATCGACGCCAAGATAAGGCCCTTCCCAACGGCTTTCAAGCCGTCAGAATCGTTTCTGTCGCCCGGACATCGATTTACAGGAAAATTTTTTGCGCCGCCGCATGGCAGGCGCGGGGGCGAAGGCGGCATACCCAGCCGCCTTCGCCATATCCCGTCAGGCGTCTTGCGCCAAAGGCACCGGCACGGGCACCTTGCCGAGCTGCATCTGCCGCCCGAAAATCTCGCGAATCAGGCTCAGCGAGAAAAGGTGCGCATAGATCAGCGCCAGCGCGCCCGACTGGATCAGCTTGCGCGCCTGATCGCCGCGCAGCTCGCGCAGCTTTTCTTCGGAAACCATCTGGAAACCGCGATAGATGAAGGGCTGCTCGGCACCCTCGGGCTGAATCGCCACCTCGCCGTCCATCAATAATTTGAGATCGGCCAGCTCCTTCACGAAGGCGGCGGTGCGCTGCCCTGCCTGCTCGAACTGCTCGCAGAAGCCTAAGATGTCCTTGGTCGTCTGCGACGGTTCGCCATCGACGAACAGCCGCTCCCCCTCGTCGAACTGGCCCACCGAATCCGCCGTCGGATCGAAGCAAAGCGACAGATCGTCGCTGTCCGGACGCAGCTTCGCCAGCATGAAGGGGTAGCGGCGCACATAAGCGGGGACATAGACATCGCTGGTCAGCTTGCCGTCCTCGCCGACGAAAGTGTTGACGCCCTCGTTAAGGCCCATCAGCGCGAGGGGCACCGCATTGTCGCCGCTCGCAAAGACGATCGGGAAAAAGCGCGAAGCAGGGCCGAACTCCTCCGCCGTCAGCGGCACGGCATGGACAGAAGCGAGGAAGGGCGCCGCATCGATCCGCCGCGCGCTCCAGTCGCCATGCACGTTGCTCGAAAGCGGCTGAAGCTCGTTATAGAAAAGCGGAAGCTGGTTGGCCGGTGGCGCGGAGGCCATGCATGTATCTCCTGGTCTGAATCGTTTCAGGCCATGGCATCCCCGGCCCTTTCCCTGCTCGTCTATGGCGGGCCGCGCGTCGAGGCAAGCGCCACGCGCTTTTGCCGCAGCCCATCGCCACCCTCCCGCCGCCTGGTGCTTTTTTCGCGGCGCGCCCCTTTCCACCGCCGCATGTGCACGCTATCGTAACAGGCGTTATTATATGTGGGCAGGAGAAAGTGATGGAAAGGGTGCTGCCACCCGGCCTTTCGGCGCAGCAATTCGACGCCGCCAAAACGGCGCTACGCCGGACGCTGGGCGACGCTAAGGTGTTCGATACCGATCTCGATCGCGACACCTTCATCGACGCCTATGCGCTGGGCGACGGGCACGAGCATGCGATGAGCATGGCGCTGGCGCCCACGACGGTGGAGGAGGTGCAGGCGGTCGTCCGCATCGCCAACGAGCATAAGCTGCCGCTCTGGCCTGTCTCGCGCGGTAAGAATCTGGGTTACGGCATGGCAGCGCCGCGCCTTGCCGGCACCGCCATCGTCGATCTCACCCGGATGAACCGCATCCTCGATGTCGATACGCGCTACGCCTATGCACAGCTCGAGCCGGGCGTCGGCTTTTACCAGCTTCACGATCATCTGCGCAGCAACCGGATTCCGTTGTGGATGTCGGTGCCCGCGAACGGCTGGGGCGCGGTGATCGGCAACGCGCTGGAACGCGGCATCGGCTACACGCCCTATGGCGACCACACGACGAAGATCTGCGGACTGGAAGTCGTCACCCCAACAGGTGAGATCGTGCGCACCGGCATGGGCGCGATGGAAGGCAACAAGGCCTGGGCGCATTATCAGCACGGCATCGGGCCGAGTTGGGACCAGATGTTCGCCCAGTCCAACTTCGGCATCGTCACCAAGGCGAACATGTGGCTGATGCCCGAGCCGGAAATGATGGCGATGGTGCAGGTCAACCTGCCGAAGGTCGAGGATATCGCCTGGGCGATCGACGCGCTCGCCGAGTTGCGGCTGCGCGGCGTGATCGAGCACAACATCATCTTCGGCAACTATCTGCACGACGCCTCCGCCTTCACGACGCGGGCCGACTGGTATCAGGGCGAAGGCCCGATCCCTGATGACGTCGCCGAGAAGATTCAGAAGAAGTTCAACGTCGGCTGGTGGACCTTCCATCTCTCGCTGTTCGGCTATGGCCGTATCGTCGAGGAGAATATGAAGATCGTGAATGCGGCTCTGGAACCGCGTCTCGGCTACAAGCTCGACTGGAAGCCCTGGCGGCGTGGCGAGCCGACCGATCCGCTCGGCCCCTCAGGCGGCGTGCCGATCGTCCTGCCGCTGAACGTCGTCAACTGGATGGGCGGGCGCGGCGGCCATATCGGCTTCTCGCCGGTGATGCCGCCGTCGGGCGATCTGGCGCTGGCGGCCTTCAAGAAGCGGCGTGCCCGGTTCGAGGCGGCGGGGCTCGATTATTATTCGAGCTTCACGATGGGCCACCGCCACATCTGCAACGTCAACATGATCCTCTATAATCGCGACGACGAGGCGATGATAAAGCGCGTGAAGACGCTCTTCACGCAGATGATCGCCGACGCGAAGCAGGAGGGCTATGGCGAGTATCGCACCCATATCGACTATATGGACCCGGTCGCCGACACCTATGACTTCAACGGCGGCATGATGATGCGGATGAACGAGCGCGTGAAGGACGCGATCGACCCCAACGGCATCATCGCGCCGGGCAAGAACGGCATCTGGCCCGCGCGCCTCCGCCAGGAGAAAAAGGCATGAACCGTCCTGCCCTCGCCGGCGCCGCGCTGCTCCTCGCCGCTGCGGCCACTCCCGTTGCGATCATCGCCGCTCCGGCGAAGCCCAGCGCAGCGGCCGCTGCCCCGGCGGACGGACAGGCGCTGTTCGTCAACAAGTGCGGCTATTGCCACCTGCCGATGGGCCCCGGCACCGTCACGCTGCAACGGCGGATGAGCCCCGAACAGGCGCTGCTCGCCAACCGGACCGACCTGACCGCCGATTATGTGAAGATGGTGGCGCGCCACGGCCTCAACAGCATGCCGCCAATCAACCGCATCGAGGTCAGCGACAGCGAACTGGACACGATCGCGCGCTGGCTGGCGAAAGGCCCGAAAGGCCGTCCCGCCGCCAAATAGAGAGTCCCGGCAAGGATCGGCATTCGGCATATCCTTACCGGCTACACCTCTTTCAGCCCGCACGTCCCGTCAGACGTGGCCGGCGAGCCGGCTCCTGTGAACGGCGAAGGGTGGCGCGGTGGCGGTTTGGTTGTAAAGGGGGGTGTCTCAAGGGTCTGCCGATATGGCGATGGTTGCGAAAATGGCGGCGCTGGTCTTCGCCTTGTTGGCGATGTCGGCGCTTTGCGCGCCTTCGGCGCCGGTGACGCCTTCCATGGCGCCCCATGCCGATTGCCATGAGCAGCAGGACGCGCCGCCGGCCGATCGGGGGCCGGCACGACATTGCTGCGCGGCCGGTTGCCCGCTCATGGCCGCCGAGGCGCGCCTGCCGTTGATCGTCCCGCCTGTTTCACCCGCACCGCTGCTGACGGCGGCGGTGCACTCTCCCCCCGCTGGCCGCGCGCTGGCCCTCGATCCGCCGCCACCCCGTCGCCTCGCCTGAACCGCTCCGGGCATACTGCCCACCGTTCATACGAGGATTTTCAGATGCAAAAGACGCTTCATGCGTTCGCGGCCGGCTGCGCCGCGACGCTCGCCATGCCTGCCGCCGCACAGCACATGGATCATACCATGCCCATGCAGCAAGGCACCGGCGACCACAGCGACAGTACCCCGCGCCCGCTCTTCACCGCCGGATCGGGGACGAGCCGCCAGCCACTTGCCGCGATAATGCCCGGCATCCATGTCGAGACGAGCGGATGGATGCTGATGGCGCACGGCTATGCCTGGACCAGCTACGTCCACGAATCGGGACGACGCGGCGACGACATGACCTTCGTGCAATCCATGGCGATGGTCGAGGCGAGTCGCCCCCTCGACGGCAGCACGCGCTTGCAACTGCGCGCGATGGCCTCGCTCGATCCGCTGATGGGGCGGCGCGGCTATCCCAATCTCCTCGCCACCGGCGAAACGGCGCACGGCGCGCCGCTCGTCGACCGCCAGCACCCGCACGATCTGGCGATGGAGCTGTCGGCACGAATCGACCATGATGTCGCGCCGGGCACCAGTCTGTTCGTCTATGCCGGCCTGCCGGGCGAACCCGCAATCGGCCCCACGACCTTCATGCATCGCGCCTCGTCCCGCTTCCTGCCCCAGGCCCCGATCGGCCATCACTGGTTCGATTCGACGCATATCACCTTCGGCGTCGTAACGGCGGGCGTCTCGACCCGGCATTGGCAGGCGGAGCTTTCCGCCTTCAACGGGCGCGAACCCGATGAACGGCGCTGGAATATAGAAAGCCCCCGCCTCGATTCGTGGGCCGCACGGCTGAGTTGGTCACCCTCCCCGCGCTGGACCGCGTCACTCAGCTATGCCGAACTGCAAAGCCCCGAGCGCCTACACCCGAATGAGGATGAGGCGCGCCTCGTCGCCAGCATTGCCTATGTCGACGACCGACTGGCGGCGACGGCGGGATGGTCGCACAAGGATCGACAGCCCGGGCGCAGCCTCGACGCCGCCTTCGTCGAGGCCACCTACACGCTCAAGCCGCACCACGCCGTTTTCGGGAGGGTCGAGCGGCTTCGCAATGACGAACTGTTCGGCGACGATTCGCCGTTCCACAACGTGCCCTTCACGGTGGCGAAGGCGACGCTCGGCTACGCCTACACGGTCCCGCTGGGCGATGTTGCGTCCTTGTCGCTGGGCGGGGCGGCAAACTTCTATGCGCTGCCCGATCGCCTCGGGAGGGCCTATGGACATCCTCACGGCTTCCTCCTGTTCGCCCGGCTCGGCCTCGGCGGCGAGGGCAAACGGCAAAGCCGCCATTAAGAATGTTTCTTAAACATCGCTTCAGAAGCAGCGGATCACCCCGTCTCCATAACAGGAAAGGTCGCATTTATGGGAGACGGGGAAACGCCCGGCAGCGAACGCCGGACCAGCCCGCGCGACGCGGTTTTCTATCGCACCACCGCGCGGCTGGCCGATGGCGCCACGATTGCACTCGATATCGTCAACATATCGGCCACCGGTTTGATGGGCCGCACACCCGCCGAATTGGAGGCCGATACGCGGCTCGACATTGCCTTGCCTCAGGGCGCGGGGCGATTGGCGCGCGTCGCGTGGGTGATGGGTGGTCGGATCGGGGCGGAGTTCCTCACGCCTATTGAGGCGCAAGATTATGCCGGGCTGCTCGCGCAGATGCCGCGCGGCGATTGATCGGCCTCACCCACCCCTGAGCAGGCCGACGGCGGCATCTCGCTCGAACAGGTAGAGTGCAGTGCGCGCCGCCCGGCCGCGCGCGCCCTCCAGCCCGCCGTCGCGATCGACCAGCAGGCGCGCATCGTCGCTCGCGGTGCCGATCAGCGCGGCCAGTCGCTCGGGCGAGGCGAGGCGGAACTGCGCCTCGCCCGACTGGCGCGTCCCCAATATCTCGCCCGCGCCGCGCAGCCTCAGATCCTCTTCGGCAATGCGGAAGCCGTCATTCGTCTCGCGCAGCAGGGCCAGCCGGGCGCGCGCGGTTTCACCGGGCCGGTCGCCGCGCAGCAAGAGGCAGATAGACCGCCCCTCGCCACGCCCCACCCGGCCGCGCAACTGGTGAAGCTGCGCGAGGCCGAAGCGGTCCGCGCCCTCGACGATCATCAGCGTCGCATTGGGGACATCGACACCCACCTCGATCACCGTCGTCGCGACAAGGACAGAAAGATCGCCACGCTGGAAGGCGGCCATGACGGCATCCTTCTCCGGTCCCTTCATCCGCCCGTGGACAAGGCCGATCCGTCCCTCGCCGAAACGGGCGCGGAGCGAGGCCGCGCGTTCCTCCGCTGCCGCCTGATCGGAAAGCTCGCTCTCCTCGACCAGCGGGCAGACCCAATAGGCCTGACCGCCTGTCTCCATATGGCGGCCCAGCGCCTCGACGATCTCGGCCAGCCGCGCTGCCGCCATTACCCGTGTCTCGATCGGCTGGCGGCCGGGGGGCATCTCGTCCAGCCGGCTCACGTCCATCTCGCCATAATGGCTGAGCGTCAGCGTGCGCGGGATCGGCGTCGCGGTCATCACCAGCAGGTGGGGAGGCCGCTCGGCCTTCGACGCCAGCATCAGCCGCTGGGCGACGCCGAAGCGATGCTGCTCGTCCACTACCGCGAGACCGAGATTGCGATAAGCCACCGCTTCCTGAAAGATCGCGTGCGTGCCGACGAGAATATGGATCGATCCGTCCGCCAGCCCCATCAAGGTCGATTCGCGCGCGCGTCCCTTTTCGCGCCCCGTCAGGATCGCCACCGTCACCGGCAGGCCGGCAAGCTGACGGACGAGCGTTTCATGATGCTGGCGCGCGAGGATTTCGGTAGGCGCCAGCAGCGCGCCCTGCGCGCCCGCCTCCACCGCCGCCAGCAATGCCATCAGCGCCACCAGCGTCTTGCCCGATCCGACATCGCCTTGCAGCAGGCGAAGCATCGGCGTCGCCTGCGCCAGATCGCCCTCTATCTCACCGATCGCACGGGCCTGCGCCCCCGTCGGCGCATAAGGCAGCCGTAACGAATCGCGCAGCCGCCCGTCGCCCGCAAGCGGCTGACCGCGCCGCCGCCGCGAGGAAGCCCGCACCAGCATGAGCGCGAGCTGATTGGCGAACACCTCGTCATAGGCCAGCCGTTCGCGCGCTTTCTCGTCGGCCGGATCGGCATGGACGCGCGCCACCGCCTCGCGCCAGTCCGGCCAACCATGTCGCGCCTTCAGGCTCGGCTCGATCCATTCGGCCAGATCGGGCGCGCGCGCGATGGCCTGCTCGACAAGCCCCGCCAGCTTGCGCCCCGTCAGCCCCTCCGACAGCGGATAGACCGGCTCGCGCGCGGGCAGACTCGCGGCTTCGTCCGGCTCCACGACATGATCGGGATGCACCATCTGGAGCCGTTGGTCATATTGCTCCAGCTTGCCCGAGACGACGCGCGGCTCACCAAGCGGCAGCAGTTTCTTCGCCCAGCCCGATCCGCCGCCGAAGAAAACAAGGGCGATAGCCTGCCCCGTCTCGTCCACCCCCTGCACGCGGAAGGGGCTGCGCGTGCCGCCGCCGCTGCGATAATCGGTGGGCGTGATGGCGACCGTCACCACCTGCCCCACGTCCGCCGGATCGAGCCGCGCGACGCGCTTGCGGTCGATCCAGCCGGTCGGCAGATGAAAGAGGAGATCCACCGCGCGGAGCAGTCCAAGCCGGTGCAGCGGCCGGGCCAGCGCCGTGCCGACCCCCTTCAGCGCCTCCACCTCGGCGAACAATGGATTGAGAATATCGGGCCGCATGACTAGATGCCCCCGTCATATCCTGAGCCGGCAGGCGCCGCCAGCGCCCGCCGGCCATTTTCACTTGGGCAGAACATGAACCGCGATATTCGTCTCAAACGCCTCCATTTCCGTGCCTGGCATCGCGGCACGAAGGAGGCCGACCTGCTGATCGGCGGCTATTTCGATCGCCTCTCGGCCGGATGGGACGATGTGATGATCGACTGGTTCGAGGCGCTGTTGGAAGAGCAGGATGTCGACATCATGGCCTGGGCGCTCGGCACCCAGCCCGTGCCCGAGCGTTGGCAGGGCGCAATGATGGAGCGGATGCAGCGGCTCGACTATATCGCGGCGGAACGGTGAGAGCCGCCGCCGCATGATCGAACTCGATCGCCTGCTGAAGGCCGACGGGCCGCTGACGCTTGCCGGCGCGCCGCCGGGCTTCCTGCCCTGGCTCCTCGCCGATCTCGCGCGCGCGGCGGCGATGCGCAAGGGCGGCGGCCGCGCGGTCTTCATCGCGCCCGACGAGGCCGGCATGCAGGGCCTTGCCGACGCGGCGACCTATTTCGCGCCCGAGTTGGAGATTCTGCGCTACCCGTCGTGGGACTGCCTGCCCTACGATCGTAGCTCGCCCTCGCTCCGCGCCACCTCGCTGCGCCTCGCCACCCTTCACGCGCTCCAGCGCCGGCACGACAAGCCGCAACTGCTCGTCACCACGCTGAATGCGGTCAGCCAGCGCACGCTGACGCCTTTTCGCATCCGCCAGCTTGTCGCCCGCCTCGCCCCCGGCGAGCGGATCGACCGCGACCGGTTGGCCGAGTTGCTGCAGGCGAACGGTTATATGCGCACCGATACGGTGGCGGATGCCGGCGAATATGCCGTGCGCGGCGGACTGGTCGATCTCTTCCCGGCGGGTGAGGAACTGGCGCTGCGCCTCGATTTCTTCGGTGACGAGATTGAAAGCGTCCGCCGCTTCGATCCCGCCGACCAGCGCACGGTGGACAGGATCGACGGTTTCACGCTGCTGCCCGCCTCCGAGGCGTTGCTCGACGAGGACTCGATCAAGCGTTTTCGCGGCCGCTATCGCGAGGCGTTCGGCGCGAACGCCACGGGCGATCCGCTCTATCAGGCGATTTCCGATGGGCGGCGACTCGCGGGGATGGAGCATTGGCTGCCCTTCTTCGAAGAGAAGATGGCCACCCTGTTCGACCATCTGGGCGATGGCGACCTGATCGTCCGCGATGCGGGGACCGACGGCGCGGCCGAGGCGCGGTTCGAGGCGATCGCCGACTATCACGCCAACCGCGTCCGCGCCCAATCGACCGAACCGGGCAGCTATCGCCCGCTCGATCCGGCTCTCCTCTATCTCACCGCGGAGGAATGGCGCGCGGCGATAGCGACGCGCGCCATCCATCTCGCCACGCCCTTCCACGAGCCCGAAAGCGCCATCGTGCTCGATTTCGCCGTCGCCGGACCGCGCGATTTCGCGCCCGAGCGGACATCGGGCGCGAACGTCTATGAGGCGGTCGGCGCGCATGTCCGCACGCTCCAGCGCGAGGGGCGCAAGATCGTCCTCGCCAGCTATTCGGCCGGATCGCGCGAGCGGCTGACCGGCCTGTTGCGCGATCATGGGCTGGACCGGCTGCAACCCGCCGATAGCTGGCAGGAGGCGCAGGGCGTCCGCCCGCCCGCCGCCGCGCTGGCGGTCGTGCCGCTCGACCATGGTTTCACCACGCCCGACGTCGCCGTCCTGACCGAGCAGGACATGCTGGGCGACCGCCTCGTCCGCCGGGCGAAGCGGCGCAAGTCGGCTGACGCCTTTCTCGCCGAGTTGGCGACGCTCTCGCCCGGCGATTTCGTCGTCCACGCCGATCACGGCATCGGCCGCTATGAGGGACTGACATCGATCCCGGTCGGCGCCGCGCCGCACGATTGCGTCGCACTTTCCTATCTGGGCGGCGACAAGCTCTACGTACCGGTCGAGAATATCGACGTCCTCTCGCGCTACGGCGCGGGCGGCGAAGGCGCGCAACTCGACAAGCTGGGCGGCGAGGCGTGGCAGCGGCGCAAGGCGCGGATGAAGGAACGCATCCGCGAAATCGCGGGCGACCTTATCCGCACCGCCGCCGAACGCGCGCTACGTCAGGCCGAGGTGGCCGAGCCAGATCCCGGCGGCTATCCCGCCTTCGTCGATCGCTTTCCCTATCAGGAGACGGACGATCAGGAACGCGCGATCGCCGACGTGTTCGATGATCTCGCCAAGGGCACGCCGATGGACCGGCTGGTCTGCGGCGATGTCGGCTTCGGCAAGACCGAGGTGGCGCTACGTGCCGCGTTCGTCGCGGCGATGGCGGGGATGCAGGTGGCGCTCGTCTGCCCCACCACCCTCCTCGCGCGGCAGCATTTCAGGAATTTCGTCGATCGTTTTCAGGGCTTTCCGCTGAATATCGGCCGCCTGTCGCGCCTCGTCCCGACCAGCGAGGCGAAGGCGACGCGCGAGGGACTGGCCGACGGATCGATCGATATCGTCGTCGGCACGCATGCCGTGCTCGCCAAGTCGGTCAGCTTCAAACGCCTCGGCCTCGTCATCGTCGATGAGGAGCAGCATTTCGGCGTCACCCACAAGGAGAAGCTGAAGGCGCTGAAGACCGACGTGCATATGCTGACGCTGACCGCGACGCCGATCCCGCGCACGCTGCAAATGGCGATGTCGGGCCTGCGCGAGCTGTCGGTGATCCAGACGCCGCCGGTCGATCGCCTCGCGGTCAGAACCTATGTGATGCCGTGGGACCCGGTGGTGCTGCGCGAGGCTCTGCTGCGCGAGCATTATCGCGGCGGGCAGAGCTTCTTCGTCGTGCCGCGCATCAAAGACCTGCCGGACATAGAAGAGTTCCTCCGCAACGAGGTGCCCGAAATCCGCTATGTCGTCGCCCACGGCCAGATGGCGCCGACCGAGGTCGAGGAACGGATGTCGGCCTTTTACGACCGCAAGTTCGAGGTCCTGCTCTCCACCACCATCGTTGAAAGCGGGCTGGACATTCCGAGCGCCAACACGCTCATCATCCACCGCGCCGACCGCTTCGGCCTTGCCCAGCTCTACCAGCTTCGCGGTCGCGTCGGCCGTTCGAAGACGCGCGCTTATGCCTATATGACGACACCCGCCGGGCGGCTCATCACCGACACGGCGGCGAAGCGGTTGCAGGTTTTGTCCGATCTCGATTCACTGGGCGCGGGCTTCCAGCTTGCCAGCCACGATCTCGACATTCGCGGCGCGGGCAACCTGCTGGGCGACGAGCAGTCGGGGCATATCAAGGAAGTCGGCTTCGAACTCTACCAGTCGATGCTGGAGGAGGCGATCCTCGATGCGAAGGCAGGCGGCCTCACCGCCGCCGACGCGCGCCCGCGCGACCTGTCGCCGCAGATCACCGTCGACGCGCCGATCCTCCTGCCGGAGGACTATGTGCCCGATCTCGATCTGCGGATGGGCCTCTACCGCCGCATGAACGAGATAGAGGAAGCGCAAGGGGTGGAGGCGTTCGCCGCCGAGCTGATCGACCGCTTCGGCCCGCTACCGGAGCCGACCGCCAATCTGCTGACCGTCATCCAGATCAAGCTGAACTGCCGCCGCGCCCATGTCGCCAAGCTGGATGTGGGGCCGCGCGGCGCGCTTGTCACCTTCTACAACGATCAATTCCCCGATCCGGCGGGGCTGATCGCCTATGTCCAGCGGCTCAAGAGCACCGCGCGCCTGCGGCCCGACAACAAGCTGGTGATCCAGCGCGGTTGGCCCGACGCGAAAGCGCGCCTCCATGGCGCGCTGCAACTCTCACGCGGCTTGGCGAAGATCATCGATTAAAGGGCGGCGCGCCGGTCTTGCGAACCGGACACGCCGCCCTTCCCCGCTCTTTGCCTCGTAAAATCAGGCTGCGACGTGGGCGATCGTCGGACGGCGGCGCATCGCCGCGCCGACGAGGCCGAAGCCGGCGATCATCATCGCCCAGGTTGCCGGCTCAGGCACGGCGCCGACAGTCGAGAGGGTGAGGCCACCCAGCTTGAAACCGTCATCGCGATCGCTGCTGTCGAAGCTCGCGCCGACGAACAGCAGATTACCCTGAATGTCCGAGGGGTTGATGTCGACGGTATAGGTGTGGCCGTTGCTCGTGCTGCTGTTCCGATCGATGTCGGTGCGCGTGCCGAGCAGCGTCGAAATATCGCTGGTGCCGAGGATGCTGTTCCAGTTCACGCCGGTCGTGCCGATGCCGGTGCTGATGTCGAGGTCAGTGCTGGAACCGATCTTGAACGCGGTCAGCGTCGCCTGATCGATCTGAACGAGCTGATCGAATTGCAGCACGACGAAATCGTAGCTGTCCTTGTTGTCGATCGTGTGGCCGTTCGTATGATCGTCGCTGCCGCCCCCGAACCACCAGCCGTCGTTCGTGGTGACGCCCAGGCCCTTGTCATAGTCGCCCAGATAGGCCGACTGGATCGAATAATTGCCGAACCAGTCCCGCGACATCGTCCATGCCGTCGCCTGCACATTGACCGTCTGTCCGCCGACCGTCGCGTGGAAGGTCCGCGTGTTGCCCGAGCTGCCCGACGTCGACGAATTGCCGGTAAGATCGAGCGTCATCGTCGTCGCCATCGCCGGCGCCGCCCCCAGCATCATCGCCGCGCCGATAACCGTTCCCATCCACTTACGCATGATAAACCCCCAATGAGTTGTTTCGGGGAGCACGTCGCAAGAGGCTTGCCAATTTTCTAATTTGACCAAAGACCTAGGCGGACGGTGGTTAACGCCGGTTCGGGGCCTGCGCGAACTGTAAATCCTTCCGACACCCCGATCGCCTCGCGTGCGAGCTACATCCGATCGGGCCGATATCCCTCGTCGGCATAATCGGAGAAACGGGTGATTTTGCTCTCGAACTTCAGCTTCACCTTGCCGGTCGCGCCATGGCGCTGCTTGGCGATGATCAGCTCGGACAGGCCGAAGACGCGTTCCATGTCGCGCGCCCATTGGTCATGCGCTTCGAACGTCTTGGCGTCGTCGCCGTCCGCCGGCCGCTTCGGCTCGCGCGAGGCGACATAATATTCCTCGCGATAGACGAACAGGACGATATCGGCGTCCTGCTCGATCGAACCCGATTCGCGCAGGTCCGATAGCTGCGGCCTCTTATCCTCGCGCTGCTCGACCGCACGGCTGAGCTGCGACAGCGCGAGAACGGGAAGGTTCAGTTCCTTCGCAAGCTGTTTCAGGCCGCGACTGATCTCGGAAATTTCCTGAACGCGGTTGGCCTCCGACGAACGCCCCGAGCCTTGCAGAAGCTGAAGATAATCGACCACGATAAGGTCGATTCCCCGCTGCCGCTTCAGTCGGCGCGCGCGCGTCCGGAGCGCGGCGATCGTCAGGCCCGGCGTATCGTCGATATAGAGCGGCAGATTCGCCAGTTCGGCCGAGGCGCGGGCCAATTGCCGGAAATCCTGCTGGCTGATCTTGCCCATGCGCAGATTTTCGGAGCTGATGCCCGACTGCTCCGAAAGGATACGCGTCGCAAGCTGGTCCGCCGACATTTCGAGGCTGAAAAAGGCGACGCCCGCGCCGACAGATTTCGCATCCTCGATCCCGTCCTCGCGGTCGCGCAGCCGACGTTGCGCGGCATTGAAGGCGATATTGGTGGCCAGCGATGTCTTGCCCATGCCCGGCCGCCCGGCGAGGATCAGCAGGTCGGATCGGTGCAGGCCGCCGATCCGCGCATTGACGCTTTCGAGGCCGGTGGTGATGCCCGAAAGATGGCCGCCCGAATTGAGTGCGCGCTCCGCCTGCTCGACCGCGAGCCGCGTCGCCTGCGCGAAGCTCTTGACGCTGCCCTGCTCGCCCCCCTCCTCGGCCACCTTGTAGAGCGCGACCTCGGCTTCCTCGATCTGCGTCTTCGGATCGACCGAGTCGGATGTATCGACCGCCTTCTCCACCATCTCGCGCCCGACGCCGATCAGCGCGCGCAGCAAGGCGAGGTCATAGATTTGCGCGGCAAAATCGCGCGCGCCGATCAGCGCCGCGCCCGATCCGGTCAACTGCGCGAGATAGGCCGGCCCGCCCCTCTCGCGCATCGCCTCATCGGCTTCGAACAGCGGCCGAAGCGTCACCGGATTGGCAACCATATTCCGTTCGACGAGCTTCATGATCTGCTCGTAAATCCGGCCGTGCAGGGGATCAAAGAAATGCTCGGCACGCAATTTCAATTGCACGTCCTCGGCGACGCGATTGTCGATCATCAGCGCGCCAAGCAGCGCAGCCTCCGCCTCGGCGTTGGACGGCAGCGTCGGCGCCTCGCTCGCGGAGGCGGCCATGAGTCGGACTGGTTCGGCCATGGCCCACCTTCGCGCGCAATGCGCCCCGGCTCAACTCCCAATCGGGATTGATCCCCAGTCATGGCAAGCCCCTGTGGATAAACAATGTTGCGGCGCAGCGTGCTATTGCAATCGCGACCATAAGCACCGATAATGTAAGCATGGATACGAATCGGCACGATCGGATCGGCTTCCTGATGCACGATGTCGCGCGGCTCATCCGGCTGCGGTTCGACGCCCAATCGCGCGCGCTGGGTGTGACGCGCCCGCAATGGCGCGCGCTGCTCAACCTCGCGCATGAGCCGGGGCTGACGCAGGCGGAGCTTGCCGAGCGGATTGATGTCGAGCGGATCACCGCTTGCCGGATGGTCGATCGCCTCGCCGAGGCCGGCCTTGTCGAGCGGCGCGCCGATCCCACCGATCGGCGCGTCTGGCGCTTGCATCTCCTGCCCCCTTCACTCGCGATCGTCGAGAAGCTGACCGAACTCGGCGCGGCGATAGAGAGGGAGGCGCTCTCGCACGTCAGCGAGGAGGAAGCGCGGCAGCTTGCCGCCAGTCTGAAGCGCATTCGCGACGGCCTGCGCGAAGACAGCCGAAGGAATGTCGCGTGAACGAGAAGACTCGCGCCGAGGCCGAGGAGATGGCCGATATCGTGCCGGCCGCTCCACCCCGGCGCCGCCGGCTGGCGATTATGCTGTCGGTGCCGTTGCTGCTCGTCGCGATCGGCCTCTATCTGTGGCTGACGAGCGGGGTGACGGTTTCCACGGACAATGCCCAGATCGGCGCGCCAGTCGTCGATATCTCGCCCGAAGTGGGCGGCCGCGTCCTCGAGGTGAACGTCACCGAAAACCAGCGGGTGAAGAAGGGCGACCTGCTCTATCGGATCGATCCCGAGCCCTATCGTATCGCGCTGCTGAAGGCGGAAGCGGCGGTCGGTCAGGCCAAGCTGGAAATCGCGCAGATGCAGGGCACTTATTCCTCGCGCGCGGCGGATATCGGCTCTTCCGCCGCCGACGTCGCCCTGGCGCAGGAAAATTTCCAGCGACAGAAGGAGCTTCTCGCCCGAGGCTTCACTACGCGCGCCAATTATGACGCGGCGCGCGCGGCGCTCGCCTCCGCTCAGGCCAAGCGGGCGGTCGCCGATGCCGATGCCGAAGCGGCGCGGGCGATGCTCGGCGCCTCGGCGCAAGGCGGGCATCCGCAGGTGGAAGCGGCGATCGCGGCGCGCGACCAGGCGGCGCTCGATCTCAAGCGGACCGAAGTGCGCGCGCCGATCGACGGCATCGTCGCACAGACCGACAAGCTCCAGCCCGGCTCGCTCGCCGTCCAGATGCTGAGCAACGTCAGCGTCGTTGGAACGGGCGGCTATTGGGTGGACGCCAATTTCAAGGAAACCCAACTCTCCAGGATCCGTATCGGTCAGCCCGCCGAGGTGAAGATCGATGCGCTGCCCGGCAAGACGTACAAGGCCCACGTCACGGGCATCGGCGCAGGGACCGGCGCCGAATTCTCGCTCCTGCCCGCGCAGAATGCGACGGGCAACTGGGTGAAGGTCACGCAACGCGTGCCGGTCCGCCTCAAGCTTGACGAAATGCCCGATCGCCCGCTCGTTTCCGGCTGGAGCGCCCATGTCACGGTGCGCGTAGCCACCTGATCTCCCCCCCTGGCCCTCCCCCCTTCACGGGGGGAGGGCATGTTTTGCTTATCCTCCCGACCTTCGATAACAGCACGGGTCAGACATGGCCGATCCGCGCATCATCGCCGTCGATCTCGACGAAAGGACGATCCTCTGGCGCAATGCCGATGTCGAACAGGAACGGCGCATCGCGATTTTCGATCTGCTGGAGGGCAATCACTTCCGCCCTCACCGCCGCTATCCGGAGGGCTATGAGGGCCCCTATCGCATCCGCCTGCGCGTCGAGGAGGGGCGCCTCGCGATCGACATCGCGCGCGAGGACGGCGGCAAGCTGGAAACGCTGATCCTCGGCCTCACCCGCTTTCGCCGGCCGATTCGCGAATATTTCGCGATCTGCGACAGCTATTTCCAGGCGATCCGCCAGCCCACGCCGCAACAGATCGAGCCCATCGACATGGCGCGGCGCGCGATCCACAACGAGGCTGCGGCGATGCTGGTCGAGCGGCTGCGCGGCAAGATCGACGTCGATTTCGATACGGCGCGTCGGCTCTTCACCCTTATCTGCGTCCTCCACATTCGCGGCTGACACCGTTAGGAACAGGCCGCCCACGCCATTACGGGAGCAACGGACCACCCATGTCGATCATGTCGGACAAATGGATACGCGAGCGCGCCGAGCGCGACGGGATGATCGAACCGTTCGTCGAGGCGCAGCGCCGCGACGGGTGCATCAGCTACGGCCTCTCCTCCTATGGCTATGACGCGCGCGTGGCGGACGATTTCAAGATCTTCACCAACGTCGATTCGGCGACGGTCGATCCAAAGGATTTCGCCGCGAACAGCTTCGTCGATCGCAAGACCGACTGCTGCATCATCCCGCCGAACAGTTTCGCGCTCGCCCGGACTGTCGAATATTTCCGTGTGCCGCGCGACATACTCGTCATCTGCCTCGGTAAATCGACCTATGCGCGCTGTGGCATCATCGTGAACGTCACCCCGCTCGAACCCGGCTGGGAGGGGCATGTGACGCTGGAATTTTCGAACACGACGCCGCTGCCCGCGAAGGTGTACGCCAATGAGGGAGCCTGCCAGTTCCTCTTCCTCGAAGGCAATGAACCGTGTGAGACGAGCTACGCCGATCGCGCGGGCAAATATATGGGCCAGCGCGGGGTGACGCTGCCCCGGCTATAGGAAAGGAGCGCCTGAATGGATCGCCGGACGATCGTCGCCGCCTTGACGGCAATGCTCGCGCTCACCGCCTGCCAGATACGCGTGCCGTTCAGCACCGCGCCGAGCCGGGCGGAGAATAGCAGCTTCGAGCAGTTGTCGGGCACGCTCACCTATCGCCAGCGTATCGCCCTGCCGCCCGATGCGGTGGCGACGATCCGCCTCGTCGAAAAGGGAAATGACGGGCAGATCGCGATCGCCCGCGTCGCAAGCCAGGGACGGCAGGTGCCGCTGGCCTTCACGCTCGATTATGATCCCGCCCGCATCGTCGCCGGCCGTCACTATGCGCTGAAGGCCGACATTGCCGACGGCACGGGCAAAGTGATCTGGCGGACGGCCGAGCCGTTTACCCTCTCCTTCGCGGGCGAGCCGATCGCCCTGCTGCTCGTACCGGCCGGCTGAAGCGCCGCCTTCAAACGCCCGCACGCACCCGCCGCCCCTCCGATACCCGGCGGGCAAGCTCCTCGACAGCAATCGGCGGCGCGCAGAGGAAGCCCTGATAATAGTTGCAGCCCTCGGCGGCGAGCAGCGCGAGTTGCGCCTCGGTCTCCACGCCTTCGGCCACCACCGCAAGGCCGAGCGCGCGAGCCATGTCAATCACACCGCGCACCACAACGCGATCGCGCGCCGAACCCTCGATGTCCTGCGCCAGCCGCTTGTCGATCTTGAGATAATCGAGCGGCAGGGCCTTCAGATAGACAAGGCTCGAATAGCCCGTGCCGAAATCGTCGATTGCGGCGCGCAGCCCGGCGGCGCGCAATGTCGCGAGCAACGCCGCCGCCTCGGCCAGATCCTCGATCAGGCCGCTTTCGGTCACTTCCACCGTCAGCCGCGACCGGGCGAAGCCGCTGGCGTCGACCATCTCCAGAAAGCGCGCAGCGAAGCCCGGCTGGGCGATATCCTGCGCCGTCACGTTCACCGCGAGCCGAAGGTGCGCCAGCGCATCAGGCCAGGCAGCGGCGATCTGCACCGCCTTATGCTGCACATGGTCCGAAAGCTGGACCAGATAGTCCGATCGTTCCGCCACCGCGAACAGCGTCGCCGCACCCAGCTCGCCCAATTGCGGATGCCGCCAGCGGGCCAGCGCCTCCACCCCGACGATCGCGCCGGTCGTGACCGACACCTGCGGCTGGAACAGCAATTCGATCTCGTCACGATCCAGCGCCACGCGGAGATCGATCTCCAGCCGGTCCTCGCGTGCGCTTTCCGCCTCGCCCCCGACATCGAGGATGCGGACCGCGCCCGCTTCCCCGCCCTTGGCTTCCGCCAGCGCGGCGCTGGCCCGACGCAGCAAGGCGGCCGAATCCGTCTCCCCCTCCCCGGCGAGCGCCACGCCCACGCGGCAGGAGAGATTGACCATGCGGTGATCGGCGACGAACGGTCGGCCCACCGCCTCGACCAGCCGGGTTGCGATCATATCGCCCTCCTCGATCGTCGCGGGCGCCGCCAGCGCGATCGCGAACTCGGCCCCGGCGATCCGCGCGATCGATCGGTCGCGCGGCCGGGTCGCACTCGCCACCCTCTCGATCCGCCGGGCGACTGCCTGCAGCACCGCATCGCCCGTCGCCTTGCCGAAAGCGGCGTTGATTGCGTCGAACCGGCTGACCGAGAGCAGGATAAGGATACAGCGCGAGCTGGTGCCCGCTTCGCCGCTGCCGCGCAGACAACGCTCGATCCAGCGCCGTACGGCCGGGCCATCGTCCAGCCCGGTAAGCGAATCGCGGCTGCCACGATCTTCGGCACGTCTCGCCTGCTCCAGTTCCTCAACGCGGCCGATCACCGCTCCGTCGGAACCGGTATGAATATGATGGGCAACGCGCGCGCCATCGACCCCGTGGGCGAAAGCCGTCGGCCGCGCACCCTCCAGCGATCGCACCACGGCATCGCGCGCGAGACGGCGCGCGTCGCGCCCGAGGGCAACGAGCAGGCGGCGGAGCGGCACCGATCCGTCCACGCCCGTCTCGATCCCCAGCCGGCGGGCGAGCACCGGGCTCAGCGCCGCTGTGGTGGTGCCGGGCAGCCAGTGCCACGTCGCCGCCTCCGCCGCCAGCAGCGCCGCCCGGCCCGTCGCCGCGCGGCGGCCGCCCGCCATCCGCTCGGCATAGCGCGCGGCAAAGCGAAGCGTCTGCACGAATTCGGCCTCGCTGAAGGGGCTGGCGAGATAATGGCTCGCCCCGGCCGCGAACAATTGGTCCAGCCTCGCCACGTCCTTGCGCGAGACGAGTACCACCAAGGCCGCCGCATTCGCCTCCGCCGGCTCGGCCAGCAGGCGCGTGACGGCCAGCCCTGCCTCGAACGCGCCGCGGGCGTCGATCACTGCGACGGGGGCGCCGCTCGCGACGAAGCGCCATTCGGCTCCTTCGGCCCGACGCGCGGCGATCGCCTGCCATCCGCCGCGCTCCGCCATCGCCGCCAACTCGTCGCGGTGGCGGAAGGACAGCAGGAAGATCGGCTGCGCCGCATTCGTCACGTCAGGTTCATTTCCGGATATCCATCGCAGCCGACATTCCCCCTGGCCGGCCAATTCCTGACAATTCGTGACCAAGCGTACAGCCACTTGGCCCGCCTGCACCAGATGGAAGATGCAAAGGGGCTATCAAAGCGGCCAAAAATCGGCATCCCCTTGCCGTTACGGCCACATCGCCCTAGCTGTTCGGCATGGGACAGGACTTCACGCCCGCCTCGCGGCCGCTGATCGACGGCTTCGGCCGGCGAATCACCTATCTGCGCATTTCCGTCACCGACCGGTGCGACCTGCGCTGCCGCTATTGCATGGGCGAGGCGATGACCTTCATGCCCAAGGCCGAAATCCTCTCGATCGAGGAGATTGCCGAACTCGCCGATGCCTTCATCGCCCGCGGCGTGCGCAAGATTCGCCTGACGGGCGGCGAACCGCTGATCCGGCGCGGCGTCCCCGATCTGGCGATGATGATCGGCCGCCATCTGGGCCAGGGGCTCGACGAACTGACCCTCACGACCAACGGCACGCAGCTCGCCAAGCAGGCGGACACACTGGCCGAGGCCGGAATACGGCGGGTGAATGTCAGCCTCGACAGCCGCGACCCCGCGCTTTTCCGCCACATCACGCGCTGGGGCGATGTCGACAAGGTCCTCGCGGGCATCGCTGCGGCCAAGGCAGCCGGCCTCCGCGTCAAGATCAACATGGTGGCGCTGAAGGGCCTCAATGAAGCGGAGATCGAACCGATGCTGCGCTGGTGCGCGGCGGAGGGGCATGATCTCACCTTGATCGAGACGATGCCGCTCGGCGCGGTCGAGGAGGACCGGATCGATCGCTACCTGCCGCTCGATGGTGTGCGCGCCGACATCGCGTCGCGCTTCACGCTGACGCCGCTTGCCGAGCAGACGGGCGGCCCCGCGCGTTATCATCGCGTCGAGGAATTGGGTGCACGAATTGGCTTCATCACTCCGCTCACACATAATTTCTGCGACGGCTGCAACCGGGTGCGCGTCACCGCGACTGGGCGTCTCTATATGTGCCTCGGCCATGATGATCGCGTCGACCTCAAGGCCGCGCTGCGCAGCGGCGGGCGCGCCTCGCTCGACGCCTTGCTCGACGAGGCGATGGCCGCAAAACCGCTCCGTCACGCCTTCCATATCGACCGGCGGGCCGAGGCGCCCGCCGTCGAACGCCATATGAGCGTGACCGGCGGATGATCGACGAGCAGCGGTTGGCGCTGATCGTCTCGCCCACCGAGGCGGCACAGGCCGCCGCCTCGGTGCTGCGCAATCGCTACGAATGGGTTTCGGCCGATCAGGCAACGTTGATCGTTGCGTTGGGCGGCGACGGCTTCCTCCTCCAGACGCTCCATTCGATGCTCGACCGGCGGCGCATCCTGCCCGTCTTCGGCATGAATCTCGGCACGGTCGGCTTCCTGATGAACGAGTGGAGCCCCGACCTGATCGAGAACCGGATCGCACGGGCGCGCTCTTTCACGGTGACGCCACTCAGGATGGATGTGCAGACGGTGGACGGCGACAAGGTCTCCTATCCCGCGCTCAACGAAGTCTCGCTGCTGCGCGAGACGCGCCAGACCGCGAAGCTCGAGGTCAGAGTCGACGAGCGCATCGTCCTGCCCGAACTGGTGTGTGACGGCGTCCTCGTGGCGACGCCGGCGGGATCGACGGCGTACAATCTTTCCGCGCAGGGACCGATTCTGCCGCTCGAATCGGCGATGGTGGCGCTGACGCCGATCAGCCCCTTCCGCCCCCGCCGCTGGCGCGGTGCGATCCTGCCCGACCGCTCGCACGTCACCTTCCGCGTGCTCGACCCCGTGAAACGCCCGGTCAGCGCCGTCGCCGACCAGCGCGAGGTACGCGACGTCGCGACCGTCTCGGTGTCGATGGACCGCACCAATTCGCTGCATCTCCTGTTCGATCCCGAGCATGCGCTGGACGATCGCATAACGATGGAACAATTCGCCGTCTGAGCCCTCTTGCAACGCCGGCAAACCCACTGCTATAGGCGCGCCTCCGCATCGTTCCCCGGTAGCTCAGCGGTAGAGCATCCGACTGTTAATCGGACGGCCGCCTGTTCGAATCAGGCCCGGGGAGCCATTTTCTATTCTCGGTGCTTTGCGCTGGCGCTTCCCTCGCCCAGGCCTGACGAGGTAAGATTTCTGCTATTATATTGAACGTTTCGTGCCGAGCGCATTGACCGCGCCGCGACGCTCTTCGTTTCGGCAGCGCTGTCGAGATCAAGCCTGCCGCCTAGTATTCAATTGCATATCTCCGCGCCTTCATAGCGGACATACAAAGAGGGTGTTAAAGGCCAGCGCAACTTACTCAGGAATTCGAGAATGCTGGCAGTGATTCAACCTAGCGCGACATTTAAGGATAATCTTCGGCAATTACCGCCTGTCGATGGCGTGCAACGCATCGACCTCGCCAACGGGAAGGGCGTTGTGATGGCCAGCATCGAAAATGAGCCGGGCAAGCAAGGCTCGCTGGCTGTCTATCAGTATTTGAGACAGGTCTTCGGCGCGTTGGATGCGAAGGCGGCCGAACATGGCTTGCTCGTATTCGCGGAGCATACGGCCGATGCGCGCAACCGCCCGGGCGCGCATCCGAATATTGACCGCCTGCTTGCAATCGCCGCTGGTGGTGCTCCGCTAATTATCGAAATCATCGCCGCCGACCGCTGACCCGACTGCTTATGCCGGCCGCTGCTTGACGATGTTCGCCGGTCAACCATGCCCACTTTCCTGTCAGCGATGAGTAGGTGCGCCGACCATCGCCGCCACCCGCGCGGCAATCGCCAGCGATGCGGTTAGCCCCGGCGATTCGATCCCGAACAGATTGATGAGGCCGGAAAGACCATGGACCTTCTCGTCCTGCAGGACGAAATCCGCAGGTTCCATGCCCGGCCCGGCCAGCTTTGGGCGGATGCCGGCATAAGCGGGCTGGAGCCGATTTTCCTCGGCATCCGGCCAGATCCGCCGTGCTGCGGCAAGGAACTCCGGCTTCAGGTCCGGGTCGACGGTATAGTCGATCGTATCAACCCAATGGATATCCGGCCCGAAGCGCGCCTGTCCACCAAGATCCAGGGTGAAATGGGTACCAAGGCTTGCGGGCCCGGGCACCGGATAGATCAGCCGTGAAAACGGCACTCGTCCTGCGTAGGAAAAATAGCATCCCTTTGCGAGAAACAGCGGCGGCACCAGCTTCGGATCGAGCGCCTCGATCGTCTGCGCCAGCGCTTGCGCGCCAAGCCCGGCGGCGTTGACGAGGATCGGCGTTGCGAGGCGTGTTTCTCCGACCCGCACTGCCCAGCAAGACTGGGACTTCGCGATGGCATCGACCGGCGCGCCGCACACCAGCATTGCCCCATGGCCTTCGGCCTCGCCGAGCAGCGCCAGCATCAGGCCGTGCTGGTCGATGATGCCGCTTGAGGGTGAGTGGACGGCGCCCGCGCAGGCCAGAGCCGGTTCGAGCAGGCGGGCCTCGGCGGGACCAAGTCGCACAAGGTCCTTGACCCCGACCCCGGCGCCGCGCGCCATCACTGCGTCGAGCGCGGGAAATTCCTCCTCGCTTGCGGCAATGATCAGCTTGCCGCAGCGCCGATGGGCAACGCCTCGCCTCTCGCAGAAATCGTAGAGAAGGCGGCGCCCTTCAACACAGAGTTCCGCCTTCAGCGATCCATCAGGATAATAGAGCCCGGCATGGATCACACCGCTGTTACGCGCGGAGGTGATTGTGCCGAACTGGCGCTCGCGCTCAAGGATCATCACTTCGTGGCCGGCGAGCGCCAGCGCCCGGGCGACCGCAAGCCCCACTACGCCTGCCCCCACAACGATTGCGCCCACCTCGTCCATTCCCCATCATTAACGCAAGGCGACAGGCATGGAAGGCGCCGCAACACGCGCCCGGTTAGGTTGTATGCACAACTATCATTGGACGATGGTCGCCGCCCCAGTGTAAAACCTGTTCAAACTATAGGAGAGGGCGGAGCGGTATGGCTACGGCGTTGGCCTTTCATGCACTCGATCTTGGCAAGATTGACCTCCCGCTTGGCACGTACATCTCGACGCTCGATCTCCATGGGCCGAGCCGTCGTGGCACGCTCCGCGACGCGGAACTCGGACGCGCGATTTTCGACGTCGTCGATCGGGAAGGCGCGCTCCTGATAAGGTCGGATATGCGGACGGCAGCGGATTTGTCGGCCTTTCTCTCATCGATCGGCCATAAGCCCTTTTCTTCCTATGTGGGGGGAACGGCGATCCGATCCGCGCCGGTGGCGGAGCATGTCTTCAAGTCCACCGAGATGCCGCCCGACGTCACGATCCCGCTCCATCAGGAGATGACCTATGTGGCGATGATTCCCGACTATATTTCGCTGTTCTGCAGTTCCGCCGCATCGCAGGATCAGAAGACCAATCTGGTTGGCGACATGGTCCAGTTCACGCGAACCTTGCCGGACTGGGTCTTTGAGAAATATCGGGGCCGGACAGCGCGGTTGCGCCGGTTCATGCCGCCGCGGGGAATCGGCCATGGCATGTTCCGGCTGCGGCGATGCTGGAACGACATGATCGGCACGTCGGATCGGGATGAGGCGCGCGCCATTGCGGCCGAGCGCAATTGGGAGTTGCGCTGGACCGACGATGATTTCCTGGAGGTTCTTCAGGAACCGTTCCCGTTTTTCCGTCAGCACCCGATCCATGGCGAGATCTGGTGCACGCAGGCTTTCGCTTATCTTCCGGTGATCCAGTCCTACCTGGCCAAAATGGACGGGCGTGTCGATGACTGGAACAGAATGCAGGCCGCCATGACGGAGGCGCCCGAAACGCTTGATACGGCTGTCCGCGATGACGGTTCGCCGCTGGACGACGATGATGCGCTGTTCATTCACAAACGGCTGGAAGAGCAGACGTTTCGGATAGCCTTGCAGGAAGGGGAACTGCTCATCCTCGACAACATCCTGCGAGCCCACGGCCGATCGCCCTTCCACGGGACGAGGAAGATCTTCGTCGCCTTGGGTGTGCGGCATTGAGGAAGGGCAGCGGCACGAAGGACCGATCGATGGCACGCACGAATGCTTTTAATGGGCTGGCACAAACGACGGCCGGAACGCCAACCATTGCGATACCAGTCCGGGATCAGGTGAGCGACGAGGAATGGGCGATCCGGGTCGATCTCGCCGCCGCCTATCGCTTGGTGGCCCATTTTGGCTGGGACGATCTCATATTCACGCATCTCTCCGCCCGCGTGCCTGGGCCGGATCACCATTTTCTTCTCAATCCGCTGAACCTGATGTTCGAGGAGATCACCGCCTCGAGTCTGGTCAAGGTCGACATTGAAGGTCAGCCGGTGATGCCGACGCCCTACGCCACAAACCCCGCCGGGTTCGTCATTCATTCCGCTTTGCACATGAACCGGCCGGATGCCCATGCGGTGATGCACCTGCACACGCCTTACGGTCAGGCGGTCTCGGCCCATTTCGACGGATTGTTGCCGCTCACCCAGACGGCGATGGCGATCCGCGACGACGTGGCCTTCCATGATTTCGAGGGGATAGCTGTCGATCTTGACGAACGCGAACGGCTGGTCGCGGACATGGGTGACAAGCACTCGATGCTGCTGCGCAATCACGGTACCTTGGCTGTAGGCGAAACCGTCGGCGAAGCATTTCTGAGGCTCTATTTCTTCGAGCGAGCGTGTGAGGCCCAGGTTCTGGCCCTGACAGCCGGGCCGCAGAACATCAACAAGCCGAAACAGGACGTGCCGGAAATCACGAGCGAACAGGGTAAAGCAGGGGTCAAGGCGATTGCCAACAGCTTTGCTTGGCCTGCCTTACTACGAAAGGCATATCGCCTTGACCCTGGCTTCGCAGCCTAGGGCTGTGGAGCGCGATCCGCCGGAGCGGTTCGCAGGCGTCGCCGATCAGCAACAGCGTCGGATCGTCGTCACCGATCGTTCTGACGAGGAAGCCCAGCGCGTCGAGGCGGCCGCGTAGCAGGCGTTCGGTCGGAAGCGAGACATCGACCGCGATTATCACCGGCGTATCGGGCGAACGGCCGGCGGCGATCAGCGCGGCGGCGATCGCGGGCGCGGCGGCGCGGCCCATATAGATTGCGAGCGTGGTGTCGGCGCCCGCGAGCGCCTTCCAGTCGAGGCCGAGCGGTTGGCCGCCGCAGGCGTGCGCGGTCAGGAAGGTGAGTTGGCGGACACGGCCGCGCAGCGTGAGCGAGGCGAGCCCGCTCGCCGCCGCCGCGCTCGCCGTGGTGATTCCGGGGCAGATGCGTACCGGCACGCCATGCGCCACGCAGGCCATTACTTCCTCCGCCGATCGGCCGAAGATCGACGGGTCTCCGCCCTTGAGCCGTACCACCCGCTTGCCTGCAAGCGCCGCCGCGACGATCAGCGCGTCGATCGTGCCCTGGTCCTTCGAATGCCGGCCGGAACGCTTGCCGACGCCGATCAACTCGGCCGTCGCGGCGAGCGCGAGCACGCCGGGGCCGACCAGCGCGTCGTGGAACACGATTTCGGCACGAGCCAACAGCCGCTCCGCCTTGCGGGTAAGGAGGTCGGGATCGCCGGGGCCAGCCCCGACCAGCCAGACCATGCCGGGGGCAAAATCGTCATCCATGGGCCGCCACCTTGTCTTCCGCGAGAATCCGGGTGAGCGCCGGGCGGCACGAGCCGCAATTGGTGCCCGCGCCGAGCGCCTCCCCGATCGCCGCGACGTCGGCAAGGCGTTGCTCGCGGATCGCCGCGAGGATCGTCTTCAGTCCGACATCGAAGCAGGTGCAGACGATCGGCCCACCGTCGGGCTGATCGCCCGGCGCGCGGCCGGCGAGCACCTGCGGGCCATGCTCGACCCCGAGTTGCGCGATCAGCCAGTCGCGGCTCGGCAACGCACCGGTTCGCGTCACGAACAGCACGGCCGCCAACCGCCCGGCGTCCAGCACGGCGATGCGCCGGGTGCCTCGCACGGCATCGCTCACCTCCACGCGATTGCCCTTCGGGAGGGCATTTTCGAGCGCCGCCGGGTCGCCGTCTCCAGCCAGTTCGAACAGCACGCCGCCGGGCACGGCGATGCGGGTCGCCCACAGGCAGTCGGGCGCCGTCGCGGCATCCCGCGCGATCAGGAAGGCCCGCCATTCGGTGGCGACGGCCGCGATCCGCGCGGGCGTCATCTTGAAACCGGGCTGGCCCGATCTCGGGTCGGTGGCCGCGCGCGGCAGCAGACCGGTGCGGCCGCCGGTTGATTGCCGGTCAGTCCAGTGGATCGGCGTGAAGAGTTCACCGGGGCGCTGCGCGTCGCTGACGCTGACGCGAAACAGGCTGTCGCCCTGCGGCGTGGCGACGCGCGCCAGTCCGCCATCGACAAGGCCGAAGCGCTCCGCGTCTACGGGGTGGACCTCGACCAACGGCTCCTCGCGGTGACGGGCAAGCTTCGGGCTGAGGCCGGTGCGCGTCATCGTGTGCCACTGATCGCGGTAACGGCCGGTATTGAGCGTCAACGGCCAGCGCGGCAACGGCTTTGCAACCGCACGCTGCGCGACGGGGATCAGCCGCGCCTTGCCGGCGGGAGTCGCGAAGCGGCCGTCGGCGAACGGCGCGTCCGCCCAGCGGAACGGCGCCATGGCGTCGTAATCGGCATTGCCGATCGCCGTTCGCCCTTTGAGGTCCAACAGCCGTTGGCCGCCGTTGCGATAGGTCGTCAACCGGGCATGTTCGCGCCAGATATCAACGGGACGATCATAAGCGAAGGCGGCGCGCCAGCCCATCCGCCGCGCGACTTCCGCAACGATCCACCAGTCGGGTCGCGCCTCCCCGGGCAGCGGCAGGAAGGCACGCTGGCGGCTCACCATGCGCTCGGAATTGGTGACGGTGCCGTCTTTCTCGCCCCAGGCGGCGGCGGGCAGGCGGACATGGGCGAAGCGGCTGGTGTCGGTCTCGGCGATCACGTCGGAAACGACGACGAACGGGCAGCCGGCCAGCGCCGCACGCACCGCGCCGGCATCGGGCAGCGACACTGCCGGGTTGGTCGCCATGATCCACAGCGCCTTGATCCGCCCCTCGCCCGCCGCGCGGAACAGGTCGACCGCCTTGAGGCCCGGCTTCATCGCCATGGCGGGTGCGGCCCAGAAGCGGCCGACATCGGCGATATCTTCCGCCGCAAAGCCGCGATGCGCGGCAAGCGTCGAGGCGAGCCCGCCGACTTCGCGCCCGCCCATCGCATTGGGCTGGCCGGTGATCGAGAAAGGCGTGGCGCCCGGCTTGCCGATGCGACCGGTGGCGAGATGGACGTTGATGATCGCATTGACCTGATCGGTGCCGGCGACCGACTGGTTGATCCCCTGGCTGAACAGCGTGACGGTGCGTGGACTGGCGGCGAACAGGTTGTAGAAACGCTTGAGGTCGGCCGGCGGCAGGTCGCAGGTTCGCGCGACGCTCCACAGGTCATGCCCTGCCTCAAGCGCCTCCCAGAATCCCTCCGGCACCGCGACATGATCGGCCAGGAACGCCGCGTCGAGAACGCCCTCGCGCCGACAATAAGCGAGCAAGCCGTTCATCAGCGCCACGTCAGTCCCGGGCCGGAGCGCGAGGTGGCAATCGGCCTCGTCGGCGGTTTCGGTGCGGCGGGGATCGATCACCACCAGCCTGGCGCCCGCCTCGCAGCGCGCGCGGATGCGCTGATACACGATCGGATGGCACCAGGCAGTATTGGAGCCGACCAGCACGATCAGGTCGGCCGCGTCGATATCGTCATAGCTGCCGGCGACGACGTCCTCGCCGAACGCGCGGATATGGCCGGCGACCGCGCTCGACATGCACAGCCGCGAATTGGTGTCGATATTGGCGGAACCGATGAAGCCCTTCATCAGCTTGTTGGCGACATAATAATCCTCGGTCAGCAACTGGCCCGAGACATAGAAGGCGACGCTGTTGGGGCCATGCCGCGCGATCGTCTCGCGGAAACGCTTCGCGACGAGATCGAGCGCCTTGTCCCAGCGCACCCGGCGCTTGCCGATCATCGGGTGGAGCAGGCGGTTTTCCAGCCCGATCGTCTCATCGAGATGCGTGCCCTTGGAACATAGCCGGCCGCGATTCGCGGGATGATCGGGGTCGCCTGCGATCGTCGCCGTCCGCGCGCCAGTTGGGCTGGCAAGCACGCCGCAGCCGACGCCGCAATAAGCGCAGGTGGTACGCACACTCATGAGCCCATCCCCTTCAGGGGAGGGGTTGGGGATGGGGGTGACGCCGCGAATGCCGCGCCCCTCGCGAATGCCGCGCCCCTTAAAACACCCCCCACTCCAACCCCTCCCCTGAAAGGGAGGAGCTTGATGCGGTTCCGCCTTTTCACGCGGCCGCCTTGAGCGTGCTTGCGCGGCAGATCAGCACGCGGCCGCCCGAAACTTTGGCCGGCACGACGGGGGTGCAGCCCGTGTCGGCGCCCTGCGCCTCGCCGGTCGCCAGTGCGATCTTCCAATTATGCAGCGGGCAGGCGACCGCATTGCCGTGGACGATGCCCTGGCTCAACCGGCCATGCTTGTGCGGGCAGCGGTCGGCCAGCGCGAAGACGCGGTTGTCGCCGGTGCGGAACACGGCGACATCGTCACCACCCTCGACCTCTATCGTTCGACTGCCGCGTAGCGGAATTTCATCGAGCCAGCCGATATCGAGCCAATCACCGATCATGCCATTTCCTCCTGCGGGATGAAGCGCGCCATCGGCGCATGATGTTCGCGATTCCGCCCGGCGGCGCGTTCGGCCCAGGGATCGCCCTGGCTGAAGCTTTGCGAGAAGAGGAATCGCGCGGCGAGCGCCCGGCGCCCCTCCTCGTCGTCGACGATCCGCGCCTTCACATAAGCGAGCCCGACGCGCTCGATCCACGGCGCGGTGCGCTCCAGATAGCGCGCCTCCTCGCGGTAGAGCTGGATGAAGGCGGCGCAATAATCCAGCGCCTCCTGCTCGGTCGCGACCTTGCAGAGCAGGTCGGTAGCGCGGACTTTCGTTCCGCCATTGCCGCCGACGTGCAGTTCGTAGCCTGAGTCGACGCAGACCACGCCGAAGTCCTTGATCGTCGCCTCGGCGCAGTTGCGCGGGCAGCCCGACACCGCGATCTTGAACTTATGAGGCATCCACGAGCCCCAACTCATCCGCTCTAACCTGACGCCGAGCCCGGTCGAATCCTGCGTGCCGAAACGACACCATTCGGACCCGACACAGGTCTTCACCGTGCGCAGCGCCTTGCCATAAGCATGGCCCGACACCATCCCGGCGGCGTTGAGGTCGGCCCAGACAGCAGGCAAATCCTCCTTCCTGATGCCGAAGATGTCGAGCCGCTGCCCGCCCGTCACCTTGACCATCGGCGCATTGTATCTTTCCACGACGTCGGCGATCGCGCGCAACTCCTTGGGCGAGGTGATCCCGCCCCACATGCGCGGCACCACCGAATAGGTGCCGTCCTTCTGGATGTTGGCGTGGAGGCGCTCATTGACGAAGCGGCTCTGCTGATCGTCCTGATACTCGCCCGGCCAGACGCACAGCAGATAATAATTGAGCGCCGGGCGGCATGACGAGCAGCCGTCGGGCGTCGTCCAATGCAGCTTCTGCATCACCTCGGGGATCGACTTCAGCCCTTGGGCAATGATTTCGCGGCGGACATCGTCATGGGTGAAGCTGGTGCAGCCGCACACCGTCTTGGTCGCGCGCTCACCGGCATACTCATCGCCCAGTGTGAGCGCGAGCAAAGTCTCGACCAGCCCGGTGCACGATCCGCACGAGGCCGATGCCTTGCAGGTCGCGCGCACCGCGTCGAGCGTGGTGCTGCCGCCGTCGATACAGGCGACGACCTGCCTCTTGGAGACGCCGTTGCAGCCGCAGATCTCGGCATCATCCGAGAGCGCCGCAACGGCCGCCTTAGGGTCCCCCCGCCCCCCTCCCGAGGCGAAGGCCTGGCCGTAGATCAGCACGTCGCGAATGTCGGTGACATCTTCGCTCTTCTTCAGCAGGTCGAAATACCAGCCGCCGTCAGTCGTATCACCATAGAGCACCGCGCCGACGACGCGGTCGTCGCGCAGCACCACACGCTTGTAGATGCCGCGCGCGCCGTCACGCAGGACGATATCCTCGCACCCCTCCCCGCCCGAGAAATCCCCCGCCGAGAAGACATCGAGCCCCGCAACCTTGAGCTTGGTCGAAGTCACCGAACCACGATAGCCGCTCGGCCGCCCGACCAGCCCGTCGGCGAGCGCGCGGCACATCTCCCACAGGGGCGCGACGAGACCATAAACCTGCCCGTCATGTTCGACGCACTCGCCGACCGCGAGCACATCCGGGTCCGACGTCACCATATGATCGTCGACCTGAATGCCACGTCCAACCGCGAGCCCCGCGTCGCGGGCCAGCGCGACGGACGGGCGGATGCCAACCGCCATCACCACGAGCCGCGCCGGGATATCGCGGCCGTCCTTCAGCCGCACGCCTTCCACCCTGCCTCGCCCATAGATTTCAGCGGTATCGGCACCGGTCAGGACGGTCTGGCCGCGGCCCTCTAGCGCGGTCTTGAGCAGCCAGCCGGCCGCCTCGTCGAGCTGGCGCTCCATCAGGGTCGGCATCAGGTGAAGCACCGTCACCGTCATGCCGCGCAGGGTCAGCCCGTGCGCTGCCTCAAGGCCAAGCAGCCCGCCGCCGATCACCACCGCGTCCCCGCCTTCGGCGGCCGCCGCCAGCATCGTATCGACATCGGCCATGTCGCGGAAGCTGATGACGCCGGGTAGATCATGGCCGGGCACGGGGATGATGAACGGGTCCGAGCCTGTGGCGATCAGCAGTTTGTCATAGCGGACGGTGCGGCCCGCTTTCGACGTCACCGTCTTCGCCGCCCGGTCGATCGCGACAACGGGGTCGCCCGCGATCAGATCGATACCATTATCGGCATACCAGTCGTGGCCGTTGATGACGATCTCGTCGAAACTTTTCTCGCCGGCCAGCACGGGCGAGAGCATGATGCGGTTATAATTGACGTGCGGCTCGGCGCCGACGATCGTCACGCGGTAGCGGCCGGCATCGCGCGACAGCACTTCCTCCACCGTGCGACATCCGGCCATGCCGTTGCCGACCACCACCAGATGCGGGCGGGCAGGCCCGGCGTCAGGCTCTGTCACATCGGGCGTGGCGGGCGATGGGACGTCGTAAAAGTCCATTCATTTCGCTCCAGAACGAAAAAGGCCGCCATCCGGACCCCGCCGAAGCGGGGCCTGGATGGCGGCCTTGCCATCATGCGCGCCTTGACGATCCAACGGCGGATCGTCGCGGCTATGGTCGAGGGCGTCGCTGCCCTGTTGCGTTGCAGCATTACCGGAAAGTGGGGTCAGGCTCAAGACGATTTCTGCAATGGCGCTGTTCAGATGCGCGCGCCTGTCGTCCAACTCGTCCGCCAGCGGCGCTTGACCAGCGCCAGCCCGACCAGCGCAAGCGCGGCAAGCCCGGCAAAGACCAGGAAGCCGGGCGCGAAGCTGCCCGTGAGTTGCCTCGCGAACCCCAGCGAGGAGGCGAGATAGAAGCCGCCGACCCCGCCGGCCATGCCGACCAGTCCGGTCATCATCCCGATCTCGGCCCCGAAACGCTGCGGCACCAGCTGGAATACCGCGCCGTTCCCCACACCCAGCGCCAGCATCGCGACGACGAACAGGGCGAGCGCTCCCGCCACGCCTGACGCGATCCCGACTCCGGCTAGCGTCACCGCGGCCACCGCGAACACCGCTGACAATAACCTGATGCCGCCGATCCTGTCCGCCATCGTCCCGCCGAGCGGCCGCACCAGCGAGCCGGCGAACACGCATCCCGCCGTGCAATAGCCAGCCGTGATCGGGCTTAGCGCGAACCGATCGGTGAAATAGATCGGCAGCGACGCCGCCAGTCCGACGAAGCCGCCGAACGTCACCGCATAGAAGCCCATTAGCCACCAGGCGTCGATCGATCGCAGCGGGTGGAAATATTCGGCGAGCTTCTTCGGCGCGGGCTGATCGGGCGCGTCCCGGGCCATCAGCATATAGGCGATGAAGACGAGGGCGAGCGGGAGGCACGCCAGCCCCAGCACGCTGGTCCAGCCCAGCCGGTTGGCGAGCGCCGGGGCGAACAAGGCGGCGAGCACGGTGCCCGAATTGCCCATGCCGGCGAGCCCCATCGCCTTGCCCTGATGCTGGGGCGGATACCAGCGGCTCGCGAGCGGCAGCGCGATCGCGAAGCTCGCCCCGGCAAAGCCGAGAATAACGCCGAGCGCCAGCGTGCCGGCGAAGCTGTTTACCCCCAGCAGGAAGGCCGAGAGCAACCCGCCGATGACGATAAGCTGGCTGATCGTGCCCGCGCGCTTCGGCCCGATCCGATCGACGAGCAGGCCGTTCGATACGCGCAGCAGCGCGCCGGCCAGGGTCGGTGTCGCCACCATCAGCCCCTTCTCGGCCGGGCTCAGCCCAAGCGCCAGCGCGATCTGCGGCGCGAGCGGCCCCAGCATCACCCAGACCATGAAGGCGAGATCGAAATATAGCAAAGCCGCGATCAGTGTCGGCCAATGGCCGACCTGCCAAAAGCCGGTGGATGCCCGCGCCGGACGGGACTTGATTAGCGTTGCCATGATGCTTTCCCCATGTGCGAAAGACACGAAAAAGCCGCCTGCCGGATGTTCGCGCATGCGAAATCCGGCCAGCGGCTCTGCTGCTTGTCAGGGTGGACGCCTTTCAGCCCCGGCTTTGGGGAACGCGTCCGATCAGGCGCGCGTCATTGCGCGTTGTCCATTCTTATTCCGCGATTCGATTCCTGTTGCAACACGGAAAGGATCCGGCGCGATCAGCGGGGCAGACCGAACCCGGCGACATAGTCCGCGACGCGCTCCGGATCGAATATCCGGCCGTCGAAGAAGCGATCCGGCCCCAGCGTCAGCGCGCCACGATGGGCGCCAACGCCGGTCGGAGTCGAGACAGCGCCTTCCAGCTTCATGCTCGCGCCAGGCAGCGCAACGTTGCTCGCCCCCAAGGCGCGACGATAGATGTCCGGCCGAAAAACCGCCGCCGCCGCCCGCTCAGCGGCCTGGCCCGGCTTCACCTGCTTCCAGCGCACGAGTTGCGAGTAAATCCACAGCGCCTGGCTGCGCCATGGGAAAGCGGTCGCCTCGCGATCGAACAGCAGGAAATCAGGCGCCTCGATCTCCGTGGCGCCGCGCCGGGGCATCACCCTTCCCTGCAAGCCCCGCTCGATGATCGCCGCGGGCTGATCGACATAGGCAGGCCGCGCGAGCAGCGCCGCCAGTTCCGCCCTATTGCCGGGCGCATCACACCAGCGCGCTGCGGCGGTCAGCGCGACGAGCAGGCGATCGACCGTTCCGACATGGTCTTCCATCCAGTCGGCCCGGAACGCCAGCACCTTCTCCACACCCCGCTGCCAGATGCGCGCGCCGAGCGCAACCGCCTCGACCAGCCCTTGATCGATCGCCGCCGCCGGCCAGGGAGCGCCGGCGATGAAGCCGTCAATCTCGCCCACTCGGCTCGCCTCGACCATCAGCGAGGGCGGCAGCACGCGCAGGACCACGTCGCGATCGGGATTGATCCCGGCGCTCGCCAGCCAGTAGCGCAGGGCAAGCGCGTGGCTGGAGAAGCGATGGACCACACCGATGATCGGCTTGCGGCGATAGAGGCCGATCGCGGCGGCGAAATCATGCGCGGTGGCGAGTGGATCGGCAAGCCGCTTCGCCGGATCGGGCTCCAGCGCGGCGGCGAAATCGGCCGCCATCACCAGCATGTTGCCGTTGAGATTGAGCTTGAATGGCGCCGCCAGCGCGGCAGGCTGCTGACTCAGCCCCAGCGTGACGGCCACCGCCAGCGGCGCCAGCATATGTGCGGCCTGCACCTGTCCATAGACCAGCCGGTCGCGCAGCGTCGCCCAACTTGTCGTGCGGACCAGTTCGAGGTCGATATCCTCGGCCTCGGCAAAGCCCTTCTCGCGCGCGGCGACGAACACCGCACTGTCGGTCAGCGGCAGGAAGGCCGCACGTATCGTCGTCATGGCTGTCCTCCCAGCAGCGCGCTCGCGGTAATCAGCGCCTCGGCCACCTCGACGATGCGACGCCCCTGGTTCATCGCGGTGGTGCGCAGCAGCGCATAAGCCTCAGGTTCGGCCAGACCCCGGCTGGCCATCAGGATCGCCTTGGCCTTGTCGATCGTCTTGCGGTCGGCGAGCGCGGTGCGCGCCTCGTCCAGTTCGGCCTGCATTCGGGAAAAGGCGTTGAACCGCCGCACCGCGAGTTCAAGGACGGGCTTCACCCGTTCCTTGCGCAGGCCATCCACGACATAGGCCGAGACGCCAGCATCGATCGCCGCGCCGATCATCGCCTCGTCGGACTGGTCGACGAACATCGCGATCGGCTTGGCGAGGGCGCGGCTGACCAGCAGCATCTCCTCCAGCGTGTCGCGGCTGGGACTGCCAAGGTCCATCAGCACGACGTCGGGAGCCATCCGCTCGATCCGCGCGACGAAGGCGCCGCGCGGCGGCACGAGATGGATATCGTCATGGCCGGCCTCGCGCAGCCCCTCCTCCAGCACCGAGGCGCGCAGTCCGCTATCGTCGACGATGACAATCCGCACCGGCCACCTCCCGTCCACGGACGACAGACTTGCCGCTCATGCTGCGCTGCGTCAAAACTTTTCGAAAAAGTTTAACCAGACCGTATTCGGGCCTCGTAGCCGCCAACCCGAACCCCTCCCCGTCACCCCGGCGAAAGCCACGGCCCATGGACTCGGCTCGCTTGCCTACCGATCGGCTCGCTTCCATGGATTCCGGCTTCCGCCGGAATGATGAAGGAGGGCTGCGGATGGACGATGAGGCACCAGCCTCGTCCTATCCCCGGCCGAGATAGGGTTGGGCGATCGGCAATATGGTCGCGGTCAGGACGTTGATCTCGTCGGGCACGGCGGCCATCGTGGCGACCAGCCGTGCGACATGCTCGGCCTCCATCGTCTTTTCGGACGGTCTGCCCATGGGCGCGCGATCGCCGACGAGTTCGCTGGCGGTGGAGCCGGGATGCACGATCGAGGCCGTGATGCCGAATGGCCGGCCGTCGAGCGCGAGCGAACGGGTGAGCCCTTCAAGCCCGAACTTGGTTGCGGTGTAGGCGGCAGTATCCGGCCGGGGCGTCTGTGCCGAAAGGCTGCCGACGGTGATGATGCGCCCGGCACCGCGCGGCTTCATCACGCGCAGCGCCTCGCGGCCGCACAGGAAGGGCGCGGTGAGATTGATGTCCATCACCCTGCGCCATTCGTCGAGCGTCATGTCGGTCGTCGGGCACAGGCTGACAACCCCGGCATTGATGACGAGCAGCGTGACGGGAGCAAAGGCTTCCGCGTCGGCGAAAAGGCCGACGACGTCCTCCTCGACGGTGACGTCGGTGGGGCGCACCAGTACCCGATCGCCGCCGACGGCCAGGCTCCTTGCCAATTCCTCAAGGCGGTTCGCTCTTCGCGCGGCTAGCACAACGCGCGCGCCCGCCGTGACGAAGGTGCGCGCGATGCTCGCGCCTATTCCGGAGCTGGCGCCGGTGATGATCGCGGTGTGACGGGAAAGATCCTGCATCTGTTTTCCTTCGGATGCGTTGTCCGGTGCATTCGCACCGAGCAGTTTTTCAAACGGGTTTGCAGATGAATCCATGCCGGCTCGTCCGTTCGACGGATCACAGCGGCCTTTTACCATTTTGGCACTTGGCATTGTTCGCAGCGCGTTGCATTAGCTTGAAATGTCTACGGCGAATCGTCTTCTCAACGTGCTCGACCTGTTCACCATGGACCGGCCCGAATGGTCGGTCGAGGAAGCGGCGTCTGAACTCGGCATGACGCGCAGCACGACTTACCGTTATTTCAAAAGCCTGGTCGATGCGGGCCTGATCGCGGCGCATACCACCAGTCGCTACACGCTGGGGCCGGCGATCATCCGCTATGATCGGCAGATGCGCCTGCACGATCCGCTGATCGTATCGGCGACGCCGGTCATGCGGCAGCTTACGCGCGAATTGGGGCCGCATATCTGGGTGCCGCTGTGCCGGCTCTACCGCCATCAGGTCCTTTGCGTGCACCTGGAAACACTGGATCCGCCCGATCCCGCGCGCGATTTCGATCGTCAGCCGGTCAGCTACGGACGCGGCCAGCCGATGCCCCTGCATCGCGGCGCGCCGTCCAAGGTGATCCTCGCGAACATGAACTTCCGGCTCGTCCGTCCGATCTATTATCAGGACCCCGGGGCGATGGCTTCCGTTGGACTCGGTAATGACTGGACCGAGGTGAAACGCAGCCTCCGCGCACTGCGCAACGCGGGTGCGGTCGAAACCAAAGGCGATCTGCAGGGCGGCATGCAGGGCATCGCGCTGCCGATCTTCGATCAGCAGGTCGTGATCGGCAGCCTGTCGATCGTCATGGAGCAGTCGCGGGAGATGCCCCCGCGCGAGACATTGATCCCGCCACTCACCGATGCGGTTCGCGAGATAGAACACCGACTGGCCTCGACGAACCCGAATACGCCCTGACCGGCGCCAGCAGCGCAACGGCTATGCCACCGGTTCGAACAGCAGCAGGTGGCGGCCGTCCGAAAGCGGCGCCCAATGCGGCCGCACCGGCAGACCGATTACCATCTGCTCCTCGGTGCATCCGACGACATTGGCCATGATGTTGACGCCTTCTTCCAGCGTCACCAGCGCCAGCCAGAACGGCTCATGCTCGCGGAACGGCGGCCGGGCGCGGCGGGCGATCGTGTAGGAGAAGATCGTCCCCCGGCCCGAAACCTCCCGCCATTCGAGGTTCGACGCCTTGCCCGTGTGGATGCTCGTCGGGCGCGGATAGAATTGATAGGCGCCGGCAACGCGATCATATTGCAGCAGGAGCCGTTTCTCACGCGTCGCATTCCAGAAGGGCTTGGAAAAGCTGCGCTCGACCGGGAGCGGCCGTTCGACGTCGATAAGATCGTTCAACTGGCTCATGGTCCGCTCCTCAGGCGTTGAGGGTGAGGATCATGGCGGTGCTCGTGCTCCAGTTCCGCCCATAGGGTATGCCGCCGATGCCGGTGACAAGCGCGTTGTCGCGATTCTTCACCTGCCGCGCGCCGGCCTCCCCGAACAACTGGCGCACGGCCTCGATCAGGTTGGTTCCGCCCCCCGCCAATCCCGCCTGCCCCGCCGAGATCTGGCCGCCGCCGGTATTGAGCGGCAGGTCCTCGTCGAAGCCGAAGCCGGTTTCGCGAATGAAGGCGCTCCCCTGCCCGTGCGCACAGAAGCCCAGCATTTCGAGCTGCATCATGATCGCGATGATGAAATCGTCATAGGGATGGAAAGCCGCGATATCGGCGGGCTTCAATCCCGCCTGTGCAAAGCATTTCTCACCCGCCGCGCCATGGCCGGTCACGGTAGGATCGGCGACCGACTCCGACGCGCCCAGATTGGTGCGCTCGCCATAGCCGATCGGGACCACGCACTTGGTAAGGCCGCGCTTTTCGGCATTCTTCCGGCTGGTGACGAGCAGCCCGCTCGCGCCGTCGCACGGCATCACGCTGTCCAGCAGGCGGATCGGATCGTTGATCATTCGCGACTGGAGATAATCGTCGACGGTCATCGGCTTGCGCAATTTCTCGCAGGCGAGATCGTTCAGCAGGGCATGTGCGCGCTGGGTGACGGCCAGCTTGGCGAGCGCCCGATAATCCAGTCCGTAATGCGCCTCATAATAACGGGCGAGAAGGCCGAAGGCGGCCGGCGGGCCGATATAGCCGATCGGCGCGGTCCACTCCTGATTATAGGCGCGGCCGCGTGCGTTCGTCTCCGCCACTGCCGTGTCGGCATAGAGGCAGAGGATCGTCGAGGCGAGGCCCGCATCGATTGCCGCCGCCGCGCGCGCCACCGCGCCCAGCGGCGAAGAGCCGCCAATGTCGACCGTCTGGCAGAAATCCAGCTCCAGCCCGAGATAATCCGCGGTGGTCTGTGACCAGAAGGGATTGCTCGCCCCCGTCATCGACGCGGACAGGATCAACCCGTCGATCTCGCCCTTCTCGAACCCGCTGCGGCCGAGCAGTTGTTCGAGTATGTCGGCGCCCAGCGCCCACACATCCCGATCGCTGACCGGAACGATCTTGGTTTCGCCATAAGCGATGATCGCGGAATCATGGAGCGCCACCGTTCAATCCTCTCCCTTGGGGATCGCGACCTTACCCTCCCCGCCAAGGAAAGCGCTAATCCTGTCCGCGCCATCGGTGCTGCGCGACGCCAGCCCGATCAGCCCTTCGAAGAACAGCCCGTCGCCATGCCCCATATCGTTGACGCGCGGCAGAGCGGCGCAGATGCCCCAGTTCGTGCTCGCCGCATTAGCGGCGACCGCCTTCGCCAACTCCTTCGCCTTGGCCAGGCTTTCGCCGGCAGGGACGACATATTGGCAGAGATTGGCGCGTTCGCCCTCGGCGGCGCTCAGCGAACGACCGGTCAGCATCATGTCGGCCATCCGCGCATAGCCGATCAGCCGCTGGATACGCACGGAGCCGCCGCCGCCCACGAAGATGCCGCGCTTGGCCTCGGGCAAGGCGAAGAAGGTTGTTTCGTCCGCGACGCGGATATGACAGGCGCTGGCGATCTCCAGCCCGCCGCCGATGCAGGCGCCGCGCAGCGCCGCGATCCAGGGCAGGCCGCCCCGCGCGAGCTGATCGAGCGGCACGGTCCACCGGCCCCGCGTCCTGTGCGTCGAGGGCACGCCGGATTTCAGCCGCGCCGCCGCCTCGGCGAGATCGAGGCCGGCCGAGAAATTGTCGCCATGGCCGAACAATATGCCGCACCGGGCCTCATCCGCCGCCCGAAGAAAGGCTTCGCTGAGTTCCGCCATCACCTCCTGGCTGATCGCGTTGCGTTTTTCGGTGCGATTGACGCCGACCAGCGCGATGGGGCCGTCCAGCTCATAGGTTACAAACTGCGCGCTCATATTCCTCTCGCTCCGTTCAACGGTCGGCCTGGGTGACGATCAGCGCATCCACCGCTGTGACGCCCTCGCCCTCTGCATGCGCGAAGAGCGGGTTTATGTCGATCTCGACGATCTCAGGCCGTGTCAGCATCAGTCGCCCGACGAGCGCGGCGGTGTGCGCCAGTGCATCGACATCCACCGGCGGCGCGCCCCGGAAAGCATCGAGCAGCTTCGCGCTGCGCAGCTTGCGGATTTCCGCCGCGATATCCGCCTCGGCAAGATCGCAGGGCATCAGCCGCGCATCACCGATCGCCTCGATCCAGATGCCACCCAGACCGACGAGCAGCACCGGCCCCCACTTCGGATCGCGCCGCGCGCCGACCACCAGTTCGAGGCCCTTTGCCGCCATCTTCTCGACCAGAACGCCATCAAGCGTCAGGTCAGGCTGGACGCGCGCAACATTCGCATGGATCTCTGCCCAGGCCGCGCGCAATGCGTCCGCGTCGGCGAGGTTGAGGATCACCCCACCGGCCTCGGTCTTGTGCGCGAGCCGGGCGGCCTGCGCCTTGATCGCGACCGGATAGCCGATGCGCGCCGCGGTTGCTTCGGCCTCCGCCAGGCTCGTCGCCAGCCCGCCTTCGGGGACGCGGATGCCGATCGCGCGCAGCAATTCCTTGCCCTGCCACTCGGGCAGCACGCCCTCGCCCAGCAGCAGCGGCAACCCGGCGAACGGCTCGGGCGCTATCGCACGGGCGGCGCGTTCCCGCGCGCGGCCGTGAACCGTCGCGAGCGCGATCGTGTGCACCGTCCGCTCGGCCGAGCGGCTGAAGATGATCCGGTTTTCCTTCAGGCCAGCCGCGAACTCGGGGTCCAGCTCCGAATTGGGCAGCGAGAAGATCGCCGGCTTGCGATGCGTCTTGAGCGCCTCGATGAAATGGCCGCCGAAGTTGCGCTGCGCGGCGGGCGGCGCATTGGCGATGCAGATGCAGACCGATCCGATCGCCGGATCGTCGAGCAGCGCGCGCGTGCCCACACCCGTAAGGCCTGGTTTCCACAACACCTCCGTGCCGAGGTCGAGCGGATTGCGCGGGTGCATGAAGTCGGGCAGCTCAGGCTTGAGCGCCGCCTCCGTGGCCGGCGAAAGCGGCGGCAGATCGAGGCCGATATCCGCGCAATAATCGTGGACGATCGCGACGAAGCCACCCGAGAAGGTGACGATCCCCGGCCCTTTCGTCGGCGGCTCGGGATAGCGGGCGAACAATTCGGTCACGTCGACCCATTGCTCAAGCGTGTCGACCAGCGCCACGCCGGCATGCGCAAGATGCACGCGCATCATGTCATAATCGCCGGCAAGCGCGCCGGTGTGCGACTGGACGGCGGCCTTCGCCTCCGCGCTGCGGCCGGGATGGATCATCACGATCGGCTTGCCCTTCGATCGGGCATAGCGCGCGGCATCGAGGAACGCCTTGGGATCGCGCACTTCCTCCAGATAGAGCGCGATCACGCCCGTCGACGGCTCGTCCGCGAAAAATTCGATGAAATCGGCAAGGCCGACGCCCGCCTCGTTGCCGGTCGAGGCGAGATAGGAGGTCGGCAGGTTCGCCGCCTCCAGCGATGCGCGCGCGAACGCCATCAGGCCGCCGCTTTGCGAAACGATCGCCACCGCAGGATCAGTCCGATCGGGCTTGAGCCTGGCTACTTCACGCGCGGCCGAGAAGGTCACCGCAAAGCCATCGGCGAAATTGGTATAACCGAGACAGTTGGGGCCGAGCAGCGCGACACCGCCTTCGCGCGCGATGCGGGCCAGTTCCTCCTGCTCGGCGCGATTGCCGATCTCGGCGAAACCCGAGGAGAAGATGACCACCGCGCGCACGCCGCGCCGCGCGCATCCTTCCAGCGCTTCCTTCACCCCCGCTGCCGGCAAGGCGAAAATCGCAAGGTCCACCCCTTCTGACAGCGCATCGACCGAGGGAAGCACGGGCAAACCGTCAATCTCCCCGCCGCTACGGCCGACGAGATGGATCGCGCCCCCATATTTATTGGCTTGAAGACTCGCGAGCACCGTGCGCCCCGCCGAACGCGGCTTGGAGGATACGCCGATCACGGCCACCGAGCGCGGGCGCATCAACAGCTCGACCGCCGCCTTCCCCGTCACGGCCCCACGCTTCGAACCTTCGGTCATTCAAATCCCCAAATCATTACGGTGCCGACGACGCATGACGCCGGCCAGAACCTGTTTGTGTTCAGGCAATCAGCGCGCGGGGTGCACGCCGACGCGGCGCGTGAACATCGCCAACCCATTGTCGTGCAGCACGCCGCTGCGCTCCTTCGCCGTCAGATCGCGCGTCGATCCGATCGCGTCGGCGACCATGTCGGCATAAGGGATCAGGGTGTTGCCGCAATCGGAGCCCCACATGATCCGATCGGCCCCGAAACTGTCCACCGCCCGGCGGAGGAAGGCCGGCACCGGACGGCCCCTGCCCTTCAATTCGACGATGACGTTGGTCGTCCATTTGAAATGGACATGCGAATAAGGACGCAAGGCGAGATGCGCGTCCGAAAGATCGCTGTTTACCAGCCGCCCGAAATGCTCAAGCACGATCGGGCAGCGCTGGAACCGATCCGCCAACCGCCGCGTGGCCAGCAACGGCCCCTCGGCCCCCTTGGGCGGGAGGAAGGTGATGCCGACCGGCAGCGCCAGTTCGTCTGCCACCTTCCAGACTTCCAGCGCAGGCTTAGAGTTGAGCCAGGGAATCTCCTCGCTGTCATCGATGAACCCCGTGAGGCGCAGCGCGGCCACTCGGCGCGTGGCGACCAGTTGGCGAAGCGTGTCGGGACTGGCCGGATCGCGGGCATCGATAAGAATTTCCGGACGGATCTTTTCCGGATACTTGTCGGCGAGATCGAGGACATAGCTGTTATCGGTCTTGTAGGCGCCTTTATATTGAACGCCAGTGCCACCGGTGACGCCGTTTTTCGCCCACCAGGCGAAGACTTTCTCGGGCGTGTCCGGGTCGCTCATGATCCGCGCCCGCATCACCACCTCGCCCTCGCGCGAGTTGCGCGGATCGATCGGATAATGCGCGATATCGTTGGTGAAGAAATGAAGATGGCTGTCATACAGCTTGGGCGTTTCGAGCGCAGCCAGCGCCGGCCAGGCGGGAAGAGTAGTTGCGGCGACCAGGAAAGTTCGCCGCGTGAACGCTGCGGTGACAGTCATCGTTCAATACTTCCTTCGCATTGCGCCTCGGCGGGACGCGACGCCGGCTCGACGGGGCCGGCGCATAGGACGGCCGGCGCGGACCACTTCCGCGCCGGCCATGTCATCAGAATTTAACCTTCGCGCCCACCTGGAACACGCGGCCGATCTTGTCATAAAGCTGCCCGTTCACCGGCTGGCCCTGCGTTGCGTAGGGGCTGACCGGCGGGTCCTTGTCGAACAGATTGTCGATGCTCATGTTCAACTCGAAATTCTCCATCACCTTCACTGTGGAATAGAGATTTACATAAGCCGCCGCCGGGATCTTGTTCTGATTGATCGTCAGACCCGGGATGGTGTTGAACTGATTATCGTTATTGCCCTTGCTGATGTAGAGCAGTTGCGCCGTCAGGCTGAACGGACCGGTATTATACGTCTCGGAAAGATTGCCACGGAAGCGCGGCTGCGAACCGAGGCTGCCCATCCCGTTTTCCCCGGCACGATCGATGCCGTTGATATAGGCATGCAAGGTGTAGGTGCCGGTGAAACGCGTCGTCAGGCTGCTGTCACCACCCAGGTCGAGGCGGTGTGAAATCGCCATGTCCAGTCCGCTCGTCTCGAATTGCGAAATATTCTGGACCGGTGCCAGCAGACGAGTCGGCCTGGCCCCGTCGAACGTGATGAAGCTGCACGCCTCGGCGTCACCCGCCGTGCAGGCATTGCCGATATTCGCCGCCGACAGCGAGTCGATCGCGTCCTTCAGGTTGATCTTGTAATAATCGACCGACACCCGCAGGCTCGGAATCGCGGCGGGGTGCACAACCACGCCCAGCGTCAGCGTGTCCGCCTTTTCCGGCCGCAGGTCGGGATTGCCGACAGTCCGGTTCTGCGGGACGACTTCGGTAACGCCGTTCACCGTCAGCGCGGTGTTGATGAACGAGCCCGGCGAGTACAGTTCGTAAATGGCAGGCGCGCGGATATCGCGTGACCGCGTGACGCGGAACCGCAGCCAGTCGGTCGGCTCATAGACGCCGCCGATCTTCCAGGTCGTCTGGCCGCCGGCGCTGCTGTAATCCGCGTACCGGATCGCGCCGTTCAGATCGAGCGAGTTGATGAACGAAACGTCCTTTGCCAGCGGCACGACGACTTCGCCATAGACTTCCTTGACGTCGAACTTGCCCGAGAAAGGCGTCGCGTTGCCGATCGCGAACCGGCCGGCCGTGGCAAGCGGGCCACCCGTCAGCGATTCCGATTCCTTGCGATATTCGCCGCCGAACGCCGCCGAGACAGGGCCTGCCCAGGTCGAGAACGGCTCGCCGCGAATGTTGATGCCAGCCGCATGCTGCTTGTAGAGCACAGTATTATAATCGGCGCGGTTGACGTAGGCGAGCGCATCCGGTCCCGATCCGCTGACAGCGGTCGGCCCGAAGATGTTGATCGGCGTACAACCGGCCGCAAGCGGATTGTTGGGCGACGTCAGCGTCGAGCGGCAGACGATCTCACCATTGGCCGGATTGACGACCGCATCGACCGCCATGTTCCAGAATACCGGCGAGAAGTTGTTGTCGAATTCGCTTCGGAAATGGTTTTCGCCATAGGAATAATGGGCATCATAATGCCATGACCCGCCGAGCGAGCCTTCGAGGCCGATCGTGCCGTGCGGCGTCTCGTTCTTGACGCGGAAATTGATGTTGCCGACGTCATAGACGCCCTTCGACACGGTGATGCTCGTCACGCCCTCGGCCGCCATGGCGTCCTTGACCTCCTGCGGCAGGAAGGCATTGTCGGCCTTGATCGTGAAGCCCGAGAAATTGGGCAGGCCGCCGGTGAATTTGCCGACGGTCCGCGAATAGCCACCCTCAAGGATCAGCGTCACCGCCGGGGAGAATTCGAAGCTCGCCCGTCCATAGGCGACGAAGCGATCAACGCCGGGGACGAGGCTGGACCCCTTGTTCCGGCTGAGCCCTTCGCCACCAAGCTGGTACGTTCCGTTGTTGAGCGATCCGCCGTCATAAGGACGGATCGAGCCGTCGTCGTTGAAGGTATAGCCGTTCAGGCTGAACCCTTCCGGTCCCCGGATCAGGCCGCCGATGCTGTTCGCGTTGCGGACATGCTGCCCGACGACATTGGCGGGAAGGCCGTTCGTTTCGTAATCGGGGTTCGTAACGATCATATATTCCTTACGACCCCAGTCGCGCCGGTAGATGTCCTCGATCTCGTCGAAGCCCGTCGCCTCCACGCTGGCCACCACATTGCCGCGTCCGTCCGCAAAGCTGAAGCCGCCGACCGCGCCGACCTTGTAGCGGAAATTGTCGCCCTGCCCCGAAATGCCGGTCTGGCCGGTTAATTCCAGCCCCTCGAACTTCTTCTTCAGCAGGATGTTGACGACGCCCGCGACGGCATCCGAACCATATTGGGCGGATGCGCCGCCGGTCACGACCTCCACACGATCGATCATGTTCGTGGGAATGACGTTGAGGTCGGTCGTGACGGGCACGCCGGTCGTCACTGCCGGGGCCTGCGGAACGACGCGCGACCCGTCCACCAGCACCAGCGTCCGCTGTCCGCCGAGGCCGCGAAGATCGGCGGTCGACTGGCCAGGGCTGGCGAAGTTGTTCGCGTTGCCGCCCGGCGAGCGCGTCGCCTTGAAGGCCGGCTCCTGCTGCAGGACATCGGCGACCGAGATCGGCGCCTGCCGCCCGATGACGTCGCTGCCGATGACCGACACGGCCGATGGCGCCGCGAAGCCGCTGAGCGCCGCGCGCGAACCGGTGACGATAATCTCGTTCATGTCATTACGCTGGATGGCCGCATCCGGTGCGGCGCTTTCCGGCGGCGCAGTTTGCTGGGCCTGCGCCGGCAGCGCCAGCCCCGCCAGCATCGCGGTCGTCGCCCACAAGGCGCCCTTGCGCCCGCCGCGCGGACCCATCTTTGACGTGTTCGAATTCATCATGTCCTCCCCTCTCGCTCTCGACGGCATCGTTCCGCCGCTGAAGCCAGTCCCCGATACTCCCCGGGACCAACGCCCTTGCCTCAGGCGGTATTATCCTGACGGAACCGGTGGCTTCTTAATGCAGCCGCCACGCCGACTCAATATATTTATAGGTCTATATAAAAACTCGGGCCGCCGACATCCCGCCGGATGCTCCACCCGCCCCGCGCCACACATAGACACCGGCGATGCGCTTGGCCGCGCAACGCAGGCTGAAACCTGTGAATAGCTATATCACCTTTCTGCCGCCCGGCGCATCGGCACAATCCTACGCCCCCGCCCTACTCCCAAGTCGATCGTCAATTTCCATATTGACCATGACGTATAATTTTCGAGCCATGGCAAGGCGAAGCAGGAAAGATCGGGCCGCGCATCCGCGTGACACGATCCGGCTTCAACCGCAGGACCATCCTCTCGACGCGCTCACCTTACCCGCTCAATTCAGGACGTCAATGCCATATAATGATAAAAATGTCTTTTCCTGTAATATGAGAAAAATGCTTGATCGTCTCTCCTGCCCGGCTAAGAAGGACCGAGGCCAACGATACGAAACGGGAGAGCGATGCTTGGTGCGGACCTAATTGCGAAGGCGATCGCGCGTCAGGGCGTCGGCACGGTTTTCGGCCTGCCCGGCCATCTCGAATCGGTGTTCGGCGCGTTGCAGCGCGAGAATATCCGCCTCATCCACATGCGCCACGAAAGCCCCTGCGTTCTGGCCGCCGACGCCTATGCGCAGATGCGGCGCGGGCTCGGCGTCGCCTGCGTCACGTCGGGACCGGGGCTCGCCAACGCCGTCGGCGGCATCGCGTCCGCCTTCGACAATTCGGCGCCGGTGCTGATTATCGCCGGCCGCAACCCGCTTCGCATGCTTGATGCGCGCCCGATGCAGGAGCTGGATCACGCCCGGCTGGTTCGTTCGATCGTCAAATGGGCGCAGGTCGTCCATGATCCGTCGCGGCTCGGCGAATATGTCGAGATGGCGGCGCGGATCGCGCTGTCAGGGCAGCCCGGCCCGGTCCTTCTGGAAATCCCCCGCGACGTGGCCAATGGCGAGGCGGACGACGCGATCGCCGGCGCTTCGCTCGGCCCGGTGCTGCGCGCGCACCCGCCCGCGCCGGCAGTGGAGGATATCGAGCGCGCCGCCGATCTGCTCGCGCGGGCCGAGCGGCCGCTCATCGTCGCCGGCGCCGGCGCCTATTGGGCGGATGCCAGCGCGGAGTTGGCCGCGCTCAATCGCGATTTCGGCATTCCGGTCCTGCTTCAGGGCTCCTCGCGCGGGCTTCTGCCCGAAGATATGGAGACGGTGTTTCCCTGGCCGGTCGCGAGCATAGCGGCGCACGAGGCGGATACCGTGCTGTTCGCCGGCTGCCGCATCGCCGGCGCGATCGGCTTCGGGACGGCCCCCGTGTTCGCCGCCGATGCGCGCTTCATCCAGATCGACAATGACGCATCGGAAATCGGCCGCAACCGCCCGGTGGAAGCGCCTGTCGCCGCCGATTGTCGTCTCAGCCTGGCGGCAATCGGCGAGGCGCTGGCCAACCGAAAGCCGACGCGGCGCGACGCAAGCTGGCTGAAAAACGCCGTGGCCCCGAAGCTCGCGCGCGTCGCGGAGGCAGGGCGCAACGAGGAAGGCCAGGTGCATCCGCTGCGGATGGCGCGCGAGCTTGCCACGCGCATGCCGGAAAACGCGCTGTTCGTCGGCGACGGCGCCAATTGTAACAACTGGTTCAAGGCGATCGTCCGCTGCACGCAATCGCCGGGCTTTATCGATCATGAGCCGTTCGGCGCGATGGGCGTCGGCCTGCCGCACGCGATCGGCGCGGTCGCCGCCTTGCAGGAGGCGGGCGAGGACCGGCCGGTCTTCCTCGGCACTGGCGACGGTGCCTTCGGACAATATCTGGGCGAGCTGGCAACGGCATCGCTCCACGGGCTGCCGATCTTCGTGATGGTTGCGAACGACGGCGCGTGGGGGTCGAGCCGGAACATCACCCTGCATCTTTTCAACGGCACCTATGGCGCCGATTTCGCGCAGAGCCGCTACGATCTCGTCGCCCAGGGCCTCGAATGCCATGGCGAACTGGCGGAAACGCCCGCCGATGTGGGGCCGGCCTTCGATCGGGCGATCGCCGCGGTTCAGGCGGGAAGCGTCGCGGTCGTCAACGTGCTCGTCGATCCCGATTCCGGGCTCGAGCGCCGCGATCCGCTGCTGCAGATGATTACCTTCAACCGCATGCGTTTCGGCGGCGCATGAAAATGGCGATTGCCGGGAGCCGGGCGTCGCCCGGCCAGGACCAGCCTGGAGTTTTGCATGCTGACATCTGAACAGAATGATCTTCTCACCCGCACCGGCCCGGGGACGCCGGGCGGGGAGCTGCTGCGCCGTTATTGGCAGCCGGTGGCGCTCGCGAGCGAGATTCCGCCGGGCGGCGATCCCCTGCCGATCGAAATATTGAGCGAGAAGCTCGTGCTCTTCCGGGACGATAGCGGCAAGCTCGGCCTGCTTGACCGGCACTGTCCGCATCGCGGCGCGGATCTGTCTTTCGGCCGTATCGAGGATGGCGGCCTTCGCTGCCTCTATCATGGCTGGCTGTTCGACGTGAACGGCCAGTGCCTCGACCAGCCGGCCGAGCCCGAAGGGTCCACCTTCAAGAACAGGATATGCCAGACATCCTATCCGGTGGTGGAGCGCAGCGGCGCGATATTCGCCTATATGGGTCCCGGTGAACCGCCGCTCTTCCCGGCCTATGACTTCTTCCAGTGCCCGCCCGATCATGTCTTCGCGCGCAAGCTGTTCAAGGAATGCAACTATCTGCAGGCGAACGAGGGCAATTACGATCCCGCGCATGTCGGCTTCCTGCATCGTTCGTCGCAGGCCCTGAACCGCGCCGGTCTCGTCTTCGGCGATATGCTGCGGTTCGGCAATGTCGATATCTCGGACGCGGCGGTCGATCCTTTCTCGACTCCGCAGATCAAGGTCGAGGACGCGCCCTTCGGCATGCGTGTCTTCCAGATTCGCGAAGGCGGCCCCGACAAGACCTATTTGCGCGTGACGACCTTCGGCATGCCGAACTTCTCGGTGATCGCGGGGCCGCAGGGCGGCGATGGCCATGTCGGTATCTGGCATGTGCCGATCAACGATCATATCCATTGGCGCTTCGGCTTCACGCTGCGCCGCGACGCGCCTATCACGGAGGCGCGCAAGGATAATGGCTTCGCGCCGTCGATCCGCCCGCGCGACCCCGAATATTTCGTCGACGAATTTCATCACCGGCAACGGCTGGGGAACCGCTATTTGCAGGATCGGAGCAGCTTCGCCGAAAGCTTCACCGGCATGGGCCCCAATTTCAGCGTGCACGACGCCTTCGCCACCGAATCGCAGGGGCCGATCCAGGACCGCACCAAGGAGCATCTGGGCAAGACCGATCTCGCCATCGCGGCCGCGCGGCGGCTGATGCTGCGCGCTGTCGCGGACGTGCAGGCGGGCAAGGACCCGCAGGGCGTGGTCCGCAACGCTGCGCAGAACCGGTTCGAGGATATGCTTTCGTTCGACATACTGATCGAAAACGGCTCGAATTTCTCGGATGTGGTCCGCCAGGTCGCGGAAACGACCGAGCAGAAGGTGGCCGACGAATATAGGACGTCGCCCGAGGGAGAGACACATGGATGAGGTCGAGCGGCGGCTGATCGAGTGGGAATGCGCGCAGAATACCGTGCGCTTCTATAACCGGCTTGACGGCGCACGCGGCAAGGAGGCGGCCGCTTTGTTTGCCGAGGACGGCATCTGGTACAAGATGAACAGCGAGGAAGGCTATGCTGGCCGCGCCGAGATCGCCGAGCATGTCGATACGGTGCGCCAGCGCGGCAATCCCGACATTCCCGAGGCAGAGCGCCTCGTCTTCCATCTCGTCTGCAATGTCGAAGTAACGGTGATCGACGACAACAACGCCGAGGTTCGCGCAAATACGATCGTCATCCCCGGATCGCGCGGCGGCAGCGCCGACGCGGCCGGCTGGACGCGCGGCATAAGCGGCGTCTTCCCTACCATCGAGACGCACAGGCGCACGGCGGAGGGCTGGAAGATCGCGACCAAGCGCACATCGCTGGCCATGCGGGTCAAACCGGTGGGCTGAGCGGAAGAACCCGGCCGCAGGAAGGGAGACGGCGGCCGGTTATTCTGCGATTCAGAAGTCATGAGGCGGCTCGCGAATGAAGCCGCAAGCGAGGAGAGACGCCGTTGGCCAGCACCACGTCACAAGGCCTGCTTTTCGACAGGCCGATGCGGACGATGCAATTCGTTGTCGTCCTGGTCTGCTGCCTAACCAACATTGCCGATGGCGTCGACATCGCGTCACTGGCCTTCGCCGCGCCGGTGCTGGTCAAGGCCTGGGGATTAAGCCCCGCCGTCATGGCGACCCTGTTCGGCGCCACCGCGCTCGGCCTGGCGCTCGGCGCCTTCGTTCTCGCGCCATTATCCGATCGCGTCGGCCGCCGGACGACCATGCTCTTGTCTACCGGCATTATCGCCACCGCGATGCTGCTCACCGCGCTCACCACCACGGTCGAGCAGATGGCGGTGCTTCGCTTCCTGACAGGCGCGTGCCTCGGCACGCTCGCGGTCTGCCTCAACGTCGCTGTTTCCGAATTCAGCAATGCACGCTGGCGCAACATGTCGGTGGCATTCATGCACACCGGCTTCTCGATCGGGACGATGGTGGGCGGCACCTTTGCCGCGCTCCTGCTCGCGCCGTTCGGCTGGCGTTCGATGTTCGTGGCGACCGGCGTGACCAACGTCGTCACCTTCCTGCTCGTCCTGTTTCTTGTGCCCGAAACACCCTCCCACATCGTCGCGCGTGGCGGGGCGGGCGCGCTTGATCGCCTCAATCGCGTGCTGACGAAGATCGGGCAGGCGCCGGTGGCGGTGCTTCCCCCCGCCCCCGTCGCCAACGCCAGAGCGAAGCTCGCCGCGCTCCTCGGCGACACCCATCGCAACGCCACGCTGCTGCTGTGGATCGCGCAGTTCGCCTTTGCGCTTATCAGCTATCTTCTGCTCAACTGGAAGCCGACGGTGCTGGTGAATGCCGGCCTCACGCCGACGCAGGCGGGGATTGGCGGCCTTGCGAGCGGCCTTGCCGGCATCCTGGGGCATATCGTTGTCGGCTATGTATCGCGCGACGGCCGCGAGGCGCGCTCGACGATGGCTTTCTTTGTCCTGCTGTGCATTTCGCTGCTCCTCTTCGGCCTGCTGCCGTCGACGGTGTGGGTGCTGATCCTCAGCGCCGCCTTCACATCCTTCTGCAATGTCGGCGCGTTCACCGGGCTGCTGTTGATCGGGCTCAATTACTATCCCGCGCCGGTGCGCACCGCGAGCGTCGCGATGCTGGTCGGCATCGCCCGGCTGGGCGCGATCACCGGTCCGCTGTTCGGCGGACTATTGCTCGAACTTGGCTTCGCACGGCTCGGCATGTTCCTGTTGCTGGCGGCGATTTCGCTGCTGCCCATCGTCACGATCCAGTTTGCGATCCGGGGCTGGCGCCGCACGCCGGCACTCAGCCCCGCCTAACATCCATCCGTACCAAATTCGCGCGAAAGGTCAGGTCCAATGTATCCAGATACGCTGCTCTTCATCGATGGCGAGTGGGTTGGGGGCGCCGGCGGCGTCACGCTGCCCGTGGTCAATCCGATCGACGGCAGCCGTATCGGCGCCGTTGCGAAAGCCGAGATAGCGGACCTCGATCGCGCCGCCGAGGCCGCGTCACGCGGCTTCGCCCTCTGGCGCGAGATGCCGGCGGTGAACCGTGCCGACATATTGCGCCGCGCGGCCACGGTACTGCGCCGCGATGCGGACAAGGCGGCGCGGCTGATGAGCCTGGAGCAGGGCAAGCCGGTCGCCGAGGCGCTTGGCGAGGTGCAGCGCGGCGCCGAGTTCATCGACTGGATGGCCGGCGAGGCGCAGCGCAATTACGGCCGCATCATACCCGGCCGCGCCAAAGGCGTGCTGCAACTCGTGACGAAGGACCCGGTAGGCCCCGTCGCGGCCTTCACGCCCTGGAATTTCCCGATCAACCAGATGGTCCGCAAGATCGCCGGCGCGCTCGCCGCCGGCTGTTCGATCATCGTCAAGGGGCCGGAGGAAACGCCCGCGTCCTGCGTCGAACTGGTGAAGGCCTTTGCCGAAGCGGGTGTTCCCGCGGGTGTCGTCAATCTCGTGTTCGGCACGCCGGCCGAGATTTCGGAGCATCTGATCCCGCATCCCGCGATCCGCAAGGTGTCGTTCACCGGCTCCACCGCGGTCGGCAAGCATCTGGCGGCGCTCGCCGGGCAGTATATGAAGCCCGTGACGATGGAATTGGGCGGGCATGCGCCGGTGCTGGTCTTCGCCGATGCCGACATTCCGGCGGCGGCCAGGGCGATCGCGGGCTTCAAGGTCCGCACGTCGGGCCAGTCCTGCATCAGCCCGACGCGCCTGCTGATCGAGGCATCAGCCTATGAGCGCTTCGTCCAGGCGCTGCTCGCGGCCTTCGAGGGCGTGGAGATGGGCGATGGCGCCGATCCGGCGACGGTGATGGGCCCGATGGCCAATATGCGCCGCATCGACGCGCTCGAAGCGCTTGTCGAGGATGCCGTCGCGCAGGGCGCGCGCCTGCACGTCGGCGGCAGGCGGACGGGGGAGAGCGGCACCTTCTTCCCGCCCACGGTGCTGGCCGAGGCGCCCGCCAGCGCGCGCGTGATGAATGAGGAGCCGTTCGGCCCGCTGCTGACGGTGCAGCCCTTCGCTACCGTCGACGAAGCCATAACCGAGGCGAACCGCCTGCCCTACGGCCTCGCGGCCTATGTCTTCACGCGCTCGACCGCGCTTGCGCGCCATCTCCATGCGCGGATCGAATGCGGCATGCTTTCGGTCAATCATTTCGGCTTGGGCGCGGCGGAGACGCCGTTCGGCGGCGTGCGCGATTCGGGCTTCGGCGTCGAAGGCGGGGCCGAAGCGATTGAGCCCTATCTGCAAACCCGCTTCCTCACGATTCTCGACAGCTTCGACTGATATGGAAACCGCGACGCATTCGGACGAGGCGTTCGTCGAGGAGGTACGCGCATTCGTGCGCGCCGAAGTCCCCGAAACGGTGCGCGAGAAGGTGGTGAACGGCGTCTCTGTCGATGCCACCGAACGCCGCGCCTGGCATCGTGCGCTCTACGAACGTGGGTGGGTGGCGCCGCATTGGCCGGTCGAGCATGGCGGCGCCGGATGGCCCGCTCTGCGCGCCTTTCTCTTCAACGAGACACTCGCCGAGGAAGGCGCGCCCGATCTCGGCACCTTCGGGCTGAAGATGCTCGGCCCGCTGTTGATCCGTTTCGGCAGCGACGCGCAACGGCGGCGCTATCTGCCGCCGCTCCTCGCCGGCGACGATTTCTGGTGCCAGGGCTTTTCGGAACCCGGTTCTGGTTCGGACCTCACCTCGCTCAAGACGCGCGCGGAGCGTGACGGTGGCGAATGGGTCATAAACGGGCAGAAAATCTGGACGACAATGGCGCATGAGGCCAACCGGATGTTCGCGCTGGTACGCACCGATCGCGACGCGCCCAAGCCTCGTATGGGCCTCTCAATCCTCCTGGTCGACATGGACACGCCCGGCATCACCGTCCGTCCGGTCATCCTGCTGAACGGCAATCGTCACACGAACGAAGTGTTTTTCGACAATGTCCGCGTGCCCGCCGGAAATCTGGTCGGCGAGGTCAATCAGGGCTGGACCTACTCGCGCGCGCTGCTCGGGACCGAGCGGCTGTCGATCGCGCGGGTGGGTTGGAACAAGCGCCAGTTCGCACACCTCAAGCGCGTTGCGGAGGCGGAAGGAGCGCTCCGTTCGCCACTGATCGCCGCCCGGATCGCCGAAGCCGAAATCGCCCTGATGACTCTCGAGGCGATGGTGAAAGCGATGATCGAGCGCGCGCGTGCTTGGGAAACACCGGGCGTCGAGGCGAACATGCTCAAGATCAAGGGATCGGAATTGCAGCAACGCCTCGCCGAACTGCTGGTCGAAATCGCCGGCCCGCGCGCCGCGCCCTTCCAACCCGACCGTACCGCCCCTGGGCAGGACTGGACGGCGCACAGTTTCGCGAACCATTTTTACGGGCGCGTCGCCAGCATCTATGGCGGATCGAATGAAATCCAGCGCAACATCATCGCCCGCGCGCTCGGGCTAGGCCACACGTCATGAATGGGAATCCCGCCGAAATGGAAGACAGCGACGCGCTGGAAGTACGCGCGCTTCTTCGTCAATCCCTGGAAACCGCGCTCGCACGCCATTATTCGTTCGAACAGCGGAGTGCGGCCTACCGCTCGCCCGCGCGCCATTCGGCTGAGGCCTGGACCGCTTATGCGGAACTCGGGCTCTTGGCGCTGAGCCTACCCGAAGCGCACGGCGGATTGCCGGGCGCACTTGCCGACGTGGCGATGGTGTCCGAGCTTCTGGGCGGCGTGCTGGCGCTGGAGCCCTATCGCGCAACGATGGTTGCCGCGCGCCTTCTCGCGGCGGCTGGCACGGCGGAGCAACAGGCGCACTGGCTGCCCGAACTGGCCGCCGGAATGCTGAAGGCGGCGCTCGTGCCCGTCGATCCGAACGCCCCTGCCTTCGCCGAAGCATCGCGTACCGACGCCGGCTGGCGGATCAGCGGGCGCTTCCTCGTCGTCCCCGGCGGTGATGCGGCGGACCTGTTCATCGTGCCCGCCCGCGCTGATGGCGAGATCGCTCTGTTTCTCCTACCTGCCAACGCAGTGGAACGGCGCGGCTATGGCTGTTTCGATTGGACGGGGGCCGCCGATCTTGTGGCAGCCGACGTACCGGTTTCTGCCGATGCGCGGCTGGCCAGCGGCGCAGAAGCGCTCGCCCGCGCGATGGATGAGGCGGTGATATTGGCCTCGGCCGACGCGGTGGGTGCGATGCGCGCCGCCAACGCCCTGACCCGTGATTACACGCGCACGCGACGGCAATTCGGCGTGCCGCTCGCGAGTTTTCAGGTCCTCCAGCACCGCATGGCCGACATGGCGATCGCGGAAGAGGCGGCCGCCTCGATCACCAAGGCGGCGCTTGTCGCCTACGCGCAGGGTGAGGCGGCAACGCGTGCCCGCGCCGCATCGGCAGCCAAGGTGGCGGTCGGTGACGCGGCGCGCGAGGTCGCCCGGCAATGCGTCCAACTCCACGGCGGCATGGGTCTCGCCGAAGAATATCCCGCGGCGCACTATTTCGCCCGCCTGGGCCTCTTCGAACGCCTCCTCGGCGACCGTGACGCGCATGTGCAACGTGTTGCGGCCTTGAGGGACAAGCTAGCCAGCCCAGCGCTCTAGGCCTGTCATTCCGACGAAGTCGGACGGCGAGTCGACCGATAATTGGCGAGCCCAAGAAACCGGATGTAGCCCCGCAGACGGGAAGAAGCAGAGCTCGCCTCGACAAACACTCTTCGTCATTCCCGCGCAGGCGGGAATCCATAGCCACTGTCGGTCCAAATGTCTGAGCACAGCGCATATGGATCCCCGCCTGCGCGATTGGATAGGCACATTGAACGTCAAGCCCGCTCCCCCTCCCGCCACACGAGCGGCGAGCCGTATCGGCATAAAAGGTAGCCGCATCCGCAGATGCAGCCTTCACCGTGGCGACCACTAACCAAAATAGTTCTTTTGCTGTTTTACGGCCCCATTGTACCATTGTGCTTCCAGTCCTTCGAAAATCCATCGCTCATGCCCGAGTGATGACGCCGCGGCGGGCTCCTCAACAGTGAGCGCTCACGCCAGAGCGGGGCAATCTATAAATTATATATATAGGATAAAATTAGCCGGCGCTCACGGATGGGCATCCTTTGGGCGTTGAGGACATGGATTCCTTCCTCGATAGCGACAGGAGGCATTAGCCGCGAATGATCAGCGTGTGAGCACAGGACCGCCCCTCGGCTTATTTTCAAAATAACGCATTTTCACAATGCGCTTACTTCAACATGGCGACGCCAACCCTGCCCGTTCCACCCATAATCCCCGCGCTCCCGCCCACTCTCACTCTACCCTACCCATCCGCCCCACCTCATTATTTTATATTCACCTATAAATCTTGTTGTGCGACTGAACATAAAACGTTAGGGGCTGTCGGGTCGCCTCCGCGACGGCGCATCGTCGCGGAAGGCAAGAAACAGATTGGGAGAAAGCCCTTGGCCGAAATGCGCAATGTCCGCACAGGCGTGTTCCTGCCCCCTCATCACGGCAATGACGAGGATGTGGCGCTGTGCATGCGGCGCGATTTCGAACTGATCGAATGGCTCGAGCATCTCGGCTTCGCCGAACTCTGGATGGGGGAGCATCATTCGGGCGGCATGCAGGTCTACGGATCGCCCGAGCTCTTCATCGCCGCGGCGGCGGAGCGGACCTCGCGGATAAAACTCGGCGCGGGCGTGATCTCGGTGCCCTATCACCACCCGTTCATGATCGCCGATCGTATTCTCCAGCTCGACCACCAGACGCGCGGGCGCGCGATGTTCGGCTTCGGGCCGGGCATGCTCGTCTCCGACGCTTACATGCTCGATATCAAGCCCGAGCAGCAGCGCGCCCGGCTGATCGAGGGGCTCGACGTCATCGTGCGGCTGCTGGAAGGCGAGGTCATAACGCAGGAAAGCGACTGGTTTTCACTGCGCGAGGCTAGCCTGCAGATGGCGCCGTACAGCGCCCCGCGCCCCGAACTGGCGGTGGTCACGTCGCGCACGCCGATCGGCTCGCGCCTTGCGGGCAAATATGATCTGGGCATCCTGACGCATGGCGGCGGCGATGTCGCCAGCTCTTGGAAACTTGCGGAAGAGGCCGGGGCCGAGCATGGCAATCAGCTCGATCGCCGCAATCTGCGCGTCGTCGTCTCCTTCCATCTCGCCGAAACGCGCGCCGATGCGCTCGCATCGATGCGTTTCGGACTGGAGCCATGGTTGGCCTATCTCGAGGCGCTGAATCCCAAAAGCTATGCCGAGACGCGTGCCAAGGGTGGATCGGACCCTGAAAAGCTGATCGCCGCGCGTGGCGGGCTGGTCGGCACACCCGACGATGCGGTCGAGTTTCTCGAAGCGTTGTGGGAGAAAACCGGCGGCTTCGGTTATGTCACGATGGCGGGCACAAACTGGATGGATTTCGAGGCGACCAAGCGCTCTTACGAACTGATGATGCGCTATGTGATGCCACGCTTCAATCGTGCCAATGTGCGCCGCACGCGCTCGTTCGACTGGGTCTTCGATCATCGCGAGGAATTCAGTGGCGCCAATCAGGCCGCGATCGCCAAGGCTGTCGCCGACGGCCGCCGCATCTGACACACGCTCCCGCCGCGCGGAGGAGAACAGCCCTCCTTGCGCGGCGGTTTAGAGTATTTTCAAGTCAGATAGTATCATCTGACGACTCGAAATGAAAACAAATGAAGCGTCAGAGGCGCTGCGCTTCAATTCATGTCGATGGGTTCACCGAGACTGAGATACCGGCCATCGGCATAGACGAGCGGATCGATCTCGCCCGCGATCCGCACTTCCTCGACCCGGCCGATCACGATGTGGTGCGTGCCGTAATCCATCGCCTGCTCATTTCGGCAGAAAAAGCTGGCCTGTGCATCCTCCAGCAGCGGGCATTCCTCCACTGTCGTGCCCCAGTCGCCCACCGCGAAGCGGGCCTCGCCGCGTGCCTTGCCACTACAGACGGACGAGATCTGGCTGTGGCTGCTGTGCAGGATATTGACGCAAAAATCGGCACCCTGCGAAAGCGGACCGTAGAGGCTGGCGGTGCGATTGACGCAGATGAGCAGCGAAGGCGGGTTCATGCTCAATTCGCTTACGGCAGTCGCGGCCATGGCGTAACGCTGGCCCTCATGCTTGCAGGTAATTACCACCACCGCCTTGGCCAAACGGCGTAGCCCTTCGCGTAGGCACATGGCGACCGGAGAAAGCTCGGTCATTCGCCCGCCTCCCGGAGATAGGCGATCAGTTCCTCGATCGAGCCGATGCGCAAGCCGTGCTTCCGCGCGAAACGGCGCAGATCGGGTAGGCGCGCCATGCTGCCGTCGTCATTCATGATCTCACAGATCACTCCGGCCGGGATCAACCCCGCGAGCCGAGCGATATCGACCGCCGCCTCGGTATGACCTGGTCGCTCCAGCACGCCCCCGACGCGCGCGACGAGCGGGAATATGTGCCCGGGTGAGACGATATCGGCAGCGGATGCCGCCGGATCGATCGCCACCGCGATCGTCCGTGCGCGATCATGCGCGGAAATGCCGGTGGTCACGCCACTCGCCGCCTCGATTGAGGTGGTGAAGGCGGTGCCGTGTGGCGCACCATTATTCTCCACCATCGGGCGCAACCGCAGCGACGCCGCGCGCGCGGGCGTGATCGCCAGGCAGATCAGGCCGCGTGCATGGCGCGCCATGAAGTTGATCTCGCGATAGGTGGCGAACTGCGCGGGAATGACAATATCGCCTTCATTTTCGCGATCCTGCGAATCGACCAGGATGATCGGCTTGCCCATACGAACGTCGGCGATCAGCTCGGCGATCGACGAGAATATTCGGGGCGGTGGCGCACAATCCGCAACGTCCCACCCCGCGCATCCATATTCGAGCGGGTCGAGCGGCGTATCGAACCCGTTATGCATGCTGCAGCTCCACGACCGGAATAAGAAGGAACGAATTAATGCCGGGACCGGTATGGATGCGATGCATCCCCCTGTTCACCGTGTCCTCATGCCGCATGTAGAGCAGGGGCTTGGGATAATGATGGATGTCGCGTCCCTTGATCCGGACACGCAGGATATCTCCAGCCTTGAAATGCGTGCCGGACGGCAGAATTTCGATCTGCGCTTCGGTTATTTCTTCAGGCGCGACCTTCCATTCGGACGTGTTGATCAGAACCGGTTGATAGTCGGTTGAGCGTACGGGGTCGAGTTCACGCCGCGACAATCTCAGCCAGCCAAAAGCGGCCGCACTATCTTCGAATACAGCCCAGTGGACGAAACCGACACTCTTGCCGTCCTCGATCTTCTCGATGGCAACGAACAGATCCATATCGTCGGCGTCCTCGACCGACACGGCAAGCTGAAGCTTCATATACCCGACGACATCGGTCTCCTGTTCGAAACGATAGTCGAACCGCGCTTCGGCCGCTTCGTCCAGCGGGTCGTAGCGCAAGATGGAAGCCGTCACGGGCGCTTCCTCGGACAAGGTGCCGGACGCTGTGTCGAGGTGGAGGCGGCGATAGTCGGTATTCTCGACCGGCCACTGCTCGGCGCGCTTCAAAGTGGCGACGCCGGCGCGCTCGCGCACATGCAGCGTTACCGGTGGCCACGCGCCAACTTCGTTCGACACGCCCTTGAGCACATGATCAAAAAAGGCCGTCTGCCGGGCGATCGACGCGGGCTCATAATAATAGCCCCATTTCTTGCTACCATGGACTTCGAGCCATTTGCGCGGCGAGGCGATCTTCTTGAAACCCTCCAGCGTGCCACGGGTATGCACGCCATGATCGCTCCAACTCGCAACGACATATGCGGGAACGTCGATCCGGCTGAAATCGGGGACCTTGGATTTCCAATAGTCGTCAAAGAAAGGATGCTCGGCGGTCAGCGCCCACAAATCCTCGACCATCGTATCGGACGCGCCCCAGCGCACCTGAATGTGTGGCCAGAAATAGGTTTCGGGAATCCCGCCATGGCGAACGATCTCGTTATAGGTATCCGACCAGCCTTCCCACGGATTGATCGCAGCCAAATGCGGCGGCCGAAGCGCGGCGACATTCCACTGCGATGAGGAGAGATAGGAGACACCGGACAGCCCTACCCGGCCATTGCTCCACGGCTGGGTTCCGGCCCATTCGATCAGATCGAAATGCGCATCGCCCTCCTCGCGCGAGAAATAGCTGGCGGTGGCTTCGGCGAACCAGGTGCCCGGCGTGTCGGCGGTAATCACGGCATAGCCCTGATCGACCCAGTAAACCGGATCGGGCGCCTCGAAGATGGTGAGATCCGATTGCCATTCGGCCTTCACCCCCGACGTGGGATAGATGGTGGCGAGCGGCGCGGGATCGTGCTTGCCATAAGGCGTCCAGGCAACGAGCACCGGCAAGGGCCCGGCCGCTTCGGCGGGGCGGAACAGATCGATCCACAGATCGAAGCCGGCGCGCGTCGGCACGCGCACATCACGTTCGATCAGCATGCCGTCACGAAGGCCGCGCTCATAGCGGCGGGGGCGAGCACCGCGAAACTCCGGGCTGTTGGGCGGCTTTCTCAAGCGTTTCACGAACGTGCCCATCTTTCGCCTCCTCCTGCTCTCGAATCCTCGCCATTGCGGGGACATGGCACATTATTTAAATCACTCTATAATTCTGTAAAGCCCTCGTGCCCGAGGGCCCGTTCCGTGCTGCGTCCCGTCGGTTCCCACCGGTTGCCCAAACATAGGGTGGAAGCTATTGAGAAGCGCGGCGAGGACCGCGGACTTCCTTTTTGAAGACACGGATAATTTTCTCGCGATGCGCGAATGGGGTTGGCGGACAGATGGCTCTGAAGACGGAATCGGACAAGGCGACGAAAGCCACCACAAAGGCAGCGCGCGGCTCCAAGACGAAGAAGCGATCGATCGGCCGGCCGGCCGGACAGCGCAGCATCGGCAAGAAGTTCCTGGTCGACAAGACCGTCGAATTGCTGCGCACGGTTCCACCCGAAAAATTGTCTCTGTCGATGGCCGCGCGCCACGCCGGCGTTCATCTGACGCTGTTCAAATATTATTTCACCGATCGCACCCGCCTGCTCGTGGATGTCGCACGCACACTGGCAATGTCGCTGGGTGAAGGCGTGGCAGCAAGCGAGACGCGCAGTCTTACGGCGCCAGAACGCTTTCGTATCCGTATCGACATGATGGTCGACTTCTTCTTCCTCAATCCCTTCTACCACCGGCTGATGATGGAAATCATTGGCGACGAAACCGATCCGCTGGCCGCCGAACTGATTAGCGTGTGGATGAGCAAGACGCTCGATATCTATCGCGACATCATCGATTCGGGCGTTGATGAAGGGGCGCTGCGCCCGATCGATCCCTATTTCACCTTCGTCGCGATCATGGGGCTGTGCGAACAGTACCAACATGCGTCCCGCTTCGTCGAACAGGCGAGCGCGGCCGGCGGCAAGGAGCATGGCGACGTAGCGGCCGAATATAAAGCGTTCGTCTACGAACTGATGCTGCAGGGGATCGGCGCGCGGAAGGGTCAATCCGCCGCTGGTTGAAGGCCGCCTCTACGGCAACAGCTTCCTATTTATTTTAACCGCGAATTTCCCGGCGGCAGGCCCGCCCCTCTCTTCGCGGCCCGACATAGCCGCGCGCGCAGCCGCTTCACCGCTAGAAACCGGCGGAACGGCCAATGCTCTGCGCAGCCAGAATATATTTCTAACTATCTATAAAAAACTTTGCTTTCCTTCCGGTGCGTGATAGGCAGGACAAAAGTCAGGAGGAAAGCTATGTCTGTCATGCAGCCGTTTGGCCCGGAACCGGTCACGACGCCGGAACGCCCCTTTGCGGGGCAGGAATATGGCCACGTCCATGACGGCACCTATCTCAAGAACTGGAACCCGCTGATGCTGGCGTCGGAGCTGGAGCCGGGGAAAATCGCCGGTAAGGATTTCCTGGGCACACGCGTGATCGTCTATCGCGACGCGGACGGCCGGCCGGTCGTGCAAAGCGCCTATTGTCCCCATGTTGGCGCGGACCTTTCGGGCGGCGAGCTTATCGAGGGCGAGGTGCGCTGCCCCTATCATCATTGGCAGTTCGCCAAGGATGGCCGCTGCGCCAAAATTCCCGGGGAGAGCCATATTCCGCGCGCTGCCCGTATCTATAATTATCCGACTGCCGAACGCTGGGGCCTGATCTGGGCCTTCAATGGCGAAACGCCCCTGTTCGACTTGCCGGAAATGCCCAACCTCGCCGAGGAGGACCTCGTCTATCAGGCCTTTCATCGCGGCCAGCGCCAGATCGAGGGCTGGATCGGCTCGTCCAATCTGGTCGACTTCCAGCACCTCTCGACGGTTCACGGCATTCCCGATCCCAATCCGGTCAGCGTGGTGTTCGAGGACTATCTCATCACCGTCCGCCAGGAATCGGCTGAGCGCATCGCCGACACCAAGCTGTGGGGCGGCACCTGGCTCACCGCGCATATGCAGTTTCCGAACGGAACGGAGCGCCTGTTCATGGCCGGCAGCTCGCAGGTGCGTCCCGGCTGGTCGGACGCCTTCTTCGTAGTGGCCATGCGTCGTTCGCAGGCGGAAGAACTGGGCGAAGAAGCCACGCAGGCGGAACTCGCCAACCGTATCGCCTACATGCACAAGCTCTATTCGGAGGATGAGCCGATCCTCTTCAACCTGCGTTTTCGCGGTTACGGCAAGAGCGCCCTGCTCCGCGCCGACAAATATTTTGGCCAATTCCTGCAATATCTCGGCAAATATCCGCGTTCCGCACCGTTCGACGTGTAAGCGGAGGGCTGGAAATGAGCGGAGAGCAGCGCGTCGCGCTCGTCACCGGCGCCAATAAAGGCATCGGCTTCGAAATCGCACGAGGGCTGGCCGAACAGGGGCTGCTGGTCCTGATCGGCGCGCGCGGCGAGGAAGCCGGCGCCACGGCGGCGGCCGCGCTGCGCGAGCAGGGCCTTACCGCCGAGCCGCTTCGGATCGATGTCACCGACGCGGCATCGGTCCGTGCCGCAGCCGCCACCATCGAGGAGCGATGGGGGCGGCTCGACATACTCGTCAACAATGCGGGCATATCGCTGGGCAAGGATGCTCTGCCGAGCGAGGCCGACCTCGCGCAGATGCGCATGGTCTATGAAACCAACGTGTTCGGGGTGGTTTCGGTGATCCAGGCGATGCTCCCGCTGCTGCGCAGATCGCCGGCGGGGCGGATCGTCAACATGTCAACCGGCCTCGCTTCGCTCACGCTGACGCGCGGCTCGGACGCGCCGATGGGCTTCAGCCGGCTATTGGCCTATAACAGCTCGAAGACGGCGCTTAACGCCGTGACCGTGCAGTTCGCCAATGAGCTGGCGGATACGCCGATCAAAGTGAACGCGGCTAACCCGGGCCTCTGCGCCACAGCCCTTTCGGAGGGCAAGGGACGCCCGCCCCGGGATGGCGCAATGGTCGCGGTCAAGCTAGCGCTTCTCGATGCGGACGGACCCACCGGCGGGCATTTCGGGGAAGCGGGCGCGGTCCCCTGGTAAGCGGCTTCGCGATGGGCCAGCGATAGCGCGTCGCCCGCGCCCTGTCACGCTGGAACCGTCGACGCTTTCAACATCCCGCGTGCGACGAAAATGCGGAACCCCAGCATCGCGATGGCCGTTAGCAGCAGCGGCGCGGCGACGGCGGTATAGACCCATAGCGCTGGCCAATGCGCCGCCAGCATCACGCCGCCAAGGCCGGGGCCGATCATCGAGGTGACACGCCCGATGCCGCCGGCCCAGCCGATCGCGGTCGATCGGTTCGACGTGGGATAGCTCGATGCGACCAGCGAGTTCAGCCCCGCCTGCGTGCCGATGACGAGCAGCCCGTAGCAGAAGCCAAAGACCCAGCCGAGGAAATGGGCCGAGCTGACGAGATGCAGCGCGGACATGGCGAAGAAGCCGAGGAACGACATCAGCAGCAGCGAGGTCGCCAATTCCATTCGCCGCATCAGGAGTGTCAGGAGGACGGGACCCGCGATCGCGCCGAAAGCGGAGACCGACGACATGCGCGTGGCGGTGCTCGCCTCGACGCCGCCGAAGATATGTAGGTAACTCGGTAGCCAGGAGGTCAGTGTCGCGACGACGCAGAGCGTGCTGCCCATCGCGGCCCAGAGGAGCAGCGTCATCGTCGCCCGGCCATCCCGGAACAGGCCGACGATGGGAGAGCCGCGCGTCTGTGCCTCCGTCGTCGTGAAGGACGTTCCCGCCGGACAATCGAACGCCGGATCGATCTTGCGCAGCGTCACGCCGATACGCGGATCGGATGGGTCGCGCGTCAACAGATAGCGGCAGCTTTCGGGCAAATGGACGTAGAGCAGGGGCACGAAAAGGAGCAATGCCACGCCGCCGGCCCACAAGGCCGACTGCCACGAATGATAAGCGACGAACGTCGGCCCCACGAGGCCCGCGACCGAGGCGCCGAGTCCATGGCCGATATAGAGCCATGTCAGGAGCTTGCCGCGCCGCGTCTCGGGCATGAATTCGGTGGCGAGCGCCACGACGTTCGGCATTGTGCCGCCCATCGCCGCGAAGGCGAGGAAGCGCACCACGGTGAACTCCGGCAGGGTCGTGACCGCGGTGGACAGCAAGGTAAGCAGCCCGAACAGCGCCGATCCGACAAGCACGATGCCGCGCCGCCCGATGCGGTCCGCGAGAATGGGAATGGTATAGAAGCCGATCGCCATGCCGGCGGCCTGCGCGGTGAACACGAAGGCCATCGACGCGATCGGGATCGCGAGGCTCCGCGCGATCACCGGCGCCAGATTGGCGACGATATAGGCGTCATAGCCTTCCATCGCCATCACCAGCCCGCACAGGAGATAGATGCCCCAGCGATAGCGACCCATGGCCGGGCGTTCGAGCACCGCATCTATCGAATGGACCGCTGAAGTCATCCTATCCTCCCCAGGCCCCCGCATTCGCGCGGCGATACCCAGTCGCGTTGCTAACAGCGCCTCCTTGCGGGGGCAATATATTCTACTAAATTTTAATTATCGGGTCGCGCCCGGCGCATCGTCGATATGGTGGCGTTGCAGGAAGCGCTGAAGCTGATCGGCGACCGCGACATTGTTCATGTCGGCAAAGGGCAGATGGGTGTTGCCCTTCAGGCCGACGCTGGGCAACTCCAATATCTCGGCCGTGCCGCCATAATGATTGATGAGGTCGACGAAATGCCGATTGGCCGGCAGCGCCATCTGCGGCCCGCGCGGCTGCGAAAGATGGTCGCCCCATACGAATTGCATCGGTATTCTCGCGAGCTTTTTGAACTGCTCCAACGGCACATAGACAGGGCCATAAGGCCCCGGCACGCGGCCGTCATTCTCGCTCTCGGGCAGGACGAAGCCGACATTCTCATAAGCAACGATCGCCTTCACCTTGTCGCTCTCGATCGCGGTCAGCAAGGCGCGCAGCCCCGCGGCCGAATTGGTGACGAGCACCACCGGCCCCGTCCGTTCGAGCGCCGCCGCCGCCGCATGCGCCTGCAAGATCGCGTTATCGACAGTGTCGAACTCCTCATACCGCGCTCGCACCGCCTGATACCAGGCGCCCTTGTCGTTCACCGGAAACTGCACACCGGGATACCAGTGAGGATAGCTCGGCCCGAAGCGCCATGACGTGAAGCTCGTCTGATCGGCCCCGGCGCGCGGCGTGGTCTGCACAGGCACGCAGGGCTGATTGGCGCGGCCGACGCGCGGCCCATCCCACAGATAGATGGGGAAGCCGCGACGCAGGAAGATGCTTTCGAAACCCTCCCCGCCGTCCCAGCGATTCTTCCAGGCACGCACGCTGGAACTGTGCCACAGAAACAGGCCGACCGACCGCGCACGGGTCGGAATCTGATATTCGACATAGCCGAAATCACAGGACGAGGAGGAAGTCGCCGGATCGCCGATCACGCCTCCCCCTGCCTCGAATGCGCCCTGCCGTGCGATTTCGATCGGAGGCCGGGACGCCTCACCTTTTACAGGTGCTTGCGCCGACAGCGACGCGCAAGCCGCCGCGAGCAGCGAAAACAGGATCATATGCCGTGACATCGCTGCCCGCTGGACCCGCATGGCCATCCCTCCCCATGTCTTCGGCGGCACCGTATCGGTGCAACCATATCCGGCGACGGGCATAGATCAGGCAGCCGAGAGTCCGCAATCTATTATATATAAGTTGAAATATTGACGAGACAGATCGGTCGGGTTGCAACCGCACAAATGTTACGGCCCTGCTGGCAACAGGCGGGTCTTGGGTTACAAGGCCGATCCGGCACGCGGCAAATTGCGCCGGATCGAGATAGACCGCGCATGGCGGCGATGGTGAAGGAGAGACGATGACGACAGGCGTGATCGCCGCGCGAGGCGGCTTTCTCGGACGGGAACGGACCGTCGCCGGCCCCGGCTACAACCGCTGGCTGCTCCCACCCTGCGCATTGGCGATCCAGCTCTGCATCGGCATGGCCTATGGCTTCTCGGTCTTCTGGCTGCCCCTGTCACGCGCGATCGGCGTTTCCGAACCCCGCACCTGCCCCGGAATGACACTCGCCCAGGCCGTCACAACGACGATCTGCGACTGGCGGGTCAGCGATCTCGTCTGGACCTACTCGATCTTCTTCGTGGTGCTCGGCGCCGCCGCCGCGATCTGGGGCGGGTGGCTGGAGCGCGCGGGGCCGCGCAAGGCCGGCGTGGTCGCCGCCTGCTGCTGGTGCGGCGGCATGGCGATCGGCGCGATCGGGGTCGCGATCCACCAGCTCTGGCTGCTCTGGCTCGGCACCGGCCTGATCGGCGGGATCGGCCTGGGGCTGGGCTATATCTCGCCCGTCTCGACGCTGATAAAATGGTTTCCGGACAAGCGCGGCATGGCGACCGGTATGGCGATCATGGGCTTCGGCGGCGGGGCGATGATCGGCAGCCCGCTTGCCGACCTGCTGATGAAACACTTCGCGGGCGCCACCCAGGTCGGCGTGTGGCAGACCTTCCTCGTGCTGGCGGCGGTCTATTTCGTTTTCATGATGGCGGGCGCACTCGGCTATCGCGTGCCGCCCGAGAATTGGGCACCTGCCGGCTGGACGCCACCCGCCGACGCCAAGGCATCGGTCAGCCGCTTCCATGTCCATCTGGACAATGCGCACAGGACGCCGCAATTCTGGCTGATCTGGACGGTGCTGCTGCTCAACGTCTCCGCCTCGATCGGCATTATCGGCGTCGCCTCGCCCATGTTGCAGGAGATTTTCGGCGGGCGGCTGATCGACCAGCCCCATATGTTGTTCACGGCGTTCGACGACAGCCAGAAGGCCGCGGCCGCCGCCGTGGGCGCCGGCTTCGTCGGCATCATCAGCCTGTTCAACATCGCCGGGCGCTTTTTCTGGGCCTCCTCATCCGACCATCTCGGCCGCAAGCCGACCTTCGCGGTGATGACCGCGTTCGGAACGTTGCTCTACGGCCTCGCCGCGCCGGCGCTGGTCGGCGGATCGATCGGGCTGTTCATCCTCGTCTTCTGCATCTGCGCATCGATGTATGGCGGCGGCTTCTCGACCGTGCCGGCCTATCTCGCCGACATATTCGGCACGCGCTTCGTCGGCGCGATCCACGGCCGGCTGCTCACCGCCTGGTCCACGGCGGGCGTCCTCGGCCCCTATATCGTCACGACGATGCGCGATGCGCGCATTGCCCAGGGCATTCCGCGCGATCAGGTCTATCAGCCTATCTACTGGACGCTGGCCGGGCTGCTCATCATCGCCTTCCTTCTCAACCTGCTCGTCCGGCCCGTTCACGGGCGCTTCCACATGACCGAGGAGCCGGCGTTGGCGGTTGCCGCCGATGCGGCCGCCGGGCCGGCCGAACCGACCACGATCTCCGCTGGCCGCTTCGACATCGCGGCGCTGCTCGCCTGGGCGGCGGTGTGCCTCCCCATCGCCTGGGGCGTTTATGAAACGGCGACCAAGGCGAGCGTTCTGGTGAAATAACGGGGCAAGGACAAACCATGCTCCTGTTCATCCTCGCCTATCTGGGCGGCGCGCTCACGATCGTCAGCCCCTGCATTCTGCCGGTGCTGCCGTTCGTCTTCGCGCGCGCCGACCGGCCCTTCCTGCGCAACGGCTTGCCGATGCTGGCGGGCATGGCGCTGATGTTCGCCCTGGTCGCGACGCTCGCGGCGATCGGCGGCGGCTGGGCCGTGGAGGCCAATCGCTTCGGCCGGATCGTCGCGCTGGCGCTGCTCGCATTGTTCGGCATCGCGCTGCTGTTCCCGTCGATCGCCGACCGACTGACACGGCCGCTCGTGCGGCTGGGCTCGGACCTGTCGCAGCGCGCGGACATGGGCGCCGCGGGCGTGCTGTCGTCGCTGCTGCTCGGCATCGCGACCGGCCTGCTCTGGGCGCCCTGCGCCGGGCCGATCCTCGGCCTGATCCTCACCACCGCCGCGCTGGAGGGCGCGAGCCTTGGTACGTCGTTGCTGCTCTTCGCTTATGCGGCCGGCGCGGCGACATCGCTCGGCCTCACGCTGTTCGCGGGCGGCCGCCTGTTCCGCGCGATGAAGAAATCGCTGGGCGTGAGCGAATGGATCCGGCGCGCGCTGGGGCTGCTGGTGCTCATCGCGGTCGCCGCAATCGCGCTCGGCTTCGACACCGGTTTCCTAACGCGCGTCTCGCTTTCCGGCACCAACGCGGTAGAGCAACGGTTGCTCGACAAGATCGGCGCGGCGCCGGCCCCGAAATCCGGACGGGGGAAAGCCAGCCTCGCCGTAGAAGGCATGATGCCGTCGCTCGACGGCGCGGTGACGTGGCTCAATTCGCCGCCGCTCACGCGCGAAGAGCTGCGCGGCAAGGTCGTGCTGATCGACTTCTGGACCTATTCCTGCATCAACTGCCTGCGCACGATCCCCTATCTACGCGCCTGGGCCGAGAAATATCGCGACAAGGGGCTGGTGGTGATCGGCGTGCATGCCCCCGAATTCGCGTTCGAGAAGGATGTGAACAATGTCCGCCGTGCCGCCGCCAACCTGGGCATCACCTATCCGATCGCGATCGATAATGATTATGCGATCTGGCGCGCGTTCAAGAACCGCTACTGGCCGGCGCATTATTTCGTCGATGCAGAGGGGCGCATCCGTCATCATCATTTCGGCGAAGGCGGCTATGCGCAGTCCGAGCGCGTGATCCAGACATTGCTCAAAGAAGCGCATCCGGGCTCGATAGGCAGCGAGGCTATCGTTCGGGTGGCAGGCACCGGCGCGCTGGCCGCGCCCAGCGCGGACGTCGAGTCACCCGAAACTTATATCGGCTATGACCGCGCCGAACGGTTCGTTTCGCCGGGTGGCGCGGCGCATGACCGCGCAACGCTTTATCGGGTAGGCGACAGCCTGGCGCTCAATCAATGGGGACTGGCGGGCGGCTGGAAGGTCGGCGCCCAGCAGGCGCAATCCACCGGTGCAGGCGCACGCATCGTCTATCGCTTCCATGCGCGCGACCTGCATCTGGTACTGGGCGCGGCAGACAAGCCGGTGCGCTTCCGCGTCACGATCGACGGCAAGGCGCCCGGCGCGAACCATGGCGCGGACACCGACGCCGAAGGGCGTGGCACCGTCACCGGCCAGCGCCTCTACCAGCTTGTCCGTCAGCAAGGGCCGGTCCACGACCGCAGCTTCGCGATCGAGTTCCTCGATCCCGGCGTTCAGGCCTTCGCCTTCACATTCGGGTAGGCCGGCATCCGCCCTTTCAACCCGGAAATGTGGGCTCGGGCGTGGTGCCGGGAAGGCCGAACAACTCGTGCATGCCGGGATGGCGGCCAAGCCCGTCATAAAGATCGAGGCCGCGCTCTATCCAGTCACGCAGCGGCTCGTCCTCATGGAGCGGCGGAATCGTGCAGATCGAACCGCACCAGAGGAAGGTGCTCAGCACGCAATAATCCACATATTTCGGTTCGTCGCCGCCGAGCCATTTTGAGTCCTGAAGCAGGTTACGCAGCGGCTGAAGCAGGGGGATGACGCCGGGCAGGCGCTCCTCGCGTCCTTCCGCCACATCCTCGATCTTCCGGCCGCCGAGGAACAGGCGCTCGCGGCTTTCGCGGATATAGGCTTTGTCCCGCTCCAACGAATGATCGTAATAATCCTTGATGTAGCAGAGGAACCAGGGATGGATGATCGTCTGCCACATCCATCCGTCGATGAACCGCGTGAGCAATCGCTGGCTCGGGCCTTCATAGAGCATCGGCCGGTCGGGATATTTCTCGTCCAGATAATCGGCGATGGCCCAGCTATCCTTGATCCATTCGCCCTCGTCCTTGATGACGGGCACGCGATCCGAAAAGCCGCCGGTAATTTCCTTGATGCCGGTAAACCCGTTGGGAATGATGTCGATATCGAAGCCCTTGTGCCTCAGCGCATATTTGATGCGCCAGACATAGGGGCTGATCGTGCAGCCCGTCTCGACCTGCAGGTCCAGAAGCGAAATCACATTGTCCTTGGCCATTCCCGTATCCGTCTCATGCGCAGCGGCTTCGCCCTTGAGGGCACCCATTCTGTGACATAGTCAATGAAATTGAGTCAATGGCCACATATATGTTGGACAGGGCGGTTAAAGGCTACGGACAATATCAATCATCTGTGAGGCCGCCCGCTACCGGGGCTCCGGCGCCGAGCCGGAAGCCCCATCGGGCGCGGTTCAATCGCTCGTCCCGTCCCAGCCGGCGAAAACCCGGCGGCCAGTGTCGTGCAGAACCTTGCGGCGCTCTTCATCGTCGAGCAGCGCCGCCGAGGCGATCGCCCGCTCCACCATTTCTTTGTAGGTGCCCGAAGAGGTGCCGATATCCGAACCCCACATCACCTTGTCCGCGCCGAAGAAATCGACCGCGCGGCGCAGCACCGCTTCCGGCGAGACGCCCTGCTCGCGGATGATGTCCATGATGAGCGAGGTCCATTTGACGTAGATGTTCTTCCGCGCCGCGAAACCGTCGAACTGGGAATCGATCCCGAAATCGGGATCGGTGACGACCGGCATGAAGAGGTGGTCGAGCACGATCGGCATCTTCGGAAAGCGATCCGCCATCGCCTCGACGACGGGGATCATCCGCGTCGCATCATAGGGGGGCGCCTCAAGATCCACGACAAGGCCCAATTCGTCGGCCAGTTCCCAGACGGCGAGCGCCGCCGGCGAACTCAGCCAGGCGACCTTGTCCTCGACATTGACGGGGAAGAAACGAATGCTGACAGCGCCGCGCCCGGCGAGATCGCGTATCATGCCCGGCGTTTCGGGCGCCTGCGGATCGATGATGATCACCGCGCGCATGCGATCGGGAAACAGGTTCGCCGCATCGACGATGTAGCTGTTGTCGGTGCCGTAGATCATGCCCTTCTGCACGGCCGCGATGCCGACGACATTCTCCTCCGCCATCCATGCCCGCATCTGCTCGGCCGTGGGCTTTTCGTTCACGGGGTTGGGGCCATGCATGCCGCCGGGAATGCCGACCGTACCGGGGCCGAAGGGCGGCCTGATCGCCGGCAGTCCGTCGGCCGACGGCTTGAGATGAAACGGGTTGCGCGGATAGCGCTCCGGATCGTCAGAAACGAGATGCGCGTGCGAATCATAGAGACGCCAGCGCTTTTCCGAAGAGTCAGACATCAATTCTCCTCATGGCTCCATTGCGAAGTTTCGCATCCGCGAATGAGTCGAACCTTGGTCCATTGTTTCATCGTTCGCAACAGCGTTTCATAATTATCAATCGTTCGTCAGCCTCCGTAGAATACCTTCTCGCCAAGGTCCTTCATTTCGAGGACGGCCTCGTCGGGGCGCCCTTCGATCGGGCGCGCGACAGCGGCATCGACCACCTCGGCGACGAAGATGTGATGATCGCCCTTTTCGACGATTTCCACCACCGCAAGGTCGAGCGAGGCAGCGGCGCTGTCGAGGATCGGCGCGCCGCCCATACCGTCGTGGACTGCCTCGCCCGAAAGCGTCGCGCCCTCGGCCGTCACGGGTTTGAAGAAGGTGAAGGCGGCACCCACCTGCCCCTTGCCCAGCAGGCTCAGCGCGCCTTTGCGCGATGCCTTGAGCGCGACATGGACGCCCGAGTCGCTCTTTACCGCAAGCGCGACCAGCGGCGGCGAGAAGGAGGTCTGCGTCACCCAGTTGACCGTTGCGGCATGCGGCGTGCCGTCCGCCTCACGCGCGCTCAGCACATAAATGCCGTAGGGGATCATCCGCAGCGCGGTCTTTTTCGCGGTATCGTCCATTGCCTCTTCCTTTCGATCTTATACGTGGAAGGTAGGAGCGCGGCGATCGGCGCGTCAATGCGCGCTCAGAAGCTGCACCATCTGATCGAACCGGCCCTCGCGCTCGGCATTGCCCTGGATTTTCATCGATCGACTCCTTCGAGAGACTATGAGCGCGCGCCATTATGCCCGACGACGCCCCTTGTCCCGAAGCGCTGCATTTTCGAGAGCCGCCTCGGCGAGCAATTGCTTCAAACGGGCATTCTCCTCCCGCAGCAGGCGGAGTTCCTTGCGCGGATCGTCTTTCTGCGGTGCTGATGCGCGGGCTTTTTCGCGACGTACTGCCTCTTCCGCGCCCAGAATCTCGTCGGCGTTGGCCGTGAGCCGTTCGATCGCTTCCATGTAGAAAGCGCGATCCTCAGCGCAGTGGGCATCGAACAGGAAATGATCCCGCTCGGCGCTGATCGCGAAGATCCTGTCATAACGTTCGCGGCCGATCGCCGTCAGCGTGAGCGCCGCGTTGATGCGCCCCTCGTCATGCCTGTCGATCAACCCGGCGACATGCAACTGCTTGACCACGCGCGCGACCTGGCTCTTGTCCCGCCCCACCAGCGCAATAAGCGAGGAAAGATTGAGAGGCTGGTTTTCCTCTATCAACGACAAGAGCCGCCATTCGAAATTCGAAAGGCCGATTTCGCGCTTGAACAGGATCGTGCCGCTGCGCCGCATATAGGTCAGCAGACTTTGGAGCCAGGGCAGGACAAGATCCTGCGCAGAGGGCGCGGGAAGGCTTGCACCGGGCCGATCCGCCGCCACTACCGCGCGATCGGCTGGCGGCCCCGCCGCCTGCTCGTCCGCGACGAAAATGGCGAAGGCGCGATCGATGAGCGTCGCCGTCATCTCCAGAAGCCGGACGACCTCGCGATCCGAGAAGCCTTTGCGCAGCATGTCGTCGCGCTCGCGCGCCACTTTCATGATATCGGCGAATAACGAACGGCCGGCGGCATTCAGGCGTATCGCGCGCGCCTTCTCGCTTCGATCGACCAGGCCCGCCTCGGCAAGCGCCTTCAAACCCCGGCTGATCTGCGCCTTCTCGCGGCCCGATGCGATGACGAGGTCTTTCGAGATCGCGTCACCGAACATGCCGATCATCACGATCAACTGCCGGTGAAGATCGGGCATGTGCAGCCGCCGCGGATAGGCGATCGCCGCGCTCTCGTCGGCAAGCTGCATCAGCGTGATCAAACGCGAATAAAGGAGATTCCTCCGCATGGCCCCCGACCCGGCCAATTCGGTCACGCTATCCGCCCTCGATCTTCCCGGCGTGATGACTAAGTCCTCTGAAAACCACGCGAGGCTGGTGCCGTCACCGGCACCGCGCCGATGCGAGACTATGCCGCCTTGAGCGAGCGAAGCTCCTGGAACATCTCGCCATACCGCTTGAAGACGCCCTCGCTATAATATTGGAGCAGCGGCATCGAGGCGGGATCGACGCCCGCATCCTTTGCGAAGCGCGCGATCAGATCGTCGGTGCCGGTTTCCAGTTTACCGGGCGTGATTTCGGCCGCGGGGAAACTCGGCTGCTGGCCTGCCTGCTCCATCCGCGCGCGCAATGCCTTGTGCGTCTCGTCGCCATCATCGAACACCGTATAGTGGAACCGGTCCGCTAGTCCCGCTTCGGTAAGAAAGATGCGAAGTTTCAGGCAGAACGGGCAGGAGCGCTTCAGATAGAGCGTCGGTTTGGGCGCATTGGTCATCATGATTCTCCGATTCCGCTGTGAAAATTTCCTGTTCGCGAAGACTATCGCCAATGGCGGCGCCGGTCCACGGCCCGCTCTCAGCCGCCCCAGCGCCCACCGGCGGGCAATCCCAGAATATGCCGGCCGAACGCCTGCGCGGAGGGATCATATTCATTGGCGATATGGCTGCGCCCCGCATGGGCATCGCGCCACATGCGCTGGATCGGATTGTCGAGCCGGATCGACGAACCGCCGGCAACCGCGAACAGGCGATCGATCGTGCGCGTCGCCAGTTCCTGCACATAGACGTTGGTGGCGCCGGCATTGGCGATAAAGTCCTCGTCAGGCAGGATGCCGGCCGCGGCGCGATCCTCGATCCGCTTGATATAATCCTCCCACAGCAAGGTGCAGGCGCGCAGTTCCAGCGTCGATTCGGATAGGCGCATCGAATTGGGAACCGAGTTGGTCGGTATGCGCGTGCCGGGCACGGTCCGGCCCTGGACCCGCCTGGTGACGGCCGCCAGAATCGCATCGGCAAGCCCGAGAAATACAGGGGTAAGCGCCGTGCCGATCGTCGCGCCATAGCCCGCGTTCCAGAGCGGCCCCTGATGCAGCCCCTCGCCTTTCGTATAGCGATTGGTCATCGCGGCACTCATCTCGATCCGATAGGAAGGGACGAACACGTCGTCGAAGACAAGATCACGGCTCGCCGTGCCGGCAAGCCCCATGACGTGCCAATTATCCTCTATGTCATAGTCAGTCCGGGGGACGAGGCAGAAATAGGGCGTGCGGAAACGCTCGCTATTCTTCTGCGAAAGGTCGGGCGCGCTGACGCCGACCATCGCCCAGCTTGCATTGACCGATCCGCTGGAGAAGGGGAAACGCCCGGTGATGCGCAGCCCGCCGTCGACGATGCGCGCACGCGTGATCGGCAGACCGGAGGTGGAGGCGAGCGTATCGGGCCCGCTCGCCCAGAATTCGTCCTGCACTTTGCGCGAATACAGGCTGGTTATGAAAGGATGGGCGCAGAGCACACCGATCACCCAGGCGGTCGAGGCGCACACCGTCGCGACCATGCGGATCGCGCGGACCACTTCCAATATGCTCTCTTCGGTGCCGCCATATTCCCTGGGCACATAGACGCGCCACATGCCCGCCTGGCGCAGCGCCTCGATAATCTCGTCCGAAACGCGGCGATTTCGTTCGGTTTCGGGTGCGAGTTCCGCAATACGCGGCAGGAGGGCCGCCACCCTGCTGGTGAGAGTGGAACCGGGCGCCCAGCGTGCGGCGACATCATCGGCAGGCAAGGCGATTTTCGCGGCGGTGCTCATGGCTCGGCCTCCTTCAGCCCGCGATCCAGGCGATGGTGTCGCGCGCGACCGCCACATAGCTGGCGGCCTCCTGCAGCCGTTGCCCCTCGGCGCGAATGAAGGTGACGTCGGTGATACCGATGAGGCCGAGATTGGCGCGCAGCAGCGGCTCCTGAAAATCCGACGCGCTGGCGGGCGGCTGGCTGTAATCGCCGCCGCGCGAGAGGATCACGAAGGCCTTCTTGTCCCAGATGAGCCCCTTATACTGGCCCTGCCCCGTGAATTTGAACGTCCGCCCCGCGCGCGTCAGATGATCGATCCAGCTCTTGAGCTGCGTCGGCATCGACATGTTGTACATCGGGCAGCCGATCACCAGTATCCTGGCCGCCTCGACCTGCCGGATCAGCCGCTCGGAAAGGTCGACCGCGGCCTGCCCCTCGGGCGTGCGCTCGCCTTCGGGCGTCATGAAACCCCTGATCGCCTCCGGCCCCCAATGCGGCAGGGGATCGCGGGCGAGATCGAGCGTCTCGACCTCAGTGCTGGGGTGGCTTCCCTGCCAACGCTCGACAAACTCGCTGCTGAGCCCGCGCGTTACCGAGTTCACGAGGTTCGGGCTCGACTGGACGTGCAGCAGCCTGATCATGCTCTCTCCTGCGATCATGCGCGTCACCCAGAATTAGATGACTTATGCAACCTAAACTCACAAGAGGACATAATCAACTCAATAGCTGGATATCCGGGAGGATCAGGTTGACCCGGGTCGCGTGCCCGTTCAAATGTCAGATCGAAGCGCCGCCGATCCGTGCGCAACTGTTAGAGATACCGCCGAATCCACCTCCGGAGGGAGGCTCGACAGATATGGTCGCGCGCGGCCGGAAACGATCCAACAGCGCCTGCAATGCATCGATTCGTGTTCAAGAACGTGCCGACGCTCGATCTTGTATAGAGCTACTGCCTGTACACATATGTTTTCGGCGGACTGGCGCTCCGGAAGACCTTTCCAGTTCGCCGCTACTCACCTGCGAGCACATCCCTGAACTTCCGCACCGCCGCAGCCTCGCCGTCGGAATCGTTCCACACCGCGCCCGAGATGGCGAGGAAATCCGCGCCTGCCTTCACCAGCGGCAAGGCATTGGCCGGCGTGATCCCGCCGATCGCGACGCTGGGGACCGCGAACAGCATATTCCACCAGGAGAGGATCGAGGGATCGGGCCGGTGCCGCGTTTCCTTGGTCGTGGTGGGATAGAAGGCGCCGAAAGCAACATAGTCCGCACCCGCCTCGCCTGCCTCCATCGCGAGATGGCGGCTATCATGGCAGGTGACGCCGATCTGCGCCTCGCGGCCCAGTATTTGCCGCGCCTCGCGCGGATCGCCATCCCCCTGCCCGAGATGGACGCCGTCCGCGCCCAGCCGCTTCGCCAGCGCGACGCTGTCATTGATGAGGAAAGCGACCTCGCGATCGGCGCAGACCCGCTGCAACGGCTCCGCCGCCCGCGCGATCGCATGTTCGCCGATCCCCTTGAGCCGAAGCTGGAACGCCGCGACTGGCCCGGCGTCGAGCGCGGCCGCCAGCCGGCGCGCGAACCCGTCATCGATCGCGGCCGGCGAGATCAGATAGAGTTGACAGGGCGGCTTCGGCTCCTGCTCGAACCGATCGGCGAAATGGGGATCGAGGCCGATCCCCTCCTCTTCCGGCTCGGGAAGAGGCGTTTCGCTCATTCCTCGCCCTTGTAGATGCGGACCAGCTTGTCGAGCATCGCCAGCGCGTCCTCGCGCGAGCGCTGGAAGGTGTTGCGCCCGATGATCGAGCCGAAGCCGCCGCCGTCACGAATGTCGCGCGCGTCCTGATAGACCGCGTCCGCGCCCTTCGCCGCTCCGCCCGAGAAGATCACGATCCGCCGCCCGTCGAAGCTCGACTGGACGACATGCGCCACCCGCTTCGCCTGAGTGGACCAGTCGCCCCCCTCATAGGCCTTCTGAGCTTCCTTCTGCTCGATATGCGCGGTCGGCAGCTTCACCTTGATGATGTGCGCGCCGAGCAAGGCCGCCATCTGTGCGGCATAGGCGCCGACGTCGAGCGCCAGTTCGCCCTCCTTAGAAAGATTGCCGCCGCGTGGGTAGGACCAGATCACCGTCGCGAGGCCCACCGAAGCCGCCTCCGCGCGCAATTCCCTGATCTCTTCCATCATGTCGAAGGCATGATCCGAACCGGGATAGATGGTAAAGCCGATCGCAGCGCAGCCGAGCCGCAGCGCATCGTCCACCGAACCCGTCACCGCCTGATCGGCCGTGGTCGCCCAGCTATTCGACGAGTTCAGCTTGAGGATCGTCGGAATCTGCCCGGCGAAGGTGTCCGCCCCCGTCTCGATCATGCCGAGCGGCGCGGCATAGGCCGAAAGCCCCGCATCGATCGCGAGCTGGTAATGATAATAAGGATCATAGGCCGGCGGGTTGACCGCGAAGCTGCGCGCGGGTCCATGCTCGAATCCCTGATCGACCGGCAGGATGATAAGCTTGCCGGTGCCGCCGAGGCGGCCGTGGGTCAGGATGCGGGCAAGATTGGCCTTGGTGCCCGGATTGTCGCTCTCATAATGCGAAAGGATTTTCCTGACGGTCGGCGTGAAGCTCATCTGATCATCTCCATGTCGGCTGTTCGGGCCTGCCGATACCCCGCCCGGAGACACCGGGCAACTGGACCAATGCAAAAGCGATATCGGTTCGGCCCGCGCTCCCAACCCATCACCCGGCATCCGCAGGAACGAGGCGCCGGGCGGAAGGTTCAGTGCGTCTCCAGCGCCTTGACGCCCGGTAATTCCTTACCCTCCATCCATTCGAGAAAGGCGCCGCCCGCCGTCGAGACGAAGGTGAAATCATCGGTCACGCCCGCCTGGTTGAGCGCCGCGACGGTGTCGCCGCCGCCGGCTACGGACACCAGCGCCCCGCTGGCGGTCAGTGCCGCCGCCGTCTTCGCCAACGCGGCCGTCGCTGCGTCGAACGGCGGCGTCTCGAACGCGCCCAGCGGGCCGTTCCACACCAACGTCCGGCAGGTCTTGAGCACGTCCGCCAGTGCCTCGACCGCGGCGGGGCCCACGTCGAGAATCATCTCGTCGGCCGCCACCTCATGCACGTTGGCGACGCGCGAGGGCGCATGCGCCCGGAATTCCTTCGCGACCACTACGTCATAGGGCAGGTGGACGGTGCAGTTCGCCTTGTCGGCCGCATCGAGGATCGAGCGCGCCGTCTCGCCCAGATCATGCTCGCACAGCGACTTGCCGACGTCGATGCCGCGCGCGGCAAGGAAGGTGTTCGCCATGCCGCCGCCAATGATGAGATGATCGACCTTGTCGACGAGATGGGTGAGCACATCGAGCTTGGTCGACACTTTCGCGCCGCCGACGACCGCCGCAATGGGATGCTCGGGTTTGCCGAGCGCCTTTTCGAGCGCCTCCAGTTCCGCCTGCATCGCCCGGCCTGCGAAGGCGGGGAGGACATGCGCCAGCCCCTCGGTTGAGGCATGGGCGCGATGCGCGGCGGAAAAGGCGTCGTTGACATAGAGATCGCCCAGCTTGGCGATGCCCTCGACGAGCCGGGGCCGATTGGCCTCCTCGCCAGAATGGAAGCGGGTATTTTCGAGGACGGCGATCTCGCCCGGCTTCATCGCCCCCACGCCTGCCTCGGCCACCTCGTTGCAGCAATCGCCGATGAAGCGGACAGGCCGGCCCAACACATGCGCGAGCGGCGCGACCACCTGTTCCAGCGACATGGATGGCACCCGCTCGCCCTTTGGCCGCCCGAAATGGGCGAGCACGAGCACGATCGCGCCCTTGTCCGACAGTTCGGAGAGCGTCGGCGCGGCGGCGCGCAGCCGCGTGTCGTCCGTCACCGTCGCGCCGTCCATCGGCACGTTCAGATCCTCGCGGACGAGCACCCTCTTGCCCTGGACGTCGCCGATATCGTCGAGCGTGCGGAAGCCAGCCATGCCCCGCCCCGTCAGATGAGCTTCGCGATCGCCGACGCGGTGTCGACCATCCGGTTCGAGAAGCCCCACTCATTGTCGTACCAGGACACGACGCGCACCAGCTTGCCTTCCAGCACCGCAGTTTCCAGGCTGTCGATCGTCGACGACGCCGGATTGTGATTATAGTCGATCGAGACGAGCGGCTCCTCCGAATAAGCGAGAATGCCCTTGAGCGGGCCGCTTTCCGACGCTGCCTTAAGCAGCGCGTTCACCTCGTCGCGGGTCGTGTCGCGCGACGGGGTGAAGGTGAAATCGACGAGGCTGACGTTCGGCGTCGGCACGCGCACCGACGATCCGTCCAGCTTGCCCTTCAGTTCGGGCAGCACCTCGGTCACGGCGCGCGCCGCGCCCGTGGTCGTCGGGATCATCGACATCGCGGCGGCGCGCGCCCGGCGCGGATCGCTGTGGATCTGGTCGAGGATCTTCTGGTCGTTGGTATAAGCGTGGATCGTCGTCATCAGACCGCGCTCGACGCCCAACTTCTCATGCAGCACCTTCACCAGCGGCGCGAGGCAGTTGGTGGTGCAGGACGCGTTGGAAACGATCTTGTGATCGCCGGTCAGCTTGTCATGGTTGACGCCATAGACGACGGTCAGGTCGACATTCTTGCCCGGCGCCGAGATCAGGACGCGCTTCGCACCCGCCGCGAGATGCTTTTCGGCCGAGGCGCGATCGGTGAAGAAGCCAGTCGATTCGATCGCGATGTCGATGCCGTTCGCCGCGTGCGGCAGCTTGGCCGGATCGCGCTCGGCGGTGACATGGACGCGCTTCCCGTCGATGATGAGGTCGTTGCCGTCCACCTCGACGGTGCCCGGATAGGCGCCGTGCACCGAATCGCGCTTGAATAGCAACGCGTTCGCCTTCGCGTCGCCCAGATCGTTGATCGAGACCAGTTCCAGTCCGCTCTCCGGCTTCGCGAGGATCGCCCGCGCGACGAGCCGGCCGATCCGCCCGAATCCGTTGATCGCAACCTTCGCCATGTCGTCTATCTCCCTTGCGTGTCAGCGAGCGCCGCCTGCACGCGCGACGCGATGGTGGCGGGCGCAAGCCCGAAATGCTCATACAGGTCCGGCGCGGGCGCGGAAGCGCCATAGCCGTCGATTCCGATGCGCAGCCCCTTCAGGCCGACATAGCGTTCCCAGCCGACCGTGGTTCCCGCCTCGATCGAGACGCGCAGCACATCCTCGGGCAGCACCGAATCGCGATAAGCCGCCGACTGCGCGTCGAAGCGCGACCAGCAGGGCATCGACACCACGTCCGCGCCCACGCCCTCGGCCTCCAGCCGATCGGCGGCGGCCAGCGCGATCTCCACCTCCGAACCGCTGGCGATCAGCACGACGCGGCGCGTGGCCTTCGCGGCGCGCAGGCGATAGGCTCCCTTCGCCGAGAGATTTTCCGACGCATCATCACGTACCTGCGGCAGGTTCTGGCGCGACAGCGCGAGCAGCGAGGGGCCGTCCGCCTTCGCCAGCGCCAGCGCCCAGCATTCCGCCGTCTCGATCGTATCGGCGGGCCGGTAGACGTCGAGGTTGGGAATGACCCGCAGCGCCATCAGATGCTCGACCGGCTGATGCGTCGGCCCGTCCTCGCCCAGCCCGATCGAATCATGCGTCATCACATAGACGACGCGCGCGCGCTGCAGCGCGGACAGGCGGATCGCCGGCCGGGCATAATCCGAAAAGACGAGGAAGGTGCCGCCATAGGGGATGACGCCGCCGTGCAGCGCCATGCCGTTCATCGCCGCAGCCATGCCGAACTCGCGGATGCCGTAATAGACGTAGCGCCCGGCATAATCGTCCGCCGTCAGCGGCGTCTGATCCTTGCTCTTGGTGTTGTTCGATCCGGTGAGGTCGGCGGACCCGCCTACCGTTTCGGGCACCTGCGGATTGATCGCGCCCAGCACCATTTCGGACGCCTTGCGCGTCGCCACCTTCTGCGGTTCGGCCAGCAGCCCCGCCAGATAGGTATCGAGCGAGAAGTCGGCGGGCAGATCGCCCTTCATCCGCCGCGTGAACTCGGCCCCATCGGCATGGCCCGCCAGCCGGGCTTCCCATGCCGCGCGCACGGAGCCGCCGCGCGCACCGGCTTCCAGCCACGCGGCGCGTATGTCCTCGGGAATCTCGAAGGGGGCCGCGTTCCAGCCCAGCGTCTCACGCGCCGCCGCGACTTCGGCCGCGCCCAGCGCCGCACCGTGCGTCGCCGACGTGCCCTGCTTGTTGGGCGCGCCATAGCCGATGATCGTGCGGCACGCGACGATCGAGGGGCGCGGGTCGGCGATCGCTTCCTCGATCGCGCGGGCGACATCGGCCGGATCGTGCCCGTCGCACGAAACGGTGTGCCAGCCCGACGCATCATAGCGCCCCAGCACATTCTCGCTCGACGACAGCGACACCGCACCGTCGATGGTGATGCGATTATCGTCCCACAGCACGATCAGTCGCCCGAGCTTCAGATGCCCGGCAAGGCCCACCGCCTCATGGTTGATGCCTTCCATCAGGCAGCCGTCGCCCGCGATCGCCCAGGTACGGTGATCGACCAGATCGTCGCCGAAGGTGGCGTTCAGATGCCGCTCCGCCAGCGCGAGGCCCACCGCCATGGCAAGCCCCTGCCCCAGCGGCCCCGTCGTCACCTCGACACCGGGCAGCTCGAAATTCTCCGGATGGCCGGCGCAGGGGCTGCCGAGCTGGCGGAAATTGCGGATGTCCTCGATCGTCGGCCGCGCATAGCCGGTGAGGTGCAGCAGCGAATAAAGCAGCATCGATCCGTGGCCGGCCGACAGCACGAAACGGTCGCGATCGGCCCAGTCGGGCGCCTGCGGATCATATTTCAGATAGCGGGTGAACAGCGCCGTCGCGACGTCGGCCATGCCCATCGGCATGCCGGGATGGCCGGAATTGGCCGCCTCCACGGCATCCATCGACAACGCGCGGATCGCGTTGGCGAGCTTTTGGGGGGCAACGGACATGATCGGGCAGGCCTTTACGACGGAAGGGAGTTGAAGACGCGCGAACGCGCGGCTCCTTTGTCGCGCTCCCGCCGGATCGTCAACCTGAGCGGCCGCTTGCGGGCCGTTCGTGACAATTTTCGTGCGCAGGTGATGCGGCTGGGCCTTGTCTCGCGACTCTCCCTGTCCGTCACTCCGGCGCAAGCCGGGGACCATAGACTCGGCTCGCTTCCTTATCGATCGACTCGCCGTCCCTGGATTCCGGCTTTCGCGGGAATGAGGGATAAGAGCGGAAGACATGCTTGCCGCACGACCCCACCATGCTATGCCATGCCGTTGATGACCGACGAACGCCTCATCCTCGCGCTCGAACGCATCGAGCGCGCGCTCTCGCGGATCGAATCGCATGATTTCTCCGCGCCACGGCCCGATCCGGCGCTTAACGACCTGCAACAGCGCTATGACAGGCTGGACGAGCGCCACCGCCGCCTGCGCGCGCGCGCGAACGAGGCGGTCGACCAGCTCGGCCTGCTCCTCGAAGCGCCCCGGGCGGGTTGAGGCGGGCGATGGCCGAGGTCGATATCGAGATCGGCGGGCACCGCTACCTGCTCTCCTGTCGCGACGGCGACGAGGATCAGTTGCGCGCCAGCGCCTCGCTGGTCGATGAGAAGGCGTTCGAGGCCGCGCGCGCTGTGGGCGGGCTGAGCGAAGTGCGCCAGCTCCTCTTCGCCGCGCTGCTGCTGGCGGACGAGATACATGATCTGCGCGCTGGCCGCCCCGTTCCGGCGTCGCCGTCGAGCGCCGAGTCGGACGCGATGCTCGCCTCCGCGCTCGAGCGATTGGCGCAAAGGATGGAAACGCTCGCGAACAGGGTTGAGACGACCGCGCCGAATGCCTAGATGGAGGGCGGCGGGCACTGCCCGGTACGAGCCGCATGAAAATCCCTGAGGCTATTCATCATCCATGGGGGCTGTCCCTGATCGGATCCTGGTCTGATACATATGGTCCCCACCTGACGTTACCGGCGTCAGTGGATATTCCGGCAAACGGCCATGGTGGTCCCGCCACCCCGCTTCCCGCATGACCAAAGCGGAGTGGCGCGCCCTGTTGCGCCAGCGCCGGCGCGACCGTGTTGCCCAATTACGCGCGGAAGGCGGCTATGAAGCCGCGCTCGCGGCACTCGCCGCGCGGGTGACGAAGCAGCTAAAGGGCGCAGGAACGGTTTCGGCTTATCTGTCCGACGGCGACGAGGTCGATCCGTTGCCCATCCTCACCGCCGCCGCCGCGCTGGGCCTCGCCACCGCGCTGCCGCGCATCACGAGTCGCACCGATCCGATGCATTTCCATCTCTGGAGCCCCGGCGACCCACTTCATCCCGGTCTCTATGGCCTCAGTCAGCCCGACGCGGACAGCCCCCTGGCAACACCGGACCTGATCCTGACGCCGCTGGTCGGTTTCGACCGGGCGATGGGACGGATCGGCCAGGGCGCCGCCTTTTACGACCGCGCCTTCGCGCGCTATCCCGATGCCCGCCGCATCGGCCTTGCCTGGTCGGTGCAGGAGGTCGACGCACTGCCCGTCGATCCTTGGGACGTACCGCTGCACGGCATCGCCACCGAACTGGAATGGATCGAACCGGCATGAACCCGAGTTGGCGCAAACCGGTGGGCATGGCGCTCATCCTTCTGCTCATCCTGATCTGGGCGGTGCTGGTGGCAAGTTTCGCCGGACCGATCGGGCGGCTGCCGGCACTCGCGCAGGCGCCGATCTATATCCTGCTCGGCATCATCTGGATCATGCCGCTGAAGCCGCTGCTGCGCTGGATGGAAACCGGCCGATGGCGCGCCTGACGCCATCCGTCGCAAGGCGTCGGACCTTGGCGCGATGATCGCGCGTTATGGCAGTTCCCCTGATACGACAGAGAGGCACCTGCCATGGCTAACCAGGACCACGACATCAGCGTCCTCAACGGATTGATCGCCACCACGCTCGACAGCGCGGCGGGCTATGCGGAAGCGGCGAAGGACGCCGACAATACGCGCTATATCCAGTTGTTCCGGACACGCGCGGAAGAGCGCAGTTCGGTGGCCAGCAAGCTCCAGAGCGAGGTGGTCCGCCTCGGCGGCCAGCCCGAAGACGAGGGCACGACGCTGGCTTCGATGCACCGCATGTTCACCAACCTGCGCAACAGCATTGCCGGCGGCGACACCGCCGTCGTCGATGAGGTCGAGCGCGGCGAGGATCATATCAAGCACAAGTTCGAAGATGCGCTGGCGGACGAGGATCTCTCGACCATGGCGCGCAACGTCGTCGAACAGGCGTTCGTGTCCGTGAAATCGGGGCATGACCAGATGCGCGACCTGAAACACAGCCTGCATCACTGATCTTCCGGGGCGGTGCGGGTACGTCCCCGGCACCAGCATCGCCCCTTTTTTTTCGTCAGAGCGTCGGACGGCAGACGAAGCCCGACAGCAGTTCGTCATCCAGCGCGGCCTCCTCCTCGATCCGCTCGACACGCGCGTCGGGCGGCCCCCTGCGACACTCCGCCACGAAAGCGGTGACGGTCGCCGGATCGCCTTCCACCAGAATCTCCACGCTGCCGTCGCGGCGGTTGCGCACCCAACCGGCGAGGCCCAGCACACGCGCGCGCCGTTCGGACCAGGCGCGAAAGAAGACGCCCTGAACACGTCCATATACACGCAAATGACGACGGAGCATGGCGGCCCTCCTCTCTTCGGCAATAGCATGGACGTGCCCGATTCGGATGCGCGCCCGGCCGTCTCATAATATCCCCTTGCGATGGCGCGAGGGAAATGCTTTGCCCTACAAGCATATCGGGAAGGGGGCGTTTCGTGACTGCCAGCATCAGCCAACCGGCGGGGACGCCAGGTCCGCGGCCCACCACCCTTTCGCCGCTCAAGCATCGCCTGTTTCTCGCCATCTGGTTCGGCAGCCTGCTCGCCAATTTCGGCAATGCGGTGCAATCGGTGGGCGCGGCCTGGCTGCTGACCGAACTGCGGCAATCGGCCGACATGATCGCGCTCGTCCAGTCCGCGGCGTCGCTGCCGATCATGCTGCTCGCGCTGCCCGCCGGCGCCTTCGCCGACGTACACGACCGGCGCCGCGTGATGCTGGGCGCACAGCTTTCGATGCTCGCCGTCTCAATCCTCCTTGCGCTGCTCGCCTCGCAGCATCAGGCGACGCCGTGGGCGGTAATCGGGCTCACCGTCGCGCTCGCCTGCGGTGTCGCCTTCTTCAATCCCGCAATTCAGGCGTCGATCGGCGATATCGTGCCGCGCGCCGAACTGGCGGGCGCGGTTGCGCTCAACATCCTCGCCTTCAACGTCGCGCGCAGCCTCGGCCCCGCGCTCGGCGGCGTGATCGTCGCCGTCGGCGGCTCGTCGATGGCATTTGTCATCAACGCGGCGAGCTATGTCGCGGTGATCGTCGTCCTCCTGCTGTGGCGGCCGAAAGTGTCGCTCAGCGGCGTGAAGTCGCCGATGGGCAAGGCGATCGGCGACGGGCTGCGCTTCGTCTTCCATTCATCGCCGGTGCGCACGATCATCGCCCGCGCCTTCACCTTCACCATGGCGGGCAGCGCGGCCTGGGCGCTGATGCCGCTCGTTGCGCGCGACATGATCCATGGCGGATCGGTGGTGTTCGGCCTATTACTCGGCGCCCTCGGCGTGGGCGCGGTGATCGGCGCGGCCAGCGCCACCTGGTTCCGCCAGCGGTATAGCAGCGAGGCGATCATTCGCGGTGCGGGGCTGATCTACGGCTGCGGCTGCCTGCTCGTCGCGCTCAAGCCGGGGCTGTGGCCGACGCTCGCGCTGCTCGTCGTCGCCGGCGCGGGCTGGGTGCAGGCGCTGTCAGGATTCAGCGTGGCGGGCCAGCTCTGGTCGCCGCGCGCGATTGTCGGCCGGGTGACGGCGATCGTCAGCAGCGTGACCTTCGGCGGCATCGCACTGGGAAGCTGGCTGTGGGGCCATGTCGCAAGCGGGCACGGCATACAGATGACGATCGCGGCGTCGGGCGCACTGATGGTCGTGCTGCCGCTGATCGGCCTTTGGCTGCCGATGCCGCGCCATGAGGATGCTGCCGACCGTTGACGCGCCGCGTTGGCGCGGGATGATAAGCATTCGAAGCAAGTGGTGGACAGGCGCGAAGGGCGTCGGCTACCAAGCATCATGCCGAACGATAGCGCCACCATGCCGGAAATCGCCAAGGAAGAGCGCCGCGCCTCGCCGTCGCGCCCACCGCTGGAGATAGAGCGAATCCTGCCGCTCCACAGCCTCGATGATCTGCATTTCTTCGGCTACCGGCTGGGCATCGCCGCCAAGCTGTTCGACCGCTGTCTCGTGAAGATATTGCAGGACGAGCAGGCGCCGGTGACGCTCTCGCAATGGCGGGTGGTGGCGCAGCTCCATCTCGTCGAGACCGGCACCGTGCGAAGCCTTGCCGAAGGGGGCTGCGTCGATCGCGCCGAAGTCAGCCGCGCGGCGCGCGATCTGGTCGCGGACGGCTTCGTCAGTCGCACGCCGAACCGCCGCGACAGACGCAGCCCGACCTTCTCGCTCACGCCGGCGGGGCTCGATCTATATATGCGGCTGGAAAAGCCGATCCGCGCCTTTCTCCACGACCTGCTCCAGCCGTCGGGCAAGGAAGATGTCGAGCAGGCGGCCTCACTTCTGTGGACGATCGCCGAGCGATCGCTGGAGCGGCTGAACCATTGACGACACCACTGACGGCTTGACAAAGGCCAGTTCATTGAGTTGTCATCGAGGAACCGCCGGGGGGCGCCCCTCCGCTCTTCGGGAAAGCCAGCCTTATGGACAAGAGTATCGACGCGACGGCCCTGCCGCCCGAAGCGGCGCGTGAAAAGGAGGGCCATTCGCGCGGCTATCGCACCTGGCTGCTGATCGTCCTGATGCTGGTCAACATGCTCAATCTCGCCGATCGACAGGGCCTTGCGGCGGTGGCGCCCGCGCTGAAGCTCGATCTGAAGCTCAGCGATACCGAGCTTGGCCTGATCCAGGGGTTGGGTTTCGCGATCTTCTACACGCTGCTGGGCCTGCCGCTCGCGCGCCTTGCCGAACATCATAGCCGGGCAAAGATCATCGCTGGGTCGGTCGCGGTGTTCTCCGCCTTCCTGCTGCTCTGTTCGCAGGCGCGCAGCTTCGTCCAGATACTGCTGTTCCGGATCGGCGTGGGCGCGGGCGACGCGGGTTTCGGCCCGCCCGTCTCCTCGCTGATCGGCGATCATTATCCCGCGCGGCAACGCGCCTCGGCGATGACCGTCATCTGGCTCGGCGCGCCGCTGGGTGCGCTGGCGGGCTCGATGATAGGCGGCTGGGTGGCCGAGCATGCGAGCTGGCGGCTCTGGTTCGTCGGCCTGAGCGTGCCCAGCCTGCTCATCGCCGCGCTCGCTTTCTTCACGCTGCGTGAGCCGCGACGCGGCCAGTTCGATGCCGCAACCCATGCCGGCCCGCCCCCTTCGATGTGGGAGGCCTTCCGCTTCCTGCTCAAGAAGCGCTCGATGGTTCATGTGCTGATCGGCGCGGGGCTGGCGGCGACCGCGATGAACGGTATCGGCCAGTTCTGGGGCCGCTATTTCGTGTCCGTCTTCCATATCTCGATGGCCGAGGCGGGCCAGTTGATCGGCCTCATCAGCATCGTCGCCATGGCCTCCGGCCTGGCGCTGGGCGGCTTCGGGGTGGAACGCCTCGCCGCCCGCCAGCGCCGCTGGTTCGTCTGGGGGCCGGCGATCGCGCTCGCGCTCGCCACGCCTCTTTTCGTGCTCGGCGTCATCCAGCCGACGGTGAGCCAGGCGATGTGGCTGCTCCTCGCCGGCCATATCGCGCTATTCGTTTATTATACGCCGACGCTGGCGCTCGCGCAGAACATGGTGGGGGCCAATATGCGCGCCTCGTCTGCTTTCGTGCTCAGCCTCGTGCTCGGCCTGGTGGGTATCGGTCTCGGCCCGACGCTGATCGGCATCGTCAGCGACCTGCTCGCGAACCGCGCCTTCACGGCGGGCGATTTCGCGGCTCTATGCCCGGGCGGCGCGCCTCTGCCCGGCGGCAGCGCGGCGCTGGCGCAAGCCTGTGGCGCGGCTTCGGCCACCGGGATCACCCAGGCGATCGTCCTCGCCTCGCTGCTCTTCGTCTGGGCGGGCGTCCATTATTTCCTGGCCTCGCGCCATCTGGAGCAAGACCTCGATCGCCATTACGACGCGCCGCCACCCGCAGGCTGACCAGCGCCCGCCACCGGCGTGCCCGGCGCCTGCGCGCTCGCCGCGTCGAGCCGGGCCATATCCTCTTGGCCCAGGCTTATGCGCGCCGCGGCCATCAGCTCGGCCAACTGGTCGAGGTTGGTCGCACTGGCGATCGGCGCGGTGATGCTGGGGCGCGCCATCAGCCAGGCGAGCGCGATCTGCGCCGGCCGCGCCCCGTGCCGTGCCGCGACCTCATCGAGCGCGGCGAGAATGCCCAGCCCGCGATCGTTCAGATAGTTGCGCGCCCGATAGCCGCGCGCACGCCCTTCAAGATCAGCCTCGCTGCGATATTTGCCGGTGAGGAAACCGCTCGCCAGCCCGAAATAGGAGATAACGCCGAGCCCCCGCTCCTGACAGAGCGGTTCATTCTCCCCTTCATATTGGCCGCGATCGTAGAGATTGTACCAGGGTTGCAGGCTCTCATAGCGCGGCAGACCCTGGGCTTCCGAAAGGTCGAGCGCCTCTTTGATCCGTCCGGCACTGAAGTTGGACAGGCCGATCGCACGCACCTTGCCAGCCTCGATCAGCCGGGCATAGGCGTCCAGCGTTTCTTCCATTGGAACCGAAGGATCATCTATATGCGACTGATAAAGATCGATATAATCTGTCTGCAATCGCCGCAGTGACGCGTCCACCGCGCGGTGGATATAAGCACGCGACAGGCCCTTCTCATTCTCCCCCATCGGCAGGCCCACCTTGGTGGCGATCACCACTGACGCGCGCCGGCCGCTGCGCGCCAGCCACTCGCCGATCACCGTTTCGGATTCGCCGCCGACATGGCCGGGAAGGAAGCGCGTATAGGCGTCCGCGGTGTCGATCGCGTTGAAGCCCGCATCGACGAAAGCGTCGAGCAGCGCGAATGATGTCGGCGCATCGGCCGTCCATCCGAAGACGTTGCCGCCGAACATCAGCGGCGCGATTTCGAGCGGCGAACCGCCTATCCTTCTCTTTTCCACATCATCTCCTGTTGCGTCGCCGCGGTTGCGCCGCTTCGTGCAGGCTGTCATGCAGCAAAGCAATCGACAAGATCGTGCAGCGAAAGGAAATGATATGGGAAACGAGGGGCAGACGGGCGATGCGCGAATCCGCAGCCGGGCGGATTTGCAGGACTATCTCGATCAGTTCAACGGCCGCAATTATGCGCGGCAGGTCGCTTATTATGCGCCCGACGTGCGCTACAAGGTCGGAACCCTGACGCTGTCGAGCCCGCAGCAAATCGCCGATTTCTACGCCGATTTCCACGAATATAGCCGCGAATTCGTCGAAATTGGCGAATTTGCGATGACGGGCGATACCGTCGCCGTGACGATGCCGTCCCGCTTCGAGCCGTTTCGCGATTATGAGAAGAACGGCCTCTCCTTCCAGGCGGGTACGGTGAAAGAGTTCGTCAGCTTCATCTTCTACAAGCTGAAGGACGGCAAAATCTGGCGCATCCGCGTCGCCCGCTACGCGGGTCCGGCGGCCGATTTCGCCGAGTAAGGGGTTCCGGCCGGCCAGAGCCGCGCGCCAAAGGAGAGAGGCGCGACGGCCCGATCGCCGGCCGTCCCGTCAGCGCCTCCGGGCGTGATGCCGGCCGCCGCCCTGCATGCAATTGTCAGTGACAGTGCGCGAGCAGGGGGGATAATTCTTGGTCGAAGCCTCGGGTGCGGTCGCCGTATCGGTGCTCGTCGGTGCGGACGTCGTCGCGGCGGGCGCCGTGCTGTCGGGCGCCGTCGTGTCGGGGGCGGTGCTGTCGGGTGCCGTAGCCGGCGCAGTGGCATCGGGCGTGGATACGTCGCCGCTGTCGGGGGGCTGACCGGCCTGCGCATAAGCCGCACCGCTTAGCGAAAGGGCAGCCGCCAAGAGTAATATCTTCATCACAACCTCCGAAGCTCTCATCGGGTGGCAAGCGATTGTCTCGCCTTGCTGGCGCGTAACGATCCTGCGCGCGCAGGGTTCATTACATTCGATGAATTCGGAGTCATACAGCGCCGCTCGGTCGACGGCAGGACCGATTCCGCCCCCAACTCCCTTCATCATTCCAGCGCGTGCCGGGTGACGAAACGGGCATTTTATTCGTCGCGATAATGGAAGTAAGTGTGCCAGCGATGGCACGGCACACTTTAAAGAACCCGCAGTTTTCCGCCATTCGTGTGCCAGAGGATCTGTAAGCCGGGTTCTGTCCACCGGCGCGAGGCCGGATGGGCGACCATTCCTCTAGGACCGGAATTGCTCCCGGTCTCCAGCAACCAACCCGGACGACAGGGCGGAGCAGCCCATATGCCGTCCCTATTCGGTCTTGCTCCCGGTGGGGTTTGCCATGCCGTTCCCGTTGCCGGGCCCGCGGTGCGCCCTTACCGCACCCTTTCGCCCTTACCGCATCGAAACGCGGCGGTATCCTTTCTGTGGCACTTTCCCTGGGGTCGCCCCCGCCGGACGTTATCCGGCACCGTTGCTCCTTGGAGCCCGGACTTTCCTCCCGCGGGAAATCCCCGCCGGCGGCCGCCCGATCCTCTGGCACGGCCCGTCACTAGCCGGCCCGGCGCTTCGCGTCACGCCGAAATGCCGCGCTCGCGATCGAGGAGGAGTGAGAGCAGGATTGCGCGGCATTCGCCGTCGGCCACGCCATCGATCGCCTCGGGCCGAAAACGCCGCTGAAAGGCGCGGATCGCGGCCTCGCCATCCGACACGTCATAGCCGAAGCGGCCAAGCGCGAGCAGGAACCCCTCCGCTGTCCAGTGCGGATCGGCGAGGTTGGCGCGCGGCCGTGCGAGCGCAAGGCGATGACGCGCCAGCTTCTCCCAATCGAACAATTCGCCCGGATCTTCCTTGCGCGCGGGCGCCACATCCGAATGGCCGACGACATTGGCGGGAACGATGCGATGGCGGCGAACGATATCGGCGAGCAGCGGGATCAGCGTCGCCATCTGCGCCTCGGGAAAAGGACGATAGCCGAGGACATGGCCGGGATTGACGATCTCGATCCCCACGCTCGCCGAATTGACATCGTCGATCGTCCGCCAATGCGATCGGCCGGCGTGCCAGGCGCGCTTGTCCTCGTCGACCAGGCGCAGCACCTGCCCATCCTCGGCCACGACATAATGGGCCGAGACTTTCGCCTCCGGGTCGGTAAGCCGCGCGATCGCCGAAGCCGCGTCGGTCATGCCGGTATAATGCAGCACGACCATGGAGACGGGCAGCGTGCGCGCGTCGAAATTGGGGGACGGACAATCGATGATGACGGACAGCGCGGGCCTCCCTTCGGATGAATGCACGGGCACTGTATCGCAAAAGGCGCGGCGGTGAACCGTCTCAGGGCCGTGGGCGATACAGGCCGCGATGGACGCCGTCGGGCTGGAAACGGTCGGTCTGCCGCAGCGCCGTCTCTCCCGCACCCAGCATCAGGATGCCGTCGGGCGCGATCGCGCCGGCGAGCCGCTCGAAGACGGCGGTGCGCCGCGCCTCGGCGAAATAGAGCAGCACGTTACGGCACAGGATCACATCGCAACGGGACGGAGCCGGGGGTACATCGAGAAGGTTGTGGCACGCGAAACGCACCCTGCCGCGCAGCGCGGCGCTGGCGCGCCACCGGTCGCCCTCACTGTCGAACCAGCGCATCATCGCGCGCACGGGCAGGCCGCGCTGAATCTCGAATTGCGAATAGAGGCCCGAACGCGCCTGCGCGATCACCACGCGCGAGACGTCGGTGCCCAGGATATCGATCGTCCATCCTTCCCAGCGCGCGTCTTCGGCGAAGCGCATCGCCAGCGAATAGGCCTCCTGCCCCGTCGAACAGCCGGCGCACCAGATGGCAAGCCGCCGCGCCGCCCGCGCCTCACGCATCGCCAGCATGGCCTCGCCCAGCAGGTCGAAGGCTGCCGGTTCGCGGTAGAAGAAGGTTTCGTTGTTGAGCAGCGCATCGCTCACCGCCTCGGCCAGCGCGGGCTCGCGCCCCTGCGACAGCGCATCGGCGAGATGATCGAGCGAAGCCAGCTTGCGCAACCGCATCAGGGGGGCCAGCGCCATCTCGATCCGCCAATGGCGGCTGGAGCCAAGCTGCTGGCCGGTATGCGCCTCGAGGATGGCCGCGAACGTCGCGGCCGACGATCGGCTCATCGCCATCCCGGTGCGTCGCTCCTCTCGCCGATATGCCGGGCCATCAGGTCGGGCGGCAACACCGCCGAGGCGAGCCCCGCATTGACGACCGCGCCGGGCATACCCCAGACGACCGAGCTTGCCGCATCCTGCGCCAGCACCTCACCGCCCGCCTCCACCAGCCGGGCGGCGCCCAGCACGCCGTCGCGCCCCATCCCGCTCAGCATCATGCCGACGCCGGTCGCACCAAACATTTCCGCCACCGCCATCAGCATCGGGTCCACCGAGGGCAGACAGCCCGAAGCGGCAGGGCTGTCGTCGAGACGTACCCGCACCGCGCCATTCGTCCGGATGAGGCAGAGATGACGATCGCCCGGCGCGACAAATATCTCGCCGGGCCTCAGCGCTGCACCATCCTGCGCGACGCTCGCCGGACGGCCGGCAATCTCGTGAAGCTGCACGGCGAAATAGGGCATGAACGGCGCGGGCAGATGCTGGGTGACGAGGATCGGCGCGGTGAAGCTGGCGGGCAGCGTCGGCAGCAGCGCCGAAAGCGCGTTCACTCCGCCGGTTGACGCGCCAATCGCCAGGCACCGCACCGGCCTCTCGCGCCCGTCGGACGACCGGCCCCGCACCGCCCCCCGGCGAAGCGGACCATCGGGCGCGGGCGCACCGGAAGGAGGCGGCGGGCGGCCGATCCGCAGCAGGCGTTCGGCCAATATGTCGGCGAAGCGGCCTCCGAAGCTGCCCGCACCGGGCTTCGGCAGCGTGTCGGCGGCGCCGAGCGCGAGCGCCTTGATCGTCGCCTCCGCCCCCCAATCGGCCGCCGACGAGACGATCAGCACGCGCGCGCCCTGGCTGCGCGCCAGGATTTCGGGCAGCGCCGTCAGCCCGTCCGTGCCCGGCATCTCGACATCGAGCAGGATGATATCGACGCGCAGCCCGTCAAGCATCGCCAGCGCTTCCTGCGTATGGGTGGCGACAGCGACGATCTCGAACTCCGGCCGCGCCGCCAGCATACGCGACAAGACCATCCGCGCGACGATCGAATCATCGACGATCATCAGCCGGATCGCCGGTTGATGGCCCTTCCGGGCAAAGGATTGCGTCCTGTATATCCGGGCGGCCATCGGCGCGATGCCTCAGGCGACCCCGACGATCCGCAACTTGCTTTCCAGCGTCTCGCGATCGAACGGCTTCATCACATATTCGTCGGCCCCCGCCTCGATCGCGGCGCGGATATGCGCGACGCCATTCTCGGTGGTGCAGAAGACGATCTTCGGCCGGCGCGCCACATTGCTGTGCGTAAGCGCGCGCAGGAATTCCATTCCGCTCATCACCGGCATGTTCCAGTCGAGCAGCACCACGTCGGGCGGCGACGCCTCGCAATAGGCCAGCGCCTCGCGGCCGTCCCCGGCCTCGTCCACCCTGAATTCCAACGTTTCGAGTATATGGCGGGCAACCTTGCGGATCACCTTGGAATCATCCACCACCAGACAGGTCTTCATGCCGCCCCCCGCACCCTGCGATACTCCCGGCATTCGGGCTAGCCCGGCTGAGGTAAGCACGACGTTAACGCCTGCTCAGGCGGCGAGCGCGGGCGGCCCGGCGACCAGCGCCACCGGATCGACGAGCAGCAGCGCATCGCCCGCAATCTCGATCATACCCAGCGCAACGCGCGCCCAGCCGGGCTCCAGCGTGCCGTTCAACGGCTGCACGACGGCCGGGCATTCCACCACATCCTCAACCTCGCAGACCTGAAGCCCGTAAAGATGCCCCTCCACCGTGACGACGACCGCCTGGCTGGATCGCGGCGTGTCGACGGCGCGGCCCAGCGCGGCGAGGCTGTCGACGATCGTCAGCACCCGGCTGCGCATCGCCGCCAGACCCGCGATGTGCGGCGCGGCGAGCGGCACGGGCGTGACGCTTTCTATCTCCACCACCGAATCGATATGATCGGCGGGCAGGACCACGCGCTCGCCGGCCAGCATCACGATCAGATAAAGCGTCATCGTTCAGCCCTCCCGCCGGTGCGCGCGCAAGGCCGCGAGCAGCCCTTCGCGATCGTAGCGATAGACGCTGCCCTCCTCGCCCGGCGTGACGGCCTGCGCACGGCGCAAGCGCACCACCGGTGTCCCCGGGCCGGCGGATAATGGTGCGCCATCACCATTGTCGATGACGAGATCGGGCCGCATCGTCTGGCCCGGACCGGCATGGACGACGCGATAGCCGGCCGCCTCGACCAGCGGGCGCAATATCTCGCGCGTCCAGGGATCGCCCTCTGCCCCAAGCAGGCACAGCGGCCGCCGGTCGCCCGCCACTTCGCCGTCGCCCGCCTCGGCGAACAGCCAATAGGGATCGATCAACTCGACCGGGCGGTCGTCCACCAGCACGACGCCCGAGATGAGACCGGGATCGGCCGCGGGCATGCCGCTTTCGGGCAGCGCCACGATATCGATCACCTCGTCTATCGCATAAGCAAGCGAGGTCGCCCCGTCGCTCAACCGCAGGACCCGAAGACGGGGCCCCGCGATCGTCTCACCGCAGGTCAGCAGCGGGACAAGCCGTCCCTCATGAACAAGGCGCAGGCGGCCGGCGCTCGGCCGCACCGCGCTGGCCGCCACTTCCTCGATTCTCTCGACCACCCCGAGCCGGATCGCGCGTTCGGCCCCGCAGAGATCGCGGAAAAGCAGTGTTGGCACATGCATCGGTCCGCTTTGCTCGACAGGCTCGGGCGCGGCGGCCTCACGCGCATCGGCCTGGCGGAGGACGCCGGCGAGCGTGGCGATACCGGCGGGATCGAGCAGCAGCATCGGCTGGCCGGTATCGGGCAATGTCGTGCCGGCATAGAGGCCTGTCGCCATCACCGCCGGCGCCGCCGGCTTCACCACCAGTTCCTCATGATCGTGGACCATATCCACCGCCAGCGCGAAACATTCGCCCCCGGCCGGCTTCAGGATCACCAGGATCGCCGGCGGGCCGGCGCCCACCCCGATCAGCCGATCGAAGGCGACCACCGGCATGCGCTGCCCGCGTATCGTCGCAACCTGCGTGCCACCGATCGATTCCACGCGAACCCCCGCGCCCGACGCGCGCACGATCTCCTCGATCGCCGAACGGGGTATGGCGAAACACTGGTCCGCGACGCCGATGGTCAGTGCGGGAATGATGGTGAGCGTCAACGGCACGCGCAGCGCGAGGCGCATGCCCTTTCCCGGCTGGCTTTCGATATCTATGAGGCCGCCGATCCGCTCGATATTCGAGCGGACCACGTCCATGCCGACGCCGCGCCCCGAAATGGCGGTGATGGCGGACGAGGTGGAGAGGCCCGGCGCAAAGACGAGGGCAAGCTTCTGCGCCCAGCCGAGCTGCCTTGCCCGATCCGGATCGAGGAGACCCGCCGCCATCGCGCGCGCGACGAGCGCATCACCATCCACGCCGCGCCCGTCGTCGGCAATCTCGATCGATATCTGATTGCCTGCCTGGCTGGCGCGCACGGTGAGCCGCCCCGCCGCCGACTTGCCGGCGGCGCGACGGTGATCGGGCGTTTCGATGCCATGATCGACGGCGTTGCGGATGATATGGACCAGCGGATCGCGGATCATCTCGATCATCTCGCGATCCAGCTCGACATCGCCGCCGTCGACCTCGATCACCGCCATTTTGCCCAGATCGGCGGCAAGGTCGCGCACCAGGCGCGGCAGCGTCGCGAAGACATTGTCGAGCCGCTGCATCCGCGTGCGCGTGATTGTATCGCGGATTTCGGCGATCGACAGCGACAACCGCTCGAACGCCGCCTCTACCGCGCCGTCGCCGCCCGCATCGCGCAGCCTGCGCGCCAGATCGTTGCGGGCGAGCACCATGTCCGAAACGCCGCCCATCAGCCGATCGAGCAGATCGATCGACAGGCGGATGGTGCGCGAAACAGTCCGCTGGCCGCCGCCCGGCCGGCGCAGCGACGCATCGCCTCCCCCGCTTTCACCCGCAAGCGCGGCAATCAGGTGCTCGTCCGCCTCTTCGGCAAGGCTCTCGCCGGTCTCCAGCGCATCAACGAGCAGCGCGATCCTGTCGACGGTGGCGAGCACGCAGTTCACAAGCGCCGCGTCGGGCGCGCTCCTGCCGTCGCGCACCGTAGCCAGCCGCTCCTCGGCGGCGTGGCTCAACCGCTCAATCCGCGGCAGATCAAGGAAGCCGCAACTGCCCTTCACCGTGTGGACAAAGCGGAAGATCGCGTCGAGCCGGCCACGATCGGCCGGTTCGGCCTCCCAGGCGACTATCTCGCCCGCGATCGCCGACAGCGTCTCGCGCGTCTCGGCAATGAATTCCTGGAGGAGATCGTCCATCGGCCCGCCCGCGCAGAATTGCGAGGCCGATCGTCCCAACAATGGGTAAAAATGTGTTTAACCGAGCAGTACGGTCTCAGCGCCGCGCGAGCGTGGCCCCGAACACCAGCACATTTTCTGCCGGCTCCGACACCTGCACCGATCCACCCGCTTCCGTCGCGAGCTGGTGCACCAGCCAGGCCGCCGCGGCGCGGGGCGTCAACGCCTCCTCGCCCGTCCAGCCCAGCAACGCGTCGCGCAGCTCGGAATCGAGGACGAGGCGCGGCCCTTCGGCGCGGATCACGATCTCGGGCCCTTCGGCGCCGACGTCCAGCCGGCCGCCACGCACCAGCGCATCGCCTGCGATCAGCGCGAGATTGAGGAGCACCTTGATCGCCGTCTTGTCGAGCGCGGGCTCCGCCACCATCCAGCCGAGCTGGATCTTCCCGTCGGCGCCATAGAGTCCCTCGATTGCCGACTTCGCTTCGCGGCTGTCGATCGCATCGCCGAAGCCGCCCGCCGCGCCGAACGCCAGCCGGAAGAATTTGAGCTTGTTCGCCGAGGCCCGCGCGCTTTCGGCGAGCAGATCGAGACAGCGGGCGCGCATGTCGGGGTCATGCTCGTCGGCCATAAGCTCGATGCCGTTGTTGAGCGCACCCACCGGCGAGAGCAGATCATGGCAGAGGCGCGAGCATAGCAGACTCGCAAAATCGACGGCGATGGTCATAGAATGAGGCGTCCTCCGGTCCGCGCGCCCGTATTGGCCGTTGGCTCTGCCGGATGCAAGCGCGGCAAGCCGCTAAACACAGGTAAATGCCGGGAGCAGCCGCTTTTTCAGACCAGCGCGAGATCGAGCGGGGCAAAAACGCCCTGGACCGTTCCGCCCGGCCCCGATCGCCAGAGGCGGGCCTCCCCGCCGCCCAGGATCAGCCACAGCCGCCCCGGCTCGGCATCGGCGGCATCGCGGGCGGAGGGGAGCGGATCGCCCGAGGGGTGCGAGTGATAATGGCCAACGATCCGGGCCCCGCCGGCGCGCTCCGCCCGGATCGCGGTAAACAGCGTCTGGGGATCCAGCTCGAAATGGCGGGCGGGATCGGGCGCGACATTGGCGGCGGGCAGGGCATCCTGAATATGCCTCTCTTCACCGAACAGGAGGCCACAGACCTCACGCCCCGGTTCCGCCGCGACATGCGCGAAAATCCTGTCGAGAAGGCCGCTTGATATCGTCACGCGCATCCCCATCTGGGTAGAAGATGGACGCGGGGGTGTCGATAGAAAGGGCGGTGATACCGCCTGAAGGCTCGGGCTGGCGGCTCGACAAGGCGCTCGCCATGGCCCTGCCGACTTATTCGCGCGAGCGGCTGAAAGCGCTGATCGCCGAGGGGCATGTGGCCACGTCGGCAGGCGCGCCTGTGCGCGATCCCGCCACGAAGGTTGCGGGCGGAGCCACTTTCGCCGTCACGGTGCCCGCCGCGCGGCCGCTCCACAACGAAGCGCAGGACATACCGCTCGCCATCGCCTATGAGGACGAGCATCTGATCGTGATCGACAAGCCGGCCGGGCTGGTCGTCCACCCCGCCGCCGGCAATCCCGACGGCACATTGGTTAACGCGCTGCTCCACCATTGCAGGGGCAGCCTGTCGGGCATCAGTGGGGTCGCCCGGCCCGGGATCGTGCATCGGATCGACAAGGATACGTCGGGCCTGCTCGTCGCCGCGAAGACCGACGCCGCCCATGTCGGCCTCGCCGCGCAATTCGCGCGGCACAGCATCGACCGGCGCTACCGGGCGATCGTGGCGGGCCTGCCCAATCCAGCCGAGGGCAGCGTCGACGCACCGATCGCGCGATCGGCGGCGAACCGGCAGAAGATGGCGATCGTGCGCGAGGCGCGCGGCAAGCGGGCCGTGACGCATTATCGCCTCATTTCTCCGCTAAAGGAGGCGGCGTTGATCGAATGCCGGCTGGAAACCGGGCGGACGCACCAGGTGCGCGTCCACATGGCCTCGATCGGCCATCCGCTGCTCGGCGACCCGGTTTACGGGCGCCCGCGCGCGGAACATCGCGACCTGCTCAAACGTTTGAAATTCCAACGGCAGGCGCTGCATGCGGCCCATATTGGCTTCGTCCATCCGATCACAAGCAGGCCTTTAGCTTTTGATAGCAAGATTCCGTCAGACATGCAGGCATTGTTCAGCGGGCTTGCTGTATAAGAATGACAAACGGGTCGGAAGATTCGGCCCACTTACATGGCCCAGCGGCCAAGGGAGCAACGTGAAGATCATGGCAAGCGGCAAGAACGTCCCGGCGACGATTCCCGCACTCGGCGGTGAGGCTGGCCTCAATCGCTATCTCGCCGAGATCAGGAAATTTCCCCTCCTCGCCCCCGAGGAGGAATATATGCTGGCAAAGCGCTTCCAGGAGCATGGCGATCCGGAGGCGGCGACCCGGCTCGTGACCTCGCATCTGCGCCTCGTGGCGAAGATCGCGATGGGCTATCGCGGCTATGGCCTGCCGACGTCGGAGCTTATCTCCGAAGGCAATATCGGCCTGATGCAGGGCGTGAAGAAGTTCGAGCCCGATCGCGGCTTCCGTCTCGCCACCTATGCGATGTGGTGGATCAGGGCGTCGATCCAGGAATATATCCTGCGCTCGTGGAGCCTCGTGAAGATGGGCACGACCGCCGCGCAGAAGAAGCTGTTCTTCAATCTGCGCCGCATGAAGTCGCGCCTCGACGCGTTCGAGGATGGCGACCTGAAGCCCGAGGACCTGAAGAAGATCGCGACCGACCTCGGCGTATCCGAGGAGGATGTGACCTCGATGAATCGCCGCATGGCAATGGGGGGCGACACGTCGCTCAACGTGCCGATGCGCGAGGATGGCGAGGGCCAGTGGCAGGATTGGCTGGTCGACACCGATCCGCTGCAGGACGAGCGCATCGCCGAGGCGGAGGAGAAGGACGTCCGCCACCATATGCTGGAAGAGGCGATGGAAGCGCTGAATGACCGCGAGAAGCACATCCTTGCCGAACGGCGATTGGCCGAAGACCCCAAGACGCTTGAGGAATTGAGCCAGGTCTACGGCGTCTCGCGTGAGCGGGTGCGCCAGATCGAGGTGCGCGCGTTCGACAAGCTCCAGAAAGCGATGATGCGGATTGCGGGCGAGAAGAGGCTGCTGCCCTCCGCAGCCTGACCGGGCTCAGAAACGCCGCGACACGCCCAGCATCAGTTCAATGTTAGGGGTGTCGCGGTTGAGCCCCGCATTGGCGCCGATGTCGAATTGAAGGCCTTCCTCCGCCTGCCAGCCCAGTGAGGCGCCGGCGAGCAGAAGGCTGCTGTGGCCGGAAGGATCACGGTCGCGGATCGCCGATAGCTCCAGCGCGCTCGACAAGGCTTCGGACAGCTTGAGGCTTATCCCCGCCGCGCCGCCATAAGCGAGGTGGCGGCCACGCCCGTCCTCATCGACCGCCGCGTCGATCTCGGGCGTCAGCGCGAGCGCCAGCGTGGGCGACAGTTCGTAGCTCGCCGGTATCAACAATCCCGCGCCCCAGTCGCCCGCGCCGATCGGGCGGCGTCCTACGGGAAGGCTGGCATAAGGCAGCAGCGCGATCGACGCCCCCGATCCGTCGGGATGGGCGAGATTGGCCTTGAACCCCAAGGTCACGTCACCGACGCGCGAAACGCGCGATATCGTCCCCTTCGCGCGATCCCGCTCCCGCACGAAGCCGAACGGCGTCCAGCCGATGCGCGCCTCCACCCTGTCGGTGAGGCCGACTCTGACGAGCGTGTCGCCGACCAGAAACAGATCGGTTCGCGACGCCGCATTCCCGTCCTGCGTCCAGTCGATCAGCCCGGTTTCGATCGAGACGTGACCGGGATCGATCGTGCAGGCGGGCGTATTTAGCCCCGGGCGCTCGGGGCAATAATCACGCAGATCGCCCGCGATGGCCGGGCCTGCGATCCCGGCCAGAAACAGCGCCCACGCGACACGCATCATATTGTGTTCCCCCACGAAAATCCCCCGTCGCATCCCTCGAAAACGGCCAGGACAATAGGGCTGGCCGCCGCGACGCGAAACATTTAGCTTCCCCGATCGGGGGAGAGGAGCTGGAATCGCATGCAGGCGGCCAGGCCCCGAAGCGATCATGGCGTGCCCCCCTGGTGGCGACGCCGTTTCTTTTTGTTGGCGATGATCGCGCTTGCGGCGGTCCCTTTTCTCTATCCCGCCATTCCGCCGCTGATCGATCTGCCAACCCACATCGCCCATTATCATGTCGAGCTTGACCTGGCGTCCTCACCCGAGTTGCAGCGCCATTTCACCTTCGCCTGGCACCTGATTGCCGATCTCGGCGCGGATTTGCTGGTCGTTCCGCTGGCACCGATCTTCGGCCTCGAAACGGCGGTGAAGCTGATCGTCGTGGCGACTATTCTTTTCACCGCAGGCGCCTTCCTCTGGATCGCACGCGAGGCCCATCAGCAGGTGCCCCCGACGGCACTGCTCGCGCTGCCGCTGGCGTTCAACTATCCGCTGTTCTTCGGCTTCCTGAACTACACGCTGTCGGTGGCCTTCGCGCTGCTCGCCTTCGGCTATTGGCTCCGCCTTTCACGGCGCGGCCTGCTGCTTCGGCGAAGCTGGATATTCGCGTTTCTCGCCCCGACGATCTGGATCACCCACATGATGGGGTGGGGCATATTGGGGATATTATGCTTTACCGCCGAGGTGGTACGGCTCCGCAATCAGTCGACCCGCTGGCCGCCCGCGCTCGGCCGCGCGCTCCTTGCCTGCCTGCCGATGGCATGGCCCGTGCCGGCCCTCCTCGCCTCTCCTCCCGGCGCGCCGGGGTTCGTCCCGCATTATGGCAACGAACTCATACTCACCAAGATGAAGTGGGTGATCGGCATCGGACGTGATCGCTGGCCGGTGCCCGATCTACTTTTCGCCTGTCTGTTCTACGGCTTCATCCTCTATGCTTTCCTGCATCCGCGACCATGGAAGCGCGACGATACCCTTCTTTCGGCAGGCATTGCCCTTAGCCTGCTGTTCTTGCTGTTCCCGTTCACCCTCGTCGGCTCGGCCTTTGCCGACGTGCGGCTGCTTCCTTATGCGATCGCGCTCATCATTCTCGCCTTCCGGCCAGCGCCGACGATGCCTGCCGCAACGCGCGCGCGCTGGGCGGGGCTGGCATTGCTGGCCTTCCTTGTGAAGATCGCCGTGACCACCGCAAGCACGACGGCCTATGACAGCAGTTATCGGAAAAACTTGACCGCGCTGAATCATGTCAAGCGCGGCAGCACCATCACCATGATGGTCGGCCATAGCTGCAGCGCCATTTCGAAGCGGTGGAAGCATTCGCGGCTCGATGGTCTGCCCAATATCGCCACCGTTCGAAAAGACTCCATCACTAATTTCCAGTTCACCGCGAACAATGCCCAGTTGCTGGGCGTGAAGCCCGGTTATCGCGACGGCGATCCCGGTGTGCCCGCCCCGGTCGTCACGACAAGCCCAGGGCCCTGCCCGATCGGCTGGCCCTCGCTCGAGGCGAATCTGGCGCGGATGGACCCGGCGAAGTTCGATTATCTCTGGCTGATCGACGTCGCGCCCGAGTTCTGGCCTCAACGGCCATGGCTCACCCCGATCTGGCAAATGGACAGAGCCGTCCTCTATTCGGTAAGGCGGATCGACAACGTACCTACCAAGACCGCCCTTTCCGGGAACTGATGGCCACATCTCGCCGAAAAAAGAAGACGCTATCGTCGCGGATACTGCGCTGGCTGCTGCTCGGCATCCTGATCTTCGCCGGCGGCTCCATCGCGCTCGTCGCGGTCTTCCGCTTCGTGCCGCCGCCGGTGACGCTGACGATGCTGGGCGATCTCGTCGCGGGGAACGGCATCACCAAGGATTGGATGCCGCTGTCGAAGATCGACCCGAACATGGCGCGCGCGGCGATCGCGGGGGAGGACGGCAATTTCTGCCGCCATCACGGCTTCGATTTCGTCGCGATCGAGAAAGCGATGCGCAACAATGCCGCCGGCAAAAAATTGCGCGGCGGATCGACGATCAGCCAGCAGACCGCGAAGAACGTCTTCCTTTGGCAGGGCCGCTCCTTTGTCCGCAAGGGGCTGGAGGCGTGGTTCACCGTCCTGATCGAGGCGATCTGGGGCAAACACCGGATCATGGAAGTCTATCTGAACGTCGCCGAGACGGGGATCGGCACCTATGGCGCCAATGCGGGCGCGCAACGCTATTTCCACCATGATGCCTCGCGCCTTTCACCAAGCGAGGCGGCGCGGATCGTCGCCGTCCTGCCGCTGCCCAAGAAGCGCGGCGCCGTCGCCCCGCGCGGCTTCACCCGCCGCTACGGCGCGACGATCCAGCGGCGGATGCCGATCATCCACCGCGCAGGGCTGGATAGCTGCGTGCGGTAGAGGGCGTCGCGCGGAATCAGGCCCGCACGACGCCCGGCAAGTTCAATAGCCGACAGTGAACCGCTCGCGATGATGCTTCGGCGTCTCCAGCTCATCGACCAGCGCGATCGCGAAGTCGGGGAAGGAGATCGAGCTGTTGCCGTCCTCCGCGACAAGCAGTTCGTCCTTACCGAGGCGGAAGGTGCCGCGCCGGTCGGTGCCCGCGAAGATCATCGAGGGCGACAGGAACACCCAGTCGAGATCCTTCTCCTGCTTCAGCAGATCGAGGAAGCGCACCCCGGCGCCCGCTTCGGGCTTATAGGCTTCGGGGAATTGCGGGCCGTCGAACAGCCGCTCGGTGGTGCCCGGCGCGAACAGGCTAGCCGCGCCGCCGACAACGGCATAGCGCTTCACGCCCGAACGCTTCACCGCATCGATCAGCCGGGCGGCGTCGGTATCTGAAAAGCGCAGCGCGCTGATGACGGCGTCGTGCCCGCTGAGCGCCTCGGCAAGTGCCTGCCCGTCGCTCGCGTCGAGCGATTTCACGGTGACGTTCGGCCCCGCCACCTTGTCGGCATGGCGCGAAATCGCGGTGACTTGATGCCCCCGCGACACAAGTTCCTTCACCAGGCATGTTCCGGCATTGCCGGTAGCGCCGACGACTGCAACTTTCATTGGGGCATCCTCCATCAGGGTAAAGGCGAAGACTGCCACCCCCTCCGGCCGACCGCAAAGAAAGAAATCATCGCCGGGCGCAAAGCTCTTAGAAAGGCAGCTTGAATCCGGGCGGAAGCGGCAAGCCAGCGGTCATCCGGCTCATTTCGGCCTGGCTGGCGGCATCGGCCTTGGCGCGCGCATCGTTGAACGCGGCTGTGACGAGGTCCTCCAGCATCTGCTTTTCGGACGGGGCCAGCAGCGATTCATCGATGTCTATGCCGATGATGCGGCCCTTGGCGCTGGCCTTCACCTTGACGAGGCCGCCGCCCGACGCGCCCTCCACCTCGATCGAATCGAGGCTGGCCTGCGCCTTTTCGAACTCGGCCTGGACGTTGCCGGCCATCTTCAGGATGTCGTCGAGATTCTTCATGCGGTCGCACTCCGTTGGGAGGGGGTTTGGCCGGCGCTGTAGCTTTCCAGTTCGGCGCCGGCAAATGCGTCAAACGCCGCCTTGACGACGGGGGTTGCGAGCACCGCGTCACGCCGCGCATCCTCCTGGGCGCGCTCTTGATCGAGCAGGCTCGGCTCGGCGGGGCCGTCGCTGATCGTCACCTCCCACACCCGATTGGTGCCCGCCTTGAGCGCGGCGGCGAGATCGCGCGCGAAATCGGTGCTCAGCGCCCGGGTGGGCTTGAGCACCAGATCGGGCGGCTCGTAGCGGACGAGGCCGACGCCCGAACGCAATGTCTCGCCCATCAGATGCTTGCCCTGTCCTTCGATCAGCTCGATCAGCCCCCGAAAATCGGCGGGCAGCGCCAGAAGCGGCGCCTGCGCCTCGCTCTCCGCCGGCGGGGCGGAAGGAGGCGGGGCGGCGGGAACCGCTTCGCCGCTCGCCAGCCGGCGCGCCAGCTCGCCCGGATCGGGAAGCTGGCTGGCATGGACGACGCGCAGCAGCGCCATCTCCGCCGCCTCGACCGGCAGCGCGGCGGCCTGCACCTCGCCATGGCCCTTCAACAAAAGCTGCCAGAATCGGTGCAGCGTCGCGAAACCCAGATTGGCCGCCCACTCGGCATAGGCGTCCCGCTCCTCGGTCGACAGCGCCGGGTCCTCCGCTCCGCCTACCTTCGCGCGCGTGACGCCATGGCAGGTTTCGAGCAGGCCGTGGAGCAAGGCAGCGGGCTCAACACCCAGATCGTGCTGCTCGCGCACCGCTGCCAACACGGCGGGCGCATCCCCGCGCAGCAGGTGGCCGAAAAGGAGCCGGATCGCCCCGCGATCGGACAGGCCGAGCATGTCGCGCACCTGATCGGCGGCGACGCTGCCCAGCCCGTTCGCGATCGCCTGGTCGAGGATGGAGAGACCGTCGCGCGCCGAACCCTCGGCCGCGCGCGCGATCAGCGCCAGCGCCTCGGGCTCGGCCTCGATCTCCTCGGCTTCCGCGACCGCCGCGAAATGGGCGGCCAGCTTCTCGGCCGGAATGCGGCGCAGGTCGAAACGCTGGCAGCGCGAGAGCACCGTCACCGGGATTTTCTGCACCTCGGTTGTGGCCAGGAGGAATTTTACATGTTCGGGCGGCTCCTCCAGCGTCTTCAAGACCGCGTTGAACGCGGGCTTGGAGAGCATGTGCACCTCGTCGATGATGTAGATCTTGTAACGCGCCGAGACGGCCGCGTAGCGCACCGCCTCGCTGATCTCGCGTATATCGTCGACGCCGTTATGGCTGGCGGCGTCCAGCTCCACCACGTCGATATGCCGGCCCTCGGCGATCGCCTTGCACGGCTCGCACTCACCGCACGGATCGATCGTCGGCCCGCCCTGCCCATCGGGGCCGATGCAGTTCAGCGCCTTGGCGATCAGGCGCGCGGTGGAGGTCTTGCCCACGCCGCGCACGCCCGTCAGCAGGAAGGCATGCGCCAGGCGATCGCGCCGGATCGCATTGCCCAGCGTCGTCACCATCGCGTCCTGCCCGATCAGCTCGGAAAAACGCTGCGGGCGATATTTGCGCGCAAGGACGCGATAGGGGGTCGGTGAATCGGCCATAAGCGGCAGAGTAGCCGCTGCCGCGCGCGCTGTCGAAACCCGGTTAGCGGAAAAGAGGCGTCGATGGCCCCAACTGTCGGAAGATTTTACACGCAACCATATTGGCATTTTCGGCTTTCACCCGATTCCAGCAGGTTGCTGCCTTGGCACGCTCCTTGCTTCTCCCGTTGTACCGATCTCTTTGCGTAACTGTAGGGGATAGTATCATGAGAAAGATTGCCATTGGCCTCCTGGCCGCAACCGCCGCGATCGTTGCCACGCCCGCCCTCGCCGCGGTCACGCTGACCTCCGTCGCGGTTACCGACGCGAACTATTCGAATCCGGACAACTTCACCTACACGTTCGATTCCCGCCCGGCCGGCCTGACCGGCGGCAAGATCGTCCCCGGCGAAGTCGGTCCGAACGGCAACCATGCCCAACCCTTCGGCGGTGCTGGCGGTTATTTCTCGGTGGGGCCGAGCGACGGATCGCCCGCAACGTTCAACCTCGGCCCGGTCAGCCAGATCAGCTTCCTCTGGGGTTCGGTCGACGGCAATGCCGGATACAATGTGCTGACGCTTCTCGGCACGAGCGATCCGAGCAACGGCGGCGCCGCTTATACCTATGACGGCGTGGACATCCTGAACCCGGCCAACGGCTTCCAGGGTTCGGGCGGCACCGCGCTCGTCACGCTGACCTTCAGCGGCGACGACGCGACCAACTTCACCGGGCTGCAGTTCAACGCGAACCAGAACGCGTTCGAAATCGACAGCATGAACGTGGCGGCCGTTCCGGAGCCCGCGACCTGGGCGATGATGATCGGCGGCTTCGGGCTGATCGGCCTGTCGATGCGCCGTCGCAGCCGCACGCGCGTAGCAGTTTCGATCGCCTGAACCTGACGAGCTTTCGAACCTGGCGTGCCCCCGCGCAAGTGGGGGCACGTTTTTTTATGCCGATTGAGGGGGAGGTGGGAGCCGGAACGACCCGGGGCAAATTCGTTACGGCTGCTTCCTTCCGGACCTGACCGGGTTGGCGACAGCACCGTCCGCCCGACTCCCGCGCCGCATATGAGCGGTGTCGGGATGCTTTGCAAGCATCAGCGGCCGCGCATGTCGCGCGCCTCGCCTGGAATGCGCACGGTAAGGCTGTCGAGCGCCTCGGTGAGCCATATCTGGCAGGCGAGGCGCGAATGGCGCGTCACGCCCGAGGCGAGATCGAGCATATCTTCCTCCATCTCGCTCGCCGGCGGCAGCTTCGCGAAATCCTCCGCCGCGACGATGACATGACAGGTCGAGCAGGCCATCTGCCCCTCGCACGTTCCTTCCAGCGGTTGGCCATCGGCCTGCGCCACATCGAGCAGCCGTTCGCCGGCGGGCGCATCCACCTCGCTGACGTCAATGCCGTTGGCGGAGAGAAAGCGAACGTGCGTCATGCCGCCCATATCCGTTGCCGTCCGGCGGCATCGCGGATCATCGTCATCGCCTCCTCTATTTCTTTCAGCGTCGTATAGCGGCCAAAACCCAGACGGATGCTCGCGCGCGCCTGCGCGTCACTGAGGCCGATCGCGCGCAACACATGGCTCGGCCGACCCGAACCGCTTGCGCAGGCGGAACCCGCCGAGAAAGCGACCTGCCGCACCTCGGAAATCAGTCGCGCCGCATCGACGCCGTCGTGGCGCAGGTTCAGATTGCCATGCCAGCGCGCCTCGGCCGAGCCGTTCAACGTCCAGTCCTTCAACATCGCACGGGCGCCCCCCCACAGCGCCTCGACATGCACGGTGTCCGCCTCCATCCGCTCCGCCGCCAGCGCCGCCGCCGCACCGAAACCCGCGCACAGCGCCGGCGAGAGCGTGCCCGAACGGATGCCACCCTCCTGTCCGCCGCCGTGGAGCAAGGGCGGAAGCGCGATCCCGTCGCGCAGCCAGAGCGCGCCGATCCCCTTCGGCCCATATATCTTGTGCGCCGATATCGCGATCATGTCGCATGCCGCGAGGGGCAGCGGCACGCGCCCATAGCCCTGCACCGCATCGCAGAAGAAAAGCGCACCCGCCGCGTGCGCCAGCCGCGAGAGCGTCTCAATCGGCTGGATCACACCGATCTCATTATTGACGAGCATCGCCGCGACGAGAAGCGTTCGCCCGTCGATCGCCGCCGCTGCGCGGTCAAGGTCCACCACACCGTCCGCGCCAACCGGTAGCACCGTCACGTCGAACCCTTGCGTGCCGAGCCAGCCCACCGTGTCGAGCACGCAGGCATGTTCGGTCGCGATCGTGACGATGCCCCGCCGCCCCTCCGGCGCGGTGAGCGCCGCCCCTTTCAAGGCCCAGTTCGCCGCCTCGGTCGCGCCCGACGTGAAGAGCAGGCGCCCCGGCTCGCCCGCGAACGGCGCGGCGACACGCGCACGCGCCACCTCGACCGCCGCCGCCGCCTCGCGACCCAGCCGGTGCGGCGAATGCGGATTGCCAAAGCTCTCCTCCAGAAAGGGACGCATCGCGGCGCGTGCCTCGGGCGCGAGCGGGGTGGTCGCCTGATAATCGAGATAGATCATGCCGCCCGCCGTCGTGCCTCCTCGGCAAGGCGCGTCCAGATCGTGACGAAGGCATAGATGTCGGCACGCGTGGTTCCGGCGCCGAAGCTCACCCGGATCGCCTCGCGCGCCTCGGCCTCACCCCAGCCCATCGCTGCGAGGACATGGCTGGGCTTCACGCTGCCCGACGAACAGGCGCTCCCCGCCGAAACGGCGATGCCCGCCAGATCGAACTGGATGAGTTGCGAGGCGGCCGCGACACCCGGCATGCGATAGGCGCCGATCGTCGGCAGGCGCGGGCTCCCCGCCGCGACGACCTCGCCGCCGCCCGCCACCAGCGCGCGTTCGAGATGATCGCGCAACTCCGCCGCGCGGGCGAGCCAGGCGCGACGATCCTCGACCGCGACGGCAAAGGCGATCGCGGCGGGCAGGTTTTCCGTGCCCATGCGGTAGCCCTGCTCCTGTCCGCCGATCGGCTCCAACAAGGCGAGATCGCGCACCAGCAGCGCGCCGATTCCCGGCGGTCCGCCCAGCTTATGCGCCGAAAGCGCGATGAAATCGGCGTCGGGCAGCGCAAGCTTGCCCGCCGACTGCGCACAATCGGCGAGCAGCAGCGCCCCCGTATCGCGCAACCGGGGCGCGAGAGCATCGAGCGGCTGGATCACCCCCGTCTCGTTATTGACCGCCTGAACCGCGACCAGCGCATCCCCCACCGCCTCCGGCAGGATGACCAGACCGTCTGTGCCGACCGGCAACCGCTCCGCATCGGGCGCGGCGCGGAACAGCGCGTCATGCTCGACCGCCGAAACGAGCCGCCGCACGACCTTGGCGCGGGTGAGTGCGAGCGCGAGCGCCTCGCTCGCCCCGCTGGTGAAGATCAGCGCATGATCCCAGCCCAGCGCCGCCTTGATCCGCGCGCGGGCATCCTCCAACGCGGCACGCGCCGCGCGCCCCTCGGCATGTGGCGAGGAGGGATTCGCCCAATGCGCCAGCGCCTCGCCCATCGCCTCGCGCGCGGCGGGGAGCAGCGGTGTGGTCGCGGCATGATCCAGATAGATGCGGTTGGCCAAGTCCGTCATTTTCCGAACGATTGCGCCGTCGTGCGCGCCCTCTATATAAACGACACTCCCTCTCCGCATCCAGCGTGCGTAGCCCGAACATTTCTCATCGACAGGTATGCGATGCCCGAAGTTATTTTTCCCGGCCCCGAAGGCCGCCTAGAAGGCCGTTTCAACCCGGGCCCGCGCCCGCGCGCGCCCGTCGCGATGATCCTCCATCCGCACCCGCAGGGCGGCGGCACGATGAATAACCGCATCGTGCAGAGCCTGTATCAGACGTTCGTGCGGCGCGGCTTCGCGACTCTGCGCTTCAATTTCCGCGGCGTCGGCAAGTCGCAGGGCACATTCGACAACGGCATCGGCGAACTGTCCGACGCGGCCTCGGCGCTTGACTGGGTGCAGTCGATCCATCCCGAGGCGCAGACGACGTGGATCGCCGGCTTCTCCTTCGGCGCATGGATCGGCATGCAATTGCTGATGCGGCGGCCCGAGGTGAAGGGCTTCATCTCGATCGCGCCGCCGGCGAACATGTACGACTTCACTTTCCTCGCCCCTTGCCCCTCCTCGGGCATCATCATCCAGGGCGAGGCCGACGAGGTGGTGACGCCCAGCGCGGTGCAGAAGCTGGTCGACAAGCTGCGTACCCAGCGCCACATCACCATCCACCACGACGTGATCCCCGGCGCGAATCACTTCTTCGAACATGAGATGCCGCAGCTCATGAAATCGGTGGACGACTATCTGGACATGCGCCTGGCGGGGGATCGCTAAGGGAGAAACGAGGGCCGGCCCGCCGGCGGGCGAGACATTCCGCCACATTCCCTTTCCCGTCATTGCGGCGAAAGCCGGAATGACGGACCGATCGGTGACACGCCCCCCTATCGCAGGGGAAAGCGGCAGATCGCCTCGATACCGCCGCCGCTGCGATTATGAAGGGTCAGCGTGCCGCCATGCTCGCCGGCTATGCCGCGCGCGATCGTGAGGCCGAGGCCGATGCCGCCGGTTTCGCGGCTGCGCGAGGGATCGCCGCGTTCGAACGGCTGGAACAGCTTTTCGATCTTCTCCTCGGGCAGCCCCGGCCCGCGATCGCAGACCCGCGCGACGGCTTCATGGCCTTCGCGCGCCAGCGACACCACCACCTCGCTGCCATAAGCGATGCCGTTGTCGATCAGATTCTGGAACAGCCGCGCAAGCGACACCGGATCGCCGCGGATGACGATCTGCGCCATCGGGCCGGCCGTTACCCGCCGCCCCATGTCATGCTCCTCGGCGACCAGCCGTCGCAGCAGCCGATCGAGATGGACATCGCCCACCTCGTCGCCATGCGTCACGCTGCCGCGCACGAAGCCGATCGTCGCGGCGATCATCGCGCGCATCTGCTCGACATCATTCTGCACCTTATCACGCACCGCCTCGGGGGCAGCCTCGATACGGAAGGCGATGCGCGTGAGCGGCGTCCTGAGATCATGCGCGATCGCGCCGATCATCGCCGTCCGCTCCGCCACATAGTCGGCAAGCCGCTGTTGCATCCGGTTGAGCGCGTGGGCGGCGGTGCGCAATTCGGCGGGGCCTTGCTCGGGAATGCGCGGGGCGAGCGGATCGCCCCCCATCCGGTCAGCCGCCTCGGCGAAGCTGCGGATCGGCCGTGTCAGCGCCCGCGCGAAGATCCAAGCGAAGGGCAGCAGGACGAGCGCCGAGACGCCGAACCAGAGAATGAGCCGCTTCTGCCAGGTCGAGACGATCGGACGCGGCGGCGTCTGCACGACGCGCCAGCCGCCATCGACATGGAGCGCGGCGATCACCGTATTGAAGAAAAGCGGCTCGCCACGCCGCATCGGCACCATCCGCTCGGGCCGCCGGCTGTCGCGAAACGGAAAGCTGGCGCGCTGATCGGGTTCGTAGAAAAGCAGGACGCGGGTGGGCGAGACGCCGATCCGTTGCGCCAGCCGCGCGGCGAAGCGCGGCTCGCTCGTCATCTGGTCGCCAGGCACGGGCGGCGTCGGGCTCCATCGCACCAGCAACGCCCGCTCACGCGAGTCATGGCGCGGATCGCCGGTCTGCCCGGCGAGCGTATCGGCGATATCGGACAGGCGGTTGAAATCGGGGCGCGGCGCCGGCAACGACAGCAGCATCGCGATCGATACCATCTGGCTGGCGATCAGACTCGCCAGCAGCAGCAGCAATGTGTGCCAGAAGACCGGCAGGCCGCGCAGCCTCATTCGTCCACCACCTTGAGCGTGAACATATAGCCTTCGTTGCGCACGGTACGGATCGGATCGTCGGGACCCAGCTTCTTGCGCAGGCGCGAGATGGTGACGTCGATCGCGCGATCAAACACGTCGCTGTCGATGCCCTTGCCCTGCTCGATAAGCTGGTCGCGCGTCAGCACGCGCTGCGGGCGATCGAGCAGCGCGTTCAGCGTCCGGAACTCGGCATCGGTGAGCAGGACCGAGCCCATGCCGATGCGGCTTACCGAGCGTTCGACGATATCGAGCGTCCAATCCCCGAAGCGGCGGACGGGGCCGTTGGCGCCGCCGCCCTGCCCCGCCTGCCGGCGCAATACCGCACGCACCCGCGCCAGCAGCTCGCGCGGATTGCAGGGCTTGGGCAGATAATCGTCGGCGCCCACCTCCAGCCCGATGATGCGATCGGTGTCCTCGCCCATCGCCGACAGCATGATGACCGCCGGGCCGCCCGGTTTGCGCAGGCGGCGGAGGATAGACAATCCGTCCTCGCCCGGCATCATCAGATCGAGAATGACGAGATCGAAGCGCTTCTCCGCCATGCGCGCATCCATCTCGACGCCACCCGACGCGCTCGACACCTCCATGCCGTTGGCGCCCAGAAAGTCCGAGACGAGCGCCCGCAGGTCGGCATCGTCATCGACGACGAGGATTTTGGGAGTTTCGCCGCTCACCGTCTACTTCCTTTGGTCTTTTCGGCGACGCGCGTCGGATCGCAATCGCTCGCCGCGGCCTGCGCGGGCGTGCGGGGCAGGGTCGCCAGCGTCAGCCGGCCTGCCCTCGCCGTGTCGAGCTGCCCAAACCGCCTGACGGCCGTCTTGCGAAACTCGTCACGGTCGACCGCGCGATTGAGGTCGGCGTCCGCCGCCGCGACCGGCTCGGGAATGTTGAGAAAGGCGTAGCGGCCCGCCCCCATCGCGCCGCCATATTCCAGGGATTTGCGTGACGGGCGCTTGCGGGTCCGTTCGGAGCGCGCGCCCATGCCGAACGGGTTTGGCCGGCTGACATAAAGCTGCACCTCGGGCGCGACGTCGCGCTCATAGCGCGTCACCTCGTCGGGCAGCAGCTCGCCGTCGCCATTCACGTCGAGCGCGGTGAAGAAGCGATCGGCGTCGGCCACCATCTCGGCGAGGGTGATCTGGCCGTCATGATCGGCATCCGCGCGCGCGAACCAGGCGCCCACCGGATCGGCCGCGCCCGCCGCCGCGCGGAACGGCTCCCCCATCGGCGAGAGGAAAAGCTGCGGATGCGGCGGCGGACAGGGCGGCAGGCGGTTCGCCGCCAGCGCGGGCCCGCCCACGCCGAGCAACAGCAGAAGGGCGATCCTCATTCGTGCCTCAGGGCATCGATCGGGTTGAGCGAGGCCGCCCGGCGCGCCGGGAAATACCCAAAGATCACGCCGATCAGCGCGGAGAAAACGAAGGCGAGCAGGTTGATCTGCGGATCGAACAGGAAGGGGACGCCCAATATCGGCGACAGGACAATCGTCGCGATCAGCGCAAGCGCGAGGCCGACGAGTCCGCCCAGGCAAGCAAGCGCCACCGCCTCCACCAGGAACTGCATCAGCACCTCGCGCGCCACCGCGCCGATCGCGAGCCGGATGCCGATCTCGCGCGTCCGTTCCGTTACCGAGACGAGCATGATGTTCATGATGCCGATGCCGCCGACGAGCAGGCTCACCGCCGCCACCGAGCCGAGCAGACCTGTCAAGATCTGCGTGGTGCCCGACAGCGTGTCCGAAATCTGCTTGGTATCAAAGACGTTGAAATCGTCCTCCTTGCCGGGAAGAATGTTGCGCCGCTCGCGCAGCAGCTTCTCGATCCCGTTCTGGACGGTGGTGGTGTCATAAGCCGGGTCCACCGCGACCATGATGAAATTGATGTCGCGATTGCCCGTGAAGCGGCGCTGCACGGTCTTCAGCGGCATGATGACGACATCATCCTGATCGCCGCCGAAGCCGCTCTGCCCGCGCGTCTGCAAGGTGCCGATCACGGTGCAGGACACGTCGCGAATGCGGAAACGCTCGCCGATGGCATCCTGCCCGCGAAACAGATTGTCCTGCACGGTGCTGCCGATGATGCAGACGGCCTTGCCCGCCTGCTCCTCGGCGCTGGTGAAGAGACGGCCGGCGCTCAGCGGCCATTGCTGCGCGATGAAATAGTCGCCCGTCGTGCCGTTGATCGACGTCGACCAGTTGGCGGCGTTGGCGACGGCCACACCCGACGACTGCACCTGCGGCGCGACCGCCTTGACGCCGGCGATCTGCGAACCGATCGCCTGCACATCCTCTATCTTGAAAGCCGGCGGACGCGGCCCGCCGCCGCCACGCCCGAAGCCCTGGCCGGGGCGGATCTGGAGGATGTTCGAGCCCAGACTGGCGATGCTCTGCTGCACCGCCTTCGTCGCGCCATTGCCGAGCGTCACCATCGTCACCACCGCCGACACGCCGATGACGATGCCGAGGATCGTGAGAAAGGACCGGAGGAGGTGTCGGCGTATCTCGCGGATGGCGAGGATGATCGTCGTGCCGAGCATTTACATCACCCCCGCCAGGCTGTTCTCGCGCGAGCTTTGCTCGACGCTTTCGACGATGCCATCACGGAAATGGATGATGGTGCGCGCATAGGCGGCCATCTCCGCCTCATGCGTCACCATCAGGATGGTGATGCCGCTGGTGCGGTTGAGTTCGGTCAGCAGGTCCATGATCTCGCGCGATCGCTCGGTATCGAGATTGCCCGTCGGCTCGTCGGCGAGGAGCACGTCGGGATGGGTGACGATCGCGCGGGCGATGGCGACGCGCTGCTGCTGCCCGCCCGAAAGCTCGGCAGGCGTATGATCCCACCAGTCGGCCAGCCCGACCTTGTCAAGCGCGGCCATCCCCATGTCGTGCCGCGTCTTCTTGTCCTCGCCGCGATAGAGGAGGGGCAGCTCGACATTTTCGAGCGCGGTGGTGCGCGCGAGCAGGTTGAAGCCCTGGAAGACGAAGCCGAGATAACGCCGCCGCAGCAAGGCCCTCTGATCGCGCGTCAGGCGCTCGACATGATGGCCGCGAAACAGGAACTCGCCGTCGGTCGGCACGTCGAGACAGCCCAGGATGTTCATCGTCGTCGACTTGCCCGACCCGGACGGGCCCATCACCGCGACGAAATCGCCCTGCGCGATGTCAATGTCGACGCCCTTCAGCGCCTGGAAGGCGGCTGCCCCTTCGCCGAACGTCTTGGTGACGCCGCGCAGCGAGATCAGCGGTTCAGCCACCACTCTGCCCTCCGCCAGCCTGGCCGCTCGACTGGCCGCCCGACTGGCCACGGCCACCGCGGCGCCGATTACCCGACGAACCGGCAGACTGCGACTGGGCGCCGGCGGCAAGCTTGCCGGTTATCACCTTCATGCCAGGCTTCAGCCCCTCGCCCGTCACTTCGGTCTGGCTGCCGTCGGTGTCGCCGGCCGTCACCTCTATCGGCTTCGGCTTGCCGTCATCGCCCAGCACATAGATCGTCTGACGGCTGCCGCGCCCGATACCGACCTGCCTTTCGGCGCGGTTGCCGCGACGCGGACGACGGGGCACCAGCACCGACGTCACGCCGCTCCTGCCGCTCGCCACGTCGGCCCGATCGGGCGTGAAGCGCAGCGCGGCATTGGGGACGAGCAGCACATTCTTCTTCTCGGTCGTCACGATGTCGGCGGTCGCCGTCATCCCGGGGCGCAGCAGCAATTCGCTGTTATCCACCGTCAGGCGCGCGGTGTAGGCGATGACGGTGCTGCTGCTCGCGCTGTTCGAGGAGGAGGAGGTATTGTTGCTCGATGTCGACGTGGCCGCGCCGCTGGCGTTGGCGCCGACATCGACCCGCTCGATCGTCGCGGGAAAGGTGCGGCCGGGGAAGGCATCCACCGCGAAGGTGGCGCGCTGCCCGGCCTTCACCTGGCCGACATCGGCTTCGTCCACCTTCACCTCCAGCCGCATGCGCGACAGGTCCTCGGCGATGGTGAAGAGCACCGGCGCGTTGAACGAGGCGGCGACCGTCTGGCCCGGCTCGACCTGGCGCGAGAGGACGACGCCGTTGACCGGCGACTTGATGAGCGCCTTCGAAAATTGGGTGGCGTCCGACGAAACCTGCGCCTGCGCCTGCGCCACCTGCGCCTCGGCGGTGCGCACGCCGGCCACCGCGCGGGCATAATCGGCGCGGCCGGTATCAAGCTCGGTCTTCGACGGCACCTTGCCGCCCGAGAGGCGATAGACCTCCTCCAGCCGCGCCAGATTGGCCTTGTCCTGCGCCGCCGTCGCCTCCGCCTGCGCGACTTGCGCCTTGGCCGACGCCAGCGCCGCCTTGCTCTGGTTCAGAGCATCCTGGAGGCGCGAGGTATCGAGCTTGGCGAGCACCTGCCCCTTCGTGACGCGGTCATTATTGTCGACGTTCACATTGGTGATGAGGCCCGACAGTTCGGAGCCGACATCGACCTGATTGGTCGGCGCGAGATTGCCCGTCGCCGAAACGGTGACGGTAAGATCGCCCCGTTCGACCGGCTGGGTCGCATAGGCCGCCTCCTCGCCGCCGCCGCGCACGCAGCGCCATAACAGGAGCGCGGCGAGGATCACGATCGCCGCGATGCCGATCCGCTTCATCCACACCATGCGGCGCGATTCGGGCTGCGCGCCCAGAAATTCGTCGAGATCGCTCTCGGCGGGAGCGGTGGGCTGGTCCATCATGGCCTCGATGCGGAAGAAGTGTGGGAATAAGCGCCGACCGAGGAGCCGGTCGCACTGGCGGGCATGGGCGCGGCTTCCCACCCGCCGCCCAACGCCTTGTACAGTTGCACCGCCGCGGTCGCCCGATCGGCACGCGCGGAGGCGCGGCTGTCCTGGCTGGACAGCAAGGTCCGCTCGCTATCGAGCAGCGACTGGAAATCGATCAGCCCGGCCTGATATTGGGCGCGCGCATAGGTGGTTGCGTTCTGCGCCGCCTCGGCGGAAGTGATCGCCTCGCGCTCGCGCCGGTTCGCGGCGTCGAGCGAGGTCAACGCATTCTCGACATCCTCGATCGCGGTCAGCACTGCGCTGCGATAGGCGGCGAGCGCGGCGTCCGCCGTCGCGCGCTGCCCCGCGATCCGCGCGCGTATCTGTCCGCCTTCGAAGATCGGCGCTGTGATCGCGCCGGCAATATTGCCGACCGCGCTGCTCAATAGATCGCCGAACGACGTGTCGGAGCCGCTGAACGATCCGGTGAGGCGCAGCGCGGGGTAGAGATCGGCCGTCGCGACGCCGATCCGCGCTGTCTCGGCGGCCAAGGTGCGCTCAGCGGCGGCGACATCGGGACGGCGCTGGAGAAGGTCGGCCGGCAGCCCCGCGCCGATTATCGCTTGCGATGGCAGCGGAATCGTCGTCCCCGTGCCGATCTCTGCGGTGACGGCGCCCGGCGCCTCACCCAGCAGGACGGCGATCCGGTTCACCGCCGATGCATAATTGGTTTCGAGCGTCGGGATCGTCGAGGCGGTCTGCGCGCGAAGCTGCCGCGATTGTTCGAGGTCGAGCGCGCTGGCGAGCCCCGCCTGGACGCGCCAACGGACGATCTGCAACGTCTCGTCCTGCGCGGCGAGATTCTGCTTGGCAATCACCAGCCGGCCGGACGCGAGCCGCGCGTCGAGATAGTTGAGCGCGACTTCGGAAACGACGCTGAGCTGCGTCGCGTGAAGATTGGCCTCGCTCGATCCGTAATCGGCGCGCGCCGCTTCGATCGAGCGGCGGACACCGCCGAACACGTCGACCTCATAAGCGGCGTCGAAACCAGCGCGGTAGACGGTGGTATCGCCGCCGGTGGAAATGGTCTGCCCCGTCGTCGGATCGATGACCGAGCGCCCACCCTGTCCGATGCTGCGCGAAATGGAGCCGCTGGCGTCGAGCGTCGGCAGGGCGCCCCCCTGCGCGCTCCGCAGCGAGGCGCGCGCCTGACGCAGCCGCGCGCCCGCCGCGTCGATATCAAGATTGGCGGCCAGCGCGCGTTCGATCAGATTGGTGAGTACCGGATCGTTGAAGCCCGTCCACCAGTGCGCGAGGTCCTTTTCCACGGGCACGCCCCGATCGGCGACGAAGCGCGACGGCACCTTCAGCGACGCGCTGGACGGCGGCCGATAATCGGGCCCCACCGCGCAGGCCGACAACAAGGCCGCTGCCGCAAGCGCAGAACCGGTTTGCAAAGAGGCGATCCGCATCATGGCATGATCTCTGGGGGGCGATTCTTGCCACGATATTTCAGCATTGAAATCCGATCCTGCCCCCCACGGGTTCCTGCGAAACGCCGCAAGACGGCGGGACCTTTGCATAAGTCCCGCCCGCAATCCAATCCCGTCCTTGCCGCATAAGCGAGAACTTTGCCCGCCTCACCCCATCCGGCGGTAATGAGGCGATGAAACGCCCCCCACGTGGGAGAGCGCCGAAGGTTTTGTAGCCCTCAATGATGGAGCAGCAACGGCACCGGGCTCTCGGCGACGAGGTGGGCGGTCACGCTGCCGAGGATCGATTCCCTGAGGCGCGAATGGCCGTAGGCGCCCATCACCATATAGCCCGCACCGAGGGCGAGAGCAGTATCGCCGAGCGTCGTGGCGACATCCTCGTCGCGGCGCGCCAGTTCCTCCGCATGGGATACGATGTCGTAGCGCGCGAGATAGTCGCTTGCCTCGGACGCGGGCACCTCGATCGAATCGTCGGGGACGGTGATGATATGGACCGAGGCCGCACGGCGCAGCAGCGACACGGCGGCGCGCAGGCTGTGCGCCGCTTCCAGCGTCCCGTTCCAGGCGATCGCAACCGGACCTTCGACGGCGAAGCGTCCCGCCTCTCTCGGCAGGGCCAGCACCGGCGCGCCGGCATGGATCGCGACATCGGGAATGATCGGCAGCGGCGCGGCGCGCTCCTCCGTCACCTCGTCGGGCAGGCTCAGGATCACGAGGTCCGCAAGGCGCGTCCGGCTGACGATCGCGCGCGCGGCCTCGCCGTCGAAGCGGCGCCAGTCCCATGAGATGCCCGCGCCGCGGATCTCCTCCTCTACCCGCGCCTGCATGGCGTCCTCGCGTTCCCGAAGCGCCTCGAGCACCGATGGCGAGACGAACATGCCGCCCAGCGGATCGGCGATGACGAAGGCGGTGAACGGCGTCACCTGCACGCAGGACAGGTGCGCGCCATGCTGTCGGGCGAGGTCGAGCGCGACCGCAAGGCGATCGGCCTGCCCGCTATCGTCGCGGATATGGACCAGAATGCTCTTCATGGTGGCGTCTCCCATGGCCAGGACGGGCAATGGCGTTGCGCGGAATCACCCTTGTCGGCAGGACTCAAACCAAGGAACCGGGGCGATCGTTCCGGCTGCGAACGCCGATAACGCCTTCGGCCGAACCGATCCGTCAGGCCGGATTACGGCCGATGAAGAATTCCCGGAACGGCTCCATGCTGGGATTGAGGCCGGCATCCTGCGCCGCTTTTCGCAGCGCGTACATCTGCGGATCATGAATGCGCTGCGTCGGCATACGCAGCGGCCCGCCATTATAGCCTTGCAACCAACCCTGGAATTTCCAGGCCTGCCGGTTGATGAAGGCGCCGCCGTTCAGTTGCGGCGCGAGCGCCTGGCGCGCCTTCCGGGCGGGATGCATCTGCCAGTAGATCGCCGTTGCCTCGTCGAACTTGCCGGCGCGCAGCAGGTTGAAGACGCGCGGGATCAGCGGCCCCCAGAATTCATGGTCGCTGGTCGCGGAAAGCTGGATCGGCATGAGCTGCGACAGCGGAAGCAACTCGCCTTCGATCGGCATCGAGATCACCACCTCCTTGCCGAACAGCCGGTCGCATTCGATCACCGACTGGATCGAGGGGAAGCCCCCTTCCGCCTTGATAGCGGCGATGTTCGGGCAATCGTCGAGCAGTCGGCGGATCAGCCCGACGGGGATATCCGATGGATGGATGCGCGAGGAAAAGCCCCACAGGAACATGGGGAAGAGCATGACCGCGAGGTCGGTCGCGTCACACACGGCTTTGGTATAATCGTAGATATCCTGCTCGCTTTCCGGATAGAAATTGGGCGGATAGGAGAGCAGGACGAACTCCGCGCCGGCCGCTTCGGCGCCCTTCACCGCCTCGATATTCTGGGCGAGATCGCTCCAGCTCGCATGGTGGGTGACGACCAGCCGATCGCCCGCCTCGTCCTTGATGATCGTCAGAAAATCCAGATATTCGGGCAGGCTGATCGACACCTCCGAGACGCCGAGCGTGCCGATGAAGCCATGCTCGATCGCCAGCCGCGTATCGTGGCGGATCGCCTTCTCGTTGATTGCCTTGAGATCGCTCGTGAAGGACGGGATCGTGCAGTTGACGACACCGACGAGCCGCTCACGGGCCCATTCGCGTGCTTCGTTTCGTTTATAGAGCGCCATCGTCAAGCTTCCCTGAATATTGCGGCCGGCTTCCCAACGGGTTCACTCGCCCTTGACCACGGGGCTGATGCTCACGGGAAGTGGTGTCCCCCGTCCCGCCGCGCGGGCACGCTCGACGCACATCGTGGCAACGGACAAATCCTGGATCGCCGCGCCTACCGATTTGTAGAGGACGATCTGGCCGGGATCGGTACGCCCCCGATGACGGCCCCCGATCACCGCATCGAGCCCCACCAGCTTGCCGGCAAAATCCACGCCTTCGTTGCGCGCCGCGATCATGTCGCCCGTCTCGTGGGCGACCTCCTCGACCATGTCGGCCACGATCAGGCCGGCACGGGAGATCGCCTCGGCATCCAGTTCGCGTTGCTCGGGCAAGGTCGAGCCGATCGACAGGACGGTAACACCCGGCCGAAGCAGCGCGCCCTTCAAGGTGGGGCCTTCGTCGCGCGAGCGCGCGGCGCAGACGATGAGATTGGCGCCGTCGAGCGCCGCTTCCACGCTTGCTGCCTGTGTCATCGGCGCGCCGATATCGGCAAGCTCGGCGATGAAGCGATCGCGGCTCGCCGGATTGGGGCTGTAGACCGTCACCCCCGCCAGTGGCCGCAACGATGCGAGCGCCCGGACATGCGTCTTCGCTTCGAAGCCCGACCCGATCGCCGCCACGCGCCAGGCCCCAGCGGGCGACAGCGCATCGGCCGCCAGCGCCGAAGTGGCGGCGGTGCGGAATCCGGTGATCGCATTACCATCGAGCAGCGCGGCCAGCGCCACCGTCTCCTGATCAAACAGGGGAATAAGATAAGAGGCGGTTTTCGCCTTCAGCGAGACGGCGATCATCTTCGCGCCCATCATTCCGCCGTCGGGCGCGATGCCGCTCAAGGTCCTGAGCCACCGCCCGTCGCCGCGCGCCATCGTCCTCGGGGGGAACAGGGCCGGCGCGGCCGCCGCCGCATAGGCCCGGCGCAGCGCGGCCACCGCGTCCCGCCAATCGAAGACCGCCCGAACATCCTGATCGGTGAGGAAAAGCGTGGGCGGCTGAGCCATCGCCTCTAGGCCGCCAGCGCCACCGCAGCCTCGGTCGGGTGCGGCACCTTGTAAAAATGGCCGTCCTTCATGATCGCGGTGATGTTGCCCTTGTCCTGAAGGATGCGGACGTCGCTTGTCGGGTCCCCGTTCACGAGCAGGATGTCGGCGAGTCTGTCGGCCTGTATCTCCCCCACCGGCAGCCCCATCAATTCGCCGCCATGACGGGTCGCGGCGACCAGCGCCTCGACGGGCGAGAAGCCGAGCAACTCGACGAAAAGCTGGAGATCGCGGGCGTCGCGGCCGACCGGATTATAGGGAAAGCCATAGTCGCCCCCCGGCAGCACGCGGATGCCCCTTTTCTTCATCTTCGGATATACCTCGGCCATCAGTTCGAGGCCGGAAACGGCGCCCATCCGCTCCGCCTCGGCGCGGCCGATGCCGAACGCCTGCGCCTCATGCACGCGCGCGTAGAGCAGGCCCGGCGCGGGCGCGGTGAACAGGTCGGCCTTGCGCGCCTCCAGCATGTCGAGCGCTTCTTCGTCGGCATAGGTGCAATGGAAGATCGCGCGAAAGCCCGCGCGGCAGGCGCGTTTGATCGCCTCGGCCGCCTGCGCGTGGCAGGCCAGCCAGATATCCACCTCGCGCGCCGCTTCGCCGATCGCCTGCGCCTCCTCTTCGGAATACATCAATATCTGCGCGCCGCCGGGGGCGAAGCCTTCGTCGCTCGACATCAGGAACTTGATCGTGTCGCAGCCAAGCGCCTTCATGTCGGCGACATATTGGCGCAGGCCGGGGATGGTGCGGTCATGCGTCGGATCATGGCCCGCCGGCACACCCATCACCCCTTCGGCGCCCTTCTCGAGCGCCGAGGCGCGCAATCGCGGGCCGGGCAGCGCGCCGCGATCGATCGCGTCGCGCAGCGCCACCTCGAAACGCTCGCCCAGCGAACCGGCCGAATAGGCGCTGGTGAAGCCATGATCGAGCGTGATTCGTGCATTCTGCGCCGTGACCAGCAGATGCTCCTCGATCGGCAGCGTCATCGTATTGACCACGCGCTCCACCGAAGACGGCCAGGTGAGGTGCGCATGGCCCTCCACCATGCCCGGCATCAGCGTCTGCCCGCCCCCGTCCACCACCGTCGCACCCGCGCGATCGAGCCGCTCGTCCCCCTTCGCGACCGCCTCGATCCGATTGCCGCGCACCAGCACCTCGCCTGGGAACAGCGGATCGCCCGAACCGTCGAAGACACGCACGTTGGTGAATAATATGGCCGACATAGGTCCTCCTCAGGCGCCGGTATCAGCAAAGAGGCCGGCCGCCTCGATACCCGCGACGGCGCATAGTTCGTCATTGTCCGATGTATCGCCGCTGATGCCGACCGCACCGATCAGGGCGCCCGCCGCATCCCGGATCAGGACGCCGCCGGGGACCGGCAGGATGCCCTTGGGAAAGATATCGTTGAGCGCGCTGATAAAGGCGGGCGCGGCCTGTGCGCGCCTCGCAATCTCGCGCCCGCCAAATCCCATGCCGAGGCATCCGGCGGCCTTGGCGGTGGCGATCTCCGGCCGCGAGATCGACGCCCGTTCATCGCGTTTCAAGGCAAGCGCATGACCGCCCATATCGAGCACGACGACGCACAGCGCATGGAAGCCGCGCGTCCGCCCTTCCGCCAACGCGGCATCGACGATGCGCGACGCCTGGTCGAGCGTCAGCGTCATGCCGGCTCCTTCGCCATCCAGCGCTGCACGATGCGCCGCGCCTGAATGCCCGCCGTGTCCATCTTCACGCTGATCTCGGGGATCGATCCGCCGCGCGGATCGCGCTCGAACGTGGCCTGTATCGCCTCGATCATCTCCTCATCCTCGGCGAACCCGATCTTGGTGAGGTCTTCCAGCGCGCGCATGTCTTCCGGCGCGGTGCCGTAATCACGCGCCGCCACCCAGAAATAGTGCATCCGGCCACGATCGATCGGCGTCGTCGCATGCGCCACGCGGAAACGGCCGCTGATCTCGCCCGTCTGTGGGTCCTTGAGATCGACCGCCGCGCGTTGGAGCGCGGGCGATACGAACGATCCGTAATTGTCGCGATCATAGGGCGTGCCGGGCGGCAACCCCATTGGCTGGGCAAAGACGGGAGGCAGCGGACTAGCGGTGAAAACCTGCCGGTAAGAGGTGGTGTCGCCTTCGGTGCTGAACGTCGGCGGATCGACCCAGTCGGTAATCTTGAAGGTGGTCGCGTGGACATAGCCGAAATGCGTCAGGTCCAGCACATTCTCCTTGAGCAGCATGTAATTGGCGTTGACGTCCATCCGCCCATGCACCTCAGCGAAGGCGGGATCGGCCGTCCACTCCAGCACCGGCGGCGGCGGCACCTCACCGATCCGGTCCGGATCGCCCAGATAGATCCAGAGATAGGGCGGCCGTTCGACCAGCGGGAAGCCGCGGATGCGCGCGGCGCCGAGCGGCGCGTTCATCGACGGCACAAATGTATTCGCGCCCGTTTCGTCGAAACGAAAGCCGTGATAGCCGCACTGCACCTCGTCGCCCTTGAGGCAGCCGAGCGACAGCGGCGCGCCTCGGTGCGGGCAGCGATTCTCGATCGCCGCCGCCGTCCCATCCTCCTTGCGATAGAGCAGGACCGGTGTGTCGAGCAGCCAGCGCCCGAGCAGGTCGCGCGTCACCTCGTCGGAAAAGGCCGCCACCCACCAGCAATTATAGGGATAGTTGCGCTCCGATGGCGCGACAGGCGGACGCCACCCCATTTCGTGCTTCAATTCAACGCGTGTGGCCATAAGGACTCTCGTTCGTCACGGTTGGAGTGTCATTGCGCGCGTCGGCGAGGGCGAAGCGCACCGCGCCGGGCGTCGCGGCGAGGGCGATCAGGGCGCCGAACAGCATCTTGAGCGCGAGCGCGGGCAGCGGCGCGAGGAAAGGCGCCGCCGACAGGAGCAGCAGCAGCGCGGCAATCCCCCCTCCGGCCAGCACCGCGAGCGCCAGCGCGACCGCGAGCGCGCGGACGGCGATCGCCGCCCCGCCGCGCACGCCCACGAAGGATAGCCGGGCATGGGATTTCGCCTTGGCGGCCATCATCAGGCCGGGAACGAGTCCCCCCATCAGCGAAACCATGAACGCCTGTGGCACAAAATCGGCGGCGTAGCCCCTCACCCCGTTGAGCGGCGCCGGCGCGGCGAGGCCGAACAGCGCCACGAACATGCCCGCGCTGATCGCGACATTGATCGCAATGCTGATCGCCGTTTCGCGCACGATAATGCGGTTCGCGCCCATCATCAGCCTCGATTCTTGAGGAGGCTGACAGTCTTCGTTCGCATAGGGGCCATGCCACCTCCTGACGCGCGCCAATTGTTCGCGCTTCTTCTTGTTGGCCCGATACGGTCACTCCGGGCCGTAAAATGCAAACTGCATTCTCTGATGCTTGGCATCGGATCGACCGATAAGGCCTTCTATCTAGAGCGGCGCGATGTGAAACAGCCGCTCGGCATTGCGATAGGCGATGAGGTCGCGTTGCTCCGGGCCTAACGGCAGCGCCCGGAACCGCTGCGCCGCGTCGGTCGCATCCTCGAACGGCCAGTCCGCCGCGAACAATATCCGGTCCGCGCCCATGACCGCGATCGATTGCTCGACCGCCGGCGCCCAGTTCATCCCGCTGGTCGTCAGGTGGAAGTTCGTCTTCAGATAGTCGCTCGGCCACCGCTTGAGCTTTACCCGACCCGGAGAACCGTCGACGCGATAGCGTATGTCGATCCGGTCGATGAAGAACGGCAGCCCTTCGCCCAGATGGCCGAGAACGATCTGTAACTTCGGGAAGCGATCGAACACGCCCGCCATGATCAGTCGCAGCGCATGCAGGCCCGTGTCCGCGGCAAAGCCCCAGATCGGGCCGACAAGACTGTGATCGACGAAGGGCCGCACCATAGCAGGCGCAGGCTCGCGGGGATGCAGATAGAGCGGCGCGCCAAGCGCCTCAGCCGCTTCGAGGATCGGCCAGAATTTAGGCTCGTCAAGATATTCGCCCTTCGTATGCGAATTGATCAGCCCGCCATGCAGACCAAGCCGGCGCATGCCGCGTTCCAGTTCGCGGGCCGCCTTTTCCGGCGCTTGCGGCGCGATTGTCGTCAGGGGCGCATAACGGCGCGGATCGCGGCGCGCCACCTCGGCCATTCGATCGTTGGCGAGCGCCGCCAGCCGGCTGCCTTCGTCGGCATCGAAGATCTGCACGCCCGGCGATCCGTGCAGCAGCACTTGCGTGGTGATGCCGGCCATGTTCATGGCGGATTCGCGGGCGCCGGCGAAATCGACCAGTTCGGCAAACCAGCGCCGACTTTGCTCGGGTCCGAATCCCTGCATCAACGCGAGCAAGCCCGGTTCCTCCCCGGGATGCTGTTGCAGCCAGGTGCGGGTGGCCGCCTGAATCTCGGGAAGCGCAAAGCCTTCCTCAGCAGCGATCAGCCGTTTCGGCATATCCGCCATCGCCGCACTCCCGGAGGCCGCGGCGGCAACCGCGACCCCCATCATCAGTTCGCGCCGATCGATCAGAACTTGACTCCCGCGCGAACCCCATAGGTTCTCGGCGGGCGCAGCGCCCCGGCGATCATCGAGCTGAAGGGCGTCGGGAAGGTCGCCGACATCACCGTTTCATCGAACATGTTGTTGATGAAGCCGCCAATGAAATAGCGTTTCTCAGGCGCGTACCATGTCACGGCGGCATCGACGAGCCAATAAGCCGGCTGATATTCGAGCGGCAGGAATTCCAGCCCCGTCAATGTCGATGTCTGATGATGCGCGCGCGCATCGATCACGAAATCGCCGAACGACGTTGGCACCCGCTGCTGCGCACTGAAATTCAGCGTCCATTTCGGCGCGTTCGGCGGCCGCTGGTTGCTGCAATCAACCGTGTAGACCGTACCGGGCGCCGACGCGTTGCCGCAGCCGGTGCCATTGAAGAACCCACCATTCTGGTTCGGCGTCGTATAGACGAAATTATTATATTTGGCGTCCAGATACTGGATATCGGCGCCAAGTGTCGTCGTGTCACTGGGCGCCAGCTTGATTTCCACTTCCGCGCCTTGGAAGGTGGCGCGCCCGACATTCTCCGTCGCGAAGATCGACGTGCCATTGCTGTCATAGGTCAGATGGCTGATCTGCTGATTGCGATAACGCCAGCGGAACAGCTCGACATTTAATTGCAATCGATTGTCGAAGAAGCGGTTCTTGGACCCGACGGTGAACGCCGTGATCGTTTCAGGCCGGTAAGTGCCGTTGTCGTGCGAGAAGAAGAATCCGCCCGCCTTGAAGCCCGTTTCAAAGCTTGCATAAAGCAGGTTGTGCGGCGTTACGTCCCAATCCGCGCCAAGATGATAGGTCGTGCGTTTGAAATTCGCCCGCTGATCGTCGGAGATCAGCGTCGCGGTCTGGATATAATTGAAGCCGGTGTTGAACGGGTCGGGGAAGCCGCCATAAGGCGCCGGCCCGAGCGCCGGATTGATGATCTGCCCCGGGCCGGTAAGCCCCTGCGGGAACGGATCGTATGGCAAAGGCGGCGCGTTCGGGCATTGGGCAAAGGGCGGGTCCGTACAAATCCGCGTGAGGATCAGGTCCTCACCGGTGAAGGTCTTATGATCCCAGGTTTGGCGCGCGCCGGCGTTCAGCCGCAGGTCGGGCGTGACGGCCCAGGTCAGCCGGCCGAAGAGTGCCTCGCTCTCGGTATTGAGGCGGACGTTCGTCTCATAGGTTCCGTTCGATTGATGCAGGTAAGCAACGAACGGATCCTTCGTTTCCTCATTATAGTAGAAGGCGCCGATCAGCGCACGCAGGGGCTTGTCCTCGGGCGTCGCGAAGCGCGCCTCCACGCTGCCCTGGTTCGAATATTCCTTCTGCCGGATATAGAAGCCCGGCGTATAGCTCAGATAATCGAGCTTGCTTTCGCGATAGGCGGGAATGACCGTCAGCGTGCCGAGCGAGGTGCGCCAGTCGATCGTCGCCGAAATCCCCCAGAAACTATCGTCCTGGAAGGCCCTTTGGTCGCTGGGAATACCATAGAAATTCCGCCCGAGCAGCGCATTGGGCTGGCTCGTATAATAAGCCTGGCCCTGCGGCGAGAGGAAGCCGATGCGGTCGTCCGGATCGAAGCCCGGCGTCGTCACGATCCCCGATGCCGGCGGGAAGGCCGCGCTCTCAGTCCCCACGATCGTCGCGCCGGGGCCGCTGCCCCCCTGATGGAAATAATCGGCGACGATATTGATCGACAGCGCGTCGTCCGGCTCCACCCGGAACGAGCCGCGCAGGCCCCAATCCTTCTGGTTGTCGCTGCCGTCGCTCATATAGGGATCATGCTTGACGTAGATGCCCGCCACGCGAAAGGCCGCCTGTTCGCCAAGCGGGACGTTGATCGCGCCATCGAGCCGGACGGCGTCGTAATTGCCATATTCGATCGAGCCTTCGCCCTCGAACGCGTTGAGATCGGGCCGATGGCTGATCACGTTGATCGCGCCGCCGGTCGCGTTACGGCCATAGAGGGTGCCCTGCGGCCCCTTGAGGACCTCGACGCGCTCCAGATCATAGAAAAAGCCGGTGCTCGACGACGGCCGCCCGATATAGACGCCGTCGAAGTTGAAGGCGATCGCCGAATCCGAAAAGGCGTTGCCGTTGAAGTTGCCGACGCCGCGCAGATAGAACAAATTGTACGGCCCGGCCGCCTGCGTCACCTGAAGCGAAGGTATCACCGAGGTCAATTCGGTCGGACGACTGACGCCGGCCTGGGCGAGCGCTTCTCCCGAAACAGCCGAGACGGCGATCGGCGCATGCTGCAAATTCTCGCTGCGGCGCTGCGCCGTGACGACGATGTCCTGAATGCCCATCTGCGCGGTTCCGGCCGCCGCGCCGGCATCGGCCACCTGCTCCTGCGCGAAGACACCGGTGGGGGCCAGGGAAGCCACCAGACAGGTAGAAGCAAGTAACAGCTTTTTCATGAAAACTCCCCTCCCCACAGTCATTTGTCCGTCTCTCAAGCTGCCGTGCTCGGCATGCTCCCGCGGGTCTGTCGTCGAACGGTAACTGGGGTGCGGAGGTCGGTCCAATCGATAGAAGCGGTGCCTCATATCAGCATTGATGATGGATCAGGCCGCGCCTTCTATTGCCGCCGCCGATCCATCGATGCGTGGCTTTGGATTGGTCGCGACGCGCCTTCTTTCGTATCGAACCCGTCATGCACGATCTTTTCAGCCTGGCCGGACAATCGGCGATCGTCACGGGCGGCTCGCGTGGCCTCGGTCTCGCCATCGCCGAACTCTTCGCCGCGGCCGGCGCTCATGTGATGATCGCGAGCGAGGACGCCGATGCCTGCGCCGCCGCCCAATCGCGGCTCGCGGCGAAAGGGTATGCGATCGCATGGCGCAAGTGCGACGTCACCGATCGGGCCGAGCAGGAAGCACTTGTCGAGGCGACCGCCGATCGGTTCGGCGGCATCGACATTCTCGTCGCCAATGCGGGCATATCGGGGCCGATGGTCGGCAGCGTCGATCTCGATCCTTCCGCCTATCGGCAGGTGCTGGCCGTCAATCTCGACAGCATCGTCGAGCTATGCGCGCTGGCGGTGCCGCATCTACGCCGGCGCGGTGGCGGCAGCATCCTCCTCATGTCGAGCCTGTCGGCGCTCCGCGGCAACAGGAGCATCGGCGCCTATTCGCTCGCCAAGGCGGCGCTCGCCCAGTTGGCGCGCAATCTTGCGGTTGAGCTTGGCCCCGATAATATCCGGGCGAATGCGATCGCGCCGGGCTTCATCCGCACCGATCTTGCGGCGCCGCTACTGGCGGATGCAGGCTTCATGGCGCGCCGCATGCAGATGACGCCGCTGCGGCGCCCCGGCACGCCCGAGGAAGTCGCCGGCGCCGCGCTGTTTCTGGCGAGCCGTGCCGGCGGCTTCGTCACCGGCCATACGCTCGTCGTCGACGGCGGCACCCTGATAACGGACGGATCATAAGGAGAGACGCGTGAAACTGGCCACCCTTCCAGACGGCACCCGGGACGGAACGCTCGTGCTCGTGTCGCGCGACCTTACGCATATGGCGCCCGCCTCGGGCGTCGCCGCGACGCTGCAGGACGCGCTCGATCGCTGGCACGAAGCCGGGCCGGCACTACAGTCGATCGCCGAGGGGCTGGAGCGCGGCGACGGCGATGTCCGCCCGTTCGATCCCGCCGCGACGCTCGCCCCGCTTCCGCGCGCCTGGCAGTGGCTCGACGGATCGGCGTTCCAGAGCCATGGCGATCTCATGGCGACCGTCTTCGGCACGGAGAAGCACGCCTATGACACGACGCCGCTAATGTATCAGGGGCTGTCGGATCATTTCCTCGCGCCGACGGCGGACTGCCCGTTGCCGAGCGAGGAGGACGGCATCGATTTCGAAGGCGAGTTCGGCGTGGTGGTGGATTCGGTGCCGATGGGCACCGATGCCGCCGCCGCGCGCGACCATATCCGTCTGATCGTTCTGATAAACGACTGGTCGTTGCGGCGCATCGCACCCATCGAGATGAAGACGGGCTTCGGCTGGATACATGCCAAGCCCGCCTGCGGCATGGCGCCCGTCGCGGTAACGCCCGACGAGCTTGGGCCGACGTGGCGCGATGCGCGAGTGCATCTCGATCTGCTGGTCGAATGGAACGGCCGCCGCTTCGGAAGGGCGAATGGCGGCGCCATGGCGTTCGGCTTCGATCAATTGATCGCGCATGCGGCGCGAACGCGCGATCTCGTCGCCGGCACGATCATCGGCTCCGGTACGGTTTCCAACGACAATTTTCGCGATGTGGGCTCGTCATGCATTGCCGAACGGCGCGGCATCGAAATGCTCGATCAGGGCGAGGCGCGCACATCCTTCATGCATTTTGGCGATCGGGTCCGGATGGAAGCGCGAGGAACGGACGGCGGATCGATGTTCGGCGCGATCGATCAGCAGGTCGTGCGCGCCGTTCAGTAAGGCTGGGCGAGCATCGCGGTCGCCTCCTGTTCGGCCGCTATCATCTTCGGACGGCCGTCGGGCTCCATTTGCGCGCGTGAAATCGTGACGCTGGCCTCCAGGATCGTGCGGACCCGCGCATAGCGACGCCGCATGAAGATATCGAGCGCTTCATCCAGAGCATTCGATGCAATAAGGCAGTGCGCGAGGACGACACCGTCCTCGATCCCCATTGCCGCGCCCTGCGCCAGCGTCGGCGGCCCGGCATGCGCCGCATCGCCGATCAGGATGACACGGCCGCGATACCAGGGCGGCGGCACCTGGACCGCTTCAAGATTGCGATAGGTGATGTCGCCCGGACGCTGCGACAGCCGGGGCGCCAGTTCTGCCGGAAAACCCGGAATATCGCCGATCAGCGCCGCCATGCGAACGGCAAGATCGGGCGCGTCGCGGGGCGGCGGCCGATCATCCCGGTCGACGATGTAGAGATAAAGATCGTCAGGCAGCGGCGTATAGCCAACGGTGCCGACGCCTCCGCCGAAGACGAAGGACACATCGCCGCGCCTCACGCCGGGCACGAGGCCGCGCCAGACTGCCTCCCCCGTGCGCACAGGGCCGGGCTGATCGGGAAACAGCAGGCCACGCATCGTCGAGCGGATGCCGTCGGCGCCGACGACGAGGTCCGCCGCAAAGGATCGCCCATCCGCCAGGTGGACGACGGCCTCTCCATCCGCTTCGTCGATCGCGCACACCTCGGCGCCCGTGACGAGCGTCGCGCCCGCCTCGCGCGCACCATTGATCAATATCTGGTGAAGCGCTGCGCGGCTCATGCCCGTGAAACCCGGCCAGGAGGAGCCGGCATGACGCTGCGTGCACTTCGTCGCCGCGAGTTGGCCGCCGGCTGTGTAATAATGCAGCGCCTCGACGGGCACGCCTTTTTCCAGACAGCGCGCCGCCAGGCCGATCTCGCCCAGCGCATCCATCGCATTGGATTGCAAGCCAAGCCCGATGCCGCCCTCATCGGCGATGCTGTCCTTGCGTTCGAGCAAAGTGACGGCGATGCCCCGCAGCGCCAATGCCCGCGCGGTGACGAGGCCGACGATCCCGCCGCCCACGATCAAGGCCGTCGCGACAGCCGCCATCAGGGCTGGACCTCTTCCAGCGTCCGACCCTCATGAACATAGGGCGCCGCTTCGGTCAGCACGAAGACAAGACGGCAGGGCTCGGTGCCGCTGGGATTGCGCCAGAGGTGCATCGTCCCGCGCTGCACGATGATATCGCCGGGGCCGAGCAGGGTCTTCGCCCCGTCGTCCAGTTCCAGTTCGATCTGGCCGGACATCACGATTCCGTAATCGATGCTGTTGGTGCGGTGCATCGGTGACGCGCACCCCGGAAGGATATCGACGACGCGGATCACAGACCCTTGATGGATGGTCAATCCCGCCTGTCGCTCGCGGCCGTCCGTCTCGTCATTATTGTCGGCGGGAACGGCCGCGGTCGTCCAGATAAGCGCGAAATCCGCGACTCCGCCCGCTATGCGTTCGGGGCGAAAGGCGTCGTCCGAACGGAACACCGCCCGCCCGTTCGCGTCATGCCCGGTGACGACGCGGCGCACCGCTCCCGAATTGCTCATGCGTGTTTCTCCGATTCTTCGGCTTCGATGCCACGGAAGGCCGCGGCGACAAGCTCCTCCACAGTGCCGTCATGCGTGAACCCAAGCCGGTCGGCGTGGCGGGTCGTGAGCGGCGGCTGGCGTCCGAAACCCGCCTCCAGCGCCACGTCGGGCGCATAGCGCACGAAATCGGCCCCGATGCCCGCTTGACGCGCGACTTCGCCTACCAGCGCGCCGAACGAACAGCGCACCGCCGGCAAGGTCAGCGCGAAAGGCTCGCCCACCGCCCCGCGCCCGAGCGTCAGCGCATGCGCGAGATTCTGCACGATCCGCTCGCGCGACATCAGCCACATCATCGCCTCGGGTGAGACGGGCGCGACGAACATCTCCCGCACGCGCGCCGCGTGGAAGAGGTCACTCATGAAGGCCGACTTCATTCCCGAGGGCGCGCGCGGCCGGGCGAGGATACCGGGCAAGCGAAGCGACGCCGCGTCCAACGCGCCGCGCCGCGTCATCGTCGCCAGCCATTGCTCCATCATCGCCTTGTGCGCGCCATAGAGCATCCGGGGTCGCAGCGGGCTGTCGTCGTCGACGGCGGGTGGCAGCGGGTCGCCGAAAACGGCAATGCTGCTCGCGAAGAAGAAGCGCGGCGCCTTCCGCGCCCGGCAGACCGCCTCCACCAGTGCAGCCGTGCCGTCGATATTCACACGCCAGCCGGCCGCCGGATCCTGCTCGGCAGCGCCACCAGGCACCGTCGCCAGATGGATCACGGCATCGCAGCCCTCGCCTACCGCCGCCGCGATCACCTTTTCGTCGGTCAGATCGCCTTCGATGAGGGTCGCTCCGGGAATGTTCGCGAGACTGTCGCAAGCTCGATCGAGCGCAACGATAATATGTTCGGCCGTCAGCCGCCGAACCAGCGCCCGACCGACGAAACCGCCCGCGCCCGTGACGATTATTCTCACGCCACCTCCGCAGCGCAACGCACCACCTGCGCGCCGACGAGGCCGTCGATTTCGCCGCGCATCTCGTCGCCATCGCGAAGGAAGCGATTGTAATGCGTGCCGTTGCCCGATGGCGAACCGGTCATGATGATATCGCCCGGCACAAGCTGCGCGTGCATCGAGATGAATTCGATGACCCGCCCGACGCCGAAGATCATGTCGCTCGTCCCCTCGTCCTGCATCGTCTGACCGTTCAGCATCAGGCGGATGTGCAGCTTCTGCGGGTCCGGCACGAAGCGCGCCGGCGTCACATAAGGGCCTATGATCTTGAATCCCGGTGCGCCCTTGCAGGCCATCCAGTCCATGCCGAGATTCTTGAGATCGGTGCGCGAAACCAGTTCGCGAGCGGTGACGTCGTTCGCCATCGTGTAGCCCGCGACATAATCCAGGCCCTGCCCCGCCGGAATACGCCGCCCCGGCTTGCCGATCACCGCCGCAAGCTCGAACTCCCAATCGGGCTCGGTCACGTCGTGCGGCAGGATCAGTGCGCGTGCCGGCCCGGCGATGCTGCTGTGTAGCCCCACCCAGACGAATGGCTTGCCGCTGGCCGCACGCGCGTCCATCTCTCGCTCGCCATAGGCCCGGCGCTCTTCCTTGCCGAGATGCTGCAGCCCCCCGGCCCCGCTATCAACAATAAGTTCAATCACATGCTTGCGGTAATTCGCCCCCGCGCCGAACAAATTTTCCGGCATGTGCGGCAGATGCGCGACGAAGTCGGTTTCCGGCTGCCACATATCGGGCGCGGCCGCCGCAACCGCCTCGGCGATCCGCCCCTCCCAGCGCACCCATTCACCGAACAGGCCGAGAAGAGTGTTCGGCGCGTCGGGGAGCAAGGCGGCGAGCGGCGCGACCTTGCCGGCGCGCACGACGCCCGGCCAGCGCGCCTCATCGGCGCGCGTGAATGTCCCCAAGGCATATATATCGGGCATGAAGCGGCTCCTCTTCTGCCCGCTTCATAAGCCGCGGCGCGCCCCACGATCCAATCGGAAGCATGGTTGCAAGATATCAGCGATTGCGATAGCTCATCGCCCCACGGCTCGCTGCGATTGATACATTCACCTCTGGAGAGGTGCCGAAATGCGTTTCGAAAGGCTCGATCTCAACCTGCTCGTCGCGCTCGATGCGCTGATCGAGGATCGCAGCGTGTCGCTTGCCGCGCGGCGGCTCTTCCTCAGCCAGCCGGCGCTCAGCGGCGCGCTCAACCGCCTGCGCGAATATTTCCGGGACGACCTGCTGGTCCAGTCGGGCCGGCAGATGGTGCTGACGCCGAAGGCGGAGGAGCTTCGCGGGCCGGTGCGCGAAGCCTTGATGCTGATCCGCGCGCGCATCACCACCCCGCTCGTGTTCGATCCGGCGACGGCGCAGCGCCAGTTCACGATCGTCGCGTCGGACTTCGCCTATAATGTGCTGCTGGCGCCGGCCTTCGAGGAAGCGGCGCGCATCGCGCCCGGCATCACCTTCGAAATGCTGTGGACTGACCGGCTGGCGATGGAGCGGCTGGAAAGGGGCGAGGCCGATGTGGTGATAACCATCGCCAGCTATCTCTCCCCGGAGCATCCGCGCATCCCGATGTTCGAGGACGAGCCGGCGGTGATCTGCTGGTCGGGCAGCAAGCACGCCGCCGGCCTGACCGAGGAGAGCTTCCTTGCCGCCGGCCACGCCATCGCCTTCTTCGGCGACGACCGCCACCCGGCCTATACCGAGTCGCATTTCGCGCAGCAGGGCATCGCCCGGAAGATCGAGATACGGCTGCCCACCTTTTTCGCGCTTCCGCAGGCGGTCGTCGGGACGGAGCGCCTGGCGACGATGTGGCGGCGCCACGCGGAGTTTTTCGCAACCTTCCTGCCGATCACCGTGCATCGGCCACCCTGGCAACTCCCGAGGATCGTGGAAGAGGCGCAATGGCATAGCCTGAGGGCCAATGATGAAGGTATCAAATGGCTTATCAGGCTGCTTACCACGCAAGCTGAGAAGATTTCCTTCAGCCCCGCTTGAACGCTGATAGGTCGCATTCATTCAAACGATTTCCATGAGGCGCGCTCCCTCTCCTATCCTTGGCGCAAATGGATAGGGATATGGCCTATGAGTGGTATCAATGGCGTCGAGAGCGTCATCTATGGCGTCGAAGACCTGAATCTTTGCGTCCGTTACTTCGTCGATTTCGGATTGCCGCTGATCGAACAGGATCAGAAAGAGGCACTGTTCGAGCTTGAGGAAGGTTCGTCGGTCATCCTCCGCCCGCTCGCGAATGCAACGGTGCCGGGGCAGAAGCTGGTCGGCTACGGCGTGCAGCAGGTGATATGGGGCGTGCCCGACGCCAAATGGTTCGATCGGGTCGTGGCCCGGCTCCGCAAGGTGACGGACGTCAGGATCGACGGGGACGGCGCCGCCCGCTTCCTCGATGGCGACGGCATCGCCTGCGGCCTGCGCGTCTATCCGAAGCGAACGATCTGGGGCGCCCCTGATCCGCTCAACAGCTACGGCAACGTCAATCGCATCAACACGCATCGCAAGTGGCGGCTGAAGGCCAATCCGAAGACGATCGAGCATGTCGTTTTCCAGGTGCCTGACCCGGAGGCAAGCTGGGCCTGGTATCGCGACAATCTGGACTTCCGCCTCTCCGACGTTCAGCAGGACTTCGGCATCTTCGCGCGCGCGCCGGGCACCAACAATCACCACAATATCTACTGGCTGAAAGCGGACCTGCCCTTCCCCGGCCTCGATGGGCAGACGCGGTTCAACCACGTCAATTACGGCGTCGAGGATATGGACGAAGCGATGGTCGGCGCCAATTATATGGAGCGGCGCGGCTGGCAGAAGTCGGTCTGGGGGCTCGGCCGGCATCGCATCGCCAGCTCGATCTTCATGTATCTCCCCTGCCCCGCCGGCGGCGACGCCGAATATGGCGCGGACAGCGACGTGCTCGACGACAGCTGGGTGCCGCGCACGTGGAACGCGCGATTCGGCACGATGATCTTCATGCACAATCTGCAGCCCTGGATCTTCGACGAGGCGCCGTGGGACGTCAGCTATGTCGAAGGCACGACGCCCGCGCGCAAGGTGAAGCCGCATCCGGCCCAGCCGGACCAGGTCATCGAAGCCGAGAACGACAAGGAAAGCGCCGAATAGCGGACGGCACGGGGAGGAACCATGGTGAAGAAGCGGTATCGCGCCGATCATATCGGCAGCCTGCAACGACCGAAGGCGCTGCTCGACGAGGTCCACAGCATCTATGAGGCGGGCCACACCGCGCTGATGGCGGAGGAGCGGCGGAAGGACCGGAGCCGGCTTCATGCGATCGAGGATGAAGCGATCGAGCGGGTGCTTCGCAGGCAGGAGGAAATCGGCCTGCCCGTCGTCACCGACGGCGAATTTCGCCGGATCATGTATTTCAACTCCTTCTTCGACGCGGTGGACGGCATCGCGCCCAGCGCCGCCAAGCTCCATTTCCAGGACGATGAGGGAACCGTCGTCGAGCATGAAGGGCCCGCCGCGATCGTCGGCCGTCTCCGGAAGATCGACAATCCCGCCGCGCGCGAGGCGCAATTCGCGGCGGCGCATACCGGTCGGACGGTGAAGGTGACGTTCCCCACCGCCTCCTTTCTCGTCGCGCAGGCGGTGCTGGGGCCGGCCGTCGCCAGCGGGGCCTACCGCTCGCACGAGGAAGCCGCCGATGCGCTCGTCACCATCCTGCGCGAACTGGTCGACGAGACGATCGCCGCCGGCGCCAGCTACATCCAGTTCGACGTGTCGGGCTATATGATGATGGCCGCCAGCCCGATCGGCCAGATGCTCCGGTCCAAAGGCATGGATGTGGACGCGCTGCTGGCCCGGATGATGGAGGCGGACCGCAAGGTCGTGACCGGTCTGCCCGCGCATGTCACCACTTGCCTGCATCAGTGCCGGGGCAATTATGCGTCGCGCTATATCGTCAAGCATGATAATCTGGGCGAGCTTGGCGCGGCCTTCTTCTCGCTGCCCTACGATCGGTTCACGCTCGAATGGGATGGGCGGGTCGAGCGGAGCGATACCGACTATGAAGCCCTGAGCCGGGTGCCGCGCGGCGGCGCGACGGTGGTTCTGGGCGTCGTCAGCACACGGCATCGCGAGTTGGAGAGCGCGGACCAGATCAAGCGCACCGTCGAGCGCGCGGTGCGCCATATCCCGCTCGAACAGCTCGCCATCTCGCCGCAATGCGGCTTCGCCTCCGCCTTGACCACCGGCGACGACGACCGGCCCGACGGCAATCTCATCGATGAGGCGGTGCAATGGCAAAAGCTCGCTTTGCTCGTCGATACCGCGCGGGATATCTGGGGCGAGGCATAAGCGCCGCCCGACAGCGAAGGAAGCAGGGTCATGGATGATGCTTTTGCGCGGGTGCTCGCCCGCTATGAGAGCCGCGCGGCGGAAGAGGAGCGGCTTTGGCGGCAGACCGCACCGTCGGAGATCATGGCACGCAGGGACGAATTCCTGCTTCATGTCGGGCCTGAGACGGGGGAAGTCCTGCTGTCACTGGCCGCCGCGCGCGGCGCCCGGCACATCGTCGAGCTTGGCACCTCTTATGGCTATTCCACCCTCTTCCTGGCCGAGGCGGCACGTCGCACCGGCGGGCGGGTGACGACGCTGGAACTGGCGAAGGAAAAGCAGGATCATGCCCGCGCCCAGCTTGCGGAAGCCGGGCTCGCGGGCCATGTCGAGTGGCTGACGGGCGACGCGCTGGACCTGCTCGACACGATCGGACCCGACGTCGATTTCGTGCTGATTGATCTGTGGAAGGATCTCTACGTTCCCTGTCTGGAAAAGCTCTATCCGAAGCTCGCCGACAATGCCGTGATTGCGGCGGACAACATGCTCCTTCCCGAAATCGCGCGGCCCGAAGCGGAGGCCTATCGCGCGGCCGTCCGCGCAAAACCCGATCTGCAATCGGTGCTGCTCCCGATCGGCAGCGGGATCGAGCTGTCCTGCCTGTGGCGGAACCCGCCCGTCTGATGGCGGTCGTCGTCCAGACCGATCGCGCCTGGCCCGACGATGACGTCGAGCGCGCGGTGATCGAAGGCGCGGGGCACCGCCTCGTCTCCGGCCCGGCTACACCCGCGTCTGCGGAGGCGATCGAGGCGCTGGTCGCGGCGCACGATCCGCGGGCGATCCTGACCTGCTGGGCGCCGGTGTCAGCGCGGGCGATCGCCCTTCCGAGCGATCTCGGGATCGTCCAGCGGCTCGGTGTCGGGCTCGACAATATCGCCGTCGCCGCCGCGAGCGCGCGAGGGGCCTGGGTCGCGAACGTGCCCGATTATTGCGTCGGCGAGGTGGCGGATCACGCCGTGGCGCTGCTGCTCGCCTGGGCGCGCGGGATCGTCGCCTTCGACATGGATGTGAAGGGCGGCCGCTGGGACCCGGCGGCGGCCCGTCTGCGCCGGATTGCCGACCTCACCGTGGGGATCATCGGCTATGGCCGGATCGGCCGGAGCACCGCATCGAAGCTGCGCGCCTTCGGGTGCCGCATCCTCGCCCACAGCCGTGGCAGGGTTGACGATCCGGCGGTCGAGGCGGTGACGCTCGACGCGCTGCTGGCGGCCAGCGACGTGGTGATCGTCCATGCGCCGCTCACAGAAGCCACCCACCACCTGCTCGATGTCGATCGCATCGCGCGGATGCGGACGGGCGCCTTCCTCATCAATGTCAGCCGGGGCGCGATCGTCGACAACCAGGCGCTGCTCGCCGCGCTGGAAACGGGGCAAATCGGCGGCGCTGGCCTCGACGTGGTCGAGGACGAACCCGATCCGCCGCGCGCGCTGATCGATCGGCGCGACGTGATCGTCACCCCGCACATCGCCTTCTCCTCCGAAGCCTCGCTGGCCGAACTGCGCCGCCGCGCGGCGGAGGAGGTGGTGCGTGTTCTGAACGGCGATCCCCCGCAATTTCCTTGCAACCAGCCCGAAGGACGGGCCTGACGATCGATCTTACCCGTTTCTGGCCGAAACCGGCGCATCGAGGCCCAGCAACGCCGCCGCGTTTAGCCCGAGAATCTTTTCCCGATCCTGCTCGGCCAGACGCGCATGAAAGCCGACGGGATCGGGCTCGGCCATATCGAAGGGATAGTCGGTGCCGAGGCACAGCCTGTCCGCCCCATGTGTGCGTATGAGGCCGTCGAGCTGATCCTGATCGAACACCAAGGTATCGAGCCACACCTGCCGCAAATAGGTGGAAGGTTCGCGATCGATATGTTGCCGGCAATCCTCGCGCGCGCGGAAGGCGTGATCCATGCGCCCCCAATAGCCGGGCAGATAGCCGCCGCCATGCGCAACACAGAGCTTGAGACCCGGATGGGCGTCGAGCACGCCGCCGAAAATCAGATGGCTGAGCGCGATCGTCGATTCGATCGGATTGCCGATGATATTGTCGAGATAATGTTCGGCGAGGCGCTGCCCATGCGTGAAGCCCAACGGGTGCATGAAAATCAGCACGCCCAATTCCTCGGCCGCCGCGAAGAAGGGACGGAACGCGGGATCGGCAAGCTCGCGCCCGTCGACATTGGAGCTGATCTCGATCCCGCGCAGATCGAGTTCTTCGACGCAGCGCCGCATTTCCGCGATCGCCATCTCCACATTCTGCAACGGCACCGTGCCCATGCCGACCAGCCGATCCGGATGGCGCCCGACCGCCTCGGCCATGCCGTCGTTGATCGTCCGCGCCGTCTCCCGCCCCAGTTCAGGCGGAGCGAAATAATAATATTGGCCCGGCGACGGACTGATCGCCTGTACATCGACACCAAGCGCATCCATGTCGGCAATGCGCTGATCGACGCCGTTCAGCTTCGGCCCGATCGCGGCGAACAGCTTGCCGTTCACCGCCCTGGACGCGTCCGACGTGAAGGCGAGCGGGTCCGGCGGGTTCGCTATGTGCGACCGGATCAGCGCCTCGGCGGCTGGAATGCTGAGGTGACAATGGATATCGACGACGAGATGCCTGCCGCGCTGGCTGACCGGGATCGGTTTGCGCCTATGGCCGCAGGTGGAGATGGCGCCCGCCATCAGATCGCCTCGGCAAGTTTGTGCATCGCCATGCCCATACGCTGGCCGATCTCCTCCGCCGGCGCATGCTCCAACTGACGTTTGCAAATGCCGACGCTGCTTTCGACCACGAACTTGCACCGTTCGAACCGGCGATCCTCGAAGGCGGCAAGCCCGCGCTCGACATCGCCGCCCGCCCGGGCCAGCTCCTCGCTCAGCACCAGTGCGTCTTCGACCGCGATGCCCGCGCCGCTGGCGAGATGCGCGGTGGTGGCGTGCACCGCATCGCCGATCAGCACCACCCGCCCCTTGTGCCAGGGCAGCGGCTGGAATGCATATTCGAACGGCCGCTGCACGATCGAGGACTGGTCGGTGATGCCGTCGCGGACGCGCGCCATGTCGCCGCCGAAATCCTTGAGCAGGTTGCGGACGAAGGCCGGCTTCTCCGCCTTCGCGATATGCCGGGGGTTCGGCTCCGGGTGCAGGATGAACGAATAAACCTCGTCCTGCGAGCAAGGGACCGTGCCCGCAACATTCTCGTGCCCGAAATAGAACATGCTGACGTCCATCCCGGCCGGCCGGGGCGATACGACGCGCCAGCTCATCTGTCCCGAATAAACCGGCTCGGCCGGATGCTCGAACAGCATCGCACGCATCTTCGAATAGATGCCGTCGGCGCCGACCACGAGGTCGTAACGGCGCTTGCTGCCGTCGCTGAAGGTGGCATCGACGCCCGTTCCATCCTGATCGAGCGCATCGACGGTGATGCCCAGCCGCACATCGGCGCCCAGCGCCAACACTTGCCCCGACATGATTTCATGAAGCTTCGGCCGCATGATCCCGCCGGCCGAAGGCAGGCCGGGCTCGATCGGAAGCTCCTCCATCTCCGCGAGTTGCATGCCGTTGAACAGGTGTATCTTCGACCCGACCGAAAGAAATCCGTGCTCAGCGATGGCGTTTAGCAGCCCCAGATCGCGAAAAGCGCGCAGCGTCGGCCCGGTGATCGTGATGCCGGCGCCATAGACCTTCCATTCGGGATCGATGTCGACGACGTCCACGCCGACGCCCCGCTTCATAAGCGCGATCGCGGTCGCCATCCCGCCGATCCCGCCGCCGACGATCAGCACGCGATCCAGACCTTCGATCATCATTTAATCCTCGAAAATGGCGACGGCGCGGGTCCAGCCGGCGGACGCGCCCTTCACCTTGTGGGGGAAGCAGGAGACGGTGAAGCCGAACGGCGGCAGCACCTCGAGATTGTGGAGCTTCTCCAGATGGCAGTAACCGATGTCGCGGCCTGCCTTGTGCCCTTCCCAGATGAGCGAGGTATCGCCCGTCTCCTTCACCCGCTCGGCCGTGTAGCTGAACGGCGCATCCCAGGACCAGGCGTCGGTGCCTGTCACCCGCACCCCGCGCGAGGTGAGATACATGGTCGCCTCATAACCCATGCCGCAGCCGATATTGACGAAGTCGGGATTGCCCACCGCCTTGCCGGCGGCGGTGTTCACCAGCACGATGTCCAATGGCTGAAGCGTATAGCCGATCCGCTCCAGCTCAGCCTCGACCTCGGCTGCCGTCACGACATGGCCATCGGGCAGATGCCGGAAATCGAGCTTCACGCCCGGTCGGAAGCACCAGTCTAGCGGCACCTCGTCGATCGTGATCGCGCGCTTCCCGCCGTCCATGGTCGGGTGATAATGATAAGGCGCGTCGAGATGCGTGCCGTTGTGCGTCGTCAGCGTGACGATCTCAGCCGCCGCGAACCCCTCCCCGCCGGGATATTGCTCGGCCTTCACGCCGGGGAAGAAATGCTCGGCTTCGGCCACCGTTTCACGGTGCGCCTGATAGGTGATCTTCGGCCGCATGAAAGGCGGGTCGGTAATCACGTCATTTTCCAGATAGATCGAAAGATCGACGAAGCGCCGGTTCATTCCCTTCCCCTCCTTTTCCCAAGGGTTAGCGCCGCACCACGACCCTGGGAAAGTACTTCTGACGATAGAAGCTATCACTATGGCCGATGGCCGCCTCTCTCAGGCCGGCTCCACCTCGATCGGCAACCGCGCGATCGCGTGCAGCGTGTTGTTGAGCCGCCGCTCCGGCTCGCCCGCAAGCCGGATCGATTTCATCCGCGAGATGAGCGCATTCAGCACCAGCTCCGCCTCCAGCCGCGCCACCATCTGCCCCAGGCACTGGTGGACGCCGAAACCGAAGCCGACATGGCCGCTCGCCGAACGATCGATGTCGAACCTGTCCGGATTTTCCCACTTGCGAGGGTCGCGGTTCGCCGCCGCCAGGAACAGCAGCACCTTGGCGCCCTGAGGGATGGACACGCCGCCCAGTTCCACATCGCGCGTCGTGGTCCGAAAGAAAATCTGTACGGTCGAATCCCAGCGCAGGCTCTCTTCGAACGCCTTTTTGGCCAGCGCGGGACTGGTCTGCAGCTTCCGCCATTCCTCGGGAAAGGTGGCGAAGGCGAGCATCATGTGGGAAATGCCGTTCACGGTCGTATCGACGCCCGCCGAGAGGAAGGAGCGCACCAGCCGCTCGGCCTCGTCATGCGTGCAGGCGCCGCGATCGGCCGCCTCGTAAACCGCCATACCCCAGCCTGAGGCGGAGAGATTCTCCCGCTTGCAGGCGCTCGCCACCCAGGCGATGGCGCTGGCCGCTTCCTCGTTCGAAGTCTCGAAGATATGATTGCGCGGGCCGAAAGCGTTGAAGGTCGCGCGCGCATAAGCGAGGAGTTGCGCGCGCCCCTCTTCCGGAACGCCGATCGTGTCGGGAAACACGCGCATCGGATAGGCCTCGCCCAGATCGGCCACCGCGTCGAACGATCGCTTTTCGACCAGCTCGTCCGCCAGCGCCTCGGCGCGTTCGGCCCAGATCGGCCGAAGCGCCTTCAGCGCTTTCAGATTCACGATGGCATTCATCAGGCCGCGTGTGCGATCATGCAGCGGTGGATCGGTTTCCAGCAGCAGCGAGGGCGGCCGCCATGGCGTTTCTCGCGAGAAATCGCTAAGGCCGACGCCGCGCCCTGAGCAAAAGGTCGCATGATCGCGCAACGCCGCCTGCACCTCGGCAAAACGGGCGGCTCCATAAGCGCCGATCGGATCGAGCCAGACCACCGGTCCCGCCTCGCGCAACGTTTCGTGATGCGCATAAGGGTCCGCGAGGAAGGCATCATCGAACGGATCGAGCGAGAGGCGAGGCGCTTCCATCAAGGCGATGTTCTTCCGCCCAGCGTATCGGCGAACCAATCGGCGATATAGTCGCGGCCGAACGACATATTGTCGGCGCCGACATGTTCCACGCCGCCCTCGCGCTCGGTGAATATCTTCAACTCGCGCTTCGGGCTGTTCGCCAATTGGTCGAAGCTTTGCCGGGCATAATCGAGCGCGATCTGCCGGTCCTTGGCACCATGCGTAACCAGGAAGGGAACCTTGATGCGCTCCATGACGCCGTTCAGGTTCATTCCCGCCGCCTTGGCCAGGAAATCATCGATATCGCTGGCGCCGAACACCCATAGGACATGCGCCCAATAATGCGGCACCGGATTTTCGCCCTCGCGATTGAGGCGGCGCTGCTGGACCTCGGCCCAATTATGATTGGCGCCCCACACCGCGCCCGAGGCGAAGCGCGGCTCGAACGCGACGGCGCGCGGCGCATAATAGCCGCCCAATGAAATGCCGGTCATGCCGAGGCGCGTGGCATCGACATCGGGCTGCGTCTCCAGCCAGTCGACCCAGGCCGAGGCCCAGCGCTCGCTCTCATGCGTCGCGGGGAGGCCATGCAGCCGCAGCGCTTCTCCCGTCCCCGGCTGATCGACGCACAAGGTCGATATGCCGCGCCTGGCGAGCGCCGCCGGCAAGCCGCTGAAGAACAACAGTTCCTTGCTGCTGTCGAGGCCATTGCAATAGACGACCGCCGGCTTCGGCCCCGCTCCCGGTGCGCGATGGAACAAGGCGCTGAGCGGCCTGCCCGCGTCATAATCGATTTCTACCCGCTCGATCGGATCGCCTGAAAAGCGGACGCCGCGACTGAAGGCGTCGAGCGCCTTGGCGTAAGTCTCCTTGCGACCCGGATGGCCGTGGCCCTGCATCCGTTCGGCGGTCAGATAGTAGATCGCGGCGCGCTTCAGCTTCTCCCCGGCGGAGAACAAGTGACCACCCGCCTCGTCTTCCGCCGCCAATTCCGTCAGCGTATCGGCAACGCGCACCCATTGCTCCAGGAATGCGCCGGTCCCCGCATCCTCGCCGCGCTCGGCCGCGTCGCGGATCGGCTGCGACATGTCCATGATCTCACCGATCTTGCCGCCGCTTTCGAGCGCGATCGCCAGCGAGAGATTCCAGACATAGTTGGGGAAATAATCGAACAGCGCCATGCGTCAGGCCTCCGCCGCCTGAAACAGGCCCTTGTCGGGCTCCGCCTGAGGCATTTTCTGCGGGCCGCCGACGGCGATGCCCCATTGATCCATGATATCGGGGCTGGGTTCGTACACCGTCGGTTGCCAGCTCGCTTCATCCACCCGCTCAAGCTCGGCCGTATATTCGACGGCAAAGCCGTTGGGCGTGGTGAAATAGCTGAAGGTATTATCGCCGGCGGTATGGCGGCCGGGTCCCCATTTGAGGTCCACGCCCCGCTTGCGGAGCCGCGAGATGCCCCGGATCATGTCGTCGGCGCCCAGCATGTCATAGGCCACATGGTTGAGGCATGGCGGCCCCGGCAGGAAGGCGATGCGATGATGCCATTCGTTGCAGCGCAGGAAGGACATGAAATCGCCGATCCAGTCGCTGAGCCGGAAGCCGAGCACGTCGATGAAGAATTGCGTCGCCGCCTTATGGTCGGGCGAGTGCATGACGATGTGGCTGATCCGCTGCGGAATGCCTTCCCAGCGCACCAGTTCGCGCGCTTCGCCGCGCTCGACGTCGCTCGATATTTCGAAGGACAGGCCGTCGGGGCTGAAGAAGCGGAAGCCGTATCCACCGCCGAAGCCGTCCAGCGCGCGCGGCGCGAAGATCACCCGCGCGCCGGCCTCGATCACCTTGCCATGCAAGGCATCGACGTCGGCCCGGCTGGCGGCGGCCAGCGCGATCACGTCGATGCGCTTTTCCGCCGCCGGGCGCAGCCGGACGACATACAGCTCGTCATGCCCGTGCGTTGCGAAATAGATCATGCCGTCGCGCTCGGCGACTTCGCGCAAGCCCCAGATGTCGCGATAAAAGGCCCGTTCGGCCTCTATGTCCGTCACTCCATATCCGACGTAGCGGATTTCCGTTACGCGAGCCATTTTCGTGATTACTCCTGCCGATGCGCTACGATCGGTCCCATTCCGTCGGGTCCTGTCGAGCAGGCATCGCCGTCGGACCGCTTGCTGTAAAACTTGTTGTTTGGATCGAAGCTATCGCTCCGCGTTATTGCACTTGCTCGTGTGGCGATCTCATGCGCGCACCATGCCCTCCTCGGCGATCAGCCTGTCCAGCCTGCGCCGGGCCCGCACCGCGGGCGCGTCGGTCGAAAGCAGGATGGGTTCGAGCGACCAGAGATCGTCGGTGCCCATCCGCGCCTGCTGCTTCTCCAGCATCGGCTTGTCCTCCCTCTCGAACGCCTGCGTCAGCGTCTGGCGAAGAAGCGCGCTGAAATCCGCGTCGTGCGGCAGGAAGCGACGCGTCGAGCAGAAGAAATAATGCGTCGTCGTCGCGGTTTCGGGCACCATATTATGCAGGGTGAACGCTTCATCCTCCGCCGTGCGCGCGATGCCGGCGGGCTTGGCCGCGGTGCCGAGAACCATCAGCGCCGGCGCCGACCAGACGACCTGCGTCCAGATATCGGCCTTTCCTTCGGGAACCATCGCCTTGAAGGCTGGCGGCGGCTCGCACCCTTCGGACAGCCATTCGGCGACGACCTTGCCCTCCTCCTCCCAACTGCGCGCCTTCGCCTCCGTCATCATACCACCCAGCGTGGTCGGATGCAGATAATCGGCGTGGCTCAGGTCGAGGATATTGTCGGCGAGTAACTGATAATTGGCCTTGGTCGGCATATAGCCGGCGATTCTGGCGGCCTCCGGGGTTTCGTCGACGAACGAAAGGTCGGGGACCAAGGCGACGTCGGCCAGACCGGGCTCCCCCATCCATATCCACAAGGCGGTGTGGCGTTCCGCCACCGGATAGGCTTGCACGCGCATCCGCGAAGTGATCGGGCCATGCGGGTTGCGGACGCAGGCGCCGTCAGGTCCGAACGCCAGCCCATGATAGCCGCACGTCACCGCCCCTTCCCCGATCCGCCCGGCGGACAGCGGCGCGAAACGATGCGGACAGCGATCGAACAAGGCCGCGACCGAGTCGTCCTGCGTCCGATAGAAGAGGATCGGTTCGCCCAGAATCGTGCGGGCGAGCGGCTCGCCGGGCTTCAATTCGGCGCCCCAACCAGCCTGATACCAGGCATTTCGCAGCCACTTCATTGCGTGCCTTGAAGATCCGGCTGGACGCGTCCCGCCGAAACATTCCGGTTTCGCATCGCTTCAAGCAGGCGGCGCGCCCGCGTACCTCCGGCATCCACGCCGAGGAACACCGGCTTCTGCTCCCAGAAATCACCGCCTTCGATATTGTCGAAAGCCGCCTCGATCATCGGCTTGTCCTCGACGTCGAAGGCCTGCTGGAACAGCGTCTGAATCTCGGCCATCGCGTTCGGATCATCCAGCGGAAAGGGTGATGTCGTTGCCCAGAAATAATGTGTCGTCGTTTCGCTCTCCGGCGTCAGGATATGCGCCTGATCGACCAGCACGCCGCCTTCGCGCGACTGGCCGGCGGGTGTCGCGCCGATATGCAGATACATCGTCGCCGGGGCATTCCACCGCATGTCGAGCCAATGGTCGGTAATCAGATCGGGCGGATAGATGCCTGCGGTATGCGAAGGCGCGGGCACATTGGGCATCCACCAGTTCGAATGGAGCGTGTCGCCTTCCTGACGGACCTCATGTCGCCCCGCGAAGATCACGCCGGCGCCGGCAAAGCTGCCCTTGTGGACGAACTCGATATGGCTCAGGTCCATCAGATTGTCGGTGCCATATTCGTAATTCGCGCGCATCAGCGTGTAGCCGCGCAAAATGGTGCCCGTCTGCGGGTTCAGGAACGGCAGCGCGACGATCCTGCTCTCGTCCGCCTCGGCGGGATCGCCCGGCCAGAACCAGACGATGCCGTCCTTCTCCGCGACCGGATAGGTACGCACCGACGCGCCGGCCGGCAGCTTGTCAGAAAAGGGATTGTGCACGCATTGGCCGCCCGCATCGAAGCGAAGGCCGTGATAGCCGCAGGCGATCGTATCGCCATGGCGTTCGCCAAGGCTGAGCGGCGCGAAGCGGTGCGGGCAGCGATCGTTCATCATCGCCACCCGACCATCCTGCCGGCGAAAGATCAGGATCTTCCGTCCAACGAGACGGCGCGACACCAGCGTCTCGCCGATTTCCTCGCTCCATGCGGCCATGTGCCAGGCATTGGGTAGAAAACTGCTCATGACGGCACGCTAATGGAGCGGCGCACATTCGGGAAAATGAATGTGCGAATGCAATGTATCACCTTGGCCGATGGATTGCCGATCACGCCGGCGGCCGGGTGTGTCGTTCGAACATGCTCCGCTTCTGCCGATGCGCATGCTCCCTGAAGAGCGCCTCGGCCCTCGCGCCGTCGCCATCGCGGAGGGCATCAACGATATCATGATGCTGATGATGGGCGCGGAGCAGCAGATCGCGCCGCTCCTCCCGATCGACCTGATCGAAGACGATAACATCGGGCGAGACGAACGGAACCCTGTTCAGCCGCACAACCATCGACTTCACGAGATCGGGCGCCCCCACCTCGACGATGGCACAATGAAACCGCCCGTTGATCGCCCCATAACGCTGTTCCTCGTCGCGGCCGAACGACGCCTGTCGGAAGAGTCTGTCTCCTTCGTCAAGGCAGTGGCGCATCAGTGTGAGCGTCTCCGCCGACAATCCCTCCTCAGCCAGCGATCGGGCGGCATAGCCCTCCAGCATCGCCCGAATGTCCAGCGCGGTGACGCTCTCCTCGCTGCTGAAGCCCTTCACGGCATATCCCCGGCGGCCGACGGGCACGAGGAAGCCCTCCGCCGCCAGCGCGGGAAGGGCGTTGCGGATCGGCGTGCGGGAGAGGCCGAGGCGCGCCGCCATAGCCTGCTCCGTGACGCGCGCGCCAGGCTCCAGCTCTCCCGACAGGACCAGCTCGCGAATTCTGTTCAGAAGCGGCGAATGCTCCATACCGATGCCCTTTCATAGGGATGCAAATTGTATCCCATTCATGTGATTTATGGGTGGAATAAGCAGAAATTGGCTTATCATTGTATCCCAAAAATGCTTACCAGCCATCATCGCATAGCAGGAGGCGAATTTGACCCAGTCACTCCAGGACAAGATAGACGCCGCCGGAAATCCGGCGGCCATGCTGCATAGCTCGCAGGTCGGCCCCTATGTCTTTCCCGTCGCGCCGGAATTCTCCAACTGGCGGGACGAGCAGGAAGCGTGGAACAACACCGCCATCCTCTTCGATCAATCGAATCACATGACCGATCTGTACGTCGAAGGCCCCGACACCGTCCGGCTCCTGTCGGAACTCGGCATCAACGGTTTCCGGAATTTCGGCCGCAACAAGGCGAAGCAGTTCGTCGCCTGCAATCATGACGGGCAGGTGATCGGCGATGCCATCCTCTTCGGGCTCAAAGACGATCGGGTGAATATCGTTGGCCGGCCGCACGTCCCCGACTGGGTGGAGTTCAATGCCGGCGCGGGCGGCTATGACGTGCGGGTGGAGCGAGACGAACGCTCGATCGCCAATCCCGCCGGTCGCAAGACCTACCGCTTCGAAATCCAGGGGCCCAAGGCCTGGGCCATTCTGGAGCATGTGAACGGCGGCCCTATTGCGGATTTCAAATTCTTCTCGATGGGCGAGATCAGGATCGCCGGCCGCCCTGTCCGGGCGCTGAAACATGGCATGGCGGCCGCGCCGGGCCTCGAAATCTGGGGGCCGCGCGAAGAAGGCGAGGAGGTTCGCGCCCACATCCTCGAAGCGGGGCGAGAGTTCGGGCTCCTTCAGGGCGGCGCCCGCGCCTATTCGACGGCGAGCACCGAATCGGGCTGGTTCGCCTCGGTGCTGCCCGCGATCTACACCGGCGAAAAGCTGCGGCCTTATCGCGAGTGGCTGGGCGCCGGTTCATGGGAGGCGACGGCGTCGCTGGGCGGCAGCTTCTATTCCGATGCTATCGAGGACTATTATTCGACGCCTTGGGATATCGGCTATGATTTCGTCGATTTCGGGCACGACTTCATCGGCCGCGAAGCGTTGCTCGCGTCCAGGGATGCGCCGCATCTCAAGAAGGTCACGCTCACATGGGACATTGACGACGTGGTCCGGATCTTCCGGTCGCAATTCAGCGAGGGCGACCAGCGCTTCAAATATATGGACATGCCGGCGTCGCACTATGCGACATTCCCGTTCGATTCGGTGATGATCGGGGGCCGGCGCGTCGGTGTGTCCACCTATCCGGTCTACAGTTCCAACGTGCGGCGCTGGGTGTCGCTTTCGCTCGTCCCATCCGAAATCGCCATGGGTACAGCCGTTTCGATTCTGTGGGGGGAGCCGAACGGCGGCTCGCCCCGGCCGGTCGTCGAGCGCCATCGCCAGACCGAAGTCCGCGCGGAGGTGGGTCCCAGCCCCCTGCCCGCCAAGGCGCGCGAGGGCTATCGTCCCCACGCCAGCACCTGAACTACGAAGGATGGCACGTATGGCGGGAAGCGCTGGTGGGCCCGGCAGGACTCGAACCCGCAACCTAGCCGTTATGAGCGGCCAGCTCTAACCATTGAGCTACAGGCCCCGCCATGCGCTAGCCGCACGCGATAGCGGAGCGCCGACGGTGCTGGCAAGAGACGTCAGCCGTTGCCGCTGAGCGCCTGCCCGGTTTCGGCCGGAAGGCGCAGGACGAACGCCTCGCCGGAAAGGTCGAGGCTGCCGCCCGCGCCGCTCGCAAGGTTGCGGATCAGCCTGAGGGCGAAGCCCAGGCCGAGCGCGGGTGCCTCGGGCCAGTCGCCCTCGGGGCTGTAGCCGGGATCGAGCAAGCCACGCTCGTCGCGCCCCGCGAGCAGGCGCGGCCGCGCCACCGTCAGGCGCAGTTGCCCGTCGGCGCGATCGAGCACCGCCGAGATCGTCTCGCCCCGCTGCGCGAGGCCGATCGTCGCCGAGAGCAGCCGCGCCATCATCCGTTCGACCGAGACGGGATCGACCTCGATCGGCGGCAGGCTCTGCGCGATGCGGAAATCGAGCCGCACGCCCCGCTCCAGCGCCCCTCGCTCATATTCGCCATGCAGGCGCGTGAGCAGCGCCGCGCCGTCGACGGACCCCTGCCCCGTGATCGGCCGGCGCGATTCGGCGCGCGCGGCGATGTCGAGATCGTCGACCGCCGCCAGCAGCCGACGCCCCTGCATCACGATATCGGTGGCGCGGGTGCGGTACGGGAGCGAGACAGGACCCAGCATCTGCGCCTCGATCATCTCGGCAAAGCCGATGATCGCGTTCAGCGGCGTGCGCAGTTCGTGGACGAGCTGGCGCAGCGAATCGGGCGCGAAGCCCGATCCGTAAAGCCCGCCCTCGGCCGGGGCATGGGTCGCGCTCTCGCCGGCGCGCGGGCGACGGCCGGTGCCGCGATAGCCGGTGAAGCGCCCGTCACGCGGATCGAAGAAGGGCACCGCCGAAATCCGCCACTCGCCCGCGACGGGGCCGTCGCCCGCCACCGAGAGCCGCGCGTCGCGGAAAGGCGCGCGCTGGCGGAAAGCGCCGGCGGCATGGCCGTCCACGCCGCGATCATGCCCGCCCGCCATCGCGATCGTCTCGCCGATCAGCGGTGCGCGCGGCACGCCCTCCACCCAGGCGAACACGCCATCGGGGCCGGTTTCGAAGTGGAATTCCTCCTCCGGTTCGGCGGCCGCGGCAGGCACGCTTTCGATCGGCTCGGGCGGCGGCGTGCCGTTGCGCCGGAAGTCGGCGATCCGCGCCAGCAGATCGCGAATCTGCGTCTCGCCCTCGGTAAGCGACTCCTCGATCGTCCGATCGGACAGCACCGCCCCTTCGCCGTGCGGCAGCGCGAAATCGCTGGGGCCGAAGCTCGCCAGGGCGGCTTCCACTTCGGGTGACAGGTCACGGCGGTGGCGCAGCAGCGCGCGCGCCGTCGGCGTCAGCCGGGGGAGCAGCGCGATCCACTGCGCCGCATCGAGCTGTGTCGAGCGCAGCAGCGGCGCGCAAACCGCCGGCGGCTCCTCCGCCATCAGCGCAACGACGGCGACGGGCAGCGGCCGATCGGCGATCGCCAGCGCCGCCTCCGCGCGTACCATCAGCGGAATCTGTGCTCGCAGCCGGCGCAGCAGATCGAACGCCTCGTCCGAAAAGCGGTCGGCATCGTCGCCACGGGTCTGCGCGAGAATATCGATGATCTGCCGCCACGCCGCATCGCGGGCGGCGGCATCATCCAGCGGCTGGGCGAGAACCGTCGCGAGCTTGTCGTCGAACCGCACCGCAAGGACCTCCCTTATCCGCGTGGCGCCGGCAACCCCCTGTCGCAAGCGGCCAACCGTTAGCCGCCTCGTCGCCTTGGGGAAAGCATGATTTCGCTTGTCCTGCCCCATCCGTCATAAAGCGGGACAATTGCCAGAGGATGAAAGATAATTATATGGCGCCACACTCTTCTGGAAGGAAATGCCATGGCCGCCACGCAGCTCGATTCGACGGATCGCCTGATCCTCGCGGCGCTCCAGAAGGACGGACGCATCACCAATGTCGAGCTGGCGCGTCGGGCCGGGTTGACGGCGCCACCCTGCCTGCGCCGCGTGCGCGCGCTGGAGGAAGAGGGGGTGATCGACAGCTATCATGCCCGGCTCAACGCCAACGCGCTGGGCTACGGCATCATGGTCTTCGCCCTCGTCAGCCTGAAGAGTCAGGCGGAGGAGGACCTGCGCGCGTTCGAGCGCCACGTCGCGGCGCTGCCCGAGATACGCGAATGCCACATGCTGAACGGCGAGATCGACTTCATTCTGAAGATCGTCGCGCATGACCTGCAGGCTTTCCAGGCGTTCCTCACCTCGCATCTGACGCCTGCCCCCAATGTGGCGAGCGTCAAGACGTCGCTCACCATCCGTACCTCGAAGGACGAGCCGGGCATCCCCGTCGATCCGGCCTGATCATTTCGCTTCCCGCGCGGCCGCCCTTCCCTCCCGTGACGGCAAGGTGCAGCATGATCCTCTAGGAGAAATGCGACCACGAACGAGAGGAAGCGGCCTTGAAACCGACGCTCTATCATTGGGAGCCCAACGCCAATTCGGGCAAGCCCATGCTGACGATGGTCGAGAAGGGCGTCGATTTCGACAGCCACTATCTCGACCTGTTGAACTTCGATCAGCACAAGCCGGATTATCTGGCGATCAATCCGCAGGGCACGATCCCGGCGATGACGCATGGCGACAAGGTGCTCACCGAATCGTCGGCGATGATGGAATATATCGACGAGGCGTTCGACGGCCCCTTGCTGATGCCTGCCGATCCGGTCGAGCGCTGGCGCGCGCGCTGGTGGATGAAGTTCATCGATCAGTGGCTCGCCCCCTCCTTCTCGATGATCGGGTGGAGCATTTTCATCGGCCCGTCGGTACGCAGCCGCGACCCGAAGGAGCTGGAAGCCGCGATCGATCGCATCCCCCTTCCCGAGCGGCGCACCGCGTGGCGCAAGGCGATCTACGGCCAGTTCGGCGAGGCCGAGATGGCCGAGTCGAAGCGGCGCGTGGCCGAAGGCATCCGCATCCTGGAAGACACGTTGTCAAAGCGGCCGTGGCTTGCGGGGAACAGCTATTCGCTGGCCGATATCAACGGTTTCAACACCACCTATGCGCTGCCGCTGTCGCAGCCCGATCTGTCGAACGACGAAAAGACGCCGCACATCATGGAGTGGCTGCGCAAGATCTATGAGCGCCCCGCCGCCAGGAAAACATGGGCGATGGGCCGGACCGACATGGTGAAGCGCGTATCGATTCTCGAGCGGGGAGCGAAGTGATGGCCCTTACCCTCTATCATGGCGAACCCAACGGCCCGTCGCTCACGGTGCTGGCCACCCTGTTCGAAAAGGGCATCGAGGCGACGCTGAAGAAGATCGATCTCGCGGCGGGCGAGCGGCACGAGCAGCCCTTCGCGCATGAGACCGAGGTGGCGATGAGCGTCGAAGGCGAAGGCCCCGTGCTCGTCGCCGACGGCGTGGCGATGACCGACGGCTTCTTCGTCGCCCTCTATCTGGAGGAGGCCTTTCCCGGCAATCCGCTCCGCCCGGCGGGCGCGTTCGGCCATTGGGAACTCCTCACCTGGTGCCGCTGGATGAACGAGCGAATGGCGCCGGCGGCGGCCTTCCTCGGCACGCGCGCCTATCTCGCGCCGAAGTTCGCGGGCAAGGCGCCGGACACGTCGAAGATCGTCGCCAATGATCTCGCCGATCGCTGGCGCGCCATCGTCGCCAACGACTTCCCCGAAAACCAGCTTACCGACTCGCATGCGAAGATCGCGCAGGCGGTTGAGAAGATCGAGGCGGCGCTGGCCGACAAGGAATGGCTCCTCGGCCCGTTCACGATCGCGGACATCGACACCTACGCCTGGCTTGCCGCGATGCCGCTGCTCTCGCCCGCCGCCTTCGCGGACAAGCCGCGCACGGCCGACTGGATGGCGCGGGTGAAGGCGCGCCCCTCGGTGCAGCGTGCGCTGGCGCTTGCCACGGCGGGCGAGCCGACGCAGGCTTGGGCGCCGGGGCCCGAGATCAACCGCTGGGGTTGATCCGCGCTGAAGGCCGGGGGGCGCGGCGAATATGCCGCGCTCCGGCTTGCCGCACGACGGCGTCCACGGCCGGGGAGAAACGGGGGAGCGGATGCGTTCGATTGATTTCTTCGACAAGGGCGTCGACCTGACGCCCGACCGGATCGCCTTGATCGAGGGCGACCAGCGCATGACCTTCCTCGAGCTTCAGCGCGAAACCTTCCGCTTCGCGGCCGCGCTGGTCCGTGATGGCGCCCCCCGCCAATCGACTGTCGCCATCTATGCGCCCAATCATTGGACAGTGCTGGTCGCGCTGTTCGGCCTGTGGCGGGCGGGCTGCAAATGGGTGCCCGTCAATGCGCGCAACGCGATCGACGCGAACGCCGAATATCTCGATTATGTGCGGTGCGAACGGCTTTTCTATCACAGCTCGATGGCCGCCGAGGCCGAGTTGCTGCGCCAGCGCGTGCCCAGCCTCGTCTCGCTCATCTGCCTCGACAAGCCCAATGCCGGCGACCGCTCGCTCGATCAGTTCATGGACGGCCTCGCGCCCGAGGATTATGTCGATGAGCCCGACTGCTTCGGCAATCTGGAGGAGATCGTCGGCATCTTCGCCACCGGCGGCACGACCGGCGCGTCCAAGGGCGTGCAGGTCACTAACATGGGCTGGGGCACGATGCTCGCCACCGCCGCGACGGCGTTCGAAACGAACGAGCCCGACAAGGTCTGTCTCGTCGTCGCGCCGCTCACCCATGCGGCCGGCCCCGTCTCGACCGTGATGCTATCGCTGGGCGCGACCAATATCATCCATCCCGGCTTCGACGCGGGCAATGTCCTCACCGCGATCGAAGAGCACAAGATCACCCACATGTATCTGCCGCCGACGGCGCTATACGGCGTGCTCGATCATCCGAAGCTGCACGAGACCGACCTATCGTCGCTACGGCGTTTCCTGGTCGTCGGCTCGCCGGTCGCCCCCGACAAGCTGCGCCAGGCGGCCGAGATATTCGGCGATTGCATGTGCCAATGCTACGGTCAGGTCGAATCGCCAATGATCCTGACATGGCTGCCGCCGCAGGACGTGAGCGCGGCCGCGAAGGGCGATCGGCCGCAAAGGCTGGCAAGCTGTGGCAAGGCGACGACGCATGTCCGGCTCGGCATCATGGACGACGACGGAAAGCTGCTGGACGTCGGCGAGCGGGGCGAGATCGTTGCGCGCGGGCCGCTCGTCAGCCTCGAATATTTCGAGCTGCCCGAAGCCACCGCCGAGGCGCATCGGAACGGCTGGCACCATACCGGCGACGTCGGCTACCGCGATGCCGAGGGTTATTTCTACATCGTCGATCGCAAGAAGGACATGATCGTCACCGGCGGCTTCAACGTCTTCTCGGCCGAAGTCGAGGCGGCGATAATGGAAATGCCCGAAATCATGGAGGCTGCGGTGATCGGCGTGCCCGATCCGAAATGGGGTGAGGCGATCAAGGCGCTCGTCGTGGTCGCGCAGGGCCAGACCATCGATCCGCAGGCGATCATCGCCTATTGCAAGCAGAGACTGGGCGGCGTGAAAGCGCCCAAAAGCGTCGAACTCGTCGACAGCCTGCCCAAGACCGCCGCCGCCAAGATGGACAAGAAAGCGCTCCGCGCCCGCTATTGGCGCAACGAGGAACGGCTGGTCCACTAACCCCCTCACCGTCATTCCCGCGAAGGCGGGAATCCATAAGCACCGCCAATGGAGTAGGCCGAAACACAGCCTCGATGGATTCCGCCTTCGCGGGAAGGACAGGCGGACATCCTGAAGGGAAGGTACTCCCGTCACCCCGGCGTAAGCCGGGGCCCATGGACTCGGGCTCACTCCAGTACGGATCGAACCGCCGTCCCTGGATTCCGGCTTCCGCCGGAATGACGCAAATCAGCCCTCCTCGCCGCCCTCTTCCTCCTCGTCGCTTTCATCGATCCGCGCGGTGGAGACGACATGCTCGTCGTCAGCGACGCGGAAGATGGTGACGCCCTGCGTGTTGCGGCCGGCGATGCGGATATCGGCGACGGTGGTGCGGATCATCTTCGCCTGGTTCGTCACCAGCATGAGCTGCTCGCCCTCCGAAACGGGGAAGCTGGCGACCACGGGGCCGTTGCGCTGCGACGTCTCGATATTGGTGATGCCCTGCCCGCCCCGGTTGGTACGGCGATATTCATAGGCCGAGGTGCGCTTGCCATAGCCGTTGGCCGTCACCGTCAGGATGAACTGCTCGGCCGTCGCGAACGCCGCCATCCGTTCGGGCGCGAGTGTCGGTTCGGCCGGCTCGTTCTTCCAGGCGGCGGCGCGCAGATAAGCGTCGCGCTCCTCGGTCGTCGCGTCGAAACCGCCGAGGATCGACAGCGAAATCACCTCGTCGTCCCCTTTCAGCGTGATGCCGCGCACGCCTGTCGACGTCCGGCTCTGGAACTCGCGCACATCGGTGGCGGCGAAGCGGATCGCCTTGCCGTTGCGGGTCGCCAGCAGGACGTCGTCCGTCTCGGTGAGCAGCGCGACGCCGATCAGCCTATCGGGATCGCCCTCGTCGAAACGCATCGCGAACTTGCCGTTCGACGGCACATTGGCGAACGCATCCATGCTGTTGCGCCGGATATGGCCCAGCGCCGTCGCGAAGACGACCTGGAGCTTGCCCCATTCGCCTTCATCCTCCGGCAAGGGCAGCACGGTTGAGATCGTCTCGCCTTCAGCCAGCGGCAGCAGGTTGACCATCGGCCGGCCACGCGCCTGCGGCGCGCCTTCGGGCAGGCGCCAGACCTTGAGCCGATAGACCTTGCCGTGCGTCGAGAAGAACAGCACCGGATTGTGCGTCGAGGTGACGAACAGCTCCGTCACCGCGTCCTCATCCTTCGTGCCCATGCCCGATCGGCCCTTGCCGCCGCGCTTCTGCGCGCGGAAGGCGTCGAGCGGGGTGCGCTTGATATAGCCGCCGAGCGTGACGGTGACGACCATCTCCTCGCGCTCGATCAGGTCCTCGTCGTCGATATCGTCGCCAGCGGGCGCGATCAGCGTCTTGCGCGGCGTCGCGAACTCGGCGGCGATCGCATCGAACTCCTCCTCCATCACCTCATAGAGGCGGACCCGATCGGACAGGATATGCAGCAGTTCGCCGATCGATTTGGCGAGGTTTGCCAGCTCTTCCCCGATCTCGTCGCGGCCCAGCGCGGTGAGGCGGTGGAGCCGCAGATCGAGGATGGCGCGCACTTGCGTGTCGGACAGGCGATAGGTGTTGCCCTCGACGGCATGCTCCACCGCCTCAACCAGCGCGATATAGGGCGCGATCTCGGCCACCGGCCATTCGCGCGCGGCCAGCGCGGCGCGTGCGGCGACCGGGCTCTCGGAGCCGCGAATGATCCGCACCACCTCGTCCAGATTGGTGACGGCGATGACGAGGCCGAGCAGGATATGCGCCCGCTCGCGCGCCTTCAGCAGCTCAAACTTCGTCCGCCGGGTGATGACCTCCTCGCGGAACTTGACGAACGCCTCGATGATGTCGCGCAACGACAGCACTTCGGGCCGCCCGCCGCGAATGGCGAGCATGTTCGCCGGGAAGCTCGATTGCGCCGGCGTATGCCGCCAGAGCTGGTTGAGCACCACTTCGGGCGTCGCGTCGCGCTTCAGATCCAGGACAATGCGGACGCCGTGGCGCGAGGATTCGTCGCGGATATCGGCGACGCCCTCGATCCGCTTATCCTTGGCGGCCTCGGCGATCTTCTCGACCAGCCCGTTCTTGCCGACCTGATAGGGGATAGAGGTGAGCACGACCGACCGGCGATCGCCGCGCCCTTCCTCGATCACATGCGTCGAGCGCATGATGATCGAGCCCTTTCCCGTATGATAGGCGTTGCGCGCCCCGCCCTTGCCGAGGATCATCGCCCCGGTCGGGAAATCAGGCCCCGGAATGATCTCGTGCAGTTCGTCGACCGTGATCGCGCCGTTGTGGATGAACGCCTTGCAGGCGGCAATCACCTCGCCCAGATTGTGCGGCGGCACGTTGGTCGCCATGCCGACGGCGATGCCGCCCGCGCCGTTGACGAGCAGGTTCGGGAAGCGCGCCGGCAGGACCTGCGGCTCCTCGCGCGAGCCGTCATAGTTCGGCGTGAAGTTGACCGTATCCTTGTCGAGATCCTCGAGCAGCGCCATCGCCACCTTGGCAAGGCGCGCCTCGGTGTATCGCATCGACGCCGGCGGATCAGGGTCCATCGATCCGAAATTGCCCTGGCCGTCCATCAGCGGCACGCGCATCGCCCAATCCTGGGCAAGGCGGGCCAGCGCGTCGTAGATCGAGGCGTCGCCATGCGGGTGATAATTGCCCATCACGTCGCCGACGATCTTCGCCGACTTGCGATAGGGGCGGCCGGGGACGAAGCCGCCTTCCTGGCTCGAATAGAGGATACGCCGGTGGACTGGCTTCAGGCCGTCTCGCACGTCGGGCAGCGCCCGGCTCACGATCACGCTCATCGCGTAATCGAGATAGGAGGTCTTCATCTCGTCGACGATCGAGATGGGGGAGATATCGCTGCTTTCTAGAATCGACGGCGGTTCACTGGCCAAGAGGGCTATCCGATGATGTTGCGAGGCAAAGCACGCCGGGCGGCGTGTTCCCCCTTCCTAGAACATGCGTCGGCAAAGCGCCAGCCTCGCGCGCACGCGCACGCGCGAGAATTTCGGGGGCTAGCCCCTGACGAAGCGCCAGAGCGCGCCGTCTGCCGCCTCGCCCGCGTAACGATAGCCGTCGCTGTCGAAATTTTTCAGCGCTTCGGGATCGGCGATGCGATGTTCGCAAAGCCAGCGCGCCATCATGCCCCGTGCACGCTTGGCCGCGAAGCTGTTGAAGCGCAGGCCGTTCGGCCCCTCCTCGCGAAAATCGACCGTGATGATCCGCGCGGCCGCAGGCGGGCACGTTTCCACCACATGCCAATATTCCTTCGACGCGAGGTTGAGGATCACGCCCGATCCCTCTTCCGCCAGATCGCGGGCGAGAAGGTCGCTCACCCGGCTGCCCCAATAGGCGTAGAGCGTCCTGGCGCGGCCGGGCGCCCAGCGCGTGCCCATCTCCAGCCGATAGGGCCGGATCGTATCGAGCGGACGCAGCAGGCCGTAGAGGCCCGAGAGGATGCGCACATGATCCTGCGCGAAATCGATTGCCGGCGCGTCGAGACTCTTCGCCTCGAAGCCGACATAGACATCGCCCGCGAAAGCGTGGATCGCCGGCCGCTCGGGCGCGGTGGCGAAACCGGCGAAGCGATCGGCATTGAGCGTCGCGAGCTTTTCCGAAATATGCATCAGCGCGCCAAGCTTCTTCGCGCCGAGCTTCGCGGCCGCGGCGGCAAGCGTGTCGGCATCCTCGGCAAGCCGGGGGCTCGTCGTCGCGACCGGGTCGAAGGGGCGGTCATAGTCCAGCGATTTGGCGGGGGAAAGAAGCGCGATCATCGCGCGCTGCCTAGCCAGCCTGGCGCACGGGGTCAAAGGGCCGCGAGGCAGGACGGCACCAAATGGTTCAACAAATGTTCACGCCATGGACGCCATTCGGGCGGTCAACCGGGGTTTCGCCGCGCCGTGATCGGCTTGTGCGCTATCCCGCCAGGCGATAGTCACGCTGCGAAGGCGGTCCTTGCGACGCCAGGAGGAGGCTTGAGAATGAAATTCGTATCCACGGTCGCGCTGGGCGCGGCACTCGCGTTCGGCGGGATCGCGATGGGCGGGGCCATGCCGGCAATGGCCAAGGACAAGGCGCCGAGCTTCAACATCTCCAAGGGCGTGCGCGAATCCGTCAGCGCCGCGCAGGAAGCGGTGAAGAAGCAGGATTGGGCCACCGCCCAGGCCAAGATCGATGAAGCGCTCGCCGCCTCATCGACGCCCGACGACAAATATGTCGCCAATTCGGTGCTTTACGACATCGCGCGCGGCACCAACGATCAGGCGAAGCAATCGCAGGCGATCGAAGGCATGCTGGCAAGCGGCAAGGTGGAGCCGGCGAAGCAGGCGCAATTCTATCTCGTCGCGGGCAATCTTGCCTACCAGGCGAAGGATTATAAGCGCGCCGAAACGCTGCTCGACCAATCGATCAAACTCGGTGGCGCGCCGATCGAGGCGTATGCGCTCGACGCCGAATCCAAGGAAAACAACGGCAATCCCGCCGGCGCGGTCGACGTGCTGGTGAAAGCTGCCGCCGCGCAGAAGGCAGCGGGCCAGAAGCTGCCGTCCGATTATTACGGCCGCGGCATCGCGATCGGCTACAAGGCGAAGCTCGCCCCGCAGGTCCAGGCGCTGACGCTCTCCTGGCTGCAGGATTATCCGACGATCGACAATTGGCGCGATTCGCTCATCACCTATCGCGACCTCAACCATGTCGACGCCGATCAGGAACTCGACATCTATCGCCTGCTGCGCACCATCGGCGCATTGAAGGGCGAGTCGGATTATTACAGCTACGCCGAGCAACTTTACCTGAAATATCCGGGTGAGGCGAAGGCCGTCATCGACGAAGGCATCGCCAAGGGCTTCCTGAAGGCATCGGCCGGCAGCAATACCAAGATGATGCTCGACCGCGCGTCGCAACGTGTCGCCGCCGACAAGGCCGATCTTCCTGGCGCCGCCGCCGCCGCCGCCAAATCGCCCACCGGCAAGTCGGCCTTCGTCACCGCCGATTCCTATCTCGGCTATGGCGAGTGGCAGAAGGCGATCGACCTCTATCGCATGGCGCTCCAGAAGGGCGGGGTCGATGCCAATGTGGTGAACACCCGCCTCGGCATGGCGCTCGCCCGCTCGGGCGACACCGCAGGCGCCAAGGAAGCCTTCTCGAAGATCACGGGCGCACGCTCAGGCCTTGCCAAATATTGGCAGGTCTGGCTCGACCACCCCTCGACGGTCGCCCCGGCCGCCGCCGCGCCAGCCGCAGCACCCGCCGCTCAGCCTGCATCCTGAACCGGCGACAACGATGTGAAAGACGGGGCGGTCGGACAATCCGGCCGCCCCTTTTCATTTGCGGCCTAATCGGCGCCGAGGGGCTGACGCCCGCGCGGGTGTCGCCGGCCGAGGCTGCGTGAAGGCCGCCGATCGCAGGGAGGCTCATAACCTTTGATTGCCGGACGTCGAACAGACGATCCTAGGCGCTCGCGGCGTGGCTCCTTCGGAAGGATTCGACGCCATTCAGCAGGCTGCCCGCGATCATCCGCGCGCGGCTATGGACATGCTCGCGCGCGTCGGCGTCGCCCAGCGTGTCGAGCGTGTCGCCGAACAGCGACAGCCAGCGGTCGAACAGCGCCCGGTCGATTTCCGGGATCATCATATGCTTCAGCATCGGATTGCCGAAAAACTCGCCCGTGCTGAACAGGATCGAGCGCCAGAAACGCTTCATCTGGCCGAGATGCGCATCCCAATCCTTCACCCGACTGTTGAAGATGGGGCCGAGTGCGTCATCGTCGCGGACGCGGCCATAAAAATCGTCGACGAGGCGCGACACGAACAGGTCGTCAATCCCCAGTTCGGCGGCTTCCATGCGCTTGGCCTCGCGCGCAGCCTGCGCGTGGGGCGAAGCGGTCGAGGACGGATCGTCTTGCATAAGCTGACCCTAGCGCAAAGTCAGCCAAAAAGAAATATCTGAAATGCCTGTTATGCGCCGCGCCGCTTTCCGCCGCGATAGCGTTCGACAAAGGCCGCCGCATGAGTCGCAAGCCGCTTTTCCACGATGGCCGTTCGCAGGCCCGCCATCAGGTCCTGATAAAAATGCAGGTTGTGCTCGGTCATCAGCATCGCGCCGAGCATCTCACCCGCGCGCACCAGATGGTGGAGGTAGGCGCGGCTCCACTGCATGCAGACGGGGCAGGCGCAGTCGGCATCAAGCGGGCCGGTGTCCTCGGCAAAGCGGGCGTTGCGTATATTGAGCGGCCCGTCGCGCGTGAAGGCCTGGCCGTTTCGGCCTGAGCGAGTGGGCAGCACGCAATCGAACATGTCGATGCCGCGCACCACCGCGCCGACGATATCATCGGGCTTGCCTACCCCCATCAGATAGCGGGGCTTGTCGACCGGCAGCATGGCGGGCGCGAAATCGAGGACGCGGAACATCTCCTCCTGCCCCTCTCCCACCGCGAGGCCGCCCACCGCATAGCCGTCGAAGCCGATATCGATCAGCGCTTCGGCCGAGGCGCGGCGCAGATCCTCGGCCATTGATCCCTGCTGGATACCGAACAGCGCCGCGTTCGCCGCATGCTCAGCCCCCTCGTCGAACGCCTCGCGCGATCGCCGCGCCCAGCGCATCGATCGCTCCATCGATTGCGCCGCGCGCTCGGGAGTCGCGGGAAAGGGCGTGCACTCGTCGAACGCCATGACGATGTCCGATCCCAACAGCCGCTGTATCTCCATCGACCGCTCGGGCGAGAGCATGTGGCGCGATCCGTCGAGATGGCTCTTGAAGGCGACGCCCTCCTCCGAATGCTTCGTCAGCGCGGACAGGCTCATCACCTGATAGCCGCCGCTGTCGGTGAGGATCGGCCGTTCCCAGCGCATGAAACCGTGCAATCCGCCCAGACGCGCCACCCGTTCCGCGCCGGGACGCAACATCAGATGATAGGTGTTGCCAAGAATGATGTCGGCGCCGGTCGCGCGCACATCGGCAGGCTTCATCCCCTTGACAGTCGCGGCGGTGCCCACCGGCATGAAGGCGGGCGTTCGTATTTCGCCGCGCCGCATCGCGATCGTGCCGGTGCGCGCGGCGCCGTCGGTCGCGTGGATGGAAAAGGCGAAACGCGGGGGAATGCTCATCCCCCGCCCCTTGCCGCCTGTCCCGCCGCTTGTCGAGCCCGCCGAAAGGCCGCATGACAGGCCGCGAGATCCATCAAAACCGGAGAAGTACAATGGCGTTCGAAGGAAGCTGCCACTGCGGCGCGGTATCGTTCACGGTCGAGGCAGAGGCGCCGACGACGGCGATCGCGTGCAATTGTTCGCATTGCCGGCGGAAGGGTTTCCTGCTGGCTTTCTTTCCGGCGGAGCAATTCCGGCTGGACAAGGGGGCGGACGCGCTGCGCACCTATCTCTTCAACACCCACAAGATCGCGCATCGCTTCTGCGAAACATGCGGAACCGAGGCGTTCGCGGAAGGGCAGAATCCCGATGGATCGGCGGTGCGCGCGATCAATCTGCGCTGCGTGCCGTCGATCGACCTCGACGAGCTGGCGCTCCATCCCGTCGACGGCGCGAACCTGTAGTGGCGCAGATCAGCCCGGCGCGAACAATTTTGTGCCGACGACCCCAACCACGATCATCGCCATGAAGCCGATCTGGACCGGGCTGATCTTGTCGTGGAACAGGAGCGCGCCGAACAGGATGACGCCCACCGCGCCCAATCCGGTCCAGACAGCATAGGCGGTGCCCGTCGGCAGGCCGCGCATCGCCAGCGCCAGCAATCCCATATTCACGAAGCTGAGCACGATCGGCACGCTCGATGCCTGCCAGGTGCCGCGCAGCGCCGCCCATTTCAGGCTCAGCGCCCAGACGATTTCGGTGAAGACGGCGATGCCGAGATAGGCCCAGGCCATCGGGTGACTCCTGCCGGGCTCGTCAGGAAAAGGCGGCGGCCGGAAACCCGAAAGAGGCCATCGCGCGAAGGACGCCGCGCCTTTGCCCGCGCGGACGCGCCTTTTCAAGCCCCGGCGTCACCCGGCAGCAGCAGGCTGGCATCGCCATAGCTGTAGAAACGGTAGCCGGCCGCGATCGCATGGGCATAGGCCGCCTGCATCCGATCGAGCCCCATCAGCGCCGAGACGAGCATGAACAATGTCGAGCGCGGCAAATGGAAATTGGTCATCAGCCCGCCGATCGCCCGGAAGCGGTAGCCCGGCGTGATGAAAATCGCCGTGTCCCCCTCGAACGGCGCGATGGTGCCGTCCTCGCGTGCGGCGCTCTCCAGCAGGCGCAGGCTCGTCGTGCCGACGGCGATCACCCGCCCGCCGGCGGCGCGCGTGGCATTAAGCCGGTCTGCGGTTGCGGCATCGATGCGGCCCCACTCGGCGTGCATCCGATGCGCGTCGGTGTCGTCGGCCTTGACCGGCAGGAAGGTCCCCGCGCCGACATGGAGGGTGAGCATCGCCTGCCCGACCCCGCGCGCGGCGAGCGCATCCATGAGCGCGGGCGTAAAATGCAGCGCGGCGGTAGGCGCGGCGACCGCCCCCTCCTCGCGCGCGAACATCGTCTGATAATCCTCGGCATCGCGCGCATCGGCGGGCCGCTTGCCCGCGATATAGGGCGGCAGCGGCATCCGCCCCGCCCGCTCCAGCAGCAGCTCGACCGGCTCGTCGCCTTCGAAGGTCAGTAGCAGGCTGCCGTCGGTGCCCCGTTCACTCGCCAGCGCCGCAACGTCCTGCCCGAAATCGATCCGATCGCCCTCGCGCACCCGCTTCGCATTGCGCAGGAAGGCCCGCCAGGTGCGCGGCCCTTCGCGCTTGTGGAGCGTCGCGCCGATCCGCGCCTCGCCCCGGCGGCCCTCAAGCTGGGCGGGAATGACGCGCGTGTCGTTGAAGACGAGCATGTCGCCCGGTCGCAGCAGATCGGGCAGATCGCGCGCAATATGATCCGCCAGGCCCGCATCATTTACCAGCAGCAGGCGCGCGGCGTCACGCGGCGAGGCGGGGCGCAGCGCGATGCGGTCGGCCGGAAGATTGAAATCGAACAGATCGACCCGCATCGGGCCGGCTCCCTTGGTCAGAGTGCGGGCGCGGGTGTGGGCTTGGGGGCGGCAGGCGCTTCCACGGGGCCGGCCGGCGGCGGCGGGACATTGCCGTCGCCCTCGATCCCGGCGTGCAGGATACGCGTCGGATCGGCCGGCGGCTCGCCCCGATGAATGGCGTCGACATAAGCCATGCCTGAAATCACCCGCCCGACGGCGGTATATTTCTCGTCCAGGACGAAATTGGGCATGAACATGATGAAGAACTGGCTGTTTGCCGTATCGGGCTTGCTGGTGCGCGCCATCGCCACCGTGCCGCGCACGAAGGGCAGATCGTTGAACTCGGCCTTCAGGTCGGGCAGGTCGGAACCGCCGCTGCCGTCGCCCTTGGGATCGCCGCCCTGCGCCATGAAGCCTTCGATAACGCGATGGAAGGTGAGGCCGTTATAGAAGCCGCGCCGCACCAACGTCTTGATCCGTTCGACGCTGAGAGGCGCCTTGTCGGGCCGCAGCAAGATGCGGACACGCCCGCCGTCCGACAGATCGAGGTCGAGGATGTTGGCCGGATCGAGCGTCGGTGCAGGCGCGACCGCCGGCGCCGCGGCCGCGACGAGCGGAACGGCCGGTTCGGCAAGCCCGGTGGGGCCGGTGGTGGTCTGCTGCGCCAGTGCGCCGGTGCCCATGAAAAGGCCCGCCATGGCGGCCACAAGAATCTTCAAACGCATGGATTCACCAACTCTCCCCGGCCGGACGCGTGGCGTCCGTCCCTGTGCCCTGCTCTATACTCACTGCCCCCGGCGCCCGAGCGTCGCCACCCGCGCGCGCACCTCCTCGGCAACCGACGGCGGCACGAAGCGATGGATCGCCCCGCCATAGAGCGCGATTTCCTTGACCAGACGCGAGGCGATCGGCTGCAACGCGACATCGGCCATCAGGAAGACGGTTTCGATTCGGTTGTTGAGCTGCTGGTTCATCCCCGCCATCTGATATTCATATTCGAAATCGGCGACCGCGCGTAAGCCCCGCACGATCACCGTCGCCCGCTCGCGTTCGGCAAAGTCCATCAGCAGCGAATCGAAAGTGACGACCTCGATCGATCCGTCCACCGCCGCCGCCTCGCGCCGGACCATCGCCACCCGCTCCTCCACCGTGAACATCGGCGATTTGGAGGGATTGGTCGTGACGCCGATCACCAGCCGGTCGACCAGCTTCGCGCCCCGCCGGATGATATCGAGATGGCCGAGCGTGACGGGGTCGAACGTGCCCGGATAGACGCCGATCCGCTCCATCAGCTTTCCCTCTCGACGATGTAGCGGGCGATGGCGCGCAGCAAGGCGGCCTCCGCCCCATAGACCTGGAGATGATCGATCGCCTGATCGACCAGCAATGTCGCCTGCGCCCGTGCCCGATCGAGGCCGAGCAGCGAGACGAAGGTCGCCTTGCCCGCCGCCGCATCCTTGCCCACCGCCTTGCCGGCGACCGCGGCGTCGCCCTCGGCGTCGATCAGATCGTCGGCGATCTGGAAGGCAAGGCCGATGTCGCGCGCATAGGCCCGCAGCCGTCCCCTTCCCTCGGGCGGCACGCGCCCCATGATCGCGCCGGCCTCAAGGCAGAAGCTGATCAGCGCCCCGGTCTTCAGTTGTTGAAGGCGCGTGACGGTGGCGAGATCGAACGGGGCCGCGGCATTCTCGGCCGCGAGGTCCATCGCCTGGCCGCCCGCCATGCCGCCCGCCCCCGCCGCGCGTGCCAGTGCCAGCGCCAGTTCGCCGCGCACGAAGGGATCGGCATGGGTCGCCTCGTCGGCGATCACTTCGAAAGCGAGCGCCTGGAGCGCATCGCCGGCGAGCACCGCCGTCGCCTCGTCGAAGGCGCGATGCACCGTCGGCTTGCCGCGTCTGAGATCGTCGTCATCCATACAGGGCAGATCGTCGTGGATCAGCGAATAGACATGGATGCACTCGATCGCGAGGCCGACACGCGAGGAAGCCGCGCGATCGACGTGAAAAAGATCGCAGGCCGCACGAACAAGCAAGGGTCGCAACCGCTTGCCGCCCCCGATCGCGGCATGACGCATCGCCTCATAAAGGCGGCGGCGCGGATCGTCGGTAAGCGCGAGCAGCAGGTCGAAATGTCGGTCGATCTCGGTCGCGATGCGATCGAGTTCCGTTTTGAGGCCGAACGGGGCAGCGCCCGTCACGCCGTCATTCGGCATCGAAGGGGCGGGTTCCGGTGGGCCTGCCGTCGCCGCCCAGCGTGATCTTCTCGATCCGCGCCTGCGCCGCCGCCAGCCGCGCCTCGCATTGCGCGCGCAGCCGATCGCCCTCGGCATAGAGCGTGATCGATTCGTCAAGCGACGCCTCGCCGCTTTCCAGTTTCTGCACGATCGCCTCGAGCCGCTTCAACGCGTCCTCGAAGGAAAGCTCGGTGATGGCGTCCGCGTCCTGCCCCATGACCGGGCTTTTGACGGGCGGCGCGGGCCCGGTCAAGCCGGCGTCGTCGCGGCAGCCGCCTTCGCCCGCTCCTCCGCCACCAATTCCTTGCGGCTGAGCTTGCCGACCAGCGTCTTGGGCAGGCTCAGGCGAATCTCGACCGCGACGACGCGCTCATGTTTGCCGAGCTGGGGATTGAGCCAGGCCCTGATCGCCTCTCCATCGGCCTTCTCGCCGTCGCGCAGCGTGACGAACGCCTTGGGGCTTTCCCCCCGATAGGAATCTGGGATGCCGATCACAAGTGCTTCCTTCACGGCGGGATGACGATAGAGCACCGCCTCCACCTGGCTCGGAAAGACCTTGAAGCCGCCCACCGCGATCATGTCCTTCAGCCGGTCGACGATACGGATATAGCCCTGCTCGTCGATCAGTCCGACATCGCCGGTGCGCAGGCCCCCTTCCACGAATACCTTCGCGTCGCTGTCGGGCCGGTTCCAATAGCCCTTCATGATCTGCGGGCCGGCGATGACGATCTCGCCGGGCTCCCCCTCCGGCGCCGGCCGCGTCGCATCGTCGCGATCGACGATGCGAAACGTGGTGGCTGGAAGCGGCTGGCCGATCGTGCCGGTGCGATTCTCCCCGTCATAAGGATTGACGCTGGCGATGCCGCTTTCGGTGAGGCCATAGCCTTCGACCAGCTTCGCCCCCGTCTCCGTCTCGAACCGTTCCTTCAACTCGGCCGGCAGCGGCGCGCCGCCCGATATGCAGACGCGGAGCGACGAGAGGTCGGCCTTGCCGATCGCCGGGTGATCGAGCAGCGCCTGATACATGGTCGGCACGCCCGGCAGCGCACTCGCCTTCGTCCGGCGAACGGCGGCGAGCACCTGCCCGGCGTCGAAACGCGGCAGCAGCACCATCTCGCCGCCGGCGAAGACGGTACGATTGAGCACGGCGGCGTTGGCGAAAATGTGGAAGAGCGGGAGGACGCCGATGATCCGGTCCTCCACGCCCGAACGCGCATCCACCGCCGCGATCTGGCGCGCATTGGCGGTCAGCGCCTGGTGGGTGAGCATCGCGCCCTTGGGCGTCCCCGTCGTCCCGCCGGTATATTGAAGGAGGGCAATGTCCGTCTCCGGATCGATCGGCACCGGCGGGAACAGCCCGTCATTATAGATGAGCGTCGAGAAAGCGAGAATGCGCGGGTCCTGCGGCCGGGGTGTAATCTCCTTGCCCCTGAACAGGCGGTAGAAGAGCGACTTGCCCGGCGGCAACGCGCCGGCGATCGAGCCGACGACAAGATGCTCTATCCCGCCCCGCTCCATCACCGCGAGCGCATTGGGCAGGAGCGCGGAGGCGGAGAGCGTGAAGAGCAGCTTCGTCCCCGAATCCTCGACCTGGTGATGCAATTCGTCGACGGTGTAGAGCGGCGAGAAATTGACGACGATCGCTCCCGTCATCAACGCTCCGAAATAGGCGGCGACATAATGGGGCACGTTGGGCAGATAGAGGCCGACGCGATCGCCCTTGCCGATCCCCAGCCGGATAAGCCCCGCCGCCACCCGCCGCGCGCCGTCCAGCGTCTCGGCATAGCTATAGCGGCGGCCGAGAAAATCGATGAGCACCGCGTCGGGCGCCCGCGCGGCGCTCGCCTCGAACATCGCAGGAAGCGAGAGCGGCGCGAAGCACTGCTCCCATTGCGTGGGATGCCGGTAATCGGTTCGCCAGATCGGGTTCGTATCGGTCATGCACGCAGGCCTAAGCCGCCCGCGATTACGAAGCAATCGGGGGCGGTTCGCTATCCCGCACCGTTCGTCATTCCCGCGCAGGCGGGAATCCATATGCGTTGCCATCGGAAAAAGGGCGAGACGCTGTGCCTATGGATTCCCGCCTGCGCGGGAATGACGGCGAGAGAAGAAGGAAACCTCTCGTACTACCCGGGCGTCACCCCGACGAAAGTCGGGGCCTATGGACTCGGCTCGCTTCCCTATAGAGCGAGCCGTCGTCCGTGGATTCCGACTTTCGTCGGAATGACGTGAAGGTTTCCCTTCCCCTACGCCTCTGGCTTGCGGAACGGATCGACGAAGCCGCGCGGGTCCATCTCGCCGGCGGCTTCGTCATGGGCCGTGTCGGCGTCGCGCTGGGCGGTGTCGCGCTCGGCGCGCAGCTCCTCGATCAGCGCTTCGCGGTCGCCTTCGAGGCGGTTGTCGGTCGGCGCCTCGATGCCCGCCGCCTTCGCCGCCTTGGCGACGAGCGCGTCAAGCTCGCGCTGCGGACAGAGGCCGAGCGTCACCGGGTCTTTGGGCACGATGTTCGCGATGTTCCAGTGCGTGCGGTCGCGGATCGCGGCGATGGTGGTGCGCGTCGTGCCGATCAGGTTGGAAATCTGCCCGTCCGAAATCTCGGGATGGTTGCGGATGATCCAGGCGATGCCGTCGGGCTTGTCCTGCCGCTTCGACACCGGCGTATAGCGCGGCCCCTTGGTGCGGCGCACCTGCTCGGGCCCCTTCTGCATGACGAGTTGGTGCGAGGGATCGGCCTGCCCCTTCTCGATCTCCGCCATGGTGAGTTCGCCCGCGCGCACGGGATCGCGCCCCGTAAGCTTGGTGGCGGCGGTGTCGTCGGCGATCGCCTGCACCTCCAGGATGTGCAGCCCGCAAAATCCGGCAATCTGCTCGAAGCTGAGCGCGGTATTGTCGACCAGCCATGACGCGGTCGCGTGGGGCATGAGCGGCTGGGCCATGTGCGTCCTTCCAGAAACAATAAGGGCCGCCCCATCACGGAGCGGCCTGTGCAGGATTCCGATGTAATGCGCGCATCCGGCGAGGGCAAGGCGCGAATGCGCGCCTCACATTTCGAGGACGATCTTGCCGACGTGCCCGCCCGCCTCCATCCGCGCATGCGCTTCGGCGGCGCGGGCGAGCGGGAAGGTCGTGTCGATCACCGGCCGCAGCTTCCCCTCGGCGACATGCGGCCAGACGGTGCGCGCCAGTTCCTCGGCGACCAGCGTCTTGAACTCTTTCGAGCGCGGCCGCAGCGTCGAGCCGGTCAGCGTCAGCCGACGGCGCATCACCGCGCCGATATCCACCTCCGCCTTCAATCCGCGCTGCACCGCGATCGAGACGTGACGTCCCTCGTCGGCGAGGCAGGCGATGTTCCGCGGCACATAATCGCCGCCGACCATGTCGAGTACCGCCTGCACGCCGCGCGCGCCGGTGATCGCCTTCACCTCCTCGACGAAGTCGCTCGTCCGGTAGTTGATCGCATGATCGGCGCCGATCCGCCGCGCGGCGGCGCATTTCTCGTCGCTGCCGGCGGTGACGATCAGGGTGAGGCCGAACAGCTTGCCGAGGCGGATCGCCATCGTGCCGATGCCGCTGGTGCCGCCATGGACGAGAACGGTGTCGCCTTCCACGGCATAGGCGCGTTCGAACAGATTGGTCCACACGGTGAACAAAGTCTCGGGCATCGCCGCCGCCTCGATCAGCGGCAGGGTGGCGGGCACGGACAGGCATTGGCCGGCGGGCGCGACGCAATAGTCGGCATAGCCGCCGCCCGACACCAGCGCGCAGACGGGCTGGCCCACCTGCGCGGGATCGGCTCCCGCTCCTGCCGCGACGATCGTTCCCGCTATCTCCAGCCCGGGAATCGACGGCGCGCCGGGCGGCGGCGGGTAATGGCCCTTGCGCTGCATCACGTCGGGCCGGTTCACGCCCGCGGCGGCGACGCGGACGAGATAATCGCCCGGCCCCGGCGCGGGCACGGGGCGCTCGACAAGGCGAAGCACCTCGGGGCCACCCGCCTCCACCGGGTCGATGGCGCGCATCGTCTCGGGCAATATCGTCATTCTGAAGCCCCTGTCCGTCGTGTTTTGTGCGCGGGTTTTATTGACATGGACGGCGCATGGGTCAACGCTGCGGCCATGGACGTGGACGATGTTTTTCCGAAGCGGGAGGGCGATCCCCTCGTCGCGCTGGCCCGGCAGGATCTCGATCCCCTTTCGGTGGAAGAGCTTCATGGGCGGATTGCGGCGCTGGAGGCGGAGATCGCGCGCACCCGTCGGAAAATCGATGCCGCCGTTAATCATCGGACAAGCGCCGATGCGCTATTCAAGCGATAGAGGGAAAGAAAGCCCGCCAGACGGCTTCGACCCGCCAAGGAAGCGGCCATCCTTGATGAAAGGGGCGCGGATCACGACATAGATCGGGACAGCGCCCATGCCCCGCATGGGCCTAAGGAGTATGATATGCCCTCATTCGCCAGGGAGCTCGAACAGACTCTCCACAATGCGCTTACCGCGGCATCGAACCGCCGCCACGAATATGCCACGCTGGAGCATCTGCTGCTCGCGCTGGTCGACGACGAGCATGCCTCGAAGGTGATGGTCGCCTGCGGGGTGGAGCTTGGCGAGCTCAAGGAAGCCGTAACCCTCTATCTCGACACCGAACTGGACGCGCTGAAGGTGGAGGGCAGCACCGATCCCTCGCCCACCAGCGGCTTCCAGCGCGTGGTGCAGCGCGCGATCCTGCACGTCCAGTCCTCGGGCCGGGAGGAAGTAACAGGCGCCAACGTGCTCGTCGCGCTCTTCTCCGAGCGGGAAAGCTATGCCGTCTTCTTCCTCCAGCAGCAGGACATGAGCCGGCTCGACGCGGTAAGCTACATCAGTCATGGTGTCGGCAAGGCCGGCCAGCCCATGGAGCAGCGCGACGTGAAGGGGGCGGAAGAGGAAAAAGCCAGCAAGCCCGACGGCAAGAAGGGCGAGAGCGCGCTCAAGCAGTTCTGCGTCAACCTCAACGAGAAGGCGGCGAACGGCAAGGTCGATCCGCTGATCGGGCGCGGCCCCGAGGTGGACCGCACCGTGCAGATTCTCTGCCGCCGTTCGAAGAACAACCCGCTCTATGTGGGCGATCCCGGCGTCGGCAAGACGGCGATCGCCGAGGGGCTGGCGCGCAAGATCGTCGAAAAGCAGGTGCCCGACGTGCTGCTGCCCGCCGTCATCTACTCGCTCGATATGGGCGCGCTGCTCGCCGGCACGCGCTATCGCGGCGATTTCGAGGAGCGGCTGAAGCAGGTCGTCACCGAGCTGGAAAAGCTGCCCCACGCGATCCTGTTCATCGACGAGATCCACACCGTGATCGGCGCGGGCGCGACCTCGGGCGGCGCGATGGACGCGTCGAACCTGCTCAAGCCCGCTTTGTCGGGCGGCACGATCCGTTGCATCGGATCGACGACCTACAAGGAGTTCCGCAACCATTTCGAGAAGGATCGGGCGCTGCTCCGGCGCTTCCAGAAGATCGACGTGAACGAGCCGACCGTCGAGGATACGATCAAGATCCTCGCCGGGCTGCGCTCCGCGTTCGAGGCGCATCACAACGTCCGCTACACGCCCGACGCGATCAAGTCGGCCGTGGAGCTGTCGGCGCGCTACATCAACGATCGGAAGCTGCCCGACAAGGCGATCGACGTGATCGACGAGGTGGGCGCGATGCAGATGCTGGTCGTGCCGTCGAAGCGGCGGAAGGTGATTACGCCGAAGGAGATCGAGGCCGTGATCGCGACGATGGCGCGCATCCCGCCGAAATCGGTGTCGTCGGACGACAAGAAGTCGCTTTCCACGCTGGAAACCGATCTGAAGCGCGTTGTCTTCGGGCAGGATCAGGCGATCGAAAAGCTCGCCTCCGCGATCAAGCTCAGCCGCGCGGGCCTGCGCGAGCCGGACAAGCCGATCGGCAACTATCTGTTCACCGGCCCCACCGGTGTCGGCAAGACCGAAGTGGCGCGCCAGCTCGCCTCGATCATGGGCATTCCGCTTCAGCGGTTCGACATGTCCGAATATATGGAGCGCCATTCGGTCAGCCGGCTGATCGGCGCGCCGCCGGGCTATGTCGGCTACGATCAGGGCGGGCTGCTGACCGACGCGGTCGATCAGCATCCGCATTCGGTGCTCCTGCTCGACGAGATCGAGAAGGCGCATCCCGATCTGTTCAACATCCTGTTGCAGGTGATGGATAATGGGAAGCTGACCGATCACCACGGCAAGACGGTCGATTTCAGGAATGTCATCCTTATCATGACCACCAATGCCGGCGCGTCCGACATGGCGCGCGAGGCGCTGGGCTTCGGCAACGTCACCCGCGAGGGCGAGGATGAGGAAGCGGTGAAACGGATGTTCACGCCGGAGTTCCGCAACCGGCTCGATGCGATCGTCCCCTTCGGCTATCTGCCGACCGAGGTGGTCGCGCGGGTGGTGGAGAAGTTCATTCTCCAACTCGAACTCCAGCTTGCCGACCGCGAGGTTCATATCTCGCTGGACGATGAGGCGAAGGCATGGCTCACCGAACGCGGTTATGACAAGCTCTACGGCGCGCGGCCGATGGGTCGGCTCATTCAGGAGAAGGTCAAGCAACCGCTGGCCGAGGAACTGCTGTTCGGCAAGCTCGTCCACGGCGGCGAGGTGAAGGTGCGATTGAAGGACGGTGCGCTGGCCTTCGAGATCGTCCCTGCCCCGCCCCGCCGCGCCAAGAAGAAAAAGGCCCCGCCGAAAGCGAAGGTGAAGGCCTGACGTAACGGAAGCCCTCTCCTCACGACAGGAGAGGGCTTTTTTATGACCGTCCCTAACCCCGCTTCACCATTCTGAGCGTCGGCCAGTCGCCTTGGGTGATCGTGTCGGCGAGGCGCATATGCTGCCGGCGATAGGCGGCGGCAACGCGGGCGGCCTGCGATTCGAGCAGGCCCGCCAGGATCAGCGAGCCGCCGGGGAGAAGCGCCCCCGCCAGCACCGGCGCCAACTCGATCAGCGGCCCAGCGAGGATATTGGCGATCAGGAGATCGTAGGGCGCGCGCGCTTTCAGGCGCGGATGGGCGAGGCCGGGGGCGGTCACGAGCTCGACGCGGCCCGGGCCACGGCCGATGCGCAGACCGTTCACCGCCGCATTCTCCGCCGTCACCTCGATCGCCACCGGATCGATGTCGGAGGCGATGACGCGTGCTGCGGGCCAGCAGGCCCGCGCCGCGAAGGCGAGCAAGCCGGTGCCGGTGCCCACATCGGCGATATCGGCGAAGCGCCGCCCCTGCCGTTTCAGCCGGTCGATCATCATCAGGCAGCCGGTGGTCGTCTCATGATGTCCGGTGCCGAAGGCGCGCCCCGCCTCGATCGCGAAGATGACGGCATCATCCGGCAGCCCGTCGGCATGTGCGGGAGTGTGGACGTAGAAGCGGCCGGCGCGGATCGGCTCCAGCCCCGCCTGCGAGATCGTGACCCAGTCCTGCTCGGGAATATGCTCGATCGCGGGCTCGACGCCGGCCGCACTCGGCACCAGTTCGCGAATGGCGGCGATCAGCGCCGCGTCGGGCGCGGCTTCGAAATAGGCATCGAGCCGCCATTCGTCGGGTCGCGCCGGATCGGGCTCGCTCGTCATCAGCACGGGCGGTTCATCTAGCGTGGCCAGGACGCTGATATCCCCCGCGAGCATAGCAGCCTCGGCCGGCGTACAGGGCAGGCTGAGCTTCCAACTGCCCTCGCGGGGGGCGTCAAAGGGGAAGCCGGTGATGCCGTCGCCGCGCGGCTCGGAAAAAGGGTGCGTCATGCGTCCCGATTAGGCTTCGGCCTACGCGAACGGAAGGCCCTTGCTAGCCGCTGATCTGGCAGACGAAATCGCTCGTCGAATGTTGCAGCTTCGAAAGCTGCGCATCGACCGCGCGGAAACGCGCTTCAAGATGATCGACATCGCCCGCCACCGCCACCGTATCGGTGCGGATCGACGCAATCGTGCTCGACATCGAATCGGCCGCGAGCGCGGTTTCGTCCACCGCCGCGGTAATCATCGTCACCGTCTGCGCCTGCATTTCCATCGCGTCGCGGATACGCTGCGCAACCGATTGAATTTCCACCACCGTGTCGCGAATCGATCCGTTGGCATCCACCGTCTGGCGCGCCGCGGCCTGGATCGCGGCAATCTTGGCGGCGATGTCATCGGTTGCCCGCGCGGTCTGACTGGCGAGGCTTTTCACCTCCTGCGCCACCACCGCGAAGCCGCGTCCGGCATCGCCTGCTCGCGCCGCCTCGATCGTCGCGTTGAGCGCCAGCAGATTGGTCTGCCCGGCAATGTCGCGAATCAGGCTGAGGATCGACTCGATCGCCTTGGCATGATCGGACAGCGCCTCGGATATCTCGACCGCCTCGCGCGATTGGTCCGCCCCGCGATTGCCGATCCGCGCCGCCACCTCGACTTCGCTGCGAACCTCCTCGATCGCATGGATCAGCCCGGCCGCGGTGTGTGCCGCCTCACGCATCGCCACCGCCGATTGCTCGGCCGCCGCCGCCACTTCGGACGTCTTGCCCAGCATGCCGCGCGTCGCGTCCGCCGTCGTCACCGTCTTGCCTTGCAAGGCGCGCGCATCGGCGACCGTTCCTTCCAGGATCGCGACGATGCTGTCCTGGAAACGCTCGCTCGCCTCGGCGCGCTTGCGTGCGGCGGCGCTGCGTTCGAGGACGGCGATCTGCGAGAGGATGATCTCCAACTCGATCGACAGCAGCCGATAGACGGTATTCGCCAGCCGGCTGAGCGTCTCCGGATCGCCCGAATAGACTTCGCGGATGCGCCGGACGAGCAAGGTCGCGTTGCGCGTCAGCCCGTCGACGACGACCGGCACCGAAATCATCGTCGCGAACACCTCGCGGCCCGGCAGCGAAAGATGATGGACCCACGCCGCATCGAGCGGCCGGGTGAACTTCGCCGTCGTATAATCGACGACGCGCGCCATCAGTTGTTCGGGGCTGATCCGATACGCCTCGAACTCGACGGCATAGGGCAGATCGGCGAGCTGCGCCCAATATTCGCGGGTAGTGGCGAGAATGATGTCCTGCGCCTTTTCCCACAGGAAGCCGAGTTCGGCGGACAACGTGCCGTCGACATTATAGATGGCGAGCCGCTCGGCCGCTTCCGCGTCGGGCAGAGGGATCGACGCCTCGGGCGGAAGCTCGACGATGAAATGGTCACTCATGCGTTCTCCGGGCGTTCATCCTTTCCGCGCGGAATAGACGTCATTGGTAAATAGGGCGTTATTCACCCAATCGACCCGCACAAGGTTGCATGGCGGCGTCGATTGGATAAAGACGGCGCATCCGTTCCCAGGGGAAATACGATGGCGCAAAATGCCGCACGCCCATTGTCGCCACATCTTTCGATCTGGAGATGGGGGCCGCATATGGTGGTCTCGATCCTCCATCGCGCCACGGGCAACGCGCTCGCCTTCGCCGGCGGCATCCTGTTCACCTGGTGGCTGGTCGCGGCGGCGACAAGCGCCACGGCCTACGACATCTTCTATCATCTCGTCGTCGCGGCCGAGCCGGGGGACGGCGTCGGCCAGGTGACGAACATCCTCGCGCGGATCGTCGGCGTGGGGCTGACATGGTCCTTCCTCCAACATCTCTTTTCGGGGCTTCGCCATTTCGTGCTCGATACGGGCGCAGGCTATGAACTCCGGACGAACCGGCGCTGGGCGATCCTGACGATCGTCGGCTCGGTCCTCCTCACCCTGCTCCTCTGGGGCGCTATCTTCTTCGCGAGGCACTGATGGGAACGGGAACCGGAATCGGCCGGGTACGTGGCCTCGGATCGGCGCGGCACGGCGCGCGGCCCTGGTGGCACCAGCGGATGACGGCGGCGGGCAACCTGCTGCTCATCACCTGGTTCTTCGCCTCGCTGCTGCTGCTGCCGGGCTATGACTATCAGACGGTGGTCGGCTGGCTGTCCTCGCCGTGGGTGGCGACGGCGCTGATCGTGATGACGCTCAACGTCTTCTGGCACCTGCGCCTCGGGGTGCAGGTGATGATCGAGGATTATGTCCACCGCGAAGGATCGCGCTTCGCTGCGATCGTCGCACTCAATTTCTATTGCGCGGGGGCCGCCGCGCTCGCCGTCTTCTCGATCCTCAAGATCGCCTTCGGGGGAGTGCAGGGCTGATGGCCGAAGCCTATAAGATCGTCGATCATGTCTACGATGCCGTGGTCGTCGGCGCTGGCGGCTCCGGCCTGCGCGCGACGATGGGCATCGCGACGAGCGGGCTCAAGACCGCCTGCATCACCAAGGTGTTCCCGACGCGCAGCCACACCGTCGCCGCGCAGGGCGGCATCGCCGCCAGCCTCGGCAATATGGGCCCCGATCACTGGTCCTGGCACATGTACGACACCGTCAAGGGATCGGACTGGCTGGGCGATCAGGACGCGATCGAATATCTGGTGCGCGAGGCGCCGACCGCCGTTTACGAGCTGGAACATGCCGGCGTGCCGTTCAGCCGCACCGAGGAAGGCAAAATCTATCAGCGCCCTTTCGGCGGCATGATGCAGAATATGGGCGAAGGCCCGCCCGCGCAGCGCACCTGCGCGGCGGCCGATCGCACCGGCCACGCCATGCTTCACGCGCTCTATCAGCAGAGCCTGAAATATGACGCGGATTTCTACATCGAATATTTCGCGCTCGACCTCATCATGGAGGACGGCGCCTGCAAGGGCGTGATCGCGCTCTGCATGGAAGACGGGTCGATCCATCGTTTCCGCAGCCATGCGACGGTGCTCGCCACTGGCGGCTATGGCCGCACTTATTTCTCGGCCACCTCGGCGCATACTTGCACCGGCGACGGCGGCGGCATGGTGCTGCGCGCGGGCCTGCCCTTGCAGGACATGGAATTCGTCCAGTTCCACCCCACCGGCATCTACGGCGCGGGCGTGCTCATCACCGAGGGCGCGCGCGGCGAAGGCGGCTATCTGACGAACAGCGAGGGCGAGCGCTTCATGGAGCGCTATGCCCCCTCGGCCAAGGACCTCGCCAGCCGCGACGTGGTCGCGCGCTCGATGGCGATGGAAATCCGCGAAGGCCGCGGCGTCGGCCCGAACAAGGATCATATCTATCTGCACCTCGATCATATCGATCCCAAGGTGCTGCACGAAAGGCTGCCCGGCATCACCGAGACGGGCAAGGTGTTCGCGGGTGTGGACCTGACCCGCCAGCCATTGCCGGTGGTGCCGACCGTTCACTATAATATGGGCGGCATCCCCACCAATTATCATGGTGAGGTCGTCCGCCTGAAGGACGGCGATCCCGATACGGTCGTCCCCGGCCTCTTCGCGGTGGGCGAGGCGGCGTGCGTCTCGGTCCATGGCGCGAACCGGCTCGGATCGAACAGCCTCGTCGATCTCGTCGTGTTCGGCCGCGCCGCCGGCCTGCGTATCGCCGAGATCGTCAAGCCCAATGCGCCGCACAAGCCGATCGACACGGCGGCGGACGACAAGGCGCTCACACGTCTCGATCGCTATCGCCATGCCGATGGCGGCTCGCCGACGGCCGAGATCCGCCTCCAGATGCAGCGGACGATGCAGTCCGATTGTGCGGTCTTCCGCACGACCGAGCTGCTGCGCGAAGGCATGGAAAAGATCGACAAAACCTGGGCGCGCCTGTCCGACATCGGCATCACCGATCGCAGCCTGATCTGGAACACCGATCTGATCGAAACGCTTGAGCTGGACAATATGCTGCCGCAGGCGGTGGTGACGATGCACGCGGCGGCCAATCGCCACGAGAGCCGCGGCGCGCACATGCACGAGGATTATCCCGAGCGCGACGATGCGAACTGGATGAAGCACACGCTCGTCTCGTTCGACAACGGCGCGGTGACGATCGATTATCGGCCGGTGCACGATTATACGCTCACCGACGACGCCCATTATATCACGCCGAAGAAGCGGGTCTATTGAGGCGCAGGCCGGGAGGCTGGCGATGAGGGCGGTCCTGTTGAGCGCGGGGCAGGGTTCGCGCCTGCTGCCGCTGACGGCGGACATCCCCAAATGCCTGGTCCGCATCGGCGAGCGCACGATCCTCGATCATCAGATCGACGCGCTCGTCGCGGCGGGGATCGGCGACATCATGGTGGTGGGCGGCTATCGCGCCGACGTGCTCGCCGCGCATGTCGAGAAGCGACGCGCCGAGGTGCCCGGCCTCGTGCTGCGCTTCAACCCCTTCTGGCGCGTGGCGAGCAGTATCGGCAGCGTCTGGGAAGCACGCGACTGGCTTGCCGCGCCCTTCGTGCTCGCCAATGGCGATACCATCTTCGCCCCAGACCTGATCGCGGCGGCGCTCGGCGCGCTGCGACCCGGCGTCAACCTGCTGATCGAGGCCCGGCCCTCCTCGCATCAGGACGATATGCTGGTCGCGCTGGACGGCAATCGCGTCCGCGCGGTGGGCAAGGGGCTGCTGCCCGAAAGCGCGCCGCATCGCTCGCTGGGCGTGATCGCCAGTCCCGATGCCGACGGCGGCGGCTATGCGGCGGCGCTGGCCGCGCTGATCGGCGAGGATGAGGGCGTGCACAATTTCCACCATGCGATCGTCGACAGGATCGCGCGGCGCCAAGGCGTCCATGCCGTGCTGGCGACCAGCGATCGCTGGCAGGAGTTCGACAGCCCCGCCGACATCGATCTGTGGCTGGAAAGGGCCCGCGCGCCCGTCAGGCGCTGAGCCACGATACCGGCGGCCGCCCGCGCGCCTTTTGCGCCATCGCCTGCCCCAGTTGCACCAGATGGACGAGCAGCGAAACTATCGTCCACGCCGCGACCGCGACGATCCCGATATCGGGCCGGCCAAACAGCAAAGAGACGAACAGGATCAGCATATTCGGATTGCGCCGCGCGGTGACGAGCCGGAAATCGGAATCGAACTTGCGCCAGACGTGGATGTGCATGCCGAACAGCGAGATGAACGCCCCTTCGATCAGCCGCTGGAAGACATAGCCTGCGAACATCACCGCCATCACGCCCCAGAACAAGGCGGGCGACAGCGCCAGCCCCGCCGGGATCAGCCCCATGCCCCAGGCGAACCACCAGAATGGCGGATGGACGAGATCGACGCCATGATCGAAAATATTGCCCCACCAGGAGGAAGTGATCGTGCAGCGCGCGAGCTTCCCGTCCACTGTGTCGAGCACCATGAAGATCAGGCCGAGCGCGAGCCCGGTCCAGAAATGCCCTTGCCAGAACAGGATGGTCGCCGCGATGCACAGGATGACGCCGATCCCCGTCACCATATTCGGCGTAAGGCCCAGCCGCGCGGCGATCTTCGTCAGCACGAACGCCCATTCGGGCCAGAGATATTTGGTGAGCAGATCGGTGACGCCCTTGTAAGCGCCCTTGTAGCTCGCCCGTTCCAATGCCGGAATCGAGGCGGCGTCGAGGCGCCCGACAAACGGCGTCTCGCGCTTGCGCAGCGCCTTATTCTCCAGAGTCGGCGCATCCTCGATCGCGATCGTCTCGAAACCGGCCGGATCGGCGGCGCGGTTCTCGCGCATCGCGGCGGCGGTCCGGCTCGCCTGTTCGATCGTGGCGCAGGCCGCGAGCACGGGAACGCCGGCGGACGTCAGCATCATGCCCGGATGCGCGGCGATATGGCGCAGCCATTGCGCGTCGAACACGAAGGCGCTGTTCGCCAGCAGCCACGGCCCGTCCCCTTCGAAAACGGCATTCTCGCCCGCCCACGCAAGACCAGCGGCGCGGCCGATGCGGCGGGCGCGTTCCGCCGCGCTCATGCCCCAGAAACGAAGCGGATTGGTGCCCACCGCGTGCAGGACGGCGGCGGGCTGTCGGATATCGTCGGCCATCGCGCAGCGCCTACAACGCGCGGTTCGCAGCGACAAGCCACGTCTCGGCCGCGCCTGTTGCACCCGAAGCGCGGGAACGGCCGTTCATGGCGTAGTAACGCGCGCAGGGCCAGGATCGGCCGCGACAAGAACAGGCTGGTGTGATGTTGCGTCGCTTCCCCTGCATTTTCGGCTGGCATCGCCCCGCCCGGGGATCGGTCGTCAGAAAGCCGGCAATTCCCGTGTCGCTCTATCGCGGAACCTGCCGTCGCTGCCAGCGCCCGATCTATCGCGACCAGCAGACGCTCAAATGGAAGCTGGAGACGCACTGAAAGAGGAAGGGACGGCATGACGCCGCCCCTTCCCGCCTGACCGCCCTTCCCCGTCAGAACTTTTTCTTGATCGAGAAGGCCCATTCGCGCGGCCGGGCGGGCTGTGCCTTGTCGAAACCTTCGCCGACGCCGCGCAGATCGAAGTTGGTCAGGAAATAATATTTGTTGAAGAGATTCGTCACCTCCAGCGACGCTTCCAGGTCATCGCCCGGATTGCGCCACGTCAGCCGGGCGTTGGCGATCGTGTAGGCCGGCAGGAAGGTCAATGTCCGGGTCGTGCCGATCACCAGCGGCCCGCTATAGACCTTGCTCTCATAGGAAGCGTCGATGCGCGGCGTCAGCGATCCGATGTCGTCACCCAGTTCGAACCGATATTGCGCGCCGATGCTCCATTTCCACTTCGGCGACCCGGCGACCGGATCGCTCAGTTGCGCGCCGGCCAGATTGGTCGGGCCGCCGGCGAGCGGGTTGATCGAGGTATATTTGAAGTCGAGATAGCTCGCCGATGCGTCAATCTGCAGCCCTTCGATCGGCCGCAGGAACAGTTCCGCCTCGACGCCCTTGTGGTGGCCGTTGCCCGCATTGGCCGGCAGCGCGCACGGCCCCGGCCCGCCATATTGCGGGCAGGAGAGAAGCGGTATCTGTATGTCCTTATAACGGTTGTAGAAAGCCGTGACGTTCAGCCGCATCCTGCGATCGAACAGGTCGCTCTTGAAGCCGATTTCATAAGCGGTGAGCGATTCCGGGCCGAAGGACTGGACCTGCGCGGCATTGAACGGCCGCGGATTGGTGCCGCCGCCCTTGAAGCCCGTCGAGATATTTGCGTAGACGAGCAGCTCGGGCGAGAAGCGATAGTTCAGCGATACGCGATAATCCCAGCGATTGCCCTTGTAGGTCGCCCGCGCGCCGGTCAGCGCCTGCACCGTTTCGGTCGTGTCGCCATTGTTGTTGGCGTCGGCGGTGTCGGGGCCGAGATAGCCCGCCCCATAGACCGCGCCGATCGGATCGAGATAGGCGTTGATCGTTCCGTCGGGATTCAGGCGGTAATAATCGTAGGTCTTCTTCTCGTCGGTATAGCGCAGGCCGCCGCCCAGCGTCAGTCCGGACAGTATCTCCCAATCGGCGTGCATGAAGACCGCCTTGCTGTCCGCCTTGATGACGTCGGGCTGGACGAATTGCAGCGGATAGAGCGGCCCCAGGCCCGGCACGGCGACGTAACGCAGGTCCTGATAGCTGTTATAGGTGGTGCTCTGCTTGAAATAATAGCCGCCTAGCGTGAAGTTTATCGTATCGCCCAGCTTGCCGTTCAGGCGCAGTTCCTGGCTGAAGTTCCAATGCGTCAGATGGTTCTGGCCGAAGCCCAGATTGGCCGGCGATAGATCGTCGTCGGCATCGAAGCTGGTGTTGAACGCCTGATAACCGGTGATCGAATCGATCGAGAACATGTCGCTGAGATTCCAGCGCACCTGTCCCGAAACGCCCCAGCCATTGTACCGGCTGCGGTCCGAGCCCGACGTCGCGAGCAGCGGCTGCCCCCCCGGGCGGAACCGCGACGCCGGTGAAGACACCCGCCGGCTGGCCCGTGGTGATGAAGCTGCAATATCTGCCGCAGATGAAGCGGTCGTCATAGGGCATGCCCGGCGCCGCATTGGTGTTCGGATTGTCGACGGCGAGCGTGTGGATCAGTACCTCGCCGGGAATCGTCCGCTCGTCATGCGTATAATCGCCGATGATGTTGACCTCGAAATCGTCGTTCGGCGCATAACGCAGGATGCCGCGCACCGCCTGATAGCCGACGCCGCCCAGCTTGCTGATCCGGCAATTGCCCGCCGGCTGCGTGCGCGGAACGCCGCCCACCGGGTTCACCGGCTGCGTCACGCCATTCGCATCGACGAAGGTCGCCGGGCCGCCGGCCGGATAGACGCAGCCGAAATCGAGCCGGTCGACATAGCCGTCCTGCTGCTTGAACACGCCGGAAACGCGCGCGAACAGCGTATCGTCAGTGCGAAATCGGCGCTGCCGCGCAGGCCGATGCGATTGCGGCTGCCATAGGTCGCCTCAAGATAGCCCGAGCCGTCGCCGGTCGGCTTCTTCGAATACATCTTGATCGCGCCGCCTTCGGAATTTCGTCCCGCCAGCGTGCCCTGCGGGCCGCGCAGGATTTCCACGCGATCGAGATCGAGCAGGTCGAATATCGCGCCGGTCAACTGCGGATAATAGACATCGTCGACATAGATGCCGACGCCCGGCTCATAGGCGGGGTTGAAATCGGCGGTGCCGACGCCGCGGATGCTGGCGGAGACGGACGGCCCGAACGACGCGCCCTGCGGCCGTATCTGCACGTTCGGCGCCTGGTTGGTCACTTCGGTAATGTTGGTCTGGCTGCGCGCCTCAAGCATTTGCGCGTTGACCGCGGTGATCGCGATCGGCGTGTCCTGAAGCCTTTGCTCGCGGAACTGGGCGGTGACGATGATGTCGCCATTCTGGGAAAGCGACGATCCCGTCTGCGCGGGGGACGGGGACGGCGGCGCCGGTTCCTGCGCGTGGCCGCGCCCGATATCGCCACCAGCGAAACGCCGACCACCAGAGCCCGGCGAACCGCAGTGGACCCGCTTGACATGCCAATCATGTGCGTCCTCCCATATTATATGTTCAACAACGCAACACAACTCTCCTCAATATTGCACAGAATATTCTTCCTGATATTGAACTATACCTCCGCCGCCTTCGCGAAGACGAAATGGATACTGCAAATCGCCGGCGGCAAAAGCAGGCCGCCGCTGCGATGCAGTCGCCCCGACCCGCGTTCTTGAATCACCAAGAATTTACCAAAAATAACAAGGCAGCGGCGACAGGCCACTTTTCCAAAGGCGCAGGTTTCCGAAAAACCGCGCATGGCCGCGCCTAATTCCGGCTAACCCGTTTCGACAACGCTTTTGGAACCGGCATTGCTTCTCTCCTCTTATCCGACAAGGAAAGCACAGCGCACGCGACGTTCAATATTATCAATCGGATCGAAGTCAGTCCGATCGGCGCATTCTACTCTTGCGATGGAGATAAGGGAAGCGGCTTCTTCGGGTTCACGAACAGATTGCGGATCGAGTCGGGAACGCGCTGGGCGCGCAAACGCCCGGGTCGTTCCGGATCGGGAATGGTCCACACCCGCTTCTCGGTACAGGCGACGCACAGCGCCCCGTCGCTGATGAGCCGATGCTCGATGGTGAAGCTGCTATTGCCGAAAAGCGGCGCGTCCGCCTCGATCACCACATCGTCGCCATAAGCCGTCGGACGGAGGAACCGCGCCGAGACGTCGACCATCGGGAAGCCGGCCACGCCAAGCTCCGCCAGCATCCTGCGCTTCTTCGGCAGGCCCGCCACCTCGAACAGGAGGATCGTGCTCTCGCCGAACATGTCGAGATAGCGGGGCGCATAGACGATCCCCGCCGGATCGCATTGGCCCCATTCGATCCGGTATCGCCGGCGAAGGAAGGGGGTGGGCGTATCGGTCATCCTGTCTCTCTCACTCCAGCGGCTGACCGGTGGCGATAGCCTGCCCATAGGGACGCTGGCCACGGCGGAACGCGAGAATCGCGGGCACGCCCATGATCAGCCCGGTCAGCGCGAGCGCGTAGCGTATCTCCGCCTCGCCGACCACATATTGACTGATCCCGGCGACGAGCAGCGGGCCGAACCCCATGCCGACGACGTTCATGATGAACAGGAACAGGAAGGTGACCTGCCCGCGCAGATGATTGGGCGTCACCGTCTGCACGGCGGCATTTTCGGGCGCGGCGGCCATCATCGATCCCACCTGCGCGATCAGCGCGCAGCCCACCGCCAGCCAGGGATCGGGCATCAGCGGGAAGGCGATGCCGAACGGCACCGACACCAGCGTGCTGATGACGACCACGCGGACATTGGCGTCGTGCACGCCACGCTTCCAATAATGTTCGGCCAGCCAATTGCCGAGGAAGATGCCGAGCGGCATCGCCACGAAAACGGCAAAGCCGGTCACGTAGCCCACCTGCGAGGGCGACCAGCCATAAGTCCGTCCGTAAAAGGCGGGGCTCCAATTCTGGGTGCCGAACATCTGCGAGGAGCGCAGTCCCATGCCGATGAACAGCGGCAGATAGACCAGCTTGTGCCGCCCGATCAGCCGGAAGACCTCGCCCAGCGGCGCCGCCTCGGCCTTGCCGCCGCGCCGTGGCGGCTCGCGCACCGTCAGCATCAGGCAGGCGACGACGATGCCCGGCAGCGAGACGAGCATCAGCACCATCTGCCAGCCATGCAGCCTGCCGACGATCGGCAGGCTCATCGCCGGGTGGCTGGCGACGAAATCGATGATCCACGCGCCGAGGATCATCGCCAGCCCGGTGCCGAGGACGAAGCCGATCTGCATCACCGAGATCGCGCGCGGCAGCCGGTGTGGCGGGAAATAGTCGGACATTAGCGAATAGGCCGACGGGCCGCTCGTCGTCTCGCCGACGCCCAGCCCCATCCGCGCCACGAAGAGCTGGAAGAAGCTGGTCGCCAGGCCGCACAGGATCGTCATCGCGCTCCAGATCGCGATGCCGGCCGACAGGATATATTTGCGGCTGCTGCGATCGACCAGCCGGGCGACGGGAAAGCCCAGCACCGCATAGAAGAAGGTGAAGGCGAAGCCCATCACCAGGCTCATTTCGACATCGGTCAGTTGCAGGTCGTGCTTGATCGGTTCGACCAGCAGCGTGAGGATGCCGCGATCGAGGAAGTTGATCATCACCGCGAGCGCGAGGACGAAGACGCAATACCAGCCCTGCCGCGCTGGCGGATAGGGTGTCGCGTGCGCGTCTACGGCCGTCATGCCGCCGGCCGGCGCGCCCTTCTCCTGCGCGGTTATCGCCACGTCCATGCTTGTCCTCTCAATCCCGCTCGACCGCCCTTTACCCCCAGGCTGGCTCCTGCACTTTACTATAAAGAAGGGCCGGCGCCCGCACTCACGGCGCGCTCAGCTTCCACCATGCGGGTAGCGCAAGGCGCCTCTCCCCACATCAGGACGGCTGCCGCCACGGCTTGCCCGTCACGGGATGCGGATAATGGAAGGGCACGATCCGCGTATGCGGCCAGAATTTGGGCGTGATGTCCATCAGTTCGTCGGGGCCGAACGGGTCTTCGGGGTAGGTTTTGGTCAGGGGATCGAGATGGACGGTGCTGTGCGCCCAGCCGGTGTCGTAATCGGCCTGCCACAGCATGTTGTAGTTCAGTTCCTTGATCTTCCAGACACCATCTTGCTTGACATAGCTGTTTTCGTGGATGCCGCCTTCCCAGCCCTGATCGGGCATCGGCCGTATCTTGCGTTCCTTGCTCTCATGCGATCCCGCCTGCATCAGACAGCGGAAGCGGCCCTTGGCAGTCGTCCCGTCCTCCGAGATATCGACGATGTCCTGTGAGATGAAATGATCGAGCATGAAGCCGTAGACCGGCCCGTTCACCCCTTGCGTGAACATGTCGCGGAACCAGCCGCCATAGATGCGCCGGACCGATTCCTTGCCGCGATAGACGCCGTTCAGGAAATAGACGCAGCCATCGTCGGCAAAGAGGTCCACCGCCTCGTCATAGAGGCACATGTCGATATAATAGCCATATTTGAAGTGCAGCGTGCGGACGTCGTGGATATCGCGCAACATGCGGATATCCCGCTTCATCGCCTCCATTTCGGCGCGCAGCTCCGCGATTGCCGTGTCGTCCGCCATGTCCCTCTCCTTGTGGCTAGCCGTGTCGGTGGTCAGTCGGCGAGGCCCAGCATCCTGCGCGTCTCGCCGACGTTGGCGAGATCGCGGCCGAGCCGATCGATGATATCGGCGCCCCAGCGCACCAGATCGGCATTGTTCGCCGCTTTTTGGCCGCGCCGCAGATAGATGGTGTCCTCGAAACCGACGCGGACATTGCCGTCGAGCAGCACCGCCTGCGCCGCCATCGGGAAGGAGTGGCGGCTGACGCCGAAGCCCGTCCAGCGCGCGCCGCGCGGAATCTGGTTCTTCGCGTACATCATCGCCTCGGTCGTCGCGGGCAGGCCGTATTTGGTGCCGAGCACGAACGAATAAGGGACGTCCTTCGGCAGCGCGCCCTTGGCGATCAGGTCGTCGGCGAAGACGAAGTCGCCCGCCTCGAAACATTCGATCTCGGGCAGCACGCCGGCGTCCTGGATCATGTGCCCCATCCGCGTAATCATCGGATCGAGGTTGATCGCGGCGCCGCCCCAGAGCTGCATCGTGCAGATGTCGAGCGTGCACATGTCGGGCTTCAAATCGAGGATATGCTCCAGCCGCCGCTCGGCGGTGAACATGATCGTGCCCGGCCCGCAGACGGCGGGGTCCTCCTCGCTCTGCATCCAGGTGCAGCCGGGGCCGGTGGTGATGTTGAAGATCACTTCGGTGTTCTTCTGCCGGATCAGCCGCACGACCTCGCGATAATGTTCAAGCTCGGTCGACTGGGCGCCGGTCTGCGGGTCGCGGACATGGATATGGAGGATCGACGCCCCCGCCTCCGCCGCATCCAGCCCTTCCTGCGCGATATGTTCGGGCGTGATCGGAAAATTGGGATGGTTCGGCACCGGCGAACTGCCCGTCAACGCACAGGTGATGAAAACCGGATCGGCCATGGCGCCCTCCTTCGAACTGCTGGCTGTCTGCTTCCTGTAATTCGGTCGCAGAAGCGCCTATGGCGAAGAAGACGGTTTGTTATGCTGGTATAGGAAGTAACAGGTCCACGCATGGGACGCAGAGAGGAATTGTCGCGTTTCCTGAAGACGGCGCGCGGCCGGATCGACCCCGAGGAGGCCGGCCTGCCCCGCCGCGAGCGGCGCCGCGCCAAGGGCCTGAGCCGCGACGAGGTGGCGCTGCTCTCGGGCATGAGCATCACCTGGTACACCTGGTTCGAGCAGGGCCGCGACGTGCAGCTTTCCGCCCCGACGCTCGAACGGCTCAGCACCGCGCTGCGCCTGCCCCCGCGCGAGCGGGAATTTCTGTTCAGCCTCGCCCAGCACCGCCCGCCGCCGCTGACCGATCCGACGAGCGAGTCGATCCCGCCCAGCGTGCAGCATATGATGGACAGCCTCTCGATCCCGGCGCTGGTGCTGACGCAGCAATGGACGGTGATCGCCTGGAACCGGCTCGTCTCGGTCCTGTTCCGCGACTATGCCGACCTGCCGTCCGAAGAGCGCAACCTGTTCCGCATCCTGCTGCTCAACGACATGTACCGGCGCGATCCCGAGGAATATCGCGAGATGGTGCAGCGGATCACCGCCCGGCTGAAATGGGATTACAGCCAGGCGGCGCGGATGGACTCGTTCGACAGGTTCATCGAGGACATGATGAGCCGATCGGACACCTTCCGCGAATGCTGGGAAACGTCGGAGATCGCCGCCCATCTGGAGGGTATCCACACCGCCTCGGTGCCCGGTGTCGGCGACATCACCTTCCGCCACACCTCCTATAGCATCGAACAGGAACCCGGCCTGCGCCTCGTTCTCTTCGCGCCGATGGACGCGCGCAGCACCGAAAGGCTCCACCTCCTCGACGACTGAGCGGTGGCAGAGCAATAAAGAGCCACATTGGTGGGCTCGCCGGGATTCGAACCCGGGACCTACAGATTAAAAGTCCGTTGCTCTACCGACTGAGCTACGAGCCCCAATGTGAGGCGCGTTCCCTATTGGCGCGCCGCCTCATGGTCAACCGCCGCGATGCTTTGGGGCACGCAAGCGGGCGAGAAAATGGCGAACCGTCCGGCCGGTCAGCGGATCGCGCCAATCGGCCGCGATGTGCGCGACGGGCAGCAGCACGAAGTCGCGCTGCGTCCATGACCGGTGTGGCACCGCCAACCGTCCCGGGGCGCCGCGGCGCGGAAAAGGCGGCCAGGTGCCGCCCGACCAGAGGATGATATCGAGATCAATGACGCGCGCCCCCCAGCGCCGCCCACGCCGCCGGCCGAATTCACGCTCGATGCCCTTCAGCAGCGCGAGCATCGCCGGCGGATCGAGCCTGCTTTCGACGACGGCCGCGGCATTGGCATAAGCGCGCCCTCCCGGTCCTAGCGCTGGCGTGCGGATCACCGGCGACATGCGGACAATCCCGACGCCGGCGGCGGCAAGCGCCTCGATCGCGGCGGCGATCACCCGCGCCGGATCGCCATGGCGGCCGTGGCGGCGATTCGATCCGAGCGCGAGGACGTAACAGGCAGGGTTCATCGCGCGCGCCTTAACCGCCCCGCGCGGCGTTCCAAACCGAAATCGGGTCACGCCAGCGGATAGCGGCGCAGGATGGCGTAGGTCGCGCCTTCATGGCCAAGCTCGCTCTCATAGAGGCAGAATTCGTTCATCTCGAACGCCTCCGCCGGGACGCCCGCCAGCTCGGGCATCAGGCTGCCAAGCGGCCCGGCGCTGCGCGGGAAGCGCGCAATCGTGATGTGGGGCAGGAAGCTGCGCGCGTCGGGCGCGACGCCGACGCGGGCCAGCGCGCGGTCGATCTTATGGTGCAGCGCCTTCACCTCCTCCTGCGGCGTCACCCCGATCCAGAGCGCATCGACGCGCCCCTTGCGATCGAACTGCCCGACCCTGTCGAGCGCGAGCGCGAAGCGCGGGTGATGGACGGCGCCCAGCGCGGCCGCGATGTCCGCCGCCTGGTGGCGATCCACCTCGCCGATGAAGCGGAGCGTGAGGTGCAACTGGTCCCCACGCTGCCAGCGGGCGCGGGCGACGCCGCCCATCGCGGCGATCAGGTGGGCACGCATCGCCGCCGGCGGGCGCAGGGCTACGAACAGGCGTTGCATAATCGCGCGTTCCTAACCCGCCGCCCTCCGCGACGCGACCGCTTTTGCTTGAAAGTCGGGGCCATTACCCCGATATTGTCGCCAAGTGGTTCGATCCAGGGCCGCGAACAAGGAGTTTTCTCACGATGGCAAACTGGTCTGACCCCCGGACGACGCCCGCCTCGGCGCGCCAGACGTCGGTCGGAACGCGCGACGTCGCATTCGATGCGGGCCTGCGCTCCTATATGCTTTCGGTCTATAATTACATGGCCTCGGGCATCCTGCTGACGGGTATCGTCGCGCTGCTTTTCTCGCGCGGTGGCGTCACGTCGCCGGCGGCGCAGCTCTTCCTGCACGGCGGCATCCTGAAATGGGTGGTGATGCTCGCTCCGCTCGGCCTCGTCATGTGGCTCAGCATGGGCATCAACCGGATGAGCGAGGGCACCGCCAAGATCGTCTATTGGGGCTATGCCGTCCTGATGGGCCTGTCGCTCTCGACGATCTTTCTCGTCTATACCGGCAGCTCGATCGCGCAGACCTTCTTCGCGACCGCCGCCGCCTTCGCCGGCCTCAGCCTCTGGGGCTACACCACGAAGAAGGACCTGTCGGGCTTCGGCACATTCCTCATCATGGGCGTCGTCGGCCTGCTCGTCGCGATGCTGATCAACATGTTCATGCGATCGAGCGCGCTCGACCTCGCGATCAGCGCGATCGGCGTCCTGATCTTCGCGGGCCTCACCGCCTATGACACGCAGAAGATCAAGAGCATGTACTTCGCGGTCGCCGGCTCCGATTTCATGGGCAAATCGGTCATCATGGGCGCACTGACGCTCTATCTGGACTTCATCAACCTCTTCCTGTTCCTGCTCCGCTTCATGGGCAACAGCCGGAACTAGGACGAACCGGTCAACATATCCAAGGGGCCCGGCGGAGCGATTCGCCGGGCCTTTTTCGTTCGAAGGAAAGGAGATCGGCCGATGCGACGGATTGTCCTGATCGCCCTCGCCCTGCCACTCGGCGGCTGCATCGCCAGGACGGCGGCGGACGTCGTCACCTTCCCCGTCCGCGCGACGAGCTACGGCTATGACAAGCTCACCACCAGCCAGGAAGAGGCCGACCGCAAGCGCGGCCGCGAGATGCGCAAGCAGGAAGCGCGCGAGGAAAAGGAACGCCGCCGCGCCGGGAAGGAACAGGCCAAGGCCCGGCGCGACGGCTATTATCGGGACTGATCGCCCGCTTTATTTGGTGGCGTTGTAGGCGAGCTGGTCGTTGGTCAGCTCGAAGCCCAGCAGCAGCTCGAAACTCGCCTTCGAAACCGCCGCGCGGACGGCGGGATCGTTCATCGGATCGATCGTCGCGTCGGGATCGCCCGGCTTGCGCTTGCGCGTGAGGCGTTCCTCCACCTTGGCCGGCAGCGTCGCCGCCGCGCGCGAGACATTGGCCGATCCCGTCGCGCTGGCGCTGGTGCGCAATTGCCCGTCGGCGAAATGGAGCGTCACGCTGCCCAGCCGCTTGGCGACGACGACCGTGCCGCCCCGAACGACGGTAGCGAAATAGGGCAGTGTCACGTCGCGCGCGCCCTGGCTGTTGGCGCGGCGCGCGAGCACCTGGAAGTTCGCCGTCGAGACGAGTTGGTCGGTCGTTTCGGCGCAGTTGCTGCGCACGTCGGTGATCGTCGCCACCACGTCGATCGCGCTCGCATCGCGGCTCTGCGGCGGATTGAACAGCGTCACCGTGTCCGTATAGGTCGGCACCGCCACGGCGGGGCAGGCCGAGCGGGTGATGCGAATGCCCCCCGTTTCGTCGAATTGCGATCCGTGCGTGCAGGCGCCGAGCGCCAACAGGGTCAGGCCGGCAGCGATCGTCTTGTAACTCGGCACAGAACATCCTCATGCGATGGAGGCGAAGCGAGGAGATCCCGCTCGGGCGGCGGATCATAGGAACCGCCTTCCGCGCAGGCAAGCAATCGCGTACAGGCGTTGCGCATATGGACAGAGCAGAGTTCCCCCCCTTGCGGCTTCTGATCGCCGCGCCACGCGGATTCTGCGCCGGAGTCGATCGTGCGATCCGAATCGTGGAGCTGGCGATCGAGCGATTCGGCGCGCCCGTCTATGTACGGCACGAGATCGTGCATAACCGCTTCGTCGTCGATGGGCTGCGCGCGCGCGGCGCGATCTTCGTCGAGGATCTGGATGCGGTGCCCGACGGCGTGCCGGTGGTCTTTTCGGCGCATGGCGTACCCAAGGCGGTGCCGCACAAGGCGGCCGAGCGGGGGCTTCTCCATATCGACGCCACCTGCCCGCTCGTCTCCAAGGTCCATCGCCAGGCCGAAAGGCTGGTCGAGGCGGGGCGGCACATTCTGTTCATCGGGCATAAGGGCCATCCCGAAGTGATCGGCACCTTCGGGCAGGTGCCCGACGGCGCGATGACGCTGATCGAGACGGCCGAGGATGCCGAGATAATCGCGCCGGCGGATACCGACAGGCTCGCTTTCCTCACACAGACGACGCTGTCGGTGGACGACACTGCCGCGATCATCGCGATCCTCAAGCGCCGCTTCCCCACGATCCAGGGTCCGCGCGGCGAGGACATCTGCTATGCGACATCCAACCGGCAGGCGGCGGTGAAGGCGCTTGCCGGCCAGACCGACGCGATCCTCGTGATCGGCGCGCCCAATTCGTCCAATTCGGTTCGCCTCGTCGAGGTGGCCGAGCGGGCCGGCGTGCGCGCCGCGCTGATCCAGCGCGCGGCCGATCTCGATTTCGCCTGGCTGGAGGGCGTCCGCACGCTGGGCATCACCGCCAGCGCCTCCGCGCCCGAACTGCTCGTCCGCGAGCTTGTCGACCGGCTCGCGACGCGCTTCGCGATCGAGGAGGGCGAGGTGGACGGCACCACGGAAAATCTCGTCTTCAAGCTGCCGCGCATCCTCGCGGCCGCCTGAGTTTCCCGCCCGCAAGAGGCAGCGCAAGGGGGCACGTTTGGCCGTCTATACCCACGTATCCACCGAAGAGATGGAGGCGCTGCTCGCGCGCTATGCCGTCGGCACGCTGCTATCCGCCAAGGGGATCGCCGAGGGCGTCGAGAACAGCAACTATCTGGTGGAGACGAGCGACGGCCGCTTCATCCTGACGCTCTACGAAAAGCGCGTCGATGCGGGCGACCTGCCCTTTTTCCTCGCCCTCCTCGATCATCTCGCCGATCGCGGCGCGCTGGTGCCGCGCGCGCTGAAGGACGGGGACGGCGTCCAGATCCAGATGGTCGCGGGCCGCCCTGCCTGCCTCATAGAGTTTCTGCAAGGCGTCTCGGTCAGCCACCCCACGCCGGCGCATGCGCGGGCAACGGGGGCCGCCCTCGGCGCGATGCACGCGGCACTGGCCGATTTCGAAGGCACGCGGCCGAACAGCCTCGGGCTGGCGGGCTGGCACGAGCTGGCGGCGCGTTGCGGCACGCAGCTCGACGCGATCGCGTCGGGACTCGGCGCCCGGGTCGAGGCCGAGCTGGCCTATCTCGACGCGCATTGGCCGGCGACACTGCCGACAAGCGTGATCCATGCGGACCTGTTTCCCGACAATGTGCTGATGCTGGACGCGCATGTCACCGGCATCATCGACTTCTATTTCGCGTGCAGCGAAATCCGCGCCTGGGACCTCGCCGTCACCCATGCCGCCTGGTGTTTCGAGGAGGAAGGCGCGCGCTTTCGCTCCGATCTGGGCGCCGCGCTGATCGAGGGCTATGAGGTCAACTTCGGGCTGAGCGCAGAGGAGCGCGCGGCCTTTCCGGTGCTGGCGCGCGGTGCCTGCCTGCGCTTCCTGCTGACGCGCGCGTGGGATTGGCTGAACACGCCGGCGGGTGCGCTGGTGACGCGCAAGGACCCGCTCGCCTTCCTCCGCCGGCTCGACGCCTATGCCGAGGGAGTCGCCGGCGCATGAGCGACGCTGTCGAGATCGCCACCGATGGCGCATGCAAGGGCAATCCCGGCCGCGGCGGCTGGGGGGCGATCATCCGCTTCGGCGCGCATGAGAAGGAGCTTTCGGGCGGCGAGAACCCGACGACCAACAATCGCATGGAGTTGACCGCCGCGATCCGCGCGCTGCAGGCGCTCACCCGCCCCTGCCGCGTCATCCTCTCCACCGACAGCCGCTATGTGATGGACGGGCTCACCAAGTGGATCAAGGGCTGGCAGCGCAACGGCTGGAAGACCGCCGATCGCAAGCCGGTAAAGAATGCCGATCTGTGGCAGGAACTCCTCGCCGCCGCCGCGCCGCACCAGATCGAATGGCGCTGGGTGAAGGGCCATGCCGGCCACCCCGACAACGAACGCGCCGACCGCCTCGCCAGCGACGCGGCGCTCGCCGCAGGGAATGGCGGGTCCTAAGCGACCCAAACCCTTTTCCGTCGTTCCGGCGTAGGCGGGAATCCATACGCGCCGCGCTCGACCACTCACTCGTCATTCCGGCGAAAGCCGGAATCTATGGACGGCGGTTCGTTCAATAATGAAGCGAGCCGATTCCATGGCCCCCGATTTCCGCCGGCGTGACGAGAAGGCATCACGGCGCAACGCCCCTCCCTATCGGGCCTAAGCGCTGAATCGCTCCGGCGCATAGCGTTCGGCGTCGATCGCGCGAACCGGTTCGGGCATCGCGCCGCCGGTGAGCAGAGCCGCGCCCAGCATGGCGGCGGCGGGAGCGGTCTGGATGCCGAAGCCGCCCTGCCCCGCGAACCAGAAGAAGCCCGCCGCCTGCCGATCGAACCCGTAGACCGGCACGCGATCGAGCGCGAAGCTGCGCAACCCCGCCCAGGCATGTTCGCGCTTCGTCACCCGCCAATCGACGACGTGCTCGAACCGGTCGATCGCGATCGCGACGTCGAGTTCCTCGGGCGCGGCGTCGCACGGCTCAACCGGCGTTTCATCGTGCGGCGAAAGCCACAGCCGCCCCCCCGCCTCGGGCTTGAAATAGAAGCGGCCGGCGGCATCGAGCACCACCGGCAGGTCGGCCGGGGCGGACGGATCGACGGCGATCTGGACGATCGTGCGCCGCATCGGCGCGATCGCGAGCGGGGATGCCCCGGCAAGCCGCGCGATCCTGTTTGCCCAGGCGCCCGCCGCGTTGACGACGATCGCCGCCTCGACCGGCCCGTCGCGCGTCTCCAGCCGCCACCCCCCCCCGACGGGCCGAAGCGCCAGCACCTCGGCATCGCAGCGCACCTTCGCGCCCGCGCGCCGCGCGGCGGCGAGGTAGAAAGCGTGGACCGCCGCGACGTCGATATCGCGGCAATCGGGCTCAGCCAGACCGTGCGTCCAATCGGGCAGCAATCCCGGCAGGCGCTGCTCCAGCGCCGCGCGGTCGAGCGGATCGAGCCGCACCGCGCTGCCCGCGAACTCCGCCGCCAGCGCGTCGAGCGCGGCACGCCCCTCGGCGTCGGCGATATGCAGCCCGCCGCGCGGCCCGAGGAAACCGTGCCTGTCGAGCCACGGGCCCGACGCGCTGGTGAGCGGCTGCACCGCCGGCCCGCCATAGGTTTCGGACCAGAAGGCCGCCGAACGCCCGGTCGCGTGATAGCCGGGCTGCGACTCCGCCTCGATCAGCAGGACGCGCGCGCTCTCGCCGATCTCGGCGGCGAGGCTCGCGCCCGCCATCCCCGCGCCGATGATCGCGATATCGACCCGATCGTTCATGATGCCGGCGCCCTTTCCTCGAAGAAGCTGTCGATCAGCGCCAGCGCGCGATCGCGCACCGGATCGCGCTCGCGCAGCAATTCGTGCGCGCCGTCGTCGAACGACTCCAGCGCCGCGTCTGGCAGGCGCGCCGCCGCCCGCGCGATCGCCGCGCCGCTGACCAGCCGGTCCTGCCGCGCCTCGATCAGCAGCACCGGCACGCGCACCCGTTCGAGCACGCCGCGCCTGTCGATCATCGCGTTGGAAGCGAGCGCGGCGCGCAGCCAGCCCCAGCTCGGCGCGCCCAGCGCAAGGTTCGCGTTGGCGTCGCGCCACCACAATTCGTCGGCATAACGCTCGGGCGAGTTGGTGAGGCTCCTCTGGCGCAGCGCGTCGCCCGCCGCGCCCTTTTCCCGCCAGGCGGCGCGACGGCTGAGGCCGAGCGCGCAGGCCGTCCCGGCGATCCATCTGGCGATCGCGGGCGGCGGCGCCTTGGCAAAGCCCAGCATCGGCGCGACGAGCACCGCCGCGTCCACCACCGGCGACGGCCGGATCAGATAGCGCAGCAGGAGGTGCCCGCCCATCGAATGGCCGATCGCCACCAGCGGCCCCTGCCCCTCAGTCCGCATCTCGTGCAGGATAGCGGCGAGATCGTTGACCAGCGGCGTGAAATCCTCGGCATGGCCGATCGCGGCGTCAGCGAGCAGGCGACCCGACTCGCCCTGCCCCCGCCAGTCGAACCCCTCCACCCGCCAGCCGGCGCGATGGAAATGGGCGTAGGTTTCGAGATATTTTTCGATGAAGTCGCCGCGCCCGCCGAGGAAGAGCAGGCTGCCGCGCGCGCGGCTGTTTTCGGCCGGGGGCATGGCGAAGCGGCGCAATTCCCACCCGTCGGGCGCCCGCCACCGCGAGAGCGTCATGCCATCGGGCAGCGTCCGCCATGAATCACGCTTCATCATCGCGCGCGCTGGTTACGGTTTGGCAAGCGGTCGCGTCTAGGGGCAGACGCTGCTCTTGCGGAAAAATCGCAAGGGTTCACGCAAAAGGATGCGAACCCTTTCCATGTCGCCTTCGATTCTCCTGCTCGGCGCGGCGCTTGCCGGCCTGCTGCTGTGGGCCGCCTGGGGCGACATACAGGCCCGGATCATTCCCAACCGGCTGAACGCGGCGATCGCGCTGCTCGCGCCGGCCTGGTGGTGGGCGCAGGGCTTCAGCCTCTGGCCTCAGGTCGCGCTGGCGATTGCCGGGGCGACGATCATTTTCGCGCTGTTCGCGGCGGCCTTCGCCTTCGGCATGATGGGCGGCGGCGACGTCAAGTTGCTGACCGCGCTCGCTTTCTGGTGCGCGGGCCCGGCGCTGCTGCAATTGCTGATGGTGATGGCACTGGCGGGCGGCGTGGTGACGCTGGCGACTCTTGCCCTGCACCGCGCGGGCGGGCGGCCGGGACGCCCCGAAATCCCTTATGGCGTCGCAATTTCCGCAGCCGGCCTGTGGGTCATAACCAACGATATCTTAACCACTGCCGGGGCATAACCGGGCACAGCTTCAATATCGGGCGCACTTGGGGGGCGTTCAGCTCATGGATGGAAAAAAGCTCGCGCTCCTCGTTGGAGCGCTCGTCCTCGCGACCGTGTCGGCCTTCATGGCGCGCAGCCTGTTCACCGGATCGGGCGCGCCGCAGGCCGAAGCGACGGCGGAGGTGCCCGTCGGGCCTGAAATCCTCGTCGCGACGCGCGCGCTGCCCGTCGGCACGATCATCGAGCCGGACAGCATCCGCTTCCAGCCCTGGCCCAAGGAGCTGATCGAGAACGCTTATTATCTGCGCAAGGGCACCGACGTGCAGAGCCTCGTCGGCACCGTGGTGCGCAATGCGATCAGCGCGGGGCAGCCGGTGACGCAGGGTTCGCTCGTCAAGCCGGGTGATCGCGGCTTCCTCGCCGCCGCGCTGGGGCCGGGTATGCGCGCGGTGACGGTGTCGGTTTCGGCGGCATCGGGCGTCGCCGGCTTCGTCTTTCCCGGCGACCGGATCGATCTCGTCCTGACGCAGACGGTGAACGGCGGCGGCGACGGCCCCCCGCTCAAGGCGTCGGAAACGATCGTGCGCAACATGCGCGTGCTCGCCACCGACCAGCGGACCGACAACAAGGTGGGCGAGGACGGCAAGACCGTCGTCGAAACCTTCTCCACCGTCACGCTGGAAGCCACCCCGAAAATCGCCGAGAAGATCGCCGTCGCGCAGACGATCGGCCAGCTCTCGCTGTCGCTGCGCTCGATCGCCGACAACAATAACGAACTGGAACGCGCGATCGCCGCGGGCGAGGTGAAGGTGCCCGATACCGACGATCCGCGCGCCGAAAAGCAGATGCTGCTCGCCATCGCCTCGCGCCCGATCGACACCGATACGACCTACACGGTGGGCGGCGACGTCTCGCGCTTCCAGCGCAGCACTGTGCCCGGGCGGGCGGCGGACACGTCGACCCTCAGCGGGCAGGCCAGCGGCGCGCCCGCTGCCGCCGCGCCCAGCGGCCCCGTGGTCCGCGTCGCGCGCGGCAATGTCGTCACCGCCGTTCCCGTCGGGGGGAAATAAGATGCGCCTCAATTCTCTTCTCGCCCACGGCGCCATCGGCACGGCGCTCGCCGCCGCGCTGGCCGGGGGCCTCGCCTTCGCCGCTCCCGCTACGGCCGCCGCCGCGACGACCACGAAGCCCGGCGACATGGTGACGCTGTCGGTGGGCAGCGGACAGCTCGTCCGCCTGACCAGCCCGATGAGCGACCTCTTCGTCGCCGACGACAAGATCGCCGACGTACAGGTCCGCTCGCCGAACCAGCTCTATATCTTCGCCAAGGCGCCGGGCGAGACGAGCGTCTATGCCACCAGCAAAGGCGGGCAGGTCGTCTATTCCGCCACCGTCCGGGTGGGCGCGAACATCACCAATGTCGATTCGATGCTAAGGCTCGCCATGCCCGAGGCGGCGATCACCGCGACGCCGATGAACGGATCGATGCTGCTGACCGGCACCGTCGCCCGGCCGAGCGATGTCGAGGAGGCGCAAAGCCTTGTCCAGGCCTTCGTCGGCAAGGACGTGACGGTGATGAACCGCCTGCGCACGGCAACCCCGATGCAGGTCAATCTCCAGGTCCGCATCGCCGAGGTGAGCCGCGATTTCGCCAAGCAGATCGGCGTCAACCTGATCACCCGCGACACCACCAGCGGTTTCCAGTTCGGCATCGCGCAGGGCCGCGATTTCGGCGCGCTGGGCGGCAAGGGCACGCTGGGCCTGGGGGCGGGCAACACCAATCTGGGCTTTGCCGGCAAGCTGTTCGGCCTCGACGTCGCCTCCGCGCTCGATCTTGCCGAGAAGGATGGCTTCATCACCACGCTTGCCGAGCCGAACCTGACGGCGCTGTCGGGCGAGACGGCGAGCTTCCTGGCCGGCGGCGAGATTCCGATCCCGATCAGCCAGGCGCTCGGCACCATCTCGATCGAATATAAGCAATATGGCGTCAGCCTGTCCTTCACGCCGACCGTGCTGGCGGACGGCCGCATATCGATGCGGGTCCGTCCCGAAGTGTCGCAACTGTCCACCGCCGGATCGGTGACGCTCCAGGGCTTCACCATCCCCGGCATCACCACCCGCCGCGCCGAGACGACGGTCGAGCTGGGGTCGGGGCAGAGCTTCATGATCGGCGGCCTGCTCAGCAACAATCACAATAATTCGACCGACAAGGCCCCCGGCCTCGGCGATCTGCCGATCCTCGGCGCGCTGTTCCGATCAAACAAGTTCCAGCGCAGCGAAACCGAGCTGATGATCGTCGTCACGCCCTATCTGGTGAAGCCGGTGTCGGCGAGCGCGATCCGCCTGCCGACCGACGGCTACAAGGCGCCCACCGATTTCGAGCGGGTGCTGGGCGGGCAAAGCTTCTCTGGCGAGAGCGGCGCCAGACGGCCGCAGCCGACGCTGGCGCCGCCGATCGCCGTCCCGCCCGGCGCGGTCGCCGCCGCCCCCGCCGCACGGGCGTCCAGCGGCGATGCCGCGCCCGGCTTCTCGTTCAAGTGAAGGGAAAGCACGCCATGCGCCCCCTCCTCCTCGCCCTGTCGCTCTCCACCCTTCTCGGTGCCGCCGGCTGCGGGCCGGTCAATCGCGGGCTGGAATCGGTCAACCAGCCCATCGTCAGCCGCACCGATTATGCCTTCGACGTCTCCGCCGTCGGGCTGCGTTCGGCCGACGATGTCGAGGCGCGCCGGCTCGACGCGTGGTTCGACGCGCTCGGCTTGCGCTATGGCGACCGTGTCTCGCTCGACGATCCCCGGCGCGCGGGTGACGGCGTGACGCGCGAAGCGATATCGGAGGTGCTCGCGCGCCACGGCCTTCTCCTCGACGAGCAGCCGGGCGCGGTGACGGGCGGCCCCGTTCCGGCCGGCGCGTTTCGCGTCGTCGTCAGCCGCGCCAGCGTCGAAGTGCCCGACTGCCCCAATTGGAGCCGGCAGTCGCAACCCGAATTCGCCGCCTCGACCATGTCCAACTATGGCTGCGCGGTGAATTCGACGCTCGCGGCGATGGTCGCCAGCCCCGAGGATCTCGTGCGCGGCCGGTCGATCGACGACAGCGACGCGCGGACGATCAACAAGGCCGTGAAACTCTATCGCGACGCGACGCCTACCGGGAAGGAAGGCGTCGCGAAGGAATCGACGAAGAGCGGAGGACAATAATGAACGCGCCGTTCAATCCACGCCATCTCGCGCAGCGCGAGCCCTTCGCCGCCTTCGTCTGCGACGACGCGACCGCCGAACTGCTGAAGCCGATCGCCGCCGAACATGGCTGGCAGCAGGAAAAGATCGCCAAGGGCGGCCTGCGCAACGCCGTGCAGACCCTGTCCGTGTCGGCGAGCCCCAACATTCTGTTCGTCGACCTTTCCGAATCGGGCGATCCGCTGGGCGACATCAACAGCCTCGCCGAGGTCTGCGAGCCCGGCACGGTCGTCATCGCGGCGGGCCAGGTGAACGACGTGCGCCTCTATCGCGATCTCATCGCCTCGGGCATCCAGGATTATCTGCTGAAGCCCTTCTCGGCCGATCAGATGCGCGACGCGGTGGCGCATGCGCAGGCAACGATCGCCGGCCCGCGCGCCAGCGACGCGGCGAACGATCGGCCGCATTGCGCGATGGCGGTGATCGGCGTGCGCGGCGGTGTCGGGGCGTCGAGCATCGCCTCCTCGATCGCCTGGCTGCTCGGCGAGAAGCTCGGGCGCGGCACGGCGCTGCTCGATCTCGACGTTCATTTCGGCACCGGCGCGCTCGCCCTCGATCTCGAACCGGGGCGCGGGTTGACCGACGCGATCGAAAATCCCAGCCGCATCGACGGGCTGTTCATTGAGCGCGCAATGGTCCGCGCGAGCGAGAAGCTGTCGGTGCTCTCGGCCGAGGCGCCGATCAACCAGCCGCTGATGCCCGACGGATCGGCCTTCTTCCAGCTTCAGGAGGAGATGCGCGGCGCGTTCGAATGCACCGTCATCGATCTGCCGCGCGCGATGCTCGTCCAGCATCCTCATCTGCTCCATGAGGTGCAGACGGTGGTGATCGTGGCCGAACTGACGCTGGCCGCCACGCGCGACACGATCCGGCTGCTGTCCTGGCTGAAGACCAATGCGCCGCAATCGAAAGCGGTGATCGTCATCAATCGCCAGCCGGCCTCGGGGGCGACCGAGATCGGCCGGAAGGATTTCGAAAGCTCGATCGAACGCAAGGTCGATTTCGTCCTCCCCTTCGATCAGAAGCTGGCGGTGCAGGCCGCGAAGCTCGGCAAGCCGCTGGCCGAAGTCGGCAAGAATGTGAAGATCGGCGCGACCCTCCAGCAGATCACGCAGCATCTGGCGACGGGCAGCGATGCGGAGGCGCTGGGCGAAGACGCCGCGTCGGGCAAGTCGCTGCTCGGCAAGATCGGCGATTTCCGGACGCTGCTGCCGCGCAAAGAGAAGAAGTAACGCACCGTGCCGGCCATGCCGCTCCTCCTGCTGGGAAGCGCCCTGCTCGGCGTCGTGCTGCTGCTCGTCTTCGCCTTTTCGGGGCCGTCGGCGAACAAGGCGCAGGCGCGCCGGATCGAGGCGCTGAAGGAACGCCATGGCGGCGGCATCGTCGTCGAGGCGCAGATGCGCCGCATCCTCGCGCATAAGGAGACGAAGCTCGATTCGGCCTTCGCCCGCTTCATTCCGAACCCGGCGCTGCTCGCCCAGCGGATCGCGATGACGGGGCGTAGCTGGACGCTCGGCCAATATGCGATGGCGTCGCTGGGCCTGATCGTGCTCGTCACGCTGTTGCTGATGGTGCGCGGCGCGCCGATGCTGCTCAGCCTGATCCTCGGCCTGCTCGTCGGCATCGGCTTGCCGCACATGGTCGTCGGCTGGCTTATCAAGCGCCGCATCGGCCAGTTCACCAGCAAATTCCCCGACGCGATCGAGTTGCTGGTGCGCGGGCTGCGCTCCGGCCTGCCGATCTCCGAAACGCTAAGCGTGGTGGCGAGCGAGGTGCCGGGGCCGGTCGGCGTCGAGTTTCGGTCGGTCAGCGACAAGATGAAGATCGGCCGGACGATGGATCAGGCGTTGCAGGAAACCGCCGACCGGCTCGGCACGCCCGAATTCCAGTTCTTCTGCATCACCCTCGCGATCCAGCGCGAGACGGGCGGCAATCTCGCCGAGACGCTGTCGAACCTCGCCGACGTTCTGCGCAAGCGCGCCCAGATGAAGCTGAAGATCGCGGCCATGTCCTCCGAATCGAAGGCGTCGGCCTATATCATCGGCGTACTGCCCTTCATCGTCTTTGGCCTGATTTCGTGGATAAACTACGATTATATGGGCAAATTCTTCACTGACGAGCGGCTGATAATCGCCGGCATCGGCGGGCTGATCTGGATGGCGATCGGCGCCTTCATCATGAAGCAGATGATCAACTTCGAGATTTGACGAGGGATAGCGCGATCATGCCGCCTGCCGGTCCGAAGCTTCTGGGGATAGATATGGTGACGGTGGCCACCTTGCTGGCCGCCCTCGCCACGCTGGCGCTGATTTTCGCCCTCTACATGGCGACCACGATCCGCGATCCCATGGCCAAGCGCGTCAAGGCGCTGAACGACCGGCGCGAGCAGCTCAAGGCGGGCATCACCGTTTCGGCCTCGCGCCGCCGCACGAAGCTGACGACCAACACCGCGACGACCGACCGGATGCGTGACTTCCTGAGTTCGCTCAAGGTGCTTCAGGACACGCAGCTCAAGCAGGCGCAGATGAAGCTGATGCAGGCCGGCATCCGCTCGCGCGACATGGCGGTGGCGGTGATTTTCGGCCGGCTGGTGCTGCCGATCGTCATCGGCGGCGGCGCCGCGCTCGCCATTTACGGGCTCGGCTGGCTGGGCGACTGGAGCCCGCTCAAGCGCTTCCTCGCCTTCGCCGTCGCGCTGATCGGCAGCTACAAGGCGCCCGACCTCTATGTCGACAACAAGATCAAGAAGCGGGCGAGCGCGATCCGCAAGGGCCTGCCCGACGCGCTCGACCTACTCGTCATCTGCGCGGAGGCGGGGCTGACCGTCGACGCCGCCTTCCAGCGCGTGGCGCGCGAACTCGGCAAGGGTTATCCCGAGCTGGGCGACGAATTCGCGCTGTGCGCTATTGAGCTGAGCTTCCTCACCGACCGGCGGCAGGCGTTCGAGAATCTGGCGAACCGCGTCGCGCTTGATTCGGTGCGCGGCGTGGTCACGACGATGATCCAGACCGAGAAATACGGCACCCCGCTCGCCTCCGCGCTGCGCGTCCTCTCCGCCGAGTTCCGCAACGAGCGGATGATGCGCGCCGAGGAAAAGGCCGCGCGCCTGCCCGCGATCATGACGGTGCCGCTGATCCTCTTCATCCTGCCGGTGCTGTTCATCGTCATTCTCGGCCCGGCGGCCTGCTCGATCTCGGACCAGCTTCTCCATCGGTGACGGGGCGGGCGGGGAACGCCGCCTTCGCCTCGTCCGTTATGCCACCGGAACAGGAGGGCGACATGACCTTCACGATGGCGGACTATTCGACGAACGAGTGGATCATCCTCTTCCTCGTCCTGATCCTCGGCATATTGATCGGCCTGCTCCTCCACCCCGGCTCGGCACGCTATCGGCGCGAGGCGGAGGAAGAGCGCGCCGCGCGGATCGAGGCCGAGCGCGCCAACGCCGCCCGCATCGAAGCGGCGAACACGCGCATCGCCGAGCTGGAGCGCTATGCCCCGCCGATCGGCGCTGGCACCGCGGCGGCGGTCGGCGCGGCGGCGAGCGGCGCGCGCGACGACCTGTCGCTGATCCGCGGCGTCGGTCGCGAACGCGAGACGCGCCTCAACGAGCTGGGCATCCATCGCTATCGCGACATCACCGCCCTGTCGGCCGAGGAGGAAGCCGCGCTGGAAGGGCGAATGGGCCTCGAACCGGGCACGATCGCGCGCGAGGAATGGCGCGATCAGGCGGCGTTGTTGGGGAAGATCGAGGGGCGGGGTTAGCGCCTATTGCAAGCCCCCACCCCAACCCCTCCCCTGAAGGGGAGGGGCTAAAGCGAGCGCACCATAAAGCCCCTCCCCTTCAGGGGAGGGGTTGGGGTGGGGGCGACGTCCGAAAAACTCGCCCCCCTTCGCCCCTACTTCAACGCCGCCTGCGCCGCCGCCAGCCGCGCGATCGGCACGCGATAGGGCGAGGCCGATACATAATCGAGCCCGATCGTCTCGCAGAAGGCGATCGAGGCCGGATCGCCGCCATGCTCGCCGCAGATGCCGAGCTTGATGCCGGGCCGCGTCTTGCGCCCCCGCTCGGCCGCGAGCGCGATCAGCTCGCCCACGCCGTCCACGTCGAGACTGACGAACGGGTCGCGCGCATAGACGCCCTTGTCGACATAGGTGGTGAGGAACCGCCCGGCATCGTCGCGGCTGACGCCCAGCGTCGTCTGCGTCAGATCGTTGGTGCCGAACGAGAAGAAGGCGCCCACCTCGGCGATCTCGCCCGCCTTGAGCGCGGCGCGCGGCAGCTCGATCATCGTGCCGACCAGATAGTCGATCGTGCGCCCTCTCTCCTTGAACACCGCCTCTGCCGTCCGGTCGATCACCGCCTTCATCAACTCCAGCTCGCGCCGGGTCCCGACCAGCGGCACCATCACCTCGGGAATGGGCGCTTCGCCCGTCTTCTCCGCCACGGCGACCGCCGCCTCGAAGATCGCGCGCGCCTGCATCTCGTAGATTTCGGGATAGGTGACGCCCAGCCGGCAGCCGCGATGGCCCAGCATCGGGTTCACCTCGTGCAGTTCGGCCGCGCGCCGCTTGAGCGCCTCGACGCCGACGCCCGCCGCCGCCGCGACGTCGGCGAACTCCGATTCCTCATGCGGCAGGAACTCGTGCAGCGGCGGATCGAGCAGGCGGATCGTGACCGGCAGGCCGGCCATGATCTCGAAGATCTGCTCGAAATCGCCGCGCTGCTCGGGCAGCAATTTGTCGAGCGCGGCGCGGCGGCCCTTCTCGTCCTCGGCAAGGATCATCTGCCGGACCGAGGTGACGCGGCCGGCATCGAAGAACATATGCTCGGTGCGGCACAGGCCGACGCCCTCCGCGCCGAAGCTGCGCGCGGTGCGGCAGTCGGCCGGCGTCTCGGCATTGGCGCGCACCTTCAGCCGGCGCACCGAATCCGCCCACGCCATCAGCGTGCCGAAATCGCCCGCCAGCTCGGGCTCGACGGTCGCCACCTCGCCCACCATCACCTCGCCGGTCGCGCCGTCGATGGTAATGAGATCGCCCTCGCGCACTTCCCGCGCACCGACGCGGAACAGCCGCGCCTTCGCGTCGATCGCCAGCGCGCCGACGCCCGAGACGCACGGCCGCCCCATGCCGCGCGCGACCACCGCCGCATGGCTGGTCATCCCGCCCCGCGCGGTCAGGATGCCCTTTGCCGCGTGCATGCCGTGAATATCCTCGGGGCTTGTCTCGATCCGCACGAGGATCACCGAATCGCCCAGCTCGGCGCGTTTCTCGGCGGTGTCGCTGTCGAACACGGCGATGCCCGAGGCCGCGCCCGGCGAGGCGGGCAGCCCTTTGGCGACCACATCCCGCGGCGCCTTGGGATCGAGCGTCGGGTGGAGCAACTGGTCGAGCGCGGTGGGATCGACGCGGGCAACCGCTTCCTCGCGCGTAATCAGCCCTTCCTCGGCCATGTCCACCGCGATCTTGAGCGCGGCGGCGGCGGTTCGCTTGCCGTTGCGCGTCTGGAGCATCCAGAGCGTGCCGCGCTCCACCGTGAACTCGATATCCTGCATGTCGCGATAATGGTTTTCGAGCGTGTCGAACACCTTGGCGAGTTGCCCGTATACATCGGGCATCGCCTCTTCCATCGCGGGCAGGCGCGCGCCTGCCGCCTCACGCGCGGCCTTCGTCAGATATTGCGGCGTGCGGATGCCCGCGACGACGTCCTCGCCCTGCGCGTTGATGAGAAATTCACCATAATAAGCCCGGTCGCCCTTGGACGGATCGCGCGTGAAGGCGACGCCGGTGGCCGACGTGTCGCCCATATTGCCGAACACCATCGCCTGCACATTGACGGCGGTGCCCCAATCGGACGGAATATCATTGAGCCGGCGATAGACCTTCGCGCGCTCGGACTGCCACGATCCGAACACCGCGCCCACCGCGCCCCAGAGCTGCTCATTCACGTCCTGCGGGAAGGGCTTGCCCCATTGCTCCTCGACGATTCGCTTGTAGCGCGTCACCAGCTTGCGCCAGTCGTCCGCGTCCAGCTCGGTATCCAGCGTGACGCCCTTATCTTCCTTGGCGATCTCCAGCGCCTCCTCGAACGCGCCGTGATCGAGGGCGAGCACCACGTCCGAATACATCTGGATGAAGCGGCGATAGCTGTCCCAGGCGAAACGCTCGTCATCCGCCTTCGCCGCGAGGCCCGCCACCGTCGCGTCGTTGAGGCCCAGATTGAGGACGGTGTCCATCATCCCCGGCATCGAGGCGCGCGCGCCCGATCGCACCGAAACGAGCAGCGGGTCGGCCGCGTCGCCGAACCTTTTGCCCGTCACCCGTTCGATATGCGCCAGCCCCTCGGCCACTTCGGTGCGCAGGCTCTCGGGAAAAGTCTCGCCCTCGTCATAATAACGCTGGCACATGTCGGTCGAGATGGTGAAGCCGGGAGGCACCGGAAGGCCGATCGACGCCATCTCGGCAAGGTTGGCGCCCTTGCCGCCGAGCAGATTGCGGTCCCCCTTCCCGCCATCCGACACGCCGCCACCGAACCGATAGACATAGTGCGTCATCTGTTTTCCCTCTTGCTCCTCCCGAACCGGGCGGAATGCTTCAGCCTTCGATCTTCGAAAAATCGGCGACCCGCTGTACCGCATCGCGTATACGCACAAGCAGCCCCAGCCGGGCGGCGCGGCGCCCCGGATCGTCGTCGTTCACCGTCACCTTGTCGAAAAAGGCGTCGATCGGCGCGCGCAGCCCCGAAAGCGCGGCCATCGCACCCTCGAAATCCTCCGCCTCCACCGCCGCGGCGGCCTTGGGTTCGGCCGCGTCGAGCGCCGCGAGCAACGCCGCTTCCTCGGGCTCCGGCTGATAGGCGAGCGCGACGATCGGCGTGAAGGCCGCCCCGTCGCGCTTCTCCTCGATCCGCAGGATATTGGCGGCGCGCTTGTAACCCGCGAGCAGATTAGCGCCATCCTCGGTCGCGACGAACGCCTGCAAGGCATGCACCCGCGCGAGCAACCGGACGAGGTCATCCTCCCCGCCCAGCGCGAACACCGCGTCGATCAGGTCATGCCGGACGCCCGCCTCACGCTGCTGGACCTTGAGGCGGTCGGCGAAGAAGTCGATAAAATCCGGGGTTCCGCCTGCAAGGCCGGCCAGCGGCAGCCGCAGATCATTATGCAGGACAAGGGCGATCGCCCCCAGCGCGGCCCGGCGCAGGGCGAAGGGGTCCTTGGAGCCGGTCGGCTTCTCGTCGATCGCAAAAAAGCTGGTGATCGTATCCAGCTTGTCCGCCAGCGACACCGCTACCGTCACCGGCGCAGTAGGCACTTCATCGCCCTGCCCGACCGGCTTGTAATGGTCGCGGATCGCGTCGGCGACGGCATCGGACAGACCTTCGGCGCGCGCGTAATAGCCGCCCATAACCCCCTGAAGTTCCGGAAACTCCCCGACCATCCCGGTGACGAGATCGGCCTTGCAAAGCCGCGCCGCCTGTTCGGCCAGCCCAGCGAGTTGGGCCGCACTAAGCCCCTCCCCTTCAGGGGAGGGGTTGGGGTGGGGGTTTCCAACCTCATCCGCCGCGCCTTGTTGGACGCCCCCACCCCCAACCCCTCCCCTGAAGGGGAGGGGCTTGATGATATCCTCCTCCACCAGCCAGCGAGCGAGCTTCGCCACCCGCTCCACCTTGTCCGCCACCGTGCCCAGTTTCTCGTGGAAGACGATCTGGTCGAGCTTCTTCGCCTGATCCTCAAGACTGACCTTCAGGTCCTGGTCCCAGAAGAATTTCGCATCCGCCAGCCGCGCGGCGAGGACGCGCGCATTGCCCGCCGCGATCGCCTTGCCGCCGTCCGCTGCCTCGATATTCGCGGTGCAGACGAAATTGGGCGCCAGTCGCCCCTCCCCGTCCAGGCAGGCGAAATATTTCTGGTTGGTCCGCATGGTGAGCTGGATCACCTCGCGCGGCACGTCGAGGAAGGCCGGATCGAATGCGCCCAGCAGCGGCACCGGCCATTCGGTCAGCCCCGCATTCTCCGCGACCAGCCCTTCGTCGGGCACCAATGTCAGCCCCGCCGCCGCAGCGACCTTTTGTGCCCCTTCGGCGATGATCCGGCGGCGTTCGATGGAATCGAGGATGACGTGGGCCGCGCGCAGCTTCGCTGCATAGTCGCCGGCATTGGCGATGCTCACCGCGCCTGTGTGGTGGAAGCGATGGCCGAGCGTCTCGCGGCCGCTCGCCACGCCGTCGATTGCGAACGGCACCACCTCGTCGCCGAGCAAAGCAACGACGCCCTTCAGCGGCCGCACCCAGCGCAGCGAGGCGCTGCTGATCGACGCTTCGCCCCAGCGCATCGACTTGGGCCAGGGGAACGCCTGGACGATCGCGGGGACCGCCTCGGCCAGCACATCGGCGGCGGCGCGGCCGGGCCGGTCCAGAATCGCGAAGAGCGTCGCATTGCCCTTGGCATCGGTGCGCTCGACAAGCTGGTCGCGCATCAGGCCGTTCTTGCCGAGGAAGCCGGCGATCGCCTGTTCCGGCGCGTTGGCGCGCGGACCTTTCAGTTCCTCGCGCACCGCTTCGGTCGCCAGCGGCAGGCCGCGCGCGATCAGCGCCAGACGGCGCGGCGTCGCAAACGTCTCGATCGCCTGTGCGGCAAGGGCGGCCTTGCCGATCTCGGCGACGAACAGCCGCTCCAGATCGGCGCAGGCTTTCTCCTGCATCCGCGCGGGGATTTCCTCGGAAAGCAGTTCGAGAAGAAAGTCCGCCATCACGCCGCCCACCCGTTCTTCGCCATCCAGGCGGCGCAGGCCCCCTTCGTCAGTTCGCGCACGCGGCCGATATAGGCCTGCCGTTCCGCCACCGATATCACGCCGCGCGCCTGCAACAGGTTGAAGACGTGGCTCGCCTTGATCGCCTGGTCGTAAGCGGGCAGCGGCAATTCCGCCTCGATCAGCGTCTTCGCTTCCTCCGCCGCGTCGCGGAACCAGCGGAACAAAGTCTCGGTATTGGCATGTTCGAAATTATAGGCGCTGAACTCGCGCTCATTTTCGAGGAAGACGTCGCCATAGCTGACGCCCGCGTCGTTGAAGCGCAGGTCATAGACCCGCTCGACGCCCTGTATGTACATGGCGAGTCGTTCCAGCCCGTAGGTGATCTCGCCTGTGACGGGGCGGCAATCAAAGCCTCCAACCTGTTGGAAATAGGTGAATTGTGTCACCTCCATCCCGTCGCACCACACTTCCCAGCCGAGGCCCCAGGCGCCTAGCGTCGGACTTTCCCAATCGTCCTCGACGAAGCGGATGTCGTGCGCGGTGACGTCGATCCCGATCGCGGCGAGCGATCCCAGATAGAGGTCCTGAATGTCGGGCGGGCTGGGTTTCAGCACCACCTGATATTGATAATAATGCTGGAGGCGATTGGGGTTCTCGCCATAGCGCCCGTCCGCCGGCCGGCGCGACGGCTGGACATAGGCCGCCCGCCAGGGATGGGGGCCGAGCGCGCGCAACGTCGTCGCGGGGTGGAAAGTGCCCGCACCCATCTCGACGTCATAGGGCTGAAGAATCACGCAACCGCGTTTGCTCCAATAGTCCTGAAGAGTCAGGATAAGCCCCTGAAAGGAAAGCGGTTCTTTCATCTATCCCCGGCCGTTCTTCGCGCCTGCACAAGTCGCGGCGGACCCTAGCGGCGGCGCCGCCCCTCGGCAAGCGAGCGTTCTCGGGGGATATACCGCCGCGCCGATCCTCCCTATCTGGGTGCGATGCACCATGACCGGATCGATCGATGAAGCCGTTCCTCGCCGCCCTCTCTGCCGCCCTCCTGATCCTCCTGGCGCCGCCGTCGGCCGCTCGAAAAACGGACACACCCGCGACGATCGCCGCCACCCCCGCCTTATGGGTGGTGAAGGATGCGGACACGACCATCTATCTGTTCGGCACGATCCACATGCTCGACCCCCGCTATCACTGGTTCGAAGGCAAGGTGCGCCACGCCTTCGAAGGGGCGGACGAACTGGTCGTCGAAACGGTCGAGCCACCCAAGGCCGAGGCGCAGGCGATCGTCGCCCGGCTGGCTGGCGCGCCGGACAGAAGCCCGCTGTCCAATCGCCTGCCGAAAAAGGTTGCCGAGCGGTACAGGCAGGAGCTTGCCGCCGCCGGCCTGCCCGTCGACGCGCTCGATCATTACCAGCCCTGGTTCGCGGCGGTGACGCTCAGCATGCTTCAATATAACAAGGTGGGGATGAGCGCCGGCAGCGGCGTCGACGTGACGCTGATGAGCGCCGCCAAAGCCGCGCAAAAGCCGATCCATCCGCTCGAGACTTTTGCCGAGCAGCTTGGTTTCTTCAGCTCGATGAGCGAGAACGAGCAGATTCGTTTTCTCAGCCTGTCGATCGAGGAATTACGCCATTCCCCCGACATGATCGGCACGCTTACCCGTGCCTGGGCCAAGGGCGACGTTAAGACGCTGGCGAAGGTGATGAACAAGGACATGCGCGAGATGCCGGCGCTGTCCAAGCGCCTGCTCGACGATCGCAACGCCCGCTGGGCGGACTGGATCAAGGCGCGGCTGGCGCGGCCGGGGACGGTGTTCGTCGCGGTCGGCGCGGGGCATCTGGGTGGCACGGCAAGCGTGCAGACGATGCTGGCCCGACGCGGCATCGCCAGCGCGCGGGTACAATGAGCGATTGCTATGCATCCCGCCATTCCGGCGAAAGCCGGAATCCATGGACGGCGAGTCGATCGATAAGAAAACGAGCCGAGTCCATGGTGCCTGACTTTCGTCGGGGTGACGGCGGCGACATTATTGTTGAGGCGGTTCGTAAAAATCAGCCCGCGCGGGCCTTGGCGATGAGGCGGCGAAAACCCCGTTCGTCGAGCATGCCGACGCTGAGCCAGCGGCCGGCGACATAAGCCGGCGTTCCCGGGATCGCCAGCGCATGCGCCCGCGCGGCATTGGTCGCCAGCTTCGCGTCGAGCGCAGGACCCAGCCGGACGAGATCGCGCTGGAGCCGATCCCAGTCACCGCCCTGCCCTGTCACGACATCGCGCAGCACCGCTTCGCTCAACGGGCGCGGCTCGCGCATCAGGGCATCATGTACCGGCCCATAGAGGCCCTGCTCGCCCGCCGCGAGCGCCACGCGCGCGGCGGCGATCGAGCGCGGGCCGAAGATCGGCAGCTCCCGCGTGACGACCCGCACCCGCTTGTCCTTATCAACGGCGCGCATCATCGCAGGGTGCGATCGGCGGCAGGGGCCGCATTGATAGTCGGAAAAGACGATCAGGGTCACGTCGGCGTCCGTGGGTCCGATCGCGGTCGCGGTGCCGTCCCGCACCACTTGGGCCACCAGGCCAGGCGAAACCGCGCGCACTGGCAGCGGCCGGAACCAGCCGAGCGCCAACGACGCCAGCGCGCCCAGTGCCACCGCGGCAAGCGGGCCGGCCCATCGCTGCATCTTCCTCATGCCCGGCCGCTTAGCCCCGGCGATCGCCGGCGTCACGCGCAAAGCTTGCCTTTGGGCGGCCGAGCGCCTAAGGCCCGCGCTTCCCGTATGGTCATCCCTGGAGGCATGCGGGTCTGTCGAAACCCAAGCGAACTGGAGACATTGTTATGAGCGACACGCTCACTCTGTCGGCCGAGACGCGTGAACGGGCTGGCAAGGGAGCCTCCCGTGCCCACCGTCGCGAAGGCCGCGTCCCCGCCGTGATCTACGGCAACAAGCAGGCCCCCCTCTCGATCCACATCGAGGAGAAGGCGCTCGTCAAGGCGCTGTCGAGCGGTCAGTTCATGAACTCGGTCGTGATGGTCGATGCCGCGGGGCAGACGATCCGCACCCTGCCGAAGGACGTTCAGTTCCACCCCGTCACCGATCGCCCGCTGCACGTCGATTTCCTGCGCATCTCGGAGCATGAGCGGCTGCATGTGTCGGTGCCTGTCCTCTTCACCGACGAAGAAGCCTCGCCCGGCATCAAGCGCGGCGGCGTGCTCAACGTCGTGCGCCATGAGGTCGAACTGATCGTTGACGCCGCCAATATCCCGGCGAACCTCACCGTGTCGCTCGCCGGCCTCGATGTCGGCTCGACGGTCCATGCCTCGGCGATCGCATTGCCCGAAGGCGCGACCACCGCGATCGACGATCGCGACTTCACGATCGCCACGATCGTCGCCCCCTCAGCGCTGAAGAGCAGCGAAGGCGACAACGAGACGGCCGCGACGGAAGAGGAAGCCGCGTCCGAAGAATAAGCGGGTGTGGGGGCCTGTCACGCTCCTGCTACAGCATTTCACTCACCACCGTCATGCCGGGAAGCGGGGGTCTCGCTTCTTCCCTTTGGGGGAAAGAAGAAGGGAGATTCCCGCTTCGCCGGGATGGCGACAGGAGTGGAAAGGCGACATCCGCACCGCCGCCTGCCGGTATGCGAAGGAGGCTTAAGCCATGCAGCTCTGGGTCGGCCTTGGCAATCCGGGCCCGCTTTATGCGATGCAACGGCACAATGTCGGCTTCATGGCGGTGGACGCCGTCGCCGAGGTCCACGGCTTCGGCTCGGTGAAGAAGAATTTCCAGGGCTGGACACAGGAAGGCCGGCTCGGCGTCCACAAAATCCTGCTCCTGAAACCCGCGACCTATATGAACGAAAGCGGGCGCAGCGTCGGCGAGGCGATGCGCTTCTACAAGCTCGATCTTGCCGACGTCGTCGTCTTTCACGACGAACTCGACCTGGCCCCGTTCAAGGTGAAGGTGAAGGTGGGTGGCGGCACGGCGGGTCATAATGGCCTGCGCTCGATCGAGGCACATAGCGGCAACGCCTTCCGCCGTGTTCGCCTCGGCATCGGCCATCCGGGACATAGGGATCGCGTCACCGGCCACGTCCTCAGCAACTTCGCCAAGGCGGAAATCGATCCCCTGTCGGACATGTTGGGCGCCATCGCCGCCGAGGCCGATTGGCTCGCAGGCGGCGACGACGCCCGATTCATGAACGAGGTGGCGCTACGCCAACAGGGCTGAGTGCCACGCGGCCCGTCAGCGTGCGAAATTCTCCGGATTGCCGAAATCGGTCGCGCCGCCCTGTGCGCCCGCACCGCCTTCGTGGCTGGCGTCGGCGTCGTCGACGGCGGTCGAGGCGTTCTTGCGGCGGCGTGCGGCGCGCTCTTCCTTCAGCCGCTCTTCGATTACCTCTTCCTCTTCCGCATCGGTGGGCTTCCTGTTTTCGGCCATATCCCTACTCCCATATTGCGGCATTTCCCGATCAACGAAACAGCCTGAGGCCCGTTCCCTTCCCGCGCCGCGGCGTCGCCTGCCGGCGCTGGATTTCGTGGGGCGAACGGCCTATCGACGCGCCATGATCCCTCGGGCCGGTCGCGCCCTTCAGACAGCAAGGTATTTCAATGGGTTTTCGCTGCGGCATCGTCGGCCTGCCGAACGTCGGCAAATCGACGCTCTTCAATGCACTCACCGAAACGGCGGCGGCGCAGGCGGCCAACTATCCCTTCTGCACGATCGAGCCTAATATCGGGCAGGTGGCAGTACCGGACCCGCGCCTGACCGCGATCGCGGCGATAGCGGGATCGGCGAAGATCATCGAAACACAGCTCGCCTTCGTCGACATTGCCGGGCTGGTGCGCGGCGCATCGAAGGGCGAAGGGCTGGGCAACCAGTTTCTCGCCAACATCCGCGAAGTGGACGCGATCGTCCACGTCCTGCGCTGTTTCGAAAATGGCGACGTGACGCATGTCGAGGGTAAGATCGATCCGCTCGCCGATGCCGAGACGGTGGAGACCGAGCTGATGCTCGCCGATCTCGAGAGTCTCGAAAAGCGCGTGCCCGCCTTCGTGAAGAAGGCGCAGCAGGGTGACAAGGAATCGAAGGCCGCCGCCGCCGTCCTCGGCCGTGCGCTCGATCTCTTGCGCGACGGCAAGCCCGCGCGCCTCACCCAGGCCAATGACGAGGATGAGGTGCGCATCTTTGCGCAGGCGCAGCTCCTCACCTCGAAGCCGGTGCTCTACGTCTGCAATGTCGATGAGGAAGCCGCGGCAACGGGCAACGCACTTTCCGAAAAAGTGTTCGCCAAGGCCGCGGCCGAGGGCGCGAAGGCGGTAGTCGTCTCCGCCGCGATCGAAGCGGAGATCGCAACGATGGACCCGGCCGATCGCGCCGAATTCCTGAGCGATCTCGGCCTTGCCGAAACGGGCCTCGCCCGCGTGATCCGTGCAGGCTACGACCTGCTGAACCTCATCACCTTCTTCACCGCCGGGCCGAAGGAAACGCGCGCCTGGACGGTCGAGCGCGGCGCGAGGGCCCCGCAGGCGGCGGGCGCGATCCACAGCGATTTCGAGCGCGGCTTCATCCGCGCCGAGACGATCGGCTACGACGATTATATCGAGCACAAGGGAGAGGCCGGCGCACGCGACGCCGGCCGGCTGCGTTCCGAAGGTAAGGACTATGTCGTCCAGGACGGCGATATATTGTTGTTCCGCTTCAATGTCTGATGGTGGAGTAAGCGTCTATGCCCGTTTATTTCGAGGACTATGAGATCGGTTCTATCGAGCGGTTCGGCCATTATCCCGTCACGCGCGAGGAAGTGATCGAGTTCGCCAGCAAATATGATCCCCAGCCCTTCCACCTCGACGACGAGGCGGCGGCGCAGAACCCGGTCTTTGGGCGGATCGCGGCGAGCGGCTGGCACACCGCCGCGATGGCGATGCGAATGCTGGTGGATCACGCGAAGGAACAAGGCCATCTTTCGATGGGATCGCCGGGACTGGACGAGATGCGTTGGCTGAAGCCGGTTTATCCCGGCGACACGCTGAGCATGGAAGTGGAAGTGATCGACAAGAGCGCGCCGCGCACGCGCCCCGCGATCGGCTTCGTCAAGTTCCGCACGATCGTCTACAATCAGCGCGGCGAAGCGGTGATGCGGCAGGTCGCGAGCAACATCCAGCCGCGCCGGACGCCGGGCGCGCCCGCCTGAGTTGCGGCTCTCCCTGGTCCGATCAATCGACGATGTCGAGCCATTCGATGGTCGGCGGGCCGGCGAGGCAGGCATCGACGATCGGCATCGCCTCCAGCACATAATCATAGCTCTGGTGCCGTTTCTGCGTTTCGTAGCTTTCGAAACGCTGGACGAGCACATAGCGCGTCTGGCTGTCGCGCAGTCGAGCGAGGCTGTAGAGATAATAGGTCGGATCGCGCGTGCGCACATTGCCGGTGTGCACCGCCATCGCGCGCTCGAACTCGGCCTGCTTGCCGGCCAGGACGTCGAAATAGACCAGAAGGCCCTTCATTCCCCTCTCCTCTCCGACGCTCCTCATAGCCCGCGTAAACCGTTTGCGGGACAATGGGGATGCGCTTCACCAGATTTTTTGTGACCTTTTGCCACGGCCGATCAGTGTCGTTGCGCTTTGCATACGATCGTATAACCTGCCGGAAGCAGCAGCCATCGGGGGAGAGGCAATGGCGAAGCGGCGGCTATGAACAAGAGTGCAATCGATCTCGCCCCGCTGCTGCGCGACCAACGGCTTGGGCGCGTACAGTGGACGGTGGTGGGCCTCTGCCTCGCCGCGATGCTGATCGACGGCTACGACCTGTTCATGATCGGATTGGCGCTGCCGATGATCGCCGGGGACTTCGGCGTGCCTCCTGCCGACCTGACGGCGGTGGTGGTCGCGCAGAGCGTCGGCATGGCGCTGGGCACCTGCATCGCTGGGCCGATTTCGGACAGGATCGGGCGCAAGATGCCGTTGATCGGTAGCATCGTCGCCTTCGCATTACTCACCGCGCTGACGACGCAAGTGCACGACGTGGCGACCTTCACTGTCGTTCGTTTCATGAGCGGCGTCTTCTTCGCGGGCGTGATCCCCAATGCCGTAGCGCTCACCAACGAGATGACGCCCGCGCGCTATCGTAGCGGCTTCGTTGCGCTGATCTTCTGCGGCTATAGCGGGGGCGCGAGCATCGGCAGCCTCGTCAACGGCTATGTGCTCGAAATCCATGGCTGGCAGGCAGCTTTCTGGATCGGCGGCGCGATCGCAATGTTGCTGATCGTGCCGCTGCTGCTGTTCCTCCCCGAATCGCTGCCCTTCCGTCTGCGCCGCAATCCCTGTGACCCGCGCGCGGCGGACCTCGTCCGGCGCATGCTGCCTGAACTGCGCCCGGAGGCCGGCACGCCACTGACCATCGGTGGCGAACGGCCCATGCGGGCAGACCGGTCGCTCGTCCTGGCGCTCTTCGCCACGAGGCGGCGGCGGCTGACATTGCTGCTCTGGCTGCTCTTCTGCCTGAGCTTCCTGTGCAACACCACGCTCGCGGCGTGGAGTGGCACTATCCTGAGCGCGGGCGCTGGCCTGTCGATCGCCACCGTCGGCGCGCTGATCGGCCTGTTCGCCTTTGCCGGCATATTAGGGACGGGAACGAGCGGCTTCATCATGGGCCGGTTCGGGCCTATGCGGACGCTCGCCGGCTTCTATCTGCTCGCTGCCGCCGCGATCGCAGCCCTCGCCTTCATTTCCTATGACGGGCTTTCGGTCTTCTTCCTGATGGCCGTCGCCGGCTATGCCTTTTCGGGCGCACAGGGCGCACTCAACGCCTATTCGTCCGAAGCCTATGAGACATTCATTCGCGCCACCGGCGTGGGCTGGGCGTTCGGCAGTGGCCGGCTGGGCGCGATCATCGGGCCGATTATTGGCGGCCAGTTGCTCGCCGCCGGCCAGGGGCCGCGCATCTTCTTCCTGGCGACGGCGGCCCCGCTCCTCTGTATCGTCCTGTTGGTGCCCGCGACGATCGCCGCGCAACGCAGGTCGCAGCTGCCACCACGCCCCGCCTCCACCTGAATTGTGGCATGAAGGCCACTATCCTTCGCGCGCATGCCGACGCCCACGTCTGCGGCTTGCCGTTGGAATAATACGATCGTATAGATCGCGCAATCAACCGAGATTGAGGCTCGGCGCCGGCGGAAAACGGCGCGTCAAGGGGAGGAAGCCGATGATCGCAAGATGCAATCCCATCATTTCCAGCCGCTATGTCCTGGCATTGATGCTGGCCACCGCCGGGGGGCCGGCACTGGCGCAGGACGGCGCGCCGACAAGCAGCGACCGGAGCTCGCAAGTCGAGGAAATCGTCGTCACCGCGCAGTTCCGCGAGCAGAACCTGCAAAGCACCCCGCTGGCGATCACCGCCGTGTCGGGCGCTATGATGCAGGCGCGCAGCCAGACGAACGTCGCGCAGATCGCCAATGAAGCGCCGAACGTCACGCTGCGGCCGGGCAACGCCAATTTCGGGCCGTCGCTCGTCGCCTCGATCCGGGGTATCGGCCAGCAGGACTTCAATCCCGCGCTCGAGCCGGGCGTCGGCATGTATGTGGATGACGTCTATTATCCGACGCTGACCGGTTCGATCTTCGACCTGCTCGATCTCGATCGTGTCGAGGTGCTGCGCGGGCCGCAGGGCACGCTCTCGGGCCGCAACTCGATCGGCGGCGCGATCAAGCTCTATTCGAAGCGCCCCGAGGGCAGCAATACCGGCATGCTCGAAGCGACTTACGGCAGCCGCGATCGCATGTCGCTGCGCGCCAGCGTCGATTTCAACATCGCCCAGGATCTCGATGCGCGCATCGCCGGCGTCGTCAAGAAGCAGGACGGTTACGTCAAGGATATCGACTTCGGCTGCGCCAACCCGCCCGGATCGGCTGTCAACCCGGCAGTGGGCGGTATCCCCTCCTTCTCCAGCGGCGGCTCCTGCGTTCGCGGCCATTATGGCGAGATCGACTATCAGGCTGTGCGCGCGCAACTGCGCTATCATCCCAGCGACGCGGTCGATATCAACATCATCGGCGATTATACGGGCGATGACAGCAGCCCGCCGGCATCGGTCCTCACCTATGCCAACAATCCGGCGACGGGCGCGATCCGTGGCGAATATCCCACCATCCCGTTCGACTCGCGCTTCCTGTGCGGCCGCTATTGCAACTATGCGAACTATATCTACCCCGCAGATCCCGCGAACGGGTTCCCGAGCAGCACCACGCGCCGGCCGAGCAACAGCTTCAACGGCTGGGGCATCTCGGGCCAGGCCGACATCGCGCTCACCGACACGCTCAAGCTGACGTCCATTACCGCCTACCGGAAATATAAGGCGCTCTTCCAGAATGATGACGACCTGACGCCGCTGCCGCTGTCCAGCTCGCGATCAAGGCTGCTCTTCCATTTCTTCAGTCAGGAATTGCGGCTGACGGGCAATATCGCCGATGCGATCGATTATACCGTCGGCGGTTATTATAGCTCGCAGAAGTCGCTCTACCGCACCGTGCAGGATTTGCGCTGGGCGGGCTTCCAGTTCCGGGGGAACGATCCCGTCCCGGCGCATTCCAAGGCGCTGTTCGCGCACGTCGCCTGGCACGCCACCGACAAGCTGACGCTGATCGGCGGCCTGCGCTACACCGACGAGGACAAAGACTATACCTATTCACGCCTGACGGTCGACGGCAGCGGCCCGGCCGCGCTGGTGGGCGGGCTTGAAGGGCAGAGCGGCAGCTATGCCAAGAAGCGCGTCGATTATCGCGCCAACGCCCAATATCAGTTTACCGAGACAGTGATGGCCTATGCCCAGTTCGCGACCGGGTTCAAAGGCGGCGGCATCAATCCCCGCCCCTATTTCCCCTCGCAGGTCCAGTCCTTCGGCCCCGAAACGGTCAACGCATATGAAGTCGGCCTGAAGACCGAGCTTTTCGATCGGCGGGCGCGCGTTAACATTTCCGCCTTCTTCAACGACTACAAGGATATTCAGCTCGGTCTGCTGTCCTGCCCGCAATATAATCCCACTCCACCGGGGCCGGGCGTGCCGGGCCTGCCCTGCGCGCTGCCTGCCAATGCGGGTGACGCGCATGTGAAGGGCTTCGAGGTGGAAACCTCGCTGCGCCCGACCGACGGGCTGCTGATCGACGGATCGCTGAGCTACCTCGATTTCGAATATCAGCGAATCGATCCGGCGGCGAGCGGCCCCGGCGGCGTCCAACTCGATTATGTCACACCCTACTCGGCCAAGTGGAAGTGGAGCGCGGGCATCCAATACGTCATCGATCTCGGCGGCTCGGGATCGCTGACGCCCCGCTTCGATGCTGCCTATACCTCTTCGGTCTACACCAATGCCGCCAATGCGGAGTCCAACCGCGTTCCGGCCTATACGCTCGCTAATGCGCGGCTGACGTGGCAGAATGCCGGCAAGGACCTCGCCATCGCCGCCGAGGTCACGAACCTGTTCGACAAATATTATTATCTGAACAATTTCGATCTGGCTGCCTCGGCTGGCTATGTCACGTCACAGCCGGGCCGGCCGCGCGAGTGGGCGTTGACCGTCACCAAGCATTTCTGACTTCGATCGGTCGCCGGGGCGTCATCGCTCCGGCGGCATGATGGCCCTCGTCATTTGATAACGAATGATATAGTCGTCGCGGCGCCGCCATCCTGAGAGAGGAGATGCCTCATGAGCGACCCCGTCACGCCTTTCATTGGTTCCTCGGGTCCTGACGATCCGAAGCTGGAATTCGCGTTCGAAATCCAGATCAAGTTCGCCCGCCACGATTCGATCGCACATATGCCGAGCGGCGCGGGGCGCGGCTTCGTCTATATCGACAGCGGCGTCGTGCGCGGCCCGCGCCTCAACGGCATCGTGCGGCCGGGCAGCGGCGGCGACTGGGCGCTGTTCCGCCCCGACGATGTACTGGCGACTGATGCGCGCTACATGCTGGAGGCGGACGACGGCACAAAGATATTGATGCACAATCGCGGTTATCTGTGGGGCCGTCACCCCGACACGATCAAGCGCATGCAGGACTGGATGTTCCGCGGCGGCCCGGAGGTGCCCTTCGATGAATTCTACCTGCGCGCTGCGCCGACCTTCGAGACGGAGGAAGGCCCGCACGATTGGCTGATGCGCCACATCTTCGTCGGTATCGGCCAGCGCCAGCTAGACGGCAACACCATCCGCTATTACGCACTGCTCTGAGGTATTTCTGCACGCAGGATGGGGAGATACCCCCATCCTGCGTGTTCCTCCACCACTCAGCCCTTCGCGACGGACAAGGTCAGCGCCCCGTCGCCCTCGTCTACCGTCACGACCGCCCCATCGGGCACGTCGCCGCGAAGGATCGCATCGGCCAGCGGGTCCTGCAAATATTTCTGCACCGCACGCCGGAGCGGCCGTGCGCCATAGACCGGGTCGTAGCCGACACGGCCCAGCCAGGCCCGCGCCGCGTCGGTCAGCGACAGCACGATCTTGCGATCTTTCAGTAGCCGCTGGACGTGCGCGACCTGGATGTCGACGATCGGCCCCATATGTTCCTGCCCCAGCCGGTGGAACAGGATGATCTCATCCAGCCGGTTCAGGAATTCCGGGCGGAAATGGGCGCGCACCACCTCCATCACCTGCGGCTCCACGCTTTCGGTCGTACCGCCTTCGGGCAGGTTGGAGAGGAACTGGCTGCCGAGATTGGAAGTCAGGATGATGAGCGTGTTGGCGAAATCTACCGTCCGCCCCTGCCCGTCGGTCAGCCGCCCGTCGTCGAGCACCTGAAGGAGGATGTTGAAGACGTCGCCATGCGCCTTCTCGACCTCGTCGAACAACACGACCTGATAGGGCCGGCGCCGCACTGCCTCGGTCAGCACGCCGCCTTCCTCATAGCCGACATAGCCAGGCGGCGCACCGATGAGGCGGGCGACCGAATGCTTCTCCATGAACTCGCTCATGTCGATCCGCACCATCGCCGCATCGTCGTCGAACAGGAACCCGGCGAGTGCCTTGGTCAACTCGGTCTTGCCAACGCCGGTCGGCCCCAGGAACAGGAAGGAGCCGAGCGGACGATTCGGGTCCTGCAAACCGGCGCGCGCGCGCCGCACGGCCCGGCTGACGGCGGCGACCGCATCGCTCTGCCCGATCACCCGCTTGCCGAGTTCCTCCTCCATATGGAGGAGCTTTTCGCGCTCACCCTCCAGCATCCGGTCGACCGGAATGCCCGTCCAGCGTGAGACGACCGAGGCGATGTCTTCGCTCGTCACCTCCTCGCGCAACATCGCACCGGCGGCAGCACTCTGCGCCTCGCCAACCTGCTTTTCGAGCGCGGGGATCACGCCGTAGGAAAGCTCGCCCGCGCGCGCGAGGTCGCCACGCCGCTGGGCCTGCTCCAGTTCATTGCGGGCGGCGTCGAGTTGCTCCTTGATCTTCGCCTCGGACTGGATCTTCTCCTTCTCGCCCTGCCAACGCTGGGTGAGTTCGGCCGATTGCTGTTCGAGCTGGGCCAGATCATGCTCCAAAGTGGCGAGCCGGTCCTTCGACGCGAAATCGCTCTCCTTACGCAGCGCCTCGCGTTCGATCTTGAGCTGGATGATACGCCGGTCGAGCGTTTCGATCTCCTCGGGCTTGCTCTCCACCTCCATGCGCAGGCGCGACGCGGCCTCATCCATCAGGTCGATCGCCTTGTCGGGCAGGAAACGATCGGTGATGTAGCGGTTGGAAAGCGTCGCGGCGGCGACGATCGCGCCGTCCGTGATGCGGACGCCGTGATGCAGCTCATATTTCTCCTTGAGTCCCCGCAGGATGGAGATGGTGTCCTCGACCGTCGGCTCCCCGACGAAGACGGGCTGGAAACGCCGCTGGAGCGCCGCGTCCTTCTCGACATACTTGCGATATTCGTCGAGCGTGGTCGCGCCGATGCAGTGCAATTCGCCGCGCGCCAATGCCGGTTTCAGCAGGTTGGACGCATCCATCGCGCCTTCGGATTTGCCCGCGCCGATCAGCGTGTGCATCTCGTCGATGAACAGGATGATCTCGCCCTCGGCGGCCTTCACTTCGTCGAGCACACCCTTCAGCCGCTCCTCGAACTCGCCGCGATATTTGGCGCCGGCGATCAGCGCGCCCATGTCGAGCGCCATCAGCCGCCGGTCCTTCAGCGTGTCGGGCACGTCGCCATTGACGATGCGCAGCGCGAGGCCCTCGGCGATCGCGGTCTTGCCCACGCCCGGCTCGCCGATCAGCACCGGATTGTTCTTGGTGCGCCGCGCGAGGATCTGGATGGTGCGGCGTATCTCCTCATCGCGGCCGATCACTGGATCGAGACGACCGTCGCGTGCATCCTGCGTCAGATCGCGCGCATATTTTTTGAGCGCGTCATAACGATCTTCCGCGCTGGCCGTGTCGGCGGTCCGGCCGCCGCGCAGTTCGTTGATCGCGGCGTTCAGCGCCTCGGCCTTTACGCCGGCACTGGCCAGCGCCTTGCCCGCCGCCGTCGTCGTCGCCAGCGTGAGCGCGAGCAGCAGCCGCTCGACGGTGACATAGCTGTCGCCCGCCTTCTGCGCGATCTGTTCCGCCGAATCGAGCATGCGCGCGGCATCATTGTCGATCCCCGGCGCCTGCTGCGCGCCCGCCCCGGTGACGGCGGGGATACGGGCCAGCGCCGCGTCGGTCTCACGCGTCGCGGCTTCGACACTGCCCCCGGCGGCGCGGATCAGCCCCGCCGCCATGCCCTGATCGTCCTCCAGCAGCGCCTTCAATATATGTTCCGGCGTGATCCGCTGGTGATTCAGGCGGATCGCGACCGTCTGCGCGGCCTGCAGGAAACCTTTGGCCCGATCCGTGAACTTTTCGAGGTTCATGACAATCCTCTTATATCTTTCGCAATGCCGCCGTCGGAACCGACGACGCTGGCAGGAACAGGACGCAGCCTCGCGGCTGTTGTTCCCTTTGCGGCAGATATGTGTACGCCTCCCACCGCCCGCAAGCGCCGGCGAAACGAATGCGTGGGGTTCACCGGCCTACAGGAAAGCGAAGGTGTTCTGATCGAGGAGCGGGATGGCGCGGAAAAGGCCGCCTTCGGGCAGGCTCCGGTCTACCTGGAAGACGAAGGTCCAGTCGTCGTTTTCGATCGGTTCGAGGACACGGATCGTTTCGGGCGTGCCGATGAGGGGAATGAGGCGCTCATGCGCTTCGACCAGCCGGCTCGAACCGTCGGGATATTCGGCGCTGACCTGCATTGCGCACTCCTTTCCTGCCCCTGCCAGACAGCATAACCCTTGCCTTCAGTTCTGAGCGGTGTAACATCAAAACAGTAATATTATAAGACAAATTCTTGAAAAACGCGAGAGGACGATAATGGCGGGCACGACGGACTTCAGCCACACAGGCGAAACCATTATCGAACCGGCGCGGGAGATTCCGGTTGTCGCGCGCACCCAGGTGCTCGTAGTTGGCGGCGGCGCGGGCGGCTATCCAGCGGCGCTCCGTGCCGCGCGTCATGGGGCCGAGGTGATGCTGATCGAACGGAACGCGATGGTCGGCGGCACCGGGCCGATGTCGTTCGTCACCGAATTTCTAAGCTGCGAAAATTTCAGCGGCATACTCGAGGAACTGCACGGACGGCTCGCGGCGCGACAGGGCACCGCGCCCGACTTCCGCCCCGAATATTTCAACCTGTCCTACGATCCCGAGCTGATGAAGCTTTGCGTGCTCGACATGTTGATCGAAGCCGGGGTGAACCTGCTGTTCGGCACGCAGATGGTCGAGGTGCTGATGAGCGGGTCGACGGTGATGGGGGTGGTGATCGAGAACAAGTCGGGCCGCCAGGCGATACTCGCCGATATCGTGGTCGATGCGAGTGGCGACGCGGATGTCGCCGCCTGCGCCGGCGCCGCGATGCATCCGCGCGAAACGCCGCAGCCGATGATGATGCTGTGCCGCATGGGCGGGATCGATTGGCGCCGTATCGCAGACTATGCGCGCGCCAATCCCGACGATTTCTCGAAGCTGTGGGGTACGCCTCCGAACGGCATCGACGGGGCGCAATATGTTCATGTCACCGGTTGGCGATCGATCGTCAGCGAGGGCAAGGCCGACGGATCATTGCCGGGCGTGTTTGGTCATCACATTTCGGTTTTCGGTGCGACGCCGGAAAATATCCGCAACGGCATCGGCTTTCTTTATGCGGTCCAGGTACTCAACCGCGACCCGACCGACGCCGCCGATCTGACAGGTGCCGAGATCGAGGGACGGCGCAAGGCGCGCGATATCCTTCCCTTCTTCAAGCGCGTGCCCGGATTGGAGAAGGCATTTTTGATCGACATGGCGCCGCAGATCGGCGTGCGCGACAGCCGCCGCATCGTCGGCGACTATACGCTGACCCGCGACGACATGTTCGACGCCGCGCACTTCGCAGACGAGATCGCACTCAAAGTCTATCGCGGCCCCAATCTCAAGGGATGGGTGCGCCATTCGACCGACGGCAGCGAAGGTAATAAGGGACATGATCCGGGCGAATTGCCCATGTCGCTGATCGTGTTCGGCATTCCCTATCGCTGTCTGCTGCCCGCTGGCATCGACAACCTGATCGTGTCCGGAAAGACCGTCTCGTTCGACAATGAGGTGCATCAGCGTTGTCGACTGATGCCGGAATGCATCGCTATGGGCGAGGCGGCCGGCACAGCAGCAGCGGTGGCTGTGCGCGATCGTGTCAGCCCCCGCGCGGTCGACGTCGAGAAGGTCCGCGCACTGATCGCCGAAGGCGGCCTCAATCTCGATCGCGCGGCGATCCGGCTCGACGCGGTGCGCGCGATGCTGCGCAGTCGCGGCATGAACGTCGTGCCGGCCTGAACGACACGGGCTGTCGCGACTAGCCAAGACCGCGCTTCGATCCGATGATCGGAACCGAATGACTCAAGCTGGAGAATGCCGATGCCCGATTTGTCCGCCTTTCCTGTTGCCCGCCGCTGGCCGGCCGAGCATCCCGATCGCATCCAGCTTTATTCGGTGCCGACGCCCAACGGCGTGAAAGTGTCGATCGCGCTGGAGGAAATGGGGCTTCCCTATGAGCCCCACCTCATATTGATGGGTGAGGAAGGCACCAGGGCGGCCGAGTTCGTGGCGCTGAATCCCAATGGCAAGATTCCCGCGATCATCGATCCGGACGGCCCCGATGGCCAGCCGATCGGGATGTTCGAATCGGGCGCGATCCTTCTCTATCTCGCCGATAAGACCGGCCGCTTTCTGCCGCAGGATCCGGCGCGGCGGTGGGAAACGATCCAGTGGCTCTTCTTCCAGATGGCCGGCATCGGGCCTATGTTCGGCCAGGTCGGCTTCTTCCACCGCTTCGCCGGCAAGGAATGGGAGGACAAGCGCCCGCGCGACCGTTACGCCAGCGAAGCCAAACGCCTGCTGGGTGTGCTGGAAGCGCGGCTGGAAGGACGCGATTGGATCATGGGTGACGAATATACCATCGCCGATATCGCCACGCTCGGCTGGGTCCGCAATCTCGTCGGCATGTATGATGCGGGCGGGCTGGTCGAATATGACGCGTTCCGCAATGTTCCCGCCTGGCTGGAGCGCGGGCTGGCCCGTCCCGCCGTCCAGCGTGGGCTCTCCATTCCCAAGCGCGACTAAGAGCAGCCTGGTCTTCCTGCTATGGCGCCTTGTCTCACGATAGAGGCAAGGCGCCTTTTTTATTCCGCCACCAACGCCCGCAGCCGATCGCGATAGAGCGGCTTGACCTGCCAGATCAGGAGCGCCGCGATGATCGGGATCGCGGTGAAGACCGCAAAGCCCACGCCATAGCCGAACCGATCGGCGATCAGTGCCAGCAGGACCGGCCCGATCGACGATCCCACCGCGAAGAAGCCATTCATCACTGGCATCACCCGGTTCATGAATTTCGGCCCGTAGACATGTTTCGCGATCACCGGGCTTTCGGAAACGAGGCCGCCATGGACTATGCCACGCGCCGCCGCGAACAACATCACCGTCATGGCTCCCTGGATCGGGAAAGCGAGCGCCGTCGCCACGGCCACCAGTATATACCAGAAACTGACCCCCTTCATCGACGTGCGATCGAAAAAACCGCCCGAGAAGAATTTCGCGAGGAAGCCGACGATGAACGTCACCGACACCGCGCTCGCGGTAAGCTCGGGACTCAGCCCGACATTATGCGTGAGATAAAGGACGGTATGCTGGAACAGTCCCTGATCGACCGCCGCGATCAGGATGATGCCGAACATGATGCACAGGAACATCGGTTGCCGCAGCAACTGACGGAAGGTGATGTCCAGTTCGGCCTTGCGCAGCGTCTCGGCGGCGTTGGCCGTCCTGCCGACAGGCATAGCCTCCGACAGCACATCCTCTTCGGTCGGGTCCATCTTCACGAGCAGGCAGAGCGGCAGGCAGACGATATAGACGCCGATGCTCAGGCTGGCAAAGGTGAGTCGCCATCCGAATTCAGGCATGAAAGCCGTGACGAGCTGTGGAAAGACGATGCCGCCGAGGCTCGATCCCGCGATCGCGATCGATCCCGCCAGGCCGACGTTGCGCATGAACCAGCGCGCGACCAGAACCTTGATCGTGATCAGCGTGGTGCCCTGGCCGACGCCGATCAGGAAGCCGGCGAGATAATAGGTGCCGAGCGAGTTGACGAGTCCGAACGTCGCCATCCCAGTCGCCACCGAAGCGAGCATGCAGAACTGGACCGTCCTCAACCCGAATTTTTCGATTGCCGGTCCGATGACGAACAGCGCGAGCAGCGCCCCCGTCCCGCTCTGATAGGTGTAGATCAAGGTCGCCTGGGTTTTCGTCCAGCCGAATTCCTTCATCACGGGATCGTAGATGAAGGGCATCGTAGAGCTGGCGGCATAGGAAAAGAAGAACAGCACGAAGCCGATCGCAACGACACCCCAGCCGGGGTAGCGCAGCCCGGTACGCGGTACGGCCTGTCCGGCATCAACGGCGTTTTCCAGCGTTGGCACGCTCGCCCCTCCACATCTTTTGTGCGGCAAGCTTGCGCCAAGGCGACAGGCGAAACAAGCCGCTCACGTAAAAAAAGATATTATAGTAAGATTGTCTAGTTTCTTTTTGCGTGCCCTGTTCCGGGTAATCCGGTGACGGTCAATCTGGTTGACCACGTCATCGATTTCTGCAAGCTCAAGGCAGGATGCGTCGGGACTCCAAGTCCGACCTATCCTATACATCGTTTCTGTAGACTACGAAATTCGCTTTCGAGTCGCGTGGAGGCCAAAATCTTGCCAGAGGTAAAAACACCGCCGTTCCGCGCCGATCATGTCGGCAGTCTGATCCGAACCCCTGAGCTGATCGCCGCGCGTGAACGTCATGCCGCCGGCGAGATCGATGCGGACGCGCTGCGCGCCGTTCGCGAGCGGGCGATCCTGGAAGTCGTGGCGCTGCAGGAGGGCGTCGGCCTCAAATCGATCACCGACGGTGAATATAATCGCGGTAGCTGGCAGACCGATTTCCTGCTGCGCTTCGAGAATGTGGAGCCCTATCAGTCACGCTTCACCACGACCTTCCACAACGAGCAAGGCAGCGCGGAGGGCAAACCACATGCGATGCGCGTGGTGGGCAAGCTCGGGCGACCGAAGTCGATCTTCGTCGACGATTTCAAGTTCCTGAAGTCAGTGACGAGGGAAACGCCGAAGATCACCATCCCCTCCCCAAGTATCCTTCATTTCCGGGGCGGGCGCGAGGCGATCGATACCGCCGCCTACCCCGATATGCAGGCATTCTATCAGGATCTCGCCAGCGTCTACGCGCAGGAGATCGGGGACCTGATCGCGGCCGGCTGCCGCTATCTCCAGATCGACGAAACCAACTTCGCCTATCTGTGCGATCCCACGTTGCGCGAGCAGGTGCAGACAAATATCGGCGAGGACCCGGGCGCGCTGCCGCACGTCTATGCCCGGCTCATCAACAGCGCGATCGCCGCCAAGCCCGATGACATGGCGGTGTGCATCCACGTCTGCCGCGGCAATTTCGCCGGCCGCTGGATGGCGGAAGGCGGCTATGAGCCGGTGGCGGACGTGTTGTTCAATGAGATCAACGTCGACGGCTATTTCCTCGAATATGATTCGGCACGCGCCGGCGGGTTCGCGCCGCTTTCGCTGGTGCCCAAGAGCAAGCGTGTCATCCTGGGCCTTGTCACCACCAAGCGCGGGACGATCGAGGCGAAGGATGATATCAAGCGGCGCATAGAGGAGGCCGCGAAGTTCATCGACATCGATCAGCTTGGCGTCTCGCCGCAATGCGGCTTTTCGAGCGGAATCGGCGGCAACACGATGGGCATAGAGGAAGAACGGGCCAAGCTGCGGCTGGTCGTGGAGGTTGCGGCCGAAATCTGGGGCTGACGGGCGACCAGGAAGCGGCGCTTCAAGGGAGAGGAATGATGGGCAATCCGTTGGTGTCCTGCGACGATCACCTCGATCTCAACATGCTTCCGGCCGACTTATGGGAGAAATGGTTGCCCGATCCCCTCAAGGATCGGGCGCCCCATATCGAGGTGCGCGACGACAAGGCGATGTGGGTATGCGAGGGAGATGTCTGGGGGTCATGGGCAGGCCGGGCCTCGGCCGAAGAGGGCCCCAAGATGAACCTCAACGCCTATGATCGCGGAGGCATCGCCGATCAGACGCAGCGCCGCGCCGGCACCGCCGAACTGCGGCTCGCGGACATGGACCGGGACGGCGTCTATGCGCAGTTGATCTTCGGCCCCGTGACCTCGATCAACCATAAGGATACCGAACTGCGCGACGCCTGCTACACCGCCTATAATGACTGGCTTGCAGATTTCTGCTCGGCCGCGCCCGATCGTCTGCTCGGCGTTGCGATGCTGCCGGAGGACCCGGAATCCGCGTTCGCCGAGTTCAATCGCCTCGCCGCCAAGCATTGTTTTCGCCAGGTCAACCTGCAGATCGCCGCATGCGAGACGCCGATTTATGACGAGCGCTGGGCGCCGCTACTGACCGCGGTCGAGGAATCCGGGCTGGTCCTCTCCTTCCATGTCGTCGTGTTCCTGGGCGGGCGCGGCCCCAATCCCGCGCGCGGCAAGCCGGCCGGGGCGCTGGTCCACGCCAAGTCCTTCGTCGAGCAGTTCATCGATCCCTTCGTCGATCTGTTCGCCTGGGGCGTGCTGGAAAAGCATCCCAGGCTACGCATCGTATTCGGCGAATCGGGCGTTGGCTGGCTGCCATGGCTGATCGAGGAACTGGATTACCGCCATTGGCGGCTATGGGAGGCCAAGGATTATTGGGCCGAGCGCGGCGGCATCCCGCTCGTCCATAAGCCGTCCGAGCTGTTCAAGCGGCAGGTCTACGCGACCTTCCAGGAAAGCCCCACCGCGATACGGCTGCTCGATTTCTATGGGTCCAACAACCTGCTCTGGGCGTCCGACTATCCACACCCCGACAGCGTCTGGCCCAATTCGCATGCCGCCATCGAACGGCAGATGGGGCACCTGCCCGGCGACATCGTGCGCCAGCTCACCTTCGGCAACGCCGCCCGGCTGTATGGGCTCGATCTGCCTGAATCGGTCGAATTTCCGCAGGCCGCCGCCGCCGAATAGGCGACGGACGCGGGCGCGGCGGGCTCCGCCGTCACGTCGGCGCTTCTCGGAAGCGGTGCCCGCCTCTATCGTGGCGCGCTTCATGCGGCATTCCAAGGTGCCGCGATTGCAGGATATGTCGACGCATGCCCACAAACCGCCCGCCCAGCTTTCGCAAGCTGATGACTTTCCGGCTCCATATGATGGCCCGCCTGTCCGAGAGAATCTCGGAAGAATATTATCGCACCCAATTCGATCTCACCTTGCCGCAATGCCGGGTGATCGGGATTACCGCCGGCTATGGCACCGTTTCGTTCAAGCAGATGGCGCGTGAGGCTTATCTTGAAAAAAGCTATGCGAGCCGCGTCGTTGCGAGCCTGGTCGAACGCGATATTCTCGCCAAGATGGACAATCCGGCCGACAGCCGATCGGTACTGCTCGTTCTGACCGAGCACGGCCATACCATACATGGCGAGATGTATGCGGCGGCAGTGAAGCTCAACGAGCGGTTGCAGGAGCCCTTCACCAAGAGCGAGGAGCGCGATTTCCTCGCCTTCCTTGAAACGTTGGAGGAGCAACTGCATCTGGTCAGTCGTTCGCTCCATGACGATCCGGCGCCCGCTGCGCCGCAACCCGCCCGAGGCAACGCTCCCGGCACTTTAACACCGGGCACCATCCCGCTCGATCGGGACGTCGCGGTGCGCCTGCATGCCTGGCTGAGCCGGCATCTGGGCATGGAATAAGACTCGAACGCCGCCTGCGGGCGGAAAGCGTTCTTCCTCTTTCATCACCCTGAAAAGCATACTTTCCGGGCGATTTATCGTGGTTTGCGGCCTGTCAAATAATGTGACAGTATGACAGAAATAGCCACCGAAGCCGTTCATGCCATAGGAGAGGACCGATGCTGAGCCGGGAAGACAATGCGCTGTTGACGCGGGTGGGTGCGGGGACGCCGATGGGCGAGATGATGCGCGAATATTGGCTGCCTGTGGTGCGGTCGGCGCGTTTGGAAGCGGACGGGGCGCCGGAGCGGGTGCGTGTGCTGGGGGAGGATTTCGTGGCGTTCCGGGCGAGCGACGGCCGGGTGGGGTTTGTCGACGAGGCCTGTCCGCATCGCTGTGCGTCGATGGCGCTGGGGCGCAATGAGGAGAATGGGCTGCGCTGCATCTTCCACGGGTGGAAGGTGGACGTGGAAGGGCGCGTGGTGGATTGCCCGACCGAGCCCGAGGAGCGGCGGGCGCGTTTCGCGGAGATGGTGCCGACGCGGCGCTATCGGGTGCATGAGGCGGGCGGTCTGGTGTGGGTCTATATCGGCCAGCGCTCGGAGCCGCCCGCCTTTCCCGCCTTCGAATTCACCGCCTTGCCGGTGGAGAATGTCGCGCCGCTGCGGGGCCTCATCAAATGCAACTGGTTGCAGGCCCTCGAGGCGGCGCTGGACAGCGCGCATGTCGGCTTCCTCCACGCGCGCGGCGGCAAGGCGCCGCAACGCGGCACCGAGGTCCATCGCACCGAATCCGCTTTTATGCGCGATAAGAAGGACCCGAAGTTCGAGTTCGAGGTGATGCCCTACGGCTTCAAGGAAGCGGCGATCCGCGACCTTTCCGACGGCAATTGCTACACGCGCATCCGCCAGGTGGTGCTGCCCTTCTTCTCGCTGATCCCGCGCTTCCCCGGTGATTGGAGGCTGGTGCTCGCCTCCGTGCCAATCGACGATGAGAACAGCATCCAATGGTATATCCGCTACGACGCGGAGAAACCGATCGACGAAGCATTCTTCCGCAAGTTCGGCACGGATTCGGGCGATCCGGATTACTTCAATTCGGACATGGGCGACGTGACGACGATGTGGGGTCAAGACCGGCAGGCGATGAAGGAGGGCCATTGGAGCGGGATTGTCGGGCGGCAGAATGCCTATGAGGATTTCATCGTCCAGGAATCGATGGGGCGGATCGTCGACCGGTCGCGCGAATATCTGGGCGCGGCGGACGTCGTGATCTCGCTGGCGCGCCGTCTGCTGCTCCAGGCGGTGCGCAAGCATCAGGAGGACGGAACCGTCCCCTTCATCACCGACGACGTCGATTTCGGGCGCGTCCGCTCAGTGTCCGTGACCTATCCGCAGGGCGAGAACTGGCGCGGCATCGACGCTTTTAATCCGCCCGAACTGGAATGGACGAGACAACCCGCCGCATAGGATGACAACCGAACGGCAGAACAAGGTGCGGAGAAGCGACGATGCGCGCCGAAGACAATGAGTATCTGACAAGAATAGGGCCCGGAACCCCGATGGGGGCGCTGATGCGCTGCTATTGGCTGCCGGTCGCCAAGTCATCCGAACTGGAGGCTGGTGGCGCCCCCGTGCGGATGCGCATCCTCGGCGAGAATCTGCTCGGCTTCCGCACGCCCGAAGGGGCGGTCGGGCTGATCGATCACCGCTGCAAGCATCGCTGCGCATCCCTTGCCTACGGCCGCAACGAGGAAGGCGGGATACGCTGCATCTATCATGGCTGGAAGTTCGACGTGACCGGCCAGTGCATCGATATGCCGAGCGAGCCCGATGAAAGTGAATTTTCCGCCCGCGTGCGCATTCCGGCGGCGGCGGTCATCGAGAAATTCGGCCTGGTCTGGGCTTATCTGGGCAGCCAGCGCCCCGCGCCGCCTTTTCCCTTGTTCGATCTGGATCAGGTGCCCGAAGACCAGATCGAAATCACCTTCCTCCATCGCGCCTGCAATTGGCTGCAGGGTCTCGAGGGTGACATCGACACCGTCCATGTCGGCTTTCTCCATCTCGGCGGCATCGATGCGCAGAATTTCGAGAAGGGGTCCACCAACTATTATCGTCAGAGCAACCTGACGCCGCACTATGAAGCGATCGACACCCCTTATGGCGCGATCTCTTCCGCTTATCGTCCGGCCGGCGAGGGCCAGCTTTATCATCGCGTGGCGCAAATCCTCTTCCCGTCCTTCACGATGGCGCCGCAGGACCCGCTCGGTTACGTCAAGCTGCGCTGCTGGCTACCACTCGACGATGAGAACAGCATGTTGGTAATCATCGATGGACCACGCCCGCCAACACAGGCCGTCGACAAGGAAGGCAAGAAGCTGCCCGGATTTTTCGGCGACGGCGACATGCTCCCGCACGATGGGGGCTGGCTCGGCCGCTATCGGCTCAAACAGTGCCTCGCGAACAACCACATGCAGTCACGCGAGTTGATGAAGACGCTCAACTATAGCGGCATTATGGGCGGGCGCGTGCAGGATCAGGCGGTTGTCGAGAGTATGGGGCCGATCGCCGATCGCACCTACGAGACGCTGGGCAGCAGCGACCGGATGATCGCGCGCACGCGCCGCCGCCTGCTCAAGGCCGCGCGCGAGCTTGCCGAACAGGGCGCGTCTCCGCCGGGCGCGGCGGACGCGTCGCTCTACCGATCGATTCGCTCGGGCTTCATCACGCTGCCCGAGACGACCGACTGGCTTGCCATATTCAATGAAAAGCGGCGTGAATGGCACGGCGGGCCGGTTGCCGACCTGGAACGCACCCGATAGTTCGAGCCACCGATCGAAGGACCTTACATGCCGCGCTTCGCCTGCAACCTGAATTGGCTCTTCGGCGAGTGGCCCTACCTCGATCGCTTTGCGGCAGCGGCGGATGCGGGGTTCACCGCCGTGGAGACGATCGCGCCGTGGGATCACGCCCCCGACGCGATAGCCCAGCGGTTGGAGGATAACGGGCTTACCCTCGCCCTGTTCAACCTGCCGGGCTGCAATCCCGCCGGGGACACTTATGGGTTGGCGGCCCTGCCGGACCGGTTCGACGAATTTCGCGACAGCGTCGCACGCGCGCTGGACCTCGCGCGGGCAACCGGCGTGCATTGCGCGCATATGATGAGCGGCCGGGCCGACCCGAACGATCCGGAGGCCCGGAAAAGCTATGAGCGCGCTATGCACTATGCCGCCGAGGCCTTCGCACCGCTGGATGTCACCCTCATGCTCGAACCGATCAACACGCGCGACATTCCCGGCTATTATCTACGCGACTTCCCGATGGCCGAAACGCTGGTCGAAACCGCCGACCTGCCCAACGTGAAGCTTCAGTTCGATATTTATCACCGCCAGATCGTCCATGGCGATGTCACCGTCGCGCTCCGGCGGCTGATGCCGATCATCGGCCATATCCAGGTCGCGAGCGTGCCGTCCCGCAACGAGCCCGACGGCGAGGAGCTGAACTTTCCGTTTCTCTTCGCGGAGCTCGATCGGCTCGGCTACACCGGCTTCGTGGCCGGCGAGTACCGGCCGCGCGGCCACACGATCGAGGGGCTGGGCTGGGCGAAGGCTCACCAGGACCCGGCCGGATAGCGCGACGCCTGCCGCTCCTGCGCGGTGATGGACTCCAACAAGGCCGCCCTGCCTGCCTCCGTTTCGGCGATGCTGCGCGGGATCGCGGAATAGAGCAGCGGCTGATGGTGTGCACAGAGCCGCGGCATCACACGTCTCTTGGACAAAGTTGCCAAAAGTGGATATGTTATCTGCAACAACCATATGGTTGTCATAGTCACACAATTCGAATGCTAACGGTGTCACCGCTTCCGGTCCTCGACGGGGTAGAACCGGATATGAGTGTCATATTGATATAACAGTCATACTTTAATGTTGACATGAGCCGACGCTATGTCATCTTCCCCCTGCGGACGGGGTTCCGCGTCTCCAACGACAAGTGCGATGTTACGCACCATTAGGGGAGGATCGGTATGAAGTTTCAGTCCATCTTGGCTGTCTCCGCGGCTGCTGGCGCAATCGCGGTAGCCGGCGCGCCGGCCTGGGCGCAAAATGCCGGCACCACTTCGCCGGCCACCGGCGCAACCACCACCAGCCCGCCTTCGATCGACGAGATCGTGGTGACGGGCTCGCGCCTCGCGCGGCAGGGCTTTGACGCGCCGACGCCGACGACGGTGCTGTCGTCCGTTCAGCTCGAACAGCGCGGATCAAGTAATGTCGGCGATTTTCTCAACGAAATCCCGGCGTTCCGGCCCAGCCAGAACGCGCAGACCAACACCCAGACATCAACGGCGACCGGCGCGGTCTATGCCGACCTGCGCAGCCTCGGCAATATACGTACGCTGACGCTGGTCGACGGCCGCCGGCATGTACCGTCCGCAGCCACGGGCGAGGTCGACCTGAACCTGATCCCCTCGATTCTCGTCGATCGGGTGGAGGTTGTGACGGGCGGCGCCTCGGCGGCTTATGGTTCAGACGCTGTATCGGGCGTGGTCAATATCATTCTCAACAAGAAGCTACAGGGTTTCAAAGGCGATTTTTCGGGGGCGATCTCCCAATATGGGGATGATGCCGAACACAAATTCTCACTCGGATTCGGTACCGGCTTCGACAATGATCGTGGTCACATCGTCATAGGCGGCGATTATGTGAAGTCGAATGGCGTGGATTCTTTCGCCGATCGTCCCTGGGGGCCATTCGTCGACGAAATCGTGTCCTTCCCGACCAATCGTGCCGCCGGCCTCCCATCGCGTATCTTCGGCCACGACGCGGCTTACACCAATTCGACGCAGGGCGGCCTCATCAACGGCTCCTGCACCACGGTGGGTTGCACGCCGACGCCGCTGTCGGCAACCTCGCCGTTCCTCGGCATCCAGTTCGGCCCAGGCGGCACACCGATCCCGTTCGATTATGGCAACGACGCCACCTATCGTACAGGCACCGCCTATAACGGCACGTCGGACGGCATTCCGACCCGACTCGGACACACGCTGGTTCTGCCAGTCAAGCGCTATGTCGCGATGGCGCATATCGACTATGATCTTTCGGACAGCATTTCGGCCTTCGTGGAGGGCAGCTACGCCCGGTCCGGCTCGCATTTCGGTGGCCCCGGCACACGCGACACCAATACGTCGACGATCGTCATCCGGCGCGACAATGCGTTCCTTCCCCCATCGATCCTCGATCTCATGATCGCCAACAATGTACAGGCGATCTCGCTCGGCCGTCACAGCATCGATTACGGCCAGTCCTTCCCGAACAACACCAACACGACCGAGCGTATCGTCGCCGGTCTTAATGGCACCTTGGGTACATGGTCCTGGGACGCCTATTACGAATATGGCCGCAACCGGTACGATTCCGAGATCACGCCGGTTCGCATCAACCAGAATTTCGCCTTCGCGGTCGATTCGGTCATGGTGAACGGTGTACCCACCTGCCGCGCTCTCGTCCCAGGCAGTTCGACCTACAACCCGATCGCGGCGGCCGGTTGCGTGCCGATCGACCTGTTCGGCATCAACTCGCCGTCTCAGGAAGCGGTCGACTACAGCTACGGCACCGTGTTGCAGACGATCACCACCAAGCAGGAGGTGGCCGCGGCCAACCTGCGCGGAAATCTGTTCTCGACCTGGGCGGGCCCGGTCGCGGTGGCGGTCGGCGGCGAATATCGCCGCGACACCGCGTACAGCGTGGTCGATTCGATGTCCGAGCGGCGCCTGTTCAACTTCGGCAATCCGCAGCCTTTCTCCGGCTCCTTCAACACCAAGGAAGCCTATGTGGAAGCCGCAATTCCGCTGGCGAAAGACCTGCCCTTCGCCAAGTCATTCGATCTCAACGGCGCCTATCGCTACACCGATTACAGCTTCAGCGGCGTGGTGAAGACGTGGAAAGTGGGCGGCACCTGGGAGCCGATCGACGGAGTGAAGTTCCGCGGCGTGATATCGGAGGATATTCGCGCGCCGAACAGCGCCGAACTGTTCACCAATCTTCAGAGCAACTCCACCTTCCGCAACTCGCTGCCCGGCCCCTTCAACGGCCAGACGGCGGCCTATACCGCCTACACGCTCGCCAGCCCCACGCTAAAACCCGAAAAAGCGAGGACCAAAACGGCCGGCGTCGTATTCCAGCCCGAATTCATTCCGGGGCTGAATGTTTCGGTCGATTATTACAACATCAACCTGAAGGGTGCGATCTCCAGCCTTTCGGGCCAGCGGATCATCGACAATTGCGCAGCGGAACTTGCCTCAAGCTCCGGTGCCGGCTTTTATTGCTCCTTCGTTGATCGCAGTGCGAACAACCAGATCAATTCGGTTTCGATCCAATTGCTCAATCTCGCGTCGATCAAGACGAGCGGCGTCGATTTCGACGTGAGTTATCGCCGTCCCTTCGGCGAAGGCTCGCTCACCGCGCGCCTGTTCGGCACTTATGTAGCGCATCTGATCACGGACGACGGCACGGGTACGCCACGGACCTACGGCACCGTCGGCGGTGTACCCAACGTGCTGATTACCAAAGGCAGCGTGATCGATCGCGCCGGCCAGGTCGGCGGCTTCACCACCGGCACCAACGTCGGATCGACGAGCGTACCGCACTGGCAGCTCAACGGCAGCCTCACCTATGCCACCGACGTGTATTCGGTTTCGCTTCAGGGACGCTATGTCGGCGGCGGCAAGGTCGACAAGAGCCTCGTCGACGAAACCGAGGCGGACTATAATCCGCTGTCCCCCATTTCGGTCGGCGGCAGCAACCATGTGTCCTCGCGCATCTATCTGAATCTGGCCGCATCGGTGAACGTCATCAACGATGGCAACCGGAAGGTTCAATTCTATACGATTATCAACAATCTCACCAACAAGTTCCCGCCTTATCCCGACACGCAGCTTTCGGGTTTTTACGATCGGATCGGGCGTTATTATCGGGTCGGCGTGCGTTTCTCCTACTGATCCGATCAACAGCGGAAATGAAAAGGGTGCCGGAGCAATTCGGCGCCCTTTTCATTTGACAGAATGTTTGCGATCAAGCGGCGGTGATGATCAGCGCGTCGGCGGCAGTGACACCGCTTTCGTGCGCAAAGAGCGGATTGATGTCGATTTCCAATATTTCCGGAGTCGTTTCCATCAGCCACCCGACAGCGGAAACCGCGCGCGCCACGGCGGCGATATCGGCGGGTGGCGCCCCGCGAAAGCCAGCCAGCAGGCGCGCGCCACGCAATTTATCAAGCTCGGCGACAATATCCTCCTCGGCCAGGTCGGGCGGCAACAGCCGGACGTCGCCGATCGCCTCGACCCAGATGCCGCCCAGGCCGACCATCAGGATCGCGCCCCATCTCGGGTCGCGGCGTGCCCCGATCATCAGTTCGATGCCCGGCGGCGCCATGCGCTCGACGAGTATGCCGTCCAGGGTGACGTCACCCGCCGCCGCGACGTTGGCCCGAATTTGGCTCCAGCCATTGGCCAACGCTGATCGATCGGCAATGCCGAGCAGGACCGCGCCAGCCTCGGTCTTGTGAGTCAAGGTCGCCGCCTGGCCCTTGAGTGCGAGCGGGAAGCCGATCCGTTCGGCGATCTTCTCCGCCTCATCCAGGCTGGTGGCAAGTGCGCCTTCGGGCACGGCGATGCCGATCGCCGTCAGCAGCCTCTTGCCGATCCATTCGGGCTGCGCGCCCCTTCCAAGCGGAGGCAGCGCGGCGAACGGTGCGTGAGAAACACTACGCCGCGAGCGTTGGAGCGCGCGGCCGTAAGCGGTCACACGCGCCACCGCCCTCAAAGCGGACTCGTGCGAGCGGCTGAAGATGATCCGATTTTCAGCGATCGCCTCCGCGAAACCGGGGTCGAGCGCGGTGGATGGCATCGCAAAAACCGATGGCTTCTTCTGCCCCTTCATCGCCGCGATGAAATGGCCGCCATAGCTGCGCTGCGACGCCGGCGATCCACCCGAGATCGCGACCACGACGCTGCCAAGCGCCGAATCGTCGAACAAGGCGGCTGTGCCAAGCGCGGTCAGTTCGGGCTGCCACAGCACCTGCGTGCCCAGATCGAGCGGATTACGCGGTGGTATGAAGGCCGGAAGGCTGGGCGCGAGCGCCTCGACCGTTTCAGGCGAGAGGCTGGGCACATCGAGCCCGATATCATCGCAGAAATCATGCGCGATGGCGCAAAAACCGCCGGAGAAGGTGACGATCCCCGGCCCGTTGACGGGCGGCTCCGGAAAGCGCGCGAGGATTTCGGCGACATCGACCATCTCTTCCATCGTCTCGACCAGCACGACGCCGGCGCGTTCGAGATGGACCCGCATCGTCGCATGATCGCCCGCCAGCGCGCCGGTGTGCGACTGCACGGCCGCCCGACCTTTCGCGCTCTTGCCGGGATGGATCATGACGACGGTCTTGCCGCGCGCGCGGGCACGGCGGCAGGCCGCCAGGAAGGCCGCCGGATCGCGCACCTCCTCCAGATATAGCAGGATCACGGCGGCCACCGGATCGTCGGCCAGATGATCGACGAAATCCGCAAAGCCGATGCCGGCCTCATTGCCCGTCGAGATCGTATAGGCGAAGGGAAGATTGCGCGCCTCCAGCGTGACGCGGACATAGGCCATGAGCCCGCCGCTTTGCGATACCATCGCGATCGCAGGATCACGGCGATCGGCCGGAAGTCGGGTCGTCCTGCGCGGATTGGCGAAGCTCACTGAAAAGCCGTCGACCAGATTGCTGTATCCCAGGCAGTTCGGCCCCAGCATCGCGATATTCGCCGCACGCGTTACACCGACCAGCTCGTCCTGCGCGGCGCGGTTGCCCGTTTCGGCGAAGCCCGACGCGAAGATGGTCGCCGCGCGCACGCCGCGCCGGCCACACGCCCGCAGTGCCTCGGCAACGCCAGCGGCAGGCAAGGTGAAGATGGCGAGATCGACGCCGGCGGGCAAATCGTCGATACTGTGGAGAACCGCGCGCCCGTCAATCTCGTCGGCCCGGCCGACGATGTGGAGATCGCCCGCGAACTCGCTCTGCACGATATTGGTGAGCACGGTGCGTCCGGCCGAACCCGGTTTGGCCGAAACGCCGATCACCGCGATCGAACGAGGCCTCAGGAACAGATCGACCGGACCGGCCGCTGCGGTGACAGATTCATTCCTATCGCGCATGTTTCCTCCCCTAATTCGACATTGTGCTCGAATATTATGACCGTTATACACTTTAGAACTGTAATAGGATTGCGCGGTCTGTCCAGACGCAACCGAACAAATGGGGGAGAGGAATGGACGAACGGCTCGTCACATTTGAACGCGAGGGCGATATCGCCTTGGTGGGGATCGATCGCACGGTCAAACGCAACGCCATTAGCGATGCGGTGATGACACAATTGGAACAGGCCATCGTCCGCGCGACCGAGGAGGTGCGCTGCGGCATCCTGTTCGGCCATGGCGGCAATTTCTCTGCCGGCCTCGACCTTGCCGAGGCGGTGCAGCGCATGCGCCAGTCCGACGGCGGAGCCCAGTTCAAACGGCGCGGGCGCTGGACCCGTCCGCTCGAGCTTGTCGCGCGCGGGCCGATCCCGTGGATCGCGGCGCTGAACGGCGCCTGCATCGGCGGCGGGCTGGAGATCGCATCGGCCTGCCAGATACGCGTTGCCGACGAGACGACCTTCTTCGCCCTGCCGGAGGGCAAGCGCGGCATTTTCGTCGGTGGAGGAGGATCGGTCCGCATTCAGCGGCTGATCGGCTATGCGCGCATGGCGGACATGATGCTCACGGGCCGCGTGCTCAGCGCGGGCGAAGGGGAACGCGCTAACCTCTGCCAATATGTCGTACCCGTCGGCGAGGCGCTGGCGAAGGCGCGCCAACTGGCGGCGCAGGTCGCCGACAATGCGGAGACGACCAACTGGGCGATCTGCGCCGCCCTGCCGCGCATTAATGACATGGGCCATGAGGACGGCCTCTTCTTCGAAAGTCTGATCGGCGGCGGCGCGCGCAATGCCGAACGCGACGAACGCCTTCGCGCCTTCGTCGAACGCGGCGAAAACAAGGTCGCCCGCCCGGCCATCCAAATCGCCGGAGACGACTGAGCCATGGCGATCCACGACACCGCCATTGTCGGTTATGCCGAAACCAAGATCGTGCCGGTCAGCGATATCGATGTCTGGGAGCTGGGCGCGGAGATATTGGAGCAACTGCTCGACCGCACCGGCTTCGAAAAAGGGGAAATTGACGGGCTGATCCTGTCCGCCTCCACCACCGGCGCGGGCAACAGCTTCTGGTCGCAGACCACCGCCGATCAGCTCGCCCTCGAACTCGATTTCTGTCAGACGGTTGATATCGGTGGCTCGTCCCCGCTCGGCGCCTTGGCGCGCGCGACAGCGGCGATCGACGCCGGCTTCTGTACCACCGTGCTCTGCCTCTATGCCGATACCTCGGTGGCGGAGCGGGGCACGGCGCGGCCGCGCTCCTATAGCGAGGAATGGACCCAGCCGTTCGGCTATCTCGGCGCCCCCGCCGCCTTCGGGCTCCTCAGCCAATATTATGAGCAGCGGTTCGGGCTGGATTATCGCGCGCTCGGCAAACTCGCCGTCACCCAGCGCAACCACGCGCTCCGCAACGACCTCGCCTGCGAAAAACTGCGCAAGCCGATCACCATCGACGATTATATCGCCTCGCGCATGATCAACGATCCGATCCGCCTGCTCGACAGCGTGATGATCTGCGACGGAGCGAGCGGATTGCTCGTCACCTCCCGCAAACAGGCCGAGCGCCGGGGCCTGACGCGCTGCGTGGTGCCGATAGGCTACGGTGAGCGGACCAATCTCAACCCGGCCCGGGCGATCGTCGATCCGACGGTGAGCGGGCATCGCGCGGCGGGCGAACGCGCCTTTGCGCAGGCGGGCCTCAGGCCAACCGACATCGCCTCTTTCCATCCTTATGACGATTTCATCATCGCCATCATGATGCAGCTCGAAATGCTGGGCTTCTGCGATCATGGGCAGGGATGCGCCTTTATCCGCGAAACCGATTTCGGAATCGAGGGCGATCTTCCGCTGAATACCAGCGGCGGCCAGATTTCGGCCGGGCAGACGGGTCTTGCGGGCGGCGGCACCAACCTCGTCGAAGCGGTGCGCCAATTGTTCGGCGAAGGCGGCGAGCGCCAGATCGCGAACCGTGCCAACGCGCTCGTTACCGGCATCGGCGGCATACCCTATGGCCGCAACTGGAACACGAGCACCGTCATGATTCTCACCCCCAACGCCTGAGGTGGCCGTGACCGAACTCAACGACACATCGGATGTCGCCCGACTCCTACCTCCGGTGCGCAGCTTCTCCCGGCCATTCTGGGATGCCACGCGCGAACGGCGCGTCATGATCCAATATGATCGCGAAGCCGGCGCCTACCAATTCTACCCGCGCCCGACGAGCATCTATACCGGCCGGCGCCACGCTCTCGAATGGCGCGAAGTCTCGGGGCGGGGACAGATATTCAGCTTCACCATCGTCCGCCGTGCGCGCGAACCGTTCCGGGGCCACGAGCCCTATTTCCTCACGCTGGTGACGCTCGACGAAGGTATCAACATCATGAGCAACGTGCGCGGCTGCCCGCTCGAAGAAATGGCCGTGGGCCTGCGCGTGCGTCCGTCCTGGCTCCCCCTCCCTGATGGCCGCAACCTGCTGCTGTTCGAGCCGGATTCCGGATCGGTCGCGGCCGCGCAGTCTATGCGCTAAGATACTGGCAGAGGCCCAGAACAGAAAAGAACCGAAAGCAAGATGTCACCTCCGAAAGCCGAAATGACGCCAAAGGAGACGAGCGGGCAGGGTCCGTGACGCGAGATTCCGCCCCTATTTCTTCTTCGTCATTCCCGCGCAGGCGGGAATCCATAAACGTAGCGTTACGCTTCTCTGACCCTGACAGCGCCTGGATTCCCGCATGGGGAACGACGTAAGAAATTTTATAACGCTGGGGCCTACAAACCAGCAATGCCGATTATCGACCCGCACCTAATCGTGCGGGATTTTCTCAAGCCGTTCGATCAGTGCTTCCCGGCGGCCCGCCAAGTGCGCCGCCATCGCTGCGCGGGCGCCTTCGGGATCGTGGGCGGCGATGCGCTCCACAATGCCTTCGAGTGTCGAATAAGCGAGCGCGGGTTGCCTCATGTCGGGGGTCGAAGCGACATAGAGGTTCAGCAGCGCATGCTTGATCGCGTTCATCAACGTAATCAGCGTGCGCGATCCGGATACCTCGACGACCGCGCTGTGGAATTCCAATATCTTCTCGGTAGCGGCGCGGCGAGCGGCCTTGCCGGTGGGAATCGCGGCCAGATATTCGCGCAAGGTGGCGATATCCTCATCGGTGGCCTTGGTCGCCGCCATTTCGGCGGCGCGGCTTTCGATCGCGATGCGGATGTCGAAAATCTCCTCGGGGCTCACTCCGACGAGCATGAACTGGACCGCGAGCGCGACCGCGAACTGTTCGGGATCGCCCTCCGCGATCGTAGCGCCGCCGCGCGCGCCCGTGCGGATCGTGATGACGCCAAGCGCCGCCAGTTGCCCTAGCGCCTCGCGGATCGGGACGCGGCTGGTCTGGAACGTCTCGGACAATTGGGCTTCAGTGCCGAGAAACTGGCCCGGCTTGAGCTTACCGGAGAACAGCGCATCGAGGACCTGTTCTACAATACCGCTCGAAAGAGATTGAACGCGTGCCCTGGTAAGACCAACCACATTGCGCGCCATTCACCATACCCTTTGTTGCGGCCCTCCCGATCGAGGTCGGCGCACAACTACGCTGCCTTCGCAGCGGATTCAATCACGGGCGATAATGTTCGCCTGCCCCTCACAGATCGAGGACGAGGCGCGGACTGAAGGAGCGCGAGCAGCAGGGCGTGAACTCAGCGTTCCCGTCGAGCGCCAGCATGTCGCGGTGATCGGGTTCGCCCTGCAGGACGCGGGTGATGCAAGTGCCGCAAACACCCTGCTCGCACGATACCGGCACGGCTATGCCATTCTCCTCCAGCACCTGCGCCACGCTCTTGTCGGCCGGAACGGCATAGACAGCACCCGTGCTGGCGATCTGGACTTCGAACACCGCCTGATCGCCTGCGGCCGGTTCCTGCGGCACGGCCGTGAAATATTCGCGATGGATCTGCTGTGTGGAAAAGCCCGCTTTTTCCGCCGCGGCATAGACCCAGTCGATAAAGCCCGCAGGGCCGCAGACATAGGCATGCGCGCCCTGCTCGGCCCGGGCGAACAGCGCCGCCGGATCGAGTAACTGGTCGGGCTGGCCATCGTCGAAGTGGAGGTGCACCTTGTCCGCGTAGGGCGCGCGGGCGATGCGATCGCGAAAGGCGGTGCGATCGGGCGAGCGCGTGCAATAGTGGAATTCGAACGGTGCACCCGTCGTCGCCAAGCGTTCGGCCATGCAGAGCAAGGGCGTCACGCCGATGCCGCCGCCGAGCAGGATCGCCTTCGCCTCCGAATGTTCGAGCGAGAAATGGTTGCGCGGTTCGCTGACCCGCACGCGCGCGCCTTCACGCAAGGATTCGTGCAGCTTGACCGATCCGCCGCGCGACGCCGGGTCCTTCAGCACCGCGATCTCGTACCGGTTGCGCTCCAGCGGCGCATTGCACAGCGAATATTGCCGGATCAGGTCCGGCGCGATTTCGACGTCGATATGCGATCCCGCGCTGAACGGCGGCAATTCCTCTCCCTCGGGGTCCGCCAGCACCAGCCCGACGATGTCGGTGGCGAGCATCTCGCGCGCGACGACTTCCAGTTCCATCCAACCGTGATTCATGGTGCGTCCCGTTATCAGACCCGCTCGGCCACGCGGTCGGCACGTGCGCGAACGCGCTCGATCGGCGCCTCTGCCCCCCATTCGGCACGCCGCGCATTATATTCCTCGAGCCATTCCCGTTCCTTGGGCACCAGCGCGAAACCGGCTCGCGCGAAACGATAGACCGAAGGATCGTCCACGCCCTGCGGGATGGTGCCGTGCTCGGCCAGCGCCAGCGCGGCGCGCATCAGTTTGCGCCGGGTCAGCATGATCATGCGATCGCTTGTGCCCAGATGCTCCTTGGTGCGATCGGCGATCGGCCCCATGCTCTCGGTGATCGCCTGATCCTGCACCGGTATGCCGTGGATGCCCGTATAATTCTGATCGCGTTGGAAGGCGCGGTCGATCAGATGATCGTTGCGCGGATTGTTGGCAATCCGGAAACGGCCATACCAATCGGTAGTATTGGGCAGGCGCTGCATCTCCGTCCGCGCGCCCGGCAGCGAATTGCCGTCCTTGTCGAGCGTCAGCGGCGGCGGGCGATGGCCGCTGATGATGATGAGCATGCTGTGCTCGTCATCGACGGGCACCCACGCCCGCCACCGGATCACGCCCAGCGGATCGGACGGCGCCGCCGTCCAGAAGGGCATCGCGAAATGACCGATGCGGTGATAGAGATTCTCGCCCGCGGGCCGCATGGCGTCGTACATCGTGCCATAAGGCGTTTCCAGCGCCTCGTAGCGCGGCGCGAGATTTTCGGGGAGTTGGCGGTAATAGTTGATCGAGCCAGGCTCGAAATGCTCCGGGCCGACGCCGCCCAGATGAAGAAAGCCGACATGGCAGGTGTCGATATCGCCCTCCAGCGCCTGTAGCCAATTGCATTCGCGAAACAGGAAATCGACATTCAGTTCCTCTTCGGGGATATCGCGAATGTCGAAATCGGGCAGTTCGGGTGGTGTCTCACGCTCGCCGAGATAGGCCCAGACGACGCCATATTTCTCGACGACCCGCGCCGCCTTGATCTTCACCCGCTCCTTATAGTCGGTTTCTGCCGGCTCCGACGGCATCTCGACGCACTGTCCGTCAGCCGCGAATTTCCAGCCATGATAGACGCAGCGTATGCCGCCCTCTTCGTTACGGCCGTAGAAGAGCGAGGCGCAGCGATGCGCGCACTGAT